>Ga0302325_10000128_pt1 | contig 222195 bp, 167 predicted proteins | sample Palsa_T0_2_FD_201948 | JGI IMG/M metagenome (GOLD analysis project Ga0302325, IMG submission 201948) | Peat permafrost microbial communities from Stordalen Mire near Abisko, Sweden - Palsa_T0_2 | ecosystem: Environmental > Terrestrial > Soil > Palsa > Peat permafrost | place: Sweden: Abisko...
GTTTTTCTGCGATCCGGGGGCCCAGGAGTGGCAAAAAGAGGTGTATGAGCGATATCACGCTCGTTTGAAGGAGATGCATGAGCGACTGGAGATTCCGTATTGTTATGTGGAATGGAGGGCGGCTTGTGGGGCGATGGGTTGGGAAGATTAAATCATTTTGACAGGACTGGCGGGCCGAAGTTACACTTGTATCGGCCTTTGTAGCCGGCTGAAATTTTGTGCGGAAGGCGAGGTTATGAAGCTTTTATCCTGTTTGTTATTGGCGGCGTCAGCGATGCTTGTGGCGGGATGCACGACGGATACTCCAGCGTATTCCGCAAGGGAACGGTTCGCTCAAATCCATCGCAACGAGCTTTACCAGTCGGAACAGGCCAACGATGACATCGACTGGCTTCTGCTGGCCCGGCCGAGCAACCAGGAAACGATCTGGAATGTCTATCATCGGTGAGTAGCAGATACAGGCTCCGGAGGTGCATCCGGAGCTTTGGGGGATTACGATACCAATCTCAGGCGAGGGGTTTTGCGTACCCAGGACGCGATCCGGGTGTTTCGCTTTTTGGCCCCTTCGAGGTGTTCCAGATATTGCTGGAGGGCTTCCTCGTCGAATTGCGACAGGAAATCGATGGCAACCGTGGTATTGTACTTGCGAATCTCATCAATGAGTTGACGTTTGTTCATGTCAGGAATACTTTCAAAATGAAGCCGTTGGTTCCCACGCAAGTGGCACCTTCAGTGATCGGTTATTCGGACGTACAGACTTGAAGTTGATATGACTCAGAGCAACTCCACCGCTCCACAGCCTCCCGTGACAGAGACCGATCCCATCGAGACCGATCCCCAAAAGGCCAGCGAATCGCTGCTGCATCTGCACAAGATGTCGACGACGGCGGGGCTGGGTTCCCAGGACTATGCGGAGGTGAATGTCACGGCGGTGGTGGCGGTGCTGTTTGGACTGGCGAGCCTGCTGGCGATCGCCAGCCCGATTTTGCTGGTGTTTCCGATCGTCGGGGTGGGGCTGAGCCTGATCGCGCTGCGGCAGGTTCGGCGGAGCAACGGCACCCAGACGGGGGCGGGGCTGGCGATCCTGGGGCTGATTCTTTCCGGCGCGATAACGGCGGTGATTTTCTCATACCAGGGCGTGCAGGCGCTGCACCGGCGCGCGGATGAGCAGGCCATCGCGGCGCTGTGTACGCAGTATGGGCAATACATCGATCAGCGGAAGTTTGCCGAGGCATACGATCTGTTTGACGCGGATTTTCAGAACCGGCTGGGGAAACAGACGTTCATCAACCAGTTGTCGGCGATGCAGAACCACGCGCCGCTGGTGCCGCCGGTGGATGCGGTTTACTGGAATGGAATTACGCCGGCTTTTCAGCAGGATGATGAGGGCGTGCAGCGGGCGGGTGCGGTGATCATCGTGCATTATAAGGCTTATGACGGGGAGCAGCCGCGGCTGGAGGCTCATTTCAAGAAGGTGGGAGATGGACCGTGGCTGATCGATAATATTCCCGAGCAGTTTCCGGAGCCGAGGAAGGCGGGAGCGCCGCCGCAGGGTTAGCTCCGGGTATACATCCGGAGCTTCGTGGGTTGATCTTAGGGGTGTTCAAGGCAAATCAGGCTGCCGTCCGATAATGGGTGATGCGGGGATACTCCGCACGGCGCTCACCCCGCGCGGAATTCCTGCCGATACCGCGTTTGGGTTTCTACACCGTGTGGTAGTCCCTGCGAGGATAAAAATGCGCCAGTGGCAGTGGAAAATTGTTCGTTGGATGCTTGCCGGGGGGGCGGTCGTTTCCGTCCTGAATCTGGCGGGCTGCACGTCGGATCAAACAGCGGCGGTGAACCGAGACGCCTCAGGGACGCCAACTTTGGCGGCCGTGGGCGCGACCAACGTCGCGATGTCGGTTGATCCCACCGTTCTGTCGGAGGCAGGGTCCTCGAGCGACGCCAGCGCGCCGCCGTCGATCAATGTCTACGGCGAATTTGGCGGGGTTCAGCGCACTCAGGGAAAGCCGCACGGCAATGGCGGGTTTCAACAGCACACGTTCCTGGATGAAGGATTCGACAGCGACGTGACGGTGGATTCCAGCGGCAAATGGATGGTCTTCACCAGCACGCGCGACAGCGATCACCCCAATATTTATCTGCAGAAGGTTGATGGGATGTCGGTCATTCAATTGACCAACGACGACGCGGATTACGCGTTCCCGACCTTCAGCCCGGACGGCAAGGAAATCGCCTTCTGCTCGACGCGGTCGGGCAACTGGGACATCTACACGATGGATATCAACGGCAAGAACATCGTGCAGGTGACCAACGATCCGCTGCAGCATATTCACCCCAGCTTTGCGCCGGATGGCAATCGGCTGGTTTACTGCAGCATCGGCGGCAAGAGCGGGCAGTGGGAGCTTTGGACGGTCGATCTGACGACGTCGGAAAAGCGGATGGTCGGCTTTGGATTGTTCCCGACCTGGTCGCCGTCGCGGGATGTTGACCGGATCGCCTTCCAGCGGGCCCGCCAGCGCGGCGGCCGGTGGTTTGGGCTTTGGACGCTTGACCTGGTGGATGGTGAATCGCGAAGGATTACCGAAGTAACGGCCAGCTCCAACGCGGCGATCGTTTGCCCGAGCTGGAGCCCCGACGGCAAACAGATCGCGTTTGCGACGATTGCCGAGCCAAACAGTTCCTCCTCCGGCAAACCGCTGGGGCAGGAGGATATCTGGACGATCACTTGCGACGGATCGGGCCGGACGCGCGTGACCGACGGCGTGGGCCTGAACATCGGCCCGTATTGGGCGGCGGACAACCGGATTTATTTTGTGAGCGACCGAGGCGGCGCGGAGTGCGTCTGGTCGGCGCACACCGGGCCGGATTCGACGACGAAGGTCGCGGATAAGCCGGCGGACAAGGCGATGCCCGCGCCCACGGATGCGGTCGGGTCTACCAGCGAATAGTCAGCGGTCACAGGGCCGCGGCTTCAAGGATGAAGCGATGAAAAAATTCAGTGGCCTGTTTGCGGTTGCGATGCTCACCCTGACGTTTGGGTGTTCCACCTGGAACGCCAAGCCGTATGGGGAAGAGGAGCAGCTTTTTCTTCCCGGCGAACATCGCCAGGTATGGGCGATCGCTCCCGCGATCAACATCAGCGGGGAGAGCCAGATCGATCCGCTGTTGCAAAGCGATCTGGTTTACCAGGAATTGCAGAAAATCCACGGCGTGACGGTGATCCCGGTGGACCGGGTTGTGGAAGTGTATGCGAGCCTGCGGATCGACAAGATCCAGAACGAGCAGCAGGCGTACGACATCTGCAAGGCGCTGGGGTGCGACGGCCTGCTGGTTCCGACGGTGACGGCATACGACCCGTATGACCCGCCGAAGTTTGGGGCGTCGCTGCAGTTGTTCGTTCGGCCCGGGACGTTTGCGCGAATGCCGCCGCTGAACCCGCGCGAGCTGGAGCAGAGCCCGACGGTGACGCCGATCCCGGAAATTCCCGAAACGCACGACATGACGCAGGTGGTGGAGATTTACGATGCGGCGGACGGAACGGTGCGCGAGGCGGTAACGGAATACGCCAGGGGCCGCACCGACCCCAACGGGCCATTGGGGCTCAACGAAATTACGGAAAGCATGGATCGTTACTGTGCATTTGGCTACCACGAGCTGCTCAGCGAGTTGCTGGGCAGCCTGAATGAAGCAAACGCCGGCTGAGGCGGATGCTGGATAGGAATCATGGCAAAGAGCGCGTCCAATAAATCGTCCGAGCAGACCGATTCGCTGAAAACCCTCAGTCTGGTGAAAGGGCGGCACCATTTCTGCTTTCGCTACGAGGCGGGGCAGGAATCGGGCGTGCTCAATACCATGGTGGAAATGGTGAATCGGCGCGATGTTCCCTTCGATTGGTTCGACGCGGCGATCCTGTCGCATCAGCTTGGCCAGCATTTGGCAAAAGAATTGAAGGCACATTTGCCGAAAAAGGTAGCATGAGGATTATCGGGTTGTCTCGAAAGAGACGGCTCGAACCGTGAGACGGTTTAAGATCTCACAGTGAAGCGGGGACCGTTTCACTTGCGGGCCACCGGGAAACGCCGGCCGGGTGGCGAATATTTCCAGTCTGAAGTTCTCGCCCGAACGACCGGTTTTATGAACCCCACCAACGAAATGTCCGTCTCCGCTGCGCCGGGCGGCGTCATGGTCCTGGAAAAAAACTTCCCCCCGCTGGTCAAACAGTTTCTCGACTATTTGAAGCTCGAGAAGCACTTCAGCGACTACACGATCAAAAGCTATGGAGCTGACCTGATCCAGTTCAGCCAGTTCCTGGCGGGCGAGATCGGCCAGCGTCCACCGGCCGCGGGGGAGAACATCGATGAGCGGCATATCCGCTGCGATACGCTGACCATCCGCGAATTCCTGAACTATCTCTACGGCCAGAACTACACGAAGAGCACGACGGCGCGAAAGCTGGCGACGCTGCGGAGCTTTTACAAGTTCCTGGTCAGGCGCGGTTCGATCAGCGCCAATCCGCTGTCCACCATTCGCACGCCCAAGCAGGAGAAACGCCTGCCCAAGTGTCTGGACCTGGAGCAGGTGCAGAAGCTGCTGGAAGCGCCGGGCGACAGCGATCTGCTGAGCGCGCGGGATAAGGCGATGCTGGAAGTGCTCTACAGCAGCGGCATCCGCGTGAGCGAGTTGGTGGAACTGGAGATGACCGATCTCGATCTGCAGGAAGGCGTCCTGCGCGTCCGCGGCAAGGGCCGCAAGGATCGGCTGACGCCGATCGGCAGCCAGGCGATCAAGGCGCTGCAGCGGTATTTCGAGCTTCGCTCGGTCGATTCGCGATGCCAGGGGGCGCAGTCGCACCGTGTTTTCCTGAACAAGCATGGTGAATCGCTCTCCACGCGGTCGGTGCGGCGGAAGCTGGACAAGTATCTGCTGTCGGCCGGCCTCGATCCAGGCATCAGTCCGCACACGTTGCGGCACAGCTTTGCGACGCACCTGCTGAACAACGGTGCGGATTTGCGAAGCGTGCAGGAACTGCTCGGCCACCAGAGCCTGAGCACCACGCAGATTTACACGCACCTGACGACACAGCGGATGAAAGAGGTTTATGACTCGGCCCATCCGCGGGCGAAGGAAGATTCGATTCCGCATCCCGCGTCGCCAGATAAGAACGCGCCGCCGTTTTATCCGGCGAAGGTTGGATAGCGTTAGCGGACAAACTGAGATTGTTTCTCGGAGCCCCGGATGTACATCCGGGGCTTTTTTTTATTGAGACCACATGCCTGTTTTCTTGCGGCGGGCCTCAGATTGGGCGCGCTCGATTTCGCCTCGGTAGAGGGAATCGGAATGGCGATCTGACAGGGTGAGGCCTTCTTCGGAGAATTGGGCGGCGAGGGAGTGGCCGTTTTCGAAAGCTGCATCGGCGGTAAGTTGCCCGCTTTCATCGCGCGTTTGTGTTGGTGGGAGGTGGAGGATGATCGTTTCCCCGTTTAGCTCTGAATTTGCTTTCGCGAGAAGCTGGCTGTTCAGAGGTTTATCGAATGGCTTGATTCCCAGCAGCTTTACCGGGATCGGTTCGTTTGTTTGGGGATCGCGGACTTCGATTGTTTGCCCATCGATCATGCGGAGAAATTGACATTTCCGGCCGTCAAATCGCGACCAATCGGTCAGGGGATTTCTGGCCCGCAGGTGGTCGGCGACGATCGAGAGGAGAAATAATCCGGCGAAGATTGTGCCGGCGATTCGCCAGCGGCGGCGGCGACGGAAGTGCGCGGCGGCGGTGGCGGCGTTCCATGTTTCGATGGCAACGCTCATCGCTGGTCACGATACCCCGAGGCGCATACCATGTCGATATGAATGAAACAGACGATATGCGCGTGGGGGAAACGACGGGCGGGTTTGTGGTTCGGCGGATTGTTCCGATGCCGAACCTGCGCGGGACGGCGGTTGAATTGACGCACCAGAAATCGGCTGCGCGGATATTGCATCTGCACAACACGGATTCGGAGAATCTTTTTTCGGTAACGTTTCCGACCCCGCCGCCGGATGACACGGGGGTGCCGCATATTTTGGAGCACAGCGTGCTGGCAGGGTCGCGGCGGTACCGGGTGAAGGACCCGTTTTTCGAGATGATCAAATGCTCGATGGCGACGTTCATCAACGCGATGACGGGCAGCGATTACACGGTTTACCCGGTCGCCAGCAACGTCCGCCAGGATTTTTACAACCTGGCGGAAGTTTACATGGATGCGGTGTTTCATCCGCTGCTGACGGAAAAGACATTTCAGCGCGAGGGGCATCATCTGGAATTTGCCAAGTCGGGCGATGTGTCGAGCGATCTGATCATCAAGGGGATCGTGTACAACGAGATGAAGGGAGCGCGATCGAGCCCGGAGACGAAGGTGTATGATCTGATCGAGAAGAATCTGTGGCCGGACACGCCATATGGGAAGGATGCGGGGGGCGATCCGGAGAAAATTCCGGATCTGACGTGGCGGGGATTACGCGGATTTCACGCGCGGTTTTACCATCCGAGCAACGGATATTTTTTCCTGTACGGGGACATTCCGACGGGTGAGCATCTGAAATTTTTGGGGCCTCGGCTGGATGAATTCGCCAGAACGGACATTCGCCCGGAATTGCCGTCGCAGCCGCGCTGGCGCGAGCCGCGTCGGGTGGAGGGGGTTTATTCGGTGGCGCCGACGGACCCGGTGGAGGGGAAGACGTTTTTGATTCTCAACTGGCTGGTGGGTTCAACGCTGGATGTGGCGGACATGTTCGCATTCAGCGCGCTGGAGCGGATCTTGCTGGGAAATCAGTCGGCGCCGCTTCGCAAGGCGCTGGTGGATTCCAAGCTCGGCGAGGATTTGTCGCACACGATGTACTGGGCGAATGGGATCGACACGTCGTTTCATGTCGGGCTCAAAGGTAGCGACGGGGGCAGGGGGGATGCGTTTGTTGAATTGGTGACAAAAACGCTGGCGAAGGTGGCAGATGAGGGCGTGACGCGAAAACAGTTTGATTCGGCGCTGCAGCAGCTTGCGTATCGGTATCTGGAGATCACGCCGTCGTTTCCGCTGCACATCCTGGGATCGGTCAACAGCATGTGGCTGCACGGGGCCGATCCGCTCACGCTGCTGCATGCGGAGAAATATATTCACGAGCTGCGGGAGAAATTCGACGCCAACCCGCGGATGTTCAGCGATTTGATCCGGCGGAAATTGCTGGAAAACACGCATCGACTGCTGATGGTGGTTCGGCCCGACCGGGAGATTCAGCAATTGAAGGACGCGGAATTTGCGCTGCGGATGAAGAAGCTGAAGCATTCGATGGATTCGGGTCGGCTGGAGGAGATTCGCAAAAATCAGGAGGAGCTGGATGCGCTGCTGAACGCGCCCAATGACCCCGCGGCCTTGGCGGCGCTGCCGCAGCTTCGCGTGAGCGATCTGCCGCGCAAGCCCCGGCATATTTCGACGAAGATGGAGCCGCTTCCCGGCGGAGGGACGCTGCTGGACAACGATGTGTTTTCCAACGGGGTGAATTACCTCCAGGTGAGCGTTGATCTGACGGGATTGCCGGGCGACCTGATTGAATATCTTCCGTTGTACGGAGATTGCGTGCAGAAGATGGGTGCGGCCGGTGAAGATTACACGGCGATTGCCCAGCGCATCGCGGGATATACGGGCGGGGTGGGATTCAGCGTGGGCGTCAGCACACGGGCGGATGATCCTGAAAAGATCGTGCGGCACGCGGTGTTCGCGACGAAATTTCTTGATGACAACGCGGAGGAAGCGCTGAAGGTTTTGCGGGATTTGATGTTCGAGCTTGATCCGCGCGACGTGCCGAGGTTGAAGGATGTGCTGATGCAATCGCGGGCGCGGCAGCGGATGCGGCCGGCGAGCGATGGGTTGACGCTGGCGACGCGGCACGTGTCGCGCGGGATGAACCTGGAGGGACATCTGCATGAGATTCTGAGCGGGATGCCGCAGATCAGATTATTTGAGCGAATCACCGAAGCGGCGCCCGAGCCATTGCTGCAGAAGATTGATGCGATCCGGCAATTTCTGCTGAATCGGCGGCGGTTGACGGCCAGCATGACGGTTTCGCCAGGGGTGAGGGAAGTGGTGCGGCGGCGGCTGGGGGAGTGGGCGATGGACATGCGCGATGAACCGGCGGCGGAGGGGAAATTTGATTTCACGCCGTGGACGCATCCCGTGCGCGAGGGTCTGGCGGCGCCGATGAACGTGGCGTACTGCACGCTGGCGATGCCGGCGCATCATATCTCGCACCCCGATGGGCCGGGGCTGATCGTTGCGGGGCGGCTGCTGAGCCTGGGATATGTGCTTGAAGAGGTGCGGTTCAAGGGGACGGCCTACGGCGGCGGGTGCACGTATAACGGAGCGGGCAAGGTCTGGACGTTTCATTCCTATCGCGATCCGTGGGTGAACCGCACGCTGGATGTGTACAAGGGGGCGCTGGATCACATTCGCGCGGCGAAGTGGTCGCAGGCGGATGTGGAGCGGTCGATCATCGGCGCGGCGAAGGAGGGGGAACGGCCGATCCGCCCGCCGCAGGCGACGAGCACGGCGCTGTGGCGGCATCTGACGGGTGATACGAATGTCCGCCGGGAAGCCCGGCATGCGAAGATGCTGGAGTTGACGGTTGGGGATATCCGGCGCGTGCTGGTGGAGCAGTTTGAGACGAATTCCAAATCGTCGTCGGTTTGCGTGGTTTCGAGCAGGGAGAAACTGGAGGAGGCGAACGCGCAGAGGCCTGGGGAGGCGATGGAGATCCGGCAGATTCTGGGGAGTTAACCGCTAAGACGCGAAGAGAGCGAAGGCGGGACTCTGGGAAAATGGTCATCCGTTGGGATGAAGAGTCCGTAAATATAAATGTGAAAAAACTCTGCCTGATTGCGCTGTTGTGTATCATTCCTCTTGGTTCCCATTGCGTTTTTGCGGGGGACAATTCTATCGATTGGCAAACCTGGACCCCCGATATTTTTCACTGCGCGGAGGCGGAGCATAAGTTTGTGCTGCTCGACCTTGGGACACAGTGGTGTCACTGGTGTCATGTGATGGATGTGCAGACGTATGCGGATGCGCGGGTGCGGAAACTGATTGCGGAAAAATACATCGCGGTGCGTATGGATGCGGATGAGCGGCCGGATTTTGGGAATCGGTATGAGGATTATGGGTGGCCGGCGACGGTGGTGTACAACGCGCAGGGGGGAGAGATCGTTAAGCGGCAGGGTTTTTTATCGCCGGATGAGATGGCTTCGATGCTGGCGGCGATTATCGCCGATCCAACGCCGGGGCCGTCGGTGACTGCGCCGGTGAAGGTGCGGTATGGGGATCAGGATGTGCTGGCCAAATCGGTTGACGATGAGCTGATGAAGCGACACTTAGAGACTTACGATTCGGAGCAGGGGTCCTGGGGGCACGGGCAGAAATTTCTGGATTGGAACAACACCGAAAGGGCGATGCGGTTGGCGAAGCGCGGCGATGCGGCTGAAGAGCACATGGCCCGGCAGACGCTGGCGGCGCAGCTCAATCTGCTCGATCCGGCGTGGGGCGGGGTGTATCAATATTCCACCGATGACGACTGGCAACACCCGCATTTCGAAAAGATCATGCAGATGCAGGCTGAGGATATGCGGATTTATTCGATGGCGTGGGGGCAGTGGCATGATCCAACCTATCAGAATGCGGCCGAGGCGATCCATCATTTTCTGACGCGCTTCATGCTCGATCCGAGTGGTGCGTTTTACACCAGCATGGATGCGGATCTGGTGGATGGAGTGCACAGCGCGGATTATTTCAAGCTGTCCGATGCACAGCGAGTGGCGCGGGGAATTCCGCGGATCGATAAGCACGAGTATGCACGCGAAAACGGCTGGGTCATTGGCGCGCTGGCGGATTTGAACGAATACGGCGGGGATGAATCGGCGCTTTCACAGGCCATCGCGGCGGCGAATTGGGTGATAGCGAACCGCTCGGTCCGGGGTGGAGGATTTTTTCACGATAAAGCGGATTCAGATTTGTATCTGGGTGACACGCTGGCGATGGGGCAGGCGTTTCTGCAACTTTATGAAGTGACCGCGGATCGCGATTGGCTGATGCGCGCGGAGCAGGCTGCGGATTTCATCGGGGCGCATTTTATTCGCAGTGGTGAGCCGGGAATCATGACGGCGGATGTGCACGGATCGGGGATGTTCGCGCCGCAGCAGGAGTTCGATGAGAATGTGGGGGCGGCGCGATGGGCGAATTTGCTGGGTTATTATTCGGGGCGGGATGCGGACAAGGCGCTGGCAAAAACGGCGATGATGTGGCTGGCGACGCCGGAGGTGGCGCTGCGGCAGCGGGTGAACGTCGGCGGGGTGCTGCTGGCGGGCGATGAGATGACGGCGCCGCCGCTGCATATCACGGTCATCGGCGGCAAATCGGACGGCGAGGCGGGGAAGATGTTTCGGCTGGCGGCGGCGTTTCCGACGTTTTTTAAGCGCGTGGAGTGGTACGATCTGGCGGAGGGGCCGCTGCCGAATCCCGATATTCCCTACCCACATCTGCCCAGACCGGCGGCGTTTGTCTGCACTGCGACGGCGTGTTCGAGCCCGGCCTTTTCAGCCGCGATTCTCGAGACGCGGCTGCGGCGCGTGAAAAATTAGTCCGATACGGTTAGTCTAGCGGCCGAAACGGGCAGGCCGTCAACAAATAACCGATGTCGGAAAATTCCGTTGGAATCTGCATGCTGGGCTGCGGCGTCGTGGGGACGGGCGTGGCACGAATCCTGCGCGAAGAGGGCGCGCTGATCGCCGCGCGCACGGGGCTACAACTGGACATTGCGCATGTAATCGTCCGCGACGCGAAAAAGAATCGGGCGCATTTCGATTTGCCGTTTCACTCGGATGCCGAGAAGGCGATCGACGATCCGAAGACAAAAATTGTCGTGGAACTGATGGGGGGGACCGACGCGGCGGCGAAATATGTCGAGCGGGCGTTGCGGCTGGGCAAGCCGGTGGTGACTGCGAATAAGAGCCTGCTGGCGAGCCGGGGGCCGCAACTGTTTAAGCTGGCGCGCGAGCATAAAACCTGCATCGCGTTCGAGGCGAGTTGCGCCGGGGGAATTCCGATCATCGATGCGCTGACGCGCGGGCTGGTCGCCAACCGCATCGACGCGCTGGTGGGAATCGTCAACGGAACGTGCAATTTTATTTTGACGCAGATGACGCGGCACGGGTGGGCGTATCGCGATGCGCTGGCGGAAGCCCAGAAGCTGGGGTTTGCCGAGGCCGATCCGACGATGGACGTGTCGGGGCGCGATGCAGCGCAGAAGCTGGCGATCCTCGCGTCGCTGGCGTTTAACGCGCTGATCAGCGAATCGGATATCGATGTGGAGGGGATCGACAAACTGCAGGATGCGGAGATCAAGTATGCGGGCGAACTGGGATACGTCGTAAAGCTACTGGCGATGGCGCGGCGGCGAGGGGAGAAGATTTCGCTGCGGGTGCATCCGACGCTGGTGAAGCGGGACGATGTGCTGGCGGATGTGAACGGCAGCTTCAACGCGATCAGCGTGTATGGGCATGCGCTGGGGCATGCACTTTTTTACGGGCGCGGCGCGGGGCAGATGCCGACGGCAAGCGCGGTGGTGGCGGACCTGGTGCACGTGGCGCTGGGGATCACGCAGCTTTCGTTTTCGCAACTGCGGATATTTCCAGATCAGGTTGAGGCGGCGCGGGTGTTGCCGCCGGCGGAGGTGACGGGGCGGTTTTATCTGCGTCTGATGGCACGGGACGAGCCGGGCGTGCTGGCGCAGGTGACGCGGGTGCTGGGGGAGAAGGGGATCAGCCTATCGGCGATTTTGCAGCACGAATCGGGCAGCGCGCAGGCGGTGCCGGTGGTGATCACGACGCATATGGCGCGCGAGGGTTCGGTTCGGGCGGCGCTGGCGGAGATTGATAAGCTGGGGGCGATTCATCCGCCGACGGTGTGTTTGAGGATATTGGATCAGCCGGCGGAATTTTCTACAGATTAAACTCTGGAAAAAATGGGCGGGACGCCCATGCTACATTATGAAATACTCCATCATAATTCCCGACGGTGCGGCGGATGAGCCGCTGAAGGAGCTGGGGGGGCGTACACCGCTGGAGGCGGCGAGGACGCCGAATATGGATCGGGTGGCGCGGGAGGGTCGCATCGGGCTGGTGCGGACGGTGCCGCCGGGGTTTGAGAGCGGCAGCGATGTGGCGACGATGTGTCTGCTGGGGTATGACCCGGCGACGTATCACACCGGGCGGGCGCCGCTGGAAGCGGCGGCGCAGCGAATTGTGCTGACGGCGAGCGACTGGGTGTTTCGGTGCAATCTAGTGACCGTCATCGACGGCGTGATGAAGGATCACTCGGCGGGGGGGATTTCCGATGCGGAGGCGAAGCGGCTTATCGGCGATCTTTCCGATCATTTGAAACTGAATGATTTTGAATTTTTTACGGGGGTGAGTTACCGGAATCTGCTGGTTTATCGGGGGGGGGAGGATTTTGAGCTGAAGACCCGGCCGCCGCACGAGGTGCCGGAGGAGCCGATCGCGGGAAATCTGCCGCAGGGGAGGGGAAGCGAAATTCTGAGGAAAATCATGGAGGAATCGGCGAAATTATTTGCTGATCACGAAGTGAATCGGGCGCGGCGTGCGGTGGGGAAAAATGCGGCGACACAGGTGTGGCTGTGGGGGCAGGGGCATGCGCCGGATGTGCCGAGATTTGAGAAAAAATTCGGCGTGAAATCCGGGTGCATGATCACTGGCGTCGATCTCCTTCGCGGGCTGGCCAACCTGCTGGGATGGGATGTGCACGATGTGGAGGGGATGACGAGTTTTCACGACACGAATTATGCGGGGCAGGGACGCGAGACGGCGGCGATGCTGGATCGGTACGACCTGGTGTTCAGCCATATTGAATCGCCGGACGAGGCGAGCCACCAGGCGGATTTCAAAACCAAGATTGAGGCGATCGAGCATATCGACAAGTTTGTTGTGGGGCCGGTGCTGGAGAAGCTGCGGACATTGAAGGATTGGCGGATCCTGGTGATGCCGGACCATCCGACGAACATCGCGACGCGGAAGCACGGATATGCGCCGACGCTCTTTGCGATGGCGGGATCGAACGTGAAACCGACGGGAGCGATGGGCTACAGCGAAAAAAACGCGGCGTCGGGAGGGGTGATGATTGAGAAGGGGTTTGAGCTGATGGAGTATTTTCTGCGGGGGTGAAGGCAGAAGGTTTACCGCGAAGGCGCGAAGGGCGCGAAGAAAGAAGGAAGTTTTTGCCACAGATAAAATCAGATGCACACGGATTTAAGAAATTATCTGTGTGAATCTGTTTTTTATCTGTGGCAAAAAACTTTTCTCTTCTCCGCCTTCTTTGCGACCTTGAGCGAAGCGGGCGGTTAATCTGTATTGTTAGTCGAATAGGAATGGGCGCGGAGGTGTCATGTGGCTTGATGATCCTGTGCGGTTGCGGCGGATGATCCTTTGGGTCATGCTGGGGGCATTGGGGCTCACGGCGCTGCTGGCGATCGTGGGGGTGGTGGATAGTTCATTTCAAGAATCTTATCGGATGATCGGCTCGGGGATTGCCGCGGTGGCGGCGTCGGGGCTTTTGCTGGCGGCGGGGAGGCGGCTGGATTCGCCGAAGAGCCGCAAGACCGCGCTGTTCATCATGGGGCTGATCATCGTGCAGTTCGTGCTGGCGCTGCTGGCGTTCTGGGATCCGCTGCGGATGGTGGGCCTGGGGGGATTTAACAGCGAGGAATCTTTCGATTTCACAGCGCTTTCTTTTATTCCAATCGCGATTCCGCTGGGGCTTTTCTTTTATGTATGTCAGTTGCGCGGGGGATTTGCAGCGGGACTGCTGGGGATTTTGGCGACTGCTGTCACCTTCACGATTTTTCTGATCGCGATCTGGAGCGCCAATTCCCGCGACGAAGCTCTGTGGGAAACCGGATGGTCGGTCTGGTTTTTCGCGTTTGTCTCGGCCGGTTGTGCAGCGGGAATGGGCGCCGAGCGGCGGTCATTGCGTTCGATCGGCCTGATCGCGGCGACAACGGCGCTGGCGATGGGAATAGCGGGAATTTGGAACAGGCCGGCATCAAATCCGCTGTTGTCGATTTTGGTCGCGCTGGCGGTTGTGATCGCCCACGCGAATTTGCTCTGGCTGTGCAAATTGAAACCATCCCAATATTGGCTGCGGTGGCTGGCGTCACTGCTTGCGATGTGCGGGGCGGCCGCGGTGGTATATGAAGAAAATGTCCGCGTGTGGCGTGATGATCTCCTGCTGCGGCTGGGAACGGCGGCGGGAATTTGTGCGCTGTGCGCGACGGTGGCAGTTGCGATCCTGGCGGCGTTCAATCGGCGGGCGATGCCGGTGATCGGCGAGGATGAGGTGGAAGTGGCGGAGATATCCATCGTCTGCCCGACGTGCCGGAAGAAGCAGAATATCACACTGTCGAAGGGATTCGGCGAAGCGGCGTGCGGCAACTGCGGGATGAAGTTTTCGATACGCACGACGGCGCCGCGCTGTGCGAATTGCAATTATTTATTGTTGATGTTTCGGGGGGATCGATGTCCCGAGTGTGGGAGTACCGTCGCAAATGGGGATCGGAGGATTGCAAGACCCTCACCCCTGCCCGCTCCCGAAGGGGAACCACTCTAGACCACCTGTACGCGGCGGCCTACGCGGCGTTTGCGGTTGATCATCTGGCGGCCTTTTTTGGTCCGCATGCGGGCACGGAAGCCGATGTTGCGGGCGCGTTTTACTTTGCTGGTTCTGTGGGGGTAATGCATTTGCGTGGTTCCTGTCTGTTATTGTGCCTTATTGTCAGTGGCCGACTCAGTTCGGATCATCAGGTTCTCAAGGCCCTGGTTGCCATGGTTGTCCGTAGCGCGGATCGTCACCTGATGTTCGCCGGGCGTCAACCCCCTGATGGAAAATCGCACCAGTTCGTCGGGGGCGTCGAAGATCCCGTCGACGGGAAGAAGCGATTGCCACTGATCGCTGGAATCGAGGGTGTATTCCACGTTGGCGATTGCGCTGGTGCGATCCTGGGCGCGGAGGGTGATGGTGACATCGTTGCCTTTTATTTTGGTTTCGATGTCGCCGATGGTGGGGGAGGTGTTGTCGACGACGAAATAGTCGCTGACGCGGCTGGCGGTTTTTCCCTCGCCGGGCGGGTTGGCCAGTGCGTCGGATGCGACGACCTTCACTTCATACTGCCCATCGGCGACAGTGCGGGTATCCCAGTCGAAACTGGTTACGGTCAGGTGATCCTTGAGCAGGACCCACGGCCCCTGCGGATCGCGGCGGAAATAGAGACTGTAGGTGAGGGCATCATCGTTCGGGTCGGAGGCATCCCAGGTGATGGTCTGGGTTCCGGTGCCCACGGCGGCTTTGGTGCTGTCGCCGTGCACGGAAGCCGCGCCGGCGGCGGGTGAGCCGGATTCGGAGCCGCTGGTTTCGGACGGCGCGGCTTCGGCTTGACTGCTATCGGTTTGTGCGGCGTCGGCGCCTTGGGCACCGATGCGGATGGATTTGACGATGGGCGCCATGTTGGGAATCTGATAGGCGACATCGACATGGTCGACCAGCGGGGTTTGCGACGGCTCGGTCGTGGAGAAAGTGAGCCGATATTGGAGAAAGCGCGCAGCGGGCGAGCGGATGGGCAGGAGTTCCTCGGCATCCGCATCGGTCGACCAGGGGGACCAGCCGGGCGAATCGGAATCCTTGACGTTTCCGCTGCGCGTGGCCAGTTGCAGGCGCGTTCCAGTGGGCAGAAAGCCGTGGAGCTGGATACGGCCGAACCGGCTGACCTGCGTCGCGTCGAGCACGGGGCTGATGTACGTCCCCTGCGAGGCGAAGCCGCCGGACATGTACGAGATGCCGCCGGAGTTGGCCAGGCCCATATAGATATTGCCGTCTTTCACGGGGAGGAGACAGATCACCTGCTTGGAATCGACCTTGGCGAGGATGGCGGTTTCCTGGGCGGCGGGATCGACCTGGTAGATGTCGCCGTCGTTCCCGGTGCCGATGAGCAGGGAATTTCCCTGGAGAATCATGGAGTAAATCACAAGGTTGTCGCGGAACACTTCGGTGACGAAACCACTGGGGTCGATTTTATAGACGGCGCTTCCTTCGGATTCGGGCGCCTGGGTGGATTGCTCGGGCGTACCAGCGGCATTACTGCTGGACGCGCGGTTGGATGCGGGCTGCGGGGCCGCGGGATTTTGACCGGGGCCGGGCTGATCACCGGGACCACCCCCGCCGGGGTTGTCGCCACCGCCGCCGGGATTATCGCCGCCGCCACCACCCGGATCGTCGAGGACGGCCATCATTTTCGGCTCATCGGGCAGGGGCTGCATCGACTGTCCCTTGGGGATTGGCTTGGGTTCGCCGGGATTTGGGTTGGGGACCGGCGCGGGCTGTGGGGGGGCGGGCGCGGGGTTGGCCGGGATGGGGGGAGAGGAGCTTGATCCCTCGGGCCGGCCGGCGGTTTTTTCGTTTTGCTCGGCCTGCTGCGCGCCCTGATGATCGCCGACCTGGCCGGTGGCGGCATACAGATTTCCTGAATCGTCCAGGGCCAGCGCGGTGATTTCCCCTTCACCGGCGTTGTAGGCGTAGAAGGCTTCCCTGGTTTTGCGATTCAGCCGGATCACCAGGCCGTTGGGATCGGTGCCGAGATATAAGAGATCCTTCTGATCGCTGACCATGGCGGTGATGTTGTCTTCATTGCACTTGTAAAGCTCGACGTGCGAGCCGTCGGGTTTGATCTCGAAGACTTGCCCGTTTGGGCCGGTGGCGGCGTAGAGATTGCCATCCGGGGTTTGAACCATCGCCCAGATATATTGGACGCCATCCTCGGAAAAAATCTCCTTGGGCTTGTCGCCGGGTTTATCGATGCGGAAGATTTTCCCCTTGTCGCCGCCGGTGCCGAGCAGAAGGCCGCCGTTGGAATCGACCAGCAGTGAAAGAATATTGACGGCGCCTTCGATGTTGGCGGAGGGGGAAACCTTGTCATCCTTGACGGCCAGTAGAATTCCCTTGGGTCCGGTGCCGGCGTAAATGGTGCCATCGGGCGTTTGCGCCAGGGCGTTGACGGTCGTGACATTGGGGTCATTCAGATCGGTAGCGGTGATCTCGCGGGAAAGTTTTACGTCGCCGCGATTGGTGACAACGGTGTTGTCGAACGTGCCATCCTTGAAATCGGCTTCGCTGGAATGGACCCAGTGCGAAGTGGTGACGGCCCATGCACGGGGCGAGAAGCAAATCGACGCGAGAATAATCGCCAGGAGGCTCGATATTTTGGCGAGCGGTTTGGCGTCATTGAGCTGAATCATGCGGATTTCACCTTTTTGGACTCGAATCATTGCTGGGTCGTGGGAATGTTGACCTTCTCCTGACGCTGAATGGTAATCGTGAACTCGGCGGAGCCGGTCATCACGACGTTGGCGGGGACGACTTTCACCGTGGAGGTGACGAACGGGGTGATATCGCTGCGCCCCGAATCGAGCATCACCTGCATGCGGCTGGGGGGCAGATGGGGCATTTCGGTGTGACCGACCGCCACGCCGTCGGCCTGGCGAACCAGCCGCACGAATACCGCATCGTGCCGAATCCCGCCGAGGTCTTTCAGGACGGAAAATAACTCGTTGATGTTTTCAGCAGTGAACTTGTAGGGGTTGGCGGTTTTTTCGTCGTCGAGATATCGGGTCCAGTCAGAGACGATGAGTTGATAATCGCCATCGGGCAGATCGCGGGGCAGATCCAACTCGACGGACATGTTGGCTTCCTGGGCGTGGAAAGGGAGATAGGTGATGGAGGCTTTAACCGTATCGCCGGGCTGATATTTCGTCTGGGGGACCATGACCGAAAGGATCTCACCGGAACGCGCGGTATTGGCGACGCGGAAGGTGCCGGTGATGCCGGTCATCGGGACGTAGGCGAACGGATTGTCCGCGGCGGCCATGAGGGGCAGGGCAATGTCGGAGACGATTTCGGTGCCGTCGCCCACGACGCTGCTGTTGCTGATGCGCACGCTGCGACCACCGACGAAATTTTCGGTGATGTCGTAATCCACGGTGTGATATTCGGGAAGATTTCGCTGGCCGGACATGACCATCATCGCGGCTGTGGCGGCGATCAGCGGGGTGAGCCTGGGGTGAAGGGCAGCGGTGAAGTGATACGTCTGGTCGACCGAGCCGTCATCGTAAACGATATGGAACTGCACGGGCGCCATGTCGGGGGTTTTGCCGACGATGCCGGCGACGCCGACGGTTTCATCGGTCATCAGCGAGCCGCTGGCGCCGTCGATGAACCCGAGCTTGAAGCTGGTTTCGACGTTGCTGACGATGGCCGCGATGGAACCGCTGCCCATAGGCAGGTCGATGGGGCCTTCATTATTGAAGGAATGACCGAAGCCGAAGATTTTATCGCCGATGCGTTCGGTGCAGGTTCCAACGGCAGTGAGCTGCATGTCGCCGTCAAGAAGGGGAACAGCCAGGACCGATCCGGGCTCGAGCTTCGGCGGCGTGTGTGGGGTATCGGATGCGACGCCGTTGCCCGCCTGCATGGGAACGAGGCCGGAGCCGGCGAAGAGCGGCGCGATGCGCGACATCGCCAGCGCGCTGGCCCCCCCGGTCATCAGCGGCGTGGAGAGCGGACGCATGTTCATCAGACTGGCGCTTGCCATTTGCTGATTGCCGAATGCAGACCGCGAATCAGATGATTGCCGCCACGGCGCCCGGGGAAGCTGATTGATCGACCAGCGCGGATGGGCGATCGCGGCGTTGACCGGGGCGCCGGCGGGAATCAGGCCGCTTGCTCCCGGTGCATGGGTGGTGGGAAGCTGGAGCATGTATTCAATGGGCTGCGCGCCGGCGAGACAATCCTTGGAAAACGCCCAGCCGTAGGCAAATGCGCCGGCCATGCGGGCTTTGCCGGTGTCATCGTACAGGAAGATCGGCGAGCCGCTCATTCCCTCGATCGGGCCGGTATTTTGCAGGAACTGCTGGGGGCACTGGATGAGGATGACATCGTATTTGGGATTGAAATTCTTGATGACATCGACGACGACGACGTCGAATTTTTCGATTTTGGTTCCGCTGAAAACGCTGAGGCCGTAGCCTTTCATCCCCGGCTTGATTTCGGAGATGAGCATGTGGCGAGCGGGGTCGAAAAGCGAGGCCGGCTGAGAATCCGCGCGGGCGATGCCGACGACCGAAATCAAGAGCACCACGAGAACGGCGGGTGCGATGCGTTTTGCCATGTTGACTGCCTCACTCGCTGGGCAAATCGTAGGGGTCAAAGGGGATGATCGCAAGGTGGGAAAGGGGGATTCGTTTCGGGGAAGCGCGGTGCTGCGCGCCGCCGCAAAATGAGCGGACGATTGACACTGCCCCCCTCGGCAATATATTGTTGGCGTCTGCGTGAATACAGAAGCTCGCGAGCGCGCTGAAAAGATTATCCAGTACAAATTTAAGAACGCTGACCTGCTGAAGGAATCCCTCACTCATGCGTCGGTGGCGGACCATCGTTTGCAGAGCAACGAGCGGATGGAATTCCTTGGGGATGCGGTGCTGGACCTGATTATCTGCGAGGCGCTCTACAAGAAATTCCCGGAATACCTGGAAGGCGATTTGACGAAAATTAAATCGGCCGTGGTTTCGCGGCGCACGTGCGCGGAGGTTTCGACCGAGACGGGGCTGATCGATCTGCTGATTATCGGCAAAGGAATCAGCAGCCGCGAGGCGATGCCGAGTTCGCTGGCGGCGGCGGTGTATGAATCAATCGTCGCGGCGATTTATCTCGACGGGGGTTTCGATGTCGTCAAGGAATATGTGCTGCGGACGATGACGCCCAAGATCGAATCGATCGCGTCCAACACGCATCAGCAGAATTTCAAGGCGGTCTTGCAGCAGCATGCGCAGAAAATTCTGGGGGCGACGCCGGCGTATGAACTGCTCGATGAAAAGGGGCCGGACCACAGCAAATGTTTCGAGGTGTGCGTGGTGGTCGATGGGCGAAGGTTCAGCAGCGCGTGGGGTCCGAACAAGAAAATGGCGGAGCAGAAAGCGGCGCTGCTGGCGCTGGAGGAACTCGGGGTGTTCGATCCCGGGGAGGTGGAGCAGGCGATTGACGATATCGCGCAGGATCCGCAAGGGAGCGAGGATCGGCCGGTTCACTGATTTTTCACTTCACGATTCCCAGATCTTCCGTCGTGAACAGCGCTTCGAAAATATAACCCGCGGATTCGATGTTTTGCCGGGCGCCTTCCATGCGGTCGATGACGGCGATGATGCGGTCGATTTTGGCGCCGGCGTCTTTAAGGGTCTTGGCGGCTTCGATGACCTGGCCGCCGGTGGTGAGGACGTCTTCGACGATTACGACGGTTTCATCGGCATTGAGAATTCCCTCGACGAGCTTGCTTGTGCCATAATCTTTTTTCTGGTTGCGGACGATGACGAACGGTTTTCCGCTGGCCATCGCGGCGGCGGCGGCGAGGGGGACCGCGCCCAGCTCGGCGCCGGCGATGCGGTTGACCGCGGGAGCGATGCGCGCGGCGAACAGTTTGCCCAGCTCGATCAGCACATCGGGCTGGGTTTCGAAGCGATATTTATCGAGGTAATAATTGCTCTTTCGCCCGCTGCGGAGAATGAATTCGCCGCGGAGGAGGGAGACCTCGGCAATGCGATGTGCGAGCTGCTCCTTGGTCATGGGCGCAATCATTTACCCGTGCGGGGGGAAATGCAACCGCCGAGTCGCCGAGAGCGCCGAGGAAGACGCCGAGGGGATTTCTTTTTACCAGCCGGTGACGGGTGTGGCGATCACGGGACAGGGTGTGCCACAGTAGGGGGCGGGAATATATCCGCCGCCGCACCAGGAATAGCCGTAGCAGCAGGAGGCGCTGGAGGTGTCGGAACTCTGATAGTAGTAGCGATCGTAATCATCGCGGAAACGGGGGGCGGGGGTGATTTGGGATTTCACGTCGCCGTCGAAATATCGGGATGGGCCGGGCCCGATCGCGGGGCCGACGAGAGTCAACCGCGCGGGTGGGGCGTTGGATGCCGGGTGCGGTTTGGCGGGCGTGAGGATCCGCTGAACGCGGCTGCTCAGCAGGTCTTCGATATTGAACAAATCCTGTTTCGCGCCGTCACTGCGGAGCGAGCCGAGGGACCGGGCTGTGGCGGTCGAGATGATCTGGCCGGTGACGCGAATCTGATCGTCGACGATCTGCACGGAACCGAAGATGACAGCATCCGCGCCGGTGGATTTGGCCATGTCGATGGCGCTGGCGGCATCGGTCGGTGGAAGGCCGGTGACGATGATGCCGGAAATATTGCTGCCGCTCTGCAGGCCGGTGGCAACGCCTTCCTGCATCGCCTTTCCGAGCCATTCACGGCCGGATTCTCCCTGAACCTCAAAAGGCGCCACAGCGACGGTGACCGCCGGGCGCGTGGTGTTGGAATCGGCGTGCGCGGTTGCAGCGGCCAGGGAGAGAATCACACAAAGCAAAGCGATGGATCGGAACATATTCACCTCACGTGGCGATCATCATAACCGCCGCCGGGAATTTTCGCGGATTGAAATCGCGCGATGCCGCACGCGCGGGGTGATGGCCGGGGGATTTATTCCGTCCGTGCGGGTATTTTGGAGGCTTTTGCGAAAGGGTGGTTCACATGCTTCTGGCGGAATTCAGCATCTGGCCGATGGACAAAGGGGAAAGCGTCGGCGTGTACGTGGCGCGGTGCCTCGATATCGTCGATCGAAGTGGATTGCCGTACAAGCTGGGGCCGCTGGGGACGTGCATCGAGGGGGAATGGCCCGAGGTAATGCAGGTGATTCAGAAATGCTACGAAGCGCTGGCGACGGATTGCAATCGCATTTCCTGCACGGTGAAAATGGACTGGCGGAAGGGCCGCAAAGGGCGGCTGGACAGTAAGGTGCAATCGGTGGAAAAAACCCTGGGCCGAACGTTGAAAAAATAGAGTTGATTCGAAATTTGGGGCCGATTTGTAAGCAATGATTTTCCCGCCGGGCGCTACTATGATGGGTAGAAAGGTCAGGTAGGAAAAGCTATGTCAACGCAGTTTTTTAACAACGTGAAGACGGCCCTGTTGCTGGCGGTTTTGACGGGAATCATTTTGGCTGGGGGCGAGCTGATCGCCGGGCAGCGGGGGTTGATTATCGCGCTGGTGATGGCGGCGGGAATGAATTTCGCCGGATACTTTTACAGCGATCAGATTGCGCTGGCTTCGGCGGGGGCGGAAGAAGTCGGGCCGGATCATCCGCTGTATGGGATCGTTGAGCGATTGAGCGGGCGCGCGGGTTTGCCGATGCCGCATGTGTACGTCTCGCCGCAGCAGGCGCCCAACGCCTTTGCGACGGGGCGCAATCCGCAGCATGCGGCGGTGTGCGCGACGCAGGGGTTGCTCGATATGCTGGACGAAAACGAGATTGCCGGCGTTATGTCACATGAGCTGGCGCATGTGCAGCACCGGGATATTCTGATCACCTCGGTGGCGGCGATGATCGCGGGGGCGATCAGCGTGCTTGGGTATATGTTCATGTGGGGGATGGGCGGCCGATCGGACCGGCGCGAGGCAGGCGCGGAATCGCTGCTGTTTCTGATTCTGGCGCCGATAGCGGCGACGCTGACGCAACTGGCCATCAGCCGTTCGCGTGAATTTAACGCCGACGCCGGCGGCGCGAAAATCTGCGGGAACCCGATGTACCTGGCGACGGCGCTGGAGAAGATCCATTACGCCAACCAGCGGATTCCCATGAACGTGAATCCGGCGTTTCACAGCATGTATATCGCCGAGCCCAAAAGCACGATGGGCACGATGACCGAGCTGTTTCAGAGCCATCCACCGCTGGAAAAGCGGCTGGTGAATCTGATCGGTCGGGAATCGACGGGTGTGTATCGGCGAGTGGCATAGGAAATTGACGCATTAAGCCCTTGGGCATATATAGCGCCCCACAATGTTTGAACGAATCCGCCGCGCGCCAGAGTCGTTTGTAAAAGCGGTGGTGGTGGGGTTGGCGCTGGTTCTGGTTATTGCGCGGTTTGTGCCGCTGCTTACAAAGCCGCGGGGGGATTTTGATCTTCATTACGGGCTGGGGATGCGGCTGGTGGCGGGGAAGTTTTTGTATGGGCCGGGGTTTGACCGCGTGTATCCGCCGTTTTGGGCGCTGGTGCATGCGCCGTTCACATTTTTCGATTTGCACCGGGTGATGATCGTGCTGTTTCCGCTGGGGGTGGCGGTGATGGTGGGGCTGGTGTTTCTGCTGAAGGCGATGGGCGATCGGGTCTGGCCGCTGCCAGGTGATGCGGTATTTTGGAGCAGCGCGCTGGCGATTTTGCTGGCCGCGCCGTTTTTGCATCGCGACCTGGTGGAGTTGGGGGTCAACACGCTGCTGGTTCTGCTGACGTGGGTGGGAATTTATCTCTGGACGCGCGGGCGTGATGTGCTCGGAGGGGTGCCGATTGGCATCGCGGCGGCGCTGAAATGCACGCCGGTGGCGTTCGTCGCCTATTTTTTCTGGAAGCGGCAGTGGAAAATCGCCATCTCGGGGACAGTAGCGACGATTTTTTTCACGACGCTTCCGATGACCGTGATGGGCGTTCACAATTATTTCTACACGGAAAAATACTGGCTGCGCGAAGTGGTGTGGAGCGGCGTGAGCGATCCCGATCCTTCGCGAACGGTGCTTGGACCCGACCGGGTGGGGAATCTGTCGCTGCGAACGGCGCTGGCGAGGTATCTGGTGCATCTGCCGTACGGCAATCCGGGACGGCCGGAAACGCCGGTGGATTCGATGATTCCCGATCAACCGCCCGAGCCGCTCTATTTCGATCTGCTGACGTTTCAACCGGCGACGGCGGGGCGGGTGGTGAAGGTGATTTTGCTGCTGCTCGCGGCGTGGACGGCGTGGCTGTTTCGGCATTCAGTGAAAGACCGTGGCGATCCGCGGGTTTTGTGGGAATGCGCGGCGGTTTCGATCGCGATTTTGCTCTATTCGCCGCTGACGTGGGCGCAGCATTGCCCGGGCGTGCTGCCCGCGCTGTATTTCATGTTTCGCGCCGCGTTCGCGGGAGAGCGGCTGCCGCGCGGGGTGGCGGGAGTGCTGATCGCATTTTTTATTATCATCTGCGTGCTGGAGCGTGGGGTGCTGGGCGGGCGATGGTCGGGGCTGATGGATGCATACCACGTGCGGAATTTCGCGTTGCTGGCGCTGTTCTGGGCGACGATGCGATGCCGCGGCATTGGCGCGACGGGATTGGCGGGTCGTGAGATGAACGCGGCGGGCCAGCCGCAACTGGCGGCGTGAAACAATCATGCTGAGGAAAAGGCGTCATCGATTTTGCTGATGAAGTCGAAGACTTTGTTCATCCGGGTGCGCTCGAAGACCTCCATCACGCGCGGCTGAGTGCAGCAGAGCTTGAGCTGACCCGAATGGCTGGTCACACGGCGCTTGGCATCCGCGAAGATGCCGATGCCGAGGCTAGAGCAGAACCTGAGCTTGGACAGGTCGAAGATCAGCACCTTTGGCCGCTCCCGGTAAATCCGGACAAGCTCGGTTTGCAGCTTATCGGTGTGGGGAGGCAGGCCGAGTTCTCCATCAAGCGCGATGATCGTTCCGCCGGGGCGTTTCTCGACGGTGTAGGTCAGGCTGGAGGGCGTGTATTCTGCCATAAGCATGAAGCGGCGAATATTGGACGGCGGGGCATTATACAGATAGTGGGATTCATTCTGCCAGTTGTGAATTCTTGTAAAACCAATCTTCCCTCTCTACATTCGAATCGTGGCTATTGAGGCGACGATTCAGGGGAAAAAGACGCGGATGGGGTATGAGCACTGGATCGCGCTGTTTTTGTTTTTCGGCGTGGGTGTGCGGGTGTTTCGGTATTCGCTGGGGCTGCCGATCTGGGGGGATGAGGGTTTTCTGGGGGTTAATATTCTGGACCGGAATTTTCGGCAGTTGCTGAGGCCGATGGAATATATCCAGGTGGCGCCGCTGGGATATCTGTGGGCGCAGCGGGGGATGTTTCTGCTCTTTGGCATGTCGGAATATGTGATGCGGCTGATTTCAACGGTCGCGGGGATAGCGGGGTTGATTTTGTTTGTGATATGGGCGGTGAAAATTGCCGAGCCGCTGGCGGCGGCGATCGCAGTCGGAGTGCTGGCGGTTTCCGATATCGCGGTGCGGAACGCGGTCCAGCTCAAGCCGTATGGAATCGATCTTCTGGCGGGGGTGGCGCTGCTTTATCTCGCGACGGGATTTCTGCTGGATCGAAGGACCAAGTGGCTCTGGCTGCTTGCCGGGGCGACGCCGGTGGCGCTGTTTTTTTCGTTGCCATCGGTGTTTGTTGCGGCGGGAATCGCGGCGATTTTGCTGCTGCAGATGCCGCGGATGACGGGTGGCCAGCGCACGATCGTGATCGCGTTTGTTGCGGCGGGTGGCGCGACATTCGGGTTGCTTTACTGGAGCTTCATCGGACCGCAGCTTGCGACGACGGGGCCGCTGCAGGAAATCTGCTGGATTTTCCCGCCGCGTGGATTTCATCCCTGGGAATTTGCCGTATGGTTTTTCAGATCGCACACGGGGAATTTTTTAGGATATCCGGTGGACCTGGCGTCGCCGGGGTGTTTGCCGAGCTTTTTACTGCTGGTGATTGGGGCGGTGATGCTGTTTCGGTCGAGACGGGTGGATTTGGGGCTGCTGATGATCTCGCCGTTTGTGATGACATTGGCGGCGGCGATTTTGCGGCGATATCCGTACGGCGACAGCCAGCGCGTGGGGCAGCACCTGGTAGGGCCGATCTGCCTTTTGATTGGGATCGGATCGGCGGCGGTCATCCGGCGATTGGCGCGCAGCGAAAACGCGGTGCGGCGCGCTGGCGCCACCGTGTGCATCCTACTGCTGGTGATCGGGCTGATCGGGCCGGCTGCGCTGGTGCTGGCGCCGTCGGCGGAGACGAAGCGGGATTTCACGGTTCGCCAATTTGTGCGCGGGACGATGAGCGTGATTTCGCCGAATACGACGATCGCGGTGATCGAAGATACCGCGCACGCGGATATTCTTTCGCGGTGGTATATCCATGAGGGGTCGCACCGGATTTTGTGGGGCGTGGGAATTGGCGGACTCGACGCGATTCGTTCGCGGCCGCTGCTGATCGTATCCTCGCCGATTGAGCTGGATGGATTGGACCGCAGGATCGGGCGGCAAATGGGAGCGGCGCCGAGCTGGGAAGCATCGCTGCCGGTTCCGAAGCAGGTGGGTTACCTGTTCATGGATTATTCGAATCGTTGAGGCGCGGGGTGCGCGAAGCGGCGAGTTCGCGGGTGAGGTGATCGATCGCATCCATGACTTCATGATGGCGGATTTCGTCGGTGCTGGGTTTTTTCTGGACGAAGGTGATCGTGCCGGTGGGCTCGAGCACGGCGGATTCGACTTCGGCGAGGGAGCCGATTCCCTGGCGGTGGGCGGCGGCGGTGAGCTCGGCGCGGGTCATCATCTCGCGATTGAGATGATCGCGAAGGATCCGGCCGTGCTGCACGAGGCAATCGCGTTTGCCGGCGACGATGTTTTCCAATTTTGTGTATCGGTGAACGATGCGGACGACGAGATAGTTGAGCGCCAGCAGCGTGGCAGCGCCCAGCAGGCCGCCGGTGATGGAATTGTCGTTGCCGATGATCGCGTTCTGGACGGTGTTGGAGAGGGTCAGCAGGACGATCAGATCGAAGGGATTGAGCTGCGCGAGTTCGCGTTTTCCGGCGAGGCGCAGGCCGATGAGAAGGAATAGATATACACAAATCGGCCGGAGGATTTTTTCGAGGATGGGAAGCTGCATGGCGAACATGTCGGACCAGGGGATATGCATTGGGGTCCTCCTGTTGGAAGTTGGATGCGGGCTCTCAGTCGAGTTCTGATTTACTGCCAGTTTCGATTTTCCGAGGGAGTGTTCAAGCTTCGGAATATTTTTATCGGTTAAGGGCTCTGTGCCGAACCCGGGTACTTGCTCGAATGATTTGCCCAGACGCCGCCTCGGGCGGCGGTGGTGGGCCTGGAGACGATCGGAAGTTCATTTTGCAACAAGGCTGGGAGCCGGGTCTCCTTGACACTTTGATGCGGTTTCGTTGGAGTCTGGGTTGATGACGCGGCGGGTTTTTATCACGGTGGGGGAGGCCAGCGGGGATCAGCACGCCGCCATGCTTATCAGGGAGCTTAAGGCGCAGAACAAGGACCTCGTGATCGAGGGGATCGGCGGCCCGGCGATGGCGGAGGCGGGGGCGATGGTCCATTACGACACCGTGCAGCGCGCCGCGATGGGGTGGAAGGGGGCGCTGAGATATTTCGAACTCAGCCGGATTTTGCGTTGGTCGCGTAATCATTTTCAGCAGCGCTTGCCGGACCTTTTGATCTGCATTGATTCCTGGTCGATGAACTGGCACTGGGCGCGGCTGGGGCACAAGATGGGGGTGCCGGTGCTTTATTATGTTGCGCCGCAGATGTGGGCGAGCCGGCCGTGGCGAGTGAAAAAAATCCGCAAGTATGTGGACCGGGTCGCGTGCATTTTGCCGTTTGAGGAGAAATTTTTTCGGGACCGTGGTGTCGAGGCGACCTTCGTGGGACACCCGCTGTTTGATTACCTGCCGGCTGGGGCGCCGATCGCGCCGGAAGAGCGGTTTCCAAATCGACCGCCGGTGATCGGAGTCATTCCCGGTTCGCGTGCCGGCGTGGCGAAGGAGAATTTCCGCAACCTGCTGGATGTATGCGACCGGATCGTCGAGTCATTTCCGCAGGCGCAGTTCCTGGTGCCGACGATGCCGGCGACGCACGAGCATGTGAAGCGGATCTTGCAGGCGAAATATCCGCAGAGCCCGCCGCGCGAGGTGGGGGAGGAGACGGTGATCATCGGCCCTTTCACGCTGGGAGTGAACAAGTTCAACGAGCTGGTGCCGCGGTGCGATCTGTGCCTGACGGTATCGGGGACGGCGACGCTTCACGCGGCGGGGCACGGGGCGCCGCAGATCGTGGTGTACCGATTGAATCCGATCATCTGGCATCTGGCGGCGCGCTGGCTGATCAACACGCGCACGTTCGCGCTGGTCAATCTGCTGAACGACGGCAAGCGGAGCATCGTGCCGGAATATATTCCCTGGTATGGCTCTAATAAACCGGTGGCGGACAAGGCGATGGAGCTTTTGCAGCATCCGGAGCTACTCGCACATCAGCGGGAGCAACTGGCGAGCCTGATCCACACCATGAACCGCCCGGGCGCGAGTCGCAACGCGGCGAGGCTCGCGCTGGATCTGATGATGGCTCGGGGGGTCACCGAATAACGACAACCAGACTGATTTACCGCGAAGGCGCGAAGAGCGCGAAAAATTCAAAAGCCCGGAAACCCAGAAGTTTTGCCACAGATATCAATCAGATACACACAGATGAAATCATTTTTCCATATCTGTGTGAATCTGATTTTGATCTGTGGCCAAAATGGTATTTTGCATTTCTTCGCTCTCTCCGCGCCTTCGCGGTAAAAAATCTTTCTTAATCCGGGCGGGTAGTGGCGGTGGAGGCGTCGATGAGGGTGATGTCGGCGAGTTCGTGGACGGAGCGGGCGGGTTTTTGGTCGTCGGGGGAGAGGAGACGCAGGGGGCCGTCTGTGACGGAGAGGGGTTGGTTGTCTTCGTCGAGAGCGAGCCAGACGTGGCGGTTGCCGACGGCTGGGATCAGTTCGGCGAGACTGAAGGCGACGAGGTAGCCGTCGCGGCCGCGGGTTACGGCTACGAAGCGGAGGGAGTAGCTCTTGGTTTTGGGGTCGGAGTTGGGTTGCATTTTCAGGTCCGTGGGGACACCGGCGGCTTTGAGGAGGGAGATCAGCGGGACGCATTTGAAGACGTGGGGCTGGCCGTGACCGGCGTAGGTGATGGGGGTGATTTCGGCGGCGAGTTGTTTTTCTATTTGGTCGACGGTCCAGTCGGTGGGGGCTATGCCGTCGCCGTGGATGTGAAGGGGCGGCGGGTCTTGCGGCTGGGAAAACGCGAAGTTTGGCAAAGCTGCGATCAGAGTGAAGAGAAGGATTACCGCGAAGGCGCGAAGAGCGCGAAAGAAAGCTGGATGTTTCATGTGATGCTCCGTATGAATCAGTCGGATATCTTGCGCAAAAGTTGCGGGGAAAGAAATGTCAGGTAGATGCCGGCGATTTCCTGGCGGGCGACGGTGCGGATGGCGGCGGCGTAGAAGCGCATCTGGCGTTGATAAGTTTCGACGCGCTGCTCAAGTTGGGGGCCGGTGACTTTGTCGGTTTTGTAATCGACGATGATGAGGCCTTTGGGCGTGGGGACGAGGAGGTCGATGCGGCCGCGAATCATGGTCTGGTCGGCGAGGTCCGCGGCGGGGGGGCAATCGGCGGCTGGGTGCATGAGCGTGAAAGGGATCTCGCGGATCAGGTTCGCGGGATTGGCGCGGATGAGTTGGCCGATTTCGCTGCCAAGAAACCAGCCGATGGCATCGCGATCGACGAGGTGGGCGTCGGCTGATGAAAGGAATTTGCGGTCCACCAGGGAGTTGATCTGGCGGTCGATGTCAGGGGCGGAGAAATCGAAATATTGAAGGACGGCGTGCGTGGCGTTGCCGATGTCGGTGGCCTTGGGGGCGGCGTCGCGCTGAAAAAAGCGGGGGAGATCGAGCTTGCGTCCGAGGGTGGAGGAGAATTCTGTTTCGGAAGCCGCACCTTTGGAAAGAGACGTTACCGAAGCGGCGGCGCGGACTCGCGTGAAGGGGTCGAAGGAATATACGGCCTGGAATCGCTGGATGAGCTGGCGGGCCGAGTCGGTCATGGGTGGATCGACGGGCAGGGGATTGAGGCGGATGAGATGTTTCTGGCGGTCAGTGAGCGCGGGGCGGTGGTGGCGCGGATTTTTCCAGGTGCGGACTTCTTCGGCGGAATGTTCGTGTGGCTGGAAGACGGGAGGATTGGCGCTGCTGGTCATCGCGGCGACGGGGCCGATCCAGTCGATGACGCGCTGGGCGGATTGGACGTCATCGGGCGCGAGGGGGCCGGGGCGATTCTGGTGGAGGGTGGTCCATCTCGCGCGATCGGTTTCGGAACAGGTGGCGACCAGGATGACGTGCTCGCGGGCGCGAGTCATCGCGACGTAGAGGAGGCGGAGTTCCTCGGCCATGGTTTGGCGATGGAGGTTCTGGCTGACGAGGACGGAGGCGAGGGAGGGATAGCGGATGAGGCGGTTTTGGTCGACGACGTCGATGCCGAGACCCATCTGGCGATCGACGAGGATCGCGCCGCGGGAATCGGAGAGGTTGAATTCTTTTCCGAGGTCGGGCAGGAAGACGACGGGAAATTCCAGGCCCTTGGAGCGGTGAATGCTCATGATGCGGACGGCGCTGATGGACTGACCGGCGGCGGGGGCGCGGCCCAGGCCGTCTTCGTGCTTGAGGCCTTCGAGGAAGCGGAGGAAGCGGTAGAGGCCCTGGCGCTGGAAGTTGCCGAATTGGCCGGCGCGGCGGTGGAGTTCAAGGAGATTGGCGGTGCGCTGCTCGCCGTCCGGGAGGCCGCCGCAGAAGGCGAGATAGCCGGTCTGTTCGTAGATTTGCCAGAGAAGTTCTGCGACGGGGCGGCGATTGGCCTGGTTGCGCCACTCGGCGAGTCGGTGGAAGAAATCGCGAAGGTGGGCGGCGAGTTCGTCGCTTTGCTCCCGGGAATATCTGACAGCGGCCTGGTGGAAGTGGACTGGATTTAATTTGTCGGGATAGGCGAGACGAATGCGGGCGAGGCAATCATCGGGATTAGGCAGAGCGCCGAGGGGGCTGCGCAGAATGGCGGCGAGGGGGATGTCCTGCTGCTGGTTGTCGAGGATTTGCAGGAGGCAGAGGATGTCGTGGATTTCGGTGGCGTCGAAAAGCCCGCCGGCGTTTTCGTTGTGGGCGTCGATGCCGTGGGCACGGAGAACATCGGCGAAACGGTCGGCCTTGAATCGCATGGCGCGGAGGAGGATGACGATGTCGCGAAGCTCGATGGGGGCCAGTTTGGGTTTTCCGGATTCATCGGTTTTCCAGACGTTCATGCGGGGGGATTTTTCCAGACCCATCAGCTCGCGGATTCGGCGGGCGACGAGGATGGCTTCGTAATCGACGCGGTCGAGCTGCTCGGAGCGGGGGAGGGGATTGAGGCCGTCGGCTTCGCCGGGATCGGGGGGGAGGAGATGGAGTTCGATGGGGGAGCCGGGGAACTCGGCAGCGGATTTCGGCGGGGGAAATTCTTTGCCGGGGGCGAGGCGGTGGGAATCATCGTAATGAATTTCGGCGGCGTCCCGGGTCATCAATCGCTCGAAGACGGCGTTAATGGCGGACAGGAGGGGTGCGCGGCTGCGGAAATTTTCGCGGAGATCAATTACTTCACCCAAGCGCAAGTCTTTGGTCGCGGAGAACCGTTGGTGCCGGTCGAGAAACCGTTTGGGCTCGGCGAGACGGAAGCGGAAGATGCTTTGCTTGACGTCGCCGACGCAGAAGAGATTGCCGTCGCGGTCGCCGATGGATTCGCGGCTCAGAAGGGTGAGGATGGCATCCTGAATGGGGTTGATGTCCTGATATTCGTCGACGAGAACGTGCTTGAAATGCTGGTGGAGGGAGCGCGCCAGCGGAGAGGGCTGGGGAGGGACGGAATCGCCGGCGCGGAGGATATTCAGGCTGAGGCGCTCGAGGTCGGCGAAATCGAGGGCGCGCTGAGCAGATTTGACCTGGGAATATTCGGAGGTGAAATCGGCGACGAGGGAGAGGAGGCTGCGCGCGAAGGGGACGGCCTGGCGGAGGCCGGCTTGCCACTGGGGGGCGGTGCAGGACAGAAGATCGCCAAGTGGTTTGTCGCGGTAGGCGGTTTTGACGGCATCGACGAGGGATTTGGCGACTTCCTTTCCCGGCGGCGCGTTGCGGATGACGGGGATGCGCGGGGGTTCTTTGGCGAAATCGGCAATCTCGCTGATGAGCATGTCAAGGCCATCGGCGGCGAGGACATTTTGCCAGTGGGCGAAATAGGGGGAGAGGTCAGTGAGATACTTGACGTAGGGATCGAACTCGCGGCCCATGGCGCGGATGGAGGCGATGGCGCGATCGCTTTGGCGGACAAGGGCGGCAAGGGCGAAGGATATCTGTTCGATGAGATTTTCGCCGAGTACGGAATCTTTCAGAGGTCTCTCGGCGGCGTCTTCGAGAAGGGAGATGCTGGTGTTTATCCATTGGCGCGGATCGAGCAGGCTGGCGAGAAGCTCGTGGATGTCGATGACGGTCTGGATGAGCGATTCATCCGAGCCGTTACCGTAGGCATCGATGAGGCGGTGGAAATCGCCGGTTTCGTCCTCATCGTAGCGGCGATGAAAAAGATCGGTGGCGATTTCGCGGCGGAGGAGGGCGGCTTCATCGGCATCGAGGACCTGGAATTCGGGATCGATGCCGGCGAGGGTGAAATTCTGCTTGAGCAGGCGATAGCAGAAGCCGTGCACGGTGCTGACGTGGGCGTGCTCGGCGAGACGAAGCTGGCGCTGGAGATGAGGGGTGGGGGATTGGTCAAATCTTTTTTGCAGGGCCTGCTGGATGCGCGCTTTCATTTCAGCGGCGGCGGATTCGGTGAAGGTGACGACGAGCAGCGCATCGATATCGCAGGGTTCTCTAGCGCAGACGAGATGAGCACAGCGCTCAGCGAGGACGGCGGTTTTTCCGGAGCCGGCGGCGGCGCTGACGAGGACGCTGTGACCGACGGCTTCGATGCCGCGGCGCTGGGCGTCGGTCCAGGTTTGGGTGGGGGCGGTCATGATGTTTTCCCCATTTTCTCGACAAGCTGCTGAAGCATGTGGCTGCGCTTGATGGGCTGGAGATCGTCGTAGCACCCGGGGCTTGGCTCGAGGCGGCAGAGGTCGCGAAATTCGCAGTGGGGGCAGGGCGTTTTAATGCCGTGGCGATAGGGGCGGATGTCGATCCGGCCGGCCGTGATCTCATCGACCATCCGGCCGATGCGCTGCTCGACGTGGCGGAGCAGGGCGGCGAATTCGTCGGAAGCGGCGGCGTCGGAATGGTCGGGATGGCCGATGGAGCCGTCCTGTTTGATGTGAAGCTGAATGACTTCGGATGGGCCGGTTGTGAGGGCATTGTCGAGGTCGCGGGCGACGGCGAGGTCGAAAATTCCGCGCGGTTTGACAAGGAGATGGAACGCGGGGTCGCTCGGGCCGGGCGCGTCAACGGGATTTGCTTTGCGGACGAAGCGTGCGAGCTGGACGCAGAATGCGGCGACGGGGGTGAGCTTGACGCCGGGGGCGAGGCGCTGGCCGTTTTTTTCCAAGGCGAGGAGATCGATCAGAAGCTCCAGATATAAGCCGTGATAGGTTTCAGCGGGATCCATGGCGTGTGTGGAGAGGCGATAATCGATGAGGGAGGCGGAGCCATCGGGGAGGAGATCGATGCGGTCGATTTTGCCGGAGACGAGAAGTTGTTTGCCGGCGGGGGTGGTGATGGACAGTGGAGGCATGGCGTCGGTGGATTTGTCGCCGAAGGCGATGCCTGTCATCGCGGGTTTGAATTTACCGCGCTGGGCGGCGGCCTTCTGGGTGGCGGCGACGAGGGCGAGAGTTTTTTCGACGTGGGCGAGGAGATAGCGGTTGCGGGCGCTGGAGAGCATCAGGGCATCGCGGAGGTTGGAGCCGATTTGCGAGATGAATTGGTTGAGGCGACTGGCGATTTCGGTTTCGGTGAGATCTTGCCAGGATCGGCTGGCGCCTGTCAGGTCGCGGACGAGGCGGCTGAGCGCTTCGTGAAAAATGTTGGACAGATCGGCGGGACCGGCCTGGCGATGCTGACGGGGGGTGAGGCCAAGACCGTGGCGCGCGAAATGCTGGTAGGGGCATCGGCGGTAGGATTCGAGCTGGCGGGATGTGGCGCGCAGGGGCGAAGGAAACAGGGCGGCGGCATGGGCGGGTTCGAGTGAGGCGTTGTTGCAGTGGCTGAGGGCCTTCCATGCGTGGAAGCGCGCGGTGTCGAGGGCGTCGCCGCTTGTGGGATGGGCGGCGAGCCATTGGTAGACGGGTTCCCAGGCGGGGTCGGTGGCGCCCTGCTCGACCCATTTCATCAGCGAGCCGACGAGCTGTCGCGGGGTGGCGATGAGATTCAGCGGCAGATCGGCGGAGCGGGGGATGGGGTGGTCTCGCAGTGTCGGAAATTCGCTGCGCACGCGCTGGAAGACGGGAGAGGGATCGAGAGCGCGTCCGGTCGGGTCGGAAGCGATGCGGGTGAGGAGGAGGCGCTCGCTGGCGCGGGTGAGGGCGATGTAGCCGAGGAAATTTTCGTCGAGGAGGCGGCGGGCGGAATCGGGGTCGAGATTGATGTTGGACTTCTCAAGATGATTGCGATCGGCATCGGTGAAGATGGAATCTTCGGCGCTGGCGCGGGGAAACTGGCCTTCGGAGAGGCCGAGGATGGCGCAGGCTTTGACGGGCGGGGTGCGGGTGCGGTCGACGGAGCCGACGAGGACCTGATCGACCGTCGGCGGGGCGAGCGCCAGGTCGAATCCTTCGAGGGCGGCGTCGATGATAGAGGAGAAATGTTTCAGATTGATCGGCTCGGCGACGAAGAGATCGACGAGTTCATCGAAGAGTTTCACCAGCTCGTCCCAGACGCGCTCGTGCTCGCCGGCTTCTTCGAGACGGCCGGCAGCGGTGGCCTGATCCATCCACTGGACGATGGTTGTGCGGCATTGGAATGCTTCGAGCAATTGGAATAACGCCGATGCGATGGATTGAACGGAGGCGGATTTTTGTTTGACGGCGGTGATGAAGGGGATGAGGCGATCGACCAGCGGGCGGCGGAGGGCGTCCATGGCCTGAGCTTCGGTGATGGGGGCTGGATCGGATTCATCGCTTCGGGCGCGGCGGCCAGTCCAGGGATTGGGCGAAATCCAGGCGGTGTGGTCGATGCCGTGGAGGAGCACGTAGTTTTCCAGGGCGTCGGTTTCGTGCTGCGAGAGGCCGACGAGGGAAGTTTTGAGAGTGGCCATCATCGCATCGTGCGACCAATTGGTATTGGCGATTGCGAGGACGGAGCGGATGAGCCGCAGCAGCGGATGATGCGAAGCGGAGCGGCGGCGGTCGGCGAAGAAGGGAATGCCGTGCTCGCGGAAGGAGGCTTCGATCAGGGGCTGGTAGTCGTCCTGGGTGCGCATGAGGACGACGATGTCGCGATAGCGCAAACCGGCGGCGACGAGGCGGCGAATCCAGCGGGCGGCGGAATCGACTTCGGTTTGAAAATCAGGGGCGTTGATGAGATCGATCGCCGGTGGATTGCTGAGCGATATTGCGGGTACTGGGGAGACAAGTGCGCGCTCGAGGTGCGCGAGTTCGGGGCGGTGAAATCGTTTGGTCTGCTGGAGGAGGATCGGCGGGGTCATTTCGACCGATGCTTCCTGCATGGCGAAGAAGAGGCGTTTGTACGTCAGCTCCATCGGATGAAAGAGGCTCATTTCATCCGGCATGTGATGCGGATTTGTGATGACGGGACTTTGCGCATCGAGCGTGAGAGCGATGGACATCGAGCGGCAGACTTTGGCGAGGGCGGCGAGGAGCTTTCGTTCGGAGGCCGTGAATTCGTAGAACGAATCGACGAAGACATCCGCCTGGCGAAGCGAGGGGCAGCGGTGGATGGAGGCGAGGGATTCGGCGAGGCGGCGGTTGGGATCGATGCGGTCCTGGCCGAGGAATTTTATGTACTGCGAAAAGATGATGGAGAGATCGTGGAGCTTGGCTTTGAGGGCGGGGGTGGCGCGATGGAGTTGCTGGGGGAGGGCGGACGCGTCCTGGCCGGCGCGGTGGAGTTCGGCGAAGGTGGCATCGAGTTCGGCGGCGACGCCGGGCTGGGTGGCGACGGATTTGAAGAATTGCAACTGGCCCTGCGATTGGCGGAGGATGTGACCGAGGATCATCCGGCGGCCGCGGTCGGTGATTTCGGGGACGGCGGCGCCGCCGCATTCACCGAGGACTTCGGCGGCGAAGTCGATGAAATCGAGGATGCGGACGCGGAAATATCCCCCGCCGGCGCAGGCGAGCTGTCGCTCGGCGATGAAGGTGGCCTGTCGGGGGACAAGCCAGAAGATCGGCGGGCCGAGTGGGGATTGGCGGATCGACTCAGCGATCTGGTCGAAACAGTATTTTGTTTTCCCGGCCCCGGCGGGACCGAAGATGAATTTGACCGCCATATCTGATGGTGAACAATAGCCTAACAGATGGGGTTTGTCATTTTTATCTTTTATGCATGTTTATATAGCGGGCTTGCCCGGCGCGCCCCGCAAGCGGGGCGGCTAAAAATTAGGGAAACGCGGCGATGAGGATGAGGAAGAGCATGAGGATGCCGATGGCAAATTTCCAGACGACGCCAAGGAATCTGCCTTTGGCGGCTCCGAAGCCGACGCGGAGAGATTGGAGAGCTTCGCCGCCGTCGAGGAATTGGACGGCGGCTGCGCCGATGAAGCTGCCGACGCAGATGCCGACGATGGTGAGGACGAGGGGGAGGACGAAGCTGCCGACGATTCCGCCGACGATGGCGCCGAGGATTGCGCCGATGGCGGCGCGGCGGGAGCCACCGGCTTTTTTTGCAGCGGCGCCGCCGGCGGTGAATTCGATGATTTCGCCGAGCAATGCGAGGAGGAAGAGGGCGAGGAGCGCTTTGTGGCCGAGGCGGTGCTGGTGGGGGGCGAGGGAATATATGGCGGCGGCGGCGGTCATGATCCAGAGGCCGGGGAGGGTGACGGTGACCAATGCCAATGAGGCGAGGGAAATCAGGAGGAGGAGGGTGTAGTAGAGGTAGAGCATAGGGAGAGCGCGGTGCTTCGCACCGCCGCTAAGTAATCGTTAGAGGATGATCATTTTGTAGAGACGCCATGCGGTCCAGGATACGGCGGCCAGGAGGATTATCAGGATTAACTGGCGGATAAACCGAGTGGTGCGGCGGGATCTCAGGCGGCGGGAGATGCGGCTTACGTTGGCGATGATCAGGGGCTCGGGGGGCGTCAGGGAGGCATAGACGCGAATCAGCTCGGCGACGCGGGGGTCGAATGTGTTGGCGGCGATTTCGCTCAGGGATTTGGTGGCGGCGATCAGGTGATTCGCGGCGGCGCCGGTGGAACAGTCCATCGCAACTGCCGACTGGCGCGGGTCGAGATGCTCGCATCTCAGCAGCAGAAATGCCTCGCGCTGCTGGGGGGGAAGATTCCGCAGGGCGCGCACGAAGGCGATGTGCTCGGGGGACGGGGTTTTTAGGGTGAGGATCAGGCAATCTTCGGAGGCATCGGGAACGGATTTGGAAAATTCGCGGCTGGTGAGGACGGTGTGATGCAGGAACCAGTTGGCGGCCTGGATCTGATTGCTCCACCAGGGGAGCGTGCGCAGGCTTTGGCACATGACGGTTTTGACGACTTCGTTGCCCTGATCGATGCGGCCGCAGAGGGCGAGAGCGATACGGCAGACGCGCGGGTAGTAGGCGCGCAGGACTGTATCGACAGCGCTGCGCTTGAGCTTGCGCGCCAGCGGCAGGGCGTCGTCAACGGTGGTGTTGGTTTGGACGCTGCTCGTGGGGACAGTGTGCGCTTCGGCCGGCGAAAATGGAAGGCGATGTAATAAGGATGTCTGGCCTTCGCCCGGCATTGCAGTAAATCGTCCGTGCGGCAGCCCGATTCGAAAGACCTCAATCGCGATGATAACTTGTGGATATTCGATTTCTCTCTGGTGCTCTGTAACTCGAAAAAGTACGATATTTTTGATGACACACATAAAGAAAACGAAAGGATTTCTGCACATCTTATGCGTCGGCTTAATAGTCTGTGCAATCCTCTCGCCGGGCGTTTCGCGTGGGGATGCGTCCGAGGCTAAACCAGCGACGAAACTGGTTAATATAACTAACCTTGACACTATCCAAGTGACGTCCCCAGATCCCATCCGCTTCGTTGATGCGACGAACGGAAAGCTTTTTAAATTTGTGGTTTCCACTGATGCAACGGTGAACGGCGTCAAAATATTTCCTGCGGGAACCGCTGTTTGGTGTAAATTGAGGCTTTTCCCGGCGGGCGCGGCGAATCCGACCAGTTTCTGGATCGTTGCGGACCACGCTTCGCTTTTTGGCTCTGATGTTGCACTCACCGCCGAATCCGGGGAATGGATGCCGGGCAGAATAAATTCTGACCGCATAATCGCGAATGATGAAACACCTCTTAAAATCACGGGCGCTATTTCTGTGCCTCTTCCTGTGAACGAGGCGACGGCATTCACGGGGAACACAGATTCGTCAGCAGTACCTGCTGCCGGTCCAGCCCCTTCACCGCCCGTCCAGCCGGCGGCCGCGCCACCAGTTGCGGTGAGCTCCGGTGATACGCCCGGCGAAAATAAATCATCGGCCGAAAACGACCAGTTGCCACCCACATTAATGTTCGTTTTCCAGGAGCAGACAACGGCCGATGCGCTTCGAAACGGATTTGTTGGCTTGATAAATTACGCCGGCCAGAAAGCTGCGTTGTCAAACGATATCCGTGAGGCGAGAAATAATTTCTGGAAAGCCTATCCAGACGGCCCGGATTTGAAATCCCTCGGCACGAAATACGCTGCCGCTTTGGAGGAGAAGGCGTTCTTCTATTTGCAGTTGCAATACATGTCTGACATGCCGCTTGGCGCGGGTCATGCGGCTGGAGTTATGGACAGCATCACCGGTAGTGTGGACGGCGGCTATGACCGAAGCCTTCGAACCAAGTTCAATAATTGGACATTCAAGGTGGGCGTTATCCCCGATCCCGCTACTGACACGACCGGCGCCGCCAGCGCGGCGCTGAATCGGGCCATGCCTGAGTGGCAGAGTTTCTGTTCCGAGGAAATGTTGCGCGAGTATATTGCCTATGCATCTACCAGCCCGATCCACAGTTCGAACGTCGCGGATCGCTTTATTGCCGCCGTTATCATGCGCGATGGCTGCGAAAGCATCAGCGACGCGAAAACTTTGTATCAACAGCTTTGCGGCACATTCACCAGCGATTTCGTGAATTCGGCAACGGACGATGCATTGGCGTCGCCCGCAGGTCACACCGTCAATGACTCTTTGTCGGCATTGGCGCTTAAGTCGACCGATGACCGGATTTATGGGATGTACGTTTTGCAATATCCATCGCGGGACTGGGCCGCCGCCAGCAACGAATGGAAGCGCTTGATAACCAAGGCCGGAGAAGCAAAAGTTCGCGCGGCGGTCGCGCGAATCCACAACCCCGACATAGATCCGATGCTTGCCAAGCGGATGCTTTATTCGCAGCTTAACATGAGTTTTCTGCAGGACCAATACGGTAGCCCCCTCTATCGCATCTTCTCGTTTGGGGTCAATGGGCACGGTTTGCCATGGAACTGTATTGCGGTTGGGACCGGCGGCAACCTCATAGGGCTCCGCGTAAAGCAATCGTCCAATTTTGACGGAAATTTCGCGACCGCCGCCAACATTCGCCGCAGGACGATGTACCCGTGGCTCTACTGGAATTCCGGCGCGGATTACGGAGTGACCTATACAAACCTCACCGCGCCTGATCTTGGTATGGAAGTGGTCTCCTTTAATATGTACAGCGCTCGCGTGTCCGTTCTGGCCACGCTCACCGCTCAGTCCCTTCCGCAACATTCCGGACCCCGCAATGCGCCCTTGCCCGGTTCACTCGTGATGGCGGATGGCTGGATTTATGCGACAGACGCGGAAACAGGTTCGGCCTTCAAATTGCGAGAAGATGGAAGTGACTTCGCATATCTTCCATTGCCGCACGACTCGCGCGAGCGACCTTTGTTCTGGGGGATTTCCACCGACGGAAATCTGATCGGCTCGACCGCACATTCCGTGTTTTCCTTGTCCAAAGACGGGCGAAACTTTAGTTATCTGGTAACGGACCCCGATAATTGGATCAGCTGCGGCGCCATCGCGCCGGATGGATCCATCTATTTCCAGAAGTTTCCTTATCCCAATTACACGTTGAATCGGCTTTGGAAAATCGATCCCGGTTCCACATCGGCACATGCGCTGCCTGCGGTGCCGACGACAAATCGAATTCAGATGCCCATTATGGTCAGGCGTGACGGTACGGTCTGGACGGGTGGGATCGGTTATGTCACCGAATTCGACGGAACGGCGTGGCAATTTCCCGTCTCGCAATCGGTCCAACTTTTTGCGCCGATGGTGGAATGCGGCAATTCGCTGTATGCGCTGAACTGCTCCGATGAAATCCCTACCGCTCATGATGACTCGGGATCCGTTGAAGTGGAAGAATTTGGGCCAAACTCCGCACCAGGCCGGACGATTCGTTTGACCACGAGCGATGTTTTCATGCCGGCCACTGGACTGGTGAAATTTGATGAAAGGACGTTGATAGGCGTTACCTGCGCTGGCGGGATAGAGTTCGATGGGTCCGATGCTCCAGCCGGATGTATTTACGGGTTACCGACGTTTGAATCCGCCAAAATTCATAAAAGGCGATGACGGAATATTCTTTATAGAGCAGACGTCAGGCATCGGTGCTAAGTGGCGTCGAATCGGATGCTTGCCGCGGAAAAAAGTCGCCTGAATTCGCTCGCCGTCATCTGCATAAACGCTTCAGCATATCCGTTGCCGTGCTGATGCTGGAGAGAGCGATATTTGTTGAGGCCGAGGGCGGCGGCGGCGTAATCATTTTCGCCGGTCTGGCTGGGGAAGGCGTCGATGCCTTTGCGCTTCAAATCAATCACCGATGTAATATCAACGCAGCAGTTGGCGAAGGCGGGGGTCCAGACTTCGTAACCGCGGATCGTCAGTGATTCGGTGATCTTGCCGGGCAATTTCGGCAGAGCGTCGTGAAAGAGGCAATTGGTGGCCCAGTGATCGGGATGGCCATCGGTCATCGCGGGGAGGTAGATGTATCGCGGGGGTTTTTCGGTCATGAGATGGAGGAGTTTTTCGACGACGCCGGGGGTTTCGCCGAGATCGCGATCGGGGGCGTCGAAGAAAATCGGCGGGGGGAAACCGAGGATTTTAGCGGCGCTCTTGCTTTCATCCTTGCGGAGATCGACGAGCTTTCCGTCGGGATCGTAACCGCCCCAGCGGCCATCGGTGAGGATGACGACGGTTACCGGGGCGCCGGCGGCGAGATGGCGAAGGACCGCGCCGCCGGGGCCGATGACTTCATCATCGGGATGCGGCGCGAGGACCAGGACGGGGCTGGAATCGAAGTCGGAAATCAGCAGCGGGGTTTGGTCTTCCCACGGGCCGGTGAGCCAGAGGCGCAGGGAACTGTGGGCATCGCGGGGAATGAGCCGGCGTTTGATCGACCGCGTGATTTTGGAGAGCTTGCTCGGCACTCGATCGATTGGGGATCAGTTGGTGGTTGCGATAATACAGACGGTGGCGGGCTTCACCTTGGTGACGAGGTCTTCGGTGGAAAGCGGGGCGGAAGTTTCCTGGCCGGCGGAAAGGTGGATGTGGTTGCGGTCGAGGAACTCGCGGATATGGCCGGCGCTGATGCCGATGCCGTAGCTGTCGAAATCACCGGAGGTGAGGCTTTTCATGGAGACAATGGCCATGACGTTTCCGAATTTATCGACGACAGGGCCGCCGCTGTTGCCGGGGTTGACCTTGGCATCGGTGAGGACATCGGCGCCGTTGCCCTGGTCCTGGGCGCTGGAGGAGACGACGCCGCGGGTGATTTTCAGGTCGAAGCCGAGTTGATCGACCATGGGGAAACCCATAACGACGCAGTCGGCTCCCTCGGGGGGCGAATCGCCGGGGGAGAGGCGCACGAACGGAACCGTTTTTGCGGGATCGTCGAGACGGATGAGGGAGAGATCGTATTGATCGTCGATAGCGACGATTTTGGCGGGAACCTTGTCGCCGCTGGCCAGTTCAACGATGAGTGTCTTGCTGCCCTTCGCGACGTGGCGGTTGGTGAGGATGAGGCCATCGCCAGTGATGAAAAAGCCGGTACCGCTCCAGCCGCCGGCGGTGAGGTCGGGCTCGGCGGGGTTGGGCGAACTGTCCTGGGCGCGGGGGACACCCAGCGGCGGGGGGAGGGGAATGAAATCGGTTGGGCCGGAGATGTTGTACTGCGTCGCCAGCAGGGTGGCGGCTTGCAGCGTGGGTTTCATTTTCGGAAGCGTGCGCAATTCGACGGGGGCATCGGCTAAGGCGGTGACGAGATTTTCGGCGATTTCCTTGCTGTCCTGGATTTTCGCGGCAGTGATGAATTCGTCGATGGCGATTTCAAATCGCCGGCGCTGGAAATTGGCGATGCCGAGATTATTGACGGCTTCGACCGACTGGGGGCGAAGGCGGGTCGCGGTCGTGAAATAATCGGCGCTTTGGTCGTAATCGCCTTCGCTCAGGGCGACCCAGCCGAGGGAGAAATTGGTGAGGAACGAATTGGGATAAATCCGGGCGGCCTGGCGGAGCTTGTCGATGGCCTGGAGGGTCTGGTTGTGCTGGAGCATTTCAGCAGCCTGGCTGGTGAGCTGCTCGGCCTGGTCGATGATTCGCCGGCGGTCGTCGCCTCCCACCCACGCGCCGTTGATCTTCTCTGCGTTTTGAGATGCCAGAGTTTTCCATCGCTGGAGTTCCCTGGTGGCGGTGGTGAGATCGGGGCTGTCGGGATGTTTATCGACGAACTGCTGCCAGGCGGCGACGGCGGTGGCGGCGGAATCGGTGTCATCGGCGCGCTCGCGGGCTTGGCGGAAGGCCTGGGCGGAATCATCCGGATTGGGGGAGGCATCCAAGGAAGCGGCGTCGGCCTCGGTGTCGCCGCTGTAGGATTTCACATCTTCTTTGGCGACGATTTTGGTGCTGCCGTCGGAGAACTTGATCCAGTAACCATCAGAGGTGGTAATGATGGTGCCCTGAAGGGTGGACCCATCGTTCATGACAAGTGTGGCGGCGGATGCGGCGGAAACAGCGCTGAGGATCAGCAGCAGAAGAGCGGCAATGCGGGTCAATTGCATACGAGAATCCCGAAGGGTCTTGCGCCCATCGCATTATGCGCCCGGTCCAGTGGAATTGCACGCAAATTGCGGCGAGGGGCGACCGGCTGAGGGTTTGGCCATCATCTGGGCCAGAATATAGTACGCCGATCGGGGGCGGCGGCCCAGGGAATGTTCGATGTGCTGCAGGAGCAGGCGGTTGATGGGATCGGTCTGGTGCCGGGTGAGGCGGGGCAGGCGGCGCGGGGCGGGGGACTGGATCATCTGCATCAGGCGAAGCAGGCGGACGTCGAGGGGGATTCGGTCGGACGCGGTGGCGGTGGTGGAGCACTTTCCGCAGAGGATGCCGCCGCGCGCGGGAGAGAAGGAGATGCCGTCGCGGTCGCCGACGCGGTTCGCGCAGCCGACGCAGGCGGCAAGCTCGGGCATGAAACCGGCTTCGCGCAGCAGGTCGAGTTCAAATGCGAGGAAGGATTCTTCGATGGAAGCGGTGGAAAGCTCGGGCAGAAGGCGATGCATCAGGTCGAAAACTTCGGGATGCGGATCGTGTTCCTCCAGAACGAGGCCGAGCAACTCGGCGGCGTAGATCGCCAGGTAGAGGGCGCGCAGATTTTTGCGCAGGGAGAGATTGCCGTCCTGAAGTTTCCAGTCGGTGAGGATGGAGAGCTCGCGGGAGGTGTCGCCGGAGAAAACGGCGTGGCCGAGATCGAGAATATCGATGCCGCCGTCGAATCGGCTTGCCCCCGCTTTGGTTCGTCGATGGGCGCCCTTGGCGACAACGCGAACGATACCCTGCTCGCGCGAAAGGAGCGTCAATATCTGCGAGGTTTCGCTGTATTCGGTTTTTCGCAGGCAGATGCAGCGATCGCTGGCCAGGGGCATGAAACAATTATAGGGGGCCGGCGGCGATTTGAAATTCTCGCTCGACTGCCGATACTGTTTGCGGGGAAGATGGTTTTTTGCCGCGGGTTAATTGAATGAAATCAAATGAAACGGCCAGTCAGCCGCAGGGAAGCTCGACGAAGGTCTGGCTTTTGATCGGCGTGATCGTCCTGCTGGCGGTGTCGGTTCCGGTGGGGCTTTATTTCATCAGCAAGATTCCATTTTCCAATGGAAGCAGCGGATCGGATCTCTCGGTGCCGGATACGGGGATGACGGCCAGCGCCACCGCGCCGCCCGGTGGGGCGACGGCGCCGCCGCGGCCGGCGGGGCGGCGGATGATGGATATGCTGGTCGTCGACGAGCAGACCAAACAGCCTGTGAGGGATATGGAAGTGCAGAGCAATTTCCGCAACGGCGGGGCGGTTTATACCGATGCCAGCGGCCACGCACAGGTGGCGCTGCCGGGCAATAACAGTAATTATTTTGAAATCCGGGTGTCGGGACACAAATATCTTCCCATGCGATTGTCGTGGAACCGCTTCGATTCGCGATTGGGGGGCGATGATATTCCGACTTCGTACACGATGACGATGGAGCGTGGGACGACGATCGGCGGGAAGATCGTCGATGATGCGGGCCAGCCGATCGCGGGGGCGACGGTGTTTATTTATTTCAACAAGCGATATCCGAATCGGCACGAGCGCGTGGATGTGGTGGGTGGCCGGGGTGGTGCGCCGATCCATACCGGGAACGACGGTAGCTGGACGTTCGCGGACGCACCGCCCGATTGCGATCAGGTGACTTTGGGGGCGTGGGATTACCGGTATGTGCTGCCGGACCCGCAGATCAGCCAGATGTATCCGGATGTTCCCAAGCTGTATGACAAGACGGCGACGCTGGTGCTTCGGCGCGGGGTGGCGCTGGATGGCACGGTGACGGGGCCGGACGGTGAACCGGTGGTGGGGGCGGCGGTTGCGCTGGGCGATATGCGGAACGGGAGATTCGGCAATTTTCCGGAGCCCAAGACGGATGCATCGGGGAAATTTATTTACCATCTCGATCCGGGGCAGCATGTCACGCTGACGATTCAGGGAGATCATTACGCGCCGGAAATGAAGCAGATTGCGATGGGCAGCGGCGAACAATCGGTTTCGATTTCGCTGACCAAGCCACATCGGATTTTTGGACGGGTGGTGGATTCCAATGGAAAGCCGGTGCCGGACGCAGAGTTTGATTTCCAAAGCTGGCGCGGGATGCAGACGCTGAGCGCGAATTTCCGCACGGATCAGAGCGGATATTTCCACTGGAACGAGGCGCCGGGTGATCCGGTGACGTTTAATGTTGAAGGTCAGAACCTGCGGGCGACCAGCATTGAGCTTTCGCCGGACAAGGAAAATGTCGTGAATCTCGGGGCGGTGAATATCGTGCGCGGGAGCGTGGTCGATGCAGTGACGGAAAAACCGATTAATGATTTCCATATCACGCTGGGACTTGTTTTTAACGCGAACGATGAGCAGGTGAACTGGCAGCCGGGATGGAACCAGGATTTTGGAAAGCGGGCGGGCGGATTTCAGTTTCCGTATACCTGGTCGTTTCCGGGCATCGCTGTGCGAATTGAGGCGAAAGGATATTTGCCGGCGGAATCGCGCATCGTCAGGGCGGGGCAGGGGAATGTGATGCTGAGCATGAAGCTTCAGCCGGGCAAGGATATCACGGCGACGGTTCATGCGGCGGACGGCAGCGTCGTCAGCGGGGCGCTGGGGGTGATAGCGCTGCCGGATCAGCAGGCGTACGTGGAAAATTCGCGGGATGTGATGAACATGGGGACGCCGCAGGCGACGAGCGGAGCCGATGGGGTTTTGGATTTTGCCCCACAGAAAGGGGATTTCAAGATCGCGGTTTTCGCGGATGCGGGATATGCGGAGGCGGATCGCGCAGATATCGAGAAATCGGCGGATTTGAAGCTGCAGCCATATGGGCGCGTTGAAGGGCAGATGATGGTGGGGGCGAATCCGGCGGCGGATACGGGCGTGGACCTGGAGCGGGCGTCGCAGTTTACCGGCAATGGGGACCGGATCATTATTCAGGACCAGCTCTCGGGGCGGACTGACGCGGGTGGAAAATTTGTGATCGAGCGCGTACCGCCGGGAACGTGGTCGGTCTGCCGGCGCGTGCCGATTTCGAGCAACGGGTGGACGGAGGCGCGATTGCAGGAGGTGGAAATTGCGCCAGGGAAAACCGTTGAAGTGAGCGTCGGCGGAAAGGGGCGGCCAGTGGTGGGAAAGGTGGTTGTGCCGCAATCAATTTTGAATGGGCCGGATTGGTCGTATGGATTTTGCCAGCTTAACAGCCGCAACGACGCCGCGTTTGCCCGACCGCCGATGCCGGCGCTGGTGCAGATGCTGCCCATGTCGGCGCAGCGGCAGTGGATGGAAAATTGGCTCAAGACAGATGCGGGCAAGGCGTTTTTGGCCAATCAGCAGAAGGCGATGGCGCAGAGGGTGAACATTCCTTTCAGCATCAGCGCGGACGGATCGTTTCGCATCGACGATGTGCCGGCGGGAAATTACGAGATATCGCTGAGCATCCGGCCGCAGCAGCCGGTGCCGGGCACGATGGGGTTGCTGGCGGAGGGCGGGGCGGAATTAACGATTCCGGAAATGCCCGGCGGTCGAAGCGATCAGCCGTTTCAGATCGATCCGATCCAGATGATCCCGCTGCAGAAACTGGCGGTGGGCGATCAATTGCCCGAACTGCCGATTCGGTCGACGGATGGGAAGAATCTGAAATTCGCCGATTTCCACGGGAAATATCTGCTGCTGGATTTTGTCAATCGCGAGAACCTGGGGAGCCTGAGAGATGTATACACGGAATATTCCAATGATTCGCGGCTGGCGTTTTTAACCGTCAATCGGGGGATGATCGCCGGGGGAATGCTGCCGCGCATGCCGGGAATTCCGTGGCAGCAGGCGTGGGTCGTCGCGGGTGGACAAAGTTCGTCGATGATTTTGTTCAATGATTTTGATTTGCAGAACTCGCGTGGGGAATGGCTGATCGGGCCGGATGGGAAGGTGCTGGCAAAGGATTTGAGCGGTGATGCGATTGAAATGGCGATCATCACGGCAATCGGGCCACCGACGACGCAGCCCGCTAAAGCGCCGTGATTTTTGACGGGTTCTTTTTTCAGGGGATCAGCACGATTTTTCCGAATTGATCGCCTTCGATCACCAGACTGTGGGCTTTGGGCGCATCGGAGAGGGGAAGCTCGAGGCCGATGATGGGGCGGAAGGTTCCCGATTCCAGGGCGGCGGTGAGGGCGCTGTACATTTCGCGGTGCTCTGCAGGGGTTGCGCCGTAGAGCATGAGGCCGAGGATGTCGGACTCTTTTGCCATGGCGTCGCGCGGGGTGATTTTAATGTCGCCGCGCGAGCCAATCACGACGATGCGGCCGCCTTTGGTGACGGAGGTCATATCGGAAGCGAGATTTTGATGAGCGGCGAATTCGAGGATCAGATCAAACCCGCGGCCATCGGTGAGGGATTTCACATCGTCCGGCCGAGTGGTGATATCGTGATCGACGGCGTGATGCGCGCCCTGCTCAAGCGCGAACTTCCGGCCCTTTTCCGATGAAGAGGTGCCGATGACGACCATGCCGGCGGCGCGGGCGAGCTGCACGGCTGATGAGCCGACGCCGCCAGTGGCGCCGTGGATGAGGACCGTTTCGCCCGCCTTGCCGCGGCCGCGTTGAAAGAGCCCGCGGAAGGCCGTGCCGCCGGCGGTGCCGACGGCCGCGCCCTGCTGGAACGTGGCGCGCTCGGGAAGGGGGTGAACATTGACGGCGTCGCAGAGCGCGAACTGGGCGTATGAGCCGGTGAGGGTCTTACTGCTGTAAACCCGCTCGCCGATGTGAACATGATTCACATTTTCGCCGATGGCTTCGACGATGCCGGCCGATTCATTTCCCGGGGTGAACGGGAACGTCATCGGGCCGTAGATTCCCTTGCGGATGTAGGTCTCGACGGGATTGACGCCGGCCGCTTTGACGCGGATAAGGACTTGACCGCTGCCGACATCGGGGATGGGGACTTCTTCGAGTTGGAGAACGTCGGGCTCGCCGAAGGAATGGATGCGGATGGCTTTCATGGTGATGGAGATTATATCCATGATGGGCGATTTGCTCAGTGCTGGAAAGATTGTTGCGTTTGATTGTATCTCCGGTTCTGCACAGAATATTTAAACGCCGAGATCGCCGAGGTAAAGTGAGACTGGCGCATTATTCTCGGCGATCTCTGCGGTTAAATTGATTTTGGAATTTAGAGGCTATTAGATTCTGCAAGCGGAGATGGAGGATCGGACGGAAGGCCGCCCTATTTGATCGCTTAATCCAACTGACGCGGCAATTGCCGAGCGGCGGAATTTCATCTATTCTTTCGGCCAACCTGAAATGAAAGAGCACGTAGCTCAGTTGGTAGAGCAACGGACTTTTAATCCGTAGGTCCTGGGTTCAAGTCCCAGCGTGCTCAGTGGTGGTGTCGAGTGGTTCACGGCGGTACTGCAGGGGGGCGATGGCGCTGTAAAATAACACAGGCATCGAATTTCTTTTATTCCTCACCCGATGCTGGTAGAGTCAGTATTACCAACCGCGCGGGCCAAGTCATTTCATTGCCAGAGCAACCCACATGCGCGGTCATTACCGACACACCAAAATTATTGCCACCGTTGGGCCTTCCACCGAATCGCGCGAAATGCTGACGCAGCTCATCACCAGCGGGGTGGATGTGATCCGGCTCAACATGGCGCACGGCACGGGGGAATGGGTGATTTCGCTGGTCAAGCGCATCCGCGAAGTTTCGCAGGAAATTCATCGTCACGTGGCGGTGATGATGGACGTGAAGGGGCCGGAGATTCGCACCGGCGTGGTGGCGGAAACCATCGAGCTGAAACCGGGAGATATTTTTGAGTTTTATACTGAAAAGCCGTCGGCTGGCGTCCGCGGGGTGGATGTGAACTATCCGGGGTTGCCGGCGGATGTGATTGTCGGGGCGACGATGCTGCTGGACAGCGGGCTGATTCGGATGGAAGTGATCGACAAGGATGCGGCGCACGTGAAGTGCCGGGTAATGACGCCGGGCAAACTGGGGTCGCGGCGGCATATCAATCTGCCGGGCGTGGAGGTGAATCTTCCGTCACTGACGGAGAAGGATGCGAGGGACATCCGCGCGGGGGTGGAGGCGGGGATCGATTTTGCGGCGCTGTCGTTCGCGCGGCGGAGTGAAGATATCCTGGTGCTGCGAACGCTGCTGGATCATCTGGGGTCCAAGGCGAGGATCATCGCCAAGATTGAGGACCAGTGCGGGCTGCGAAACCTGGAATCGATCGTGAAGACGTCGGATGCGATCATGGTGGCGCGTGGGGATCTGGGGATAGAGATCGACTATCAAACGCTGCCGCTGGTGCAGACTCGGATCGTGGAAGCGTGCCTGACAGAGGGCAAGCCCGTCATTATCGCGACGCATTTGCTGGAGTCGATGATATTGGCCCCGATGCCGACGCGGGCGGAGATTTCGGATATTTCCACGGCGGTTCGCGAGCGGGCGGATGCGGTGATGCTTTCGGGGGAGACGACGACGGGGCAATATCCGCTGGAATGCGTCGAAGTGATGAAGAATATCGTCAACACGATTGAGCCGACGGAGACGAGGGGGATTAATGAGGTGATCAAGCTGGAGGAGCCGAAGGCGAAGATGCTGCGCTCGGCGGCGATTCTGGCGCAGGAGATGGGGAATTCCGGGATCGTGGTCTTCACGCGCAGCGGATTTCTGGCGTACACAATGGCGGCGCTGCGGGCGGTGAGCGTGCCGATTTATGCGTTCACGGACAATGAGGTTCTATTTCGCCAGCTTCTGCTGCCGTGGGGCGTGGAGCCGTTTCTTATGCCGTTTAACGATGATCCGGAGCAGACGATTCTCGATGCGATGGAATATCTGAAGCGGCGCGGGTGGTGCGAGAAAGGATCGTGGCTGATCATCATCACCAACGCGCTGGCGCACGATAAGGTGATCGATACGATGCAGCTTCGACAGGTGGAATGATAAGAGATGGCGGTGGGGGAGGAAATCTTGATATTCGGCACGCTAATCGCTTGTAATTTCGCAGTTCCAGTGCTTTGAGAATGTTTTATGCTTAGAACCAATCCGAAAGGAGAACACCATGCCGCGCGGTGACAAAAGTTCGTACTCAAGTAAGCAAAAACGACAGGCTGAACATATTGAAGAGAGCGAGAAGAAAAGCGGACACAGCACGAAGCGCGCCAAGCAGATCGCCTGGGCGACGGTGAATAAGCAGGATGGGGGCGCGAAGGGGAAGAAGAAGTCGCGGGGGAAATCGCGGAGTTAAACGAATCGTCACGCCGATCGGCGATGTCGATGACCGTTGTGGCCATTGCCTTTGGATGCGCCGGCCAGGGATTTCTTTAGCGCCTCCATCAGGTTGATCGTACGAGGGATGGGGCGATCGTCTTCGGGAGTGGCCTTCAGTTCCTTGCCGTGGGATTTGGCTTCCACCAGGGCCTGAAGCTGCTCGCGGAATTCGTCTTTGTATTCCTCCAGGCGCGGCTCGCCAGTCATGGATTTGATCAGCTCGCCGGCCATGCGCATTTCCCCGGTGGAGATTTTGATGTGGTCGAGCGATGAAGTCAGCTCTTCGTCAATATGATCCACCTCATCGGCGTAGTGCAGGGTGTGGAGGACCATGCCCTGCTCGACGGAACGGATCATGACGATGTATTGCCGCTCGCGCATGACGAATCGGCCGAGCGCGCATTTTTTACTGGCGATCATCGCGGCGGCGAGGAGTTTGTACGCTTTTTTCGCGTCTTTTCCGGGGCGGAGATAGTAGACGCGGTCGAGATATACCGAATCGATCGAAGTCGGATCGACGAACTGGATGATTTCCAGTGATTTGCCTTTTTCGGGCTTAAGGCGGTCGATTTCTTTTTGATCGACAACGACGTAATCGTTGGGAGCGATCTCGACGCCCTTGGCGGTGTCGTTGAAATCGTATTCCTTTCCGGTGTCGGGGCACACGAGCTTTCGCCGCAGGCGGCAGCCGCCGTTTTTGGTGACCATGTGGAAATGAACCGCCTTTTCATGAACCGCCATGTTCAATTCGACGGTGATGCTGACCAAACCAAAATTGATGGAACCGGTCCAGATTGGGCGAGCCATGATATTTCACCTCATGCGGCTGATTTTTGCTGGATGACTTTGAAGAGATCGATTCGCGATTTTTCGAAATCGCGCCAGGGGTCGGATTTGCGTTTATCGAGATATTTACCGGCGGAGGCGATCGTGAACTGGTCGGCCGACTTGATTTTCGGCAGCTCGTCCCACGCGATCGGCATGGAGACGGCGCCGGTTTCGCGGGCGCGGGTTGAGTAGGGGGCGACGGCGGTGGCGGTGCGGCCGTTGCGGTGGAAGTCGATGTAGACTTTGCCGCCGCGCAGATCCTTGCGCATGTTGGCGACGAACAGGTCGGATTTTTCGGCCAGGGATTTGGCGATGGCGCCGCAGAAATTCTTGGCGGCATCCCAGTCGAGGTTGGGAACGATCGGGAGGGTGATGTGCAGGCCCTTGCCGCCGGAGGTTTTCAGAAACGTCGGCAGATGCAGCGAGTCGAGCGTTTCGCGCAGCATTTGGGCGGCTTTGACGATCCGTTTCCATGGGAGGCCGGGGCCGGGGTCCAGATCGAAAATCAACTGGTCGGGATGTTCGATGTCGGTGTTTTTGCAGTTCCAGGTGTGGATTTCCAGCACACTGAGCTGTGCGAGGGCAATCACGCCGGTGAGATCGTGGAGGGTGACGTGAAATTCAGCGGTTTTTCCCTCGGCGACGTTCACTTTGTCGATGGACGTGGGAAGCGTGGGGATCCAGTTTCGCTGGAAGAAGCATTTGGCGCCGACGCCGCCGGGGCATCGCACCAGCGCGAGCGGGCGATCGACGACGAGCGGCAGCATCCACTGGTGGACGCTGTTGTAGTAGTCAGCGACGTTCTGCTTCGTGAACCCGGTTTTGGGGTAGAGCACCTTGTCGGGATGGGAGAGGGTGACACCGGCGATGGTTTCGGCTGAAGTAGGATCTTTTTCTTTCGTGATCGACTTGGCGCGTGATTTTATCATCGCTTCCACCTTCTGGGGTTTGGCGGGAATTTCGCGGACGATCTGCGACGCGGGTTTGTCGGAGCGAAAGGCGACGAACGCGGGATGGCGCAGCACGCCGTCGCGCGTCCAGCCGGTGAATTTTATTTCCGCAACGAGGGTTGGTTTGACCCAATGGGCGTCGCGGCGCTCGCGCGGGGGCGGCGGCGCGGCGGTCGGTGAATCTTTCTGGTGAAGCTTGCGAAGCTGCTGGAACGTTTCCTTGAGAAGTTTGTCGTCGAATCCGGTGCCGACGCGGCCGGCGTAGATCAGGCGATTTTTGTCATCGTGGTATCCCAGCAGGAGCGAGCCGAAACCGGTGCGGCGTCCCTGTGGGTCGGTATAGCCGATGATCACCAGCTCTTGGCGCTGTCCGCATTTGCTTTTGAGCCATGTGGGCTCGCGGCGGGAGACATAGGGGGCATCCGTGCGTTTGGAAACGATGCCTTCGAGGGCCATGCCGCAGGCTTGTTTCACGACCTGATCGCCGTCGCCGATGACGTGCTCGCTGAAATTGATCCGCGGCGCGAGCTTGCTCTGGGCGAGGATTTTCTGCAGTTTTTCTTTTCGCTCGATCAGGGGGGTTTGGCGAAGATCAAATCCATCGCAAAAGGGGAGATCGAAGGCGTAGTAGACCGGCTGGGCGGAGATTTTATTTTTGAGCAACTGCTGGAGGGCCTGAAAATCGCTGCGGCCCTGGGCATCGAGGACGACAGCTTCGCCATCGACGATGGCGGAATCGACATTCAGATTCGACAGCGATTTGGCGATGCCGGGGAATTTGGCGGTCCAGTCTTTTCCGTTGCGGGTGATGAGGCGAACTTCGCCGGATTTGATCCAAGCGAGAATTCGATAACCGTCGAATTTAATTTCGTGAAGCCATTGGTCGCCGGCGGGGGGCGACTCGGCGAGCAGGGCAAGCTGGGGAGAGAGATTTTGCGGCAACGGAGATTTGGAAGCGCCGGGGATTTTGGCGGTTTCTTTAGCAGGGTTGCTCCAGACATCATCGCGCTGGCCAGCGATCTGTTTCAGCGAGCGGGAGGTTTTGACGCTTTTTTCCTTGGCGAGAATATCTTTGCTGGTGCTGGCGAATTTGTCGTTCAGTTTCATGAGGAGCCAATTTTTTCCGTCGCCGCCGGATTTCCCGTGCATCTGGACGAGGCTCCATTCGCCGTGGAGTTTTTTTCCGTTAAGAATGAAATGGAGTTTGCCGGCTTCAAGGCCGGCTTTGGGATCGTGAAGGGGCTGCCAGGTTCCCTTGTCCCAGAGGAGGACGGTGCCGCCGCCGTATTCGCCCTTGGGGATCACGCCTTCGAAGTCGCCGTAGTCGAGGGGGTGATCCTCCACGCGCACGGCCAGCGCCTTGCGACCGGGGTCGAGCGATGGTCCCTTTGGCACGGCCCAGCTTTTGAGGACTCCGTCGAGTTCCAATCGAAAATCATAGTGAAGCCGGGAGGCATCGTGCTTTTGGATCACGAAGCGCAGCGCATCTTTCGATTTTGCGCCCGCCTGTCCTTTGGGCTCGGGCGTGCGATTGAAATGGCGTTTTTTTCGGTAAGTTTCGAGACTCACAAAAACAAACAGGGACGCCAGCGAAAGGCCGCGTCCCTGCCTCAAAGAAAGCTCTCCAAAAGATTTTGGTCGCCCGCGCGTTCAAAAATACTGGATGGAGCATTCTCCGGCAACGGGCAAAATGCGCGGGGTTGTGTGATGAGAATAACACCCGCGCAAGTGAGATGCGAAGGAAAAAGGATGTCTGTGTAATCCACCGCACGCAGGATGGTGGGAAATGCTCTTGTCGTCATGTCCCCCGAACAATTCGCCGATTGAACCTGCGGTCAAAACGGCTTCGTTTGGGATGGACACGTGAAGCAACCGGCAAAACTTTTGCTCTTTCGATTGGACGACCGGCAATGCGCGCTGAACCTCGAGCAGGTGGTGCGCGTGGTGCATGCGGTGGATGTCTCGCCGCTGCCGGGGTCGCCGGAGGTGGTGGTGGGGGCGATTGATCTTCACGGAGAAGTGGCGCCGGTGCTGAATATGCGCCGGCGATTTGGGTTCGCCGAGCGGGAGATTGGGGTGGAGGATCAGTTCATCATCGCACGGGCAAAAAATCGCGTGGTGGCGCTGGCGGTGGATGAAGTGCGTGGGATTGTCGATGGGGCCAGCTACTCGATTGCGCAAGCGGAGCAGATTGTCGGGCGATCGCTCGATCACGTGGATGGAGTGGTGCAGCTTGAAGACGGCCTGGCGCTGATTCACGACTTGGACAAATTTCTGTCGCTGGATGAGGAGCGGGAACTGGCGCACGCGCTGGCGGGGAGTGTCGATGAGCGATGAATTGCTGATCGACGAGCTGCCGGGTCTCAGCGAGTTTGTCGCGGGGGCGATCGGATTGCATTTTCCTCCGCCGCGATGGGGGGACCTCGAACGAGGAATGCGGGCGACAGCGCGGGAATTGGATGACATTTCACCCGCGATTTGCGCGCGGAGATTTATTTCGGGCGCGGCGGCGAAGCGCGAGATTGAAATTCTCGCGGCCTGTTTGACCGTGGGCGAAACTTATTTCCTCCGGGAACGAAAAGTGTTTGACGTGCTGGGGCGGAAGATCATTCCCGATATATGCCGGCGGCGCGAAGAAAGCAGGCTGCTGCGCATCTGGAGCGCGGCCTGTTGTACGGGGGAGGAAGCGTACTCGATCGCCATCACGCTGCATGAGGCGATTCCCGACATCGCCAACTGGAACATCACGCTGCTGGCGACGGACATCAATACGCGCTTTTTGCGGAAGGCGGCGGCGGGGATTTATGGGGGGTGGTCGTTCCGGCAGGTGCCGGCGGGATTTCGCGAGCGATATTTCCGGCAGGCGGGGGATGAGCAGTGGGAGATTGCGCCGCACATCAAGCGGCTCGTTCGGTTTGCGCCGCTGAATCTCGCGCAGGATATTTATCCGGCGCTGGCCAACGAGAGCAACGCGATGGATGTGATTTTCTGCCGGAATGTGCTGATGTATTTCACGCCGGGGCAGGTGCGCAGGGTGGTCGGGAACCTGCACCGGGCGCAGACGGATGGGGGCTGGCTGATCGCTGGTAGCGGCGAACTGTCGCAAATGGCATCGGCGCCGTATGTGGCGCAGAGCGACGAGGGGTTTACGTATTATCGCAAATCCGCAGCGACCGCGGTTGGATTGCCGGCGGAACCCGCGCCGGCGGCGGCGATCATTCCGATTCCCGCGCGCCGGCATGTCGTGAATGTTCCGAAGCCCAGGAAAAGCGTTGATCCCGTTCCGATAGCGCAAAAGAGGCACGACAAACTTCGCCGCGCCGCGCGGCGGCTGGCGAATCGCGGGAGATTAAGCGAAGCGCTGCGGTGCTGCGACCGGTGGATCATAGCGGACCGGGTGAACCCGGCAAGCCATTATCTGCGGGCGGTCATTCAGCAGGAATTGGGCAATATCGCGGATGCGGTGAAGTCGCTGCGCGGGGCGCTTTATCTCGATCCGAATTTTGCGCTGGCCCATTTTGCGCTGGGGAACATCGAGCGCAATCGCGGCCGTGTGACCGAATCGATCAAACACCTCCAAAACGTGCGGAAGCTTCTGGGGCGGTATGGTCCGGAGGAGATTGTGCCGGAATCGGAGGGCATCACCACCGAGCGGCTGATCGAGATTGTGAATTCGCTTCTGGAGATTGAGGTGGCCGCGTGATTGGCGTCAACGAAACTCGCAAGTTGCCGTCGGCCCCCGGGCGAGGTCCCGAGGTTCTCCGTGCTCGGGCTCGTGAATTGGCTCGCCCCCTGGGCCGCCGGGTGGCTGACGGTGCAATGCTGGAGGTCGTGGAGTTTCGTCTCGCGCGGGAGGTTTACGCCATCGAGCATGCTTACGTGCGCGAGGTTATTCCGCTGGAAAACCTCACGGTGCTGCCATGCGCGGCGGCGTTTGTGCGCGGGGTGGTGAATATTCGCGGGCAGATCCTGGCGGTGATCGACATCAAAAAGTTATTCGATCTGCCGGATGAGGGGATCACCGATCTGCACCGCGTGATCGTGGTGAGCGCGGCGGGGACGAAAGTGGGGATTTTAGCGGACGTGGTGACGGCCGTGCGGTCGTTGCCGGTCGCGGGCGTGCAGGCGTCGCTGCCGACGCTGACGGGGATTCGCGAGGCGTATCTGCGGGGGGTAACGGACGATCAGGTGGTGATTCTGGACGTTTTGAAAATCCTTTCGGATCGCAAGCTGATGGGAGAAGAAGAGCCTTCGTGATTTTTTTGGATCGAAATAGATTGGAGCATGAGCCATGAAATGGACCGTTGGAATGAAAATCGGGTCGGGATTTGGATTGGTCTCGGGAATTTTGCTGATCGTCGGCGTGGTGTCGTATCGCAGCACCAGCAAATTGATCGACACGGCTGATTGGGTGACGCACACGCACAAGGTGCTGGAAGATCTGAACGGAATCGTCCTGTCGATGGTCAACGCGGAGACCGGCCAGCGTGGTTTTGTCATCACCAACGATCAAAAATACCTGGAACCGTACCACCTGGGCCTCAGCACGGTTGCAGATAACGTTAGCGAGGTCCGCGCGCTGACGGTGGACAATCCTATCGAGCAGAGACGGATGGACGCGCTGGAACCGATGGTGGACCACGAGCTGGAGATCATGAAAGAAGCGATTGAAGCCCAGCAGGCCAGGGGAACCGAAGCGGGACAGCAGTGGGTTGAAACCGGCCAGGGAAAGGCGGGAATGGACGCCATCCGGGTCAAGGTTGCGGAAATGGAGCAGAGCGAGCACGACCTGCTGTCGGCTCGGGCCGAAGAAGCGCAGTCAACCGCGTCGACCACGCGGCGGATCATCCTCGGCTGCACGCTGGGGGCGTTCGTCTGTTCGTGCTTGGCCGGATTCTTCATCGCACGGAGCATTTCCGTGCCGCTGAAACAGATTACGCGGGCGGCGGAGCTGATGTCGGTGGGGGATGTGGATGTGGAGATTCCCACGAAGAGCCGCAGCGACGAAGTGGGCGTGCTGGCGCAGACCTTTGCGATGATGACGGCATCGCTGCGGCGGATGGCGGAGATTGCCGGCAAGATCGCCGAGGGCGATTTGCGGGTGAAGATCGAACCGCAATCTGCGAAGGACAAGCTGGGCAATGCGTTTGCGCTGATGGTGCAGAACCTGCAGCGGACGACTCTGCAGATGCGCGAGGGGATTAACGTTTTAAGCTCGTCGGCGAGCCAGATTTCAACGTCGACGACACAGCTTGCCGCCGGCGCGGTGGAGACGGCCACGGCAGTGAGCCAGGCGACGACGACGGTGGAGGAAGTGCGCCAGGCGGCCCAGGTTTCCAGTCAGAAGGCGCGGGCGGTTTCGGACAACGCGATGAACATGACGCAGATTTCGCAGGGCGGGGCGAAGTCCACGGAGGAGACGATTTCGGGAATCGGGCGGATTCGCGTGCAGATGGAGACGATCGCGGACACGACGGTGCGACTCAGCGATCAGACGCAGGCGATCAGCCAGATTGTTGCAACGGTGGAAGATTTGGCGGCGCAGTCGAATCTGCTGGCGGTCAATGCGTCGATCGAAGCAGCCAAGGCGGGCGAACAGGGGAGGGGATTTGCCGTGGTGGCGCAGGAAGTGCGGACGCTGGCGGAGCAATCGAAACAGGCGACGGGCCAGGTGCGGACGATTCTGGCGGATATTCAGAAGGCGACCAGCGCGGCGGTGATGGCGACCGAGCAGGGAAGCAAGGCGGTGGACGCGGGCGTGAAGCAATCGGCGATTGCCGGGAAGTCGATCCAGACGCTTTCGGACACGATCGCGGAGGCGGCGCAAGCGGCGACGCAGATCGCGGCGTCGAGCCAGCAGCAGCTTATTGGGGTAGATCAGGTCGCATCCGCGATGGAGAGCGTCAAGGAAGCCAGCGGGCAGAACGCCGACAGCGCCAAGCAGCTTGAGGCGGCGGTGCATAACCTCAAAGAACTGGGGCAGAAGCTGCGATCGTCCGTGGATATGTACAAGATTTGAGGGCGGGAAACCACATGGCAACAGCAAGCGAAGAATTTCTTGCGACGCTGCGGGCGACGTTTCGGCTCGAGGCTGAGGAACATCTCCAGGCGATTTCGTCGATGCTGCTGGAGATGGAAAAAACGCCCAGCGCCAGGCCGGCGCCGGCGGTGGTGGAAAACGTCTATCGCGAGGCGCACAGCCTGAAAGGGGCGGCGCGCTCCGTGGATGCTTCGGAGATCGAGGCGATCTGCCAGTCGATGGAAAGCATCTTCGGATCATGGAAACGCGAGCTGGCAATCCCGGATGCGAAGACGCTGGATTCGATTCACAATTCGCTGGATCGAATTCAAGCGATGCTGGGCGGCGATAAATCGGAGCCGGTGAAGAGTGCGGAACCGGCTGCCGAACCGAGATTGCCGGAGGCGGAGAAACCCTTGGCGATTCAAACGGTTCGCATTGCCATGGACAAGCTGGACACGCAGTTAATGAAAGTCGAGGAAATGCTGTCGGTGAAGGGGATGGCGGCCGACCGCGCAAAGGATGTGCGCGAATTGTCGGGGCGGTTTGAATCGTGGCGAAGACAGTGGGGGCGCGTTTCAGCGGGGGCGCGCGGTTTGCGTCAGACGCTGGAACAGACGCACGAAACGGAAACGCCGATGGTTTCGGCGGGTCTGGTGGATTTCCTGGAATGGAACGCGGATTACGTTCGGTCACTGGAGGAGAGGCTGCTGTCGCTCGTGGCGCAGACGCAGCGCGATCACCACGCGGTGGCGCGGCATGTGGATGATCTCGTCGAGGAATCCAAAAAATTGCTTACGCTGCCGTTTTCGACGATTTCCGGGGTTTTTCCAAAGCTGGTGCGCGACCTATGCCGGGACCAGAACAAGGAGGCGGATCTGACGATCACCGGGAATGAAATTGAGCTGGACCGGCGAATCCTGGAGGAGATCAAGGATGCACTGATTCATATTTTGCGGAATTGCGTGGATCACGGGATTGAATCGCCGGCGCAGCGGATTGCGGGCGGGAAGGCGGCGCGGGCGGCGATCGGTCTGACGGTGAGCCCCACCACGGGCGGGAAAGTGGAAGTGTGCGTGAGAGATGACGGCGCGGGTGTGGATATCGAGCGCGTGAAGGAATCGGCGGTGAAGCTGGGGATTATCTCAGCTGGCGATGCGAAATCGCTGGGCGAGCGCGAGGCGCTGGGGCTGGTATTTCATTCGGAAGTGTCGACGACGCAGACGGTCACGGCGATTTCGGGCAGGGGACTGGGAATGGCGATCGTGCGGGAAAAGACGGAAAAGCTGGGAGGACGGGTTTCCATCGAGAGCAGGAGAAACGTCGGGACGACGCTGCGGATTGTGCTGCCGGTGAACTTGGCGACATTTCGGGGCGTGGTGGTTTCGGCGGGCGGTTGCCCTTGCGCGGTACCGACCCGGCATGTGGAGCGCGTGCTGCGGATCAAACCGACGGATATCCAGACGGTGGAGAATCGGGAAACGATTCGGGTGGATGGGCGAGTGGTTGCGCTGGCGCGGCTGGATGCGGTGCTGGGCCTTGCGACTGCAGCGCGCGATGAGACGGCAAAGATACCGGTGATATTGATCAATTCGGGGGAACAGCGGATCGCGTTTGCGGTGGATGAAATTTTGCGCGAGGAGGAAGTGCTGGTGAAGCCATTGCCGCGGCCCGTTTCGCGAATTCGGAATATCTCGGGGGTGACGGTGCTGGATTCGGGAAAGCCGATGCCGGTTTTGAGCGTGACGGATTTGATTGCATCGGCGCGCGCGGCGGGGGGAATGAATCCGGCGGCGGTGGGAGGAACGAAACCGGTGGTTGCGGCCAAGCGGATTCTGGTCGTTGAAGATTCGATCACTTCGAGGATGCTGATCAAGGGGATTCTGGAATCGGCGGGTTACAAGGTTCAGATTGCGGTCGACGGCGTGGAGGCGTTCACGCGGCTGCGAGAGCAGGCGTTTGATTTGGTGGTGTCGGATGTGGAGATGCCGCGGATGGATGGCTTTGGCCTGGCGAGCCGTATTCGCGAGGACAAGAAGCTTTGCGATCTTCCGGTGGTGCTGGTGACGGCGCTGGAATCGCACCAGGAGCGCGAGCGCGGGATCGACGCGGGGGCGAGCGCGTACATCGTGAAAAGCAGCTTCGATCAGAGCAATCTGCTGGAGGCGGTTCGCAGGCTGGTTTGACGGGTGAATCATGAGCATGCAGCGGAAGATCAAGGTTCTGGTGATCGAGGATTGCGCGACCAAGGCGGGAAGCCTGGCGCAGATTCTTGGATTCGACGCGGAGATTCAGGTGGTTCGGTCGGTGCGGAGCGGGCGGGCCGCTTTGCAATATCTGGACTGGGGGGCGGTGGATGTGATTCTGCTGGATATCGAGACGCCGATCAGCGACGCGTTTGAAGCGACGCGAACGATCATGGAGACGCGGCCGCTGCCGATCATCATCTGCAAGGGACGGCGCGACGTGCTGGGGGCGGAGATGCCGTTCCGGTTGATGGAGGCGGGCGCGGTGGCGTGCGTGGAGAAACCGCCGGAACTGAGCGCGCCGGAATTTCGCCAGAGCTGGGGGAATTTGCTGCGGACGGTGAAGCTGATGTCGGAGATCAAGGTGGTGCATCGATGGTCGCGCGGTCGCAAACAGGTTGATCCGGAAAATTCGTCCGGGCAGCCCGCAACCCGGCGAAAATCCGCGGGGCCGATTGAGTTCATCGGCATTGGCGCCAGCACGGGCGGACCGCCGGTGTTGCAGACGATCCTTGCGGCGGTGCCGACGGATTTTCCAGCGCCGATTTTGATCGTGCAGCACATTGCGCCGGGATTTCTGACGGGGCTTTGTGAATGGCTGGGGCATACGACGGGGATGAAGATTCACATTGCCGCGCACCGCATGGAGGCCAAACCGGGGCACGTCTATCTGGCGCCCGATGGCTTGCACATGATGGTGGATTTCGATGGAACGGTGCTGCTGAAGCGCGGCGAGCTGGATTCGGGGGTGCGGCCGTCGGTGAACCAGCTTTTCCGGTCGCTGGCGGAAAATTTCGGGCCGAGTTCGATTGGCGTGCTGCTGACGGGGATGGGGAAGGACGGGGCCTTGGAATTAAAGCACATGCGCGACAGCGGCGCGGTGACGATTGCGCAGGATCAGGAGACCTCGGTGGTGCACGGGATGCCGGGCGAAGCGATCGCGCTGGGTGCGGCGAGCTATATTTTTCCGGCGGACAAGATCGCGCCGGCGCTGGTTGCCATTGTTCAACAACAATCTGTTTATGAAGGAGTGATATCATGACCGAAGTAGCGGAAAATCCGACGACCACGGCGACGATTCTGATTGCCGAGGACAGCCCGACACAGGCGGAGAAGTTGAAGTACATTCTCAAGGGGCAGAATTACCGGGTGGTGGCGGCTGTGAACGGGCGTGCGGCGCTGGAGCTGGCGCGGCGGGAGAAACCAACGCTGGTGATCAGCGACGTGGTGATGCCGGAGATGGATGGATATCAGCTTTGCCACGAGATCAAATCGGATCAGGCATTGAGCGATATTCCCGTCATTTTGGTGACGACGCTGTCGGATCCGCAAGATGTGATTCGCGGGTTGGAATGCCGGGCGGATAATTTCATCATCAAGCCGTACGATGAGCGGTATCTTCTTTCGCGGGTTCAGTTCGTGCTGGTGAACCATGCAATCCGCGAGGCCGACCGCGCGTGCATCGGGGTGGAGGTTTATTTTCATGGGCAGCGACATTTCATCACGGCGGATCGGTTGCAGATTTTGAATCTGCTGCTGTCGACGTACGAAGCGGCGATTCAGCGCAACCAGGAATTGACGCTGGCGAAAAACGAGCTGCGGCGATCCAACGCATCGCTGGAAGCGGCCAACAAGGAACTGGAATCGTTCAGCTATTCGGTGTCGCACGACCTGCGCGCCCCTCTGCGGGCGATTCATGGGTTTACTGAAATGGTGCTGGACGATGGGTCGGGGCAGCTCGACGAGACGGGGAAGGAGCGATTGGTGCGGGTGCAAAGCGCCTGCACGCGCATGGGGCATCTGATCGACGATCTGCTGAACCTGTCGAAAGTGACGCGCAGCGAGCTGAATCGGACGGAAGTCAACCTTGGCGCGGTCGCTAAGAGCGTTCTGACGGAATTGCAAAAGGCGCATGCCGATCGGCACGTGACGGTGAGAGTGGATGACCCGCTGACCGCGAACGGCGATGGGCGGCTGCTGCAGATCGTGCTGGAGAATCTGCTGGGCAATGCGTGGAAATTTACGTCGAAGAAGACGGATGCGGTGATTGAAGTGATCTCAAAGAAGCAGGATGGCGAGCAGGTTTTTGTCGTGCGCGATAATGGCGCGGGATTTGACCGGGCCAATGCCAAGAATTTGTTCGGGGCGTTTCAGCGCATGCACTCGGCGGATGAATTTCCGGGCACGGGGATCGGGTTGGCGACCGTGCAGCGGATCATTCAGCGGCATGGGGGAAGAATATGGGCGGAATCGACGCCGGGGGAGGGGGCGGCGTTTTTCTTTACTATTTAAGCGCGATGGCCGAAATAGTAGGTATGCTTCGGTGATAAGATGCACACAGGCGCGCCCCGCAAGCGGGGCGGCTAAACGAACACTGAAAAGAGGGACGATTGGCTCGCGCGAAACTTCGAGGAATATTGGTTGCTTCGGTCATTCCGCTGGTCGGTTTCGATCTGATGGGATGTACGGTTTATACCAACCCGCCGCAGAGCGACGTGGTTGTGGTTTCGCACGCGCCTCCTCCGCCCCCGCCGGTGTATGCGCCACCGCCGCCGCCCGATGGAGTTGTGGTGGATGCGCCGAGCGATCCACCACCGCCGCAGGTGGAAGTGGTGGGCGTGGCGCCATGGCCGGATGGTTACTGGATTGGCGGGCATTACGTTTGGCGCGGCGGGGGATGGTGGTGGTCATCGGGGTATTGGGGGCATCGGCCGTATTACGGCGCGGTGTGGTCGCGCGGATATTATCGGCGCGGGCCGAGGGGCATGGTGTGGGTTGCGGGGCGCTGGAGATAGATGTTAATCTGGGCCGATGGGATTCAATGAAAAGCGTTATGAGTCGATGCAATATCGACGGTGCGGGAAATCGGGGCTGACGCTGCCGGTGATCAGCCTGGGCGGGTGGCAGGCGATTGGAAGTTATCGCGACGATTCGACCTCCAAGATGATTTTTTTCGCGGCGTTCGACCAGGGGATCACTCACTTTGATTTTGCGAACAATTACGGGCGCCCGGGCGGGGCGAGCGAGGAATTGTTCGGGCGGATTCTGAAGGAGATGCCGCGCAATGAGGTGGTGATCAGCTCCAAGGCGGGGTATCGGATGTGGCCCGGTCCGTACGGGGACGGCGGGGGGCGGAAATATATCATTGAAAGCTGTAATGATTCGCTGCGCCGGCTGGGGGTGGATCACGTCGATATTTTTTATTCGCATCGGTTTGACGCGAGCGTGGAGATGGAAGAAACGCTGCGGGCGCTGGAGGACATCGTCCAGCAGGGGAAGGCGATTTACATCGGTGTTTCGAATTATTACTCGGAGAATTTTCAGAAGGCGATCGACCTCATGCGAAGGCATGACTGGCATCCGATCACGATCAACCAGCCGTATTACAACATGCTGAGCCGGCGCGCGGAGGAGACGATTTTGCCGATCGCGGAAACGGAAGGCGTGGGGGTGATCGCGTTTTGCCCGCTTGCGCAGGGGCTGCTGGCGGGGCGGTATCTGGATGGAATTCCGAGGGACAGCCGGGCCGGCGTGGAGGACATGGGCGGGTGGCTTCGCAGCACGCTGGACGAGGCGAGCATATCCAAGGCGCGGAAGCTGAATGAGATCGCCAAAAAGCGCGGGGAATCGCTGGCGCAGATGACGCTGGCGTGGACGCTGCGGGATCAGCGCGTCACGTCGCTGCTGATCGGGGCGAGCCGGGTGGAGCAGATATTGGAAAATGTGAAGTGTTTGAAATCGGCGGCGTTTGGGGAGGCGGAGATGCGGGAGATCGAGGGAGTGCTCAAGGGATAAACCCGCTATTGCACGCCCTTCTGAATTACAGATTTCAATATTTGACTTTTGTAACACTCATTGCGTACGCTCGTTCGAGTCAGCATTGGAAAGGAGCAACGCAATGAGTGAAGTGCAGCTTGGCGGGCGGTTCACGTTTCCCGGCACGGCACTGACGGTCCAGCGGATCGGCTACGGCGCGATGCAGTTGGCCGGACCCGGCGTGTGGGGGCCGTCCAAGGACCCGGATGGGGCCGTCGCCGTCCTCCGCGAGGCTGTCGCGGCCGGCGTGAATCATATCGACACCAGCGACTTCTACGGACCGCACGTCACCAACCAGATTATCCGCCGCGCCCTGCACCCGTACCCGGCGGGACTGGTGATCGTCACCAAGCTCGGGGGTCGCCGGCCGCCGGACAAGTCGTGGCAGGCGGCCATCTCGCCGCAAGAGCTGACCACCGGCGTCCATGACAATCTCCGCAACCTGGGTCTGGAGGCGCTCGACATCGTCAACTACCGTCGGATGGGGTCGGGCCACGGCCCCGAGGAAGGGTCCATTACCGAGCAGGTAACGGTGCTGGCTGACCTTCGGCGGCAGGGATTGATCCGCCACGTCGGCCTGAGCAACGTCACGGCCACGCAGGTTGCTGAGGCGCAGACGATCGTGGATGTCGTTTGCGTACAGAACAACTACAACCTGGCGCATCGTCACGATGATGCGCTGATCGACGATCTGGCCCGGCAGGGGATCGCGTACGTGCCATTTTTCCCGCTGGGCGGGTTCACACCGCTGCAGTCGTCGGTGCTGAACGAAGTGGCCGCCGCCCTCGGGGCAACGCCAATGCAAGTCGCGCTGGCGTGGCTGCTGCACCGCTCACCCAATATCCTGCTCATCCCCGGCACGTCGTCGCTCGCCCACCTGCGCGAGAACCTGGCGGCTGGGCGGTTGGCGCTGTCACCGCAAACGCTGGCGAAGTTGGACGGGATCGCCGCAGCTACCGTGGCGGCGAAGCACTGATCAGAGCGGAAATATCTATCCAGAACAAAAAGCAAAGGAATTTAAAAATGCGTGTTTTCGTCACAGGCGCTACAGGTTTCGTCGGCTCTGCCGTCGTTCAGGAACTGATCAAAGCGGGCCATCAGGTGCTAGGTCTTGCTCGCTCTGATGCGGGCGCCAAGTTGCTTGCCGCCGCCGGCGCCCAGGTGCATCGAGGTGATCTTGAAGACCTGAACAGCCTGCGCAGTGGAGCAGCCGCATCGGATGGCGTGATTCACACCGCCTTTATCCACGACTTCTCGAAATTCCAGGAGAACTGTGAGATCGACAGGCACGCCATCGAGGCGCTCGGCGCCGCACTCGCCGGCTCTGACCGCCCTTTGATTGTCACATCCGGGACGGCACTTCTTTCGCCGGGTCGCCTTACAACCGAAGAAGATGTGCGCCCTTCCGACTCCACCCTTCCCCGTGTTTCGGAAGAAACAGCGGCTTCGGTGGCGGCGCGCGGCGTGCGCGTGTCAGCGATACGTCTTCCACCGACGGTGCATGGAGACGGGGATCACGGTTTCGTTCCGATTCTCATCGGCCTGGCGCGTCAAAAGGGCGTTTCGGCGTATGTAGGCGACGGACTCAATCGCTGGCCCGCGGTGCATCGACTCGATGCCGCCCATCTTTACAGGCTCGTGCTTGAGAAAGGTTCCGCGGGAGGGCGGTATCACGGGGTCGCTGAAGAGGGAATTGCATTTCGAGATATCGCCCAGGTCATCGGAAGACGTTTGAAGATTCCAGTCGTAAGCAAATCACCCGAAGAGGCAGCCAATCATTTTGGCTGGTTTGCCCACTTCGCTTCGATTGACGCTCCGGCGTCGAGCGCGCGAACTCAAGCGCAGTTGGGATGGCAGCCAAAACATCCTGGGCTGATTGCCGATCTGGATCGCGAACAGTATTTCAAGATTTGACTCGAGAACCAATCGGAACCCGCATGCCCCAAGACAACGCCCCGCTCACCCTCGATCGGATTCTGGCCTCGGCCGAGGATGTCATCCGCCGGTTCGGCCCTGCCAAGGCGACCGTGGTGGATGTGGCCCGGGCGCTGGGCGTGAGCCATGCGGCCGTCTACCGGCACGTTGCGAGTAAGGCTGAGCTGCGCGATCTGGTTGTCGGGCGATGGGTGGAGATAACAATGCCGCCGTTGCGGGCGATCGCTGCCAAGCCGGGCCCGGCCCCGCTGCGGTTGCGGCGGCTGGTTGATGCTCTGATCGCCGTCAAACGCCGCCGCGCCACCGAGGATCCAGAGGTATTCGCCGCCTACCGAACGTTGGCGACCGGCGCTCAGTCCGTGGTCGCCGCCCACGTCGAAGAGTTGGTCACACTGGCCGTGACGGTCATCCGCTCCGGCGTGAAGGAAGGGACGTTTCGCAAGACCGACCCTGTCGCCACCGCCAAAGCGGTGTTGCTCGCCACGTCCCGGTTCCACCACCCGTCCCACGCCGCGGAGTGGGTCGAGCCGGGTATCGACGCGGCGTACAACGAGGTGTGGAAGCTACTGATGGACGGGCTGTGCGTCGCGAAGCGCCGCACGAGTGCGGCGGCTAAACGTGGGAGATTGAGTCAGCGTGCGATGGGGGGATAACTCATTTGCTTCAGCGCTGTGGCGGATTGCCAATACTGCGCGATCTCCGCGGGACTCAGGACGCGGTCCACGATGATCAGGTCATCCGTGGTGGTGGCGATTTCGGCGTCGCGGCCGGTGTCGCCACAGGGTTGGAAGGATTGGATGTCATCCGCATCGAAATACCGGCCCTGGGCGCTGACGCTGACGAGCGGCTGGCCGTCGAGGTAGAACCGGACATCGGAGGCATTGGCAATGGTGAGACTGATGTTGTGCCACTGGCCGGGCTGGAAATACGAATTGTCGCGGACGGGCTGGTTGACGTTGGCGATGCGGGGGAAGCTGTCGATCTGGACGAACATCGTGGGGCGGGTGAGGGCGCACCATTCACCGGCGCCGTGGACGAAGCAACTGATGTGGCCCTTGCCGAGCAGCGCGATCAGTTGGAATGAGGTGGTCGCGGTCATGGGGGCGTCGAGGCGCCAGTTGCGCATGACTGTCAGCGGCCTGGCGGCGGAGAGGGCGGGGGTGCGGATATTTAATGGGTGTTCGTTGGCGGCGGGGTTGGTGGAGCGGCAGCCTTTGCCGGCGAAACCATCGGAGACGATCGGATCGTCGCCGAGAACCTGGGCGCCGGCGCGGTTGATTTCGGGATTCCGGTCGCCGAGATCAAAGCCATCATAGAAAACGACGCGACTGGCGAACCACGGGGGCAGATAGAGGCACGCATCGGGCGAGACGTGCTGCGTCATCGTGGGGCTGATCGCGAGCAGCAGAAGCAGAACGAAACTACTGCGCCTGACCAAGATGGATGATTTTGATGTCATGTTTTTTAATGGGGAAAATGATCTGATCACTCGTGACGGTTATCGGCGCGCCGGTTTCGGCATCGACGCATGGGGCTGACGGATCAAGGCCCAGCGTTTGCCAATCGACGGTCATGTGCGCGGTGGCGTCGCTGGTGGCGTAGCTGGAGGCGATGATGAGCGCTTCGGCGCCCTTGCGGCTGTAGACGAGCGTGGGGACATCGGCATCGGCGACACGCGCGGGGATGGGGCGGTCATCCCAGTAGCGGTAGGCGATGGTGTCGGGCTTGTCGAGGATCGCAAAGACGGGCTGGAGGAGCTTGTCGCTGGTCGCGAAGCCGCCGGAGCCGTCGAGTTCGTGGACGAGACGAACGGCGGCGAAGGTGCGCTGGGTCCAGGGATCATCAGCAAGGGAAAGCTGATCGTGCAGGGGCACGGGCCAGGTGCCGGCCAGCTCGCCGGTGGTGACAAGCTGAATATAGTCGCGGGCGAAGCGGTCCTGGACATCGCCTTCGCTGTATTTCCATTCCCATTCGTACTGGACGGTGGCGAAGCTGAGCATCGGCAGGCAACTGAAGCTGGTGGTGTGCGGGAAGATGATGGGGGTCATCCCCTTTTCGTTCATCATCTGAAAGGTGCGCTTGGCCTGCTGGCGCATGGCCCAGATGCCGGCGGAGGGCATGATGGTGCCATCGGGCGCGGGGTAGGCATCGGTCATTTCGGTGTTGAACGATGGGGCGATGAACCAGTTGTCCCAGTAGACGCCTTTATTATTGCCGATCTGAAACGATTTTTCGTACCAGAACATGCAGTATTTGTCGTAGGAATCGGAGGGGATCACTTTGATTTCATCGCGCGGCTTGGCGGGTTCGGCGGGGCGGAAATCGTTCAGCGTCCATTCATCCTGGAAGGTCTGGAACTCCTGCATCTCCTCGCAGGAGGCGCGGTTGTAATAGAAAATCATCTTCTGATTCAGATGGCTGCGGAGGTTGAGGTTGACGTGGGCGATCCACATGTTGACGGCGTCCTGGCCGAAGGGGGTGAAATATTTCAGGCCGTACTGAGCGAAGGCGCTCACTGTGTCGTCGGGGAGTTTTTGCTTGCTGCCCTGGGCGAGCATTCGCCAGAGGTACATATCACGACCGACGGGATAGACGCTGCCGCAACTGTTGTTGCCGAACCAGTTGATATCGGTGCCAAGGAGGAAATAGCGGTCGCGGTTGTATCGGTAGCGCCACCAATTGGGATTGGAGTTTTCATTGAGGCGGGGTTTGACCGGGGCGGCGAGCAGGCCGAAGACGATGGTGCGCGGGACCGTGATGACGGTGGGCTGATTGATGAGGTGGACGCGGAGGATGACCTGATCGCCGGAGCGCGAGACATCGAGATTGGGCGTGCTTCGGTCCCAGCCCCAGTTGCGGTCGTTGTCTGCGAACCAGCAGAGTCCGCGATTTCCGTTGCCGAGGAAAACGTAGGGGCAGAAATTGTGGATGTAATCATCGCAGGCGACTTTGCTGCCGTCCCAGACGATTCCATCGCCAGGGGGAACTTTTTCGGCGACGGGGTTGCGGATGCGATCGGCATTGGCGTGAAGCAGCGTGGCGATATCGGAGCGGAGGGGAATTTCGAGGGTCAGGTCGCTGATGGATTGGCCGCTGGTGGGCTGGAGGGTAAGTTCCACGCGGGCGGTGCCGTCGACATCCCAGATGTCCTGCCAGTTGGCGGTGAAATTTCCAGCCTGAATCTGGCCCTGGAGTTTGGCTTCATTGTCCAGCGATTCGGTCGTTTGCATGGGCTGGGTCTGGCAGGGGACTTCATGGTCGCCGATGGTGACGCGATAGCGCATCGGGGCGGCGAGAAGATTTTGCGTTTCGGCGGTGGTGGCGTTGGTGGTTGCGATCTGATCGAGCAGGCCCTGATCGTTCAGCGTGTAGTTACGCAGGACGGTGGAGAGCAGGTTGCCCTGGAGCCTGATTGGAGTGAAGGGGGGATAAATCGTGGTGGAGGAGCCATCGGTGAGGGATTCCCAGGGGAAAACGCGGCGCTCAAAGTCCTTGGCGGTTTCGACAGTTTTCATTTGCGGGCCGGAGGCCTGGACGACGACTTGATAGAAACCGTTGAGGGGAGGCAGATCGAACGAGATTTCCTGCTTGCCGTCTTTGAAATCATCGAGGGGAAACGGCATGGCCTGGATTTGCGCGTGCGTGCGGCGATCTCGGACGATGGCCAACACCCGCGATGGATGGGCGTCGGCGGGCAGGCCGGCGATGTCCGCGAGGACGCGCATGTAATTTTTCGTGGGGTAATAGGCAAACTGAAGATCGACCAGATTGGCCTCGATGGCTTTTTCGGTGGTCCAGTTGACCGGAGCGGTCGCGCGCGTCCAGTGCAGGGTGCGCTGAAACCAGGTTTGCGAGCCGTCGCTGCTGGTGACGGTGGCTTTCAGATCGTCGATGGTGGTGGGGTCGTGAACGTCGAGGGGGATCGTGACATTTTTTGTCTCGCCGGGATCGAGCGAGATCGTGGATTGCTGATTGACCTCGGGCATGTTGTTGCGGACGAGATCAAGACCTGCGCGCAGGGAGATTGGGCCGTTGGATGGATTGAAAAGCTGCAGGGCGATGGCGGCGTCGCCGGCGGGGGGATAGGTGGGATCGCCCGCGAAGGTTTCGCGGACGACGGGTGCGGACTGGTCGGTGAATTTGAATCGGAGCCCGGACCAGAGGAAGTCGCCGGTGAAGGAGGACCAGGCCCAATCGGGTCGCCAATCACGGCACAGATTGATGAGCCATACGCCGTCGGTGGCTTTGCGGCCGTCGCCGGCGTGGGGCATGGAAGCGATGGGGATAGCGCACTGGAAATTCCAATATCCGCCGGTCTGGGATTGCGAATGCTGCCAGTTGCCGTTCCAGCTCGCGTTTTCCTGGGCGCTGCCGCGAACGGCGGCTTCGTAACCGGCGCGGCCGATACTGTTGGCGAGCATGTGATAGCTGACGCGGCCTGCATCATCTGGGGATGGATCGACAAAGATTTCAACCGCATCGTCGTAGACGACTTTGAGGGAATCATGATCGACAGTGGCGAGCAGCGGGCCGCTGTCGGGGAGGCGGGATTGGATGGCGACGTAGAGCGTGGTCTGTGTCGCGCCGACGTAACCGATGGCGCGGCGGCGCTCGAGTTTGCCGGCGGAAATAAATCCATCGATGCGCGCCGCGCCGGCCCATTGTGCGGGATCAAACGGAGCGGCGACATTGGGCGGCGTTGAAAACAGGGGGACGACGATTTCCTGCCCAAGCGCACCGGCAGCGCGGAATATGCCCAGCATGAACATCGCGAGGACGAGGCAGCTTCTTAATTGAAGGCGTGTGGGCATTGGATTCAACACTTTCAGGGCTGGGTGGAGGGGGCTGTGGTGGCCGCGCCCACAGCGGTTATCTGGGCGGGATCGCCTTCGATTTCGGGGACATCGTGATAGAGCTTGACGGTGCCGGTGACGGTGATGATTTTGCCGTTATCGAGGTCGGCTGGCATGTCGGGGCGGGCGTCTTCGGAGATGTAGACGGTGAAGCGCGTGGGATCGGGGAAATCCTTGCCGACGTTGAGAACGGCCGCGCCGCCGAAATCATGGATACCGACGACGGGACCGGTGACGGTGGCGAGCTGGCCGACGTGATCCTTGGCCTGATCCCAGTTGATGGCGACCGGCTGCGTGCTCGGGGCGGTCGATGGCGCAGTCGTGGGCATGGTCGCGGGCGCATCTGCAAAGACGGAAATGGTGAGAAGGCAAACAAGAATGGTAAATTGGGTCAGAATTCGCATGAATTACTCCGGCAGTTTTTGGCACTATAGTTTATCGAATCGGTAAGCAGTGTATAGAGTTCGTGGATGATGGTAAAAATTACGTCATAATATTTAGCCTCCGGTTCATTTACGGAATCGCTCAATCCTTGCCATTCGAAGCGGTTGGAGGATGGCGTTGAAAAGGTTGTTATAGATGTTGGCGGTCATGAAGCGCAGCGCCTCGCGCGCGGGACGGGCTTTGGGTTCTTTCAGTTGGGGGAGGAAGATGACGACGGCGAGCAGGCGCATGATGCCGCTGAGTGCGAAGAGGACATCATAGAATGTGAACGCCCGGGCGGCGGCGATGGGTTTCCAGTGCATGTGTGCCAAGGCCTGGGCGATCCAGCCGGAGGCGATGCCGCCGAGGAAACCGGCGATGTTGACGATGACGCTGTTGATGGCGATGAAGCTGCTGTCGGGTTCGCCGCCATCATCGCCGGAGGTGAGTTCCAGGACGAGATTGAGATTGGCGATTTCCACGCCGCACCAGAGCATTCCGCCGAGCGCGGAGAGAAGATACCCGAGCCAGATGCGGTGCTCATTGACGGCGATCCAGCCGAGACCCACGGGGACAAGCCCCAGCGCGGCGAGGGCGAGCACGGGCTTTTTGCCCATGCGGTCGGCGGCCATTCCCCAGACGGAAAAAACGGCGAGCTGCGCGACCATCGGGGCGACGAGGGTGATCATCTGCGTGCCGATGTTGCTGGCATGAACCTGTTCCACGAGGAAGAGGGTGACGAATTGCCCCATGAAGCTGACGGCGAAGACCAGGACGGCGACGAATCCGCCGAACCAGAGAAATTGCGGGTCTCTGAACGGCCGGCTGAATGCGCCGATCCATTTCACGGGACGTTTCGGTTTGTAGATTTCGGGAATGTAGTGGAAGAGGTGGATGTCGGTTATGCCAAAGATGGTGGACCAGAGGAAGATCATCGCGCAGACGTTGAGGAGTTGCGCTTCACCCAGGCCGGCGTGCTGATTGCGGTCCATCAGCCAGCCGGAAAGAATGGCAGCGGGAATGCCGGAGAGGATTCCGATCTGGCGTCGGATGGAGAAATATTTTCCGCGCGATCGTTCCGGGACGATATCGGCAACCCAGCTTGTCCAGGGAGGGCCGCCCACGTTTCCGACGGCGTACATGATGAACATCATGATGAGGAAAACGGCCGAGACGGAGCTGGACATGGCGCGGCCGTGGTGAAGCATCCAAAGGGGGACAATGGCGATGGGGATCCACATTAATCGCTGCGCGTAGAGGGAAACGAGGAAGATGAGTTTTCGCGCGCCGGTGCGCTCGGTGAGGATGACGGCGGGAATGCAGATGAGCGTGGCGACGAAGGGGATGGCCGAGAGGAGGCCGAAGCCGAAATTGCTGAGGCCCAGGCCGCGGGCGAATTCAGTGAGCGGCGCGCCGGCGATGATGGTGGCCCATACGGAGCCAAACATCCACGCCAGGGAGATCAATCGCAGCGCGCGGCGGCGCGCGTTTCCATGCAGGCCGATGCGAGCCGTCGGCGGCGTCAATTGAGCGGATTGAGACAAGAACACTGCCCTTCTTTGCTGTTAAGATACGCGACATGGATTCAATTCCAACGGCGGCGGCAAAAAAAGGTCCGCATCGCATTGAAATCAAGTTGCGCGATCTCAATCAGTTGTTCAACACGATGGATCCGTCGCCGTTTCTGGAGAAGGACCTGGATGCCGATGCCGAGGAATTTATCGTGAACTGGGCGCGGGAATTTCCGCTCGCCGAACCGGTGGTGCTGACGATCCACGTGAGCCAGAGCGATCCGGTGCAGCGGCCCGATGCGCAGATCGAAAAGGCTGTGCAGAATTATTTTCACTATCGGGCGACGCTCAGCTTCATGGATTTGCGGCGGCTGCTGCGCGAGGGAAGGATCAGCCTTGTCATCGGCCTGGGGTTTCTGGCGTGCTGTTTGTCGATCGCCGGGCTGCTGAGAGGCAATGATGAGCAGACGATCCGCGACATCGCCCGCGAGGGGCTGACGATCGCGGGATGGGTGGCGATGTGGCGGCCGATAGAGATCTATCTGTACGACTGGTGGCCGGTGCTGAGGCGATCCAAGGTGTTTGAGAAGCTTTCAACCATGAAAATAGAGATCCATCGACAGGCGGAATGACGGGCGGTGCGAGGTGTATCAAATCATCGCAATTATTCTGTATAATGCCGGTGCGTTTCTGAACGCCTAAATGGGATGTAAATCAATGAACAAATCGATCAGGATTGCAATGGTGGGCGCCGGCTCAATCGGTTTCACCCGGCGATTGATGCAGGATATTCTGGCGGTTCCGGAGCTTTCGGATTCCACCTTTGCGCTGACGGACATCAATCCGCACAACCTGGAGATGGTGGACCAGCTTTGCCGGCGGGACATTTCCTTCAACAAGCTGGGCGCGAAAATCATCAGCACGACCGACCGGCGCGAGGCGATCGAAGGGGCGGATTATGTGATCTGCACGATTCGTCAGGGCGGGCTCGAGGCGTTTCAAACCGATATCGATATTCCGCTGAAATATGGCATCGACCAGTGCGTGGGAGACACGATCTGCGCGGGGGGGATCATGTACGCTCAGCGGACGATCCCGGCGCTGCTGGATTTCTGCAAAGACATCCGCGAAATCGCCAAGAGCGATGCGATCCTTCTAAATTACGCCAACCCCATGGCGATGAACACCTGGGCGGCGAATAAATATGGCAAGGTTCGCACGATCGGGCTGTGCCACGGCGTGCAGGGCGCACACTGGCAGATTACGCGGGCCATCGAGCAGTGGGCCAGGGGACAGGGGCTGATCCAGGCGGATGAGAAGCTGCATCGCAGGGATGTGGACGTGATTGCGGCGGGGATCAATCACCAGACGTGGTTTGTGCAGGTGCGGTGGCGCGGCATGGACATGGTGCCGACGCTGTATGAGATGATGTCGCAGGTGGAGGAGTTCCAGAAAATCGAGAAAGTTCGGCTGGATGTGCTAAAACGGTTTGGATATTACAGCACGGAATCCAACGGGCATCTGAGCGAATATCTGCCGTGGTATCGCAAACGGCCGGCGGAAATCGGGCGGTGGATCGACCTGAGCAACTGGATTAACGGCGAGACCGGCGGATATCTGCGCGTCTGCACGGAGGCGCGGAATTGGTTTGAGACCGATTTCCCCAACTGGATGAAGGAGAATCCGCCGAAGATCAGGCCGGAAGACCGCAGCGAGGAGCACGGGAGCTATATCATCGAGGGTCTGGAAACAGGCCGGGCGTATCGCGGGCATTTCAATATTGTGAATCAGGGACACATCACCAATTTGCCGGATGGGTGCGTGATCGAGATTCCGGGATATGTAGATGGCAACGGCATCAACATGCCGGTGGTGGGCGATTTACCGATGGCGTGCGCGGCGACGTGCTCGGCGAGCGTGCGCGTGCAGCAGATGGGCGTGGAGGCGGCGGTGGCGGGGGATGTGACGCTGCTCAAGCAGGCGGTGCTGCACGATCCGCTGGTGGGGGCGGTGTGCAATCCGGAAGAGGTCTGGCAACTGGTGGACGAGATGCTGGTGGCGCAGGCGCAATGGCTGCCGCAGTATCGAGCGGAAATTCCCAGGGCGGCGCAGCGGCTGGTGGAATGCGAACGAAATGGGACGCGGGTGAAGCTGTCGGCAAGCGAGGGAGCGGCGCGAGTCCATACCAAGACAATCGAGGAGATGTCTAAAAACTCGGCTTCGGCGCGTGCCAACGCCGCTGCCGCGGATAAGGGCAAGATGACCAAGACATCCGCTGCGGTTTGATTTTTTATTCGACTCGATTTCCGGTCGAATTCGTTTATCGCTGATTAGGGAAGGTTTGCGAAGACATGGAGAAATTCCGGTTGATTCAATGCGGTGTTGGCGGATTTGGCGGCGGTTGGGTGCGCGACGTGGTGCCCGGCTCGCCCGATTTTCAATTGGCGGCGATCGTCGATGTCTCCGATGAAGCGCTGAAAAACGCGGGCGAGGCCGTCGACATCCCGGCGAACCGGCGTTTCAAATCGCTGGCGGATGCGGTGAAGGCGGTGCCGGCGGATGCGGTGCTGACTGTGACGCCGCCGACGGTGCATGTGGAGCATGCGCGGATCGCGTTTGGCAACGGCCTGCATCTGATCACGGAAAAACCGCTGGCGGATACGATCGCCAGTGCGCGCGAGATGGTGAAGCTTGCTTCGGCGGCGGACAAGCAGCTCGTGGTGAGCCAGAATTACCGCTACAAGCCGCAGGTGGTGCTGCTGAATCGCCTGCTGCGTGAAAAGGCGGCGGGAGAATTCGGGCACGGGCACGTGGATTTTTATATCCCCGGCGATTTCACCGGCTCGTTTCGCGAAACGATGGAGTTTCCGCTGCTGGTGGATATGTGCATCCATCACATGGATCTACTGCGGGCGATCACCGGGAAAAATGTGGTGAGCGTGAACGTGATGAGCTTCCGGCCCAAGTGGTCGTGGTACAAGCACGAGCCGGGATTGAAGATGCTGCTGGAGCTGGAGGACGGGGCGGTGTTCAGCTACAGCGGCGACTGGAGCGCCAAGGGGCGCTGCACGGCGTGGGACGGCAACTGGCGATTTCAGTGTGCCGAGGGATCGCTGCTGTGGGAAGACGGCAAGGTTTCCATCGGAAGATGCGAAACATGGATGCGGAATTATTCGATTCAGTATCCCGATTTGCCGCAGATGCCGTTTGAAAGCCAGAAAGCGACGCTGCATTCGCTGGCCGAGGCGATCCGCACGGGAATCCCGGCGCCGACGAGCGGCAAGGATAATCTGAACAGCTTCGGCACCGTGATGGCGGCGGTGGCCAGCGCGAAAGAGCGGCGGGCGGTAAATGTGCTGGAATTTGTAGGCGCCGTGTGAGAACCTGGACGTTTACGGAGCGCCGGGGCGGGCAGTTTCCCCGCATCACGCGTATTCCGGTAGTGGATCAATCTTAGCGGGTTTTATCGATCTATCGTGGTGATCGCTTGCGCCGCCGGAGAATGCCCAATCCGGCGATCGCCAACATTCCCATGGTCGCGGGCTCGGGGACACTCGTCAGGCTGATGCCGTTGGCGGCGGCGAACGAATTCAGCGCTGCCAGGTCGGCCGCATCCACGGATGACTGCGAAGCGAACTGGTTGAAATTCTCAGCCAAAAGCACGAAGTCATCGCCGTTGACCGTGCCCGTATAGTTGAAGTCGCCCTTGTCCCAGCCATTGGTTACCGAATCGTTGAAATTGGCCGCCATCAGGGTGAAGTCGGAACCGTTGACTTTGCTGTCGAGATTCGCGTCGCCGAGCAGCGTGTACTTGATCTCGATCTGGCCGGATGAGAGTCCCGCCGGATTTCCCGGATCAGCCGCATCGGCGTAACCGATGCCGTAGCTGGGGTTGCCCTGCGCGTTGCTGGAAATAATTCCCGCTCCGTTCCATGCGCCGCCCGCATATCCGCTCTTGATCTCCGCGGCGATCGATGAAATCGGATCGGCCCCGCTGCCGTAGTTGATGATGACCTCGTTGTTCTTGAGGTTCAGCGTCCCGAGGTTGGAAAGAGTGTCGACTTCCAGCACGGGCGCCGCGACGGTTGCGGTTGCGCTGGCGGCCAGGCTTAGCGTATTGGCATAAGTCGAATCCGCGAACGCGATGGCGGCGTTGCTCTGCACCGTGATGATGGACTGATAGGTCACTGTTCCCGAGCCCGTTTGGGTCACTGAATCACCGGAATCGATAGTCATTGGATTTGCAATGATCAGCTTTGCGCCGGCCGCGACGTTAAAAAGGGTGTTGCTGGCGATCGTGGTTGGAAGATTAATTTCCTGGGTGCCATTCTGGACGATGATTTCCGCGTCGCCGCTTGTTGCCTGAAGCTTCAGCGAACCGGTTCCGGTGATTTCATAGGTGTTGGCGTTGTTGAAGTTAATCGTTCCGACGGTAACGGCCTGGTCGGTGTACACGGTGTGATTGGAGCTGATGGCCCCGAAGAAATCGGCTTCAGCACCGACAGCGTTGGGAATGATAGCGTTCCAGTTGGCGACATTGTTCCAATCGCCTGAGCTGGCCGAAATCCATTGCTGGGGCGCCGCGAGGCTGGTGATGGCGAGACTATTGAATTCGATGTCGCTGCCGCCTTCGCCGTTGTTGTCGTAAACGGCAAATTGTGAGGGGCCGCCGGTGCCCATGGAAATCTGACCGGTGAAAGTCTGTGATCCGCCGGTGACGGTTCCCGCCGACGGGGAAGTCACGGTGAAGGTGTAATCTCCCGAGCTGTCATTGAGTTCGAAGGAGAATGTATCGCCTTCGTTGTAGTTGTAGGCCACTGTGCTTTCGAGGGTATCGGAATTGTTTTCATCGGTCAGGTAATAACCTGGGGCGCCACCGGCGGTGTGGAAGTCGAAGAGCGCGTTGCCGGAGGAATCTTCGAGGCTCCATCCCAGTGCGGAACCCCCGCCGTCGGTTTGGTTCGCGTAATGCAGGACGTCGGAAAACTTGAATATCTGGCTGGGGGAAAGCGCGCCGGTGAACGGGCGGACGGCGGTGGTCACATCCACGCCATAGGTGCCGCCGCCTGCGCCATCGTTGGTATCGTTCCAGATGTCGAAATCAGGCGTGGTAACGACGCCGCTTTGATCGTTGGTCGAGCCGTTGATGTAATCGCCGCCGGTGCCTGTGACACTGATGGCCCAGGGACCAAAACCAGTGCCGCCGTTTTCACCGGCAAAGGCGGTGTAGACGGTATAAGCTGAATTGGATGCATTATCCGCCGCGTTGGACGCTGCGTGGGAAGTTGAAATGCCAAGAGATGCCACCGTCACCGCCGCCACACCAAGGGTGAGCGACCGCCTCATTTTCCGCTGCATAAAGCCTCCTGTTTCCGCCGTGGTTCCCGCGATGCGACAGCCGGAGCGCTCGCTGGTCGGGAATCCACAAAACATCAGGTTAAGATCTGAAGAATCATCTCCGCCGCCACCACCAAGTCTTCGCACGTCTACTATATGCCACACAGATGCCATTCCGGTTTTGAGGGAACAGCGCCGAAGCATGGGCCACAAATTTCATTGTCGTGCGAACCGAATTGAACGAGCGGAAAGATAACTTGTGGCGGTCTGGCGAATCTATGTCTTTTCGCGCCAAACTCGCTCCGTTTTGCGGCAGGGGCATATTCCTGCAGCGACTGTAGCGCTTCGGCCGGGCGGACGACAGCGAAAAAATACGTGCCGGCTGGCGGCCGGCACGTACGAAGGGGAGGAATGCGCGCATCTGATCGACGCTTAGCTGGTGCGCTTGCGAGGGCGAATCAGAAGCGAGATCGCGCCCAATCCGGCTATGCTGGCTGAAACCGGCTCGGGGACATTCGTTATGGCGAGGTAATCGACCTGCACATCGCTGCCGGAACCGCCGTTGTTGTTGTAGAATTCCGCCTGCGAGATGCCGCCGGTCAGCGTAGAGATCGTACCTGTAAAAGTCTGTGAGCCGCCGGAAACATTTCCGCCCGAGGCGGTGAATGTATAAGCAGCCGTGCTGGCGCCGACGCTGTTCAGAGTGAAGCTGAACGTATCGATCGCATGATAGTTGTAGGGTACGGTGGTTTCGGGCACCGCGGTCTGGGTGGCATCGGTGAGAAGGTAACCGGGGCCGCCTCCCTGTACGTGAAAATCGAACAGTGGATTTCCACTTGAATCGTCGAGGCTGAATCCAAGGTTGCTTGGACCGCCGTTGGAGGGATTGCTGCCGTTGTTCAACTGTTCAACGAATGAGAACTGCTGATTCGCACCCAATGCGCCGGTGAACGGGCGGACCGCCGCGAATTCATCGGTGGCCAGGCCGCCGCTCTGGATTCCATTATCGTAGAGGTCAAACCCTCCGATTCCGCCCGGCGTGGTCAGATTTGTGTTTTGCCAGGTGAAATTTCCACCCGTCGTGCCGGAGACGTTGCCGGCGGACCACGTACCGAAGCCCGACCCGCCGTTGAGACCATTCACACCGGTGTAGCCGCTGTACGGAGGGTTATTGGCTACGTTGTCTGCGGCGATCAAGGATGCGTGGACCGCGCCATAGAATCCGCCCGAAAGTGCGGCGTTGATTCCCACCAGAAGCATTTTCTTATTTAATCGCATCTTTCCTCCGGCGCTTTCGCGCGATTCAACCGTGTTGTTCGACCCTCTCTGCTTCATCGCCCCAGCGACATGGTGATGGCAACCCTCGCCATCGAACGCTGAGATACAGATCAGACGCTCATAGATATGGACACTTACGGGGAGAAAACTTACCTCGACTGAGACAATTCGGCACCCGCTTTTCGCGCCAATCTCGCGCTGTTTTGCGTCAGAATTGTCATTCTTGATGAAGCGATGGCAAACTGAGATGTTGGCAACGGTCATCGCGAATAGAGGTGTGCGCATCGGAAAAGAAGCTAAATTAGATTGCCGCGAAACAGAGAAGGATTGGCGTTAATTGAAATAGCCGCTTTTTTGCCGACGGGTTAGTCTGAAAAGCGCGGTGGTAGACATTTCCTCCACAGGAAGCGAGAGGGTTATGAAGCCATTGGGTGGCGGACATCCCAAGAGGCCTAAAGGGTTCACGCTGGTTGAGTTGCTGGTGGTGATCGGCATCATCACGATACTCATCGCCATCCTGCTCCCCGCGCTGCAGAAGGCGCGGACGCAGAGCCAGCTCGTGGCGTGTCAATCCAACATCCGGCAGATTATCCAGGCGACGCAGATGTACGTGGGGGACAATTACATGACGTTTCCTCCCGGGCGGAACTTCTCCTTTGAGACACAGAGCATCTACCCGAAGCTCGATCCCGCCACCAATTCCAACATCTACATCGATTACATTCAGGATTACCTCAGTCCATATCTGCCGTACCAAATTACATATAATCCCAACTCGAGCGGTCCCGGGCCGACCAGTTCGACCAACAAGGGCCCGGTGAATCTTGTCTGGCGTGATCCGGCGCTGCAAACTGGAAACATTCCAAACGCGGCATTGGAAGAACCAACAACCGCAACCCACTATCGCTACAATATTGCTTATGCCGCTGGGTACAAAACTCGTCGGGTAACTTCCTCGTCGATTGCGATGCTCTACTACTGTGAGATTTTTATGAACTGGACGCCACTGATGGGAGAATTCCCGCACTTTCCAGGTTCGTCAAACGCGAGCGTCAACGTCGGATATGTGGACGGACATGTTGAGACTCATACATACGCGGAATTTATCGCGGGTCTGTATCCGACGACCGAAAAGCTTCCAAGTGGAGTAAGTTTCTCGACGGGAACGGTGCCGGTTGAAGAGTATACGCCGTTCTATAAGCAGGGGTATGGCCCACCGTGATCGAACCAATGAAGTAACAACCCATGAATCGCAGAGCAGTTGTTGCGGATCGACGGCGGGCGCTGGTGGAGCGTTTGGAAGTGCGGCGATTGCTAGCGGCGATCATCGCCGATGCCAGCTTCGAAACTCCGGCTGAATCCCACAACAGCTATACCTATGATCCCGGCGGATCGGTTTGGACGTTCAGCTCCACTGCCGGGATCGTGAACTCACCCAGCAGCCTCGATGCACCGACCCCTCCCAACGGAAAACAGGTTGCGTTCCTGCAGACCGATCGCGAGGCATCGCAATACAACGGCGCGGATGGCTCGATCTCGCAATCCATTTCGCTGCCCTCGACGGGGTATTATTCGTTCACGATTGATGCGGCCGCCGATGCGAATGATGTGGGTGGCTCGTGGGCGGCGGAAGAATCGTTCATGCTGACGATTGACGGCACGCCGGTGCTGACGGGGCTGCACCCGACGAGCAGCGCGTTTTCGCTCATCGGCGGGACATTTTACGCAAGCTCGGGAACTCACACGATGGCGCTGGTGTCGACGGGGCCGGACAGTTCCACCACATTTCTCGACCAGGCGCAATTGACGGCCGTGACGCCGGGGGCGGCGGCGCAGGTGGTGATCACGACGGTGCCGCAATCGCTGGCCACCGGCGTCGCATCGAGCGCGATCACGGTTGTGCTCGAAGATTCAAACGGCCTGGCGGTGGCTGCCGGTAGTGGTGGAGTAGTCGTGAATCTCAGCAGCACCTCGAATCAGGGACTATTTCTTAATTCGGGAAATATGCTCGCATCGGCCGTGACAATCGCGGCGGGGAGCAGTTCGACAACTTTCACGTACAAGGATGGAAACGCGGGAACTCCGACGATCACGGCTTCCGCTTCGGGGCTGACGGTTGCCACGCAGCAGGAGTCGGTGCAAACGGTCATATCCAGCTCGTTTCTTCGTGCCTCGGGCACTAGCATCGTCAACGGCAGCGGACAGACGGTAGAGCTTCGTGGGGTGAATCTCGGAAGCTGGCTGATCATGGAAGGGTGGATGTCGCCGCTGGATAGTTCCGGTTTGCCGGATGAATACGGAGTTGTTCAGACGCTGGATAATCGATTCGGCGTGGCTGAAGAGCAAAGCCTGTTCAAGACCTATCAGCAAAACTGGATCACGCTGCAGGATATCGAGAACATCAAGGCGGAAGGATTCAATGTCATCCGCGTGCCGGTGTGGTGGGGCGATTTCGAGACGCTTGGCGGCCAATGGCGAAGCGATGCGTTTGCGGAGCTGGACTGGCTGGTCAACACGGCCGGATCGATGGGGATTTACACCATCATCGACATGCACGGCGTGGTCGGCGGGCAAAGCCTTTCCGACGACACGGGGCAGGCGAATGTGAACGACTATTGGACGAGCAGCTACGACCAGCAGCAGACCGACCTGCTGATGGAAAACATCGCGCTGCACTATAAAAATAATCCGATGGTCGCCGGTTATGATCTGATGAATGAGCCGGACAACGCGCCCAGCGACTCTGCGGTGATCTCCGCGTACGACCAGATTTACTCGGCGGTTCGATCGATTGACACCAATCACATCGCGATCATCGAGGGCACCTTCGATCAATGGAACTGGAGCATGCTTCCGAATCCTGCGTCGCAGGGGTGGACGGATGTCATGTACGAAATGCACGAATACCAGTGGAACGACACCACCAATCCATCCGGCGTGGAGGCGGGGACGAATAACCAGGTGAGTGATTTCCAGAATCATTATTCATACAACGTGCCCGATTACGTGGGAGAATTTAACGATTTCGGCACCGGCTCAAGCACGTGGCAATACACGCTGCAGCAGTACGACAACAACAACATCAGTTGGAGTTTCTGGAGCTACAAGGCCACGGCGGGAACGGCTTCGAGCCAGAATAGCTGGGGGCTGTACGATCCGGTGAACAGCCTGGCGACGCCGAATATTCAGACCGATAGCCTCACAACCATTTCACAGGACTGGTCGGGGGTTACCACGGCCGGATCATTTGCGATCAACCCGATGCTGCAATCGGCGATCACCGGAGCGGGCGTCAATGCCAACATTGATGTCTGGACCGGCGCGGTTTCCAATAGCTGGAGCAATCCGGGGAACTGGAATACGTCTTCGGTTCCGACAAGTTCCACTTACGTCATTATTAACTCGGGCGAGGCGATTGCGTCGACGGCGTTTAATATCGCGGGACTTTTGATCAACGGCGGGGAACTTCAGCTTGCCACGGGCGCCGGATCGTTCGCGGTCAATTCGCTGACAATCACCGGCGGCGTGATCGACATGACCAACAACATGCTGTTCATTGACTTCGGCACGGCCAGCGATCCGATTTCCACGATCGCCGGATATATTCTAAGTGGTTACAACAGCGGCGCGTGGAACGGCGCGGGGATCGATTCTTCCGCGGCTGCGGCCAACAGCGCGTATGCGCTGGGCTATGCGGACGGCGCTGACGACGTCGTCACGGGATTGACGGCGGGACAGATCGAGATCGCATACACGCTTGTTGGCGATGCGAATCTTGACGGAAAAGTGAATGGGGCCGACTTCACGCTGATGTCGAACCATTTCAATGACGCGGTGACCAACGGCTGGGACGAAGGGGATTTCAATTACAGCGGCACGGTGAACGGATCTGACTTCGTGCTGCAGTCGAATAACTTCAATCAATTGGCGAGCCAGGCGGCGATCACCGCTCAGGCTGCGGCGACGACGAATACGGTGGCGACCACTTCATCGCCGGCGGCGCCAGCGCCGCAGACTCCCAAAGCTCATAAAACACAGTCTTCAAAGCGTCGGCATTGATGCCTATCGTGCGAATCCATCACGCGCCTGCAATTCTCGGTAAGTCGCGGTATATTCGCCGGACGGGCGGAACCTCGATCTTAGCGAAGCGCTGATCGGACCGGAATGAATTGGGGTCTGCCTCGGAGGTGGTCAGACAGTGGTGCAAAAAGACATGCGGAAAGGAAGGGGAGAAAAAGCAGCGACCGAGGCGCGCCGAATCGGGCTCGCGCTCGATGCGGTTGCCGCGTATGGCCGGGGAATCATCCGCGGGGTCATGACCTATACCCACACGAAATCGCGCTGGACCGTTAATGCAGAGCCGCAATGGTCGTTCAGCGATCCCATCGACATCGAGCGGTGGGATGTGGACGGCCTGATCGTTCAAACCTTCAGCCGGGAATTTGAAAAGCGCGTCATCAAGCTTGGGTTGCCGGCGATCAACGTCTCAAATTTTTGCGTGGGCGAGATGAATTTGCCATCGGTACTGCCGGATGATGATGCCGTCGCCGTGATGGCGGCCGATTATCTTATCTCGCTGGGGTTTCGCCAGCTCGCATATTGCTGGGACGGATCGACGCAGTATGGCCGCCTGCGGCTCGAAGGGTTTCGACGGCATGCGGCGAAAAGCGGCATTCCCGTGCACGAATGCAACGCGACGACCACTCCGCTGGAGAAATGGATTGTCGGTCTGCCCAAGCCGATCGGCGTGCTCGGCTGCAACGATGACTGGGCCCACCGCATCCTGAAGGCCGCGCGCCAGCAGGGGATCAAGGTGCCCGATCAGCTTGCGGTGCTGGGTGTTGATAACGATGAATTGTTCAACGCGCTGGTCACCCCATCGCTTTCGAGCGTCGCGCTGCCGACGGAGCAGATCGGCTATGAAGCCGCAGCTCAGCTCGACAAGCTGATGAACGGTGAAAAGCTGGATTTGAAGCCCGCGATGCTGCCACCGGTGCGCATCGTACCGCGCGCGTCGACGGACGTTTTGTCGATCGAAGACGAGGACATCGTTCTGGCGGTGCGATTCATTCGGGAACATGCGGCCGAACCGCTACAGGTTGATGACGTCCTTGAGCACGTGCCGCTGAGCCGGCGATCGCTGGAGCGTCGTTTTCAGCAGCTCGTGCGCCATTCGATTACGGATGAGATTCGCCAGGCGCACATCAATCGCGCCAAAGAGCTTCTGGCCAACACCGATCTTGCGATGTCACAGGTCGCGACCGCTTCGGGCTTCACGACGGCCACACGCCTGGGAATCGTGTTTCATAAGGAGGTAGGGGAATCCCCGACCGAGTTCAGGCGACATACGCGCGCGATGAGACGCCCAAGCAGTTGATCCTGTCCAGCTTCGCATTTCGGAAATACCGCAACCGCAAACCCTTATTTGGCGTGAATGCGTCGTAAAACTGCCGCAAATCAGAGATATCTTGACGGAAATCCGAGTTGAAACCCCTGTGGCGCAAGAATTAGCATGTCTTTTACGTCGATCAGTGAGCAATGGCGTTTTGTTTCTCCTGAGCTGTAATTCTGCAGTGATGAACAGTGAGTATTGGAGCCGATATGTCGTTTCCGTCCGGATTTGTTTGGGGCGCTGCCGCCGCTGCGTATCAGATTGAGGGCGCTGCGTCCGAGGACGGCCGCGGGCTCAGCGTCTGGGACATGTTCTGCCGGAAAGACGGGGCGATTTTCTCCGGCCATGACGGCCAGGTCGCCTGCGATCATTACCATCGCTGGCGCGAAGATATCCAGCTTATGAAGGAGATGGGGCTGAAGGCGTATCGCCTTAGCATTTCCTGGTCCAGAGTGCTTCCCGAAGGCATTGGCGCGACCAACGAGCAGGGCCTGAAATTTTACGATCGACTGATCGATGGCCTGCTGGGCGCGGGCATCACGCCGTATGTCACGCTCTTTCACTGGGATTTTCCCTACGAGCTTTATTGCCGTGGCGGTTGGCTGAATCCCCAGTGCGTCGATTGGTTTGCCGCGTACACAAAGCTGATCGCGCAGCGATATGGCGATCGCGTCACGCATTGGATGACGCTCAATGAGCCGCAGTGCTTCCTGGGACTTGGCCATCGAGATGGCATTCAGGCGCCGGGGCTGAAGCTGGCATGGATGGATGTTTTGCGGGCGATGCATCACGTGCTGCTGGCTCATGGCCGGAGCGTTCAGGTTCTGCGCGAGTGCGCCGCTCGCACGCCGTGCATCGGCTGGGCGCCCGTGGGCGAGGTGAAGTTTCCGGTCAGCTTATCATCGGAAGACATCCAGGCGGCACGGGCGCAAACGATGGCGGCCGATACGCGGAACCTCTGGAACAATACGCTGTTCAGCGACCCGGTTTGCCTGGGAAATTATCCCGAGGATGCGCTGCGCGCGTGGGGCCGCGACTTTCCGAAGTTCAGCCAGAAGGAGATGGATCTGATCCATCAGAAGATCGATTTTTACGGGCTGAATATTTATCGCGGCCAGCCGGTTCGTGCCGGCGCCGAGGGCAAGTGCGAGAACGTCGCCCGTGAGCCGGGGAGTCCGAACAACGCTTATTCATGGACAATCGATCCGCCAACGCTCTACTGGGGCCCGAAATTTATTTATGAGCGATATAAGGTTCCCGTGGTGATCACGGAGAATGGTTTTGCGGGGCTTGACTGGGTCGCCCTCGACGGCGCGGTCCACGATCCGCAGCGAATCGACTTCACGCGGAGATATTTGATGGAGCTGGCCCGCGCGGTCGACGACGGCGTTGACGTGCGCGGATATTTCCACTGGTCGCTCATGGACAACTTCGAGTGGGCCGATGGATATCGGCAGCGCTTTGGGCTGATGCACGTCGATTACAAAACCCTGCGCCGCACGCCGAAAGATTCGGCGCGCTGGTACGCGAATGTGATTCGAAGCAATGGCCGGGAGATAGGGCGCATCGACGGATCACCCGGGGCGCCGCAGGTGAAAGTGTTCACGCATATCCTGGAGCCGACGTCGCCGCCGGCGCCGGCTGTCCGCTAGAACGCGATGGTCTTTCGTTATAATTACCGCGGTGGGATTAACCGCTGAAGAAACGCCAGGATTTTCTCCTGCCGCGCGGGAGTCCAACATGCGGGTCCGACGTGCCCGGCATTGGGGACAGGATCAAGCTCCACGTCGGCTCCGGCGGCTTTGAGCGCATCGGCCAGTCGCTGGCTCTGGGAAAACGGAACGATCGGATCCGCGGTGCCATGGAGAATCAGAAACGGCGGGGCGGTTTCAGATACCTGGCACACGGGACTTGCCTGCTTCGCCAAATCCATGTGCTCGCCCGGAGGGCCGCCCAGCAGTCCCTCAACCGCGCTGAGTAATGTCGGACCGTATTGAAGCGCCGCCGCATCGGTGAGATCGCTCGGGCCGGCCAGTTCGTAAACGCCTCGAATGTGAGTGGATCGATCCAGACCCATCAGCGAAGCCAGATGACCACCGGCCGACTCGCCCGTGGCAACGATGCGATCGGCATCCAGGTGATATTCCGCCGCATGGCTGACGAGAAAATCGAGGGCCGATTTGCAATCCTCGATTTGCGCTGGAAACGGTGCGACCTGGCTGAAGCGATATTCAATGTTCGCAACCGCATACCCGTGGCCCACAAGGAAATTCATGTGCGGATATCCGCTCTTATCGCCCAATTTCCAAGCCCCCCCGTGAATCCAAACGACGATGGGAAACGGCCCATCGCCCGCCGGCCGGAATAGATCGAGCTTCAGTTCCTGCCCGCCGCGCGTAGCGTAAACAAGATCGCGATTCGCCACGGCGTCCGCCGGGAGGATCATTTCGCTGTCCACCGCCGGCGGATCCGCATGAGCGCGAGCCTGCGTGTCGGCAATCATTTGCGACAAGGCCGCATCGTCCAGCTTCACAGAACCTCCTCGCGGCTCCTCCTCGGACGCGTTGATCACCACCAGCACACGCAGCGCGTCGCTGCAGGCGGTGCCGGCAACGGACAGACGCGCCCATTCACCGCCCGAGGGCAATTTGGAAACGTCGAAATTCTTGCTGTTCAGGGTCAATTGCCCGCCCGGCGTGTTGCCTTCCATGCGCAGCTCGATCGTTTTCGCCTCGTGATGATTGGCATCGACCGGATCGTGCTGAGCGTATATCGAAAACAGATATCGCTTCCCCGCCTGCACGGGAACATCCTGCCACAGGCCCGAGCTTCCGGGCTGATCGATCTGCCAGTGGTGATATCCGATCAGGCACGTTCCGCTGTGGCATGGGCTCCACCCGGTCTCACGATTCATCCACTGGCCCCAGCGATTCCAATCAGCGGCGAGATCACTCTGGGCTCCTCCTTCCTCGAATGAGCCATTGGATAGAAGCGATGGCCCGATGGGTATATTGCTTCCTTCGTTTCCCGGCATAGGGAGAAGATCGTCGGCGGTGGGGCCAAGACGGGCTTTGACGGTCGTGAGAACCGCATCGCCATGCGCGCAAACCGCCAGGCCGGCGCGGCAATATGAATCATCCGGCGCGGGCGCGGTTCCGATCGTCTTCCAATCGCTGCTGTTATCGCGATACATTCCGGTGATCTGACCGGAGGAAATCTGCAGACGAAGTTCTACGGGCAGCTCGACGCCGGCGGCGATTTTCTTTTCAACAGCCCGGGCGCCGGCGCGCGAGCGTGCGAGCAGGGCGACGGTCCCGTCGGGAAACACGTTCACCATCGCCATCGCAGAATTCGCATGATCGACCTCGCCCCAGCGGGCCATGACGCCGGTCTTGGCAAACTCGCCGCTGTCGACGAAGGAAAGAATGGTTGCCCGCACGTCCGCCGAAGCGCCATCGGCCGGTTGCGAGACAAACCTGCATGTATCAGTTGCTCCGAAAATATCCTGGCCGCCGCCCATGATTCGCACGCTGCCATCGGGCAACGCTTCCGTATATCCCGGCGTCGCGCCCCCCAGATCGACGGATGTGTAGCCCGCGGGCTCGGAAGGGGGTGGAGATGCAGGTGGCGCTGTCGGCAGATGCGGATAGCTTGCGAGATACAGCGGTTCGGGCGACGGCGAGGTCAATTCATCGCGCAGGCGATCGTTCACTGCCAGCGGCATCGTCGCCAGGCTCGTGAAAAAGTTTTCGAGATCTTCGTATGAGCTGTTTTGCAGATCCACCCTTGGAAGCGGGGCGGCGTTGGTCGCCATGCACCAGGCATCCGATCCCACGCCCCCCTTGTCGCTGAGCGTTTTGTAAGACCACATCGTGCAGGGCCAGCCATATTCGGCGAAGCGGTCGTAATACGCGCGCATCATGCGAGGGGCATCCTCGGAACTCAGCACGACGTTGAATTCGCCGACATAGTAGGGGGAGGCAATTTCATCGGCGTAATCGTGCTTGGCCGGCAATTCCTGGGTCAGCACGCGAGCCTGAGTTTCGAGTGCGGAAGTGCTGCCAAACAGGCCCGGATAATAATGCTCGGTAAAAGCGACATTTTTCATGCCGTTGTTGTGCGGGTTTCCGTAAAAGGCGATGCCGCCGTTCAGTGCGCCGGAGAAAAATACGACATGCTGGTCGCCGGTGGAGCGAATCGCCTGATAGATTTCGGGCATCAGCCGTGCCAGCACCGGGCGGCAATCCTGTTTCTGATCGCCGTATGGCTCGTTGATCAGGTCATAAGCCGCGACGCTGGTGCGGTTTTTGAAATGGTCTGCCAGCGCTCGCCAGACTTGGACCGTTCGCTGTTGATCCTCTGAGCGGGTCCAGAGGTGGTTCTGGCCTGCTTCGCCGGTGTGGTCTTCCAGGCTCTGTCCGCCGGGCGCCCCGTGCAGATCGAGAATGACATAAACTCCCGCGTCCTCGCACATCTGGATCGCATGATCCAGCCGGCGGAACGCATCGGGCTTGATCGCAAACGGCGGCTGGTCTTCCTGAATCAGGCGATAATCAAACGGCAATCGCACCACGTTGAACCCGAACGATTTGATCAACTCGATATCGCGCGGCGTAATCCATCCGTCGCGATACAGCTCGATCAGATGATCGCTGCTTTCCCGGCCAAACCGCTCACGAAGAGTGCGATAAACAAACGCTCCGTCACGGAAGGAATGATCCGGCCCGGCTCCGAGCGTTTTTCCGAACATCCACGATTCGAGGATGAGATAATTGCCGAGATTGCATCCTTTCAAAATGACGGGGGAGCCGCTGGGATCAACGAGCTTGGATCCCGATGCGGAGATCATCGGCAGCGATGCCAGCGCAAAGTTTGATTCAAATCCAAGCAGCGAAATTACGACGGCAAGAATTATGACTCGGATGTGTGCGCGGACCAGCTTCATGCCAGAACCTCGACGAAGGAGGGCCAACCCTGATGGCATCTATGAAAATTTTACAGACTTCCCGGCGTGCCGCCTCGTCGAAATCGGGCAAAATACTCTCTCTTTTGCGTCATTTTTATTTCGACGGTCGCGACGATCGCCTGCGTCGACTGAAGACGCCCAGTCCCAACATGGCAATGATCCCCGCGGTTGCCGGCTCCGGCACATTCGCCAGGCTGACTCCATTGGCGGCTGCGAAGGAATCAAGTGCGGAAAGATCGGCGGCGTCAACAGTGGATTGATTCGCGAACTGATTGAAATTGTCGGCGAGCAGGACAAAATCATCGCCGTTGACGGTTCCGGTGTAATTGAAATCGCCCTCATCCCAACCATTGGTCACCGCATCGTTGAAGTTCGCTGCCATCCGTGTGAAATCCGCGCCGTTCACCTTGCCGTCAAGATTCGCATCGCCAAGGAGGGTGAACATGACTTCGATCTGACCGGCAGCCAGACCGGCGGGATTACCCGGATCGTCGGCGTCGGCATAACCAATGCCATAGCTGGGATTGCCCTGAGCATTGGTGGAGATAATTCCCGATCCGTTCCACGAGCCATGTGCGTAACCGCTGATGATCCAAGCGGCGATGGATGCGATCGGATCGGCTCCGCTGCCGTAATTGATGATAATGTGATTGTTGCCGATATCGAGCGTGCCGTTGCCGGTGATCGACAGGGACGTAATGTTGACGTTGCTGGCGGCCAAGGCGGCGCCCACGGTGACGTTGTCGGCCAACTGCACCGTGCCGCCGCTGATGGACAACGCCCCGGTCGGCAACGCGCTGGTCGTGGGAGTGGTGGGATCAATGATGAGTCGGCCACTGATGATGTTCGTCCCGCCGGTGTAGGTGTTTGCTCCAGCCAACTCGATGACGCCGCTGCCGGCGATTGTCAGACTATATCCCCCGCCGGCATCTCCAATACTCGATTGAACCGTCAGAGTATTGGAGGAGTTGTTGGCCCACGTTTGGTTGGCGCCGAGTATGACACCCGGCGTGCCGGCGTCGGTGTCGCCAGTGGCATCAATCGTGTGTGCCCCCGATCCGGGCTGAACGGTGATGCCTGAGAAAAGGGTCAGGCTGCTCGCGCCGCCGATGATGACTGAATTGGTGCGCGCGGAAGTGAAAGTCAGACTGTTAATGCTGAAGTCGGCTCCAAGCGTGGTGCTGAGGGTTCCGGCGCTGTTGCCGGTCGCGCCAAAGATGACATTGGTGACACCACCGCCTGGAATTTCATGGAGGTCTGCGCCACCGTCGGTTGCACTCCAGTTGGTGGTGGGGCTGCCGGGCGAGCCGAGTTGGGTGGACCACACGAGTCCGGCAGCGCCCGACCACCAGGCGGTCATGGGAGATGCGGCGACGTATGTGATGGACAATTCCGGCGCAAGGGATGGATCGTTATTTGCCGCCGCGCCTTGCGCCGACCAGAACGCCCGGAAATCGGTGGGATCGGTCTCATCGGCATTCTTGATAATCCAGCCGAAATTAGCGGCCGGGTTATTGAGCCAGTTTTGCACGTCCGTCACCATCGCTGCGGAAGACCATGTGAAGCTGGTCAACGTACCGTTAACACTGGCATCGGCGATGTCAGGCAATGACGAAGTCCAATCTCCACCGGCCAACGTCCATGGAGTCGTGTCGAAGAAAGAATAGTTCCAGGTCGCGTCGCCCGGGTCTGGCGCCGCGCCATGCCCGTGGCCTCCGAATGTAGTGGCTCCAGCGACGTTGGTTGGCTGGCCCCAGGCCTGGGTTTCATCATAAAGACTGATGGTTTCGGGGCCGTTGGTTCCACCCGAACTGCCGCCGCCGCTTCCGGCAACCTGCCCCAACGTCAGTTGCAACTTCACTCCGGTGATCGTTGCCCCGGCCGGCACCGCTGATGCGATGTTGAATTCGATCAAGCCCCGTTTTGGGTTGCCCTCGCCGTCGGTGCCGGCAAAGATGCCCGGATCGGCCAGACTGTTATTTGTGGTCGCGTCCGACCCGCCGAGGAGCGTGGCATCCTGCTCGGCGCCAATTTCCACCTGGCTCGCCCACGCCGAAGAGAGGCCGATTCTCAGAAGACTGAACGCGGCGGCAGTCAGCGCCGTTTTCCGTGCGTTGATCCGCATATTAACTCAGCTTATCGCGCGCCGCCGGCGGCAGAGCAGAATCGGTATGCCAAATACCACGAGCGACAGGCTCAGTGGCTCTGGCACGACATAAGACACAACCAGGTCCGGAGCCAATCCATTACCCGCATTTGACGCTCCCGACGCAGACCAGAAGCCCAAAAAGGTTTGGGCACTCATCGAATTGGAGTTCACTAATGCCAACCCGTTGTTGGAAGATGGAGTGTTAATCCAGCCTTGCACCTCGGTGGCCAGCGCTGCCGAAGTCCACTGGACCTCCGCGCTGGTTGTCCCCGGAATCCCCGAGGTCGTCGCAAGGGCGACGGAGCTGCTCGTGATGTTCGCAGGCGAGCTGGCGCTCCACATCGTGGCCAGAGAAGAGTTTGAGTTGTATGCCGCGTCGTTCCAGGTGGCATCGCCCGTATTTGCCGCGGAACCCGACCCGTGATTCGAGAAGGAGGATGCGCCGGATGCGTTGGTGGATGCGCCCCAGGCCTGCGACTCATCGTAGAGACTGATCGTCCGCGGGTTTCCGGAATTCATGACATTCCCGCTGCCGCTTCCGGCCACGATGCCGATGTAAAGATCGAGCGTCGCTCCCGTGATGGTCGCTCCGGCCGGGATCCCCGAAACGTTGAACGCGAGCAAACCATATTTGAACGAATTGTTCGAATCCGTGCCCACAATAATTCCCGGATCGCCCAGACTATTATTAGGGCTGCCTTGAAAAAGCGTGTCGGCGCCCGTCGAGGCGACGTTGTCGATCATGTCCGCCCGCAACGACGAGACGCCAATCGCAGATAGGTTGACGCAAACGGCGACGACTAAAAATTTCGTCAGGTTCATCCGCATGTGCATTTTCCCTTTCCTATAGATTCCCTTAAAGATTTTTTATTGAGCGCTGTTCCAGGTGCTTCCTGGCGGCAGCCAGCGAACATCCGCATGCTCGATGACACCGACGCCAACTCCGATGTACGACCCGGGAATGGCATCGACGTGACCGTCGAGAAAGCAGATGTTGACGGAATCGTTGTTATGACGAGCTACGGGGTTGTAACCGCCCGGAGTTTTTGAGGGATAGACGGAGCAGTAGTTGCCCGGGGCATCGGCAAACAGCACCATGGTGGATGTGCTGCCGACGCCGGAGATTTTGTTGGGTTGGCCGTTGTTCTCATTCGTTTCCCAGACGGAAAGGGCCATGTTCATTCCGAAGGACCAGTAGTAAGTCCCGGGCATGTTGGCGGCCTGCGGACAGATCCAGACAGACAGGTCGGGCGGACGAGGTATTGTGCCGGTTGAGACGAGCGTCTTCACCGTTGGATCGGCATCCCCGTATTCCGGCATCTTCATCAGCGGCGGCAAAGCGTTAAACCAATCGGTGGGCCGATTGATGATGCCCGTCGGCCCAACGCCCTGGCCTCGGCGCGGAAGAAAGCCGTTGTTTTCGTTGGCGTACATCTGGGTGGCCATCGCCCATTGCCGAAAATTAGATTCGCAGGTGATTCCACCGACACTGCGGCGAGCGCTTGAGAGCGCCGGCAACAGGAGCCCGATGACGATGGCTATGACGCCAATGACCACCAGCAACTCCACGAGAGTAAAGCCGGTAGAATGAGCGCTGTCGCGATACGACGGACGCATGATTGATCTCCCGGCCATGCAAATTGACGAGGAGGGGGCTTTGTATACCGGGGTATATAACGGGTCAAGTGTGCAAATCGGGCCAGGAGGGGCTGTAAGCGACCCGATATGATGTTTCAGCGCGAAGATCTTCGCCGCCGGCGGAGAATTCCCATCCCGGCCATCACCATCATCGCAGTGGTTGCCGGCTCCGGCACATTCGCCAGGCTGACTCTATTGGCGGCTGCGAAGGAATCGAGGGCGGACAGATCGGCGGCGTCCACTGCGGATTGGCTGGCGAACTGATTGAAGTTGTCGGCCAGAAGCACGAAATCATCGCCGTTGACGGTTCCGCTGTAATTGAAATCGCCTTCGTCCCAGCCGTTGGTGACGGCGTCGTTGAAACTGGCGGCCATTAAAGTGAAATCGGCGCCGTTTACTTTGCCGTCGAGGTTGGCGTCACCCAGCAGGGTGTACTTGATTTCGATCGTATCAGTCGGCAGTCCGGCGGGATTGTTTAGGTCGGCCGAGTCCGCATAGCCGATTCCGTACTGCGGATTGCTCATAGTTGCATTGTTGGTAGCGGCGGCGGAGGAATCGATGCCGGTTCCATTCCACGCACCGCCGTTGTAGCCGGACTTAATCAGAGCCGCGATCGACGAGATTGGATCGGGGTTGCTGCCATAGGTGATGAAGAAGTGATCGTTGTTGAGGTTCAGCGTAGAACCGGCTTGGACAATCAGTGATGACTGAGAACTCCCGCCGGCGCCGGTGTTAATTTGAAGGACGGTGGCATTGGTTCCGTTGCCGATGGTGAGCGTGCCGGTTCCACTGACGGTGTTCATGTAGGCCATTGGCCCGGTCACAACGCCCTGGCCATTGTTGACGGCGGCTGGGCCAACCGTCACGAGCGCGCCATTGGCGGATGTCCAGTTGATGGCGGCTTGGGCTTCACCGCCGGTTTGCGCATTAACGCCGGAGGCGATGAAATCGGTGACGGTGACGCCATGCGTCGTCGCCGAGGCCATGGCGGTTCCAGCGATTCCTGCTGTTGCGGAACTCACCCCCGCGCCGGCATTTCCACCTGTTGCCGCGGCGGTGGCCAGCACGGAGCCGCTGCTGGTGGTGCCGGTGATTTGCGAGGTGGCGTTGCCGCCATTGCCTCCGGAGAAACTACTGCCAGATCCTTGTCCGCCGGCTCCGCCGTCCGCGGTGGCATTCAAATTGAGACCGCCGGTGCTGGTGTTCGTGGCGGTGACGGTCGAGGTGCCGGTCCCACCGATCCCGCCGTTACCGTTGCCGGAGGTGCCCCCGACGGCGTTTCCCTGTCCACCATAGACGTTTGCATCTGCGTTAGCAGTGATGGTTGAGGCGGAGCTGCTGTTCTGGGTGATGGTTGAGGTGCCGGCGCCTCCGTTGGAAGCTGTTCCGCTTTGAACAGCGCCGCCGTTGCCGCCGGTAGCTGAGGTCGTAATGGAAAACGAAGAGAAGCCGGTTGGGTTGTTGATATAAATCGATGTTCCCGACCCGGCCAATCCGCCGGTTCCACCAAAGCTCTGTCCACCGTTGCCGCCGTATGCGGATTGCGTGAGCGACAACGATCCGGTGGTTGATCCACTGATCGCGTTGGACGATGTTTCGCTCATTCCATTACCGCCATTTGCGTTGCCTTCTCCAGATCCACCGTTGCCGCCCGAAGTTGTTGCACTGCCGGTGACAGAACCCCCACCGTTTGAGGAAGCGATAAAAGCGCCGATCGTGGCAGATCCACCCGCGCCGCCGGCGAATCCGTTGCCCATGCCTTGTCCGCCGGTGCCGCCGGTACTTGAGGCGGTGATCGAAACGCTTCCCACGCAAACGCCGCTGGCAGTGGCCGTGGATGTTCCTCCGATTCCGCCGGTGCCGGACGTGGTGACATTTCCCCCCGCGCCGCCATCAGCAGTGGAAGCGACGGTTACTCCCGATCCATCGCTGGAGCTTGCCGAAGCAGTCGAGGTGCCGACGCCTCCCGTGCCTCCGGTTCCAGTGGCGACCGAACCACCAACGGCGTTTCCCTGTCCGCCGTAGACATTCGCGTAAGCATCGCAGGTGAGTGTGCCGGTGGTGGTGGAACTCATTCCCGTATCGGCAGCAGCCGCGCCGCCGGGTTGGCCCGCACCGCTTTGGCACGCGCCACCGTTGCCGCCGGTGGCAGAGGTGGTGGCGGTCAAAGATAGAAAGTCGCTTGGATTTTCGGTGAGAGTCGAAGTTGCCGGGCCCGCCGCGCCGCCGGTGCCGCCGGAGCTTGTCCCGCCGTTGCCGCCGTTGGCGGTTTGGCTCTCGGTGAGAGAACCCCCGGTCGATCCCGACGAGGAATTGATCGGAAAATTGACGAGTGATTCGTTAAAACCCGTGCCGCCGTTTGCGCCGCTCAGTCCGGCCCCTCCGTTGCCGCCGTTACCGATCGCATTGAGGGTGACGTTGCCGCTCAGCGTCGATGTTCCGGTGACCAAACCAAAAGTGCCGGAGCCGCCGTTACCGCCGGAATTCCCAGCGCCCGAGCCTTGCCCCCCGGTACCACCGGAGCTGGTTGCGGTAACCAGCACGGTGCCCGTGCCGCCATCTTTGCCGGTGGCATAGGCATCACCCGTTCCGCCGGCTCCGCCGCTGCCCGTTGTGGCGATGCCTCCTGCCCCGCCGTCGCCGGTGGCATTGCTCGTTACGGATGATGAGGTGGTTCCCGTTGCGTTCGCGGTTGCATCGCCTGTACCGCCGACACCTCCGGTTCCCGAGCCGTTCGCGCCGCCGACGGCGTTTCCCTGGCCGCCATAGACATTGGCATACGCGTTGGCAGTAATGGGCGCGGTTGAGGTGCTGCTGAGAGTGGTGGTGGCATTGCCATTGCCGCCAATTTCCGCGGTTCCGCTCTGGCGCGCGCCCCCATTCCCACCCGTGGCGGAGGTGGCGCTTGTCAGCGACGAATAACCGGTTGGCGTGGTGGTGAGGTAGGAGTTGGCAAAGCCGGCCGTTCCACCGGTGCCGCCGGCGCTTGATCCTCCATTGCCACCGGAGACGGATTGCGTCAGCGACAATGATCCGCTGGTTGATCCGGTGATAGCATTGGTCGCCGATTCGGTGATGCCATTGCCGCCGTTTGCGCTGCTTAACCCAGCCCCGCCGTTGCCGCCGTAGACTGTTGCGTCAACGGTGACGCTCCCGGTTCCGGATGAAACTCCGTTGACCACACCAAGGGACGCGGTTCCACCCGTGCCGCCCGAAAATCCGGAGCCGGAGCCCTGGCCACCGTTGCCGCCCGTACTGTTGGCAGTTAGAAATATGCCGCCGGCGCCCGCATTGTTTGCGGTGGAGCTGGCCGTGCTCGTTCCGCCGTTGCCGCCGGTGCCTGAACTGCTGATACCCCCGTTGCCGCCGCCTGCATCGGCGCCGACCGATACAAGGGATGAAACAGTTCCTGTCGCTCCCGCAGTGGCATTTCCCGTCCCGCCGGTGCCTGCCGTTCCGGTTGTGACCGAACCACCGACCGCATTGCCGCTGCCGCCAAAGACATTTGCATAAGCATCCGCCGTGAGGTCGCCGGTGGTGTTGCTGGTTAAGGTGGTCGTGGCAGTGCCGTTACCGCCCAGGGATGCTGCGTTCTGAGATGCGCCGCCGTTGCCGCCCGTGGCGGATGTGGTGCCGCTTAATGCAGCCACGCCGTTGTCGGATGATGGGTCCAGGATTGAACTCGCAAGGCCGGCGGTGCCGGGACTTGTCGCAGCGCTGGTTCCGCCGTTTCCGCCGTAGGCATTTTGGGTTAGCGTGAGCGAACCGGTGGTCGACCCGCTGACGAGATTGTTGAGCGAGTCGGGACTTCCATTGCCGCCGGATTCTCCGGCTCCGCCGCCGCCCCCATAAGCCGAGGCCGTCACGGTGACGTTTCCGCCGGTCGATGATCCCTGGACATTGCCAAATAAAGCGTTGCCGCCGGCGCCGCCGTTGCCTTCGGTGGCGCCCGATCCACCCTGGCCGCCCGCGCCGCCAGTGGATGTCGCGGTAATCCTCACGGAATCGCTGGTGTTATTGGATCCCTGCGAAGTCGTGGTGGAGGAGCCTCCCTGGGAGCCGTTACCGCCATTGCCGGTCCCGCTGCCGGCGCCGCCGTTGCCCCCCGCACCGCCGGTGCCGGTGGCGGTTTCGGTGACCGGCGCGGATTCGGTGACATTGCTTACCGCCGTGGACGTTGCCGTGCCGGCTGTACCGCCGGTTCCGCCGGCTGCGTTTGTCCCCCCGGTGCCGCCGGTGCCTCCGGCGCCGCCCGTGGCAGTCGCTGTGTTAGACGCATCGCTGCTGGTTGCGTTGGCGGTTTCCGACTGGCCAGAACCACCAGTGCCGCCTGGGTTTGTCCCATTGGTTCCCGCCGATCCCTGTGTGCCGGTTACAGGTCCGACCGTTTCCGCGCCAGTCGGAATCGACCAGGCGACCATCACCGTCGCAAGAGCGAGGGATATCCTTGAATATTTGGACCGCTTTGAAGATGACATGGATTCTCCTCCTCTATTAATCGAGAGATCAGAGGCTGATCCAATTCAGACATGCCGCCCCTGTTCTGCGTAAGCCGAACCGAAAGGAACCGGTACTTGGAAATTGAATGTTACTCCGGCGAACTGACTGGTCAATGAAATTCTGACCTAAGCATTCTCAATCTTTCCAGGATTTTTTGGTCATCCCTTCGCGCCGGACGCGCGATCCAATGCGTCGAGCAGGTTCTGCGTGGTATACAAACTTGTCAGCTTGATCGGCTCATCGGAATTGGGCGGATAGATCGCAGTGAGCGGAATTCCGCCGCCGGGATTGAGCTGGTTGACCACCGGCCAGCCGGCGGCGTTCTCGCTGGTGAGATCCGCGCGCAGGAGAATCACGCTGTGATCGTGGATGGCCTGGGCGGTTTTCTTGTCATGATAGACCGAAGCTTCCAGCGCGAGACAGTTGCCGCACCAGTTGGCGGTGAACTCGACGAGCACCGGCCGGCCGGTGGCGCGTGCCTGGGAAAAGGCCTGCTGGGAATAGGGTTTCCATTCGAGGCCGCCAAGAAGACGCAACGTGAGCGCCAGCGCCACAGCCGTCACGATCAGCGAGCTGATAATGGAAGCCACAACCGGCTTGACGCTGTGCGAAAGCTGGAAGGTTCGCACGACAAGAAACAACATCGCGGCTGCCACAACAGTGAACACCGCCCAGAAGAATTCCTTGCTGGAGGCCAATCGGCCGCCGGCGAAGTAGACGGCCACGGCGATCAGAAGGAATCCCATCATCTGCTTGAGCACCAGGGACCATGGCCCGGTGCGAGGAACCCGGCGGGCCAGTTCGGGGATGGCGCTGAGCAGCAGATACGGCAGCGCCATGCCGACGCCAACCGCCATCACCACCGCGACCCCCAGAGCCAGAGGCTGCGCGGTTGCCCAGGCCAGCAGGCCGGCAAACATCGGCGCGGTGCAGGGTGTGGAGAGAATCGCGGCCAACATGCCGAAGACGAAATTCCCCCAGGCCGATTGGTGGCTTGGCGTCAGCTCGTAAATTTTATTGGGCAGCACAATCTCAAAGAGGCCAAGCATTCCCGCCGCCATCACCAGCAGAATCGCGACGATGGTCCAGATAAACCAGCCGTATTTGAACTGCTCGCCCCAACTGAAATGAAGGGTTGATCGGAGCGCGACGATAAGAATCGCCAGGGCAGCGAACACCGCGACGATGCCCAGGCTGAAAACGACGCCAAGCAGCAAACAGCGGGCGCGGTTCTGACGGGAGACTTCAAAAAATCCGATCGCCTTCAGCGGCAAGACCGGCAGGACGCAGGGCATCAGGTTGAACAGCACGCCAACCGCGAGGGCCACGACCAGGGCAAGCCAGATGTTTGATGCGCCGAGTGAAAATGTCAGGCCGAAGAAATCGACCGTGGTTGCGGTGGACACGGGGCCGGGTGTGTTTGCTGATTGCACGGCGCCCTGAGAAAAGATGCGCGGGTCAAACCCTGAAAAAATGGTGGCGTCCGTGGGAATAATCGGCGTCTCTGCGGAAACGATTTTTGTTGCGATGCTGAACGGCTTTTTGAACTGCGGTTGAAAGCAAACCTGATCGTTGCATGCCTGCCAGGTGATTTTTCCGGAGAGGGTTGCATCGCCCGGCGCGGCATCCGGCTTTACACGGAAGGGTAGGTAGACGATGACTTCCCCGGTGTAAACGCTCTGCTGGCCGAGCGCGGGAGAATTCACGATTTGGGCGGAAGGATAAATGGGATCAAGAAAATCAATCGCCGGGTTGGGGTCGGCCGATATCTCGAACTTGATGAGATATGCACTGAGCGGCTGATGCGATTGCGCGTGATAGCCTGGCAACACATCGAACACCACGGCCGCCACGGCGGTCTGGCCCGGCTGGAGAGCGGAGGTGTTGAGTTTTGCGATGTACGTCGCTGTCTGCCGAGCGCTCGCCAGGGCGGGCGTCAGCATCGGGACACAGATGATGAGCAATATGAGGCCCGAAAAAAATCTTGCGATGGCGCTTTCCCGTGCGGATATCATGGATTCATTGTAGTCATACGTTTATGTTTCCGAAGTGGATGATCATCGCCGCGAAATGGAGCCACATTCACGAAACGCGGGCGCGGGTTTTTCGGCTGGGAGGTAGTCGCTGCCGTGAATTATGCGCTCAGCGGATCGGAATGCGGAGATCTGATCAGTCCCGTTTGTGCCGTTTGGCTTTGGGTTTGTCCTTGAGCAGGTCGGTTGCGGGTGCGGCGGCGGGGGTGTCGATGGAGGTTGAAGTGGACTGAGTCTGTTGAGTTTGTGCGGTGCCGGTTGTCTGGACCGCCGGGGTCTGGGCGAATTGATTGAAATTGTCGGACATTAAAACAAAATCGGCGCCGTTGACCACGCCATCGTAGTTGAAATCCCCCTGGTCCCAGCCATTGGTGACGGACTGATTGAAATGGTTGGACATCAGCGTGAAGTCGGTGCCGTTGACTTTGTCGTCGAGGTTTGCGTCGCCGTAGAGGGTGTAGCGCATTTCGATCTGGTTAGCACCGAGGCCCGCGGGATTGCCGGAGTCGAGCGAATCCGTGTAGCCGACGCCATAACCGGAGTTGGTCTGTGCGGCACTGGAAATAATGCCCGGTCCGTTCCACGCGCCGCCTGCGTAGCCACTGGCAATCCAACTAAAGATGGACGAAATAGGATCCGGCGACGAGCCGTGGTTGATGTAGACAAAGGTCGAGCCGATGTCCAGCGTGGCGTTGCCGATCAGTTGAAGTTGCGTCATATGCTGACCGCTGTCGAGCAATACGCCGGCGCCATTTTGAATGGAAAGAGCATAGTTGACCAGAGCGGTGGAAACATCGGCGGTGAAGGTCACATCGCCCTGCGTGACGTTCAACGTCGGAACGTTAGAGGCCCACGTGATGCTGTACTGAGCGTTGGTTCCCGGGCTGACGCCGGGGGTATTGTTGATGGTGAAGGTCACGGATGAGCTTTGAGAGGGTAGATAATTGGAATCGCCCGCATAGTTAGCGATCACAGTGTATGTCCCAACATTGGTGGGCGACGAAGTCAGCGGTGTGCCGGTAGCGGTGGTGCCGTTGTAATAGGATAACGTGGCGCTGCCGGTTGGAGCGGGATAACCACTGGCGCCCTGAACCGTGGCGACCGCCCAGCTCGTCACATCGGTCGTGCCGTCATAGGTGATATTCGAAGGCGGCGAGGCGATGGACACACTTGAGGCCAGTTTGGTCAGCACCGCTGAACTGAAGTTGCTGGTCTGCGAAGCGTTCAGTGACACGGCCCAGTAGTAGTAATTCGTGCCGGATTGCGCTGTATTGTCGGTGTAAGACGTTCCGGTGAACGAGCTGTTGAGTTCAGTCGCGGTGGACGTGCTGGATGTGGAATTGCGCCAGATTTCATATGCGGTAGCGCCGGTCACCGGACTCCAATTGACGACGGCGTTTTCGGTGCTCGTTGCCGACGAGGCGGTCAGGCCGGTAGGCGCGGGCAGGCTGTAGGCGCGAACGTAATCCACATCCATCGTCTGTGTGCTGGTGATGGTGCCGGGCGCGAAGTTGCCCCCTTCGCAGACATCGAGAATGATGTAAAACGGCTGTCCGTTGAACACCCATGTTCCCGTTCCAGAGACGCTTGAGGGAGTCAGGGTGGCGAAGGTGTGCCCGTCGACGGAATAAGTGATCGAGTTGGGTCCCCAATCGACGGTGAAGACGTGATAGCTGGAATAGAAGTTTTGTCCCCCAGGGAGGGTGTAAGAAGATCCAACGCCACTTCCGCCGTTGTAGTCGCCTTCGCCGTAAGCGGGCCCGTGGATTGTAGAGTCGATGGTGCCCGGCGCGCTGCCCCTGTTTTCCATAATGTCAATTTCGCCGCAATTGGGCCAGCCGACGCTGGAGATATCATCGCCGAGCATCCAGAACGCGGGCCAGATCGCGCCGCTGTTGTTTCCACCGGGGATTTTGATGCGCGCGGTGATCTCGCCATATTCCAGGGAGTTCCCGGCCCCGGAGGGATCGACTTCCGTGCAGATTTCCGCGGAATCATAATCGCCGCTCTGGCTCGGGGAAGGTGTGAGCGACATCGCCAGGGCCTGGCCGTCCGTTGCCTGAGAATCACTGACGACGGCCAGGGTGGTCGGATTGCTTGATGAAGATTCGCCGGGCGTTGTGTTGGTGTAGATGACGGCACCGTTGTTTGGATCAGTTGCGTTGAACGGGCCCCAGGCCGAGGTGATTCCCTGCGATCCGAACGTATCGCCGAAGACCATGGTGCCCGCGGTTGCGCTGGCGATGGTGCTGTAGGCGCTGGCACCCGAGGAATTGCCTGCCACGACCCAGTAGAAATAATTCGTGCCGGTGGTCAGCTTGGTGTCATCGTACGAAGTGGTTGTTACATCAGATGCGATGTCCTGCGCCGTGTTGCTGGTTGCGGTGGTGCTTCGCCAGACCTGGTAATACGTTGCGTTTGCAACCGAATTCCAGGTGATTTCCACATCCGTGGGGGTTGATCCGTTGGCGGCGAGAACGCCGGTGGGGGCCAATGGATTGCCGCTGAGCAGCACGCGAGTTTCAAGAAATTCCAGGGAGCAGAGTTGCCTGGGCAGCGCAGCGGCGGTATTGGAAAGAGATTTTCTCGCCCGCCGGCGTACGCTTTTTGTTGGCCTGGAAATCTTCATGCCTCAAGCTCCGAAAAAATTGCCTGAACGGCCGCTCGCGGATTCATTCGTATTGAATATTGTCCAGATAGAACGTCACCGGTTTTCCGCTGGATGCGAGAACCCAGACGAAACCGGTTTTGATGCAACTCAGATCTTTTCCGCTGAGATCAATGGAGTATTGCTTCCAGTCGGACGTCAGGGCGACATCGGGCAGCTCGGCATGGTCGGAATCGGGAAAATTCTTGTCTTTTCCAAGAATTCCCATTTTGAATGAGACGACCTCACCGCCCTCTTCTCCTCGAGCCCAGAAACTGAGCTTCTTCGCGCCGGTCAGATTATAGCCGCCCTTTTGGTCGCCCCAGTCGTTGGCTGGATTTTGCCAGGCGATTCCGCCGAAGCCGGTGGGGGATTTGAACTGGCATTTCAGGCAGAATTGACTGGAATGGGGATTGGTTGTGGAGCGCGGATCGATTGCGATCGAACCGGCATCGCCCATCCAGCCGGAGGGAATGTAGGGAGAGTTTTGAACGTCATCGCCGTAGATGGCGAACGGAAGCGGCATCGCTGTGCCGGTCGTCTCCGTAGTGTGGAGATGGACATGGAGCGAAACCACCGAGGTGGCCGCGCCGCCCTTGCCATCATAGACATATGCATAGAGCCAATACGGCCCCGGCTCGGTGGGCATGTGAATTTCCGCGCTATGAATATCGGATGAGACGATTGCCTCCGGATAGCTCATGGGTGTTCTCTGAAATGCGCCGGCGGTCTGATAGACAGCCTGGTCGCGAGTGAGCATCCATTTGGCCGTGAGCGGATTGCCGGGTGGATCGTTGGCGTCCAACGTGGCGTGAATGGTTTCACCGGGCTCGACATCGGCGCGGTCCATCGCGATGGGCTCTACGCGCGGGCATGGATTTTCCGCGGGCTGCCCGGTCCACAGCTCCTTCATCGTATCCACCGCTTCGAGACGGGAGCCGTTGGGCAGGAACATTCCAAACCAGGTTGCGGTCGCCTCCTGCTTGTGTCCCCACAGGAAAGCGTAAGAGCCGAGACATAGTTTGCCGCGTTCTGCCAATATGGTTTTGTTGTAGGTTTCGCGATAGGTATCGGCTTTGGCGGTACTGGTTGCTTCGATGGGGGCTCCCCAGGAATTGAGACCCACTTCCCACGTGCCGGGGGGACCGAACTCCGTCAGGATAAAAGGTTTGGTTCCGTTCAGCGCATGGTATCGCTGCGCGACGGATGGGCCGCCCGCGTAAGTGTTGATGCCGATGATGTCGATGTCCGGGCAGTACTGGTTAATGGATTGAACGCGTTTGCCGCCGATTTCAGCGACGACGGTCATCGTGGGATGATGCGGATCGAGTTTGTGCGCCAATGCAGCCGCATCCTCCACCGCGTGCCAGATCGCAGGATCATCTCCGTCTTTGTATCCTTCCATTTCGTTGCCGAGGCCCCAGAGTAGAACGGCGGGATTGTCTTTGTACTGAAGGATGGCCTCTCTGACTTTCTCGAGTTGATCGGCAACCTGCTGGGGATTGTGGTAGTCGAAGTGCTTGGGGCCGCCGGAATGTTCGAGCCAGATGCCGACCGTCACGGCAAGGCCAAGGCGATTGGCCTCGTCGAGCTGCCGATCGATCGCATCGGCTCCCCAGAGTCGGAAGGAATTTCCCCCGCATTTCTTCAGCATTTCCCTGGATTCATCGCCACCCGCGCCCTGGATGAAAAAAGGCTGCCCGTCGCGAAAAAGACTCCACCCGCTATCGGTTTGGCGAAGCTCCACATCGGATGCCGAGGCGGACGGCGCGCTCAGCGAGATCGCAAATGGACAAAGCAGCAGAGTGAAGAGCAGTACGATGCGGTCGATCTTAATCATGAACCTACCCGTGGCGAACTCACACGAAAGCATCGGTCCAGCCTGAAGTGTGCTCTTCAAACTGGACCGATTTGTATCACAGCTTCCTTCCCGGAAAAGGCCGAACGTTTTTCAGGCTCGTCTCCTTCGACGGAGGAATGCCAGACTTCCGATTGCCAGGACGCCCAGCGAAGCGGGCTCCGGCACTGTGAGACTCATGTCATCGAAATAGAAGTCAGCGTTCGAGTCGGCATCGATGTTCAAAATGTAGGCGCCCATTGAGTTTGTACCCGCGGGAGCCGTACCTGTAACGCTTGCGTACGTCCAGACACCCTGGGGAAGTGGTATCGCGCCGCCACCGATTGGATCACCGATATTCACCCCGTCTGTAGCCAGATTGGTGCCCGTGGCGTAATTGCTGGGCGGAGAGCCGGAAAAAAAAGACATCTGCAATATAGCAAAATCGTTGCTGTTTGTTACCAGCGCGTTAGGCGTATACACCCAGCCCGACAACGTAAAAACCTCACCAGGACTGGCCGCGAAGTCTTCATAGGTTCCCGGAACGGCATAATTACCCCCATCATCCGGAGTATAGAGAACCCAACTGCCACTGTGGGCAGCAGGCGTGCTCAGAAAGCCAGCCCCGGAAAAGTTAGCCCAGCCAGGTGTGCCGGTCGGATTCGGATTGGGAGCTGAAATCTGATTCTCAAAACCCGGATCGGTAAGCAGATTCTGCGCCCATGCGCCCGAAGTGAGCAAGCCGCAGGTCATCGCCGAAGCGAAAGTGCTTGCGAGCGCGACAGTTTGAAACCGTGTGGTCCGCATTTACTTCTCCTCCAGATGATTTAGAGATGGGTCTGACCATATGCTCGGGCCCTCGCCGAACATCGTTGCTGATAGACTATCTTGAGTGTCGGAATTCGCTACGGGATTTTGCGTAAATTATTTAATGAATTGCGGCAGAGTGACGTGACCGGTGGCATCATCGTCGCCAAATGGGAAAGAGGGAAAATTAGACGGATATGCCGAAAAAAATGCGTGCTCGCGCACAGTTCCAGCCAGCCTGTTTGGCCGTTATTTGGGATGAAGACGAGCGAGGGTGGAAAGAGATTAGATCCTGATCGCTTCTGGATAATCAGTAGTAGCTGACATTCACATTTCGGCCCTGCAAGTCGCAGGTTGCGTTGCCGAGGGCATCCAGATTTTTGCTCACGAAATGGGATTCGACATGGCCGTCGACGAAAAGGAAGTTGGCGGCCGTATTGTTGTTATGGCGGAAACGAACCTGTCCGTTGGTGCAGCCATACCAGAGATATGAAATAGAGCTCCCTGTATCCTGGTTGGTTCCAATTTCCATGGCGGCGCCGTTGTCGTTACTCGGATTCGAAAAATCCAGGTAATCGACCGTGGCGTTTGAGTACGAAGCCACAGTACCGCTTTTCCAGTGTCCAAAACGCCAGTTATCAATCGCCCATGCGACGGGCTGCACACCCCACCAATTATTGTCCTGGCCTGTTGGATCGGTCTGCCACTGCGAGCCATCCATAACGAGAACCATATCCGAATTTCGGTGGATGCGGGACGCCTTGATCGAGGTTTGTGGGTTACCGGTTTCGGGATCGACCCAGCCATTGCCGATGTACGGCATCAAGCGGGGATTGCAGGAGTAATGCAGCGGCGCATCGCCATCGATCGTATCCACATCGCGAAAGATGCCGCGGTTAAATGTTGATGCTCCCTGCCCCTCAGTGAGGTACGTATTTCCGTACTTGGCGTTGAAATCGCTGATGAGCAACGTGCTCCAGTCCGAGTCCTGGACATAGGTCGGATAATTATCGATTGTTCCAAGCGGAAGATTTCCCTGATTGTCGATAATATAGATCGCGATGGCCTGACCGATCTGGCGCAGGTGGGTCTGACAAACCACGAGGTTCGCCTGTGCTCGGGCCTTGCTGAGAGCGGGGAGCAGAAGGCTGATCAGAACGGCGATGATGCCGATTACCACGAGCAGTTCGACGAGCGTAAAAGCTTTCCTCACACCGCGACCGTTTTGATCGATGAATGTCCGGTTCGAACAACCCTTGAACGCAGCCACCGAAATGCGCGTCATAATGTTCCTCAGTTTGGCAGATACGTCTTCAGATGGGCTATCGCTATCCGCCTAAGCCAAATTGCTTTCCGCGTTGAAATAATCGTAGTTTGCATTCCATCAATTCCAATGCTATTTTGCGTAAAAGATCAAACGTTTTGCGGCAGGCCATCATGATCCGCATTGGAATTCAAATCGATTTTGCAGGAAGTTACGGCCGAGGGGTCCTCAGGGGGGTCATGGCGTATGCGAACCTGCAGGCCGATTGGGAGTTCGTGATGCCGCCAATGTATTCCCTCTCGTCGCAGCAGCTCGATACGAATGCTTCCGACGGCGTGATTGCGATGATTCACGCCGCCAAAAGCGTGCGTCGATTTGGTAGCGCGCGCGTGCCGGTGGTGAATACGGCGCGCACGATTAGCGCGCGGCAATTGGAGCAGGCGCACATCCCTACGGTATTGCCGGACGACGCGGCCGTGGGCCGGATGGCGTTTGAATATTTCCGCGAAAAGCTGTTTAGATCATTCGCGTTCTGCGGACATCCGACGGCCTCGTGGTCGCGGCTGCGGCAGGAGGCGTTTGCCGCGGAATGCCGGCGCGAAGGGGGATCGTTCACTTTTTCCACCGCCGCCGACGAAGTTTCGCCCCAGTGGATCAAATCGCTTCCCCGCCCCTGCGCGCTGCTGGCGGCGAACGATCGTTACGCATGGCACGCGATCGACATTTGCCGCGCCAATGGAATTTCCGTCCCCGAAGAAATCGCGGTCCTGGGAGTGGACAATGACGTGCTGCTCACGGAAATGGTTCGGCCAACGCTTTCGAGCATCGAGCTGGGCGCCGAGCGCGTCGGCTTTGAAGCGGCGCGCATGCTGGACGAGTTGATGAAGGGCCGATCGGTTTCGTCGCGGCCAATCGAAATTCCTCCCAACGGCGTGGTCACCCGCCATTCGACCGATGCGCAGTGCATCGAGGATGAAGTCGTCGCCGAGGCCTCGACGTACATTCGACAGCATGCGTCCGAGCAAATCAGCGTGCAGGATGTGCTGGATAAAGTGGCGATGAGCCGGCGCAATCTTGAGCGCCGATTTAAGCGGGTGATGCGACGAAGCCTTCTCGATGAGATCCGCCGGGTTCATCTCGACCGAGCGGCAAAGCTGCTGCGGGACACAAGCCTGGCGATTCCACAGGTGGCGGAGCAATCGGGATTTGCCAGCCCCATTCGATTCAGCGCGGTGTTTCACGAGCGAATGGGAACGACGCCAACCGCCTACCGCCGCGGCCACAGGCTTGGCGTAACCTGAATCGGCGCTGCGGTAAGCGGGGCGTCATTTCCTCAAAAGAAAGAAGTGGGTTTGATTGTTCGGCTAGCGCCCGTCTTGCTTACGACGCCGAAACAGCAGTCCGGCGCCCATGGAAAGTAGAAGTCCAGTCGATGCCGGTTCCGGCACACTTGTCAGGCTGATGCCGTTGGACGAGGCGAAAGCATCCAGCGCCGATAAGTCGGCGGCTGAAATCGCGGACTGACTCGCGAAACGATTGAAATTGTTGGCGAGAAGCACGAAGTCGTCGCCGTTGACGGAGTTGCTGTAATTGAAATCGCCCTTGTCCCAACCGGCGGTGACCAGGTCGTTGAAACTGGAAGCCATCAACGTGAAGTCGGAGCCGTTGACCTTTCCGTCGAGGTTGGCGTCGCCGAGCAGAGTATACATGATTTCTATCTGTCCCGAGACAAGACCCGCGGGATTACCCAAATCGGCGCCGTCGGCGTAACCGATGCCGTAGCTCCCGGAATTGGCCGCAGCATCGCTGGAGGTAATTCCCGTGCCTTTCCACGAATTAGCCCCGCCGTTGTCGTAGCCGCTGGCGATCAGGGCCGCGATTGAGTCGATCGGATCATTGCCGCTGGTGTAGTCGATCATGATGTGGTTATTGCCGATGTCCAGCGTTCCGTTTCCGCTGATCGCCAGCGACGTGATGTTGACGTTGCTGGCCGGCGAAGTGGCCGGTGGATTGCTCGATTGGCTGCCGGCGGTGACGTTGTCGGCGAGCTGTAAAGTTCCGCCGGTGATCTTGACGGCGCCGGTGGGGAGAGCGCTGGTGGTTGCGCTGGTCGGTTCGATTTTCAGAAGACCGCTGTTAACGATTGTTCCGCCGCTGTATGTGTTGGCGGTGGAGAGCGTGAGAGTTCCCGAGCCGGATTTGGTGAGCGACGAAGTGCCGCCGATGGTGCCGCTGCCGCTGATGGTGTAATTGCCCGAGCTGTTGGTCGTCAACGAGCCAGGCTTGACGGTGGTGTTCAACGTGACCGCATAGTGGCTGTTGTTGGTGTCATTGAACGTGACGATGCTGCCGTCGGTATAGACGGCGGGGGCGGTTTCGTTGTTCCAGTTTTGATTGTTGCTGATATCCCACGTGGCGCCATCGCCGGTGCCGCCGGCATTGTCCCAGCTCAGTGTTGCCGGGCCGGCGGGGGTGTTGTCGACGAGGCCGGCATCATCCACAAACAAAGCACCGCCGCTGCCGTTGGGATTGTTAAAATATGCCATCCACACGACGGACTCTGTTCCCGCCGGTGCGGTGGCGGTCACGCTTAATTGGGTCCATGTGTCGAGGGGAGTCAAATCGGAAACCGGAACCGGGGCAACGTCCGTTGCCAGAGCATTCCCACTGCCATTGGGAGATGGGTAAAAGATCAGCCGGACGTCATCCGTTTCCGGACCGTTCAGTTCATCGACGCCTCCATTGCCGCTGGAATTTACGAACCATCCCGTTCCGGTATAGCTATCTCCCGCGTTGGCATTCACTGCCTGATACACTCCGCCGGAATTGGAAAATGTCTTGGCCACCTGAGTCCCGGTATGTGCCGGAATCGAAGCGGTGTACCAGGATGAATAGGGGTAGGTCCATTGATTAAATCCCGACCAGGGCCCTGTCGGCGTACCACCCGGAGTGGCTTGCATGGGCACATCGCCGCTTGACGCATTAGGCGCGCCATCAATGCCGGCCTCGAATCCGGGATCGAGAAGCAGATTTGCCTGGCCCCAGGCTCTTGAACCGGCCAGCAGCATTGCAACCGCTCCTGCAGTGCAGGAAAACAAAAGCGAACCATTCCGACGGCAATTCTCCCTTTTCATGTTTCACTCCTATAGCCGGGATGTGCAATTCGATGAGAGGTAATCGGAGGTGGTTTCGTTTCGGCATGATCGCTGCTGAACGAAGTGAATTCCCACGGCCGATCCCTTCCAATCGCCCTCCCCGGCGACCGCCAAATCGCCGGAGGCAGGATTCAAATTGACGCGTTGCAAACTGGGACACTGCAACAGTTGCTGAAAATATAAAGGTATTTGTTTTTCTGTCAAGACATTTCTTGCTTTGGGCCTTTCAGTGGAGTTGCGAAATCGGCTAATTTATAGACATACGGGGACGTGTTTTATATAAGTATAATTCGTAAATTGTGTTATATTATTATGACTACGAAGCATTAAAAAATATAGCGTCGGTATTTTGTCAGGAAATCGCTTGACGCGAACTCGTAATGAAACTATATTTAGAAACTGTTTCAGTGAAATCGTATTGAGGTGAAAGTGGCCAGCGTTCGAATCATTGCCAAGCGCTCGGGTGTTTCGATCACCACCGTATCGCGGGTTTTGAACAACCACCCGCAGGTGAGCGAGGGCGTTCGCAGGCGCGTTCTCGCCGCAAGCAATGAGGCCGGCTACAAAGTGGCGGACCGGCGCACCAATACCAATCTTGCGATCGTATACACCGCTGATAACACGCTCGGATCAAACTTCGACGCCGCGCTGATGTCCGGCATCGCCCGCGCGATGGAGCAGGAGCATTTCGATCTGATGGTTTTGGATGCGCATCGCTCACGGCTGGGCAACGAATCGTTCACTCAAATGTTTATGCGCAAGGGCATTCGCGGCGCGATTCTCCGCTCGACGCTGGCGATGCATGCGACCTGTCGATCCATCGCCGAAGAGGGCTTCCCCGCGGTGGTGGTCGCGGATCGCCTCGATGCGCCGGGAGTAAACTACGTTTATTGCGATTCTCGTGATTCCAGCCGAGATGCGATGGAGCATCTCATCGGTCTGGGTCATCGCAGAATCGCTGTTTGTATCAACGTGATCGATGACACGGATCATGCGGACCGGCTGGCGGGGTATCGGCAGGCTCTGGCGGATCATGAGATCGAGCTGGACAGTCGGCTGCTTCTGCGAGTGCCGGCCACTCGCGAAGGGGGCGCGCAGGCGCTGCGGCGATTGCTCACGATGCCGGACCGACCCACGGCGGTGTTTCTGACCGATCCCATGACGGCGGTGGGAGCGACTTCCGAAGCGCGCAAGATCGGCATAAAAATTCCCGAAGATCTGTCAATTGTGGGCTTTGATGACGCGGAAGTTCGCTACGGCCTCTATCCCGCGATGACGTCAGTCTGCCAGGATGCCGAGGGTCTCGGGCTTGAGGCGTTTGCAGCGCTCAAGACACTGCTGAATCGCCCGAAGGCAGGGGGGCGCGCGGCGGAAATCCCACCCATCCGCAAATCACTGCGCACGTGGCTGGAGATTCATGAATCCACGGGGCCGGTGAAGTAGAGTTCTGGGGCCGGCAACTTTCTCTGTAACGTGTTCGCCGGATAAGCTAAGGCAATGCGCGTCGATGGAAAACTGATGCGGACGATCTGGCCTACGGATCGTAGAACCGTGGGCATTATCGACCAGACCCGGTTGCCGTACGAATTTGCGGAAGTCGAACTCAAGTCGCTCGACGATGCAGCCCATGCAATCAAATCCATGCTGGTTCGCGGCGCTCCCCTGATCGGGGCGACGGCCGCTTATGGAATTGCGCTGACGGTTTCCGTCGATCCATCGGATGCGTCCCTTCAGCGGGCGATTGACGTACTGGGCCTTACTCGGCCGACGGCGACAAACCTCCGCTGGGCACTGGAGCGATGTGAGCGCGAAATCGGAAAGCTCAAACCTGTGGCGCGAGCGGAAGCGGCCTGGCAACTGGCCGCGCTGATCTGCGAGGAAGACGTGGCAATCAATCGAGCCATCGGAAGACATGGGTTGGAACTGATTCGGGCCAAAATTAGGCCCGACCGACCTGTCAATATTTTGACCCACTGCAACGCCGGCTGGCTGGCGACGGTTGATTTCGGCACAGCGCTTGCGCCCGTTTATGCCGCACATGATTCCGGCGTCGCGGTGCATGTCTGGGTGGATGAAACCCGTCCGCGCAACCAGGGAGCGAGCCTTACCGCGTGGGAACTCGCGAAGCACGGCGTGCCGCATACCATCATCGTTGACAACGCCGGCGGCCACCTCATGCAGCATGGAAGGGTCGATTTGTGCATCGTCGGCACCGACCGCACAACGGCCACCGGCGATGTCGCAAACAAGATCGGCACCTATCTCAAAGCACTGGCGGCACACGATAACCATGTGCCGTTTTATGTCGCATTGCCGTCGCCGTCGATTGATTGGAACCTGACCGACGGCGTGGCTGGGATTCCAATTGAAGAGCGCAATGCGAGCGAGGTGACGCGCATCACCGGTCGAACTTCCGAAGGCAGAATCGAAACGGTCTGTTTAACGCCAGCGGGCAGCCCGGCCGCGAATTATGCGTTCGATGTGACGTCGGCTCGACTGGTCACAGCGCTGATCACCGAGCGAGGGATTTGTCCGGCGTCGCGCGAGGGTTTGCAGTCGTTATTTCCCGAGCACGTTTAAGGGTTGCTGCTTCCTCGGCCGGCGCAAACTAAAAAGTGGGGGGATGAGTCAGCCTGGGTTATAGTTTGATTTCGGGCGGAATTGGATTATTTTTACATTTCGCCGCGCCGGCGGCGCCGATTCGATCGAGGAACTCATGGCCATAACGGTGGAAGCACGACCGGCCTCGTTAGCGTGGTCGGATTTCACGGTATTGGATACCCCCATTTACGATGTAAACGATGGAACATCCCAGGGGGCTGTGACGCAACCCAACTTCGCATTGCCCGATCTTCCGCCGAGGACAGTCGATGGACAGCTTGCGCTCGCCGATCCGAATACCATTACAATCACGCCCAATGCACGGGTCTATAAAGCCATTCGCCAGACACCCAAGCTGCTGTCGCACGAGCAGTTTCATTATGATGTGGGGATCATCGCCGCGCGGGCACTGGCGCGGGATTTGACCAGTCTGCGGGCCGGGGATTTAGATTCGCTGAAAACAGCGGCCATTGCGGCTGCCCGGTTGCATTTTGTGACCCGCGCCCGCCCCATTCAGTCGAAATACGATGTCGATACCAACCATGGGGACAACCAGCACTACCAGAAGATTTGGAAGGATCGCATGGCCAAGTGCCTGGCCGATCCCAATTGCACAGAGATTAACGGCATGCCTTTTTGAAATGCGGATCAGGGTCGAAACTGCCTTTTGCGCTGAAAAACAGCAATGACTCAGGAATAACCGATTATTGCAGCAAATCGTGGTGGCGTGTATACTTGCCCGCTCGTAGGGCGCCTCAAAACTGATCGAGGTTTACAGATCGTAGCGCGCCAGTTCTGTGTAAAAAGGCAGTGGGCATGGAAGATGCTGGAAACAGTTCGAAGGGCGTAGCCGCGCTGGCGAATCGTCTCCGGCTGGTCCAGATCGATTTTGCCGACCATTCCGAAGAATCTCGCCGCGAGTATCTGGGGGCGGAAATCAAGCAGGCATTATCCCGGGTGATTCCCCAGGAGCGCGAGCATTTCCTGGACGAACTCAAATCGATGTTTCCCACCTGGGATGGGCATGTGGATGTGTCGGCGGCAGAGGAAGCGCCGCAGTCCCGGTGGGATCAGCGCGAGTTGGGCGATGCGAGTTTCCTGATCGGGCGGCTGGCCGAGGTCTGGGATTCTCTTGCGGACAGCGACAAGCAAAAGGCCCTGTCGGAGATGCGCGAGGCGGGCATTATTCCGCCGGAGCGATTTCAATGGCCGGAATCTCCGCTGGCGGCGCTGCGGTCGAAGCTGCCGGCGGTGGGGACCACCGTCATCGAGCCCGGCCGGGCGCTGGAGCTGCTGACGCTTCTGCTGGAATTTTCACTGGCGGTCGATCAACCGGTGTGGGGCGCGTGGCGGGAAGTGTCCGGCACGGCTTCGCCGCGGCGCGGATCGATGCTGCAGAAAATCCTCGGCACGTTTCTCGCCGGTGATCCGGAAGTCGGCCGCGGACAGGTGACGCAGGAACTGGGGAAACTACGGCAACTGATCGCGGCGTTCGTGGCGTCGATTCCGCAGGCGGGAAAGTTCGCAACCCGTCATTTCGCCCGCTTCGCTCCATCCGAAATTGAAGTGATGGTGAACGCCGAGAAAAAATTCGGCCTGTTGCACGGTCGGGAAGCGACCTGCTGGCGCAAGTACGCCGAATTGGCATCCGCGATCGACGAGCAATCAATCGACACTGAGATCCGCAAATCCATCACCGAGTATGCCCAGCAGTTGATGAAGGGTCTGAATCACTGAGTTTCTAGTTGGACGATCGCACTGAAGCGATGGTGTGGCCATGGCAAATAATGGCGAAGTTCACTGGCACGAAGGGCTGTTTCTGCAGCCGCACCACCTGCAGATGTTCAGCCGGTCGATTGGGGATCGCTTCTCGGCCGAACGCCGGCTGGGATGGTCGTATCCTTACGGATTGATCGAGATCAGCGTGTCGGTCGATGCGCTGGAGAATCAGCTGGTAAAGCTCGATCGTCTGCGGGCGGTGATGCCCAGCGGGCTGGAGGTGGTGTTTCCCGGAAGCGCGGAAATTCCACCGCTGGATATCAAGCAGGCGTTTGCCGCATCTTCGGGGGCGCTGACGATTTCGCTGGCCGTCCCGGTCTGGTATTCCGACCGCGCCAACACGCTGTCGATGGATGGCGAAGACGTCTGGCGTAGCAAGCGGGTTTATCGTCTGAACCAGTTGGAACAGAAGGATGAGAACACGGGTGAAAATCCCCTGCCTGTGCTGGTGCGCCGCCTGAACGCGCGGTTGATCGTCAGCGGCGACGACGAAACGGATCTCGAGTTGCTGCCCATCATGCGGATCGTGCGCGATGTATCCAACCCGGCGGGATTGCCGCGGCAGCAGATCGGTTATGTTCCTCCGTGCCTGGTGGTCTCGGCGTCACCGACGCTGCGGATCATGGTGTCCGACCTTGCCGCTCAGGTGGAGGCGAGCCGCAAGGAATTGCTGACGCACATGACGCGCGGGGGATTCAACATCGAAACGGTTCGCGGCCCGCAGTTCGAGCAGCTTCTGCGGCTCCGCACGCTCAGCCGATTTTCGGCGCGGCTGTCGGAACTGGCGGTGGCGCCGTCGGTGCCGCCGCTGACGATCTTCGTGGAAATGAAGGAGCTTCTGGGGGAATTGGCGGCGCTGCATCCGGAGCTGGAAGCGCCCGCCATCGGCGCTTACAACCACGACGATGCCGGCATCGCCCTGGCCGATCTGAACGCGCGCATCCGCGAGCGACTGCGCGGCATGGTGAAATCGACGTTCATGAAGGTGCCGTTCAAGCGGGAGGGCATCTCGCTGGTGGCGGCGCTGACGCCGGAGCATCTGTCGGCGCCCAACGAATACTATCTTGGCATCAAAACCCGCGAAGACCCGCGCGCCGTCGCGCTGCTGGTGGAGGACGCCGACCGTTTCAAGATGATGCCCAAGAGCCAGGAAACGTTGCGGATTCGCGGGATCAAGCTCGTGGAAGAGCGGCATCCTCCTCTGGAGCTGCCCTCGGAGACCGGGCTGAATTATTTTCGACTCAACCGCACGGAAAGCGCGCGGACCTGGGAGCGCGTGCGCGAGGAGCGGCTGGTCTCGGTCCGCTGGCCCGACCTGGAGACATCCGATTTCGTGGCAACGCTGTTTATGACCGTTCCGTGAACGCCGACAAATCATTATGACGATCCTGGAATTGTACGAACCGACTTTTCAGTATATCTGCCGGCTGAACCGCCTGGCGCGCGCCGGCGCCACGCCGGACCTGGCCGAGGTGCGGAACCAGGTCAAATCGCTGCTGACGAAAACGAAAGCGGCTGCGGCGGCGGATACGTCGCTGGCAGTGCAGCACGAAAAACTGGAGCTGAGCCTCCTGTTCTTCATCGACTTCATGGTCCGCAATTTGAAATTCCCCGAGGCCGAGCAATGGCCGGATCTGGCGGCGGAACGCGGCGAGCTGGCGGGGGACGAAAAATTCTTCGACGAGATGGATGCCAACCTGGCGGATAAATCCGAATCCGCCACGCAGCGATTGCTCTTTTACTACACCTGTGTGGGGCTGGGATTCAGCGGCTGGTATTCCGGGCAGCCCGAGCAGTTGCGAAAAAAGATGCTCGCCTGTTCGCAGCGCCTGGGCGCGGCGGTCGATGCCGATGAGGCGTCGCGCATCTGTCCCGACGCCTATGAGCACGTCAACACCACCAATCTGATCGAACCGCCCGCCACCAGCCTGTTTGGCATCGGCATCGCGCTGGTGGGGCTGGTGCTCATGCTGGTGATGGGAAATATTTATCTGTATCACGACACGTCCAAGTCGCTCAGTACGACCTTCGACACGGTGATTAAGCGGAGCACTCCCGCGGGAATGGGATCTTCGCCGCAACCGCTGCTGGACCTTTCAGGGCAATAGAAACGCATGGAACTCGCGGCCGCTGCCAAAACCGCAAAACCTCCGGCGCTGGTGCTGGGCACCGCATCCCTCGCCGCCGGCGGGGGAGTGCTGGGCGCGGCGTTCTATCTGACACGCGACCCGCGGGTGGTGCTGATCCTCCTGGTCGGAATGGCGATCGTCATTCTGCTGCTGGTGCTGTACGCGCTGGTGCTTCGCCTGCTTAAGCGCCGCAAGCAGATGCCGTTTCTGCGCAGCCTGATGGGGAACACCACGGCAGCGCCCAATGCGATCACCAGCCCCGAGGCACGGGCGCGCATCGACGCCCTGGCGCGCACCTTCCAGGGCGGGATCCAGAAATTCCGATCCGCCGGGAAGGACCTTTACAGCTTGCCCTGGTATCTGCTGGTCGGCGAGCCGGGATCGGGCAAGACCGAAGCCATTCGTCATTGCAATGTTGGATTTCCACCCGGATTGCAGGACAAGCTGCAGGGCAGCGGCGGGACGTTGAACATGCACTGGTGGTTCACGAACCAGGCGGTGATTCTGGACACGGCCGGCCGTTTGCTCTTCGACGAAGTGGAGCCGGGCACCACGGGCGAATGGGATGAATTTCTGCAGATGCTGGCGGGGCATCGGCCCAATTGCCCCATCAACGGCTTGCTGCTGGTGATTCCGTCCGAGAGCGTGATCAAGGATTCGCCGGAAATGATTTCGACCAAGGGGGGGAAGATCGCGCAGCAGCTCGATCACATCCAGCGAACGCTGGGCGTGCGCTTTCCGGTGTTTGTGATCGTCACCAAGTGCGACAAGATCAACGGCTTTCGCTATTTCTTCGAAAACCTGCGCGAGCTTGCGCCTCAGCAGCAGATTCTCGGCTGGGCCAATCCCGATCCGTTGGATAAGCCGTTCAATCCGGAACTGGTGGATGCACATTTGCGGGAGATTTCGCAGCGGCTTTTCCGGCGGCGGCTGGGGTTGCTGCTGGACCCGGTTTCCGAGGAACCGTCGGAGCGCAGGATCGACCAGATGGATACGCTGTACGTATTTCCCGACAGCTTTCTGCAGATCGCGCCGCGGCTGCGGCAATACCTGGAGACGATCTTCACGCCGGGGGAATGGTCTCCCAAGCCGCTGTTTTTGCGGGGAATCTTTTTCACCAGCTCGCTTCGGGAAGGTTCCGCGATGGATGTGGAGCTGGCGCAGATGCTGGGGATTTCCGTTGAATCCCTTCCCGAGGGAAAAGCCTGGGAGCGCGAGCGATCGTACTTCCTGCGCGATCTTTTCGTGAACAAGGTGTTTCGCGAACGGGCGCTGGTGACCCGCGCCAACAACACCAAGCAACTCCAGCGACGCCGAAAAATTGCCATGATGGGAACGGCGTTCATCAGCGTGATCGTCCTGCTGTTCGTCACGTGGTTCGGCAACGATCAGCTCCGGCGCAGCCTGGGCGATGAATCGGATTACTGGGGACGCCTGCAGGCGCAGCAGCCGGTCAAAAATCTCTCGGTCGTGCAGCGGTTTGGAAATGATTTCCGCTACCAGGGAGAGGAGCAGGCGGCGCTCGGACCGGACGGGCAGAACGAAAGTTTGATCGATTTCTATTCTGGAATGCGCGGGAGGATGAACCAAAAGATCGACGTATTCTGGATTTTCCGCCCGATGGCGGCGATCGGCCGGCTGAACGATCAGCGCCTGGAGGCGCTGGCAAGCATGTACACCGGATACATCCTCTCGCCCGTGGTGAAGGGCGCGGAATCGAAAATGCAGCGGGAGGGCGCCGACGACTGGTCGGATTCGGCGACGCAGGCGCTGGCGGAGCTGGTGCATTCTGAGGTGACCGCCGGCGACGGCGTACCGCCGCGAATTTCACCGCTGCTGGCATATGTGGTCGCGCCCGCCACGCAGCCGTCGGGACACGCATTGCAGGTTCTGGATGATGCGGGCGACGCGGTCTCGGGAAAATCGGAGGGAAGCTCAGCCATCACCGCGTTTCTGACGGATCATTCGCGAACGATGGCGCTGGACGCGGCCGTGGAGCGCTTCACCGCCCACTGGGATTTTGAGCTGTCGACGCGCAATCCCCGGCTGTACGAAGTGATGAAGATGAAGGACGATCTGACGGCGTTCGATCAGCAGCGAACAACGATGCAGTCGCTGGGGCAGCAGATCGAGCAGGTTCCGCCGTCGGATGTCCCCACGTATCTCGACAGTTATTCGCACTGGCAGAAGTACATCGGTTCGATGCGGCAAATCGAGAAGAGCCTGGAGGATGACGCCAATAAGCTGGAATCGGACGGCGGCTGGCGCCGGGACGAGCCATTGGCGCAGTTTTACTCGGAAGAAGTGAAGAAGCAGCAGACCGCGGGAATGCAGGCGTATCAACTGCTGCTAAGCAAAATTCCCGACGGGACCGGCGGAGCGCTGGCAAGCTGCCGATCGAATCTTCAAACCGGATTGGATGAACTTTCCGAACTGAAAAGCAGCCTTGATGCCCAGGCCAGCGCGCTCGATACATGGGATCGAAGCCTGATGGCATCGGTCAGCTCCGAGGAAATATTCGTTCCGAAATATCAGGCGGTCGTGGAGCTGTACAACCAGGTCGATGCAAGCATGCCGGATTTGTCGAAGGATCCACCGCCCGTCACGGAATCGGATTGGATTTCATTCGTTTCAGAGGTCAACAAATCGCTCGGTCAGATGAACGGCGCGGTCGAGCAAAATGATCGACTGGAGCTGCGCGACCCGACGCTGAAGCTCGACGCGGACAATTGCAACAATCTCTTCGCGAAGATGGCGCAGCCGGCGCGGCTCTATCTGCTGATCAAGTCGGCGCTGGCGACGGCGCAGCTCAAGGATCAGATCGAAGACCTCGTGCAGCAGCTTCAGCACAACCGCTCGGAGGATTCGCATTACCAGGCGATGAAGCTGCCGGAAATTCCACTGACCAGCGGTAATCCGCGCCCGGCGGAGGACACGCGCTACAATCCCGCCGCCGCGGCGGACCTGATGCGGGGCTGGGAATTGATTCAAACTCTTTTGAATCCTTCCGACAGCACCGGCGCGACCACGCAGCCGGACGTCCTGGCCGCCACCGTCCTGAGCGCCAGCGACGATTACACCCAGAAGCAAAAACAGCTTCAGGCGTATGCGGCGGATTATGTGAATGTCTGGACGCTGCGGCCGACGTGGCTGGACGTGCGATCGCAGACCTGGGATTCGCTGATCTCCAATCTTCCCGACCCGGCCGGAACCAACCAGGCGCTTAATACGCTGGGCACCAAATGCCAACAGGCGCTGGCGGCGTCGTGGCTCAAGCAGCTTGAGGACCAGGGGGATGATGAATTTCGCGATGCGCTGGAAACGGCCCGCAACCTGGCGCTGGCGACGGTGAACGCGACCCAGCCGGGAGTTCCGCAGGGATTGTGCGACCGCAGCAGCCAGATGATCCAGTCGTGGACTGACCTGAGCGTTGCCGGCTCGATCGAGGCGCGGCGCAGGATTCTCGATATGACCAGCTCGAGCTTCGTGGATTATGTCGGCACGCTCAGCGGGGAAGCCGACCCGGCGACGCAGTATTGGCAGAACGTGGTCACTCGCATTCTCGATTCGCTGGCCAATGAATCGCAATTGCAGCGCGACAAGGCGATGCAGACCCTGCACGACTCCTACGAGGTGTTTCCGCTGGTTCCCTTCTCGCCGGATGTCGGCATTCTGAAACAGGAGGACGTTGAAAAAGTGGGCGAACTGCTGGATCAGATCGGGGTGGACTCCGCCCAGGGGGGCGCCGACAACGTCGCCAAGCCGATCCGCGAAGGCGCGCGGATTGCCGGCGACAGCTCGGCGGCGCGCAAGATCAACGAATCGCTCGACCGCCTGCGGGGAATCGCCCTGAACAAGAGCCAGGAAACCTGGCTGGCGGAGATGCGGCAGGCAATCAAGAGCCTGGAAAGCCAGGCGCCCGTTTCCATTTCGCTCCTGCCTGATATCGAGCAGCAGAAACTTCGCGTGGAATTTTCAGGCAACCGCGGGGTGGCGTCGAATAAGTGGTCGCAGGTGCAACTGGCACAGGGGCAGCGAGTGATCGGCGACAAGCAGGTGATTCCGGTGCGCGGAATTGCGCCGGTCGCGCTGGGCAATGTCGACTGCGCGGGGGACCCGGTGAAATTTTTCTTCTGGTCGTTCTACCAGGGCGGCGCGCCCGATGAGCCCCTGTCCGACAAACAGCATGCTTCAAACTGGGACTGTCTGCGGCTCGTGGAAACGCCCAACGCGCAGATGCTCAACGGCGGCAAGCAATACGATGTGGAACTGGTGCTGGACGACGGCGCCCAGCAGTATTCATTCTGGGTCCAGATCGATTTTGGAGATATTCCATTCATCCCACCAAAAGATTGGCCGAATTAATCCACGGCGACTGCACCCTTCATGGCCGGCTCACTGTTCCATCGCGTTGCGAGCTTCCTTCGGGGATCGGAAGCTCCATCGACGCCATCGGCGCATTGCATCGTTTTTGGAAAGCATCCGGCATGGGACGACCACATCGCCGACCTGGGTGAAGGCACGCCTCTGCTGGTGGCTTTCAAGAACCAGCTTTACGACGTGGGAATTTCCTCGCAGATCGACTCGGGAAACTGGGACCGCCTCCAGCCCGGGCAGCGCGTGGACGGCTTCGCGCATCAACTGGTTGCGACGATGGGGGGCGACGTGATCGTGGGCCAGCTTTGGAATTCGCGCGACGGCAAGGGGCGGGCGAGGTATCCGATGGGGGCTTGCGTGGAGTGCCGGGGGATGCCGGTGGGGCGGGCGGTTCGCCGGATCGCGCCGCGGCTCGATTTGTTTGGCGAGCAACTGATGGAAATGCGCGACGCCAACGAGGTGCGCGAGGCGGTTGGGAAGTTTCGCGAGGAAATGTCGGCGACTGCAATTGAGCCGCCGGGGGACAATGAGCCGGAGCCGGACGGGCTGGGTGGATGTGTCTCGCGGCGGGGGCTGATGTCGGTGCTGTATCATATCGATCGCGACCTGGGGATTTTTTCCAAGGGCTCGGGCGCCACCAGCGTGCAGGCGCGCGTGCCGGCCGCAACCGGGAGCGATGGGCCGATTCTTCCATGGTTGAATTTTCTGCAGGCGCTGATCCCGCATCCACCGCGGATGATCGCCATCGCGCCGCGGGGGCAGGGATGGACGGACTTGATCCTTGGGGAAGTGCAGTCGAGCCAGTTCTATTGCCTCAAGGCCGGCCGGGCGGTCATTCCGCTGACGACGGATATTCCCTACGAGATGGACGGTGATTTTCTGGAACGGGCGGGGCAGGCCATCGATGCGGCGAGCAATCGCGGCGGTTCGCCTACTTCTGGACACTGAGGTCCTTGTACGGCGTCAGGCACGTCATTCCGCGGGAAGTGACCATCAAATTCACGGTGGACATCGAGCTGTCCCACGCGAGCTTGTCGAGCGGCAGGACTAGCCGCCACGGGTCCTGATTTCCAGGGCCGCCGTCGGTGTGGGCGTAACCGGCGATGAAACAAAGCACCATGAGGTTCTTGGCGCTTTGAACGGTAAGCCACTGATCCCAGTGCCGGTCGCTGCTGAGGAGGACTTTCGGCCCGGCTTCGTTGGAGAATTCCAGCACGCCGGGGTCGGCGCTGATGTGGAACGCATCGTTGGGGGTCCAGTATTCGTTGATCGACTTATTGTTCCAGCGCGGGAAATCCGCGTCGTTGACGCCGACCATGTCCACTTCGACGGTGCGCATGTTTCCATTGCTGTCGCGCAGCGAGTTATCCAGCACGACGCTGACGTCATACGAGCGAAAGTGCTCGCCGGCGTGCTCGCAGCCGATGAGAAGAAATCCCGGGATCGACAGGACGGCAAGACATGAAGTGCGAAGCAGGTGACCCATGATCTGAATTCCCTTTTTGCTTTCAGCTTTTGGAGCGTGTGGAATCGAAACCCATCGCCTGAGCACGGATGACGGCGTGAATTTCGCGGTTATAACGCCAGTCAATGACGATCAGGCTGCGCGATTTGACGAGCAGGCGGTCGAGGTCCACCAGCACCGGATCGAACACCTTTGCCAGCGCGTGGGGCGGTGCGTCGCCGAAATCACGGCAAATGCTGTCGGGCCCGGCGCCGGGGAACATTTTCACGATGACGGCCAGTGTGTCCCACCACAACTCGGGCGGAACCAGGTCCATCGCCTGGTCGTGCGAAAGGTCTTCATCGACGATCCACTGCGGGCCCATCGCCTCCCGCCACCGCGGATCGCGCCTGAAGATTTCCCCGATGCGCGACGATAGCGGGGCGGCCTCTCCGGGTTTGGCGGTTTGCGCGATCTCGCGCGCGAGACTCATCATTTCATCCAGGGCCTCGGGCAGTGAACGTTTTTCGTTGACAAGCAGCGTCCGAACGGCCAGGCAGCCCAGGGCATTCAGATCGCAGGGTGTGCTGAGCATGGGCAGAATTTCAAACGCGATGTTTCGGAGGACGACGCCCCCGGCGTCGCGCAAGCGGCCAAGGGTCTGTTCATCCAACCGCTGCGGAATCGAGCGAAATCGCCATTCGCCCTTCGCCAGCGCCGTGTCCGAGGAAAGGCGCGCATAAATTTCCGCGCCGACAAGCGGAGCGCTGAGGCGGAACCGCGCCAGGTCGCTGATGCCGACGGGCCCCAGCCGCTCTTGTGTGTAGATGGTTCCCTCGACGAGGACGGCGTTGTCGGTTTCGGGAATGATCTTTCGCACGGTGATGTCGCACCGCCCGGTGACGATGGAGAAATTCAATGCCGGGTTATAGATGGAAGATCCGCGCGCCCCGACCGGCTGAAACCGGCGAACGTTGCTGGAGGGAATGTTGATCTCGATGGTGTCGCCCGGATCGGCCAGCTCGACGCGGGCGGTCCACAGCGCCGGAAGCGCAGCACCACCGGAAGCGATTCGCACCTGGAAGGAATCTTCGCTGAGCGTAAGAACCGGCTGGCGAGCGGCGGCGACGAACTGCTTGACCGATTCCACCGCATCGGCCAGGAGGCGGAGCTTGATATGAAAATTCTCCAGCAGCCGGCCGCGCTGGCCGTGCTGGCCGATGAATAACCAGGCGTTGCGATTCCATTGTCCGTTGTGGGCCTGCGACGGGTCGGAAGCCGGCAGCTTGAGGCGCGACTGCACGAGTCCCACGCCGCCCGGTTCCTTGCCGGATAAAAGGCCCAGAAAAGCGGAGATGTCGATCGGACTGAATTCGCGCACGCGGAGCAATCCGGCGGCGAGGTTCAGCGGGACGCGGGATTTGTCCTGACCGGCGATCGTGGAAATCGGCAGGACCTGATCGCCGCCGGGAGCGCCCGGAGTGGCGGCGATCAGCGGAGATTTGTCGCCCAGCGACGGGACAAACAGATATCGGTGCAGCGAAGCCGCGAAAGACGCCGCGCCGTGCGCGGCGAGGATCGCCTCATCCTGGCAGAGTTCCCACGGACGGCCGGAATTGGGCTCGACGGGATGGATTGGCTTTTGCTCTTTGCGGTCCAGCAGCACCGGCAGGGGATGAATGTTTTCCCAACCGCTGGCGATGAAGCGCGACTGCGGCATCTGCTGCATGACCGCGCTGATCCTGATCCATCGCCGGTCCAGCGATGTGTTGGAGAACGATTCGCTGGTGGACTGGGGCGCGCTGTCGAGATTTTCCAGGTTTTGAACCCACAGCTCCACCCACCGATCAACCCGTCCGCTTCGATCGCGGATGCAGCCGAGATATACGTGGGCATCGAACGCATCGCGCAGGAGGACAAGATTTGCCGCTCCCGTGTCGTTACCGGAGGCGACGAGGACACACAGTTGCAGCGAAGCGTTGAGTTGCCCCGCATCGATGGGGATCGCCAGATAGCCATCGGGCAGATTGCCTGGGCGCGAATTGGCGGCGGTGAAGGGCATGGATTGTTCTGCAGATCGACAAGATGCCGGAATCGAAAATAAAACTCGAGCGAATCGACCCGTGATTCTAACGGGGCGGTGGAAAAGGCGTCAAGAATTTCCCATCCATCCCATTGGCCCGGTGAGCGCCGGGGGCTGTCAATTGATCGCCAAAGCCTTTTGCCGCGAGCAATGATAATATTGCGTCCCAATGGCCAGGATGACCCCACGTGAAGCGATCGACTTCGCCGTCGAGCGGCATCGCGCCGGCGAGGTGGACCGCGCCCGGTGGATTTACCAGCAGATTCTCCAGCACGAGCCGGAAAATGCCGATGCGCTGCATCTGCTGGGCGTCATCGCCTATCAGAAGGGGCAGGCAGCCGAGGCCGTGGACCTTATCTCGCGGGCGATTTCCGTCGATTCGCGGCAGGCGACGTATTTTCAAAACCTGGCGCTCGCCCAGATCAAAGAGCAGCGATTGACCGAAGCCGAATCGGCCTGCCGCGAGGCGCTGCGCCTCAATCCGGACCTGGTCGAAGCGCACAACAGCCTGGGGAATATCCTGAAATGGACGGGACGATTGGCCCAGGCGGTCGATGCCTACCGCGAGGCAATCCGGCAAAGGCCGCAGTATCCCGAGGCGCACAATAATTTGGGCAACGTCCTTGCGGAAATAGGCAAGCACGATGAGGCGAAGCGCGAGTATCTCCAGGCGCTGGAGATCAATCCGCAATTCGCCGATGCGTACAACAATCTGGCCAACCTGCAGAAAGACTCCGGCCTGCTCGACGAAGCGGTGATAACGTACCAGAAATGCCTGGCGGTCAAGCCGGACTATGCCGAGGCGCACAACAACCTGGCCAACGCGCTGAAGGACAAAGGTTGTCTGGACGAGGCGCTGGCGGCGTATCGCAGCGCGCTGCGAATCAAGCCGGATATGGCCGGCGTCCACAGCAACCTGGTTTACCTGCTGCATTTTCATCCGGGATATACGGAACAGGAGATTTACAACGAGGCGACGCTGTGGCGCAGGCGTCATGCCGAACATTTTTCGCAAAACATCCCCCCGCACGCCAACGACCGGTCGGTGAACCGCAGGCTGCGCATCGGCTACGTCTCCAGCGCGTTTTGCAGCCATGCGTGCAGTTTCTTCAGCCTGACGCTGCTGAAAAATCACGATCGCAACGCGGTTGAGATTTTCTGTTATTCGGGTTTGATCGCGACCGACGCGGTGACCGAGCGGCATCGCAGTTGCGCCGATCATTGGCGAAACATCGCCGGCGCCAGCGACGCGCAGGTCGCGGAAATGGTTCGGCGGGATGCGATTGATATCCTGGTCGATTTGTCGGTTCATCTCTCGGGGAATCGGCTGCTGGTGTTCGCCCGCAAGCCGGCGCCGGTGCAGGTGACGTGGCTTGGATATCCCGGGACCACGGGGCTCACGATGATGGATTATCGCTTCACCGACCCGTATCTCGACCCCGATGGCGCCTGCGATGCGTGGCATTCGGAGGAATCGGTTCGCCTGCCCGATACTTTCTGGTGTTACGACCCCATGGAAGATTATCCGGCGATCAACGAGCTTCCGGCGGCGACGTGGGGAAATTTCACCTTCGGGTGCATGAATAATTTCTGCAAGGTTAACCATCGCGTGCTCGATCTCTGGTCGGAGGTGATGCGTCGCGTTGCCGGGTCGAGGATCATGATCGTCTGCGATCCGGGCCAGCATCGGGAGAGATTGCTGGGCGAAATGGAATCGCGGGGCGTGGACCGCTCGCGAATTGAACTCGTCCCCCGGTTGCGTTCGCGGACGGAATATCTGAAGCGGTTTAACGAGATCGATCTGACGCTCGATACATTTCCGTATAACGGGCACACGACAACGATGGATGGATTCTGGATGGGGGTGCCGCTGGTGACGCTGGCGGGGCGACATGCGGTTTGCCGCGCCGGGGTAAGCCTGCTGACGAACATGAATCTGCCCGAGTTGATCGCCTGGTCGCCGGAGCAGTTCGTGCAGGTCGCGGTGCGGACGGCGGGGGACTTGGGGCGGCTTGCGGGGCTGCGGCGCGAATTGCGCGCGCGGATGCAGGAATCGCCGCTGATGGATGGACCGCGCTTTGCCCGCGGGGTGGAAGATGCGTACCGGATGATGTGGCGGCGATGGTGCGTCAGCGCGCCGCCGACGCGGTAAGCTGGGCGAATCTCTCCTGCGCGTGCCGCACGGCGTCGCGCAGACGAACTGCAAGGGGTAGCGATGCGGGCGTGTAGGCCAATCGAATGCCGACATCGCAGTACCCGACGTTTCGCAGCATGACCTGATCGGTGGCGTCCACCGGAACATCGGGCGGGATTTCCGGGGGCGTAAACGCCGAGCCGCCGATGACCGCGCATTTTTGCAAGGTGAGCAGCGTCAGCAGATCATCGCAGGATTTGTTTTGCCAGCTCTCAAGGCTTTTCGGCGCATTTTGAAGGACATAGCAGGCGGTATTTCCGATGATGTTGGGGAACAACCCACCGCCGGCGTCCACCGGGCGGAACCAGAGATGATCCTTGTCCAGCGTGACGCGGGCGGCGCGCATCATCGCGATGCCGCGCATTTTTTCCTCGCTCCAGATATCGTGTTTGGCGTTTGGATCGTCTCCCGCGAGCGCATCGGGAGAATAGAACGCGCTGCGAACTTCATCGACGTTCATCTGGTCGAAAAAATGGCTTGCCGAGAGCCACGGCTCGCAGGGGAGGTGAATGGAGATCGGGTCCTGCCTGGGGTCGATGGAATCGAAATTCATTTTCGCCGCGGCTTGCCATTCGGCGAGCGTGGGGAGGCGGCAGCCGAGGAGGCCCGCGAAATATGCGGCCGCCATCGGCGAGACGAACTGCACCGGGCATTTGGGGTCGGGGCATTCGGCGATCATCTGGCTGATGTTGGGCATCGCCGCCTTGAGGGCATCCATCAGCGAAGGGAAATCTCCGATCCAGTATTGATCGGGATTACCGATTCTCCCGGCGATGAGATTCCCCTGGGGCTCCCATCCGTAGGGGCCCTGCGATTTGCGCGTGCCGGTGAGGAAAATCGAATTCCGCAAATCCGCCGCCAGCGCGGGATTGCGGCCGGAGAGCCCGGCATTGACGACATCCACGAACAAATCGAGCGGAACCGCGGTGGTGCTGAGATAGGTGCTGCCCTCGGTTCCCGGCAGCCGTCGGAACGTCAGCGAGTGGGTCTTGTTGAATACGAACGTGATCGTGTCCAGGTTACCGCCGGTTTTTTCCACCCACGGCCCGGCATCCGAAAGCCGCCATCCCGCCGGACCGTCTTTCACGGCATTGGAATTTTGAGCGCCGGCCGCGCTCAATTGCTGAAGCCGCACAAATTCATCGGCGATACCTTTGAGGGATTTGGCCGCGCTGATTTCGGCGCACAGATAGTCAACCACCTTGCGGACGTCGGCATCGCTGGCATTGTCATCGTCAAATCGAACATCCTGGTAAGCCACGTTGGTCAGCAGGTTGAACAGGGCGAGTGGAGACAATCCATCGTTCTTTTCCAGATCGGGCTCGATGCCGAGGATGGTGGTCGGCCCCAGTGCGCCCAATCCCAGCGGGCCGGCGATGTCGCGGGCAAGCGTGATCATCGGATCGTCCGGTCCCTTGGCGGCGAGGACCAGCGAGAGCCATAGATTGCGATGCCGCTGCATCACCAGGGCGGCGACGTCCTGGCGCTGCACGAGATGGATCAACTGCTCACCCAGGCGGCCCAGGTCGTAAAAATTATCACGGGTGAGAAGCGGCACATTGGCCGGGGTGGCCAGGCGATACCACACGCTCATTTTCACTTCGGGGGCGGCGTCGAGCGGCATGGCTTCCTGCAGCATCAACACCGGATCGCTCATCGACTCTACGTCGCGCAAATGGCCGACGCGATCGAGCAGCGGCTGCAATCGAACCTGCTGATATAAAACAAAATCCGCGGGCGCAATATCCATCGACTGCGGACCCAGCGACGCGAGACGAGCGGCCAGCGAATCAATCGATATCAACTGAGGAGATTTTTCACCGAGGCGATACCCCTGATCGAGCAGGGTCTGCAGCGTGTTTGCATCACGGGTGACCGCCAGCGCGGTTGAGTGAATCTGCTGCCACGATTCGGCCCATTGTTTGAGCACTGCCGCCTTGACGGTAATGCCATCGGAGCTGATCTGCGTGTTCGGCAAGATCGCCTCGATGGCCTTGGCGCGATATTTTTTGAAAAGGTCGGAAATAAAGGGCTGGGCAGGGTCGTAGTCGAACATCACAGAAAGCGTTCGCATCTGGGCGGCAACTTTGTCATTCACCGCCTGCACCGTTTGAAACCGCGAATCATCCCTGAGCGCTTCGGGTGAGTTGCGCACATCGGCGGCCATCAGGCGGCAGAATGTGCGCCATTTAAGATTGATCGGATCGTGAGAATCCTCCGTCACCGCGGGAGAAGCGCCGGGCAAAACCAGTTCGCGCCGCAGCTTCATGAGGAAGACCGATGGCCGCGCCTTGTCGGGGTTCTGCGCGAAAGCTTCCAGGTCGGTCAGTTCATCGGCCGCGTTTTGGTGCGAGTCGTTGATCTGCGCCAGGTTTTCCAGTTTCCAGTCCAGGAAGAGGTATCGGTTGACGTCGTCCTGAATCCGGCTTTGGCTTTCGTGGAAGAAGCTCTCAGCTTCGCCGCCCCGGGGAATTTTATCGCCATACCGCCGGGTGATGTCATCCAACCGGGCGCTTTGCGCTTCGCTCCAGGCTTTTCGATGATCGTCCCGCGGGAGCAGCCTGCGCGCCTGCGACATCGCGGCGGATTCCCACGCGTTCAGCTCATCATCAGTGACAGGATCGGCCGTTTGCAACCCTGGGACCACGTGCTGCTCGAAATAGTCCACATCGACCAGTGGCCAGTCATTTTTGAAAAAGCTGACGAGCTGATTGCGCGAATTTTTGAGGGATTGAAGCTGCGAGGCCAGCGAATCGAGCTGCAGCACCCCGAGCGCCGCGGGTCGATCAACGCTGTCGCGGGCATTCTGAATGAAGCGGGCAGGGAGCGGATCCTGCTGAAGTTCGGGAATGCGCGGGTTATCGATATCCGGCAGCAGCGCGTTCACACGAACCATCGCCCGGTCGGTCTGCAGCAGCGCGCTCATGTGCTGGCTGAGGTTCGTATCGGGCTCAAGGGCGTCGGCCGCTTGCTGGATTGCCGAAGATGAATTTCCATAACCGATATTTCGAAGTTGAACCGCCGCCGCGTTCTCGGCGGTTCGCCAGTTGGACAGCGCCATCCGAAGCTGAACATCAACTTGCCGGGCGGCGCTCAGCTTGGACATGGAATCGAACGACCAGGTCGATGGGTCAAGCTGCTGCGCTGAAGCCTGATCGGAATCGAGAATCGCCAGGAGAGCCGCGAAGCCGGGATTGCCGCCGTAACTCGCGCGCACCTGCGGCGTCCAGCGCTGGAGCGGGGCGATCCACTGCTGATAATCGGTTCGGTAGACAGCAACGTCGGCGCGATAGCGGTGATATCGATATGAAATGAACAGCGCGCCGGAGATGACCACCCCCATGACCGTTGCAGCCAGCAGCTTGGCGCGGCGGGAAACCGGCGGTTTAAGCCGGTCGAGGGCCTCGGCAACTTCCTCCAGGCTGTTGAGCGGGTCTTCATCGATGCTGCCCAGCAGTCTCCGGCAGAATTTCCGCCAACCCCGGCGCCGGCTGTGGAGAGCGTTCCACTCGCTCGTGGCTTCCACGGGCGTGTGAGTGAGATCGCGGAAGGGGCGGTGATACACCAGTTGATAAATCAATTCACCGAGAGCGCGCAGATCGTTGGCCAGCCCGTCCTCGGCGACGAGCCAATCATCCGCGGGATCGGTCAGGACGATCCGGGCGCGATCCAGAACATCACCGTCGATGAGCACATTTCCGGGAGTCAGACCGCCGTGGGCGCGGCCGCACACGCGCTGAAGATCAGCGAGACCTTCGACGATCGCCCGGACGATGGCGTATAAACCCTGGGGATCGGTCCGCACCTTGCCGACGATCAGGTTTTTAAGGGATCTCGCGTATCGCTGCGTGACGTAGAATGCGCTGGAAGCGGCGGAGCCGGATTCGAGAATCGGCGCCCATCGCTGAGGAGCGGCGCGCGCAACCCGCGATTGTACCTGCGCCCGGGCGAGGAACGAGACGGTTTCAGGGCTTTGGGTGATGACGGCGCCACCGCCTTTGCCTCCGGGCGGCGACAGGACCTCGGGCTCGGATATCAGCAGCGATTTGACGGCGAAGGAGTCGGGCGCATCGGCGTCTTCAGACGGGCGCGCCGACCACAGCGAGCTGAATCCGATGTGGTGCAGCTCCCGAACGGCAATGTAACGGCCAAACGTCTCCATGGGACAGCCCGGCGGATATTAACAAAAAGCGCCGGCAGTTTCCCGCAATTATTGACTGATTTGCTAGGCTTATTGATTCGTTGGCATCGCCGCCACCGCCGCTTCCAGATCGCCTTCCTGCATGCTGCGGGCGGAAAGGCCGGAGAAGATTTTCAATCTCGCCGCGTTGCGTTCCTCTTCGTCGCTGAGGCCCAGCGAATCGAGCTCGACCATAAGGTTGCTCAGACGCTGCAGAACGTGATAGGCATTTTCGGCGCTGGGCGTATGGGCGCAGTATTGCTGGAAACCCTCGCCGGTGCCCTGTTTGGTGTCGTTGTGGGTGTAGGCTTTCCATGCCTTTTCGATGTCGTTGCGGAATTGCACGGCCCGGCTTCCGCCCGGCAGGTTGGACCCGGGCTCGCCCCGGAATGCGCCGAAATAATCGTCGATAAACCGCTGGGCATTCTCGTAATTCAGGCGGTTGACGACGACCTTGTAATCCTCAGCGGTGGGGTCCGGCGTCTGCGGAACGTCGTTGTAGTTGGCGTAGGCCCGCACCGCGTCCACAAGCTCGGTCGTGCGCGGGTCGCGCGGGAAAATCTCCGCCTGGTTGAGCTGATCCTTCAGCGACGGCGTGATGATGACCTGACGGCGAACTCGACGCAAATCGCGCGGAACGGCCCCGGCGATCAAATCATCCCGGGGAACGGCGCCGGCGATGGGGAGATCAAACACGAAGGAAATCGGCGCAATCAGCGTCGGCAGCGACGTCGACACCGTCGTTCCGCTCAAATCGAGCAGGTTGTCACCGTAGCCAAAAAAGGCGTACGGCGTCAATTCGGGCGATTCGCCGAACGTCGCCATTGTTGTGCTGGAGAGTCTGGCCATCACAGTGCCTTGCGAAAACGTCTCGGCGATAAAGGCCGGCGAACTGAACGAATCCGTGCCCTCCTTGTCCAGAATGATTTTCATATTGGTCGCCATGCTGAAGTTGCCATTGGCGACAAAGTCCAGGCCGGTATCGATCGGCATGGTTGAGACCGTGGGCTGGCGCTCGAGGAAAACGACCGTTGCGGAAAACAGGTTCAGATCGCCGTCGGCATTGAGATCGCCCACCGTGGCCGAGCCGCCGTTGGTGTTGATGGTCAGCTTTCCGTACGTGGTGAGCTTTTCGTTTCGGCCCATGAAGAAAGTGTTGGCCGTGTTCGGAGAAGACGAGTTTCCAATGTTGATCGTGAGCGAGCCGTACGAACCAATGCTGGCATACGGCGTCGGATATGGCCGGACCGGGTTGTTGTCGTTGGTTACATAATTAAATTTAACCGTTCCACCGGACGCGATGTCGATGGTTGTAGGCTGCTGGGGCGTCAGGGGCGTCGGGGGAAGCGGGCCTGCGCCGTAGCTAAAATACGCGATGCCATTGGGCCCAAGATTCAGATCGAGGAACGCGAGGGTGCTCTTATCGCCCATGTTGCCGTTGAAGGTGATCCTGTCGCCGACGTTTCCGGGGACGGTTGCAGTCAGACCGTCCGGTCCTTCGACCGTCCCGCCGTAGGTTTCGGTGGGATCGCTCCCGAAGGTCTGAACCGTCACTCCCGGGGTCGATGCGTCAAGGGTCACGCTCCCGGCAAAAGAGACGTTTCCTTCGGCATAAATATTTCCGTCGAGAATCGTCGCGGGCAGTGTGTAGGGAACGAACGGATAATATGTGACTTTCAAATCGCCGATGGGATTGCTCGGCGTCCCGGAGTTTTGCAGGACGACATTTCCACCCGATTCCAGCGTTATGCCGGGATATCCACCCAGCCAGCTGCTGGACATCGTTCCGACGTTGATGTTTCCACCGGCGACCGTGACGTTGGGATCAGGCCCGGTGAGAATCACCGGCCCGTTGTCGAGTTCGACCGCTTCGGATTTGCTCGCGATAATGTTGGCGTCGAGCAGCACGGCGGCGCCGCTGGCGGGAAACAGCGAAACCGGGGTGGAACTGGCGTTCCAGGTGATGTTGCCATCGATCTGGATATTGCCCTGCGTGGTAGTAACTGAAAATCCCGGCGCGGTGACGTCGTTCACTCCGCCATCGGAAATCGCGGCGGAGTTTCCGAAGGAAGTGCCATCGGCGACGAATGCTCCGCCGTTGGTGGTCACGGTGGCGCCGACGCTGATTGGGCCGGTGCTCTGAATCGACACGTTCCCGGTATGGGTGGCGATGGTCCCTCCTCCGTTGGAGGTGAAAGCTGTTCCGCCTGATGCGAAATTTCCGTAGGTGGTGACCACCGGGCCGCTGAGCGTCACGCTGCCGAGGGTGACGGCCAGATTGCTCGCGACCGTTCGAGGCGTCGTGTTGAGCGATACCAACACGGCGGTAATGCTTCCCGTCGGGCCCAGATCGAAACTACCGCCGTCAGCGGTAAACGAGCTGGTCGTGGTGACCGCGCTTTCGATCGAAATGACGCTCCCGCCGGGGCCAACCGTGTCGATTTCGATGGGGATCACTCCAACGGTGCTGATCCGGCCTGCGGGCATGAGGGTAATTCCCGCGCCGCCTTCGATGAGAATTTTGCTTCCCGCGGCGCCGGCCCAGGCGATCGGACCATTGATCGTCACCGGGCCATTGCCCGAAACGGTGTCGATCGTGAGCGTGGCGTTGGCCGGCGCTATGGCGCCGTTGCTGATCGCGGCGGTATTGGTAAAGCTGGTTCCGACGGCGGTGATGATTCCGCCGTCGGTGGTGATGGGAGCGCCAACCGAGTCGGCTCCGGTGGTATCGATGACGACGTTGCCCGCGAGGGTTGTGACATTAACGGCGCCCAGGCCCAGCGAGGTGAACGCGGTTCCATCGGCCGTGAAATTTCCGGGGGTCGTCACCGGACCGCTGAGAGATACCGAGCCGAAGGTCACGGCCTGATTTCCGCCGACAGTTCTGGCGGTTGTATTGATGGCCACGGAGGAGGCCTTGATGCTGCCGGTCGCAGTGACCACGAGGCTGCCGCCGTCGGTCGTGAAGGTGCTGGGGGTGTTGATCGCGGTGTCGATGGTAATCACGCCCGCGGGTCCAACCGTGTCTATTTCGATGGGTATTGGGCCGGTCAATGCCAGCGTACCGGTGGACTCAAGCGTTACATTCGAGCCGCCCTCGATGAGAATCTTGCTGCCGGCGTTTCCCGACCAGGTGATCGGCCCATTGATGACGATGGGCCCATTGCCCGCGGTGGTGTTGATGGTCAATACCGCGTTAACCGGCGCGCCCGCGCCATCGGTGATGGCGGCATTGTTCTGGAAGCCGGTGCCATCGGCGGTGAATGTGCCGCCGGTGGCAGTCACCGGTCCGCTCAGGGTGACGCTGCCAATCGTGACTGCCTGATTTCCCGCGACGGTTCTGGCAGTGGTGTTGATCGCAACCGAGGTCGCGCTGATGCTGCCGGTGGCGGCAACGACGAGACTTCCGCCGTCTTCCGTGAACGTGCTGGTCGTGTTTATGGCGCTGGCAAGCGTCACGGTGCTGTTGGTCCCGATGGTGTCGATTTCAATCGGGATAGCGCCGGTGAGCGCAATCGCGTCGCCGGCGTTGAGAGTGACGTTCGATCCGCCCTCTATGATCATCTTGCTGCCGGTGTTTCCCGACCAGGTGATGGGGCCATTGATGACGATGGGTCCGTTGCCGGCGGTGGTGTTGATGGTGAAAACCGCGTTGGCCGGCGCGCCTGATCCATCAGTGATGACGGCGTTGTTCTGGAAGCCGGTGCCTCCGGCCGTGAATGTTCCTCCCGTGGCGGTGACGGGACCGCTGAGAGTATCGGTGCCGAGGGTGACGGCTTGGTTTGATGTCGCGGTTCGCGGGGTGGAGTTGATGGCCACGGAAGAAGCGGTAATGCTGGCGGTTGCGGCAAGGACAAAAGTGCCTCCATCAGCCGTGAAAGTGCTGGGGGTATTGATGGCGCTGCCGAGGGTGACGACGCCCGTGGGCCCGACGGTATCGATCTCGACAGGAACGGCGCCGGTGAGCGTGAGCGGATCACTTGGATTCATGGTTACAGAGCCGCCGCCTTCGATGAGGATTTTGCTGCCGGCGCCGCCGGACCATGTGATGGGGGCATTGATGACAATGGGGTTGATGCCCGAAGTGGTGTTGACGGTGAATGTCGCGTTCGCCGGCGCGGATGCCCCGTTGGTGATGGAAGAGTTGTTCTGGAAGCCCGTGCCGATTGCGGAGAACGTCCCGCCGTTGGTGAGGACGTTTGCTCCGATGGTGACGGCTCCGGTGGTGTCGATAACGACATTTCCGGCGGTGGTGGAGATGATCGCGCCGTCGTTGGAGGTGAATGCGGTTCCATCGGCGGTGAAGTTCCCCGCTGTGGTGGTGACAGGTCCGCTGAGGGTGACGCTGCCGGCGGTGACGGCATGGCCTCCGGTGGGGGTCAGGGAGGTCGTGTTGATGGCAATCGAAGTGGCCTTAATGCTGCCGGTAGAGCCAAGGACGAAGTTACCCCCATCGGCGACGAAAGTGGCGGGGGTGTTGATGACGCTGTTAACGGTGATTGTGGCGGGGAGCGCGCCTGTGGTGTCGAGTTCGACAGGGATTGATCCGGTGAGCTGAAGCGCACCAGCGGCGTCGAGCATGACATCGGATCCGCCTTGGATGATAACACTGCTCCCTGCGCCGCCGCTCCAGGTGATGGGGCCGTTAATCGTGACCTGCCCTGTGCCGGAAGTGGTGTTGATAAAGAAGGGAACAGCGCCGGTGGACGAGCCATCAGTGATTTGCGCGGTGTTGGAGAATCCGGTTCCCGTGGCAGTGAAGGCGCCGCCCGTGGTGCTGATTACATCGCCGATGGCAACCGGCCCGTTGGGATCAATGGTGACGCTGCCGCCGGACGTTGTGATCGTGCCGCCGTGCAGGGAGGTGAAGGAATTTCCGCTGGATGCGTAGGGCTGCCCGCCGGTGCTGATCGGCGCGCTGATCGTCACATCTCCACCGGGAAGGGGGGATGGATCGGGGTTGTAATTGATATCTATCGTTGTGTTGTGAGCGGTGATGCCTGCGCCGATGCTGACCGCGCCCGATGGATTGATGCTTACGGCTCCCGAGCTGGTGATCGTTCCGGTGCCAGTACTGGTGAAAGTTGTCCCCTGCGTCTGGAAGCCGTCCGTGCCAACGACGACTGGACCGGCGAGGCTCACGGAACCGTAAGAGGTGACTCCGTTGACGTCGGAAAATTGAGCGACCGCGTTTTGCTCGATCCCGTCGTCATCGTCATTCGTATTGAGATTTATAGAGGCGCCCAGGGCGTTCAGTTGCCCCCCGGAGTTCAATTGAAATGCGTTGCACTCGCCGTAGAAATCACCGGTGGAATTGACCGCGGCATTGATGGTGATGTTGTTGTTGTCGGCATAAATATTGATCGCGGGATCTCCCGAGCCGGTTGTTGTGACGGGATCGCCGCTATTGATTGTTACCGATCCGGAGTCAGAGCTGATGTAAATTTCGCTGGAGGAATTGCTGGAAGACACTGATAAAGGCGCTTTGATATTCACATCACCGGCATCAGCCTCGATGATGATGTAGGTTTCGTTGGGTGAAGTAATGGAGATGGCGCTATCGTTTTCGAATGATGAACCTGAAGCGAAGAAGGGACCGCCATTGGTGGAAATTGAGCCTCCAAAGGTAATCGACCCCAGCGAACTGATGAATATTTCGCCGCCGTCGGTATTGATCGTTGCCGTGCTGGAGAAACTGGAACTACCAAAAGATTCGAGTTCTGCCCCGTTGGTTGCGATCGTGCCGGCAAGGTTCACGGCCCCGTTGCTGTCGATCTCGAAAGTGGTATCGGTCGTTGATATTGACGCGGCGCCGTTTGTAGTAAGCGAAGTTCCGCCGATGTTTACCCCGGCCGGTGCGGTGATGGGTTCGGAAAGGGTCACGCTTCCCTGCGTCACGGTCGCGTTGGCGGACAACGTCGCTTGGTTGTCCACCCCACCAATTGAAATGGGATAATCACCGTTTTGAACTCGAGCAAAGGTGGCGTGCTCGTTGATTTCGACGGAGCTGGCGGTGATGGACCCGCCGCTGTTGAGTGAAAAGTTTCCCCCGTCGCTGGAGAACGTGCCGCTGATATCAATTGGGGCGTTGACGCGAATATTGCTGTTGGCCCCCAGAGTGTCGAGCTGCACGCTTAATGCCGCCCCGGTGATTTGCGCGCTGATGGTCATATCGCTGTCAGATTCGAGTCCCAGTGTGGTCGGTACACAGGAGGCAGTGACATTGATAGGACTGCTCACGGTCAACGTTCCGGCTTCACTGTCGTTCCCGTCCTGCTCGGTGGAAATTTCAACGTTTTCAAAGTCCAGATAAGACGCAACCTGATTGGCATCGATTTCCAAAGTCGAATTCCCGCCGGCCACGATGTTTAAATTCCCCGGATCGATCACCCACAGACCCGGCTTGCCGTGCGGGGCATTGGCCAGGGCCGCGCCGGTCATCGAGAGAATTTTGCCGGAGGTTTCAATATACCCTCCATCGCCGCCTTCGGGGCCGCCCCGGGCGGTGAGTGTGGCGGCGCAGTCGGTCTCAACGTCCGACCAGAGATCGACATGCCCGCCGGTTCCGTTGTCCGTGGCATCCGCGTTGATATTGGTGTCGGAATCGAGCGAGACATACTGGGCATGCGGCAGATCGCCGGTGCCGCGCGGGCCGCCGCCGATTTCCACCGTGCCTCCGCCTGCGGGGCCCGAGGCGTTGATCTGCGCGCCAGTCAGCGTGACTTGCGCAGCAGTGATCGCAACAGTGCCCCCCGTTGTTGGCGTTGAGGCGTTAATGGTCCCGGAAATCTGTGCCTGCCCGCTTCCTCCGTTGATGTAAACATTGCTCGCCTGGATATCGCCGGTGTGTTTGATGGCCAGGGAATAGACATCACCCGCGGCAAAGGGCATCGCGGCGACGTTGTCGCCCTGTGCGCTGGTGGATGCGCCGGACGAAGAAGTTGCGGGCGTCGTGATTTTCGCGGAGACGTGGCTGCCTTCGTCGCTCAGATAAACATCGGGACCGGAAATCAGTTCCACCACGCCGCCGGGCGCGACGATCGATCCGGTGTTGGTGACCTGCGAGCCGACGAGCGTGACGCCATTGCCGGAGATCTTGCCCCCGCTGGTGATCGCGCCGGTGACGTTCGTGAAATGATCGTTGCCGCTGAGGAAATCCTGATCGGCTATGCTGGCGCCGGCGGCGATGAGGTGATTGACGTTCACGACGGAATTCGGCCCGAAAATAATTCCAGCGGGATCGAGCAGATAAACGATTCCGTTGGAGGTGAGCGTGCCGTTGATGTGCGATGGAGCGGCGGAGGTGATGTTGTCCAGAACCCTGCTGACCGCGCTGGGCTGGATGAAATTGACGGTGGATCCCTGTGCAATATTGAACTGCGAAAAATAGAGGATGGAATTGTTTGCGGTGCGGATCGTCGTGACCGAGCCGCGCTCGGAGATGCTGGCGCTTCCGGCGGCGACGCTGCTGAGATGAACCCTGGCCTCGGCGGGAATTTCCAGCATAGCCACCAGCGGCGCCGCGGCGCAGGCGAGCAGAACGCGGGCTTTGTGTCCGATAATATTTCGTCGCGAGCGGCGATTGATCCGACGGCGATGAATTTGCTCTTTCACATTATCTCCTCAACGAATCGTGCGCGACTGACATGCAATGACTTCCCATCAATACAGAAAGGTGCACAGAAAACTTACCCGGTTGCTTCCATAATTCACGAGACCCGGCAGCGTCGTGAGGGCAAAGCCCCAGTCGGCTCGCAGGTCGATGTTCTGACGGATTTGCAATTCGGCTCCGATGCCCACGCCCACCAGCGTGGAATTCAGCTCTCCGGACAAGGGGTGGCTTTGATTGACCTCGCCGGCATCGCAGAAGGTTCGAAGGATCAAGTCCCAGTCGGGTCGCTGAAAGGCCTGCTGGGGCGCGAAACGGAAGGGCTCGCCGAAAATTTTTGGAGGCTCCGGCTTAACCGGGAGGATTCGCGGCAGGTGAAAGCGATATTCGATCGTTCCAAAAAAGACCGAATCACCCGCCGTGACGGCTTCGGGATATCCGCGCACCGTTTCAAATCCACCGGCCGTCTCCTCAAACTGCGGAAGCAGCCGCGATCCGAAGGCGTATTGTCCGCGGATCGAAAAGTAAATTTCATGAGCCAGCGTTGTCTGCCCGGCCGCGAAAGCGGAAGGATCCAGCAGCGGCTCAAGAAAAAAAGAATCCTGGATCGTCGGCTGGAGCACGATGAAGTCGCGGTCGGTCAGCGGTCGGCCGAGTTCGTTGCGAATGGCGGCGTTGGCCGAAGTAGCGCCCCATTCGGCGTTCAGAGCAGCCACGAAAGTGGATGTATCCCGGTAATGTTCGTAGCGAAGCCCCCCGTAGGGGACGAGATAATCTGCAGCGGCATTGGTTGCTTCAAGCGATGAATCCACGTGGACGTGCTGATATCGGGCGCCTGCGACGAAATCGACGAAAATGTTGTGGTATTGAAATACGTTGGCGATGCCTTCAAGACCGTAAAGCTCATCCTCTCCACTGAAAGTATCGCCGGCGGAACCGAGGTCGGCGGCCGTGTATTGATCCCACGATCCGTAGACTCGACCGCGCAGTCGGTCCGTGCCGAGTTCGCGAAGCCAAGGCAGGAGCGGAAATTCGTAGGAGCCGACGACATCGGTCGTCTGGTGGAAATCCGTGACGGCGTCGATGTTGAGAATGTCGTCGTTGCCCGTGACCTGGTTATCCACCACGCCCGCGCGCTCGCGCCATTCGTGGGTCGTCGTGGGGCCGGTGTTGGAAACCTGGGCGTAGACGTACCACGGCTTGGATTCGTTGATCAGGTAGTCGAGCGTGAACTCGTCCGGATTTTCCGCGCCGGAGAGCGCGACGTCGACGCGCCGGCCGGGAAGCCGGTTGAGCCGATCCACGTAATCGTTCACTGCTTCTTCATTAAAAAATGGCGTGGTGCCGGGCGACTCTTTGGACGGCGGCTGAACGGGCGATTGCCTAAGAATTCGCGCATGATGCGAATTGTTTTTCTTCGCGGCCGAAGCGCTGAGCCGATCGCCTGATCCGATAGTGCGGATCTGCTCGGCCGTGGGCACAATGATCCACAGGTCTAGCGGGCCATTTACGTCGCTTCGGAGGTCCGCGGCATCCTGGCTGCGAATTTCCTGCGGAGAGGGGAGCACGACGACGGCGCCGTATCCATGTTTGTTCAGCCAGGCGACGATGGCCTGGTCAACCGTGAGTATCCCCGCGCCTGAATATGTCGACGTGCCCCGCGCGTTCAGCTCTGAGATGGTGAAATGAAATGTCGGGATTCCATCGCGCGGCGCAACGAAGCGATCGAGTTCCTTACCAAGCTCAACCGGTGTGTCAAGAAACAACTGGGAAACGGTGTTTTGAAATTCGGGGGATGCGGAAGGTTGATTGGGATGCGATCGCCAGACGGGGTTGAAGGATTCAACCTCGTAATTGTTGTTGTCGAACGCGCTGGGTGGATTGGTATCCGCCGGCGCGCTGGCTTGATTCATGAGCGACAGGAGGGCGGAAATCAGCAGAAGAGGCAGAATCGCCGTTGGAAATCGCGCGGCGCAGCATCGTGACTTGATGGCCTTTTTGCGGGCGGAGTTGCACTTGAGCATAGGATGGGGTCCTCGATGCCTGAGCCCATTCAATAAGAAATGCCTAAGATGAGGCGCGCGTAGCCTACCCTCTTTGGTTGACGCAGTTCGGGCAATCTCACACGCTCAGTTCCGGCGATTTATGTACTAAACCAGATTATGTTCCTGTCCGGCGACGTGACTGAATTGCGCCACCGCGGTAAAACCAGTGACGTTCCTTCGCGCAGTAACGCTCAATCTGTCGGAAGCATGTATAGGTTCAAATACATCTTCAGGTCAATAATTTTTAATTCTGACAACACCCTGTCGCAACTGGATTTTCGATTGATTTTGATTTTTATAGCTACGTTGGATAAAAGGCTGGGTATCCTGTCTCAATAACATGGCGCTCATTGAAGTAGACAAATTGATAATGCCCATCTCCGACGGACTGCCGTGCGGTCCGGATTTGGAATACGATCAGTCATTCCTTGAACTGGAACGATTGATTCAGGGCAATCCTGAACGCCAGGTCGGGAATGCAATCATTCCAGCCGAGGAGCCCAACTGGAACCAGGTGGGTGAAGCGTGCAATCAACTTCTGGCCCGAACCAAAGACCTGCGGGTGCTGATGTTTCTTCAAGCGGCGGGAATAAAAATTTCCGGCTTGCCCGAACTTGAGTCAGGCTTGAAAGTGCTGAAAACATGGCTGGACAAATACTGGACCCAGCTTCATCCGCAAATTGATCCGGCCGAGGAAGGCGATCTCACCCAGCGAGCCAACGTATTCCAGATATTCGCTCCGGCCATCGGTGAGCGGGGCGAGGGGATGCTGTGCAAAATCCTTCGCGAAACGCCGTTTATTAATTCGCGGCAACTGGGTCGTTTCGGCTGGCGCGAGATTGCGCTGGCCAGCGGTGAGTTGCCGCCTGTGAATCCAACCGTACATAAAATACAGATGTCGGCCATCGAGTCGGCGGTTAAAGACTGCAACGCCGAAGAATTATCGCAGGCGCTTCAGGCGGCGGTGAATTCGTCGGTCCTGCTGATGGAAATCGAAAAACTTCTGGATCGGCATTTTCAAAATGGAAATAGCGCCGATTTCTCCAGCTTTCGGAAAACACTCAACAGCATTATCAAACATCTAGAAAAGTTTATGGGTAAAAGCGGACAACCCACTTCCGATGGTGCCGAGGCTTCGTCCGCGCCGCAAACTCGAACGGAAGCGGCGCACGGTGCGGCCAGCAATGGGCAGATTACCTCCAAGGAAGATGTCATTCGAATCATCGATCAGATTTGCGATTTCTATTCCCGCACCGAGCCATCGAGTCCCGTACCCATTGTTCTTAAGAGGGCTCAGCGGCTGGTGGGCAAGGATTTCTGGCAGATCGTCGCGGATTTGTCCCCCTCGGCGCTGGATTCCATCAAGAACATCAGCGGCACCGATGGACCGGAAGAGAAACCCGCCTCATAGCCGTTTTCCGGCCAGGGTTTATGCTGCGTAATGCTTGTAAACGCTACAATTGTGATATTCTCCGCAGTCACGCACGAGGACAAAGGTTAGCGGGTACAAACGATGATTACGCCGCGCATGAGCAGGAAAGCGAATTTTCTTGCAATGCGTTAATGCCGCAGATATAGTCGGTTAGACGCCGCTGTCGTTTTCGGTTTTGGGCACTCAAATCGCTGGTGGAAAATGGCCAAAGCAAGCAGTCAGAAGTTCATTGCCCGTAATCGGGCTCCCCGCGTGCAGATCGAATACGATCTCGAAGTCTACGGCTCGCAGAAGAAGATCAATCTTCCCTTTATCATGGGCGTGATGGCCGATCTTTCCGGCAAACCTGCCGAGGCGCTGCCCCCCGTAGCGGACCGGAAATTTCTCGAAATTGACGTGGATAATTTTGACGAGCGCATGAAGGCGATGAAGCCGCGCGTGGCGTTCCAGGTTCCCAACACCCTGACCGGCGAGGGAAACCTGAGCATCGAAATCACCTTTGAAAACATGGACGATTTCTCACCCGCCGCGGTGGCCAAAAAAGTCGAGCCCCTTCGCAAGCTCCTGGAGGCCCGCACACAATTGGCCAATCTCCTGTCTTACATGGACGGCAAGAGCAAAGCGGAGGAACTCCTTGCCAAGGCGCTGAACGATTCGGCGCTGTTGTCCGCCCTGGCCGCGGCGCCCAATCCCGACAAGGCGGCGGCGCCGTCTGAAACCAAATAAACCGGAAACCTATCAAGTAGAGGCGTATCGAACAGAGGCGTATTGAACATGGCAGATGTAAAAACACAAGCCAAGTCCGACGAAAAACAGACCGTAGAAATCGGTGAATTCGATTCCCTCCTTCAGCGAGAATTCAAACCAAAGACCGACAACGCCATGGACGCCATCAAGGCGGGCGTTCAGACTCTTGCCCAGCAAGCGCTGGCGGGCACGAATCTGATCAGCACCGATGCGGTCAAGACCATCGAAGCCATCATCGCCGAACTCGACAAGAAACTGACCGTACAAGTCAACCAGATTCTCCACAACGAGGATTTCAAAGCGCTTGAAGGCTCATGGCGCGGCCTGCATTACCTCATTAACAACACGGAAACCGATGAGTATCTCAAAATCCGCGTCATGAACATCTCCAAAAAAGATCTCGCCAAGACTCTTAAGAAATACAAGGGCACCGCCTGGGATCAGAGCCCGCTGTTCAAGAAAATGTACGAAGAAGAATTCGGGATGCCCGGCGGAGTTCCCTATGGCTGCGTCGTCGGAGACTACAGCTTCGATCACACGCCGCCCGATGTCGAAATTCTCAACGGCATGGCCCAGATCGCGGCAGCGGCGCATTCCCCGTTCCTGGCGGCGGCATCGCCGAGCCTGATGAACATGGAGTCCTGGCAGCAACTGAGTGACCCGCGCGATCTCACCAAGATTTTCCAGACCGCCGAATACGCACCCTGGCGAAGCCTGCGCGAATCAGAAGACTCGCGCTACCTTGGGCTCACCTGCCCGCGGTTCCTGGCCCGCCTCCCGTACGGAGCCAAGACCAACCCGGTTGAAGAATTCGATTTCGAAGAGGAAGTCGAGAACGCCGACCATTCTAAATATGTCTGGTCAAACGCCGCGTTTGCGATGGCCGCCAACATTACCCGGGCATTCAAGCTGTACGGGTGGTGCGCCTGCATTCGGGGCCCCGAAAGCGGTGGTATGATCGAAGGCCTGCCGTGCCACACCTTCCCCACGGACGATGGCGGTGTGGACATGAAATGCCCAACGGAAATTGCCATCACCGATCGGCGTGAAGCCGAGCTGGCAAAAAATGGCCTGATGCCCCTGTCGCATTGGAAGAATACCGATTACGCGGTGTTCATGGGCGCCCAATCTCTGCAAAAGCCGACTGAATATGTCGATCCCGACGCCACCGCCAATGCGAACCTCAGTGCCCGCCTGCCCTACATGTTCGCGATGTGCCGGTTCGCGCACTATCTGAAATGTCTGGTTCGTGACAAGATCGGTTCGTTTAAAGAGCGGCGGGACATGGAGCGTTTCCTGAACGACTGGATCATTCAGTACGTCGAGCCGGACCCTGACGCCAACGATGCCGCCAAGGCCCGTCGCCCGCTTGCCGCCGCTGAAATCACCGTCGCCGAGGTGGAAGGAAATCCCGGCTACTATTCGTCAAAGTTTGCCTTGCGGCCGCATTATCAACTTGAAGGTTTGACCGTGTCCTTGCGACTGGTTTCAAAGTTGCCGTCCGCGAAAAAGAAGTAAGCCAGTCTAAGCGTCTGCTATCTATCTGTACGTTAGCGGTGCTCTCGAGACGAGGCCGGAATTGTCCGCGCCGCCGCTGGTGCGTATTTATTATTGGGAAAGGGTCCATTTCACTTACCATCCAGATGCCGTGATGGCAGCAGGTCTGCTGCCGACGGCCCATACAAAGGAGATTCCAAATGGCATCAGTAGACATGTTTCTCAAGTTGGACGGGATCGATGGGGAATCCCAGGACGACAAGCACGCCAACGAGATCGATCTGATCAGCTTCGCGTGGGGTCAAAGCCGTGAATCGGCTCCCGGCAGCTCCACCGTTGGCGCCGGCTCGGGAACGGGCAAGGTGAGTTTCCAGGACATGACCATCACCTTCCTCACCAACAAGGGCAGCCCCAAGCTCTTCAGCGCGGCCGCCGGCGGTAAACACCTCAGCAGCGCGATCATCACCGTGCGCAAGGCGGGTGACAAACCGCAGGATTATCTGATCATCACCCTCTCCGATGTGGTGGTGAGCAGCCACCATATCAGCGGCGGGACCGGTGGCGCGACGACCGAAACCGCGACGCTTAATTTCGCCAAGATCGAGTTTTCTTACAGCCCGCAGAAGGGCGATGGCTCGCTCGATGCCGCGGTCAAGGGCAATTACAACATCCAGAAGAACAAGGCGGAATAATGGCCAGCGCCGAGGAAGCTTTGCGCGCCGGTCGCACCAAAGAAGCCCTTTCTCTGCTGGAGCAGGAAGTGCGCGGCGATCCGTCCGACGCCAAAAAACGCATCTTTCTGTTTCAAGTGTTGTGCATCCTCGGCCAGTGGCAACGCGCGCTGACGCAGTTGAACGTCGCCGCTGAAATCGACGGCAGCGCGCTGCTGATGGCCGAGATTTACCGCCGCGCTTTGCCCTGCGAGGCGCTTCGCGCCGAGATATTCGCCGGCAAACGGGCGCCGCTCCTATTCGGCGAGCCCGCCGAGTGGGTCGGGCGGATGGTCGAGGCCACCCGATTGGTTGCCGAATCACGTTTCGACGAAGCAACCCAGGTGCGATCGGCGGCATTGGAGCTTGCTCCGGCAATCGCGGGGACGATCCAGAACAAATCCGGCGAACATCGCTTCGAATGGATTGCCGATTCCGACGGCCGCCTCGGGCCTATCCTTGAGGCGGTGATCCAGGAGAAATATTTCTGGATTCCATTGGCGCACATTCGCCAGATCGAGTTTGAAGTCCCCGAAGACTTGCGCGATCTGGTCTGGTCTCCCGCCAAGTTTGTGTGGTCCAACGGCGGGTCAGCGGTGGGGCTGGTGCCCACCCGGTATGTGGGAAGCGAATCATCTGACGATCCGGCCATTCAAATGGCCCGCAAGACCGAGTTTGACGAACCCGCCGATGGTTTTCTCCTGGGCAAAGGCCAACGGATGTTCGCCACCGATGACGGCGAATATCCCATCCTGGAGACGCGCCAAATCAGCCTGGACCCGGGCTCGTCGTAACCGATTGCAGGATATCTCATATGGCCGAATTAATTCCCCGCGACCGTTTGCAGCCGTTTCTGCTCGACCGTCTCACCGACCTGCAGCCCGAAGCCCGAAACGAGGTCCGGGACATGCGCGCTCTCTCCCCGCGCGACCTTCGCGTGTCGATCCTGCGCGACCTTTCCTGGCTTCTCAATGCCAATCGTCATTTGGATTCCGAGGGCCTGGAAGAATATCCCGAATCCGCGCGCTCGGTGCTGAATTTCGGAATGAAGCGCTTCACCGGATCGACCTCGTCTTCAATCACGCTGGCGGAAATCGAAAGCTCGGTGCGGACCGCGATCCAGAATTACGAGCCCAGAATTTTGCCCGGATCGCTGCACGTCTCGGTGATTCAGGCCAATCATGAGCATGGAATACGCACGATCCAGATCGAAATCCGCGGCGAGCTTTGGAATGTGCCGTTGCCCGAGGCCCTTTACATTCGCACTGAGGTAGAGCTTGAAAGCGGCAGATTCCAGGTGAGCGAAGCGTCAAGTGGTTCCTGAGTCAGCGGACGAAAATCATGGATAGCCGGTTGCTGTTCTATTACGAGCGCGAGCTGAAACATCTCCGGGAGATGGGCTCGGAATTCGCGCGCGAATTTCCCAAGATCGCCGGCCGGCTTTCGCTCGACGAGTTTTACTGCGCCGATCCCTACGTGGAGCGCCTGCTGGAAAGTTTCGCTTTTCTCGCCGCGCGCGTGAACCTGAAACTTGATTCGGAATTTCCCCGCATCACGCAAAGCCTGCTTCAGACCGTTTGCCCGAATTATCTCAGCCCCACGCCGTCGATGACTATCGTGCAGTTTCAGCCGGATATGACCGATTCCTCGCTGGCCGATGGAATCAAGGTTCCGCGCGACACGGCGCTGCGCGGCTTGCTCGGCGCCGGCGATCGCACCGCGTGCGAATATCGCACCGCTCATGAGGTGACGCTCCATCCCGTCACCATCGAGCAGGCCAACTACATCACTCGCGACATGCAGATCCTTGACCTGCCACGGTCCCGCGGTGAATCCGGCCGGCAGACCAAGGCCGTGATTCAGCTTCGACTCCGCTGCGCGTGCGAAACCGGATTCGCCGGCGTCAATCTCGACGAGCTGACGCTTTTTCTCCACGGCACGGCCGATACCCAGGCCCAGCTCTACGAGCAGATTTTCGGTCACGCCCGCAGCATTGTCGTCCAGCCCGGCGCCCGACCGGCTGCTTGGCGCGAAGTAATTCCCGTCACGCCGGAAAGCGGCTTGCGCCGCGTCGGGTTCGACGATTCGCAGGCGCTGTTGCCCTACGGCCCCCGGTCGTTTCAGGGCTACCGCCTCCTTCACGAATATTTCGCGTTTCCGCAGCGATTTTTCTTTTTCACGCTATGCGGCTTGGCCCCTGCCATGGCCCGATGCAAGGATTCGGTCTTGGATGTCATCATCCTTCTCGACCAGGCCGTCCCTTCGCTGGAAGGTGGGATCAACGCGACGAATTTTGTCCCGCACTGCACCCCGGCCATCAACCTGTTCCCCAAGCGGTGCGACAGAATTCATCTGAGCGAGCGCTTCGCCGAGCATCACGTTGTCGCCGACCGCACGCGGCCGCTGGATTTCGAAGTCTACGATGTCACCTCCGTCATCGGCTACAGCGATTCCAACACGCAGACGCGGTCGTTTCTGCCGTTCTATTCCGCGCGCGATGATGATCGCGATGCGCCCAATGCGTTTTTCACGATGAATCGCGTGCCGCGCACCGAATCGCAAAAGGAACAGCGCGAAGGTCGCCGGTCGAAATACGGCGCCAGCGAAGTCTACATCTCGCTGGTCGATGCGAAATGCGCTCCGATCGATCAATCGATTCGCCAGCTTGGGGTCCAGGCGATGTGCACGAACCGCGATCTGCCGCTGTTTCTACCCATCGGGCGCGGGCACACGGATTTTACGCTGGTGGATTTCGGCGGCCCGATCGTGGGAATCCGCTGCGTCTCGCCGCCCACGGCGCCGAAACCATCCTGGGCGGAAGGGCAGATATCGTGGCGGCTCATCAGCCACCTTTCGCTCAATTATCTGTCGCTTATCGACACCGAGGGAACCAACGAAGCGGCCGCGCTGCGCGATCTGCTCGGCCTATACAGCGATCTCGCCGATCCTCAGGTCCGCAAGCAGATTAACGGCGTGATCTCCGCGAAGTGCCATTCGATCGTGCGCCATCTGCCGGCGCCGGGCCCGATCAGTTTCGCGCGCGGCCTGGAGGCAACGGTCACGCTTGACGAAGCCGCCTTCGAGGGAACCGGCGCGTTCCTGCTGGGCGCGGTCCTGGAAACGTTCTTCGCGAAATATGCCTCGATCAACTCGTTCGTCGAAACGGCGATTCGGTCGATCGAGCGCGGTGAAATCATGCGGTGGCCCGCGCGACTGGGCCGGCGGCACATTCTTTGATCGGAGCACCACCCCGCGGGAAATAATCACAATGCCAATGGAAGGATTTCAGGGAATTCGCAGCGGGGGCATTCGGACGACTCCGTCGTCCGAGGCGGCCGTGTCTGAATCGAATTCGCCGCCGGCGGACGCCGGGAAAACTCCCTTCGATCTTCTGGTCGATCAGATGGCCGCGGCCCCGTGGAAGTTCGACTTCTTCCAGGCGCTGCGCATGCTCGAGAATGCAGCGGTGTCCAAGCGGCGGATCGGCCATTCGCAGAAAATATCCGAAGATCCTGTCTGGCTTGGACAGGAACCTTCGCTGTCGTTCGCGCCGTCTACGCTCTCGCAATGCCGGCGCCGCGGCGAAACGGGCAAGCCTGATCTGCTCGTGCGCTTCATGGGCTTGTGCGGTCCGTTTGGCCCGCTCCCGCCCCATATCACCGAATACGTGCGCGACCGCCAGCGTAATTCCAATGATCCCACCGCCGCTCGGTTTTTCGACATCTTCAATCACCGGATGATCTCTCTGTTTTACCGCGCCTGGGCGGCCAACCAGCAGGCGGTGAGCTACGAGCGCAAGCAACTGGATGATGCCGGCGTGGCCCGAACCGACAGCGACCGGATTACGGTGTTCATCGCCAGCATGTTCGGCCAGGGTTCGCATGCGTTTCGCCGTCGCGACGCGGCGCCGGATACCTCCAAGCTTTTTTACAGCGGCCGCCTGGCGATGCAGGTCAGAAACGCCGAGGGGCTGGCGGCGATCCTGGGCGATTTCTTCGACTTGCCGGTGAAAATCCAGGAATTCGTCGGTCATTGGATGGCCATCCCCGAGCAGAACTGGAGCCGCCTCGGCGAGAAGAAATCTTCCGGGCAGCTTGGGTGGAATATCGTCCTTGGCAAGCAGGTCTGGGATTATCAGCAGAAATTCCGCATCCGAATGGGACCGATGAGCTACGAGAAATATTGCAAGCTGCTTCCCGGCGGTCAGAGCCTCAAGCGGCTGGTGGCGTGGGTGCGCAATTACATCGGATACGAGCGAAGCTGGGACGTGCAACTGGTGCTCAAGGCGGGCGAAATTCCCGCGGCCCGGCTCGGGCAGTGCGGGCAGCTTGGCTGGTCGGCATGGTTGTGCAATAAACCGCTGCAAAAGGATGCGGAGGACCTGATCCTTCAAACTTCCGCGGCATGATCACGGTGCGAACCGCGTAGCGAATCAAATGGCAAACATCACTCTCAAAGAAGCCTTCGCCAAACTCGACCCGCTGACCTACCGCAGCGCCGAAAGCGCCGCTTTGTTCTGCAAGGCAAGGGGAAATCCTTCCATCGAGCTGGAACATTTTTTCAACCAGGTCCTCATGCTGGAGGACTCCGACCTGCGCCGTATCATCAAGGCGTTTGACCTGAATGAGGGGCGACTGGTCGGCGATATCCAGGCAAGTCTCGATAAACTGCCCCGCGGCGCGGCGCATCTGCTGGGATTTTCCTCGGATTTCGACGAAGCGATCAAGGAGGCGTGGCTGTTCGCATCCCTGAAATTCAAACATCCCAAAGTTCGCGTTGGGCATTTGATGGTCGGAATTCTCAACGATGAGCGCCGGCTGGCCCGGGCGCTGCTCGGGATATCCAAAGAGTTTCAGAAGATCAAGCTCGAGGACCTGCTGCGCGATTTCTCGGGAATCCTGGCCGGATCGCCCGAGGAGCCGGCGGCCGGCGAAGGCACGGCGGAAGGCGCCGCCGCGGCCGAGACGGGCGCCGACGATCAGCCGATCGCGCCATCGGCGATGGGAAAGCAGGATGCCCTCAAACGATTCTCCGTCGATCTCACGGACAAGGCCAGGAGCGGCAAGCTTGATCCGGTCATCGGCCGATCCAACGAAGTGCGGCAGGTGATCGATATCCTCATGCGTCGGCGGCAGAACAATCCGATCCTGACGGGCGAGGCGGGCGTTGGCAAGACCGCGGTGGTGGAGGGATTCGCCCAGCGCGTCGCCGACGGCGACGTACCCCCGGCGCTGAAGGACATCAGCGTCAAAGCGCTTGACCTGACGCTGCTGCAGGCAGGCGCCAGCATGAAGGGGGAATTCGAGCAGCGATTGCGCGGCGTCATCGAGGAGGTGGAAAGTTCCCCCCGGCCGATCGTGCTGTTCATCGACGAAGCCCACACGCTGATCGGGGCCGGCGGAACGGCCGGGCAGGGCGATGCGGCCAACCTGCTCAAACCCGCGCTGGCGCGCGGCAGCCTGCGCACCATCGCCGCGACCACCTGGGCGGAATACAAGAAATATTTCGAGAAGGATCCAGCGCTGACCCGACGTTTCCAGGTCGTGCAGGTGGATGAGCCGGATGAAAAACGCGCCACCGAAATGCTCCGAGGGTTGGCGGAGGTCATGCAGAAGCACCATCACGTGCAGCTTCTCGACGAGGCGATCGAAGCGGCCGCGCGGTTGTCGCACCGCTATATTCCCGCCCGGCAGTTGCCCGACAAGGCGATCAGTTTGCTCGACACCGCGTGCGCGCGGGTTGCGGTCAGCCAGCACGCCCAGCCGCCGCCGGTGGAAGATTGCCGCCGACGAATCGAGATTCTCGAAGAGGAGCAGAAAGTTCTCAATCGCGAGCTGGACGTTGGCATCGAGCACGATGCGCGTATGAAGGAGCTTGGTGAAAATCTCTCCGCCGAGCGCGATCGATTTAAGCAACTGGAGGAGACCTGGAACAGCGAGAAGGAACTGGTCAACCAGATTTTCGCCGTGCGCTCAAAGCTGCGGCCCAGCGCTACGAAAACGAAGGAACCGACCGAAAAGCCGCCCGAAATCTCCACCGATGAGCGCGCAAAATTGTTGTCCGAGCTGCGCGGTCTGGAGTCGAAGCTGAAGGAGCTGCAAGGCGAGAATCCGCTGATCTCGCCGACGGTCGATGCGCAGGCGGTCGCAACCGTCGTTTCCGACTGGACGGGCATTCCCGTTGGGAAGATGGTCAAGAACGAGATCAGTGCCGTTCTGCACCTGGCGGACACACTGGAACGCCGGGTCATCGGGCAGCGGCATGCTCTGGACACGATCGGCAAGCGAATCCGCACCAGCCGCGCCGGTCTGGATAATCCCACCCGGCCCATCGGGGTGTTCATGCTCGTCGGACCGAGCGGCGTCGGAAAAACGGAAACCGCGCTCACCCTCGCCGAAGCGCTCTACGGCGGCGAGCAGAATGTCATCACGATCAACATGAGCGAGTTTCAGGAGGCCCACACCATCTCGACATTGAAGGGATCGCCGCCGGGTTACGTCGGCTACGGTGAAGGCGGGATTCTCACCGAAGCCGTGCGCCGAAAGCCATACAGCGTCGTTCTTCTCGACGAGGTGGAAAAGGCCCACCACGACGTTCATGAATTGTTCTTCCAGGTGTTTGACAAGGGAATGATGGAAGACGGCGAGGGGCGGCGGATCGATTTCAAAAATACGATCATCCTGCTGACGAGCAACGTGGGCAGCGACCAGATCATCAACATGTGCAAAGATCCGGCCCTGATGCCCGGGGCCGAGGACATCGCCAAGTCGCTGCGCCAGCCGCTGCTGAAGGTTTTTCCCGCGGCGCTTTTGGGGCGATTGGTGGTGGTTCCCTATTTTCCGATCGGCGATGCGATGCTGAAATCGATTATTCGATTGCAGCTCGACCGTGTAAAACGTCGCGTGGCCGATGCGCACCGGGCGCGATTCAGCTACGACGATGCGGTGGTGGACCTCGTCGCCTCCCGCTGCACCGAAACACAAAGCGGCGCGCGCGCCGTGGACGCGATCGTGACTCACACGATTCTTCCCGCCATTAGCGGGGAATTTCTCCATCGCATGATGGAGGGCCGCTCCGTCGGTGGGGTTCGCGTCACGGTCGAGAAATCCGATTTCAACTATTCATTCGACGAGAGCGCATGAACGCAACCCGGCACGCCGCCGATGGCCTGAGCGGAAGCAACGATACTTGGAGTATTGCCAGTGGGAGATTTACAAGCAACCCGGGACCTGTCGATCACCACGCCGCTCGGGGATGACACCCTGCTCATCCGGTCGATTCGCTACGCCGAGCAGCTTGGCCGCCCATTTCATGCTGAGCTGGAACTCGTCAGCAGCAATTTTGCCATCGATCTCTCCCAGCTCGTTGGGCAAAACGTCACGGTCACTTACTCGGGCGGTCAATCGCCGCGATATTTCAACGGGTATATCAGTTTCGTGGCCCAGGCCGATCCGCTGAACCGACTGGGAAAATACACCGCCACGATGGTCCCGTGGCTTTGGCTGCTGACGCGCAAGAGCGATTGCCGCATCTTCCAGAATCAGTCGGTCCCCAGCACGATCAAGCAGATTTTTCAGGAGCAGGGCTTCGGCGGCGAGGTGGTGGACAAGCTCGTCGCCACCTATACCCCGTGGGAATACTGCGTCCAGTATCGCGAATCGGATTTCAACTTCGTGAGCCGACTCATGGAGCACGAGGGAATTTATTATTATTTCACCCACGTCAACGGCAAGCACAATCTTGTCCTGTCGGATGATCCAAGTTGCCATCAGCCCTATCCCGGCTACGCGACCCTCACCTACAGTGCAGGAACCGGCCAATACACCAAGGAGCATGTGCACGACTGGATTGTCGAGCAGCAGCTTGAGCCGGGGAACTACGCCCTTACCGATTACGATTTCAAATTGCCGCAGAAATCACTGATGTCTGTCTCGCAGGTGACGCGGAAAAATCTCAATTCCAACAACCAGGTCTACGATTATCCCGGCGACTACATCGCTCCGTCGGACGGCGACGAATACACCAAGATCCGCATTCAGGAACTCCAGGTGCAATATGAACTCGCCCGCGCCATCACGGAAATCGCCGGCATCAGCGCCGGATTCACATTTACGCTCAGCGAATTTCCCCGAGCCGATCAGAACAAACAGTATTTGATCACCGGCTGCAACATCGAGATTACGTCCGATCAAATGGCCTCCAGCACCGATGGGGGCACGGCGATATTTCAGTGCGGCTTTACGGCGATGGACGCCAAGCAGCAGTTTCGCCCGGCGCGGATGACGCCAAAGCCGACCGTTCAGGGCCCGCAGACGGCCCTGGTTGTAGGTCCCAAGGGTGAGGAAATTTATGTGGATGAATTTGCCCGCGTCAAAGTGCAGTTCCACTGGGATCGTCTGGGTAAGAAGGATGAGAACAGCTCCTGCTGGATTCGCGTCGCGCAGATCTGGGCCGGCAAAAAATGGGGCGGTATGTTCATTCCCCGCATCGGGCAGGAAGTGATCGTCGATTTCCTGGAAGGCGACCCGGATTATCCCATCGTCACCGGGCGCGTGTACAACGGCGACAACAAGCCGCCATACGATCTCCCCGGCGGTAAGACGCGCTCGACGGTACAGTCGCGCTCCAGCAAGGGCGGTGGCCCGGCCAACTTCAATGAAATCCGCATGGAGGACGCCAAGGGCACTGAAGAACTTTATTTCCATGCTGAAAAAGACCACACCATCATCGTCGAGCATGATAAGAACGAAGTCATCGGCCACGACGAGAATGAAACCGTCGGCAACAACAAGACCGAAACCGTCGGAAACAACGAAACGATTTCCATCGGCGTGAACCGCACGGAAGCGGTCGGCAGCAACGAATCGCTGGCCGTCGGCGCCAACCGCACACGAACGGTGGGTGCCAGCGAAACCGTCAGCGTTGCCCTGATGCGCACGCACAATGTCGGAGTCAATGAGGCCATCTCCGTCGGCGCCGCACAGCAGATCAACGTGGGCGCTGAGCAGACGGTGAACATCGGGGCAATCCAGTCGATCACCGTCGGCGCCGATCAATCCACCAATGTTGGCGCCAACCAGAGCAACGAAGTAGGCGCCAATCAGAGCACAAACGTCGGCGCGGCGCAGTCGACCAGCGTGGGGGCTTCCCGCTCGATTACGGTCGGCGCGGATCAAAGCAGCGAAATCAGCGGAGGACGGACGGCGACAGTGGGCAAGGATGACAGCCTGACTGTTACAAAAAAACTCACGATCAATGCGGGCGATCAGATCATTATTTCGACGGGCGATGCGAGCATTTTGATGAAGAAAGACGGAACCATCACCATTTCGGGGAAGGATATCTCAATTGAGGGTTCCGGGAAGATAAACATTAAGGCAGATGGAAATATCACGATGAAGGGACAGGAGATTCTTCAGAATTGAATTGGAGCAGCTTCATGAGCAAGCAGGAAGTTCTGGATTCGCCACGGAGACGGCGGCTATCGAATTCCCGAGGTGGAATTGCCATCGGCACCATCGCCGGCTTGACAGCTCACGGTGAACCGATCGTTCGCTTCGTCGATGGATCGCTTGCCGCCGGCAGTACCGTTCCCATTGTTTCCAGTGATGTGGGGCGCGAAGCCGTTATTGCACTTGAACGGGGAGGAAAGCGACCGATTGTTCTTGGCTTGCTCGTGAAACCGACTGGTCCGACGGTCTCCGCGCGTCTTGACGGTGAGCGAATCGAATTGAGCGCCGGGCGCGAGATCGTCCTGTCTTGCGGCAAAGCCAGTATTACGCTGACGCGCGCCGGTAAAGTGCTCATTCGTGGAGCATACATTTTAAGCCGGGCGTCGGGGGCGAATCGGATTAAAGGAGGATCGGTTCAGATCAATTAGCCTATTCTGTTTTAGAATGTTTGGAAGCAGAATCTGATCTGACTCGCACCGTCTGATGGTAAAGGGATGTCCCGAACCCTTCTGCCTCGCTTTCCAACCGATGCAGCGCGGTGACGTCAATCCGCATATCGGCAGGTTCGACGCAACGCAGATCGATTAATCCGTGGAAATGGAGCAACCGCAGGTCCTGCTCGCATTGCTCAACTTTGGGAAACAGATGCTTGATTTGCAGACCTCCTGGCCATAACGGCTGCAGAGTTTTTAGACCGTCCGCAATCCATTGCTGCTTGGCATCGACTTCATAGCCTGAGGGATGCTTAAACATCGCCGGATTATCTCCACCCGCCGGCACGAGCGGGGAAGCAACAACCAATTCCCCGAATTCAGTTGCCTCCGGCAGCTTCTTCTCGAACTGCGCCGTAGTAAGTATGGGCGAGTGAAGTTGACGATAGCATAAAAAATCGAGAGCATCCTTCGGGCAGTCGTCACTGACTTCATGCTCGTTGATCGCAGGCGCTAGATCGGCGGGCACCCGGCTGGACGCATAATTGAAATCAGCATCGCACACATACGCCAATCCATGTTTCGCAATCAATTTGAGAAATTGGCTTCGCCAGTAAAAGTGGTTGTCTCGGCTGAGATACTCGTGGGCCACCCAGCTTGGATGGCCGCGGGCGACGAAATCAAATTCGTTGGCAAGCAGGCGCGAGTAAGGATGAGCCAGGATGGCGAGTGATCCGGAAAGTTTTTCTGCGACTAACATCGCAAGGGTGGCGCGCGCGCGGAGCGACGGCTCATGCGATGTGCGCGCGAGCAGAAATCGCCTCACCATCCCCCGAACGTTCCAGCCCGGCCTCGTGTTGTAATTGAGATAAAGGAGTCCAAGGTGGCGCAGGCACTTTTTGAAGATTTCAAGGAGCGCATCGCGGACTTCGACCGGCACCCAGGAGAAAATTCCATGCGCAATAATGTAATCGAACGTTCCTGGAATCAGTTCGAGCGCCGCGCGGAAATCAGCATGGATCAACTCCAGATTCGACAGCCCAAGCGTCGCTTTGCGGCTGTTGGCTATTTCGATTTGAGTCCTTGCGAAATCCACTCCGATGAAAGTGGCATTTCGCCGGTAATATGCCAGTGGGATAAGATTCGATCCGTCTCCGCACCCCAGTTCCAGAACGCGATACTGCTTCAGATTTCCCCTTGGCCCTCCGTGCAACATAGACGCCAGAGCGAGCCGCTCCGGTGCTGTCCATTCGATTGGAAAAGATCGGTAACGCACCTCGTCGTAGGGATTGGAAGAAGAGATCATCTCTGATTCCAATTAGCGCCATCCGGAAGGTTCGACGAACCTGCGTATCCAGCCGATCGTGTTTCCATTGTTAATGAACTGCCGCCCCGGAAAATCCGGATGGGCAGTGATGTACAACGGTTTCAGGGCATCGGCCTCGGCATAATATGGATCGAGGGCTCGGTCAGGCCGATGCTGATCGCCGGCGACCGGTTGCGGGCCGGCAACTAAAACGATTGCATTGCGGCGTATGTCGATTTGGATGCCGCCGAATTTACGGAGTCGGTTAATGGCCTCCGCGACAGAGGGCGAAAGGACGCGAGGCACCAGGGTAATCCAATTCACCCCTTTGATACCGGCTTTCATCAGGAAAAGCGTGTCGTTCAAATCCTCCACATCCACTCCCCAATAGCGGCGCGCCAGCGCATAGATCGCGTTGAATACACGAAGTTTGAGCCAAGGATGGTAGACGAATGAGAGTCCCCCGTGACCGGAGTAGAGCCGGACATTTTCAGCGATCTTGCCTGCCATTTCACGCACGATGTCCAAATCCGCATTCAGCGGAAATATTATGCGCGCAAAAGCATACAGACCTGACGATCGAAGGTGCATGCAGCGACATGAGAAACTCCAGCTTCCGTTTGGATCGCCGATAGGTCGGCCGTCCCAATATTTGGCCTCGAAGCCCCGTCCGTCACGAATTCGCCGCCGTACAGGCTCAAAGTAGGGTCGCTTCCGACCGGCCGCTGCCGCAGACCTTCCACTGTCCGTCAAGGCGGGGCGGGCTACGTCGGCCCAAAAGCCGAGTTCACCGGTCTTATACTTGGTGCGTCGCGCCGGAGGGCATACGCTCTCGAACACGTCCAGCAGATAGTCAAACTCCTCCTCGGTGGGTCCTAAGAGATAAACAGTCAAATCCAACATGACCTTGGCGGCGACTTCGCCATCCACGATCACAGGATTAGTCAGTCCGAGAGGAAGGCCAACCATCACATTCTACTCTTTCCTGTCACTTTGCCGAGGGCGCCGTTTTTCAATTGATTCCCTTCTTCTCTCGCTCGATGAGCCTCTGCATGACCTTTATTTTGTTTTGAAGAAAGGACGAAAAATCAGTGAATCGCTTCTGCTCTTCAGTAAGATCAAAACTAATAAAATCCATTTCGCCGTCACTTCGCGCCGTCCGAGGATCAACTACCAAAAAGGTACGTTCGTCTTCGCCAAGAACAATCGGAATTGCTCCCGCCTTATAGGGGTCTTCACTGGCAAATTCATCGAAGAGTTCGCCCAGCGCCTTGATGCGATTCTTGACCCAGTCCAGCGAGTAGTCTTCAACGGCAAGGATTTTATCAACTTCAAATCCATCGAATCCGTCCCAACCGTTGTGTAATTCGAGAAAGGTTCGATAGCTCGGCGGCAAAGGCTTCCCCAAAATGCGTTGAAGCTGCGCGATCTGCTGCGGATTACAGGGATTTCCAAGGGTCGGCAGTTCGTCTTCGTCGAATGCCAGGCGGGAATATTCGCGGTTTGCCTCAATAAGTTCGGAAATGAGGGTTTGCATATCCGCATGTGAGATCATCGGTTGCTCCTATTTACAGCAGGTGGAAACATCAACTCCTGTATGGACCTCGGGATCCAATTTTCCCGTAATGCTTCCAATCCATGAATTCATATCGCTGGACATCCATCGAAGATTTTCATCGGAGGTTGGATGGCCACCCAGGCCCATGTCGAGGATGTGGTCCGGACTGAATCCCTTGTAATTACTTTGGTTTGCCTTGTCTTCCATTTCCTTTCGGCACTCCTCGGTTACACAGGTAAATCCCTGCAATTTCGCAGGTTGCCCGCGCTGAGCCGCGCGATTTAATTTCCCAAGGTGCGACCTTCTGATTGCGTCTAATTCTTCCTTTTCGTCTCCCGTGATTCTTCTTACACCATTCTTATCCTTATTTTTCAGCTGCTCATTCATGTCCCTGCCCTTGGCGCACAATTCCTCTTTTTCGCACTTGGACAGATTCGGTTTGTTGGGTTTGCCCTTGTCGCAATTCACAATGACCGGATTGTCGCCGCCCGCGTCGGGATTGTCCGTGCCGGCCATTGTCGCGCCGGTGTTGGGTGGACTACCTCCTGCGGCGCAGTTATTGAGAACCGGATCACCTTTCAGATGCACGTTCTTTCCCTCGATCATCACGGTCATTGATCCAGGTGTGATGAATTTCACCGGCCCCTGCGTATTGGCGGAAATCAAGCCTCCCCCGGTTCCCTTGCTGGCTTCGTCGCCCATGCTGGCGAAGGTCGCTCCGCGAATGGCTACCGCATTGCCTTCTATCTTCACGCTGGTCGAATAGCCGTCCGGTGACATTTCAGACTTGGCGATATTCGGAAGGGGAGAAGGCACAAATGGCGCGGGTGGACCGGGTATTTTGCAAACGTTGGGAATCGTGGCTTTAGCGACACCACCGCTGCCTTTGGTGATGGGCGTCTTGGGTGGATGAATTCCTACACTGAATCCCATTGATCGCTAGCTCCCCTTTGATTTCAACGTTTCGAGGATGGCAGCGCCTCGATGTCCGGATTCGGAACTCGCCCACAGTAGGGTTCGTCGTCCTTTGGCATATCCGCGAGCAACCGCCTGGCATAAAAGCACCGCGAACAGCGGCACCGAAGCAGCGCCCATATCGCCCCAGCATTCCGCCGGAGAACGATACGCCGCAATGTCATCAAAGTAAGTTCCCAACCGAAGGCAGACAAATGCCCATTCTTCGCTACGATATCGCTCGCCGTTGATGTCGCAAATGATGTCGTTGACCTTTTCGGAAGACTCTTGCATGAAACCAATACTTTCCCGAACCGTCGAGGTCAGTCCATCCCCCAGACAGATTTCCTCCGTTTTTATCAACTTTGTTTCCCTTCCAATTGCGACGGCATTCACAACTGCAAAAGACGGAAGTTTCAATCGGAATCGGACAGGTTCATTTGCGAGCAAAAAAAAGCCCGCGCCTTCACCCGGGATAAATCCCGAGCGCGAAACTGAACCGCAAAGTTGGCGGTTTGCATCGAGCCATTCCATCGTGTCAGGCTGAAAATAACTGTCGATTCCCCCCACAATGCAGCTTTCCAGACCAGTCATGCGCATTTTCTCAATTGCGGCCGCAAGCGCCACCAAACCTGCGGCGTGACCCTGCGTGAATGTTACGATTTCGGAGATCGTCACAGGTAAACCATCTATTCGCAACAAGCCGGAACGGACGATTTCCACATCGTCCTTGGTGAAACCGGGCCGAAGCTCAGGCAAACCCAGAAAAAGCGGGAGCTTTGGGCTTAGCGGCCATCCCGTCTTGAATGGTTCACATGTCTCGCGAAGTGCGCTTTCCGCCAAGCCCAAAAAACGCTTTGGGCCCATGATCTTCGCGTCGAGTTGGGCATCAATTGCAGCAGGCATTGGATCACCGACTTGGTCCACCATAAAAGGATGTTCGCTGATGGCTTTGATACCCGCACGAATTGCCGCTGCCGTAGAACTGGCGCCGAGGCCGAGGGGTGTGCGAGCGCCTCCGGCAGCTATGTGGATGAAGTTGCCCATCGGATGTGAGGTTTGAGAGTGACAAGGGTTTTATCAAGATAATCCACGTTGTTGCGTATCAGCAGGCAGGACTGGTAGACAAGCGCCAACCGCGGATAATCTGGCTCCATGATCACCGTGGAAAGCTCAGCGGAATGTTCTTCCGTGTGACCGTCAATCCGCGTTCTGAACCGCAAGCGAATTTTGGGTATAGTAAATTGCAATTTTCCATTGGGTGTCAGGTTTTCGAGAATAACAACTTCGCCACCACGCAAATGTGCTTCAGGTCTTTGATCGGGAGGCGAACAAAGGCGCGAACGAGGGTCCCAATCCTCGGGCAATAACGGATATCGGCCTGCCTGCCACGATTCATCATACGTACCGAGAAGTTCCCTTCGGGGTGACCAATGGCTTGCGATTGCGCCAAAACCGGCGGGCCCATTTTGCCGTCGGCTTCCACTGATAGTTTCAAAATTTGGCATCGGCTGGCCGACCGACGGTGTTAATCCGCAACCCACCGGGTTGCGCGGATCCCACCGCTGCCGCTTGGGATTCGGGTCAGATAGATCGGAACCCCCGTATGCCCGCTCATATATAATTCCAATTCTCGCGATCGATTGAGCGGCCGAAGGATTTCTCCCCAACAAGTCCGATTCCCAAACTCGGTGCCCAACTATCCTGATCGCCTTGTAGAGCTGATCCACCCTCACAGAAGCAATGAATTCGGTCGTCGGCCGGCCGCCGGGAGCATAGGCGGTTGCGTTAAGCACCACATCAGTAGTTGGTTTTAAGCCAACAAGATCGGCTTCATATTTCAGGCTGGATAAACCTTCCTCACCATTCCAGGACGGTGCCAATGAGACGGGAATTTGCTCTGGCGCCAAAACGAGCTGCCCGTTGGACAGGATATCAAACGTCGCTTTAACCCCGACTATCCATTCGTGCACACCATCCTTATCCCGTCCCCAGGTCTTGCCCACGGCGTACGGAGTTCGATTGTCAATCGCCCACACTTTGGGAATTTCCTTTCGTGACTTGCCTCCGACGCTCTCGATAGGACGGGTTAGTTTAACGGGACTCTATCATTATTCAAAATAAATCGCCGCTACAGTAAATGGCTGAAGCAAAACGCTTTGGCGATCCCATCTCGCCGTCGGAATCCATTTCAGAATTTGCTGACCATGGATTACCATTAAGCATGGAAGCCTGTGCTGTGCATCAGATGATGAATGCTGCTGATTCGTCCATACCCTTCGTGAGCACCGTGTACGCGGAAGAATCCGCGTTTCTCTGGCTTACTCGACAGACCGCTATCCGTTTTTCTGGCCGCCCCATGAGTCATATTGTCGAAATTGAAGATCGCCTTGAAGCCAATATCGACGGGCTGCGCATCGCTGGCGAAGCCGGTTGGCAGATTTGCCTGGAAGCGCTCAGTTGGAAAGAACCCGGCGAACTTTTCGCCGCCGGCGTGCTCGCGTTCGAAGCCAATGATCCAAAAAAAATCGACAAGATCCTCGCCGCGGCGGTTGTGGCGCCGGAGGCGGCGGGTGGGGTGATCTCGGCACTCGGCTGGGTTGGATATGACCGGGTGAAGCCGATCATCACGAAATTAATCGCCAGCAAAGATTTCGTGCATCGTCGAATCGGAATCGGGTCGTCGGCTGTTTGCCGGGAACATCCTGGGGCGGCCCTGGCCGAGGCGATTAAGCAGGATGAGCCGATGCTGCGTGCCCGGGCGATCAAGGCGGTGGGGGAGCTGGGGGCGCAGAATCTGATTTTGCCGGTCAGGTTGAACCTGAATTCGCCCGACCCGCTCATACGGTTCTGGGCGGCATGGGCCTGCGTGATTGTTGCCGATGTGCCCGTAGCCATAACAGCACTCCAGGAGATCGCGCAGTCCAAATCCGTTTTTCGCGAGCGGGCGGCACGTCTCGTGCCTCGGCGGCTCGACATGGCCGCGAGCATGGCGTGGATCAAAAAACTAAAGGGCGATCCGAAGCAGATTCGCACGGCGATCCTTGCCGCGGGGGCGCTGGGCACTTCCACAAATGTTCCCTGGCTCATCGAGCAGATGAGCGATTTGAAGTTGTCGCGGGTCGCGGGTGAATCGCTTTCGATGATCACCGGCATTGATCTGGCCAAGCTCGATCTGGAGCGCAAACCGCCGGAAAATTTCGAGTCCGGTCCAAATGACGATCCCAATGATGAGAATGTCGATCTCGATCCCGATGACTGGCTTCCATGGCCTGATCCGGCACTCGTGCAGAAATGGTGGACGAAAAATGCCGGCAGATTTACCGCCAATGTGCGATATCTCGTGGGAAAACCGATCGATCCGGCACAACTTCGGCAGGTTCTGATCGACGGCAAGCAGCGTCAGCGTGCCGCGGCGGCGGTGGAACTGGCCATCCGCACACCGGGCAAGCCGATGTTTGAAGTTCGCATGCCGGGTTTTCGCCAGCTCGCGATGTTAAACCGGTGAGTGGGAATATAAGATTCTCCAGAGATTGCGCAGCAAAAGGAGATTGAGATGAATTTTCCGTTACAATCGCCACATGCCGAGCACGCGGCCGCCCTGGCCTACAAGACATTGCCGGTGGATACTCAACAACTTGTCGTGTTGGTTCAGGCCATGCGCTCGGCAGGGGTGAAATATCGCATCGCCAAAAACGACAAGGAGCTGGCGGCCGGCATCGGCAAAGCCAACTTTTCGACTCCGATTCCCCATATCAAGGCGATCGATTGTTCCGGCTTCGCGCGATATGCGCTGTTCAAGGCCAGTTCGGGGCGCGTAGTGATGCCCGACGGCAGTTGCCATCAGAACGAGTGGTGCCGGCATCAACCGCTTGCCCCGGTCAACTATCAAAAAACCGCCGGATTGATGGACGGGCACCTTCGCATCACGTTTTTCCAAGGTCACCCGGGCCATGTCTGGATGACCCTCAATGGAAAGACGATCGAGAGCCATGGCCACCTCGGTCCCGACCAGCGGGACTGGCACACACCGACGCTGTTCGCGCGCGCTTCCGTCTGTTATCAGGTGACGTGAGAAATCAAGGAGCGGATCATCATGATCGATACATCGGGCAGGTGGGCGAGAATTATGCTGGGCTTGATCCTCCTGGAACAATTCATTTACATTGGCGGTTGCCAGTCCAGTCCTCCGCCGCCGCTTTACGATCGACTGGGCGGCTCGGTGATGATCACGGCGCTGACGGCGGATTTCGTGCAGGAGGCGTGGAACGATCCCCGCGTGAATTTCACGCGCAAGGGCACCAATGCCGAATGGCAACCCACGCCCGAAAACATCGACAGGCTCGAGGCACATCTCACGGAATATTTCGAGGCGGCCACCGGCGGATCGCAGGAATATCGCGGCAAAGACATGCGCACCGCTCATGCGAACATGCAAATCAGCAACGCGGAATTCGACGCCATCGTGGACGACCTGGGCAAATCGCTCAGCAAATACAAAGTTCCTGCCCAGGAATCATCGGAATTGCTGGCCATCGTCCAGGCGACGCGAAAAGATATCGTGCAAGCCAATTAACTGGATGGTTTGAACTCTCGGCATTCACCCATGTCGTGATTTTTTCTTTGCGGCGTGTTTCCCAAGCACAGTTCCAACGACGTCGTTCGAATCCGAACCTGAAACGGTCGTGATCGCTGGTGCAGCGGCGGTCGAAGCCACAGTTGCGGTCGTTGACGCCGCCGCGGTCGCGGCAGACAGGTTGGCGAACTGGTTGAAATTCTCCGACTGCAGAACGAAGTCGGATCCGTTGACATCCCCGTCATAATTGAAATCGCCCTCGTCCCATGAGCATCCGCTTTGGTTGAAGTGCGCTGACATGAGTGTGAAGTCGCTGCCGTTGACCTTGCCGTCGAGGTTGGCGCCGCCGAGCAGCGTGTAAAGAATTTCGATTTCGCCCGTGGGCAAACCCACGGGATTACCGGCATCCGCCGCATCCGAATAGCCCAGACCATAGCTTGAATTTGTTCCGGCGGGACTGGAAATAATTCCCGCTCCGTTCCATGCCGCGTTGGCATATCCGCTGGCGATCCAGCCGGCGATCGTGGAAATCGGATCGTTTCCGGCAACGTAATTCACGAGCACTTCATTGTTGGTCACATCGAGCCGTGCGGTGCTTCCAATGGACAGCGAATTCACGGACAGCGTGCTGGGAGTGTTACTGGTCGTCGGGGTGATAATGACCTCGGCTCCGCTGGAGACCGACAAAGTTCCTAGGCTGATTGTTCCTCCGATATCGGCCGCGAAGGTTAATGTCCCGCTGACGACATTCAAAACAGTGTTGCCGTCGGCGGCAAACGTAAACGGCACGGCGAGCGGGCCGTCGAAATTCAGCACGGCGGTGGATGTCGCTCCGTCCACCGTGATGCCTGTAACTCCGGAAAATGAATATTGATACCCAGCCTCGGTCACGGTGGTGTTGCTGCCGGAAGTTGCGACGGTGATCGGATCAACATTGTTGAGCGAAATCATCACGATCGAGCCCGTCTCGCCGGCAAAGGTCGGCAATATCGTCACCTGCACCGGACTGGTCACGGTTTGCCCGCCCGCGTCGGTAATCGTGACAAGGAAGTTGTATATGCCGATCTGTGTGAAATCCGCCGTGATATTTTTAGCGGCGGAGCTGTCGTTGGCGGCGCCGGTATACGTCACCGGCGCAGGTCCGGTTGCCGACCATGTGTATGTCAAATTCGACCCGCTGCCATTTTCCGATCCGAGCGCGCTCAATGCGGTGGCAAAAGTGCCGACCGAAGGATTGGGATTGGCAGCTGCCGCGGTTGCGACGGTCAGCAGAGGAGTCAGATCGATTACGGTCATCGAATAAGCCGGAAACGCGTAACTGAAGCTATTGCCGCTGAAGGTCAGAGAGGCCGCGAAATTCGCCAGCGACGATGCGCCGTTCGATGATTGGCTTTGTGCGTAATCCTGGGCTTCTCCGTATTGCCAGAACTCGGCCTGTCCGTTTGCCGTGAAGCCGGTGAGGTTGAACTGCTCAGTCACAGCGGCATCGGGGTTTTTGTTGATGACCATCAGGTCCAGATGCCCGTTCGCTTCAAGGACCGCGTACACATCGAATCCGCTGTAACTGCTGCTCGCCGACACCGCCTCGCCGCCCGCGCGAACAATCTTCGAGGCCAATTGTTCCGAGAAATAAGTGGGGTATGGAACATACGGTCCGGTGGAAGGGGGATCGCTGTCATTTGGATCTCCCAGGATTCCGTAATCACCCCCCTCGCGCCACCCGTAGAGGGTCGAGGAATTATTCTCACCCGTGTCCCAGCCATTGCGCAAGTCCCAAACAAGTCCGCCGGTGTATCCGCTGTTCAGCAGGCTGCCGATGGAATCCGCGACAAAGAGCCCATTCACCAGGCTCGTCGATTGCTTCCCCGGATCGGCATACACCGAATTGAATTCGGTCGCCATCAATTGCACGCCCGCCGCTTTGCTGCTGCCCAGTGCGTTCACCAGCAACGTGTGGTAGTCGGCGGCGCGCGTGGACCAATCCAATATGCTGGCCAAATCTGAAACGGTGTCGTTGAGAAGAAACGAATCGCTTTCCGATCCCGGCGCCTGCATGTAATTGTGATCGGAGATAAAGCCGGGCACGAATCCGTCCGCGAAGCCATCGGCCAGCACGTTGGCCGTCCAGTTGTTGTCGCTCTTACCGCTCGGATCACCGCTGTCGATTCCAATCAGAATCGACGGCAGCATCTTGTCCGCCGTTACAAATGCGGAAAACGACGCGGCAAACTGGGCATACGCCGCCGGGTAGTTGTACGGCGACGTGCTGTTCCCACCGACGCCTGAAGGGGCATAATGATCCACTTCCCAGTTCCCATATTCTTCGTTTCCGACTTCCCAGTAATTAATTCCCGTAAACGGAACCGCGCGATCGATCCGCAGGAAGTTCAGCCCATCATTCGTCTGCAGCGGCGACGCGGCGCGGAGGCCGGCCCAATATCCCACTGTCTGCCAGTTGACGGTCTGCCAGGACTTCGTGCTGTCGTTCCATTCCTGTCCGTTTCCAATCACGGTGGTATCCGAAGGCGAACCGATCAGATAAGCCGCTTCCGCCTCGGCTTCCTGCGGGCTGCCCGATCCATAATCGATCGTCACCATTCCCTGCCCGCCGGCGTTATCGACGAACTCCGCGAACTGCGGGATCGTGTTTGCGGACGGGTCGCCATAATTATTGGCGACGTTGAAATGGAAATCGTCTGAAGCCGACCCGCCGGGGAACCGGAAAATATCCAGCCCCGCGGCTTCGACCATCGACTGTGTCTCGGACGTGTTAAGCTGATCGTCCCAATACGCCAGGTTGATGCCCACCAGATTTGGCGACGCCGAATCGAGAACTGTCCCGATGTTCACCGAAGTCGCCGGCGCGGTGGGCAATGCGCTGATGCCCAGATACGTTGGATTAATGCCGGATTGGAAAACGTACGATGAGCCGGACGGCAGCGTCACGCTGGAAAACGCGCCGCTCAGACTAGAGTAATCCAAAAGGGTGAAGCTGTCGCCGACGGTCGGACTGTAGCTGTTCGTCAAATTCGCCTTGAGCGTTCCACCGAGGCTCGCCGCGCCGGTGGCATCGAGGCTACCGTAAAGCCCCCCGGCCGATGGGCCACCCAGTAGAATTGTGAGTGTGCCGGTGCTGGTCTGGGTGAAAGCGCCCGAATCGTTGATCTCATCGGCGTCGCCGATGGAAATCGTGCCGCTGTTTGAAACGCTCGTGGCGCTGACGGCCGCCGAGGCGACGGCGGTTATTCCCAATTGAGCATCGTCAAAGAAGACCGATCCGCCGGCGGTCCCTGAAATCCCGCTGTAAGGACCGACCTGAAGCGCAATGGTCACCGTTGTTGTCCCGACAGGCGCAACGCCCGTGGTCGAGTAGAAATTCCATCCCTGATTTCCGACGCTGCCGCTGTTCGGCCCACCGGCCGCGCTGTTGGCGTTCAGCACCGTGATCCCGTCCGACCCGACTTGTGTTCCGCTGGAGTTGTAAAAAAGCAGATTGAGAAGTCCCACTTCTGGCCCGGTGAGCTTGGCGGTCGATGGCGTCATCGCATAAACGGTCGCGATGTAGGAAACTCCCGGCGTAGCTGAGAACGACTGATTCACTCCTGAATTCGATCCGCTTTCCACCACCGATTGCGCGCCCAAATGCGCGTATTGCGTGCTGAGATAGGACGTGCCCCAGTCTCCCCAGTTGCTGGGATCGGTCGTTGAATTCCCCGCCGTCGGCGACTCAAATCCCGCGTTGCTCAGCAGATTATTTGCTACCGTATTGAGCAGAGTTCCGGAAGGAAGCGTAAGCGAACCGCCGGACGTCTGACTGTAGGTGCCGACGCTCATCTGGCTGAGCGGATTAACGGTGATCGAACCGCTGTTGGTGAATGTTGTGCCGGATGACATGACCAGCGACGCGCTGCTGAGGACGAGCGACCCTCCCGCGTTGATGGAAGAGCTGGCCGCAAGAGTCAATGTCCCGCCCGATAGATCAAGCGTATCGCCAGTCACTGAAATGCTGCTGACCGATGCGCTGCCGGTGAGCGTCACCTGAATGCTTCCGGTTTTGCTGATGATGACCGTATCACCGGCTTGCGGAATCGTGTCGGTGCTCCAGTTGCCCGCGGTGTTCCACGATCCGCTCCCGCCGACCCAACTGACGGTGCTGAGCAGCAGCCGATCTTCCAGCGGCTCAAGGCGAAACGCCCGCCACCTTTCGCGCGTTCGCTTCAGCCGTTTGCTTTTTGCAACTTTATGCCGCATAGAAAAGCCGGCCTTGCCTGAAACAAATCACATTTTCAGTTGTGCGGTGAGAGGCATCTCCGCCTGCCGCCGCAGCGCCGGAGAACCAGGATATGATAATACCGTTCGCCCTTGCGCACAAACACTATTTGCGGGCGATAGGGTGAATGGTTCATTTTGCACTCGGAACGGTGGTTGCGCTCGCCAGTGAAGCGAAACCATCCGTCCAAGCCCGCGTTCGCTCAGGTAACGTCTCCGATGATGGAGACCGCCGCGACGATAGATATTTGCCTGCGCGGCGAGCGTCACTTGCTGGCACGGCGTGGATTTGACCGCGAGTTGTTAATCGAATGGATTCGTGCCTGGTGACTTCACGGTGAGATGGTTCGTGATGACCGCAAAAGACTTCAATGATCCGCAGCCGACGCGGGCTTTGCAACGTCCGACTGAAATGCGTAGACGCCCGAACCAACGGCAAACACGGCTGCCGACGATTCAGATCGTAGCAACTTGACGCCTGGCGCATCTTTGGCCGTTTGTTCGTTTTCGCGAACGGAATTGGCGTCGAGGGTGGGAACGGTCACGATTGCCGTCGCATTCGCGGGAATGCGAACTTTCAGTGTGAATGTCTTGCCTTCGACTAACCATGAGGACTCGATCGGGCCGCGGACTGAGTCGTAGGTCACCGAAGCGCTATTCAAACCCTGCGGTATCGACGGTTTGATCTGGATCACTTCATACCCCGGTTTCAGCGCCGAGATGCCGCCAACATTGCGATACAGGTAAGCGATGATGCCCGTATACATGTCATGATTCTGGCTGCGCGACTTCTCGTAGTTCCAGTTTTCGGAAATCGTCGTCGCGCCATGCTCAATCAGGTACATATAGCTCGGGGGCGTCTCCTGCATCATCATGGTTTGAACAAGGGTGTCTTGTCCGGCATCGCCCAGCGCCTGCCAGACCGCGCTCGTGGCGATATCACCGGCGGAAATGTGGTTCGGTACAACGGGTCCGAACTCGCCGACGCGACCGTAGCTGACCGGCGAGCCGTCCTCCTGCGGATGGGCGATGTCATCGACCAGGGCCTGCCGCACAGATTTAACATATTTGTCCGGAACCATCCCGAATACCAGCGGAATCGCCTCATTCGCTTGTTTCACCGGCCGATATGACTTCGTATTGGGATCGAGATACGCTTGATTGTATGCGTTGAGCACCCGAGTGTATTCACTTGCATAGGCACCAGCGGCGTCTGACCTGCCTAATGCCGACGCGATGTCGCGCATCAAACCCGTATCATAAACGTAAACGGCGCCCTCGATATTCGGCACATCATCTCCCGCGGGCGCCATCCAGTCACCCAATCCATAGGTGATCAGGCCATGAACCTCTTTTCCTTTGAGGTAGGCAAAATACCTTCTCATCGTATCGTAGTTGTCCGAAAGAATTTTCGTATCACCATAGGTTTGATACATGATCCAGGGACAGATGATCGCCGATGAACCCCAGGCCGGCGCGTCGTCGTATTTGTCGCCCGGCGGTGTCTCCTTGGTATGGAACCAGTTGGGCGCCAGGTCCGGACAGAGCCCGCTGACGCGCTGCGCATCGCGGACATCTCGCACGATTTTTGCAAACAGCGTCTGCACGTCGTTGCAATAGACCGTTGACGAAGGGGTGGTCCAAACCACTTCCTGCCATCCCAGCCGCTCAAAATTCGGGCCGTCGGTGTGGACCGATTCCAAGTTACTTCGCAGCGTCCGCACCGCCAGATCATGGATCTGCACATACCGAGGATCGGACGCCGTAAATGATCCCACGTCGCGCGCGGCGCTGCAGACAAAATACGCGGTGGCTTTCTGAATGAGCGGTAATGCGGTGTTCTGGGGGTCGGTCGTTACATCCTCGACTTCCAGATAGCGAAATCCGGTCGCATTAAACATCAGGCCCCACGTTTCCCAATCGCTTCCCTTGAGTGTGTACCTCGATGGCCCCGCTCGACCCGGATCCACTCGTCCATTGCTTTCCAAATGCTCCCCGGGCCGGAGCTTTACCGTAGCGCCCGCGTTTCCTCTGACGGTAATCTCATATTGCCCGTTCATGTTCTGGCCGAAGTCATAAACGTAAATGTTCGGGCTCGGATTTGTCACCTTCTGCGATGCGAGTACCTGGCGCACTTTCATCGGGGGAGAAGTCTGTGACACAAGTAGCCCGGCCGGTGCTTTTGCGGCGGCAACGCTCGACCATTTCGAGTCATCAAATCCCGTCGCATTCCATCCTGCTTGTTCAAGCCGCGCGTCGTAACTCTCCGATCCGTGAATTTCGGAGTGGGTCAGGGGGCCGGCACTGGTTTTCCAGGACAAATCACTGGCCACATCGCTGCTCGTTCCGTCTGTGAAAACGAGGTGCAGTTGAGCGATCAATTTCATCGGGCCAAAATCGCGCGTGTTCAATTGATCCTTGTTGTCCGCCAGCCATCCGTTGGCCAGCATGACCCCGATCGCGTTGCCTCCCTGCCGCACCAGCGATGTAACGTCGAAGGTCACATAGTCCACCGTCTGGTCGTAATCGGTCCACGCCGGGTCCATGACGTGATCACCGACTTTCGCTCCATTGATGAACGCCACGAATTGACCCAGCCCGGAGATGCAAAGGTAAGCTCCGCTGATCGCTTTCTTTATTTGGAATTCCTTGCGGAATTGTGACAACAGGTTAGCGGTCTGCGGATTGCCGATCCAGACTGTTCCCGAGTTCCAGTCTCCACGTGCAAAGAACGATGTGACGAAGCGGCAGGCGTCGCTCCAGGCGGAAACCTGACCTTCTGCATCCCAGGTGCGTACTTTCCACCAATATTCTGTTGTCTTTTCAAGCGCGCTTCCCGCGTACACCACGCCATACTGCTGCGATGAAGCCACCTTGCCGCTATCCCAGACCGGATGAGTTCCGCTCGCCAATGCCGCTCGGCTCGGCGCGACGATGATTTGATATGCGGCTTGGACAGCTCCGCGAGCCGGATCGATGATTACCCATCCAAAACGCGGGGTGGGGCTATCAATGCCGAGTTGCTCGAAATTGTCGATGATCCGCGCCTCAGTGGGCTGCGACGGTGCGGCCTCTAACACCGATTCCCACAGAGTAATCGCCAAGCCGGCGATCAGTGCCCAGCCGGTCAAACGACGAAAATCCATTCCCTTCTCCGATTCAGCAACCGCGTTGGCCAGCAAGTGCGGGTCATTATCTCGTGTACGAATTCACTGTACAACAGCGAATGGATTCGAATGGTTTGGAATGTGAAGAAAGCTAGGCCGGCTCACCGTTTGAGTGGTCAGCGCTCCAGCCACTCATGCGCTATACTCGGCCGTTGAAGTACCGCAGCATGGCTTCGGGCGTATACCTATAGCCCTGATTCCTCGAGTTCTGCTCTCCGGGATCATTTCACGGTTGATCCGAAGGCTTATCCGTCGGCTTTTTGGCGGCGGCGGCTTTGGCCTTCGCCTCTGCCTCGGCTTTAGCTTTCGCATCGGCAATCGCTTTGGCCTTTGCCTTGGCATCAGCGGCCGCTTTAGCTTTCTCATCGGCCGCAGCCTTGGCATCAGCGACCGCTCTAGCCTTCTCATCGGCTGAAGCCTTGGCATTGGCGGCGGCTTGATCCTGCTGCTCTTTGACTTTCGCAGCGGCGGCCGCCTGATCTGCGCTCGCCTGGTCTGCGCTGCCCTGATCTACGCTCGCCTGTTTATGCTCATGGGTGTCCGCAGCCCCATTGTCCGCATTGGGTGAATTGAAGCCGCCTGGGCCGGCTTCCGGGTTGCCGGACGATTGCACGGGGGGTTGAGGATTTTCCGGCGGAGTTCGGGGTTTCGGATTCTCTTGAGCCGTTTTTGCATTGGCGACGCGTTGTTTTTCCGCCTGCTGAACTTTTGGCGGAGCATAGATCACCGGCTTGCCCGCGGCCGCAAGATTGCGGGCTTCATCCGGCGTTGCAGCGGTCGCCAGCGCAACCCGTTCCACCGGACGTCCCGTGGCGCGCGACACGTTCGTCACCGACATGCCCTGATTGACGACATGATTGTTGACGTAGGTAATGTTCGTGATATTGGTCGTGTTGTTGATAATGGTCACATCATTGCGAACGATGTGTTGATCCACGCGCCCGGCCGTGACATAGCGCTCGTCGCAATAGACGTACTGGCCGGCGGGTACGTAACGATCGGCATCGCCGGCCGAGTATTGCGTTCCAAATCCAGCTTCCGGAGGAAGCGGCGCCCATCCGCAGTAACCGCCGCCTTCTCGCCAGGCGACCCACGCGGGCGCCCATGTGGTGCCGGGAATCCACACCCAGCCCACCGACGGCGCGCTGTACCACCGGCCATAGTGATAGGTCACGTCACCCCATTGCGATTCGTCATCCACTGACACCCACGTCCAACCATAATCGGTGTTCGCCCAATAGCCGACCGTATAGGGTTCCCAACCCGCCGGACGATCATTCGGCATCCAGCATCGGCCGTAACCGCCTACCACCACCCAGGACCCGTAAGGATTCAGGTCGGATTCGTAAATGGTCGTTACTTCCGGCGGCGGTGGCTGATATTCCTCCACCGCAACGGGGGGCGCTGGAGCCTGTTGGTCATTGGTGTAGGTCGGCGCCGGTCCCTCTGTAACCGTGCATCCGATCCCCAGCAGGAGCGTGATACAAGATATGACAAACACAACGCCCAGACGGATCATCAGCGCCGAGCGATGAATACTGACTTGCCGGCGAAGATGTATGGCCATTTTGCGGTGCACTGCCGTTCACCGTAAGACCGGTGTCGCTAAATAGCAATCAGTAAAATCGAACTGGCAGGTTCGTTTATGTGGGGAGGCACTCCAACGCAAGAATGGAAACGTCATCACCAATGGGCGCATTATCACGCCAGCGGTGAATTTCTTCCATTATCCGCGAGATTGATGCTGGAAGAGCAATACTCGCAAGTTTTTCAAGGGACTTAAGAAGTTTTTCCTGACCAAACAGTTCTCGCCCGGAATTCATCGCTTCGGTAACGCCGTCGGAATACAGGTACAGGCGCTCCCCGGGTTTGAGGACGACACTGTATTCCTTGTAGTCGCCGCCCAGGCTGATCGGCAATCCACCCCGATCCAGAATCACCGCGGGCTCGCGCGGGTTCACAAGGATTGCGCCCGGGTGTCCGGCGGATGCGTATGTCAGTATCCGGCTTTTTGCATTGATCACCGCGTAGAAGATCGTGAGAAATTGTTCGGTGTGTACATCCCAGGCAAATTTCTGGTTCAGGCGCTCCGCGACTTGAGCGGGTGGGGTCGGCTCCAGGCGTCCCGTATCAGCAGAGGGGCGCATCAGAAGGCTGTCCGGATCCTGCGGCGACGAAAGAGCACGCGCTGCCGCCATCGCCAGCAACGAAGCCGCAACGCCATGACCACTTACATCCAGCACGTAGAAAGCGACATGATCTTCATCCAGCGGACAGATATTCAGAAAATCGCCCGCCAGTTGCTCACACGGCTCAAAAATCCAGGAGAAGTCGAGCGACGGCGTTCGCCGGTAGGAATTGGGCAGGAAAGCTTCCTGCACGCGAGCCGCGGCCCGCAAATCGCGGCAGATGCGATCGTTTGTCACGGTCAGCCGGCCGTTGGCTGCTTCCAATTCCCGATTTTTTTCGCTAAGCCGCGCCTGAAGCGCAACCACCTCTTCCACGGTTTTTTTCAGCGTCAGTTGGGTTTCAATGCGGGCGAGGAGCACCACGAAATCCAGTGGCTTGGTGACATAATCGTTTGCGCCGAGCGTCAAAGCTTCGACGATGTCCTGGCTTTGATCTCTTGCCGTCGTCATGATCACGGGAAGTTTCGTAGGCAATTGGGTATCACGGATTTTCCGCAAAACCTCCAGCCCATTCATGCCCGGCATCATCACATCGAGCAGCACCAGGTCGGGGGGAGCTTCTGCAATGAGGCGTAAAGCGGTGGGTCCATCGGCCGCCGACGCTACCTTATAACCATGGCGAAGAAGTCTCCTTGAAAGAACGTCACGATTCTCCTGATTGTCATCCACAATGAGGATCATTGAACTGACGGAATCAGGGTTCTCGACATCCATTGGAAGTCCAGTGGCTGCGCCCTGGGCCGGCGATATGCGTGCAGCGGCGGTCATGTGGGGTGTCCCGTCAGAATCGCCTCGATCTGGGTCAGCAATTTGGGAAAATCAACCGGTTTGGTGTGATAGTCGGCGCAGCCGGCTTCTATCGCGCGCTCTCTGTCGCCGGGCATCGCATGGGCGGTCAGGCCGATGACCGGCAACTTACTGGTGCTCTCTTCAGCTCTGATTTGGCGCGTGGCTTCCCAACCGTCCAGTTCCGGCATGTTCATATCCATCAGAATCAGATCAGGCTTTTCGGTTTTTGCCATCTCCACGCCCGATTTGCCATCGACTGCAATAAGAACTTCGAACCCGCGGCGCTGAAGCCGGCGCGATAACGCATCCCGGTTTTCTTCGTTATCTTCAACCACCAGAAGTCTGGGCATACATCACCTTTTATTGTTTCGACGGTTCAGAAGCCGCGGCGATCTCAACATGGCTCTCATTTGTTTTTTCGGCGCCGGTGGTAATGGCGCAATGCGAGACAATTTTTTTCACTTCGCGAAGGAGCGCATCCCGACTGTACGTCCCCTTCTGCAAAATGCGTTCCACCTTTCCCGACAATAAAGCGCGCTCTTCCGCGGAAAGGTCCTTCGACGTCAGAACCACGACGGGGATAGACTGATATTCCTCGTTATTCCGCAGTTCTGCCAAAAACTCGAAGCCGTCCATTTGCGGCATCATCAGATCCAGAAGGATCAGGTTGGGTCGCTTGTTCTTGAGATATTCCAAGGCAGGCCGACCGTTGGCGGCTTCAACGACGGTCCATCCAAGCTTTGCCAGCGAACGGGCGAGAACCTGCCGGGTCGGTTCGTCGTCCTCGATGATGAGAACGCCGCATTCCCCCTCTTTAGGACGATACTTCTTAAGCACCGTGCTCAACCGATTCCGGTCGATTGGCTTATTGAGATATTCCGACGCACCAAGCATATATCCCATTTCCTGATCGTTGAGTATGGTCATCATCACGACCGGAATTTCAGACAATGTTCGGTCGCTCTTGAGAGCGCCGAGCACGGTCCAGCCGTCCATCCTCGGCATGAGAACGTCGAGAAAGATGAGGTTGGGCACCATCTTCCTCGCCAAAAGAAGTCCGCCTTCCCCGTCACCGGCGGTCACCGCTTCAATTCCTTCCGAAGCCAAAAATCGAGCCATCAGGTCGCGCACATTGGGGTCATCATCGATCACCAAAACCTTTATGCCATCGGGAGCGGTCGTCGTCGATTGTATGGCTGTTTCCGCGGCCTTCGGCTTTTCCGGAGCGATCGCATCAACTTTGGCGGGAAGCCTTAAAGTAAACGCCGATCCTTTGCCGGGTTCACTGATGACGGACATGCTGCCGCCCATCATTTCCGCAAAATGTTTGCTGATCACCAGCCCAAGTCCGGTGCCGCCAAATTTACGTGTTGTTGAAGCATCCGCTTGAGTGAACGGCTGAAATAGTTTGTCGATCTGTTCTTTGGTGATCCCAATACCACTGTCGGTCACGCGAAAAACAATGTCCGACGTCGGTTGGTTATCCTCGCGCCGCACTTCCAGAATAACCTTGCCCCGCTCGGTGAATTTACATGCATTCGACAAGAGGTTGAACAGAATCTGCCGTACTTTTGTCACATCCGCGTGGATCGCTCCGGTCGCGGCGTCGCACTGAACTTCAAGCTCGTTATTTCGCTTCTGCACGAGAGGCTGGACAATCACCGCCACGTCGCGCACGACCGGCTCCACTTCGAATGTCTCTAGAAAAAGCACCATCTTCCCCGCTTCGATCTTGGAAAGATCGAGCACGCCGTTGACCAGCGCCAGCAGATGCCTTCCCGCACCGCGTATTTTGTCGAGGTCGGGAATAAACTCCTCTACATGCCTGTCCTCCGCTTCCTCCTGGAGTAATTCGCTGTACATGATGACGGCATTCAGCGGCGTTCGCAGCTCGTGGCTCATGTTCGCCAGGAACTGGCTCTTAGAGACATTGGCGGCCTCCGCCTGTTCTTTGGCCGCTTCCGCTTCATTTTTAGCCCGCTTCAGATCTTCTTCAATCTGCTTACGACGTGTGATGTCCGAAAAAGCAACGACGGCGCCTTCAATCTCACCCTCATTCTTGATGGGCGACGCGGAGTATTCAACGGGAAAAGACGAACCGTCGGCCCGCCAGAACAGCTCGTTTTCAACTCGGCATCCCTTGCCGGTTCGAAAGGCTTGATAGATCGGGCATTCAGTCGCGGAATATACCGAGCCGTCCGGCCGGTGGTGGTGCGTCAATTCGTGCATTATCTTGCCAAGAACCTCCTCGGGTTTCCAACCGAGAATTCGAGCGCCCGCGTCATTAAGAAACGTGCAGTTGCCGTCCAAATCAACGCCGTAGATCCCGTCGCCCGTGGACTCGATGAGAAGGCGATTATAATTTGCCAGTCGATTGTGCTCGGCAGCGGCACTGCGTCGCTGGGCGGCATCGCGTCGAATGAGAAGGTAGCTGAGAACCACCAGGCCCATCGCAATGGCGGTCGTGACCGCCAGCGTGGCCAGCACCTTGTTGAAGCTTTCCTTGGACGCCTCCGCGCGATCCTGGAGAAGATTGTTTTCCTCACCGATCATTCTGAAAATTGTTTCGCGCACCTGATCCATTATTTCTTTGCTGCGCATTACATGATCGCTCAATGCGAAATTGACCTTGGATGAACCGGCTTCCTCCCGCGCGGCCAGCGCCTGTTCAAGCACGCCGAATTCCGAGTCGATTTGAGAAGTAAGCTCGCCGATGTTCGTTTGCTGTCTTGGATTGTCCGCCGTGAATTCCTTCAGCGCGGCAACCTGCTCAGTCAGATCTTTTTTTCGAGCGTCAAATAACGGCAGAAAACTGCGATTGTCGCTTAACAGATAGCCGCGCTCGACGGTGATCGCATCGGTCGCCGTTGCAAGAATGGTTTGAAGCTGCACGAGAACGGAATGGGTATGATCCACCCACCAATCCTTATCGATCAACTGGCGAATGTTGCGGTATGACACCCACGCGGAGATTCCCAGGACGATTACCGCGAGCACCATGGCCAGATGCGCCACGCTCCCGATTCGTTCACCGGTAGCATCCCTGGCGGCGCGATTGAAAAGTCTGAGTTTAGTCATTTGCTGTGAGTACCTTCGCGACGTTGAGATCGAGTTTTGAATCGCTTGCGGAGAGCGGGTGCGACTCCGCGAGCAGCGCGCCGATCTGCCCGCGGCTTTGCGTTATGGATGTCGTCACATAGTTTGCCCCCGATGAACGCAGGCGAACCAGCAGTCGATCAAAGTTCCGCACCCGGCCCCAGTAACCGACGACTATTTTGAGTTCCGACGAAATCCTGCGCAGTCTCCTGCATAGGTAACGGGCTTGTATCAAACCGCCGGGGGGAAGAACGGCGATAAAGACAATCGCCGGCGGCTCAGCGGTCAATCGTGATTCTATCTCAACCGGCAGCGCTCGCGTCGATGCGATTTCAACCCGACATCCGAGCGGCTCCAACTCCTGCGCGAGCATATGCAGTGATAACTCCTCGGCGCGGTGATGAGCCGGACACGCGAAAACCAGCGGCATGCCGGAAATCCTCGCTGCTAGGGCATTAGGCGCAGTCTTCGACCCGGTTGAGGCCAGATCTCCGTCATTCTCTTCAACGTCCGGAGATGTCTTTGCGCGCTCTTGATCAATCACCTGCTGAGTCGCATCGAAAATGAAATTTTCGTCTTCAGCGGTCAGCCCCGAGTGTTCACGATCGCGTCTGGTTCTCAAAAGAGCCGGAAGAAGCACCCCATCAAACAGCTCGCCCGGGGCACGGGTTTGACCATATTCGGCAATCAATTGCGCCGCTTCATTGCGATCTCCCGCGAGGAGCCTCTGATAATAACTCACGTGAGGCTCCAGAGCCGGTTGATCATCGAGCAACGTTGCCAGGAATCGGAATCGCGGCACATGCTGTCCGAGAACCACCATGCACGCCGTCAAAGGAGTCGACAGCACGAGACCCACGGGCCCCCAGACCCAAAGCCAAAACGCCGCTGCCACCAGAAGAGCAACGGGTGACACGCCGGTACTATGGCCAAGTACTATGGGTTCAATGATATTGGAAGTGATTAACTCCATGGCGACAAAAATCCCCAGAACGATCAGAGGGTGAAACCAATCCGGAAAAATGGCAACGCTCAAAAGGACCGGCCCGATGGCTGCGATCCATGTTCCCACATAGGGCACGAATCGCAGAATGGCCATCAAAAAACCCCAAAGCAACCAGTAAGAAACGCCAATGGCCCTCAGCGCGAGCGCGAAAATCAGACCAAACGCGGCGTTAAGCGAAAGCTGCGCGAGCAAAAAACGGCTTAGCCGTTCGGCGGCCTCCACGGTCACACGCGTGGTGCCGGTAAGTCGCCCATGTCCCAAAAGTCCGATCATCCGGTTGCGAAGATCCTCACGCCGAATCAGCATGAAGCCCACCAGGATCATTACTAAAAGCCCTGTGGCGACCGGTTCCAAAATCACCCCGGCTACCGTGGATACGCTTTCGATCGTCGCGGGCGACGAGCTTTGCACGACGATCGGCGGCGCACTTACCACGGGAACGACTGCTTTTGTAGGGTTCGATTCTCCCACCTCATGAACCATCCGGAAAAGTCGAGAAAACCGTCCGGATTCGGCCTGACGAAGATTCGCAACTCGTTCTCGAATTTCCTCAGTATGCGTCGGCAATTCCGTGGCAAGCTTGGCGAGTTGAGAGCCAACCCCCCAACCGATAAGGCCCGCGGCGAAAAGCGATAAAAAGACAACCAAAAGCACCGACGGCACTCGACCCAGACCCAGGCGCTGCGCCGTCTTGACAACGGGTGTCAGGATAAACGTGAATAGAACCGCAAGCGACAGCGGAACAAGCAACGGCCTCCCCAAATACAGGAATCCGACCACCAGTCCGGTTCCCCACAGAATTCGCAGATATGAAACGGTCCGTCGCTTCGGGGTTTTGATCATGCTTCACCGATTACTGTCCGGTGTCGAGTGAGACCGTTACCGCTTCTTCGTCAAGGATGACGGGAATTGACAGGGTCCGGGACACCAGAAACGTAATTTAAGCGTACCGGCTTCCAAGCGATTTCAGCAACGGAGAATCCCATACGCCCATCGAAGCGATGATCGAATCATAATTTCATTTATTCCGCTGCTAAGGAGTTTTCCGTCACGACTATTTGCCATATGGAGGGGCGTAGCGCTGGTGTTCTGTCATGGTCCAGCCCCCGTACAAGTTGACATACAGACGAAATACGGCGTCATTAGCTGCATGGCATAACATTTGATCTCTGAAGTATCTCACCTTTATTCAGGTTTCATCTCGTGATGACTGCTTGCATGAAGCTTTTCCGACTTTGAGGAGTTGATATGGATTCATCAAATGCGACTGCAAGAAAAACGAACGACCTCGCGGCAAATCCCGATCCGATCACCAAAAGTCCTGGCGCCCATCCGGTGGGTACTGGCATTGGAGCGGTCGCCGGCGGTGCGGCTGGCATCGGGGGCGCAATTGCCGCCGGCGCGGCGATGGGAAGCCTGGGAGGTCCCGTCGGAACCGCCGTCGGAGCGGTTGTCGGAGCGGTGGCGGGCGGCTTGGTCGGCAAGGGGATCGCGGAACGCGTGAACCCATCCGTCGAACACGATTACTGGCAACAAAATTATGCATCTCGGCCATATGTGACGGCTGGCGCCAGTTACGATGAATATGCGCCGGCGTACCAATACGGATGGGAATCTCGCGCCCGAAATTCCGATGACAACTTCGATCAGGTCGAAGAAAAGATTGGGATCGAGCACGCGGAAAGTCAGAATTGAATTGGAATCAGGCGAAGCCCGCTGTTCGGGATGCCTGGGACCGTATCGGCGCGGATGAGGATGATAATTAATCCCTTTGCAGATTCGCGTTGGTATTTCATAAACACATTTTTTTACTCGAAGGAATCAACATGAATACTCTCAATGAACTTCTCGAAGACGAACTTAAGGACATTTACAACGCTGAAAATCAGCTTTTGAAAGCTCTGCCTAAGATGGCGAAGAAGGCCACATCGGAGACGTTACAAGTGGCTTTTACCAAGCATTTGAAGGAGACCGAGGGCCACGTCTCCCGGCTCGAAACGATTGGAAAAGAGTTGGGCATCACTCTGACGGGAAAGAAGTGCCACGCCATGCAAGGCCTTGTCGAGGAAGGCAAGGAAGTTCTCGATGAAGAGGGCAAAAGTGCCGTGATCGACGCGGCTCTGATTGGCGCTGCGCGCCGGGTCGAACATCATGAAATGGCCGCCTACTGCGCTGCGGGCGGAATGGCAAAAGCGCTGGGCCATACGAAAGTTGCCAATCTGCTGCAACAGACTTTAAATGAAGAGGATGCTGCCGACAAAAAACTCCACGGAATTGCAGACAACGAAGTGTTGACTGCGGCGCTGGAAATGGAGACTGCCGACAACGTTTGAAAACGTCCTTTCTGCAGCTTACGGCTAATCCTGGACCGGCTATGTGACATATGAGCCGGTCCAGGCAAGGTCATGTGAATATTTTCAACTTCCCTGATATTCACTATGGGGCGCTTCTTTTCGGCACGCCCAGCTTCCGCGCCAAAAGGAAATCGAAGAGCCGATCGGGAGTGAATTTCTTGGCGCGCGATCCGACCTGGGCTTCCCATCCAACGCGATACTGAATTTTCGGCTTGGCGCTTGTAAAACATAGTTGTACAGCATCCGCTACCCGTTGTGCGGGGATCGCTTGTTCCGCGCAGCCGAAGATATATCCGGAAACATTGTCAATCAAGGCGCCATAATGCTTGCGCGCGGGAGAGTCAGCCGGAATGGCGGTGACGCATTCTTTCTCTTTTCGCCAGATTTCGGATTGGATCGTTCCCGGAACGATGAGACAAACGTGAATTCCTTCGGGCCGCAGCTCGAGCCTCAATGCATCAGTCATCGCCCGAAGCGCAAACTTGCTCGCGCTGTAAGCGCCAAAGAGGGGCGTTGAAATTTCGCCGGTGATTGAGCCCATATTTACGATTCGCGATCCTCCATTATCGGAGCCGGCCGTGTGCAGGCGGAGTAGCGGCAGCATGATTTGCGTGACCGCAATGGCGCCGAAAAAGTTCACATCAAACTGGTGGCGCCAGGCCTCAAGGGAGATAAACTCCACCGGGCCGACAATGCATATGCCGGCGTTGTTGACAATCCCGCATAATCCAGATTGGCCAACGTGGGAACGGATCTCCCTCTCTGCCGCGCGGATTGAGGTTATGTCGGTAACCTCAAGTTGTATGGGACGAATCGAGATCGGCGAGCCTATGCGCGCGTTCTCCACGGCGTTTGCTTCCTCCGGGGTCCGTATGCCGGCCCAGACGGAAAAGCCCTGGCGTGCCAGTTCAAAAGCGCATGCTCGTCCAATGCCCGTGCTTGTCCCGGTCACCAGGACGTGACGAGGAGGCCCGGTTAAAGCAGTGGAATCAATTCCAGCCGGATTTCGTTGAGACATGAGTTTCATGCCAATGTCCTGACGGATGGTTCCCTGTCCCATTGCCGCGTCTTTGCCGCGGCAATAAACGCATTTCCACGATTGGCATCCACCACGCCCGCGTCTTGCGGGACATTTGCCACTTTCAAAAGTGATTGGCCGCCACTGTCCGCGGCAATCGCCTTAAGGTGGCCAAAAGCGTCGCGCACGAAATCGATCGCTGCCGCCTCCTTCGACAACTCTTTTGCGCCTTCATCGGAGAGGATCACGGCAACGGCATCAAATAGTACAGACGGCGTCCCAGCTAATTGTCCATCCGCCGCTAGCATCGAGCCATCGACAAGTTTTGCGCCGCCCACTTTCGGCGCGACGATCTTCACGGTAGCGCCAGCTTCCGTTGCGGCCTTTTTTATCTTCTTGATGACAGCTCCATCCGACCCGTTAGCGATCAGGATGCCAACTGCGCGGCCCATCAGCGTGTCTTTCATCTTGCCGATGATCTGTAATGCTGGCGAAGGCGCCATTTCTTGTACCGAAGCAACGGCCGCCGGTGCGTTGGGCATTTTGTTCATCGCGAGCCCGGCCGCGACGCGCTTGGCGAGGTCTTCTTCGATATGTCGCAAATGGCCGACCATCGCTTCGCGAATATGTGCGTGTTCCACCTTCGAAAGCTCAAAAACCAGCGCTGACGCGATGTGCGCCTGCTCATGGGAGGTTTGGCTGATATAAAACTGGCGCGCCTGGCTATAGTGATCGGCAAAGCTCTCCGCTCGAATGCGGCCTTTCTCGCCGGTTTCGGTCACCGCAGCGCTGTGAAAGCCTGCGGGGGTTTCACGCGGTGAATTGCCAGACAATGAATTCGGCTCGTACGACACCCGACCCATCGGCTGCTCCATTTGCATGTGCCCATCGCGTTGTTGGTTCCCGAACGAACATTTCGGTGCGTTGATGGGAATCTGGTGAAAATTGGGCGAACCCAGCCGGATGAGCTGAGTATCGTGGTACGAAAACAGTCGTCCCTGCAGGAGAGGATCATTCGAAAAATCGATCCCCGGCACCACATGAGAAGGGCAATATGCGACCTGTTCCGTCTCGGCGAAGAAATTGTTTGGCCAGCGGTCCAAAACCATGCGGCCGATCACTTTCAGGGGCACAAGCTCTTCGGGGATGAGCTTGGTCGCATCCAGATGATCGAACGGGAAGGCGTCCGCTTCCTTCTGCGTGAAAAGCTGCACGGCGAATTCCCACTCGGGGAAATTGCCCGCGGCAATGGCGTCAAACATTTCCCGACGGTGAAAGTCCTGGTCGGCGCCGGCAATCTTGACGGTTTCATCCCAGATTGTGGACTGCAATCCCAGCTTGGGACGCCAGTGGAATTTTACGAATGTCGAATCGCCCGCGGCATTAATCAATCGGAAGCTATGCACGCCAAAACCTTCAATCATGCGCAGCGAACGCGGCAATGTGCGATCCGACATGATCCACATCACCATGTGCATCGATTCGGGAGTAAGTGAAATGAAATCCCAAAACGTATCGTGCGCCGTAGCCGACTGCGGGAAGCCACGATCGGGTTCCATCTTCACGGCATGGATAAGGTCGGGAAACTTGATGGCATCCTGTATGAAGAAAACCGGGATGTTGTTGCCGACCAAGTCCCAATTGCCCTCCTTTGTATAAAACTTGACGGAAAATCCGCGCACATCGCGGGGCGTATCAACGGAGCCTCCGCCCCCCGCAACCGTCGAAAATCGAGTGAACACCGGAGTTTTCTCACCAACTTCATTGAGAATTCTCGCGGTTGTGTATCGTTTCAAGGAGGAGGTGAGCTCGAAAAAACCGTGCACTCCGGTTCCCCGGGCATGAACGATCCGCTCGGGAATGCGCTCATGATCGAAATGCGTGATCTTTTCCCGAAGGATAAAATCCTCCAGAAGCGCCGGACCTCGCGAATTTGCCTTCAGCGAGTTTTGGTTGTCGGAAATCGGAAGACCCTGGTTGGTTGTGAGCGCCGGATGATCACCGCTCGCGATCTGATGAAGTTCACCGCCCTCTGCTATCCGCGAATCGCTCGCCCGCTTCGTTTTCGGCTGTTTCTGATATCGGGATTTATTCGTCCTTTTGCTGCTCCTCATGCCAAATCTCCTTAAAAAGTTATGCCAGTTTGGGGGCGCGCGGCGACCGATATGATTTCAAATCACAGAAGACGCGAACGACAGCCGTGGTCTACAAACTAAAACGATGACTCGGAAAGAACAACGGACAATCCACTGCCCCTGTCGGATTCTCAGTTGTCTGAATTGGTTGCAACGCGGTACGCTGAAACAGGCTTGGAAATTTGAATCGTCGTACTCCGTGGCCTTTACATTTTGGAAGGATGAAATCCGATGGAAAACAATACCGATCATCTTAATGATTCCGCGCATGGCACTCCGCGCGCAGCCCGGGATGTGGCACACGCCGCTGCCGAGGCAGTTGAATCAATCGCACAGCCGATTATGGAAGGCGTGAGTGAGGGCCGGGAGCAAGCCCATGTCATGAAGCGCACCGCGAGTAAGGCGGTCAAGGAGTCGGTTGATCGAGTCAATCGAGGAACAAAAAAGGCTTACCGTTCAATAAAACGATCCGGCCAGGAATTGGAGCACGTGACCCAAAATGCGATACGGCGTACGCCGATCACAACGGTTTTAATTGCCGCCGGCGTCGGCGCATCTCTGGGATATGTTCTGGGTCGCGCAAGCGTCCAGCACTCCTCGCGCCGTTGACAGCGATTGCCGCAGCGCCCCTTGGGTGTCATGAAACATCGACAGAAAGTGCTTGACCTGAAACCGACGCAGTTCGCCGTCGGTATGCTTGAAGTCCAGGAAAAAATTGAAATCGCCCGGGGCTATCGTAAAAAACAAATTCGCGACTTTATCGATGAAAATCCGGTGCCGGTAGTGATCGGGCCGGCCAGTGGTCTTTACCTCGTCGATCATCATCATTTTCTCGCGGTTTGTTACCACGTCGGCGTCAAAAAGGTCCGAATCAAGGTGGTCAAGGACTTTTCTAAACGGCGCATGAGTTACGCCCGATTCTGGAAGTGGATGTTCAAAACCCGCAACGCCTACCCCTTTTGCCAATTCGGAGAAGGTCCGCGAAAAGCCATTTACCTTCCCAAGGATATTCGAGGTCTGGCCGATGATCCGTATCGGAGCATCGCGTGGTTCGTGCGCAAGGCCGGAGCCTTTGAGAACAGCCAGCGCAATTTCGCCGAATTCAAGTGGGCCAATTTTTTTCGCGAGAGACGGTTATTGGATCGCTTCGGCCCTGCCGGCATGTCGCGCGCGCTTGTAAAGGCGGTCTCGCTGGCCCAGACGCCCGCCGCAAAGCACCTGCCGGGATTCGGCAAGCTCAATCTCAAAGAAAAAGGCGGCGTGGTTAAACTACTCAAGAAAAAGGGCGATGAGTTAGAGGCGCGCGACGATATTTAATTTCCTCTCGAACGCGCTCTCGCTCGGCCGGCACTTGAGCGATGTCTTCCATCGCAACACACATCAGTCCACCGATTTCTCCAGGCTCGTCGCGCATCGGAATATAACACCACGTGAACCACGCGTCTTCGCTGAATCCGTTTCGAATTTCTATTCCTTTATAAACCAGGGCAAATCAATGACGATCACCCGAATATCCTGGCGGGCTCTAAGAGCCGACCGCAGGCGGGAAGCACGCCGACTGTGAAGCAGCGCGTTCCACCAGTACTTCTCTACAATTTCCGGGATCATGACCGCCAAAAGACGATTCGGATACCGGCTGTTGATCACTTCGATATATTTCAGCAGCGGCGTGGTGAACTCGCGGTAGGGTGTTCTCACCAGTTCGAGCGTCGGCGCCCTGATGCCCGCGGCGCGAGCCGGCTCTATGATGCGTTCCGCCCACTGCCGTCGTATTTGCGACGCTTCGTCAGTCGCATCGTCCCCTTCGAGATTGGCGAGGTGAACGCCAGGAGAAACACATTGACGCCGCGATACTGCTTCCCGGTGTTGAGATTCTTTGGATGTCCGGCCTTGCTGCGGCCAAGGATCGGAGATCGCCACGGAACAACACCCGATTCGAGCATGGCAATGATTTGATCGGTGACGGTTTGATAAAGATCGAACGATGACATAACGCAACTCCTTCAACAGGTGACCGAGGGTCACGGGGTTGTGGACCAACCACACCCCCGCCTCAGCCTTGATGGAGGAGAAGCCCGGCAGCGGCCGTAGCGCAGGGGTCAAGGAGGAACCGTCGGAGAAGAGGCTCCATGTACGCATGGAGTAGTTCCTTGATGCCGAGCAGCGGTCGCTAAACTGGGACTCCAAGTCTGAGCGGGGGATTTCTGCCGAATACAGGTGGGAAAGAGATCGCGCTTATATCGATGGAACTGGTCTTAGTGGAACAGTGCTCGGGTGGTCGTTCCGCAAGTGATGGTATTTAGGAGAATCACTCCGCTAAGGCCGGGGACGATAATCACGCGGGTCAATGCAGGCGTCATAGGTGGCCTTATCAATCGGGCACCAGTCGGTCTGATTGATGCCGCGCTGATTGGGCGAGTTCGGGCTGAGGGGAAAGGCACTGGCTATTTTAATCCAGCGGTTCTGGAAACCCGCGACGAGCCGCAGGAGGGAGGCGAGTTCGCTGAGGTCCTGATCCTGACTGAAGATGAGTGCCACATCAAATCGGTTACGGTGCGCTGCGTCGAGCGCGTCAAGGGCAAGGCGCACGTCGATTCCCTTTTCCTCTCCGCTGGGAAAGGTAAAGGGCCCGAATCCGGGGACCTGAATCGTCTTATTGCGATAAACCAGCGGTCGACTGTAAACGGTGATGCCGCGGCGGCCCATCATCGCCAGCTTGTTGGACCAGAACTGGTGCCAGTAAGCATCGGCACGGGTGGACGGCACACCGGTATAGAACTGCACGCCGCTGAGCGTCCAGCCCTTGGTGTTGCAGACCGCCTGGGCAAGCCGCTGAACATCATAGTTGGGATAGTTATATCCGAAGGCGCTGCGGGCGTTATGGAAGAGATTCTGTCCGTCGATGAAAGCAACGGCGCGCTTGTCGCTGGGTTCGTTTGGCATGTTCTCAAATAAAATAACCCGACTGAGGCCTTGCGGCGTGTCAGCCGGGTAAGAAGTATTCATAGTATCGGCCATTCCCACGCAAAAGGCAAGCGAGTTCTGCTGATTTGCCTGAAAACATGGGGTTTTTTGCATCCTGGTGGGCCTTAGCGGACGGGTCATTGGGCTGGTCTCTCGCCATTCGGCGGAGTGTTATTATCGATCCATTCGTCGATGGCCGCTTCTGCGGCCTGCTGGAGCTTGATGGTCGCCCACGGGGACAAGTCTCCGGTTTGTGCCTGCGGAAAGTGATGGCAGATAACCGTCCAGAACGCCTCCAATTCATTCTCCGCCAATTCGGTTGTATCGTGTTGTGATGAGGTCATGTTGAAATCCCTTTCGTATGAGGGCGGGCCATGAGGCCCGCCCCGGTTGTAATGGCTGCTATTCCTTTTTTTCTGATGGTACCAGAAGCGAAATGCGTCCGTCGGTCGGCAGTGCATCGAGCTGGATGTTGAAGCCTTTCCCGTCTTTGGTGGGCCATGCCGCACCCACGCGGGTGAAGATAGCCTTTTGTCCCTCGCGGTCGCGGACCACATAGGCGATGTGGCTCGGGTGCTTGGAAGCGGCGGTGTCATTCTTTTCGGTCGTACTCATAGTCTTTCTCCTTCTCTAGTTTTGGACCGCGACCCTCGCGGCCTTTACAGCACGTAGAAATAAGCCGACCAGTCCGGGTGCGCAAGCTTTCCGGGCAAGGCGCGAAAATTGGGGGCGACCTTCAGGGGGAACCGATTTTCCGCTTGCCCGGCCCGGCGTCGGCTTTAGACGTGCCCGTGAAGGAAGGCCGCGTGTCGTCGGACACAAATCACCAAGGAGATCAAACAGTTGTGCAATTGCGGAAGGAAATGACCCCCTTGTGGGCAATCGCCACGAAGTCATCGAGAGGGTGGCGATAGATTGAGGGACGTTAACGCTTTCTCAACCAATGTTGTGATAGGCTGGTCGATGCTCAGGATCATCCAGAACTCGTCCGCCGGCGGAGCCAAGAACTACTACAGCACGGCGGACTATTACACCGAAGGCCAGGAACTCCAAGGAGTGTGGCGCGGCAAGGGTGCCGCTCGCCTTGACCTCAGCGGTGTCGTCGGAAAAGACGCCTGGGATTCGCTGTGCGAGAATCGCGATCCGGCCACCGGCAAAACATTGACCTCACGCCAGAAAGCAGAGCGGCGCGTGGGCTATGACTTCAACTTCCACGTCCCCAAGAGCGTCTCAATCCTGTACGGCATCACCGGCGATAAGCGTATCGTCGATGCGTTTGGGCAGAGTGTGAACGACACCATGCGGGAGATGGAACGGGAGATGAAAACCCGTGTGCGGGTGGCCGGGAAGAATGAGGATCGCACGACGGGCGAGATGGTCTGGGGAGAATTTGTGCATTTCACATCGCGGCCAGTGGACGGCATCCCCGACCCGCACCTCCATGCCCACTGTTTCGTATTCAACACCACATTTGACCCCAAGGAGAATCGCTGGAAGGCTGGTCAATTTGCAGACCTGAAGCGCGATGCGCCCTACTTTGAGGCGAAATTTCATTCCCGGATGGCGCGGAATTTAGCAGAGCTTGGTCTGCCGGTGGAGCGCAACAAGAAGGGCTGGGAAATTCGCGGTATCTCGGCATCTGCGATCACGAAATTCTCCCGGCGCACGGCGTTGATCGAAGAACTAGCCAAGTCCAAAGGCATCACCAGTCCCGGCGAGAAGTCGGAGCTCGGCGCTAAAACAAGGGAACGGAAACAAAAGAAGCTGACGATGGTTGAACTTCGGAGCGAATGGCGTTCGCGTCTGTCCGACGATGAACGGTCTGGCATCTTCGAAGCCGCCAAGGGAATCGGTAGTGTGCCCATCGCCGAAAATGTGCGTGCGGCGGAGATCGCCGCAAAGCTCGCTATCGATCATTGCTTCGAACGGAATTCAGTGGTGCCTGAGCGGACATTGCTGGCGGAAGCTATGAAACGATGCGCGGGTGAAGTGACCGTGGAGGCGACGGAGGCCGCCGTTAACGATCAGGACATCATCGTAGGCGAGAAGGAAGGCAGACGCCTGGCGACGACGCGAACCGTTCTGAACGAAGAGCAACGGATGATCGATTTTGCGCGGAACGGACGCGGAGCGTGCATACGCCTTGGGCAAAGTTCTCACGTCTTCAGCCGCGAGTGGTTGAACGATGGGCAGCGGCGCGCGGTCAATCACGTTCTGGAATCGACCGATCGTGTGATTCTTGTGCGCGGCGTGGCCGGCACGGGAAAGACCACGACGATGTCTGAAGCGGTCGAAGCAATCGAGGCCGGTGGCAAGAAAGTCTTCACGTTTGCACCTTCAGCCGATGCTTCGCGGGGCGTGCTGCGCGATTCAGGATTCAAGGACGCCGAAACCGTGGCCCGGCTGCTGAAAGACGAAAAGCTCCAGGAGAACATTCGCGATCAGGTGATCTGGATTGATGAGGCATCCCTGCTCGGCAGCCGAACCATGCGGCAGGTCTTTGATCTGGCGGACAAACTGGAGGCCCGGATCATTTTATCCGGTGATCGCCGGCAGCACGGTTCGATCGAACGTGGCGCAGTGCTGCGACTTTTGGAGACCGAAGCGGGCCTGGTCCCTGCCGAGATCAAAGCCATTCAGCGGCAAAAAGGTGAGTATTTGCAGGCCGTGAAAGCGCTATCTGAGGGCAGGATTGAGCAGGGGTTTGAGAAGCTCGATCAACTGGGCTGGATCAGGGAAGCGTCTGACGCGGAGCGTTACAAACTGCTCGCCAGCGACTACCTGGCCGCCGTCAATCAGGGAAAATCGGCGCTGGTTGTCTCTCCAACTCACCGGGAAGGCGATTGGGTCACCGATGAAATCCGCGCAGAATTACGGCGCGAAAAGAAACTTGGAGCTGAGCAGCGTCAATTCCGTGTTCTTCACAACGCGAACCTCACCGCGGCGCAGCGGGCTGATTCCGTCAATTATACTTCGGACTCTGTCCTGATTTTTCATCAGAATGCTAAGAAATTCCGTAAAGGCCAGCGTGTGGTGGCCGGCGAGATAAAGTTGCCGTTGGAGCAGGCGGAACGTTTCACGGTGTTTCGGCCAGAGGTGCTTTCCGTAGCTAACGGCGATGTGCTTCGCATCACACACAACGGCAAGTCGAAAGATGGGAAGCACAAGCTCAACAATGGTGCCCTAGTGAAAGTGAAGAATTTCACGCCGGCCGGGGATATTCGATTGACCAACGGCTGGATTGTCGACAGAGAATTCGGGCACCTGGCACACGGGTATGCAGTGACCTCGCAGGCCAGCCAGGGCAAAACCGTGGACCGGATTTTCATCGGGATCTCATCGGTGAGCTTTCCTGCGGCAAGCCGCGAGGGTTTTTATGTCGCCGCATCTCGCGGAAAGGAAATGGCTCAGATTTACACTGACGATCGCCATGCGTTGCTGGAAGCAGTCAGCCAAACGGATGACCGAATGAGCGCGACCGAATTCATGTCCGCCCGAGAGGATCGCGAGTGCCGTGAAATCAGGCGACAGATGGAGCAGCGGAGGAAAACAGCACAGCGGAACGTCGTGCCGCCGCGGGAAATGGAGGCAATGACCTATGAACGATAACGGCACAAGTCAAAAGTATACGACCCGTTTCGGCGACAGCTCCGAGTCTGGCGGAGCGCCGGACGCGGAAGGCACGGAAGACCTTGGCGTATTCGGTTTTCTTCGCGGAAGAACCGATCGGGCAGAAATGTTGGAGCTGAAGAAAAGAACGGGCGACATCCGCGCTATCGCGTATGGGTGGATTCAAAAGGTCGACTTTGATCCATCCGCTGGCATCACCCTTCACGCAGGCGCCGACACAATCACGATCAAGGGCCGCAATTTGAACGTGGTCGCACGCCAGCAAATCAGTCTACTTGGGGGCATCATCCGTCACCGCGCCGCGTGGATTGCAGAATCGGATCAGAGCGCGGTTCTTCAGGCGGACAAGAATTCGATCGTCGTCGAAGCGATCGAGTGGTGAGGCGTGAATGGGCTGGGGTCGCATCGATAGCGAATTGAATGCTCCCACGGACTGTGGTTCCTGGCCACAATGCGGGCTCACGAGCGCGTTAAGGTGTCGTCATGAGGTCGCCTACCGTTAGAGGCGCCCACGCGAATGACGAACTGGAGACACCATGCCGAAGACTTACTGGCGAAGAACGTTGTCGCTTCTTTTTGGTCTGCTTGTTCTTGTGGCGAACGCTGGTTGCAATCGGGCACCTGTGGGAACTTCGGACAATTTGAAGGCGGATTATGATCGTGTGGTCAGGGAAAGAGACGATCTGAAAGCCGATTTCGACAAGCGGAAGGGGGAAATTGAAAGCCTGTGGCAGCAGCGAGTTTCCGACAGGGAACAGAAGATTGCTGACCTGACAAGCGAAAACGCGAACCTGCGGCAGCGGCTTTTGGTCGCGGATGCCGCGGGGCAAGACATACCGCTAACTGATTCTGCGCGCACCCGCTCGATGATGTGGCTGAATGTCATCTACATATTGATTATCGCCGCCTGTCTGGCCCTGGTGGCGGTCGTACTCTGGGTTCACGTGAATCTCCGCGAACGCGTCCGCGTCTTCGTGATGCAACAGGCGAAATTCATACCGATGAAAGAGGTTCTCAATGTGGAATAAAATGGGATTACTCGGCACTTCCCTTCAAGTCATGCTGCCGCTCGTGATGAATCCGCTGATCTGGGCCGGCGTCGTCGCGGGTACCTTCATCGGCTGGGGCTTTTGCTGGATTGTGTTTGTCCTTCCGTTTCAGAAAAACATGGGGGAGCGGGAAGCGCAGCTGGATCACTGGTCGGCGCTAAACCAACAAATGCAGCAACTCACCATGGATAACCGGAGTATGTCGCAGGTGGAACTGAAGCAATATATGGCGTCTAACGAAGAGGCCGCGGCTGCCTTTTCCGAAGTCCAGCGCCGACTCCAGGAGCGGGAAATCCGGATGAGCGAAACGCCGATCTCGTTCGTCTTCATTCCGATCTCGGTGGTCGCTATCGCATTCGGTGGCGTGGTGCTTATATTCAAGGCAATGAATCAGCGGGCACTTGTGACGATTGAGCATGTCATGGAACTCGCCCCGCACGAAATCGTGCGCGAGGTGGTTCAGCGGCATATTGCATTGAATGCTCCACGCACCGCCGGTCTTGTCGCTCTGCAATCGCCTCAAGGGGGATAGTTCAGGATTCAGGGCGATGGAGGATATCACAGTTTGGTGGACCGCTTTTCACTTGGCCGCGTGAACGAGCGAGTGCTCGCGGAATACGGGAGGTGCTCAATATCGAAATCAGGTCAAGAACATTCCGGTACCCGCTTCTCAATATCCGTTGAATAGAAGTTGGCTGTTGCTGTCCAGCATCACTCTCAAAAAGTGCTTGCCAGATACGTGATAATCCGGTTTATCACGTATATGGACAGTAGCGTTCTCGAAGATCCAAAAGTTAACCATTTGCCGACGGCGACGGCTCAACGATTCTCGTTGTCGGTCGATCTGCTTCAATTCGTCCCGGAAGAGGAAGTGTGGCTCGCGGGGCAATTGTCGCCGCACACACGTCGGGCATACAAACAGGACGTGGCACATTTCGTCCGAACGATGGGCATTACGTCGGCCGACGAATTACGAAAAGTGAGCCGGGCCGCGATCGTCGCGTGGCAGAACGCAATGAAGGCGAGCGGCGAAAGGCCGCGCACGATTCGGCGTCGCCTCTCGGCTCTCTCGTCATTGTTTGCACACCTGGTCGAACATCGTGCGGCGGACGAAAATCCCGTGCGTGACATCAAGCGTCCGCGCGTCAATCGCCGGCAGGGAACCACGCGTGCCTTTTCGACAAAAGAAGCCCGGATGATTCTGGATGCTCCCGATCCAGCGACGTTGCGCGGCCTGCGCGATCGCGCCATTCTTTCGGTGGGTTTCCAAGCGGGACCACGCCGCTCAGAAATTGTGAGCCTTCTGGTGAAGGACTTCCACACCAATGCCGGTTTCAAATCGTTACATTTCATCCGCAAGGGAGGCGAAGATTTATCCTTGGCTCTAAACCCGCAATCGGCGGAGCGGATCGAAAAATACCTGGCTTCTGCCGGCCATGGCTGCGATCCCGGCGGACCGCTGTTCCGCCCGGTCGGAAGGGACAAGCCTCGCAAGCCGCGGCGCGCGGAGTTGCGACGGCATCTGCATCCTGAAACGGTGGATATGATCCTTCGCAGATACGCCGCGAAAATGGGATTGGATTCGGGGTATAGCGCTCATTCAATGCGAGCGACGTTTATCACAACGGCACTCGACAAGGGCGCGAGCCTTCCGCCTGAGCTTTTGCTCCATAATCCTTTGACCTTCGGGATGCGGTCTGTGGGTCCCAGAGCTGGAATAGCGTTTGTGGTCATGTTTCTCTTTCTTTTTTGTTATCAGGGCCAAAATTGTCTTCCTCTGCTCGTTTTCATGATCGCATTCGTTTCATTTTGCGTCGTGGCACAGATCGGAGCCATGGTTCGCTGGTGGCGCGGCGAAGAAATGAATACGAGATATAACGGCAAACCCTATCTGATGTGGCTTCTGCCCTGGGGTGAAATCACGATCAAGCGGCTGGAGCCTTTCATAATGCTTTTTCTCGGGTTCGGCGTGCATCATCTCAATCACGCTCTCGGCTCATTTCTGATAACCGCTGCCTTCGGGCTGGTGATCAGGGTTTCGCTTGAGTATCGCCTGATCAGGACGCAGGCCATGGATATGAATGACGCCATGATTCAACAGAAGATCGCTTTAGAGAACGTCCGCAACATGCAGCGCAGATAAATCACGAATGAGCTGAAAAAGGCTCTGGGTTGGCGAAACCCTATGGTCGAAAGGTTGTTCCAATGATGTACAGAGGCAGAACTGGTTACTTGCACAAAAAGTTTCTAGACGGGTTTGATGAACTGTCGTCCGTAATGCCGTATGTGGCCGGAAGCAGAGGGTCCTACGGCGAAATGCCCGGCGACTTTGCGTGGCCCCAGGCGGACGACGCTTCGCCGGATCATAGCTCGACGCTTGAAAGCCGGCTCAAGCAGGCCAAGTCGCGCGAGGACCATGGGCGCGAGGACAAAGAATTAGAAATGGACCGGGAATAGATGGAAACCGACGTTGTGTGGGAGACCTCTTACAAAAGAAAGGAGGAGCCGTGGATATATTTGATATAGTTGCCCATGTAGTTGTTCATGCGGTCAAGAAGATCCTCTTCCCCGAGGATTAGTGGCAATGCCGCGAAACGCGGGCAGGACGAATTCCCCATTCGTCCTGCCCGCTTTGTTGAAATTGTGCAAGTTCATTTAGTCCTGAATATGAGGCTTTCGATCGCCATCCCGGCCTTCACGCAATGCGCGGTCATGCGCGGACGGACGAAAAGGAAAATTCGCTAGAAATTGATCCGCTTTTTTTGTGGGACCCGACGTATGATGAACAGGAAATCCAACTCGCAAGTCATCGCGGCGATTCTCGTTGATGCCCGAGACGCGGCGCGACGGCTTGCGATCAGCCCGCGGACCTTATGGCAACTGACCAAGGATCGAGTCGTGCCGTCCATGAAAATTGGCAAATGTGTGCGATACCGCGTTGCCGATCTGGAAGATTGGGCGCGCCGCGAGATTGAAAGAGGAGCGTGAGCAATGGCAAGCGTCAGCAACGAACAGGGCCGGCGAGCGATTCAATTCGTCGGCGTAGATGAGAAGCGTCACTCCATTCGCCTCGGAAAATGCGATCAGCGAACCGCTGATGGCGTGAAATTGCATGTGGAGCGACTTGCCGGCGCCAAAAAGACGGGAATGCCGATTCATGTCAATACCGTCAACTGGCTCGCCTCCATTGGTGACGAACTGCATGCCCGGATCGCCCGAAGTGGATTGACAAACCCGCGCCAGATCGTTGCGAATGGCGTCCTGACGCTTGGCAACATGGTCGATGCATATATCGAACGTCGGAAGGCGGACATGAAGCCCTGGTCGATTACGACGCTCAAACAAGCCAGGGACAAGTTGGTTGCGTTCTTTCGTGCCGACAAGCCGGTCTCTGAAATCACGGTTGCTGATGCCTTGGATTTCAAGAGGCATCTGACCGCACAGCATTCTTCCGCCTACGTCGCGAAAATCGTGCTGAGGGCTCGCCAATTCTTCAAAGATGCCGTGGACGGCGAATTGCTCTCGCGAAGCCCATTCTCCAAGGTCAAAGCGGGTTCACAGAAGAATCCGCAACGGCTGCGGTTCATCAGCCGAGCGACAATCGATAAGGCAATCGAATACGCTCCGGACATCGAATGGAAGCTCATCATCGCCTTTGCCCGGTACGGTGGCGTTCGCATTCCGAGCGAAATCCTTGCCCTGAAGTGGAACGACGTGCTTTGGGATCAATCGAAGATTCTCATCCGAGCCAGCAAAACCGAGCATCATGTCGGCAAGGAATCGCGGCTTATCCCGCTCTTCCCGGAACTCAAGAGCTATCTCCTCCTGGCATTCGCCCAAGCGGAAGAGGGGGCGGTTCACGTCATCACACGGTATCGCTGTCCATCCGTAAATCTTCGCACGTATTTCCTGCGGATTCTGGGCAACGCGGGCATCGAACCGTGGCCAAAGCTATTCCAAAATCTGCGTTCGTCCCGTCAGACAGAATTGACCGAAACTTGGCCGGCCCATGTGGTCTGTGCTTGGATCGGCAACAGTGAGGTGGTGGCCAGGGATCACTATCTGCAAATCACCGATGAGCATTTTACCAAGGCGGCGGGAGGGTCGGAAGATTCAGGCGGTGCAGAATCCGGTGCAGCATCTGCACGCGGCACGTCGCAAGACGTCGTACCATCTTCCGACGATAAATCCTCAAGCTCAGAGGTTGCAACGAGTAACGACGAGATGCGAGTCAGTGCGAAATCCTGCGAAGAAGAATCAATGGGCGATACAGGGCTCGAACCTGTGACCCCCAGCGTGTCATAATACTTCTGCGAACGTAGAAAAGCACAAAAAGACCCATATTTTTAAGCATTTTAGTGTATCTCACCCCTATTGCAAGTGGTTGCAAATCGTGTTGTGCATTCGCAAGGGTTTACGGTAATGCGACGTGTCCAAAGCGGTAAAAACCGGATTGGTCGGTGGGGTGATCCGGTGATGCACGCGCGAATGCTCCGCACCGGGGCAAATCTTCGCTTGAAACGGTCAAGGGACGTGTCGGGTGGGGACGACCATCGAAAACGCGGCAGATTGCTTGCTAGGCGTCTCGCCCATTATTTAGCGCACGGGGTGATTGCGGCGATTTACTCAGATTGAATGAGCTCGCGTGCACTCGATTTCAAAGATACCATTCTGCGCCGCAGTTACTGCAACGAGCTTTTGTCTCTGTCTCCTTGCGCGATAGACCAGTTCCAAGGATGGATATCCCGCCGGTCAATAACGCTGCGGTTGCCTTGGTGCCGCTGATCCCCTTTTTTCGGGTGACTCGATAAGTCCTCACGTTGCCGCGTACTTGACAATGGGGACAAATAATTTGGCTGTCTTTCTCCGCCTTAATCTTTGAATTCGCTTCGCCCGTCATAGCGATGCCAACTAGAGATAGGATGATGCCGCCGGCCAAAACCAAGTAGCCTGCTTCATTTACGATTTGCGATCTCGAGGTTTGTAGGTCCCAGCGGTCCAGCCAATTCATCATGTACACGCCAGCGATTATCGTCGCGATACCGACGATGACAATTAATCCGCCAGTACAACCGGCTTCATAAGTGAATTCCTCCGCGGAGTTTGATGAAGCAGATGCGCGATTAGGGACGATCGACGTTACGGGCGTGGCCAAGTTGTCGCCAGGGGGCTTTTGATTGACTAAATCCGGCGTCGCTGATGCTGCAATTGGATATCCACAGCGCGGGCAGGAGGGTGCTTGCGATGACACTTCCGCCTTGCATTCTGGACAGGTGATAAGAGCCATCTGCATCCTCATCGCGGCATGGGACGGCCATTTTCCCATGCAACCCAATCAAATCCCGAATATGAAACGCTCGCAACTTTGCCGATTGTTTTGTCAAACGTCAGCGAAATGAAGCCGCTAGAATCATCGACATATTGAACAAATACTGTGACGGCGCTGAACTGATCTCGCGCGGTAGATTCTATGGACAGAGGGGGGACACTTTTACGTAATTCCGCCCTCACCATTTCGTCGGTCATTCCGACCTCGATTTGGGGAATGTAAGGCTGTGGTGGCGGCTTTGCGGACCTCAATTCTTCATCCTCTTGTCTGTGTAGATAATCGTAATATTCTCTTTCGTTCTCCTTCTCAATCGCCTTCACTTTCGCCAAGCACTGACGCACTTGTGGACTGTCGGGATAATTAGCGAGGTAATTCGTCGCTGTGGCTTCAGCGGTACTGTACTCCATTATGTAAATTTGATGGTTTATTTCATTGCAGACCGTCCCTTCGTCGGGTGAACGGCATCCCAGCATTAGCGCGGATGCTATTCCAACGAATATCGCGATCAGCTTTATTGTCTTCAATGTCTGCCCTTTTCTATTTGAGATTGCGAGCAGTCCACATTGCGCATTGTCTATGGCGTCATTATTCAAAAAGGTTGATTTTCGTCAATCGTGGCAGGCTCGGCATACGCACGGCGGTTTGGGCTGATCGTTCGGCAGGTGCGCGCGGCAAGGAAAATGTCGCAAGAGGATCTCGCTCATGCCGCAAAACTGCATCCAACGCACATTAGCCTTATCGAGTCCGGGCGGCGTTCCGTTCGGGTAGAGACGATACTTCAACTGGCAATCGCGCTAGGAGTTCAACCGGGGGAGTTAATGCCAACCAATCGCACTGCTGCTCGAAAATGACGCGAAAATGCCAAAATGCCTGCCGAAGAATGCCCGGCATACGATCTGGATGGGTTGCGTAAGCGGATTTGGGGGTTTCGTAATGATGATTACGGGTGTCGATGTGGATTGCCGCTGAGATAACTGATTTCTCCCGCTACGGGGCGAGCAGATTATCGACTTCCGACCCGCTCATCGTCCTGATTAGTGCAAAACAGGATATAACGGCGTCCGGGTACATCGCGGAAATTCGCCTGTATGCTCGGAGCAGTGCCTTCAACGCCTGCGTTTGCGCACCAACTTTATCTTAGATGGAATTTTCAGTATCGGCGCAGCTTTGCTAAAAGCACCGTTCACGCCTGGCACTTTGTGGGTTTCGTAAACCTGGCCATCGGTTCCTGCGTATGTGACCCACAACTTGCCGTCTACTACAGCGGCGCTAAAGCCACCAAACCACTCGCCGCCCATTCGCGTCAATGGCTCTGCGATGCTGTCATCGGATTTTACCGAACCGTGATAGAGATAATGAAAATCCAGATCTAGAAAAAGAACGTGGATGAGGCCATCGGAGGTTTGCACCGTAGACCAGGTTGCGACTTGCGAGAAAGGACCAACGATCTTGCCTCTGCCTGCCGCTAATTTCGGCATCTTCATTTTGGTTTTCTCTGCTCAAGCCTCGAGTCGTACTACGGCATTCGTCGTACTTGCGCGGATTAGATCAGTTTGCGACACCATCGTCAAATTGGCTATAGGTTTTCCCCATGTTGAGGTGCAGGGCACCCACGCCCCTCATTAGTGCGAATCCTCGCTTGAAGGTTCAGGGTATATGCCGGGGTGGGTTGAACGGGGCAAAACGCGGAGAAATGCTTGCTATACGCCCCGTCCGGTCTTTTGCAAACGGGAGATTTCCGCGCTTCACTAAGATTAAAAAGTGCCGTTTCCTTTTTGGTAGCTGGAAATGCGATTTGAAATTTTATTCATCATGGGCGCTCCTTGGGCGTGCGGGAGGCGGGGGAATGGTAACGCCACGGTCGTTGAACATCCCAATCTTTGAAACATTGGGTGGGGTTCGGCTTACAGTATGGGCGCTGAAACGAAATGGAAAACCTGCATTTAATGGATGGCCGGCATAATGCGTCGTCAAGCTCTCAAGTAAACTCTGAACCTCCAAGCCGCGCATCAGAACCATTTCACCGTCAGGACCGCTCGCCACAATTTCAACCAATTGGCTTTCGCTATTCAAAAACCACTGATTCATCACATCAGGAATTATTGGGTACGCGGTAAAATATGATTCCTCGTGCCGCAAATTAAATTCGGTAACAGCATCGCGTTCGGGTTGCCACATTAAATGGCCTTTCAAACGATATAGCCTGACGGCCAACCATGTGTCTTCGCTCGCAATGTTATCTATCGGTGTTGCTCCAATTCCTCCCGACCATCCTTCGTTGAAAAACCTTGTCAAATCTACGCCTTTTACTCGCAAATAGACGTGTTGAACCTTTATAGGAGGCCCTCGTCGATGAACAATTCTTACTCGAATTCCGTTACCGAGAGCGTTCCCTGTCGCAAGATCGGTAAATATGTGCGGATGTAATTCAGCTTTCAAATTTGGCCGCAGAAGCCGTAACCATTTGAAGAATTTAATTAAGCCCCATGCCGCCGACCCTAATAACCCCAAAACACCGACGGCAAGCAGTCCAAGCTGAATCCATATATCGGCAGACCACGAAGACATATCTCCCAATCATAACCGAATGGAGACAATGTCGTCGTCGTAGAGTCCCCGCGACGATCGCGATCAGAAAACCCCAGCGGCCCGGCCAATGCCGGTTGCCGCTGAGGCCCTTTTGGAGATATTCAAAAATCTCTGCGGCGCCAGCGAAACGCTTCGCCCGACACGCATAGAGATTCAAACCTTTTCATCGGCGTTTGAAGCTGCGAGCGGCCCGCTTCGCCTGCTCGCCGTCAGATGCCAAGCTCCGCATCAAGTCTTCAAGCAACGAGACGCGGGCGTAGGCTTCGGGATTTTGGCTTGCCCGCAAATCGTTCAACAGCGCATCGTTCAGATGACTAGGCAGCAGGTCATTCGGCATCACGTCGAAAACGACGGCGGATATGACATCCGCGTTTCCCGCACGAGCCGCCGCTCTCACGTAATTTTCGCGCTCAGTTACGGGCATCGCGGCCAAGCGCTTCCGAATCTCCGCCATGATCGGAAACTTCGCCGCGTCAGGCTTCCCGAGCAGGCTAGGCAACTTCGTTTTGGCTTCGTTCAATCTTTGGACGAGCCAGTTCATTCGCCTGCCGACGACCTTGTCGATGGCTTGGTCGGTGGCTTGAAGCTCTTTCTCGATTTCGGGGCCCTGCGCGTCAGGGACATACGTTCGACAAATCGTGGCGATGTTCTCGCCAGCGCGATCGAGGCAATTGCTACACTCATCGGTGATCTCGTCGAAGAATGGGCCGAATTCCACCTTCGCGTTTTCGGGTAAAAATGGAGCTGTTGTGAGGCCATAACGGTTCATCGTCGCAGCTACTGTGCTCATAAAAGTCTCAACTTTCCCGGGCAATTGCCCGGCGTAAAATGTTTATCTCGGTTTACTCGTCGTCTTCGCCACACAAACCCCCGGAAACGCAACCGGGCGAGTCCTGCGCGGTTTCACCTTTTCTGCGCCGCCGTTTTTTGAAACCATTGTCGGTGGAGACGACAACGTATTTATTTCGTTCACGGACATGGGCTTTTTCGTTTTCAGCGCCAAGCCGAAGTGATTGCGCTAGGCGGCGATCATCCTCGCGTTCCTCCGGACTTTTCTTTTTTTTAGGCTTACGCTGCTTTGCAATCCTTTCCTTCGCAAAAACGAGCCGCTGTTTGTGCGCCTCATACTCGTCCGCAAGGCCGTATGGATCGCGCAACAATGCGGCCAACAGTCCGCCGAGATTCCTCACGGTCGGGTCATCGCGCTTTTCGCGCCCGATCCGGCAAGCCATTTTTAGTTCATACAAGGTTCTAGTTTTCAAAGCTTCGCGGACGGTTGATTTGTTTACATTGAGGTCCTGAAGTTGCTGTCCATGCTTCTCTTTGTTCTTAAGATTCCTTTCTTTCGCACTCACCTCCTTGCCAAAATCAAAAGAAGAAAAATGACCATGATTTTCCCTTGGGTTCAATTGGTCCTTCTTATTTTCTGTTTTGTTGGTGTTCGGGGGGTGCCCCTTACCCACGGTGCCGGGGTGAGTTTTACCCCCTCTCGATGAATGGCGCACCCCGTCAGAGGGGGTGGGCTTTCCGAATGAAACACAAACGCCGGGCTACGTGTAAAAATAGCAAGTTTTGCAACGCAAGTAAATCACTTGCAAAAAGAGAAAAACTAGACAAGCACACACAGAATCTACGGGATTTGGATGACGCGCGTTTCGGCAGGTGCGAACATTTTCGCAACCCTCGGATAAGAGCCGTCGCGAAATGCAATTCAAAGTTTCTCACACGCTTATCCAATCGCTGCGGCCACTTTACGGGCGGCGGCCTCGTTGCGTTCAGCGTAAAGCTCCGCCATCTTCACATGGGAGTGACCCAGCACCACCCTGACCGCCTCAATGCCGAATAGCTTATTGATTTCGGTGGCCGCCGAATGCCGCAGGCGGTGGGGGTTCCATCGCGGGATGATCCGCTCATTGTTGCCAATGACGAGACCAGCCTTTGCCCACTCATCCGCTTCATCGCACGCCCGCTTAATTGCCCGGCGATAGGCGTTGACCGTGTAGCAGTCGCCTGGCTCCCGTTTGGGGTTTTTCTTCACATTGGAACCGGGGCGGTTGCCGCAAGATAACGGCGTCTTGCGCTCCTCAAATCGGCGTTGCCGCATTTCCTTCATCGCAGCGGCGGGGGAAAAGACAAAGGCGTCGGGATCGAGTTTGAGCAAGAACGGTTTGATGATTTCCTGCGCACGGGGTCCGATGGAGATGGTGCGTGTCTTACCCTTGTGCGCCGTCTTATGCGTCCGCGGTTTGTAGCTCCACACGTCGCCAGTGCGGTCAACGTCACCGATCCGCATTGAGCAAATCTCGCCGGGCCGAGCGCCGGTCAATCGCTGCAACTGAAGTATGGCTGCAACAACGTTCGATAGGTGGGGCAACGTTGCATCCACTATGTCATCCGCAATCGGCAGCACCGGAGCGGACTCACGCACCGCCAATTCCCCCATCTTGAGGCTTTTTATTGTCATCAAATCTTGATGCACTGAACTGGGAACAAGCTTTTTGACGGCGGCCCACCTGAAAGTTTTCTTTAGCCTGAAAATCTGTGCGTTGATGTAGATTCGGCAATGCCCTGCGTCGATCATCACTTGGCGGCACGCCTCAAGCGCCACCTGATCGAATGATGCAGCGGGGGTTTCACCGTACAGGCGGTTCAAGATGCTCAGCGGTGGTTTGAACGAATCGGCCTCACCGGAAGGCGTTCCGTCCCGTCGGCGGTAATATGCTTTGGCATAAATCCAAAATCGCTCAATCACCTCTGCGACCGTAAGGTCGGACGCGCGGGGCGTTTGACGCCCACTCGCCATCCACTCACCGATGAGTCGGTCATATTTGGATTGACTTGCCTTCGATTTCCACGGGCCGAGATAGAAATCAACGCCCCTCAAAGTAACGACGGCTTGACCGCTCGGCCGGTGCTTGCGGTATGACGGATTAAGGCGGGTCAGACGTGGCATAGCGACACCTCCAAAATAGGTCCCAAAACGGTAAATACCGTTTTGCACTTTTGGGTATGTGCCGCACTGCCCACGCGGGCAGGTACGTTAATTCAACGTTCGGCGAGATTTATAACAAATGGGCGATACAGGGCTCGAACCTGTGACCCCCAGCGTGTCATGCTGGTGCTCTGGCCAACTGAGCTAATCGCCCTAACTTTTTCGATGGTATAGCGGCATGGGATTTCGTTCAAGCCGCTGAAACGGCACACTTTCTCTGCTCGCACAGTTTTGATTTCAAAGCCAGTATAACGTGAGCGATGTCTTAACCGCACCCCATCTTTTGGCTTTGCGGTTCCGGTCTCCTCTACCTCCGCAGATTCGAAGATGATTCGGGAGGTCTATTGGGCAAAATGAAACTCAACCAGCTATTTTCGGGGACAGACGGCTGGCTACTCGCGCCTAGGTCCGGATCAACTCTGCCGCAGAGCTGCCTTAAGCGGGCCGAGGTGGGACTCGTACCGGCGCCATCGCTGTACGGAAGACTTATATATCGGTCTGCGCACCTGCTGCACGCTGGCGGTCAGAACGGCTCGTTTGGTATTGTGGAACCGCAGACACCGATCATCCCACGGCAATCCGAGGAAATCCGTCATTCGGCGGGATTGCCTCTCAAGGTCAGAGACGACATCCTCGTAGTCCACATCCAAGATCGACAGGTCGAGCGACGCCTTCCAATGGGCCATCAAGCGTTCGTATAGCCGGTAGAAGTTTCCCAGATCGGTCAAGTCGTGCTTGAATTCCTGTCCGGCGCGGAATGGAGTCATGAAGCACGACAGGCACGTGTCCATCGGATCACGGCGACAGTGAATGATTCTGGCCCCCGGCAATAGCAGCGAAATCTGACCCAGAAACATAAAATTCATAGGCATCTTATCGGTAATCCGCGTAGCGCCGGGATTCAGCGCCGTAATCGATGCCTGGTAGATATCTGCCATGTCATCAACCTGTTCGAGTGTGATGCGGTCGAGGCAGGCCGGATAATCGCTCATTTGGGCAGACAGCGCGGAAAGCGTTCCGATGAAAATCTGCTGAATGAAGTTCAGTTCGCCAGCGCCGTGAACCGCCGGGTGCGAAGCGACAATTTGTTCGGCGAGCGATGTTCCCGACCGGGGCATGCCGACGATAAAGACCGGTTTGTCCGAGCGGTCAGTCGCCCTGGGGAGCGAGCGGAGACGCTCGCGGGTGAAGTAAGCGATTTGGCGGCTCGCCCACCGCTCCTGGGCGACTGGATCGTACTTCGCGCGGCGAACTTCATTTCCACGAGAGGCATATAAGAATGCTTCGTCATATCGCCCAGCGCGCTCAAGCAAATCGGCGGCGGCGAAGTTCAATGTATATTCATCAGGCGTTGTGCCGGCTTGGAGGAGTCCAGAGATCATTTGCAGGGCATGTTCCTCGCGGCCAAATCGAGGCGCCAGTCGGCCATAGAGACGGGCAGTCGATGGCGTAAGCCGGTCCTTGGTCAGCAGTTGTTGAACAAGATCCCAAGCCGCGTTAGTTTCTCCTGCCGCCTCAAGAACCCATGCCCGCGACAGGAGGCACTCGGGCTTGGTTGGGTCCAACTCCATCGCGCGGGCGGTGGATTTCAACGCAAGGTCGATCGCACCCCGGGTCAAGTACCATTCCCCAAGCCAGGCATTGGCTGACGCAAAGTTCGGGCTCAGTCGCACGGCCGCCAAGAAATGGTCGCCTGCGTCGTCGGAGCGTCCCATTGCAAGATTGCAGACTCCCGCTGCCAAATGAAACTCGGCGGCTTGAGGATTCAGGCGAATGGCGCTTTGGAATTTTTCGTCCGCTCCCGACAAGTTTCCGCTGGAGAACAGGGCGTGACCAGATTCGGCCTCGTGAGAGGCGAGAGCGGTCAGGCGCTGGTCCGACGACACTGGCTGGGCGGATTCCCCATTTTGAGAATTGGATGCAGGATTGCCGCTCATACACAACCACAAATAAACCCAATCGGAGGGGAGGGCAAATCAATACGTTTGCTCTGGCGAATACGAAAGCAGCTAAATCGCGAAAAGAGTGCCCGCCCGCCACGGAAATGACGGCGATGCCTATGAAAGGTGCCTGCAATGAATTCGCATCATCATGTCATCCCCCTTAATCTGCGCCGTCTGGCCAGTAGTCCAAGCCCCCCGAGCATCATCACACATGAATCCGGCTCAGGAACGGAACCGGTGATCAGATAACTTTGCGTTGTCAGGTAGGTGTCGGTCGTGACGGCACTGACCGGAAGGGTGTAGTCATAGGTGCCAAGCGTGTCAACGTCAGTGGTTCCTGCAAGGACCACAAATTCCTGGGTCTGGTTAGCCCCAACATAAATAGTTTGAGGGCCAACGTAAACCGTTGATGCAACCGAGAAGCTATCGAAAATCGGTGTGCCATCCACATACGTCAAGGTGCTGCTTTGAAGCGCGGTCTCGGTGGATTCCAGGGTGGGCGCACTGAATACTTCTCCATCTGATGTCAGAACTGCATCAGCGGCCCCTATCGCGGCCTGCACTGTTGAGTCGGAGAGCGGAGCGGGATTCGTCTCGGTAAATACCTGGGTCCCGTTGGCGAGCTGAGCGTTGATTGTGGTCAAGTAATCATCCACTTCATCCGTCACCGGGGTAATTGCATCGGTGTAGACAGACTGCGAGGAAAATGTGGTGGTGACGGTGGGGCTTGTTTGCTCTGCCAGGACCACCCCTGGAGCCAGCAGCACTCCCGCGCCAAGAATCCCAATTCGCGACAACGGGTTTAGCAATATCCGAGGTCTGCGCTTGCAATTAACGCTGGTCATCATGTCACCGTTTTGATTTCCGAAGTCTGGTCAGATCATCATGTCAAAAACCTAAATTCCTATTATTTAAGGATTAATCTAAAAAGACCGCGAGCGGGTTCAAGGCAAATCCGACGAAAATTAAAGAATATTGCCCCTTCGAAAACGACAAAGATGGTTTAATAATGCGACGGAGTGTGCAGCCATTTCATGTGGTGGCGGTTTGTGAAATGATTTATTTGGCAGTACAAACACGGAATACGCCGAGTTCGTTAAGAATAATGCGCCCGTGGAGTTCCTCTATCTGTCTCGGCGTACTCGGCGCTTGAATCCCCACTTCAGAATCGGCAAGTGCAGTCATACAACGAATCCTGCCGTTAATTTCTAGAGCATCCCTAATCCGAATGTAGCTTGTACCCGCAGCCGTTGGCGAAGTACGCCAATCTTCCTCATTTCGGCGTGATCGTATCCGCATCCCGATATTTCGCCATGATGGGAAGTTCGGCCGGACGGCTCGGAAGAACATTCCACATCACCACGCCGCCAATGAAAACGAAAATGGCCAGGATCATGCTGATGCTCATGCCGTAGGTCTGGCCGTGCCAGGGAATGCTCACGACTGATGACTCGACGCGGATCACGGGATATTGACGAGTGAGTGGGGCTTTAGCGAAGCGAGCGCGGACAGCAGATCGGGAACCAAAGGGTGGAGGTCGTCGATTTTGTTGGTCTTTGCATGCATCACGACGATTGATAGCGGTAAACTGTCCAGATTCTGTTGATGCTCGATGCCTTGGTCCTTGGTCACCAGCGCGTCGAAACCGTCCGAAGCGGCTTGCGACAAAAGATCGCCGTTCTCAAGTGCAGACCAGCCGAGAAAGGAAACCGTAAACACATCATGCATCGGCATCAGAAGCGGGCGAAGTTCATGGGGAAGATTTTCATCGAGAAGCACCTTCATCGGCTCGATGCCGGCGTGGCCTCTCGTTCGGTCCACTGACGTGAGTTCTCAAGAACAGCCAAAATCTGGTCGCGCCTGACGCTTGGAAACTGCATCAGGAAGTAATCGACGTTGTACCCGCCTTCCAGATGGTCAAACAGCGACTTCACCGGAACGCGTGTGCCGGCAAAGCACGGCGTACCGCCAAGAACCTTCGGGTTTACGGTGACTGGATTCTCCATATTTCGAACAAATTCTATCACGCCGGCCGCTTTTTGGGAAAGATTTTCCGCTGGCATTATTAGCACGATCGGCATAATTGCGCATCGCCGCTAATCCCGTCGTGAACGAGAACATTCCACATCACCACGCCGCCAATGAAAACGAAAATGGCCAGGATCATGCTGATGCTCATGCCGTAGGTCTGCCCATGCCACGGAATGCTCACGACTGACGGCTCCACGCGGATCATTTCCAGGATATATCGCGCGATGCCTTCCAGCATCAGCATCAATGCGAAGACCTGGCCTTCAATGTGCGGAACGCCAAGGTACAGGATCAACATGGCTGCGAGGAGAAACGCGGTGAAGGAGCTGTAAAGCTCGGTGGGGTGTACCGGCAGTGCGGTGGAGCTGGCGGCCAGCGCGGCGAGGCGGGCGTTATCGGCGACGGGGGGAAGCGACGGATCGAGCGGGTTATCCCGATATTGCAGATCGAAAGGAACCGTGAGTTGTCCCGCGTGGGCCTGCTCGATATACGCATTGGAATAATACGGAAACCGCACGGCCCACGGCACGGTGCAAACTTCGCCGTAGCAGCAGCCATTGAGGAAGCAGCCGATGCGGCCAAACCCGAGGCCGACCATGAGAACCGGGGCGACGATATCCATGCCGCGAAGAATTTTCGCCCGGCGGAACAAGCCGTAGGCGATGACGCACGGCGTTGCCAGCAGAAATCCGCCGTAAAACGTCAGCCCGCCTTCGCGGGTGTTGATAATGCTGAGAAAGTTCTGAGCGACGGTTCGATCACCGCGGGTGTAATCGGGAAGATTTTCCAGCACGTGGCAAAGCCGCGCGCCGATGATGCCGGTAACGATCGCAATGAGCGTCGCGTCGATGAAATGGTCGGGATTCATCCCCAGTCGCACGGCCAGCCAGCGCGATGTCCACACGCAGGCGAGAAACGCGATCACAAGCATCAATCCGTAGCCATAGACGGGGATCACGTGCCCGAAAAGATGGAGGTGAAACAGGATCTGGAGCATTGGATCAGGCTCTGTCTGAAAAGCTACGGCTCAAGGATGACGTTGTCGATCAACCGCGTGGCCCCGACTCGCGCCGCCACGGCCAGCACGGTGGGCTGCGTGACCACTTCCACATTTTTCAGCGATTCAGCATCCACGGCGGCGACGTAATCGACCGCCATGGGAACGCGCCCCTGGCTGCCGGGATCCAGCAGCATGTGCTGCACCGTGGCCAGCAGTCGATTGGTCTGCACGATTCCCTTGGCGAACTCATCGCGCGCGGCGAAAAGGCCCTTGCTGATGGATAGTCCGCGCTCGCGCTCGGCGGCGGAGAGGTATTGGTTGCGGCTGCTCATCGCCATGCCGTCGGATTCGCGCATCGTGGGGGCGGGGACGATTTCGATCGGCCAGTTCAATGCCCGCGCCATCGCCTTGATGATGACATACTGCTGATAATCCTTCTGCCCAAAAACGGCGGCCTGCGGGGTAAGGATATTGAACAGTTTCGCGACGACCTGGCAAACGCCCTTGAAATGATGCGGGCGCACACGGCCTTCCAATACCGCGCTGAAACCCGGCATGTCCAGCAGCACCTCGGTCGGCGAATTGGGCGGATACATCTGCTCCACCGTCGGATTGAAAACCAGATCGACGCCCGCGTCTTTACTGCGAGCCAGATCGTTTTCGAGGGGACGGGGATATTTGGCGAAGTCTTCGCGCGGGCCGAACTGGGTTGGATTGACGAAAATGCTGACGGCAACTTTCTCAGCATGACGTTTGGCGATATCGACGAGGGAAATATGCCCGGCATGCAGCGCGCCCATCGTGGGAACGAGGGCAATCCGCCCCAATTTTTCCCGCTCGCGGCGGCAATCGGCAATGGTGTGAATCACAATCATCTCTGCTCGCCGAATGTACCACGCCGGGGGGGCTTGCGGCTATCATGGCTGCCATGAAATGGATATCCATCTTGACGATCTGCCTGATGACGGCCGGCGCGCTGGCGCAAACAGAGCCCTCCACCGAGCCGACTGCCGCCGCAACAACACAAAATGATGCCACCGGCGCCGATGAAAAAATATCGGTGACGCATCACACGCTGACACTGGGCGGTGCAGCGATCAACTACCAGGCTCTTGCTGGAACGATCACTGCGAAAGATGAATCGGGCAAACCCAAGGCGGATTTCTTTTTCGTGGCATACATGAAAGAATCCGGGGACAAACCGGCAAACCGGCCGATTACGTTCATCTTCAACGGTGGTCCCGGGGCGGCGGCGGTGTGGCTGCATCTGGGCTGCGTCGGGCCGCAGCGCATCGCGCTGGGCAGCGATGGAATTCCGGGTGCGCCGCCGTACAAGCTCATCGACAACGATCAGTCCTGGCTCGATCTGAGCGATCTGGTCTTCATCGATCCCGTGGGAACCGGCTACAGCCGGGCCGCCGAGGGACAGGCGAAATCGGATTTTTTCGGCGTTCAGCAGGACTTGGAATCGATCGGAAATTTCATCCGCCTGTTTCTGACCCGCTACCAGCGATGGGGCAGCCCCAAATTTCTCGCGGGGGAAAGCTACGGCACCACGCGCGCCGCTGCACTTTCAGAATTGCTGCTGGATCATTATGGCATTAACTTGAACGGGATCGTTCTGATCTCGACCGTGCTGAATTTTCAGACGATCGACACCTCCGGCAGCAACGACCTGGCTTATGCGCTTTACCTACCGTCATACACAGCCATCGCGCTGTATCACCACAAAATTCAGACGGCCGACGAGGACAAGCTGCTGGCGGAGGTGAGCAATTACGCGACGAGTGATTACCTGGTCGCTCTCGGCAAGGGCGGCGCGCTGGACAAGGATGCGCGTGCCGATGTGGTTGCCCACCTGGCGCGCTACACCGGGCTGCCTCCCGATCTGATCGACCGCGCGGATATGCGCGTCGATCCGGATATGTTCCGCAAGCAGTTGTTGGCCGATCAGCGCATGATCATCGGCCGCTTTGATGCCCGCATTTCCGGGCTCGATCCAAATCCAGCGGAATCAGAGCCCGATTACGATCCAAGCCTGTCGCTATTTCTGCCCGTGTATGCCGGCACGTTCAACGACTACGTGCGGAGCGAGCTGAATTATAAATCCGATCTGGATTACCGCATTCTCACCAACGATGTCTGGCCGTGGGAATACAAGGCGGATCAATTTGGCAGCTATCTGGACGTCAGCAAGCAGCTTCGCTCGGCGATGATGGAAAATCCGCATCTGAAGGTGCTGGTCTGCAGCGGATACGAAGATTTAGCGACGCCATATCTGGGCACGATCTACACGCTGAATCATCTCGATCTTTTGGACCGCATCCAGGCGAATGTCACGCAGACGTTTTACCACAGTGGACACATGATCTATCACGATCCGGCCTCGCTGAAGCAGTTGAAGGCAAATGTGGCTACGTTCTTCGCGGCGGCAACCAGGGTGGGGAGCTGAAAACGCGATGCTTGAGCCGCATGAGCGATTCGCCATCTTCCGATTGATCCAGGCGGATCGTCCAAGCAACCGCGAAACGCTTCAGACCACAGCGCTCTATGCCGCCCAGGTGCTGCTTGCCGTCACGCTGCTGCTTGAGGGATATCACCTGTGGGGCTCGCACGCGGCGCTTTGGGCGGTGGTGTCGGCGATCCTGGTGGTTCAACCCGCGATGGAGCAGTCCATCGCGACCTCCGCCGTGCGGATCGCCGCCAATATCGTCGGCGGCGTGTGCGGAATTATCGTGGGACATTTCCTCGGCAACGGTGTTTGGCAGTTTCTTCTCGCACTGCTGTCTTGTGTTTTCTTTTGCGATCTGATGAAGCTCGATCTCGGACTTCGGACCGCGTGTGTCAGCGTGGCCGTCATTATGCTCCGCAGCGAGGGCGGAAAGGTCGTTTCCACCGCGAGCGATCGGATGATCGCCGTGTTCATCGGCTGCGTCACGGCCCTTTGCGTGCAGTTGATCGCCGAAAAGGTAAGAAAGAAGCTGGGGTGGCATGGGCCGGACATGAGCGCGGTCATGAATCGGCCGCCCAGCGCAACCGACGCTCATTCCGCGTAGAATGCCGGCGATGCAACGTGGGATGAACCTTCTGCTCGCGCTCGCCGCCCTGATCTCAGCCGCGCTTTCGCCGGGGTGTGCCACCGTCCGTGTTGTGAAGGCGGATGTCTGGACGCCAGCGATCAAGCCCCCGCACCAGTGGCAGGATGGCAACGGCGCCTATACCGCTCCATCGCCCGCGACCAGCATGGTAAAGAAGACGGTCTTCGTGCTCTTCTGGGGATTTAACCAGGAAAATATTTTCGCGACCGGTTGCGGCGACAACGGGCTGGAGGAAGTTCGTATCTCAACCAATGTGGGATTCGCTCTGATCACGGTCGTGACTTTCGGTTTTATCCAGCCCCTCACTGTTCAGTGGAATTGTGCCAAACAACCCCAATCAAAAGTGAAGGATTTCTAGAGAGTGGCGGGCAAGCCTCACATTTACTACGAGCCGGGATGGCACTTCGTCAATTTTCACGCCAACGTGGAATTCAAACCCTCGCTTTATTGCGATGTGTGGAATCTCTGGGAAGACAGCAGCGCGCCGCGCGAGCGGCGGTGGCAACCGGGGATGCTGGCGATTCAGCGAATCATACGGGACGCGGAAGACCGCGATATTCCCGTGCGGGCGCTGGGCGCGGGATGGTCGTTGTCCCGAGCCGCTGCCACGACTGGTTGTTTGCTCAATACCAAGCCGCTCAACGTGATCGAAGTGGGCATGCGGCCGGAGCACTGTGAGCAGGTGTTTCTCAGCGCTCATGGAAGCCACGGACCAAAGCAGCCTGCCGATTTTCTTGTATTCGCGCAATGCGGCGCCACGATTGCCGAATTAAACCAGGAACTTGAACCGCGCCGTTTGGCGCTGACGACCTCGGGCGCGAGTAACGGCCAGACCATCGCCGGCGCGATCAGCACGGGAACGCACGGCGCGGCCTGGAAATTCGGCGCGATCCACGATTCCGTGATGGGATTCCACCTCATCAGCGAAGGAGGCCAAAGCCACTGGATCGAGCCGGCCTCCAGGCCGGTCATGACCAAAAGCTTCTGTGACATTCTCGGTGCCGAGCTCGTCCGTGACGATCGACTGTTTCACGCCGCTCTCGTGTCGTTTGGAAGTTTCGGCATCATTCATGCCGTCGTGCTGAGGGCCGAGCCGCTCTATCTTCTCGAACAGCATCTTGTGCCTCGCCATTATGAAGATGTCGTGGCCGCACTCCCCGATCTTGAGCACATCGAGACGAAGCTTCAGCTTGTCAACGTTTTCGGCAAAGTGCCTGATACCGCGCCGTATCACTTCGAAATTGTGCTGAACCCGTTTGCATTCGAGATAAAGCGGGGCCGTGTCGCTGAAATGGACGGAGCGATGGGCGCGTACATCCGGTACATGTTTAAACACGCGCCTCCGGACCTGCAAAAGGATTCCCCGACACAAAATCTGATCGGATTCAAACGGAAAACCACCTCCACCAGCAACGAAGGTTTCACCATCCTTCAGCGCATGGATGGGCTGGCGCCGTTGTTCGAGCGCACGGCGCTCTCCGCTATCATCGGCAAACTGATCATTGAAGGATTTCTCCTGCCCGATGATCCCGACACGCACCTCGGGACGGTTTTAACCCCCGGAGGTACGTTCGCGGCCACGGGTCTCGCCGGCCGCGGGCTGAGCTGCGAATTGGGAATCGCCGGAAATGATGTCCCCAAAGCGCTCGATATTATCCTTCGCGAATTTCTTGCCTTTCCGCTGGGATGTATGCCGTCATTGCGGTTCGTCGGCGGCTCGGGCGCGCTGCTGGCGCCGACTTTTTTCCGTCCATACACCTGTATGATCGAGTTTCCCGCATCCCTTTCGCCGCGAACGCTGCACGCCTATCACCGCATCTGGATAGCGCTGGAAAAGAATCAGATCGCCTTCTCGTTTCACTGGGGACAATGCCAGCACTGGGGATCGACGCCATCCGCGGCAAGACAGCGGTTGGAAAATGTGTACGGCCAGCGCGCTTTGGACTGGCTGGCAGCGCGAAATAAATTTCTCGGACCGAAGGCGCGCAAAACAACCTTCGCCGGCGAGTTGCTCGCCGATTGCGGATTAGCGGAATAGAATCGATACTGCCGGCCGCGAGAAGAAGAATCATGCTCACCAAACGAATCATCCCCTGCCTGGACGTCGATCGTGGCCGAGTCGTCAAAGGCGTGAAATTCTTCGATCACGTCGATGCGGGCGATCCGGTGGGGCTCGCGCGCAAATACCAGGAGGATGGAGCGGACGAACTGGTGTTTTACGATATCTCGGCGAGCCATGAGGGGCGGGAAATCATGGCCGATCTGGTCACGCGGGTAATGGACGAGATTTTCATGCCGCTGACCGTAGGCGGCGGAATCCGCACGCTCGACGATGCGACGCGCCTCATCCAGGCTGGGGCGGAAAAAGTCAGCGTCAATTCCGCAGCCGTGCGAAATCCGCACCTCATTCTGGACATCGCCCGAAAGTTCGGCAGGTGTGCGACGGTGCTGGGGCTCGACGCCAATCGCGTCAGCAAGGATGGCGCGGAGATATGGGAAGTCTTCGTCAACGGCGGCCGTGTAAACACAGGCATCCGCGTGATGGATTGGGTGAAGCAGGCCGAGGAACTCGGTGCCGGCGAAATCGTCCTGAACGTCATGAACTCCGACGGCACTACCGCCGGCTACGACCTGGAAATGACAGCCGCCGTAAGCGACGCCGTAAAAATCCCCGTCGTCGCCAGCGGCGGGGCGGGCAGCCCGCAGCACATGCTGGATGTCCTCTCCACCGGCCACGCCGACGCCGCCCTGGCGGCGAGCATTTTTCATTTTGGAACATATTCGATTCAGGATGTGAAGAAATTTTTGTCGGAACGCGGGGTTAGTATTCGGCTGACTTAAAAATGTCGGGACTCGTATTCTCCGAGACACGATATGTGGATTTGGCCGGTGATTGTGATCGCTACTTTGATAGGACTTCCTGTTCTATCCCTGTTGCTGTTTTTTACCAAAGTCACCCTAAGGGTTCATCGAAAGCACACGGTTACAATAAAGCCGACCTTTGAGGAGACGCGTAGCGAGGACCTTTCCGAGGAAATGCGTGAAATAATCGGTCAATGGATACAGCAGTTTTCAAGTCAGGGATTTGAGGTATTGGCAAATCTCAAGAATGCCGACGGCGTCACCGGCGCCAAGGGTATTCAGCTTCTCTTTGTGCAAGATTCGACGAAAGATACCGCCCAAACCTTCATCGTTCGTGCAGCATTTAAGCGAGTATTTTCAGTCACGGTTTCATCGGATTTTGAAGACGGGTACAGGATCGTTACGACATCGCGGCGGACAGTTGGGGTTTTGCCTCGTAATCCGGATGTCGATAGCATCGCGTTTCCTTGGATAAAAGATGCTACAACGCTTTGTGAGGCTCACCGGCGAAGGGTTATATCTTGTGGAAGAACTGAGAGTGATCGGAGATACCCCACAACGGACACAGTAAATAGTTGGCTTAAGAAGCTGTGGGACGAGACCCTTTGCCGGAGCGTTAGGGTCGGCTACTTATTCGCCGATCCTGCCTGCGGGGTCTATCGGTATACTTGGAAAGGCGCGATTCTCGCGACTGTAAAGCTTTTCGCACCAATTCGTCGAATTCGAATGAAAAGACTGGAAGCCGCATCGCGTAAGGTGTGGAATTCTCTTAAAATGGAGGATTTTACTGCTCCACCCACATTGTCATTGCCCTCGTCCAGGTCAGGGCGAGTTATTTCGCGCGATGTTGCGGAGCATTCTAGGCTCGAATATGCAAACGCTCTAGCACCTGGAGAAGTCCGAACCGAAATCTCTGACGGATCAGTCACTACAAGAATCGGCGGGAATCCAATAAACGGAGCCACTATTCGCGCTTGGATAAACATAGCTTTAAGCGTCTTCATTATTTCAAGCCTGGGAATCGAATTCTGGATATCCATGAAACTGTCTTCCATATCTCCTGCGGTTGCTTCCAGGCGTGAGAAGAAAATGGTGACATTATTGCTGACCTGTGTTATCTCGGTGACATTTCTTCTCTTCGGTGTGATATCGTCCTTCCAAAAAAAGAAGGGAGAGGGTGTCATATTCACCAGTCGCGAGGGACTAAGAGCGTCTAATGTCTCAGGCATTCCCGATACGTTCATCCCGCGCGACGAGATCGAAGGAATATTGGTGGTCGCTTTTAAGAAAGGTTTTGGACTTAAACGCGGACGGCTGCTGTTATATAGGTTCGACGCGAAAAGGAGATATTGCTTAGTTCAGGAAGCCGATCTGTCAGCTCTGATGTCGGCCCGCAAGGAAATGTTGGAGGCAATGGGGATGAATGTGACCGATGCTCCACCTCCGCTCCCGGTCGGTCAAGGTTGAGCAATCACCTTCAATTCCTTCACCGGCGTTCCGTCGCTCCATTTGCCCATGTAGCGCTGCTCCGAGGTGTCGCCCAAAGCGTAATCTTTATTTTTCCCGTAAAACGCCGCATCCGTCAGGCCGTCGAAGAGTTTCCAGATTCCATAAAAATCCATGGCGTTGGCGGTCCGGGATTTCCAGCGCTCACGCAAATCGCTTTGGTTTTCGGTGCTGCCGTCGATCGTTTCCAGGGCGACGGGAGCCATGTGGTTGCCAATCAGCGGCGGGCTGCCGTGGTCGTCGGATATGAGCATAATGTAATTTTTGCCGGTCTTGGGAATCTGGCTCAACCGGTAGAAGATTTTCTGGGCCGTATCCTGCCGCGCGACTTGGTCGCGATCGCCCACAATGATCTGCACGAGGGTATCGGCGGGAATTTTGGAATCATCGACCAGGGGAATTTCGATGGCGGGCATGAAGTTGTTGTGATTCGCCGGCTCCACGCAGCAGATGGCCTTGGGGACAGGGAGATTTTCCGAGGATGCCACCGCCGCCAGGTTGGGCGCGATCGCGCCGCCGAGCGAATGACCGACAACGGCGACGTGATCAAGTTCGGGGGTTACGTGCTTGCCCGTTTGCAGCTCCGCCATCGCCGCTTTTTCTCCCGACAGGCAATGCGCGGTGTACGAGAGCAAGGGCGCGAACATGACTTCCTGATACTGTGGATAGATCACGATATTTCCCCGTCGGACCAGATGCCTGATCCACGCCCCGTAGATGTTGGGAGAGATCGCGCCCCAGCCATGGCAGAAGACGATCACGGGCGCGGATTTCGGCGTGGGATCGGACGGCTCGAAAATCCAGTAATGATCGGCCCCTTCGCCGTAGCTGTGCTCGATCATCTCCCCAAATGGATATTCGCTGCCGCCTGGGCCGGTGGTGGGCTGGGTTGGCGGGGCGGGCAATTGCTGGGCACTAACCGCGGAGATCGAAAATAAAAACAAAATCGCGCATGCCCAGTGCGCGGATTTGCGCGTGGCGAACATCATCGCTCCGTCGAAAGCCTGCCCGCCGCGGAATAATTGCAACTGTCGAGATATCCCGTCACCGCCCGGCGAAGCTGGCGCTGGATAGCGCGCGGGTCCTGGCGGGCATCGACGCAATGAAAGCCGAATTCCTCGGAGAGTTCGTTGAACTGCTGGATCAGTTCCGTCTGATATGCGACGAAGCTGTCGTAGAGATCGTCCCCCCAGTTCATGTCCAGGCCGCTTTCCCAGTAATTCATCTTCCCGGCCTCCAGCACGCGCGGGACAAGGTCTTCCACGCCAAGCTGAAGATAAAACACCAGGTCGGGGTGAACGGCGAAGCTGAAAAGATCGCGCAGCCACTGCTTATCAGCATCGCGCGCCACGCCCCGGGCGAGCAGGGTGTAAATATAGCGGTCGGCCAGGACAATAAATCCGCTGCGCAGCGCGGGGATGATCTGATATTCCATGCGGTCGGCCAGGTCGGTCGCGTACATCAGGCAGTAGGTGAGGCGATGCAGCGAATGCCCCTCCTTGGCATCGGTGATCGCCTTGCCGACGAGTTTGCTGCGCGTCCAGCCGGTGTCGATGACGGCATACCCCTGCACCTCGAGCCAGTCCTTGAGCATGACCGCCTGGGTGCTGCGGCCGCAGCCGTCCGTGCCTTCGATGACGATCAGTTTCCCCGTGCATCCTTCGCGCGGGAGGTAGGGCATCGCGTGGCCCATGTAGCGGAACTGCGAATTGGCGTGCGATTCAGATGCCATCGTTCACCGTTTTGATGCGTCCTTCGATCGATACGGCCGATGCGCGGTAATCTTCCAGCGTTTCATCGATCAGGTTGCGCACGTGCTGCTGTTGCTCGCCAATGCTTTGCGTGGCGTCGATTTCCGTCAGACCGCATTCGGCGGTGATCTTGGAATATTCGTCCAGAATCCGGCCCTGAAAAAGCTTGAAGCTGCTGATCAGGTCGGGCGCAAGGCCAAGATCCATTCCCGCTTCGTAATCCTTCAACTTTGCCCGGCCGGAAAGAAGCCGGCTGACGCTGACGTCGATCGGCACGTTGAAATAAAACGCCCTATCCGGGCGCGGGGCAAAGCCGTAGACGCGCCGCACCCAGTCCCGCTGGCATCCGCGAACCACGTCGCGGGCAAAGGCGGTGTAGATGTAGCGGTCGGCAAGGACGATCATCCCCGCCTTCAGCGGCGGCAGAATATTGTGCACCAGCCGATGCGCGAAATCCGTCGCGTGCAGCAGGGAAAATGTCATCGGAGTGAGCGACATCTTCTTCTTGCCTCTTTTGGTGATCGTCTTCACAAGGTCGGCGCTGTTCCATTCGGTGAAAAAAACCGGCAGTCCCTTGGCCTGGAGATAGCGCAGCGCCAGTTGCAGTTGCGTGCTTTTCCCCGATCCGTCGATCCCCTCGACGATGATCAACTTCCCGGGAAAATTGTGCGGCGCCAGCAGCGAGTTCATGATCGTCATTTTTTCGCCAGTTCGAACGAAATGGATCGCCCGAAGATTTTCTCGAACCATTCGCGTTTTCGGCGGGCACCCCAGATTTCCAGTTCGGCATCGGAGCGCGCGGTAAGCGTGCATTTCACCCGTTTATTATCGATCCTGCAACGAATGTCCTGAATAACCGAGCTATGGCTGCGGTCCAGCCCATCCGAAAGCCGCAGCAGCGCCGCCCCCACATCCACCACCCGTCGCAGGCGGCCGGGAAGCTGGGCATAGGAATCATGCTTGGCTTTTGGCGTTGCTTTACGATGGTAGCGGGCGATATTCGCGATCACTTTGATCTCATCGTCCGAGAAATTCTTCAGATCGCCGTGGAGGATGAGGTACATGCTGTGCTTGTGGTGCCCGTCGCGGCCGATGTGCCAGCCGATGTCATGCAGCAGGGCCCCATATTCGATCAATTCGCGCTCGGCGGCGCTCATGTTGTGCAGAGGGCGCAACTCGTCGAACAATTTCATGCAAATCTGGGCGACCTGCTCGCTGTGGGTTTTGTGCCAATCACTGCGGCGGGCGAGGTCGATGACGCTGCGGCGGCGCGGATCGGGAAGCTGCCGGCGGATGGCGACATCCGGCAAATGGCGCGACAGATAATCCAGCAAAATCCCCTCGCGCAGAGCTGATGGGCAAATTTCAATCCGCTTGAACTTCAGCCGGCGGAAAAGCTCGCTGACCAGCACGGCGCCGGCGACGATCTGGTCTTTGCGCTGATCGTCGAGTCCGCGGATGCGGGCGCGATCCTTGGAGCGGCTTTCCAGAAGCTGGGAGAAAAGCTTTTCAAAACGGGCTCGCTCGATGACCTGCGGATGCGCGTGCTTGTCGCCGTTCTGATGCGGTTCGGACCCGCACATGGCGGCGAGATTTTCGAGCGTGCCGCTGGTGCCGATCACTTTCACGGGTCGGAGCTTTTCGATGTGCTCGATGATGGGCGCAAGTTCGCGGTCGTAATGTTTGACGAGCTGGCGGCGATCCTCTTCGCTGATGGGATCGGAATTGACAAATCGCGCAGTCATGCGAGCCGCGCCGAGCTTGCGACTTTCCAGCAGCGCGGCCTGCTTGTCGTCGCCGACGATGAATTCCACGCTGCCCCCGCCGATGTCGATGATGAGACATGGCTGGGACCGAAGCAGGGCGGCGTGACGAACCGCGAGATAAATCAACCGCGCTTCGTCGCGGGCGCTGACGACGCGGATATAAAGACCCAATTGACGGCGGACTCGCTCGATAAGATCGCCGCCGTTTTCCGCTTCGCGCACGGCGCTGGTGGCGACCGCGACGATTTTTTCCGCCTGCCGCTGCTGCGCCGCTTGCTGGAATCGTTCCAGCACGGTGATGGCGCGGCTCATCGCATCGGCCGTCAGCCGGCGCGAGGGAAAGCTGAGCCGCCCCAGGCCGACAGGCTCCTTCAATCGCCACAGCGTGGTGATGCCCCCATCGGCATCCGCCTGGGCAACGATCATGTGGATGCTGTTGGACCCGACATCGATGGCGGCGAGGCGCAGCGATTCGCGCGAATCGGCTTTGTGGGAGACGCGGGATTGTGCGGCCGTCACGGTCATCGTTTGAAAATATACCACCAATCGCGTTTGATAAAGAGCGTGGAGGCACTAAACCGCCGGGCGCAAATATTTTCTTAACAATCGGTTATGGCACCTCAATCCGCAAAAATGGCTTGGCGAGGCTGGTGCGAAGGATGTATTGCTCGATATCGCCGATGGCGTCGCGGTTGTCTTTCCACATAAAAATGCGCCTCGCCTCGGCGATGTGCACCCAGCGGGAATCATCGTGCTCATCGTTGAGCACGACCAGTTGCTCGCGATTGACGATCGCGCAAAACGGAACGCAATGCCAGAGGGTGTCGTCGCCATGGATATAAAAAACGCTGACCTGGTCGAGCCGGTAAAGCTCGGCGGGAACGAGGCCGGCTTCTTCCTTCAGTTCGCGAAGCACGGCGTCGACGGGCGATTCATTGTTTTCGCTGGTGCCGTAGATCGCCTGCCAGGTCCCGCCCATGAAATCATTTTTCGCGCGGCGAAGCTGGAGAAACTCGTGAGCCGCGCCGTCGGCGGTGGGGCGGGCGACGTAGCAACTCACCATATCATATCGAATTTTCACAACGGGATTTTACTATCGCGCGGGACCGGATAGAAATGATGGCACCATGCCGAGAAATGTGGAGATCAAAGCTCGCGTCAATGATCTGGAAAAAATGCGTGAGAAAGTTGTTCGGATCGCTGGTAAACCGGCGACAGTGCTGAATCAGGAGGATATTTTCTTTAATTCGCCGCGCGGGCGGGTAAAGCTGCGGATTCAGAACGGGACAGCCGAGCTGATCTACTATTTCCGCGAAAATACAACTGGCCCGCGCGAATCGGACTATCTTTGCCTTCCTGTTCCCGATCCGGCGGCGGCAAGACGAATGCTTGCGAAAGTACATGGCGAGCGCGGCGTGGTTCGCAAGACGCGCTGGTTGTACATGGTGGGGCAGACGCGCGTGCATCTGGACTGGGTTGAGGGGCTCGGTGATTTTCTCGAATTGGAAGTCGTGCTGCGGGAGGATCAGGGAATCGAAGAGGGGGCTGCGATCGCACGGGATTTGATCCGCAGACTCGGAATCCGCGAGGACGATCTGCTGGACCGGGCGTATGTCGATCTGATGGATTGATCAAACCAGCATCAGGCCCGGCTGTTCGAGGAGAATCTTGAGAGTCTTCAGGAAATCAGCGGCGGTGGCGCCGTCGACGATGCGATGATCCGCCGAGAGCGTCAGGCTCAGCATGGTGCGGGCGACGATCTGCTCGCCGCGGACAACCGCGCGTTTTTCAGCGGCGGCGACGGCGAGGATGGCCACCTGCGGCGGATTGATGATTGCGGAAAATTCGCGGATGCCGTACGTGCCGAGGTTGCTGACCGTGAAAGTTCCGCCGGTCATCTCATCCTGCTTGAGGCGCTGGGCGCGGGCGCGATCGACCAGATCGGCGCTTCGCTGGCGGATTTCCTTCAGGCCCATCAGATGGATGTTGCGCAGGACGGGAACGATCAAACCATCGGGGACGGCGACGGCGATGCCGAGATTCACATCGCCAAATCGCGTGACCTCCGAGCCATTAAACGTGGCGTTGAGCGCGGGATGGCGGAGCAGCGCCGAGGCTACGGCCTTGGACACAAAATCTCCAATGCTGACGCGGATTTTTTCGGGCTCAAGAATTTCGTTGAGCTTCACGCGAAGTTTCACCACGTCTTCAACGTCCACGTCGATGGTTTCGTAGAAGTGGGGGATATTCTGCTTGGAAGCCTGGAGGCTTTTGGCGATGGCCGAGCGCATCTTGGTGAGGGGAATCACCTGCGTCTGCCCGTTGCCCACGGGGGCGGGCGCGGTGGGCAATGGTGGCGACGCCGAACGCGATGCGGGCTGAATGTTCAGCACATCCTGGCGGACGATTCTTCCGCCCGGCCCCGAGCCGGTGAGAGACTGGAGATCTATATTTCGTTGCTCGGCGATGCGGCGCGCCAGGGGCGAGACGCGCAGGCGGTCGCCGCCGTTGCCCTCGTGGTGGAGAGGCGGGACTGCGACGGCCTGCTGGCGAGTGGCGCCGTGGCCGACGTTGTCGGGCTCGCGAATCTCACCGGTGCTGGCGCGGGCGAAATTGGGAGCGATGGAAGTTGCCGTCGCCGCAGGTTTGCGGGTCGCGGCGACTTCCTCTCTTGAGACCGGCGACGCGCCGGCGGGTTGCGATTTAGCCGCGGAGACTTTTTTCTTCACGTCCACCGGATTTTCCGAGCCGGTGGCGATCACGGCCAGCACCGAGCCGACGCCGGCCTTATCCCCTTCAGCAATCATCAGCGCCGCGACGACGCCGGAGTCGAAAACTTCCATTTCCATGACGGCTTTGTCGGTTTCGATCTCCGCGATCATGTCGCCGGAGTTGATCCGGTCCCCCTCTTTCTTCAGCCATTTAACGAGAGTTCCCTCGGTCATGGTGTCGGAAAGCTGCGGCATGGTGATATCAGCGGACATGATTTTTACCGGTAACAGGCCTCTTTAACCGAGCTGACGATGCGGTCGACGCTGGGAAGCATCGCTTCTTCCAGGTTGTGGGAGAAGGGCACGGGAATCTCGTCGCTGTGGACGTATTCAATCGGGGCGTCGAGGTCGTCGAAGCAGCGCTTCTGGATTTTGTACAGAATCCCGCTGCCCATGCCGCAGTAGCCCCAGTCTTCGTCGACGATCACGCAGCGATTCGTCTTGGCGACGGATTTTGCGATGGTTTCCACATCCAGCGGGCGAAGCGTGCGGAGGTCGATCAGCTCAACGTCGATGCCGTGATCGGCGTGAAGATGCTCGACGGCGGGGCGGACGACGCGCTGCAGCGGCCGGCCGTAGCTGACGACCGTGACGTCCGCACCGGTGCGTTCCACGTTGGCGACGCCGATGGGCAGCGTGTATTCCTCGGCGGGTACTTCCCCCTTTTCCGCGAGCATTTTTTCGGATTCGAGAAAGATCACCGGGTCATCGCAGCGGATGGAGGTCTTGAGCAAACCCTTGGCGTCGTACGGCGTGCTGGGGGCGACGACCACCAGGCCCGGGACGCGGGCGAAGACCGATTCCATGCGATGGCTGTGCGTCGCTCCAAGCTGGTGCGCGATGCCGTTGCCGCCGCGGAACACGACGGGGACTTTGAATTGTCCGCCGGACATGTACCGGACGTTGGCGGCGTTGTTGACGATCTGATCGAGGCAGACCAGAGTAAACGACCAGCTCATGAACTCGATAATGGGCCGCAGCCCGCAGCAGGCCGCCCCGACGCCGAGGCCGGAAAACCCTGCTTCGCTGATGGGCGTATCGAACACGCGGCGCGGGCCGAATTTTTCGAGCATTCCTTCGGAGACTTTGTAAGCGCCGTTGTACTGGGCGACTTCCTCTCCCATGAGGAAGACGTTTTCGTCGCGCTCCATCTCCTCGGTCATCGCGGCTCGCAGGGCTTCTCGGAATTGAAGAATGGGCATCTCGGTTCTCGTTGTCAATTATTAATGCATCCGATTCAGTAATGACCGAATGCGTGTATTCCATTCGCAATATAATTCTGACTCGCGCCAGAGTTCATGCAATTCCGGATCGCGAAGCACTCGTTCGACAGCATTGCGGGCACGATCGATAAGCTCGTTCTCTGGATCATATTGATCCGCAATCCAGCTTTGCAATTCTTCTGGCTCGTCCCCGGATTCGTTTCCCAGCAGAGCAGCGATTACCTCGGCCGCGACAATCGCCCGAATCGCCGTGCTTGACTCAACATAACGATCTTCCGAATTGGAGACCGCGTAAACCGCATCAGCGATTATTCCCATATCTTCGGACTTCACAATTTCGGCTACGAAATCAGAGGCTTCGTCATCTCCAAACGGGCTAATCGTGTGAGTACCCATCAACACAATCACATAATCGGTTCGTGAACATGAAGGACGGTAATTTGATTGTTTCGGATGACCCGGATTCCGGTTCTTGGCAATACCAGCACAAACGCATCCGCACCCAGCGCGATCTGAAGCTTCTCGCGTACTTCATACCTGTCCCCGCTGGACGTCACAATATCGAACGGCACAAAGGGATACGCGCTGGCACAACGAATAAGTTCGTCGGCAAATTTAATTTGTTCTG
>Ga0302325_10000131_pt1 | contig 219917 bp, 193 predicted proteins | sample Palsa_T0_2_FD_201948 | JGI IMG/M metagenome (GOLD analysis project Ga0302325, IMG submission 201948) | Peat permafrost microbial communities from Stordalen Mire near Abisko, Sweden - Palsa_T0_2 | ecosystem: Environmental > Terrestrial > Soil > Palsa > Peat permafrost | place: Sweden: Abisko...
ACCAACGTGGTGACCAATCTGAGCACGCGCACGGTCTCGCTGACCGTGGGATCGGGTGTGAACATCGTCACCTACACGAACCAGATCAACGTGAGTGCCCAGAAGGGCTACGTCGAGATCTGCAAGTACGCCTGGGACGACTACGTCTATGGCAACTCCTTCACGTTCACGATCACCGACGCAGACGGGCTCAGCTACGGTCCCTACACCGTGCTGACCGGGCAGTGCACGGGTGCGATCGAGGTGACTGCTGGTCCGGCGACCATCAGCGAGGCGGCGCAGGCGCCGTTCGCCATGGTCTTCGCGGAGGTCACCCCCGAGGCGAACTACATCTCGGAGAACACGACCAACGGGACGGCGACCGTGAACGTCGCGGCCGGCGATCCGAGCACCGAGACCAACGTCGCGTTCTTCAACGAGACGGAGTTCGGCTACATCAAGGTGTGCAAGGCGCTGGACAGCGCCAACAGCAATGCCCTGGCCGGAACCACCTTCTACTTCGACTACAGCGTGGCTCTGAGCACGGGCGGGACCGAGGGTGATTACGGAGCCAGCGTGGTGGCGAACACGTTTGCGAACGGACCCGCGTGTGTGTTCCTCGACGCCTTCCCGATCGGCAGCACCGTGACCATCACGGAAGAGCCCACGCCGAATGTTGACATCCTCAGCGGCGGCACCCAGACCGTCACGGTCCCAGGGATCTGGAGCCCGGACGGCACTCCTGGGAACGACATCACGTCGGTGACCTTCACCAACCAGGCCGAGGGCACCATCGAGATCTGCAAGGACTACGCTGACCCGCAGACAGACGGCCAGCCGTTCCAATTCACCGTCAACGGTGGAGCACCCATCACCGTGCTGGCTGGTGAATGCTCGCCGGCGATCGCGGTGCCCGCAGGCACGGCAACCGTTGATGAGCTGGCGTCGACCAACTACCACGAGGTGTCGGTGACCGCCATCGGCCCCGACGGCAGCAACCGGATCATCTCCGGGACCGGCATCGCGCCTGACCTCAACCCGATCACGGTGAGCGTGCCGTTCGGTGGGGTGGGCAACGAGACGCTGGTGACCTACACCAACGCGGTCAACACCGGGGAGTTCAAGATCTGCAAGACCACCAGCGCGACCAATGGCGTCAATGATGGTGTCCTTCTGGCTGGTGACACGTTCACCTTCGACTACACCTACACCGTCGCCGGTTTGCCCACCCCTGGCACCACGAGCCTGACGATCCCGACGAACGCGCAGTCTGGCGTGATCGTGTGCTCGGGTATTCTCGCGACCCTCCCGGTCGTGAACGCGGACGGTACCCCGGTATACGTCGACATCGCCGAGGACGGTTTTCCCGGAGTGTATGTGGACTCGGTCACGTACGCGGGTAACGGCACGAACTTCGGTTACGAAGGCGCGGCGAGCAGCTTCGACCTCGGCATCGGCGTGAACGCGGTCACGTACGACAACGAGCCGGACGCTCCGGGTCCCCCGCTGACCGGCGGGAGGGTCAGGTAGCCAACTGATATCAGAGGGATCTGCGCTCAGCCGAGCTGAGCAAGGACGAGCTCAGATGGGGTCCCCGCACCGGCGGGGGCCCCATCAATCCCTTCAACGAAACACCAAACCTTCCAGAGACCCCGGGGGCGCATGAGACCCGGGGTCTCACCCATGTATCCGCAGTGGCTCAGAGGGTCGCTTCGATCCCGGCGAGCACATCCTCGACGCGGATCTGGTCCATGCTCGCGACAGTCGCGATCCCATCCTCGAAGCGGGGCGGCGCCAGCGCCTGGAGCACGCGGTGGGCCGCCCCATAGGCGCCGCCACGGGCGCCGTCGGTAGGCCCGAACAAGCCGACGGTCGGCGTGTCCACCGCCGCGGCCAGCTGGAGCAGTGGGGTGTCGCTCCCCACCAGGAGGTCGCAGCGGGCGATCACCCCGGCGAGGGTTGCGAGGCCGATCTCACCGACGAGATCGGTTGCGGACGCTCTCAGGTCCATCTTGGTGCGCTCGGCGGCCGCCCTGTCGTGCGCCGAGCCCACCAGCAGGATGCCGGCGCCGTGACGCTGGGCGAGCTGGTTTGCGAGGTGCGCCCAGCGCTCCGGATCCCATGCGGTCGCGGCGGCCTGCCCGGCATGGCCCTCGGCGTATCCGGTCCCGGGAGCGATGGCGACCAGGAGACGGCCGTCGGCAAGCCCGGTCCCATGCAGCACCTGCTCGGCTCGTCGCCTCGCCTCGGGACCGGGCTCGAAGACCGGGCTGTGCAGCTGCTGGTGGACGCCCGCGACCTCGGCGAGGCGCAGCCAGGTCTCGGCCTGGTTCTCCGCCCGTCTCGGCCGGACACGACCCGTGAGCAGCAGCCCGATCCCTCCGCCGACCCCGCTCCGCTGCGGGATGCCCGCGAAGTACGCGGCCGTGGCCGGTGCGGCTCCTGAGGTGCAGAGGAACACCGCGTCGAGACGGAGGCTGCGAAGCGTCGACCAGAGCCGGAGACCGCCCGTCCGCTTGCCCCGCAATCCCGCGAGCGGGACGACCATGTCGACGGGTGGGATGCCGTCGGCGACGTCCACCGCCGTCGTCGGACACACGAGCGCGATCCGAGCCGTTGGATACCCCGCGCGCAATGTCCGCAGTAGCGGTGTCGACTGCAGAGTCTCGGCCATTCCGCCGTTCACGACCACCGCGATATCCACGCTGGCACGGTATAGCGTGTGACACTCCGCGCGCGGAGTTGCGCGCGGGGCGCGCGATCGGGGCCACGGTGCAACCATATGAGCGGATGAGTCCATCGCTCGCCGGACGCGATCTGCTCAGCATCGCGGACCTCACCACCGACGAGATCATCGCCATCCTCGACCTGGCCGATGCAGCCAGGTCAGGGCGCGATCTCGGCAGCCCGCTCGCGGGCCGATCGCTTGCGCTCATCTTCCAGCGGCCGAGCAACCGCACCCGCGTGTCGTTCGAGGTGGCGATCCATCGTCTCGGCGGCCACCCGATCGCGCTCTTCAACCCCGAGGTTCAGCTCGGCGAACGTGAGTCCGCGGCGGACATCAGCCGGATCCTGGACCGCTACGCCGACGGGATCGTGGCGCGCCTCGTGTCACACCGGGATCTCGTCACCATCGCGGCGGCTGCGACCGGGCCGGTGATCAACGCCCTGACCGACTCCGAGCATCCCTGCCAGGTCCTCGCCGACTGCATGACGGTTCGATCGGTGACGGGGCGCCTGTCCGGTGCGACCGTCGCGTACATCGGGGACGGGAACAACGTCTGCACCTCCTGGATCTACGCGGCAGCGCTCCTCGGTGTGCACCTGCGGGTCATCTGCCCGCGCGGGTATGAGCCGCGTGCCGAGGTCATCGAGAAGGCGGCCGGCCTCCGAGCGGCAGGCACCGGGTTCGAGATCACGCATGACGCGGCTCCCGCGCTGCGGGATACCGACATCATCTACACGGACGTCTGGACCAGCATGGGCCAGGAGACCGAGCAGCAACGCAGGCGCGAGGATTTCGCGTTCCTGCAGGTGAACGACGCCCTGGTCGCGCTCGCCCCGCCGGGGGTTCGCGTGATGCACTGCCTGCCGGCGCACCGCGGTGAGGAGATCACCGACGCTGTCATCGACGGACCCCACTCGGTCGTGTTCGACCAGGCGGAGAATCGCCTCTGGGTCCAGCAGGCGCTGCTGGCGCTCATCTACACCGACACTGATCTCGGGGCCGCGGCATGAGCGACCTGCTGCGCAACGCGCACTTCTTCCTCCAGAGCCTGAGCTGGCGCGATGCCCTCGACGTGCTCGTGGTCGCCTTCCTGCTGTATCAGCTCCTGAAGCTGATCAGGGGAACGCAGGCGGTGCAGTTGCTCCTCGGCCTTGCCGTGATCTTCGCCATCGGCTGGGCGGCGCAACTCCTGCACCTGCGACTCCTGGAATTCATCTTCAACAACGGAACCCAGGCGATCGTGATTGCGGCGATCGTCCTCTTCCAACCGGAGTTGCGTCGTGCGCTCGATCAGGTGGGGCGGCTCGGCACCGTTCGGACCGTCCTGGGGCGTCACCCTGAGCTGGCCTACGCGCGCACGGTGGACGAAGTGCTGCGAGCGGCGGGCTCGCTCGCGGAGCGCAAGGTCGGCGCGCTCATCGTCTTCGAACGCGAGACCGGTCTCGAGAATCTCGCGGCCACCGGCGTACACGTCGACGGCGACGTCACCGGCGAGATGCTGGCGACCATCTTCATTCCGGGCTCACCGCTGCACGACGGCGCGGTGATCATCCGCGAGAGTCGCATCGTGGCGGCGGGGTGCGTCCTGCCGCTCGCCGAGACGCTCCCCGGCGTGGGTCGAATGGGGACGCGGCATCGCGCCGCGCTCGGGCTCACGATGCAGAGCGATGCCGTGGTCCTCATCGTCAGTGAGGAGACCGGGCTGATCAGCATCGCCCACGACGGGAAGATCTACAGGGGTCTCGACCAGGCGAAGCTCCACGAGATGCTGGTTGAGCTCCTGGCCACGGAGGGCAGGTCCGGGCGCTCGGCGATGCTCCACCCATTGCAGCGGGTCGGCACCCTGCGCACGCTGAGGCGGCGTTCGCACCCATGAGAGTCCCGGGCCTCATCCGGCGAAACTGGAAGCTCAAGGTCCTGTGCTTCTTCATCGCATTCGTCACCTGGGTCGGTGTCGTCTACGCGGGCAATCCCCCGGAGACCAGGGTGATAGCGCTCCCGGTCCCGCAGAGCTCGGCCAACATCCCGCCGGGATTCGTCCTCGTGCACCCGGTCGACAGCGTGCTGGTTCGTGTCGGTGGTGACCAGAACACCCTCAATGCTCTCAATCCCAACGTGCTCACGATGAGTGTGAGCTGGGCGGCGGTGAATCGCGCCGGTACGTATTCCATTCCAATCTCGATCACCAGCAGCGATTCCAGCATCGAGCTCATCGACCCACCGACATCGGTGCAGGTCGACCTCGACGTCTTCACCTCCAAGTCAGTCACCGTGACGATCACGATCACCAACCCGCCACCGGTCGGCTACGCGAGCGGCACCGAGCAGGCATCGCCTTCGACCGTCGTCGTCGAAGGGCCGGAACATGAGCTCGCCAACATCGAGGCGCGCGCGACAGTCAACCTGAGCAACCAGAAGGCGAACTTCCAGGAGCAGGTCCCCGTCCTCGTGTACGACGCCAGCAACCAGCGGCTCAACAACGTCGGCGTGAAGCCCACCGACGTCAACGTGAGCATCGGAATCAACGCCGACGTCACCAGTCGCACAATGGCGGTGACCCCGCGGATCGTCGGGAGCCCGTCGCCCGGTCACTACCTGCTCGGTATCGTCGTCACCCCCCTCACCGTCGTCGCCACCGGGCCGCAGGACTTGCTCAACTCGTTCGACTCCCTCAGCACGGTCGCGATCCCGCTCGGCGGCATCACCGGCACCTACACGCAGACCGTCGACATCATCGCTCCGCCCGGCGTGACCCTCTCGGTGAGACAGGTGACCGTCGAGATCGAGATGGGCGCAGTCCCGACGCCGACCGCGTCACCCACGCCGAGCCCGTCACCCACCGCGTCGGGCACGTAACCCCTTCCCGTCACGTCCGTTCCAGTGAGGTCCTATGTGCGGCATCATCGGCTACACCGGCCCCCGTCCCGCAGCACCGATCCTGCTCGACAGCCTTCGGCGTCTCGAGTACCGGGGCTACGACTCGGCCGGGATCGCGATCATCGACGCGGACGGCGATGTCGCCACAGTCAAGAACACCAACAAGGTCGCGGACCTCGCGCGCCAGGTCGAGGCTGAGGGCACCCCTTCCGGCACCGTCGGCATCGGCCACACGCGCTGGGCAACGCACGGGCGTCCCTCGCTCGAGAATGCGCATCCGCACCAGGACTGCACCGGGCGCATTCACGTCATCCACAACGGCATCGTCGAGAACTATCGGGAGTTGCGCGCGGAGTTGATGTCGCGCGGCCACGAGTTCCTCAGTGAGACGGACACCGAAGTCGTGCCGCACCTCATCGAGGATGCGTTCCACGGCGACCTCGCGAGTGCCGTGCGGAGCGCCCTCAACCGCATGCAGGGAGCCTGCGCGCTGGTCGTCATCTCCGCGGATGAGCCGGACCGCGTCGTCGGTGCGCGAATGAATGCGCCGCTCGTCGTCGGGCTCGGGCGCGGTGAGGTCTTCGTGAGCAGCGACATCACCGCGTTGATCCCCTACACCAAGCGAATCGCGCTGCTCGGTGAGGGCGAGATCGTCACCGCAACACCGGACGGGATATCGGTGCAGCAGCTGGATGGGACCGCTGTGGAGGCGCGCATCGTCACCGTCGACTGGGAGGCCGAGCAGGCGCAGAAGAACGGCTATCCGCACTTCCTCCTCAAGGAAATTCACGAGCAGCCGGACGCCGTGCGCAACGCGCTCCGCGGCCGCATCGACGACCTGGGGATGGTCGTGCTTCCGGAGCTTGGGATGACCACGGAGCGGCTCGCCGGCGTGCACGAGGTCGTGCTGGTCGCGTGCGGCTCTGCGTGGTATGCGGCGATGGTCGCGGGGTACGCGATCGAGCACCTCGCCAAAATTCGTTGCAAGGTCGAGGCCGCGAGCGAGTTCCGATACGGCGAGGCATTGGTCGACGAGCATTCGCTCGTCGTCGCGGTGTCGCAGTCGGGTGAGACCGCCGACACGCTTGCGGCCGTGCGTCAGGCTCACCTGGCGGGTGCGCAGGTCATCGCGATCACCAACGTCGTCGGCAGTGCGCTCCCCCTCGAGGCAGACGGCGCGCTGTACATGCAGGCCGGACCGGAGATCTCCGTGGCCGGCACCAAGACCTTCATGACCCAGATGGTCTGCGGCCTCCTGCTCGCGCTCCGCCTCGGTGACGCGCGCGGCACCCTCGACGTGGCCGAGCATCAGCGGCTCGTCGCCGAGCTGCAGCATCTGCCCGACCTCCTCCGCCGCACGCTCGAACTGGAGCCGCTGCTTGTCGATCTCGGTCAGCGTTTCGCTCACACGCACAGCGCGCTGTACATCGGCAGGGGCATCAACTTCCCGATCGCCATGGAGGGCGCGCTCAAGCTCAAGGAGATCTCCTACGTGCATGCGGAGGGATACGCCGCGGGTGAGCTCAAGCACGGTCCGATCGCGCTGCTCGAGCCCGATGTCCCGGTCGTCGCCATCGCCACGCGCTCGGCGACGCTGCCGAAGATGGTGAGCAACATCCAGGAGGTCCACTCCCGAGACGCGCCCGTGATCGCGCTCATCACCGAGGGCGAGGATCCGTTCGACGCCGGGTTCGCGACGACGATTCCGGTGCCCGGCTGCTCGGAGGTGTTCTCGCCGCTCGTCAACGTGATCCCGCTGCAGCTCTTCGCGTATCACGTCGCCGTCCAGCGCGGATGCGACGTCGACCAGCCGCGCAACCTCGCGAAATCGGTGACTGTGGAATAGTCGTCGGATGACGATGGTTGTCGGGGTCGACGTGACCGTGGTGGATCGTATCGCGGCGGTGCTGGACCGACACCCGCGATTTGCGACGCGCATCTACACCGACGGTGAGCAGCGGTACGCCGCCGCCAAGCCCGAGCGATGGGCGAGCAGGTGGGCCGCCAAGGAGGCGGTCAAGAAACTCTACGGTTCGATGGGCGAACGCATCCCCTCGTACAGGGACATCGAAGTGGTCCGCCGCCGTGGCGGAGCTCCCCAGGTGCACGTTCGCGGCGAGCCGACCGACATCGCGCTGTCGCTGACTCACGACGGTGGCCTCGCCATCGCCGTTGCCGTCAACCGTGTGGGCGGTCGCCGGCGTGCGTTCCCTGACGCTCCCGATGGGCTGGTGCTCGCGGCCCGGCCTGACGATGCGAACAAGGGCACCTTCGGCCGGGTCGTGGTTGTCGCCGGCTCGAGCAACTTCACGGGCGCGCCGCGGCTGGCGGCGATGGGCGCTGCGCGCGGCGGAGCCGGGCTGGTCGAGGTCTGCGTCCCCGAATCGATCCACGCAGTCGTCGCCACGGGGTGCCTCGAGATCATGCCGACGCCGCTGCCGGACGCCGGGACGGGCGCGCTCCATCCCGACGCCCTTCCCGTGCTCCGCGAGCGGTTGGCCGCCGCTGACGCGCTGGTCGTCGGCCCGGGACTGGGGCGATCGGAGGCTACGGTGAGAGCGCTCCTGGAGGTCTTGCACCGGTTGCCGTGCCCCGCCGTCGTCGATGCGGATGCGCTCAACAGCGTGGCCGGCTCGGGGAACGTCTGGAAATCGATCGAGCAGCCGGTCGTTGTCACACCGCATCCCGCGGAGATGGGCCGCCTCGCCGGCATCACGACCGATGCCGTGCAGGCGGATCGGATCGGCACCGCCGAGCGCTTTGCACAGGAGCACGGTGTCGTGGTTGTGCTCAAGGGCGCCGAGACGGTGGTTGCGGCAACGGGCCATCCAACGCACATCGATCGACACCGCATCGTCGCTCTCGCGACTGGCGGGACCGGTGACGTCCTCGCCGGTCTCATCGGCTCCTTGCTTGCCCAGGGACTCAGCGCACGGGACGCCGCTGTCGCAGGCGTCACCGTGCACGCTCAGGCCGGGGTCATGGTCCAGGCTCGCCGCGGACGCGCCGGAGCCCTCGCGTCCGACGTGATCGACACCCTACCGGCGGCTCAGGAGCTCCTCAGGCAGGCGCTCGAGGCAGCTACTGCCCGTAGATGAAGCCCTCGATGTCGTTGCTCGTGTCGCTGATGACGCGGTAGTCGACCCGGTTCCAGCCCGCGAAGTTCATCTCGGAGAGCTTGAAGTCACCTGCGGGGATCCCCTCTGCGGGTCCGACCGCCTCGACATACGCAACGTGGCCCTCCGAGCTCACGCCGTCGACGCCCGGCCAGAACACGACGATCGCGCCTGCGACCGGGAGCCTGCCTTCCTTGTATCCCATCTGGGCCGCCGCGATGTACCAGCTGCTCGCATTACCGAGCCACGGGACGCACCGCCGGGTCGCGACGTAATACGTGCAGAACCCGTAGGCGAAGTGGTTGCCGCACGACCCGGAGCCAACGTGCGGGCCGGATTCGTCATAGGCGATCTGGTTGTCGACGTTTGCGATCTCCGCGGCGACCTCGCGTGCGGGCCCCGTGAGTCCTGCGAAGAGGACGTTCCGGTCCTCGAGGACGGTGATCAGCCGGTCGCTCTGCGCGGCGAGCTGTCCCTCGAGACTTTCCGCTGACGCCGCATCCGCGCGGATCGATGTCTGCTCGGCGACGATCGCGTGGTTGGACGCTGCCAGGCGCTCGACGAGGTCGAGAACCTGCTGCGACACCTGATTCGCGGCCTTGAGCTCATCGATCGCCTGGTTGAACGACTGTGCACTGAGCACCGCCGCAAGCACCTGGTTGTTGCCGCTCGTCTCGTAGGTGGCGCGCGTGATCGCGGCGAGCTGCGCCTTGTCCTGGGCCGCCGTCGCGTCGTTGCTGTTCAACTCGCTGCTCAGCGTGAGCAGGGTCGCGTTCAACGCCGCGAGCTGATTGCGTTCGTTCAACACCTTCTGCTGCTGGGCGTTGAAGGTCCTTTCCGCGGAATTCACGGCACCACCCGCGGCGCTCAGACTGGGTTGCATCGAGGCGAGCTCTGCGATGAGTTGCGCGCGCCGCGCCTGCAGCGCTGCGATCGCAGAGCCCGGCGCCTGCGCACCGTTTTCCGGCGATGTGTTTGCCTGAGTGTTCGGGATGGTTCCGATTCCGGTGGCCAGAAGGGTGATGGCGCCTGCCACGGACAGCGCCACCTTCCGGCTCCACGTCAAAATAGGCATCCTCCGCTATCCATCTGCCCCCTGTGCCCTGTCGGTGTCTGGCGCGTCGCCCCGCCGCACCATAGCGATCTTTGTGGTCCGAACGCAAGCTGGGCGTCGGGCAGCCACGGTACCCCCCGGAGTGGCCACGTATATTGCAGACCTGTGACGTTGGTGGGAGACGGGATGGCCGAACGGGCCTTCGACGAAGGCGGAGCGACCCTTGCGGACGTGGGTGAGTCGGCCGTACTCAGGGCGCTGACCGAGATCGCTCGGACGACTTCGCGAGGCCTGGTGATCGGGTCGGGCGACGACGCCGCCGTGTGGTCCCCGGAACCGGGACGCGATCTCGCGATGAGCCAGGATGCGCTGGTCGAGGGCGTCGATTTCCGGCGGAGCTGGATCGGGCCGCGCCGTCTCGGGGCCCGCGCGCTGGCGGTGGCGCTCTCCGACCTGGCCGCCATGGGCGCGACACCGGCCTGGTGCACGGCGACCCTGTGTGCACCCCCGAGCACGTGCTTCGAGGATGTTCTCGAGATCCAGCGCGGGCTGTGCGCCGCCGCGAACGCCGCGGGGTGCGCGCTCGCCGGCGGTGACGTCAGCGCAATCGACGGCCCGTTGGTCATCGACGTGGTGGTGGGCGGAACACTGCTCGCCGGCGAGGCGCTCCGGCGCGACGGCGGCCGCCCGGGCGACCTGATTGTGGTCACCGGCCTGCTCGGCCGGGCAGCTGCCGGGTTGCGTCTCCTCCTCGATGGCGGTGGCGAGCTCTCGCAGCAGGAGGTTGCCTGGATCGATGCGCAGCTCTCGCCGGTTGCCCGCATCGCGGAGGGGATGCAGTTGGTCGCGGCGGGCGTGCGCTGCGGCGGCGATATCAGTGATGGGCTGCTGGTCGAACTCGAGCGGATCGCCGAACTCTCGGGGTGCGCCGCCGAGATCTGGCTCGACAGGCTCCCGGTGGAACCGTCGCTGGTGTCGGACTTCGGGGCGTCGTGGCCGGACCTCGCCGTCGGTGGGGGTGAGGACTTCGAGCTGGTCGCCGCCGTGCCTGAGGGTGCGGTTCCCGCATTGCTCGAATCGTGGCCGGCGGATCTGGCGGCGCTGACAGTGGTGGGCCGGCTCCTCGAAGGAGCGACCGTGGTCGCGCTGCACCATGAGAGCGGCGGGGTCGCCCCACGGCCACGGACGACCTCACGGCACTTTGCGTGAGCAGCACCTGGGCGCCGGCTCGATGCCCGTCCGAAGCCGAGACGCTCGCACTCGGCGAACGCATCGGGACGCGTGTCGAGCCCGGCGACCTCATCCTCCTGAGCGGCCAGCTCGGCGCCGGGAAGACGGTGCTGGTGCGCGGCATCGCGGCCGGCATGGGCATCGATCCGGAGCTCGTCCGCTCGCCGACCTTCGTCCTCCACCACGTCTATCGGGCCGGAGCGAAGGTCCTCCACCACCTGGACCTCTATCGCCTCGGCCCCAGCGCGGACATCCGTCTGCTCGACATCGACGAGATGCGCCAGTCCGGCGGCGTCGTGCTCGTCGAGTGGGGAGAGCACGCACCGCACGAGGAGGGGTCGGCCGCGCTCACCATCGATATCGATGACGACGGCTCGCGTGTGATCAGTCCGCCGGCGGGCGCCCCCGAGCGACTTCTCGGCGCCTGGACGGGCGGTGTCCGCCCGTGAGCGTGCTCGCGATCGACACGTCGTCCAGGTCGCGGGTCGTCTGTGTCCTGGCGTCGCCGGACGGCGAACTGCTCGATGCCGAGGTGATCCGGGGCGAGCCGGTGGCGGCGTCGCTGCCCCGGGTGCTCGGCCGGTTGCTCGCCAGGGTCGACGGCGCCGTGGTCGTGGTGACCGGACCAGGGACCTACACCGGGGTGCGCGCCGGGATGGCGGCAGCGCTCGGCGTCGCCCATTCGCGCGGCCTGCCACTCCACGGCGTCGGCTCGCTCGAGGTGGTTGCCAGTTCGGACCCGCCGGCTGGGTCACGCGACTGGGTCATCGCCGACGCCGGGCGGGGCGCGCTCTACGCCGCACGAGCCGGCGATGCCGCGCACCCGGTGCGCATCGCGCTCGCAGCGCTCGATGCAGCGGGGGTGCGCGTCTTCAGCAGCGACCCCATCGCCATGCACGGGCTCATTCAGGTCGATGCAGCGGTGGCCCTCGCACGTGCCGTGCCGCTGTCCCTGTCGCGCCACGCCCTCGACCCGGTCGGCCTCACTGCCCTGTACGTCGACTGAGGCGGCCCTACAGCCAGCCGTGTTGCTCGGCGGTGGGCACTGCTTCGAGACGGTTGCGCGCCCCGGTCTTCCGGATTGCCGACGAGAGGTAGTTACGCACCGTTCCCTGTGACAGGAACATCGACGTCGCGATGGTCGCGATCGTCGCCCCGCCTGACGCCGCGTGGAGCACGTCACGCTCGCGCGGGGTGAGCGGATTCGAGCCGTCGCTCAGCGCGGCCGCAGCGAGGGCGGTGTCGATGACCCGCTCACCCGCGACCGCTCGACGGATGGAGACCGCGAGTTGATCCGCGGGTCCGTCCTTGACGACAAAGCCGGTCGCGCCGGCCTCCATCGCACGCCGCAGATAGCCCGGTCGTCCGAAGGTGGTGAGAATGAGGATCGTGCACTCGGGCTGCGCTCGACGGAGCAGCGCCGCGGACCATTCCCTGGTCTTCGGCGAGCAGGACGCGGATCATGCCGCGGCCTGCGGGACATACGCCTGCAGCCGGAAGCCGCCGCCTTCGCCCAGGCCCGCGTCGACCCGCCCACCGGCCGCCCCGACACGCTCGCGCAGCCCGTGCAACCCGCTGCCACCGGCATTCGCGACACCGCCGACGCCGTCGTCGACGATTGCGACGGTGAAGCCCGTGTCGCTCGGGGAGAGCGAGATCTCGCAGTGATGCGCGCGACTGTGGCGGAGCACGTTGGTGACGCCTTCGCGCACCGTCCACGCGAGCAGGCTGTCCACGGGCGCCGGCGGGACCATGGTGCCACGTGTGATGGCGAACGCGATTCCCGCTGCGTCGAGCACGTCGCGCGCGCCCTGCAACTCGTCGGCGAGCGAGCGTTGCCGGTATCCGGTGACCATCCCACGCACCTCGACGAGCGACTCGCGCGCCACCGCCTCGACGTCGCACATCGCGTCTGCGGCGGCCTTCGCGTCGCTCTCCATGAGACGCCGCGCCACCTGGGCCTTGAGGGCGATCACCGACAAGCTATGGCCAAGAATGTCATGAACGTCGCGGGAGATGCGGAGGCGCTCGTCCGAGATCGCGAGACGTGCGACCTCGGCGCGCGCGGTACGCAGTTCGATCACGGTGGCGATGAGGCGGCGAAACGCGAGCATGGTGAAACCGAGCGCGACCGTGAGGAAGCTGAGAAAGCCGAGGTCTGCCCAGGCATAGCCGATGAGGACGCCTTCGGCCACCATGAAGCAGCCGAGCGCGAGGAGCACCGGGACGAGCCAGCGCCAGCGCAGCGTCCACCCGGCGGCGACGCCGCAGTAGACGAGCAGCCCCATCCACTGGCCCCGGAACACCAGCGTGAGGGTGATGCCGAGCAGGTACAGCACCGCGAGCGGCAGGAGCCTTGTCCCGGTTGCCACGCGGGCCACCATGGACAGGCAGATCCACATCGCGAACAGGTAGACAGCCGTGAAGACGGCCAGGCAGATCCATGCGATGACCGCTCGAGCCGGCGAATACCCGGTGCCCACGATGTCACTGATCGGGTAGCCGAGGAAGACCAGCCAGATCGCCGCCCAGCCCAACCGGGCAGCGGTGGGAATCGGCCACATCATGTTGTCGGGGGCGCCAACCTGCCCGCTGAGCTCGTCGTCGCCGGCCATGGTCTGGATGCTATCCGTCGGCTCGTGCACGCGACGGAGCCGATCGAGGCACGGCGCGAGGGAACCGCTGGGTCATGCCTCCAGCTTGAGGGGTGGCGGCCATCCTCGATAGTGAGGCCCGTCAGCAGCCTCGCATGACATCTGTCACCCGTGCGCCTGCCCTCTGCAGATGGCGCGGTTATGATGCAGAGGCAGATTCCAGCACTGATTGCAGGGTGTTCATGCAGGTCGTCCCTCGTCTCTCCGTTGAGCCGATGCGCTACGAGGACATCGCCGCCGTACAGGCCATCGAGCGTCAGGTATTCGCTTCGCCGTGGCCGAAGAACGCCTACGCCAGCGAGCTGTCGCAGAACCGGCAGGCGTCGTACATCGTGCTCCGGCAGGACACGGACATCGTCGGATACGCCGGCCTGTGGCGCGTCGCACTCGAGGCGCATGTCACCACCATCGGTGTCCGTGCCGGTGACCACTCGAAGGGATACGGCACGGTGCTCTTCGCCGCCCTCGTGCAGCGCGCATACGCGCTCGGCGCGCGCTGGATCACCCTCGAGGTGCGCGACACTAACGACCACGCCATCCGCCTCTACGAACGGTTCGGTTTCAAGGCGATCGGCCGGCGCCGCGGCTACTACACCGACAACGGCGAGGACGCGGTGATCATGTGGAGCGACAGCATCCACGCTCCGGAGTTCAAACGAGGATTCACCGCGATTCTCAGCGGGCTCGATGTCGCCGGGGTCGGTGGCGGCCCATCAATGGAGTACCCGTCCGCCTGAATCTCCTCGCCATCGAAACCTCCTGCGACGAGACCGCGGCGGCGGTGCTCGCCGACGGCCGCGAGGTTCGTTCCTCGGTGGTGTCGTCGCAGATCGCGCTGCACGCCGTCCACGGAGGGGTCGTTCCCGAACTGGCCGCGCGCGCCCACCTCGAGGGGCTCGCAACCGTGGTCGACGCGGCGCTGGCCCCCGTGCCCGGCGGCTGGGACGCCATCGATGCCGTCGCCGTCACCCGGGGCCCGGGTCTGGCCGGCTGCCTGATCGTCGGCACGATGTATGCCACGAGCGCCGCGCTGGCGCGTGGCCTGCCGATCGTCGGCGTGTCCCACCTCGCCGGGCACGTCTACAGCGCGTGGCTCGCCGACACCGAACTCGAGCCCCCCTACCTCGCGCTCCTGGTCAGCGGCGGCCACACGGAGTGCGTCGTGCTGCGCGAGCACGGGGTGGCAGAACGGCTCGCCGCAACCCGGGACGATGCGGCCGGCGAGGCGTTCGACAAGGTTGCCCGCCTGCTCGGCCTCGAGTATCCCGGCGGTCCGGCCATCCAGCGCGTGGCTCCCGCGGGAGACCCAACCCGCTTTCCGCTCCCGCGCACCCGCCTCGACGGCGCCTTCTCCTTCAGCGGCCTGAAGACCGCGGTGCGATACCTCGTCCGCGACCTCGGTCCCGGGGCACTGACCGAGGGGGGTGTTCCGGCCGACCCGCAGGTGGTTGCCGACCTCGCGGCGAGCTTCCAGGTCGCGGCGGTGGATCAGCTCGTGGCGGGCCTTGCGGCGGCAGCCGATCGCACCGGATCCACGACGATCGCCGTCGTCGGCGGCGTGGCTGCGAACCGCGCGCTGCGCGAAGCGGTCGCCGCACGCTTTCGTGGGCTCCACGTCGTCGTCCCGCCGTTTGCCCTCTGCACGGACAACGCCGCGATGATCGCGGCGGCCGGCTGGCAGCGGCTGCTTGTCCACGGCCCTGACGAGCCGGGCTTCGATGTCGATCCCTCGCTGGCGGAGTGCGCGTAGATTCCATTCGCATGAGCGACCCCGCGCCAATCCTCCAGCGTTCCGAGACCGCCGAGCGGTATCTCGAGGCGATCTACTACATCGAGCACGAGGGCGAGGTGCCGCGTCCCGGACGCCTCGCGGAGTGGCTCGGCGTGAGTGCGCCGACGGTGACCGTGTCCCTGCAGCGTCTCGCGCGGGACGGGCTCGTGCAGATCGCCGGAGACCGATCCGTCGAGCTCACCGAGAGGGGCGCCGCCGCGGCGGCGACCATCGTGCGCCGGCACCGGATCGTCGAGCGATGGATGACCGACGTTCTCGGCCTCGACTGGGCGACGGCGGATCTCGAGGCGGCGCAGCTCACCCACGGGATGTCCGACGTCGTGCTCGACCGCCTCGATGACCAGCTGGGGCGGCCGACCACCTGTCCGCATGGCAATGTCATCCCGGGGCGCACCCCGCCGCAAGGGCGTCGCCTGGTCCGCCTCATCGACCTCGCCGACGGTGAGCACGCGAAGGTCGCGCGCATCTCGGAAGTCGCCGAGCACGAGGCGCCGCAGCTGCTCCACCTCCTCGACCAGCGCGGGCTCATGCCGGGGATCGATGTCGGCGTTATAAATCGATCGGCGGCGGGATGGCGGCTCCGAGCCGAGCACGGGGAGTTCTCCATCGACGGGAGCACCGCCTCGGCGGTCTGGGTCGAGAGTCCGACCGGCTGAGGTCTGCTCAGGCGGTCCAGGCGAGCACGTCGCCGCGGACCGACAGCGTCACCGCCGTGCCGGGAGCGATCGGGTCGACACCGTCGGTGCGTGCGCGGAGCGGAGCCGGATGGCCGTCCGCGTCGGTTCGCACTGTGAGCACCGCGTCGTGCCCGTGGTATTCGCAGTCGACGACGGTCCCGCGGACGCCGGGTCCGCCGTTGCTCGAGGCGACAATCTGCTCGGGCCGGATGAGGACGACCACGGAGCCTCCGGCGGTCTCGACGGCGAGACCCTCGCGGAGGCGCACGGCGCCAAGCGCCGTCTGGGCCGTCCGGCCGTCGGCGATGCCGGGGACGAGGTTGGCCTCCCCGAGAAAGCCGGCCATACGCGCATCGACCGGATGCTCGTACAGCTCCTGAGGCCGTCCGAACTGGCCGATCGCACCGTCGCGGAGGACGGCGACGTGGTCGGCCAGGGACAGCGCCTCGTCCTGATCGTGCGTCACCAGCACGGCGGTAACGCCGGCAGCGCGGAGGATCGCCCGGACGTCGGCCCGCACCGACGCGCGCATCGCCGGGTCCAGCGAGCTGAATGGCTCGTCCATGAGCACCACCGTGGGGTTGACGGCCAGCGCCCGAGCCAGCGCCACCCGTTGCTGCTGTCCGCCGGACAGCTCGTGGGGATAGCGGCGCTCGAGCCCCGCGAGGCCGACCATCGCGCAGAGGTCGGGGACCTTCGCCGTCCGGCGTGCCCGGCGGGTGATGCCGAAGCCGATGTTGGCGGCAACCGTGAGGTGCGGGAACAGCGCTCCGTCCTGGGGCACGTACCCGATCCGCCGGCGTTCCGGTGCAACGAAGCACGCCGGCCCGTCGACCGGGGCGTCCCCGAGCTGGATGCGGCCGCTGTCCGCCCGTTCGAAGCCCGCGATGATCCGGAGCAGTGTGGTTTTGCCGCTTCCGGACGATCCGAGGACAGCGGTCAGCGATCCGGCGGGCACGTCGAGGGTGAGGCCGGTCAGGACCTGATTCGGTCCGAACCTCTTGTGCACGTCCTCGGCGAGGAGCCCGCTCATCCCCCCAGTGTCGCGCTCGACGACTGGTTCTGGCTGAACCAGCGCCCGACGAGGAGCGCGGGCACGATCGCGAGACCGATCATGACCGCGGCGTAGGGGGCTGCCGCCGAGTACGAGACGTTGCTCGTGAACGCCCAGAACTGGGTCGCCAGGGTCTGGACGCCGGTCGGCACGAGGATCAGCGTCGCGGTGAGCTCGGTCACCGATGCCATGAACACCAGGCAGAACGCGGCGGCGATCCCGGGTGCGATCAGCGGGATGGTCACCTCGATGCGTACGCGCAGCGGGCGCTTCCCGAGGGAACGGGCGATCTCCTCGAGCCCGACGGGGGCACGGGCGACAGTCGCGCGAACCGCGATCAGCGCAAGGGGGAAGAACAGGACCGCGTAAGCAGCCACCAGCATCGGGGGGCTCTGGTACAGCGGCAGCAGGTAGTTGGTGCCGAGGAAGACGAGTGCCAGCGCAACCACCACACCGGGGAGCGCCTGGACGAGCAGGGTGCTCCGCTCGAGGAGCCGGCTCCAGCGCGATCGATGGCGCACCGCCAGGATCGCCACGGGCAGGGCGAGGAGGGCGGCGAGCGCGGCGGCAGCGGCGCTGTAGGCGGCCGTGTACAGGGTCGCGGAGAGCACCGAGGTCGTCGCGGGCAGCGTGGACGAGCCGCCGCGCACCAGCCAGTACGTGATCATCCCGACGGGCACGCCGAGCGCCATGGCGACGAGCAGGCTCAGGGCGATCAGCACCGGAACCGTCGCCTGACCCAGGCTCATCCTGGCGCCCCGCCGCGCCACCATCGGGCCGACCCGCGAGGTCCGACCGTGATCCGGAAGCGACGCCTCGGCGCCGAGGATGATCACGCCCATCACCACGAGCACGAGCGAGAGCGCGCAGGCTGCGGGCGCGTTGAAGCCCACCTGGAACTCCGTGAAGATCTCGGTGGTGAAGGTCTGGTACCTGAGCATCTCGAATGCGCCGTATTCGGCGAGCAGTGCGAGCGACACCAGCAGGCAGCCGCCGAGGAGCGCCGCGCGAGCCTGACGGAGGGTCACCCGCCAGAACACGGCTGCGGGACGGAGCCCCAGGCTTCGCGCCACCTCCTCCTGGCCGGGGTCGGCGCTGCGGAGGCTGGCGGCAACCGGGAGGTAGACGAGCGGGTAGAGGCCGAGGGTCATGACGAGGACCGCGCCCCAGTACCCCGACAGCCACGGAGCCGCGGAGAGCCATCCGTATGCGATCACGAAGTCGGGGACCGCGGCCGGGAGGATCACGAGGACGGCCCACGCGCGTCGCCCGGGAAGCGTGGTGCGCTCGATCCACCAGGCCGCTGCCGTGCCGATGATCGCGCAGAGAATTGTCGTCACCACGGCGAGGCGGACCGTATTCCAGAGCAGCGATGCGGTCAGTTCGCGAAAGAGGAGTCGCGAGATCGAGGTCTCGCCGATCTGGCCGGCGTCGACCAGGAGAAACACCACCGGGACGAGGAGCGCGACAGCCACCGCAAGGCTGGTGACTGTGAGCACCCGCGGCGTCCGCATTCGCCGCGGCCCCGGGCGGTGATGCGCGAGGACCCCGGGGTCGGTGAGCGCGATGGACACCGCTACATTCTCGTCAGATCAACTGGGCCTGCTGCAGCAACGCGACCGCGGTTGCGCCGTCACCCAGTTGCGCGATGGTGATCGGGTCCGGCTGGAGGCTGGCAAACGGTACCTGGCCACCTGCCGCAGGGATGCTCGTATCGAGAGGGTATTCGTAGCTGTCGGTGTTCGCGATGATCTCCTGTCCCTGCGGGCTCACCAGAAACGCGAGAAACCGCTCGGCATCCGCCTGATGGTGGCTCGATTTCAGCACCGCGGCCCCGGAGACGTCGACGACGTAGCCGGGGTCGTGTGGCGCGAAGAAGGCGATCGCGGAATGCATCTCGCTCCCGCCGTCCTCGGCGCGCTGGCGGTACCAGTAGTAGTTGTTCATGACGCCGATCGCCACCGCGCCGCTGTTGATCTGCGCGACGAGGGTCTCGTTGTCCGGGTAGCTGTGACTCCCGGCGTTCGCCTTGAGGGCCTCCAGCCAGCTCACGGTCGCGGCGGGACCTTCGCTTGCGTCCACCGAGGTCACGATCGGCTGAAAGTCGGTCTCGCTCGGTGCGATGCCGAGCAGACCCTTCCACTTCGGATCCGCCAGCTGCGTGATCGACGTCGGCAACTCGCTGGGCTGCAGCATGTTCGTGTTGTAGACGATCACCGAAACGCGGGCGGACACGCCGACCCAGTCATCCTGTGGCGAGTCGTACTGCGACGGGACCTCAGCGAGCGTGCTCGGGTCGACCGGGGCAAGCAGGCCTTTTGACTCGAGGAAGGCGAGCGCCGGAGAGTTCTCGGTGTAGACGAGGTCCGCGGGCGAGTTGGCCCCCTCCTGGACGATCTGATTGGCCAGAACGTCCTCGTCGTCGCTCCGCACCTGCACGTTGATGCCCGTCTTCTGTTCGAACCCGGAGATGAGCGCGTTGGCGGTCTGCTCGTGCTGCCCGTTGTACAGGATCAGCGTATTCGGTGGATCCGAGCTCGAACCGCCGCATCCGACCAGGGCCGTGAGGGCCGCGCTGCCTGTCAGCGCGAGGCACGCCATCAGCGGTCGAACTCTCGGCCTCATGACTCTTAGCTTAGCCTAAGCTAAGTAGGTTGGTCGAGAGGAAGAGAGGTGATGGGCGCAGCGCATGCCGCTTGCAAGCTTGGCACTCAGTTAGGTAGAGTGTTAGCAGTCACCCACCCAGAGTGCTAACAATCCAGGAGGTCCCATGTCCCTCAAGCTGCGCCCCCTCGCCGATCGCGTCGTTGTCAAACCGGTCGAGCGCGACGAGATGACCAAGAGTGGAATCCTGCTGCCGGACACCGCCAAGGAGAAGCCCCAGGAAGGCATCATCGAGGCTGTCGGCAACGGTCGCTACAACGAGCAGTCCGGCGTCCGCGTCGCACTCGATGTGAAAGTCGGCGACCGCGTCATGTACGCGAAGTACGCCGGCAGTGAAGTCAAGATCGACGACGTCGAGTACCTGATCCTCGGAGAGAAGGACATCCTCGCGGTCGTCGAGAAGAACGGCAAGAAGAGCTAGGCAGGAATGCCAGCAAAGCAGCTTCGCTTCGAGGCGCCCGCACGCGCGGCGCTCGCACGCGGCGCGGCGATCGTCGCCGACACGGTCGCGGTGACACTCGGACCACGCGGTCGCACAGTCGTGCTGGACAAGAAGTTCGGCCCGCCCCTGATCAGCAATGACGGGGTGACGATCGCGCGCGAGCTCGAGCTCGAGGATCACTTCGAGAACATGGGCGCGCAGCTGCTCAAGGAAGTGGCGATCAAGACCAACGACATCGCGGGCGACGGCACCACGACGGCGACGGTGCTGGCCCGGTCGATGCTCGACGAGGGCTTGCGGAACCTCGCCGCGGGCGCTCCGCCCAACGAGTTGCGGCGCGGCATGATGGCCGCGTGCGACGCGGCCGTCGCCTCGATCCGCGCTCGCTCGCATCCCGTCAAGGGCGGCGACGACATCCTCCGTGTGGCCACGATCAGCTCGGGCGACGCGGTGATCGGCGCCATGATCTCCGACGCCTTCGACAAGGTGGGGAAAGAGGGCGTCGTCTCGGTCGAGGACGGCACGGGCATCGAGACCGAGGTCGAGGTGGTCGAGGGCATGCAGTTCGACCGCGGATACATCTCCGCGCACCTGGTCACCGATCTGCAGAACATGGAATCCGTGCTGTCCGACGCACGAGTTCTGGTCACTGATGCCAAGATCTCGTCGGTCACCGATCTGCTCCCCAGCCTCGAGCTGGTCATGCGCGCGGGACGGCCGCTGCTGATCGTCGCCGAGGACGTCCAGGCGGAAGCGCTCGCGACACTGGTCGTCAACCGGGCACGCGGCACCTTCAGCGCAATGGCGGTCAAGGCCCCTGCGTTCGGGGAGCGCCGCGACGCGGTGCTCCAGGACATCGCGGTCCTCACCGGGGCAACCGTCATCAGCGAGAAGACGGGCCTGCGCCTCGACGCCGTCCGTGACGACCAGCTCGGCGTCGCCGGGCGGGTCACCGTCACCAAAGACGACACCACCATCGTGCGCGGTGGCGGCTCCAAAGCCGCAATCGAGGGTCGCTGCTCGGAGATCCGCCAGCAGATGGAGGAGACCACGTCCGACTGGGATCGCGAGAAGCTCCAGGAGCGGCTCGCGCGCCTCACAGGCGGCGTCGCCGTGGTCAAGGTCGGTGCGGCCACCGAGGTCGAGATGAAGGAGCGCAAGTCCCGCGTCGAGGATGCACTCGCCGCAACCCGCGCTGCAATCGAGGAGGGCGTCGTCGTCGGTGGCGGCGTCGCGCTGTTGCGCGCGATCCCCGCCGTGGAGGCGCTCAAGCTCGAGGGCTCCGCTCGTGTCGGCGCCGAGATCGTCGCCCGTGCGCTCCGTGAGCCGCTGCGGATCATTGCCGAGAACGCCGGTCTCGAGGGCCAGGTCGTGGTCAACGAGGTCGCCGAGGCCAAGGGTGACCATGGCTTCGACGCTACCACCGAGACCTACGGGAATCTCATCGAGCGCGGTGTCATCGACCCCACGAAGGTCGTCGTCTCAGCGCTGGTCCATGCAACATCGATTGCCACCATCGTGCTCAGCACCGATGCGCTGATCGCTGACGCACCGGAGCCGGGGGAAGGCACGCCCGGCGGCGGCGGCCACTCGCACGGCGGCGGTGGGATGGGCATGGACGACGACGACATGGACTTCTAGCAGCCGCCAGAAGGCGGCTGCCCTCCGCGGCCCGCGGCGTGTGTCGTACCGTTGCGACGGTCATGCACGGACTACGACTGATGCCGGCGGCCCGCTGACATGTGCGGCATCGCGGGCTTCTGGGGTGCACCGGACAGGGTGTTGCTCGAGGCGATGACCCTCTCGCTGCGCCATCGAGGGCCTGACGACGACGGGCACTTCGAGGACGCGAATGCGTCGCTCGGATTCCGCCGGCTCAGCATCATCGACCTCGAGCACGGCAGCCAGCCGATCTCCATGGCGGACGGACGGCTGCAGATGGTCTACAACGGCGAGGTCTACAACTTTCGCGAGCTGCGCGCGGAGTTGGAGGCGCTGGAGCACACGTTCCACACGACATGCGACACCGAGGTCGTGCTCCACGCCTACGCGCAGTGGGGCACCGATTGCTTCCGCCGTTTCAACGGCATGTGGAGCCTCGCCATCCTCGACGAGCGCGCGCCGGCCGCAAAGCTCGTGCTCGCGCGAGACCACTTCGGGATCAAGCCGCTCTTCTACGCGCGTCACCACGGTCGCGTCATCTTCGCGTCCGAGATCAAGGCGATCCTGCAGGACGAGACCTTCCCCCGCGAGGTCGACGAGCAGCAGATGTACGAGTACCTGCGCTTTGGTCTCTTCGACCACAACGACGGAACCTTCTTCCGCGGCATACGCCAGGTGCCGGCGGCTGCGTTCGCGGTGATCGAGGGCGGGACGATCTCCGAGACCGTCTACTGGACACCGCGGCTCTCCGAGGACGGCGACGCGAGTCCGGAGGCGTTTCGCGCAGTGTTCGAGCGCGCCGTGCAGCGACGGCTCGTCGCCGATGTCCCGGTCGGCATCTGCCTGAGCGGAGGCCTCGATTCATCGTCCATCTGCACGGTGATGGCGCAGCAACTCCACGACCATGTCCGCGACACCGAGTCGCTCGGTGACCGTCTCAAGACCTTCTCAGCGGTGTTCCCGGGTGACCGTATCGACGAGAGCGCCTACATCGACAGCGTGCTCGAGATGACCGGCGCGGACAACAGCACGGTGCAGCCAACGGACCAGGACTTCATACGCGAGCTCGAGGCGTGGGTCTGGCACATGGAGGAGCCGATGGTGTCGTCGGCGCCATTCGCCATGTGGATGGTGATGCGACTGGCCAGACAACAGGTCACCGTCACCCTTGACGGCCAGGCCGGCGACGAGTTGCTGGCCGGGTACGACCACTATCCGTACGTGCTCCTCCGGCAGCTGCTGCGCGAGCGCCGGTACCTCGAATTCGCTCGTGAGGCGTGGCTGCTCCGCGACATCGTCAGCCCGCTCGTGCGCCGGCGTCTGCGCGAACGGGGCCAGCGTGTCGACGTCGCCGCGATGCTATCGCCCGCATTCGCACGCGGGCGCAAGCCGCCCGACGACGACCGGGTTGCCGACGATCTCAAGCGCCGCCTGCTCCAGGACTTCCGCACCTACAGCCTGCCGCCGCTGCTGCGCTACGAGGATCGTGCCTCGATGGCGCACTCGCTCGAGGCGCGCCTGCCGTTCCTTGACCAGGAGCTCGTGGACTACATCCTCACCCTCCCGCGCAGGGCGATCATTCACAGCGGCTGGACGCGGGCGATCGTGCGCCAGGCGCTGCACGGCGTCCTTCCCGCGAAGGTCGAGGCGCGCCGCAAGAAGATCGGCTTCACGACTCCCGAATTCCGCTGGTACCGCCGCCAGCGCGCGGTGCTCCAGAGCCTCATGCGCTCACCGTCGTTTCGTGCGCGCCCCTACTGGAAGGCTGCGGCGGTGGCCGAGAACTTCCGGCGCGCGTGCGCCGGCGAGGTCGAGGAATCGATGTTCTTCTGGCGCGCGGTCAACGCCGAGGTCTGGCTCCGCGTCTACATCGACGGCACCACGCGCGCGCTCGACCAGTACAGCTATGAGGGCGGATTCGTCCGTCGCGGGGACCGCACCACCGCAAGGAAGGTTGCCAACGGCGAGGCACTCCTCGCCGGCGCGCGCCTGAACTGGGGCCGCCATCTGTTCCTCGAGGACCGGGGACGGATCTGGGCGCGCTTCCCGCTCCGTTCGACGCTGATCAAACCAGGCGACGACCTCCTGGAGGCGATTGCCGGCAGCCTCGATCGGTTGCGCGGCGACGGCGTCGATGTCGAGGACGGCGATGTCCTGCTGGTCAGTGAGAAGGCGCTGGCGATCAGCCAGGGCCGCTCCTATCCGATCGACGAGATCGCGGTCTCCAGGACGGCGCGCCTGCTGTCGCGATACGTGAGCCACGAGCCCACCGGCGTCGGCCTTGCGCATCCCACCACGATGCAGCTCGCCATCGACGAGGCGGGCGCGCCGCGGATCCTCCTCGCCGCTGCTGCCGCGGCCGCGACCAAGCCGCTCGGCATGCGTGGCGTGTTCTACCGCGTCGCGGGACACGGCGTCAACGCGATCGACGGCCCTTCGTCGCTCAACCTCCCGCCATACGACAGCTGGGCGACCAAGTCGCCGCTCGATCCCTCGGGTTCGGCGCTGCGCATCGCCGCCGACGTGCGCCGGCGCACGGGACGGCGGGTCGGCGTGGCGATCATCGACGCGAATGACATGGCCGCCGAGGTGTTCGCGTCGGTCGGTGTCGAAGCCGAGGCGGTTCTAGCCATGATTGCCGATAACCCGCTCGGACAGTCCGACGAGCAGACGCCGTTCGGGCTGGTCCGCCGTGTCGCCCCGGCAACAGCACCAGCACCGGTGCGGCAGCAGGTACCGGTCGGAGCGTGACCGGGACGTCTCTCGCGACGACGGTCCGCTGGGCCGAGATCGATGTCGCCGCGCTTGCGACCAACGCCGAGGTGCTCAGCACACTCGTCCGTCCGGCGCAGGTGATGGCCATGGTCAAGTCGAACGGCTACGGGCATGGAATAGCGATCGCCGCGAGCGCCGCGCTCGACGGCGGGGCATCCTGGCTCGGCGTCTACACACCGGAGGAGGCCCTCGGGTTGCGCGCTGCGGGCTTCGATACCCGGATGCTCGTCGTGGGCTGGAGCCCGCCCTCGACGCTTAAAGCACTGATCGCCGCAGGTGTCGACGTGAGCGTGCTGGACGCTGACGGGATCCGCGCAGTGGCTGCTGCGGCCGGCGGTCGTACGGCGCGGATCCACCTCAAGATCGACACCGGGCTGCACCGGCTCGGGGCGCTCCCCGAAATCCTGGACACGCTCGTTCTTGCGCTTCGCGACGCCGGGGCCCGCATCGAGGTCGTGGGGATCTTCACGCACTTCGCGAGCCCGGCTGACGACCCAGCCTTCACGATCACGCAGCACACCCGGTTCCTCGAAGCGGTCGATGTGCTCCGCCCCGTCGCGCCTGAGGCGCTGTTGCACACGTCGGGCAGCGCCGCGATCCTCGCGCATCCTGCGATGCACCACGACCTGGTTCGCGCCGGCATTGCGCTCTACGGGTACCCGCCGGTGCCGGGTCCGGGCGCGCTCCGTCTGGCGATGCACGTCTTCTGCCGCGTCGCCCAGGTGAGGACTGTTGCGCAGGGGGAGAGCGTCGGCTATGGGCGGACGTGGCGCGCGCCGGAGGCACGCCGCATCGCCACGGCGACGCTCGGTTACGGGCAGGGTCTGCCTCGCGCGCTGTCCAACTGCGGGCATCTCGGAATTCGCGGCCATCGCTGCCCGATCGTCGGGCGCGTGAGCATGGATCAGGTCGGGGTCGACGTCTCCGATGTCGACGGTGTCGCGGCGGGGGACGTGGCGATGTTCTTCGGGGAGAGCGCCGGCATTCGCATCGGCGCCGATGAGGTCGGGGCGCTCTGCGGGAGGCTGCCGCACGAGATTCTCTGCGGCATTGCCGAGGGCATCCCGCGCCATCCTGGGGTCACGCCCGCTGCGCTACCGTGAGGATGTGAGCAGGCCGGTACGCATCGCCGTCGCCCAGTACGAGCCGCACGTCGGGGAGCTCGAGCAGAACCGCACCCAGGCCGTGCGCTGGGCGGAGTCCGCCGCCGATCAGGGAGCGGATCTCATCGTGCTCCCGGAGCTGGCCTCGAGCGGCTACGTCTTCCGGGACGAGGAAGAGGCGCAACGCTCCGCGGAGGACCCCGATGACGGCCCGACGGTCCGGGCACTGCGCGGCGTGTGTGCGGCGCACGGCTGTCACATCGTCGCCGGCATCAGCGAGCGCGACGGTGACTGCAGGCACAACAGCGCAGTCCTCGTCGGTCCGTCCGGGCGGCTCGCGACCTATCGCAAGCTGCACCTGTACCACGACGAACAGTCGTGGTTCGAGCCGGGCGACGAGCTCCCGATCGTCGATCTTCCGTTTGGCCGGGTCGGCATCATCATCTGCTTCGACCTCTGGTTCCCCGAGCCCGCCCGGGCGCTCGCCCTTGCGGGTGCCGAGATCATCGCCGTCCCGACCAACTGGGTGGCGTCGTTCAAGCGCACCGTCTGGGACGACCGCGGCTACTGCCAGGGTGACTACGTCGCGATGGCCACCGCCGCGCAGAACGGCGTCGTCATGGCCTGCGCGGACCGCGTCGGCGTTGAACGCGGCGTGACCTTCATCGGCGCGTCGATGATCGTCGGCGCCGATGGCTGGCCGGTGTCCGGCCCGGCGAGCAAGGATGCGGAGGAGTTGCTCATCGCCGACGTCGACCTCGACTCCGTTGAGAGCGCGAGGCGTCGCACACCGCGCAATCACCTGCACAACGATCGGCGGCCCGAGGCGTATCACGCGGCGGCTGGGCGCGCGGCTCCCGCGACGGGGGCGCACGTCTGAGCGCGACGATCGGCGCGACGGCACTGCTCGAGGGGCTCAATCCGCCACAGCGCGAGGCCGTCGAGGCCCCCGACGGACCGCTGCTCATCTTCGCGGGCGCCGGAAGCGGCAAGACCCGGGTGCTCACGCATCGGATCGCCTACGTGATCGCTACCCGGCGGGTGCGCCCCGATGAGATCTGCGCCGTGACCTTCACGAACAAGGCTGCTCGCGAGATGCGCGCCCGCGTCGAGCAGTTGATCGGGGACAGCATCAAGGGCATGTGGCTCGGCACCTTCCATGCACTCGGGGCACGCTTGTTGCGCCGCGAGGGTGAGGCGATCGGGATCCCACCCGGGTACACCATCTACGACGAGGCGGACCGTTTGTCGGCCATGCGCAACGCCATCCGAGCCGAGGGGATCGACGAGAAACGGTTGACGCCGAACCGCGCCGCGCACGCGATCAGCGCGGCGAAGAACGAGTTGCTCGATGCTCGCGACTACCAGGCGCGGGTGTCGCCGAACACGATGGAGGAGCAGATCGCGCGCATCTACTGGGCGTACGAGCGCGAGCTCGATGCCGCATCCGCGCTCGACTTTGACGACCTGCTGTTGCGCGCGGTCACGCTGTTCCGTGAAGCAGATTCGGTACGCGAGTACTACCAGGATCGCTTCCTGCATCTCTTCGTCGACGAGTACCAGGACACCAACAAGGCGCAGTACGAGCTCGTGAAGATTCTCGGCGCCAAGCACCGCAACGTGACGGTGGTTGGAGATGACGACCAGTGTCTCGCGGCGGGGACGATGATCACCATGGCCGACGGGTCACTTCGTCGGGTTGAAGATGTTCGCAGCGGCGACAGCGTGATGTCCGGCTACGGGAGTGGCACGTTTCGCGGTGCTCGCGTTGTGGACGTGCGGTCACGCGTCACCGACTCCGTGCTGACCCTCAAGACGGCACAGGGGCGGACGCTCACGAGCACACCTGAGCACACGCACTTTGCCGGACATCATCTCGGTACCACGCCACAGATCTACCTCACCTACCTCATGCGTAAGAAAGGCACGGGGTATCGATTGGGCACCTCGCAAGTGCACACCAACGGACAGGTGAAGCCGATCGTCGGGTACCGACAGCGGTCACAGCAGGAGCGTGCCGACGCGCTCTGGATCGTTTCGACGCACGCCAGCGAGAATGAAGCTCGCGCCGAAGAGTCCATCCTCTCGCTCCGATACCAGATCCCGACGATCCCGTTCGTACCGCGACGCGGGCGAGGCACCAATGGATTGGTGCACGACAAGGTGTATATCGACCGCGTCTTCGCTTCTGTGGCGGATCTCAACGGTGGACAGCGGCTCCTCGACGATCGCAACCTTTCCATGGAGCATCCCCACTACCGGCCGCGGTCTCGGAACTCCAGTCGCCGGCGAGTCGTGGTCACCCTCTGTGCCGACCGTCGCGGCGCCACGCCAATGCACCGCATCGCGATGGGCGGCAACGACGAAGCGGGCCGGGCGGCCATGGGGAGCCTCGGACTGAGCATTCGACCGTCCAAGGCAAACGGAAGCTGGCGTTTCGAAACGTCGCGAAAGGACCTCGGTGAGGTCATGCGCCTCGCGGCGAGGATCCGCGAGCTGATGGACGCTGAGATCGCCCTCACGGCCTGTCTCGGCGGCAGCGGTTCGGGGCGAGGTGACCTGGTGACGTCGCTTCCCTTCACACCGGCGGCGTCACTGCTGCCCGGCATGGTGATGTTCGACGAGCACGGCGGACTCGATGTCATCGACACCATCGAGCGAGCGACGGCACGGCAGACGGTGTACGACATCGACGTGGAGCCCACCCACAATCTCGTCGCCAATGGGCTGGTCACGCATAATTCGGTCTACGGCTTCCGGGGAGCAGATGTGCGCAACATTCTCTCCTTCGAACACGATTTTCCCGACGCGAAAACCGTGACGCTGGAACAGAATTACCGCTCCACACAACCGATTCTCGACATCGCGCACGCGGTGATCCGCAACAACACCGAGCGCGCGGCGAAGCGGCTCTGGACCGAGCAGAGCATCGGCGAACCGGTTCGCCTGCTCTCGGTCTACGACGAACGGGAGGAAGCGCTCGCGGTGGGATCGGAGATCGAGAATCTCATCGGTCGTGAGGGCGTCTCGCTCGCCGAGTGCGCAGTCCTGTACCGAACCAACGCGCAGTCCCGTGCGTTCGAGGAAGTGTTCCTCCGGCGCGGCATCCCGTATCAGCTGGTCGGCGGCCTGCGCTTCTACGACCGCCGCGAAGTCAAGGACGTGCTCGCGTACCTTCGTCTCTGCGTCAATCCCCGCGACGCGGTGTCATTCGCACGAGTGGTGAACACGCCCCGTCGCAAGATCGGCGATCGCAGTGTCACCGAGCTCGAGAAGCTCGCGCGAAAGAAGGGACTCGCTCCCCTCGAGGCAGCGCAACGCCTGGATGAGGGCGACCAGTCAATCGGTCCCGCCGCGATGACCGCGCTGCGTGGATTCGCCACCCTCATGGAACGGCTCAGCGCGGATGCGCAACGCGTGCCCCTCCCGGTGCTCCTCGAGCGCATCCTCGACGAGACCGGCTACCGCGAGATGCTCCAGGACGGCACCCAGGAGGGCGTCGAGCGATGGGCGAATGTGCTCGAACTCTCGGGGCTCGCCGGTGAGTACGCCGACGTTCCGCCGCCCGAGGGTCTCGTGCAGTTTCTCGAGAATGTGGCGCTCGTCAGCGACGTCGACACGATGCGCGAGGAGTCGCCGGGCGTCACCCTGATCACCCTGCATCAGGTGAAAGGACTCGAATTCGGCGTCGTGTTCATCGCCGGCATGGAGGAGGGGCTCCTGCCGCATTCGCGCGCCCTCGAGGAAGGCGATGCGGGCATCGCGGAGGAGCGGCGTCTCACCTACGTCGGGATCACGCGGGCGCGTCGCCGTCTCTACCTGCTGCATGCGTTCCGGCGGCACACCTACGGCACCCCGCAGCTCGCAGAGGCATCCCGTTTCCTCGGCGAGATCCCGCGCGAGATGTACGAGGTCCAGCTCCGGCCGGGTGCGCCGTCAATCGGCGACATCCGCGCGCCGGGGACGGTACGGCGCGCCGTCGCGGGCTACGCCACACGGCCGAACCCGGTGGAGATCGCACCACAGCGGTACAGCGAGGGCGTGCGCATCGGCCACCAGCGCTACGGTGAGGGCACGGTCCTCAAGAGCACGATGACCAGAAGCGGTGAGGAGCTCGTGATCAAATTCGACGACCACGGGGTGAAGATCTTCGCCGTCGCCGATGCGACGCTCTGGCCGATTGTCGAGCCATGAGTGAGATGAGCGCCAAGAAGGCGGGCGAGCGCGTGCTGGCGTTGCGCACCGAACTGGAGCGCCACTCGCGGCTGTACCACGTCCTCGACGCACCCGAGATCAGCGATTTCGAGTACGACCACCTCTTCCGCGAGCTCGTCGATCTCGAGTCTGCGCATCCCGAGTTGCAGAGCGCTGACTCCCCGACACAGCGAGTCGGCGGGGAGCCCGCCGCCACCTTCACGAAGGTGCGACACCGGACCGCGATGCTCAGTCTCAACAACGCGTTCAACCCCGATGAGGTGCGCGATTTCGGCACTCGGGTCGAGCGCGCGATCGGTCCGCCCGGCGGTTACGTCTGCGAGCTGAAGATCGACGGACTGGCGATGTCGATCACGTACACCGACGGCAAGTTCGTCCGCGCCGCCACTCGTGGCAACGGCGTCGAGGGTGAGGATGTCACCGCCAACGTGCGCACGATCCGGTCGGTGCCGATGACGCTCGCAGCGAGCGAGGGCCTGCCTGACGAGCTCGAGGTCCGAGGCGAGGTCTATCTTCCCAAGGGCGCGTTCGCTGCGACCAACGCGCGTCTCGAGGAGGCAGGGAAACCCGGCTACGCGAATCCGCGCAACGCGGCGGCCGGCGCTGTGCGCCAGCTCGATCCCACCGTCACGGCAGCGCGAGGGTTGCAGACCTTCATGTACGCGATCGACCCGCCCGGGAAGATCCAGAGCCAGGCCGAGGTGCTCGACACGCTCACGGCTCTCGGATTCCGCGTCAACCCGCACCGCCGCCTCGCCGCCTCGATCGACGAGGTGCTCGCATTCCTGGAGCAGTGGGCCGAGCGCCGGCACGACCTCGACTACGACACCGACGGCGTCGTCATCAAGGTTTCGTCGCTGGCCGAGCAGGCCGAGCTGGGCACCATCTCGCGCGCGCCGCGCTGGGCGATCGCGTACAAGTTCCCGCCCGAGGAGTACGAGACGCAGGTGCTCGACATCCATGTCCAGGTGGGACGCACCGGTGCCGTGACGCCGGTGGCGATCCTCGAGCCGACGCTGGTCGCCGGTTCGACCGTGCGCCGCTGCACGCTCCACAACGAGGACGAGGTCGCGCGCAAGGACGTGCGCATCGGCGACACGGTGCTGCTGCACAAGGCCGGGGATGTCATCCCCGAGATCGTCAGGGTCATCGTCGAGAAACGCCCGCCGGATGCGGCACCGTGGCAGATGCCCGAGCATTGCCCCGCCTGCGAATCGCTGCTGGTTCGCGAGCAGGGAGAGGTGGTCCGGCGCTGCCTGAACCCGCTCTGTCCCGCCCAGCGACGCGAGCTGCTCATCCATTTCGCGTCTCGGGGAGCGATGAATATCGAGGGTCTCGGACCCGCCGTCATCGATCAACTGCTCGATCTGGGATACGTCACCGAGCCCGCCGACCTCTTCCATGTCACCGCCGAGCAACTCCTGACCCTCGAGGGATTTGCGGAGCGTTCCGCGACGAAGTTGACCGAGTCGATCGCCTCGCGCCGCAGCGTGCCCCTGCCGCGATTCATCAATGCGCTCGCGATCCGGCATGTCGGCGAGCACACGGCCGAGACCCTCGCGGCCCACTTCGGGACCCTCGACGCGCTTGCCGCCGCGACCGAGGAGGACCTGCTCGGGGTCGAGGGAATCGGGGCGGTCGTCGCCGATCACATGACGACCTGGTTTGCCTCGAGCGAAGGCCGCGCCGTCCTCGAGCACCTTCGCGCCGCAGGAGTGGATCCTGAGCGTGCCGCGGGTGGCGGCGGGCCGTGGAGCGGTCAGACCTGGGTGATCACCGGAACGCTCGATGGGCTCAGCCGCGCTGACGGGGAGGCGCGAATCCGGGCGCTCGGGGGCAACCCGAGCTCGAGTGTCAGCCGCAAGACGCACACGGTCGTTGCCGGAGCCTCCCCGGGGAGCAAGCTGGAGAAGGCGGAACGCCTCGGCGTCCGGATCATCGACGAGGCGGCGTTCGTCGATGAGCTTTCGGCGGCAGAGGGGTCTCGCTGAGCCGCGATACAGTGACCACCATGGCGGCCCCACGGCGCGCAGAGCGCCTGCTTGACGACAAGGCACAGCTCCGAGCGCGCCTGCGGGCCTCGCCGGACGGGCCTGGCGTCTACGTCATGCGCGGGCCGGACGCACGCGTGATCTACGTCGGCAAGGCCTCGAACGTGCGGAATCGCCTCCGCTCCTGGTTCTCCGGTGTCGACGCGCTCCAGCCTCGCACGCATCAGCTCATCGGGACCGTGTTCGATTTCGAGGTGATCGCCTGTCAGAGCGAGCACGAGGCGCTGGTCCTCGAGAACTCCCTCATCAAGCAGCACCGCCCGCGATTCAACGTGCGGCTCAAGGACGACAAGAGCTACCTGTATCTCAAGATCCCGCGCCCCGGGGTGCACGATGCCGTCGCACCGGGCACGGCCCGCGAGGAGGTGCGCAAGCCGCGCGGCAAGAGCGCCGAGGGTGCGACGTTGTTTCCGCGGCCGTACTACACGCGCAAGGTGATTCGCGATGGCGCGCGCTACTTCGGGCCGTACACGAGCGCGCAATCGCTGCGCACCACGGTCCGATCCCTGCGCACGATCTTTCCATTCCGAACGTGCAGCGACGAGATCTTCGCGCGCGGACGGGTGTGCCTCGACTATCACATCAAGCGCTGCGCAGGTCCGTGCGAGGGCAGGATCGACGCCCCGGAATATGCTGAGATCCTCGAGCAGGTGCAGGAGTTCATGGAAGGGCGGTCCGACACGCTGCACGACGAGCTGCGCGACCAGATGGATGCGGCCGCCGGCGATCGTGACTACGAGCTCGCCGCACGCTTTCGCGACCGCCTGCGCGCGATCGAACGGATCAGCGAGCGTCAGACGGTGCTGCGCGGCGCCCGAGCCGACGAGGATTGCATCGCGGTCGCCGTCGAGGCCGGGCGCGCGATGGCTGCCGTGCTGAGCATCCGCCAGGGGCGTGTGATGGGCATGGAGACGCACGAGCTCGAAGGCGTGGCCGGGCTCGACGCCGCGGCGTGCCTCAGTGGGTTTCTTCCTCAGTTCTATGCGAGCGTCACGTCGGTGCCGCGCCGCCTGCTCATTTCCGAGGAGGTCGACGGCCGTGGCGTGCTCGAGGAATTCCTTGCCGAGCAGCGTGGCGGACCCGTCGAGGTGCACGTGCCGAAGCGCGGGGATGCTCGGCAACTCATCGCTCAGGCGGCCGAGACCGCGCTGGTCGCACTCCGCCAGCAGCGAATCGTCGATGACTACGATGCGGCCAAGACCGAGGCGTTGCTCGACGACCTCGCATCCCGGCTGCAGCTGCCGGCACCACCGCGACGCATCGAGTGCTACGACATCAGCAACACCATGGGCACCAACTCGGTGGGTTCGATGGTCGTCTTCGAGGAGGGTCGCCCGGCGCCCGCGAGCTACCGCCACTTCGGTATCAAGACCGTCGAAGGGTCCAATGATTTCGCATCCATCGAGGAGACATTGCGTCGCCGCTTCCGGCGGCTCGCGCCACGCGAGGACGGCGGTGTCGAGGATGTGCCGGTGCTCGATCCCGCCGGAGCGAACGGCTCCGAGGAACGCGCACGGCGCAAGGGGCGCGGCGTCGCCGATGATGTGGACCTCAGCTTCTCGGTGCTGCCCGACCTCATCCTGATCGACGGCGGCAAGGGTCAGTTGGGCGCTGCCGTGAAGGCGCTCCGCGAGGCGGGCCTGCAACGCGTGCCCGTGTACGGCCTCGCGAAACGCAACGAGGAGCTGTACCGACCCGGACGCGCGCGCCCCATCATCATCGAGCGTGACAGCCCGACACTCTTCCTCGTGCAGCGAGTCCGCGATGAGGCGCACCGTTTCGCGATCACACACCATCGTGCCCGCCGCGGCAAGGCGGCGCTTCGCTCCAAGCTCGATTTCGTGCCCGGGCTTGGACCCGTGCGCAGGCGCGCTTTGCTGCGCCAGTTCGGGAGCGTCGACGGCATTCGCGACGCGCCGCTCGAGCAGCTCACCACGGTGGTCCCGCGTCCGGTCGCGTTGCGCGTCAAGGAGCTCCTGTGAGCCGGGAGGAGTCGACGGCGGACATCGCCATGACGACGATGTCGTTCGGCTTCAAGTTCGGTCTGCCTGCCGATGCCGGATGGGTCGTGGACGCGCGCATGGTGCGCAATCCGTTCTGGGTCCCCGAGCTGCGTTCCTTCACCGGGCTCGACGTGGCGGTCCGTGACTACGTCCTCGAGGACGCGGTGGCGCGCGAGCTCATCGACCGCACATACGCCCTGATATCGTGGTCGGCGCAGCGCGGCGCGGAACGCGGCAAGGACGGGCTGAGCCTCGCCGTCGGCTGCACAGGTGGGAGGCATCGATCCGTGGTGATTGTCGAGGCGCTCGCGGATCGGCTGCGCGATGACGGTCTCACGGTGACGGTGACCCATCGCGACGTCGACGTTCCAGATCCACGCCTGTGAGCACGTGTGCCAACTGCGGGCGCGAGAATGCTGAGGACGCGGGCTTCTGCAACGGCTGCGGCAAACCGCTCGCGGCGGCGCCGGCATCCCGGGAGCAGCGCAAGACGGTCACAGTGCTTTTCTGCGACGTCACCGGGTCGACCGCGATGGGTGAGCGGCTGGACCCCGAGAGCCTTCGCCAGATCATGCGCCGGTACTTCGACGCGGCGCGCACCGTCATCGAGCAACACGGCGGGACCGTCGAGAAATTCATCGGCGACGCCGTCATGGCGGTGTTCGGCGTGCCGGTGCTACACGAGGACGATGCTCTCCGGGCCGTGCGCGCCGCGGCGGGGCTGCGCGATGCGCTCGCATCCTTGAACAGCGAGCTCGAACGCGACTATGGAACCACGGTCTCGGTGCGTACCGGCGTCAACACGGGTCAGGTGGTGACTGGTACCGAGGAGCGGCTCGCAACCGGCGATGCCGTCAACCTGGCGGCGCGGCTCGAACAGGCGGCCGCCCCGGGCGAGATCGTCATCGGTGCCGAGACGTGGCGACTGGTGCGCGATGCGGTGACCGTCGAACCGCTCGCGCCACTCGAGCTGAAGGGCAAGAGCCTCCCCGTTGCGGCATATCGACTGGTGGCGCTTGGGGGTGAGGCGCGCGACAACGGCCATCGGGTCGGGGTGCCGATGGTGGGTCGGGGCACCCAGCTCCGGATGCTCAACGACGCGTTTGCCAACGTCGTCGACGGACGGTCGTGCAGCATGTTCACCATTCTCGGCGCCGCCGGGGTCGGCAAGACCCGTCTCACCGCCGAGTTCCTGGGCGGCATCGACGCGATCCAGCTCCGAGGACGCTGCTTGTCATACGGAGAGGGCATCACCTACTGGCCGGTGATCACGATGCTGAAGCACCTGCTCGGCATGCCCGCCGGCGCCGAAGCGGCAGCATTGATGGAGCGCGACGGTGCGGTGGCCACGCCGATCAACGCCCTCCTCGGTGACGTCGCCGTCACCACGTCATCAACCGAGATCGCCTGGGCGGTGCGCAAGGAGCTCGAAGCTGCCGCGGAGACGACGCCGCTCGTGGTGGTCTTCGAAGACGTGCACTGGGGTGAGCCGACCCTGCTCGACCTCATCGAGCATATCGGCGACTTCAGCCGCGACGCTCCGATCCTCGTGCTCTGCCTGGGCCGGCCCGAACTGCTCGATCGGCGGCCCGGATGGGGTGGGGGGAAGCTCAATGCCACGACGGTGTTGCTCGAGCCACTCAATGCCGCTGACACCGAGTCGCTGATCGACGAGCTGATTCCGGCGGGCGGCGGCATGCCCTCGGACCTGCGTGACCGGGTTCGTGCCACAGCTGCCGGTAACCCGCTCTTCGTCGAGGAGATCGTCGCGATGGTGCGGGAATCCGGCAGCCACGACGTCATCGTCCCGCCGAACATCAAGGCACTGCTGGCAGCGCGGTTCGATCAGCTCAAACCCGAAGAGCGTGGGTTGCTCGAGCGCGGCTCGATTGAGGGGCAATCGTTTCACCGCGGCGCGGTGGAGGATATGGCGCCCGAGGAGCGTGACGTGGCGGACCGGCTGATGACCCTGGTGCGCAAGGATCTTCTGCGTCCCGACCGCCCCGTCTTCGCCGGCGAGGACGCGTTCACGTTCCGGCATCTCCTGATCCGGGACGCCGCATATGACTCACTGCCGAAGGCCGAGCGCGCTGCCTTGCATGCGCGGTTCGCGGACTGGCTCATCCAGCACGGGAGCGACCTCGAGGAGCTGGACGAGATCGCGGGCTATCATCTCGAGCAGGCGTACCGGTATCGCGCCGAGCTCGGGCCGGTGGACGAGGGCGCCCGCGCGATGGCGAGCGCTGCGTCCGAGCGCCTCCAGGCGGCCGGCAGGAGGGCGCTGGATCGCGGCGACCCTCGCGCGACGATCAACCTCCTGGAGCGGGTGGAACGCCTGCTTCCCGATGGACACATCGCGTTCGGCCTCGAGGAAGCGCTGATCCAGGCAGTGGCGCTGGCCGGCAGACTGAACGACGCGATCGAACGCGCGGACAGGGCAGCGGCGCGATACGCAGCCGCCGGTCTGCGGATTCGGGCGCTGCACGCTCAATTGATCGGCATGATGTGGCGAGTCAACGTCGATCCCGTGGCCTACGAGGGTGCGATGTCCACGCTGGTCGAGCAGGCCCGGCCGGAGATCGAACGCAGCGGGGACCAAAGCGCCCTTGCATCGCTCGAGATTGTCGCCGGAAATATCGAGCATTACCGATGCCGGTTCGACACCGCGCTCATCGCGGTGACGCGTGCCAGGAAACATGCGCGTGAAGCAGACGATCCGTGGATCGCCAACGCCTCTCGAATGCTTGCGGGGGCGCAGGTGGCCAACGGTTCCATGCCGCTTGACGAAGCATTGGTGTGGCTCGACCGCGATCAGCAGGAGAACCGTGGGTTCCAGCCCTTTCTGCCGGTGTGGAAGGCCTTCAGTCTTGCCTACCGCGGTGAGTTCGCTGAGGCGCGCTCGCTCCTGACCGGAGCCCTCGCTCAGATGCGCGACCGGGGAATGGCGGTCTTCGCCGCGATCACGATGCAGCCGGCCTGGCAGCTCGAAACGCTGGCCGGTGACCTCGACGCCGCTGAGCACTTCGCCCGCCAGGGCGTCGAAGAGCTCGAGCAACTGGGGGAACGAGCGTGGCTGTCGACCCAGGAATGTCAGCTCGGCGCGGCGCTCTACGCGCTCGGACGCTATGAGGAGTCCGACCAATGGGCGGTGCGGGGCACGGAGCTGGGCGGAGCCGATGACATCTTCACGCAGTTGCTCGGCCTCGGCGTTCGCGCGAAGGTCCTCGCACGCCGTGGTGACTTCGCTGGGGCCTTCAACCTCGCGGAACGCGCCGTGCAACTGGCGGCGGCAACGCAGGCGCCAAACCAGAAGGCCGAGGCAGCGCTCGCCCTGGGCGAGGTGCTCTCCCTGTCCGGCGACCTGCCCGGCGCACTCGAGCAGTCCGGGCGCGCCGTCGCGCTCTACGAGAGCAAGGGAGCTCCAGCCGGAGTGGCATATGCGCGGCGGCTCGAAACCATGTGGGGCGCGGCTTCGCACGGGCTCGGGGCGCCCGTCGAACGCCACGGAGCCGAGACTCCGGATTCACGTTGATGAACAGCTGCAGCAATTGCGGGCGCGAGAACCCGGACGATGCGGGCTTCTGCAACGGATGCGGGTCGCGCCTCGTCGCGCCGGCCGGGGCGCGCGAACAGCGCAAGACCGTGACGATCCTCTTCTGCGACGTGACCGGTTCGACCGCCATGGGCGAGCTGCTGGACCCCGAGAGCCTGCGCAAGGTGATGCACCGGTATTTCGATGCGGCGCGCAAGGTGATCGAGCAGCACGGCGGCACCGTCGAGAAATTCATCGGGGACGCCGTCATGGCAGTCTTCGGCGTGCCGGTGCTCCACGAGGACGACGCGCTCCGCGCGGTTCGCGCTGCTGTCGGGTTGCATGAAGCACTGGCCGGTTTGAACAGCGAGCTGGAGCGCGACTACGGAACCACCGTCACGGTTCGCACCGGAGTGAACACCGGTCCGGTGGTGACTGGAACCGAGGAACGGCTCGCCACCGGCGACGCCGTCAATGTTGCAGCCCGTCTCGAACAGGCAGCGGCGCCGGGTGAGATCGTGATCGGACCGGAGACCTGGGGATTGGTGCGCGATCTGGTCATCGTGGAGCCGCTTGCACCTCTGGAGCTGAAGGGCAAGAGCCTGCCCGTCTCCGCGTACCGATTGCTGGGGATGACCGGCGACAGAGCCGACCGCATCGGCTCCGCGATGGTCGGTCGCAGCACCCAGCTCCGCATGCTCAACGACGCCTTCGCCAATGTGGTTGACGGGCGGTCCTGCAGCATGTTCACGGTCCTCGGTGCTGCCGGGGTGGGCAAGTCACGACTGACCACCGAGTTCCTCAACAGCGTCGGCGCCACGCAGGTGCGCGGGCGCTGCCTCGCGTATGGCGAGGGGATCACGTACTGGCCGGTGATCTCGATCATCAAACAGCTGCTCGACATGCCCGCCGGCGCGGGTGCGTCGGCACTCATGGCGAACGACGGCACGGTTGCCGCGGCGATGACGACCCTGCTCGGCGAGAAGGCCGGCACCACATCGTCCACGGAGATCGCATGGGCGGTGCGCAAGCTCCTCGAGGCCGCGGCGGAGACGACACCGCTGGTGGTCGTGTTCGACGACGTGCAGTGGGGCGAGCAGACGCTCTTCGACCTCATCGAGCACATCGCGGACTTCAGTCGCGATGCCCCGATCCTGATCCTCTGTCTCGGCCGCCCGGAGCTGCTCGACCGCCGGCCGGGATGGGGCGGCGGCAAGCTGAATGCGACGACGGTGCTGCTCGAACCGCTCAACGCGGCCGACACTGAGACCCTGATCGACGAGCTGCTCCCGGCCGGCAGCGGCGTGCCCGCACAACTCCGTGACCGGGTTCGTGCCACAGCTGCCGGTAACCCGCTGTTCGTTGAGGAGATCGTGGCGATGCTGCGCGAGTCGAGCAGTCACGACGTGATCGTGCCCCCGACCATCAAGGCATTGCTCGCAGCGCGCTTTGACCAGTTGCGACCCGAGGAACGCGGGCTGCTGGAGCGCGGATCGATCGAGGGGCAGTCGTTTCACCGGGGCGCCGTCGAGATGATGGGACACGAGGAAAACGACGTGTCCGGCCGTCTGATGACCCTTGTTCGCAAGGACCTGCTCCGCACAGACCGTCCGATCTTCGCCGGCGAGGATGCTTTCACGTTCCGGCACATCCTCATCCGGGATGCTGCCTACGATTCGTTGCCCAAGGCGGAGCGAGCCGAGCTGCACGCCCGCTTTGCGGCCTGGTTGTTCGATCACGGTGCCGATCTCGAGGAACTCGACGAGATCGCCGGCTACCACCTTGAGCAGGCTTTCCGCTATCACGCTGAGCTGGGTCCCGTCGACGCGGAAGCACGTGCGCTCGCGGCGGCGGGCGCCGGGCACCTCCAGGCGGCGGGCCGGCGTGCGCTGGATCGCGGCGACACCCGGGCAGCGGTCAATCTTCTGGAGCGAGCGAGCGCATTGCTGCCCGATCAGCAGATCGAGTTCCAGCTCGAGGAAGCGCTCATCCAGGGCCTCGGCATGTCAGGCAGGCTCAACGACGCGGTCGCCCGTTCGGACCGTGCCGCAGCGATCTGCGCAGCCGCGGGCGACCTGGTGCGCGAGCAGCAGGCGCGGTTGATCGGATCGATCTGGCGCACCGCCGTCAATCCCGATATGCATGAAAACGGGCTGCGCGCTGCGGTCGACGCCGCGCGGTCGGTGATCGAGCAGAGTGGCGATCCCGGCGCCCTGGCGTCGCTGGAATTTGCCGAGGGGTACGCCGAGCATCATCGCTGCCGATTCGACGCGGCGATGAGGTCGTTCGTACGCGCGATGGAGCATGCGAGAGAGGCCGACGAGCCCTGGCTCGTCGCATCGGCGCGCAGCGTTGCGGCAACCGGAATGGTGAACGGTGCGACGACGATTGCGGATGCGCGAGCCTGGTTCGCGCTCCAGAAAGCCGTCGACGGGGGGTTCCTGCCGATCTTCTCCGTCTGGGAGGCGTGGCTGCTTGCGTCCCAGGAGCACTTCGAAGAGGCTCGCGCCTTGTACGGGTCAACGGTTGACCGCATGCGCGAACGCGGAATGGCAATAGGAGTCGCGATCGTCGCGCAGGTTGGCTGGCGCATCGAGATGCTCGCCGGAGACCTCGAGACTGCCGAGCGGGTCGCACGAGCGGGCGTTGAAGAGCTCGAGCGGCTCGGCGAGCGCGGCTGGCTGTCCACGCAGGCATGCCAGCTTGGCGAAGCGCTGTACGCGCTGGGCCGGTACGAGGAGTCAGAAGCGTGGGTCGTCAAGGGCCTCGAGATGGGCGGTACGCTGGACGTGTACACCCAGCTGACCGGCCTCCAGGTGCAGGCGAAGTTGCTCGCTCGTCGCGGCGATTTCACTGGAGCGCTGAGCACGGTGCAGCGCGCCGACCAGCTGGCGATGACCACAGAGGCACCGTTGCTCAAGGGTGACGGCGCGCTTGCCCTCGCGGAGGTGCTGCATCTGTCGGGAGATGACCACGGCGCGCGCCAGGCGATCGGTCGCGCCGTCGAACAGTACGAGGAGAAGGGAACAACGGCGTACGTCGCGCACGCGCGGCGGATTGCAGCGACGTGGACCGAGCCGTCCGCGGACGTGTCCGACAACGGCTCGCGATTGCCGGGCGGGCGATAGGCCGTGGAGAGCGCTCCCTCTTTTACGCAGCACGTCGTCGCCGAGCTCGCCCCGCACACGCCGATCCTCTCCTGTTGCCGGCGGTCGCTGGTGGAAGGCCTCACCCTGGTGACGACGGCGCCGGGTGTCATCGCCACCACGCGGCCGGTCGCGGTCCGCGCCGCGATGCAGGCACTGCACGCGGAGCGCATCACCGCCCACGTCTCCCGGATCGGAGCCGCTCGGCGAGTCCAGTACGTGCTCGTCGGCATCGAGCCGGCGGTTGTCCAGACGCAATCGACCCGGGTGTGCTGCAGGCGGAGCCGGCTCCGTGGCGCGTTCCTCGGTTCGGGCCGCCTGGTCCGCCCCGACGGCGAACCGTACCTCGAGATCGGCTGCGCCGCCGACACCGCCGCCGCCCAGCTGGTCGATGATTTCGCGGCCCTGGGAGTGAGCGCGCGCACCCGGCTGCGGCGTGGACGATGGGTGGTCACGGTTCGATCCGGCCAGGCCGTTGGTGCGGCCCTCAGCTCCATCGGCGCTCAGGCCGGCCGTCTCGCGTTCGAGTCCGGCCGGGTGATCCGCGAAGTCCGGAGCGGCGTCAACCGCCGTCTCAACGCCGAGACCGCCAACCTCCGCCGGACGGCGGCCGCGGGGGTGCGACAGCTCGAGTCGATCGCGGTCCTCGAGGCCGATCCACGCCGCTGGCAGGCGCTGCCGCCCGCGCTGCGCGAGGCCGCCGAACTGCGCGCCGGTCACCCGGACGGTGACCTGGCCGACCTGGCGGAACGCGCGGGCTGCAGCCGTCCCGCCATGGCCGGGCGCCTGCACCGCCTGGTCGCCGCCGCAGGTGAGAGCGGTGATAGGGTGGGAGCACGCCGCTCGTCCGGCGTGAGACATCAGAGCACTGGAGGGCGCCCCGCATGGGAGTGAGAGTTGGCATCAACGGCTTCGGCCGCATCGGACGCAACGTGCTGCGTGCCGCCCGAGAGCGCTCCCCCGAGCTCGAGATCGTCGCCGTCAACGACATCACGACCTCGGCGATGCTGGCTCATCTGCTCAAGTACGACAGCGTTCTCGGGCGATTCCCCGGCACGGTTACTGCCGATGCTGACAGCATCACCGTGGACGGCAAGGTTGTGAAGGTGCTCGCCGAGCGCGACCCACAACGGCTTCCCTGGGGTGACCTCGGCGTGGACATCGTCATCGAGTCGACCGGTTTCTTCACCGATGCCGTGCGTGCGAAGGGCCACATCGACGCCGGAGCCCGCAAGGTGGTCATCACCGCACCTGCCAAGAACGAGGACATCACCATCTGCATGGGGGTGAACGACTCCGCGTACAACCCGGCCGAGCATCACATCGTCTCGAACGCCTCGTGCACGACCAACTGCCTGGCGCCGGTCGCCAAGGTGCTCAACGACTCGTTCGGCATTGAAACGGGCTTCATGACCACCGTGCACGCGTACACCAAGGACCAGGTCATCCTCGACGCGCCGCATGAAGACCAGCGGCGCGCTCGCGCGGCGGCGCTGTCGATCATTCCGACAACCACAGGCGCCGCCAAGGCGGTGTCGCTCGTGCTCCCCGAATTGAAAGGCAAGTTCCAGGGCATTTCGCTGCGCGTCCCGGTTCCCGATGTCAGCCTCGTGGATCTCACCGCGACACTCGCGAAGAGCGCGACGGCCGATGACATCAACGGGGAGATGCGCGAGGCGGCGAGCGGGACGCTCGAGGGCATCCTCGCAGTGAGCGAGGAGCAGCTGGTGTCGATGGACTTTCTTCACGACTCACACTCGGCCATCTTCGATGCACCGTCGACGATGGTGCTCGGAGACCGGACCGTGAAGGTGCTCGCCTGGTACGACAACGAGTGGGGATACTCCTGCCGCGTGGTCGACCTGGCGAACCTGATTCTGTCCCGGCTCTAGGCGGCACCGCATGGCTGCGCTGTCGAAGGCGACCATCGACGACATCGACGTGCACGGCAAGCGAGTCCTCCTTCGCGAGGATCTCAACGTGCCGATGCGCGACGGTGCGATCACCGACGATCGCCGGATCCGCGAGGCGATCCCGACCATCGAGGCGCTCCGTTCCAGGAACGCTCGCGTGATCGTGGTTGCGCACCTTGGCCGTCCCAAGGGCAGGATCGACGACAGCGCCCGGCTCGGTCCGATCGCCGCGCGCCTGAGCAGCCTGCTCGGAGCCGACGTGCGCCTCGCCTCGGATGTCGTCGGCGACAGCGCGCGAAGCATGGTCGACTCGCTGCGCGACGGCGATATCGGCATGCTCGAGAACGTTCGTTTCGAACCGGGTGAGGAGGCCAACGACCCGGGGTTCGCCCGGCAGCTCGCATCCTTCGCCGATGTCTACGTCAACGACGCGTTCGGCACCGCGCATCGTGCCCACGCCTCGACCGAGGGCGTCGCGCACCTGCTCCCCGCGGTTGCGGGAAAGCTGATGGCCCGCGAGCTCGAGATGCTCGGTGGTGTCATGGACAACCCTCGGAAGCCGGTTGTCGCCATCGTCGGCGGCTCCAAGATCTCGACGAAGGTGGGCGTTCTCGATCACCTGCTTGATCGCGTCGACGTGCTCTGGGTCGGCGGGGCCATGGCGTGCACGTTCTACCGGGCCCTCGGCGAGAGCACGGGCACATCCCTCGTGGAGGAGGAGCAGGTGGCGACCGCGCGCCAGTTGCTCGACTCGGCCCAGGGACGGCGCGCCGACCTTCGCCTTCCGGTTGACGGCGTGATCGTCGAAAAGGTCGCCGCCGACGCGCCAACCCAGGTCGTTGCGTGGAAGGCGATTCCGGACGGCTGGATGGTCGTCGACGCCGGGCCTGACACCGTTGCGCGCATCGCGGCGGATTGCGCCGGCGCGGGGACGGTCATCTGGAACGGCCCGCTCGGCATCTACGAGATCCCGGCCTTCGCCGCCGGCACCCGCGATGTCGCTCGCGCGCTCGCCGCGTCCGGCGCCACCACGGTGATCGGCGGCGGCGATCTCGCCGCCGCAGTCCAGGACGCCGGTGTTGCTGACAAAATCGGCTTTATCTCGACAGGTGGCGGAGCGACCATCGAATTCCTCGAGGGCCGGACGCTCCCCGGCGTCGCTGCGCTTCGCGATCGCGAGGTCGCGCGACGTTGACGGAGCCGGGCGGAGCCGATGCGGGGTCCCGGCTGATGGTCGCCGGGAACTGGAAGATGAATACCACAGTCGACGAGGGGATCGCCCTCGCTCGCGCGGTGTGCGCCGCCGTCGCGCCGGTGCGCGGGGTCGACGTGGCCGTGCTCCCGCCGTTCACGCACCTGTGGGCGGTCCGCGCAGTCCTCGAAGGCACCGGTGTCCGGCTCGGCGCCCAGGACGTCTACTGGAAGGACGCCGGGGCGTTCACCGGCGAGATCTCACCGGCGATGCTCGCGGGGTGGTGCGATCTCGCGCTCGTCGGCCACTCCGAACGCCGTCACATCTTCGGCGAGCGTGATGACGAGGTGGGCAGGAAGTTCGTCGCGTCCCTTGCGCACGGCCTCGAGGTGATCCTGGCGGTCGGTGAGACCAGCGACGAGCGCGACGCCGGCCACACCTTCGATGTGGTGGACCGGCAGCTCGATGCGGTTTTCGCCGAGCTGAATGGTGCGCCGCCGGCCGGCGCATGGGTGATCGCATATGAGCCCGTCTGGGCGATCGGGACCGGTCGGACGGCAACGCCGGAGCAGGCGCAGGAGGTGGTCGCGCACATCAAGCAGCACGTGCGTGCGCGTTTCCGCCAGGACTCGCCACGCGTGCTCTATGGCGGCAGCGTCACCGCGGCCAACGCCGCCGCCCTCTTTGCCGAGCCGGACATCGACGGTGCGCTGGTGGGCGGCGTTTCACTGCGCGCCGAGGAATTCGGCCGCATCGTCGCTGCCGCCGTTCCCCGCGACAGCACGTAGCGCCGCGACATGAGCGGGGTGCGGCCCTTCGTGCTCGTCATCCTCGACGGTTGGGGATGCAACGCGGATCCGTACGGGAACGCGATCGCCGCCGCGCGCACACCCGAGCTCGACGCCATGGAAGCGGAGTCGCCGCACACCGAGGTGGAGGCGAGCGGTGAGGCGGTGGGCCTGCCCCCCGGGCAGCAGGGCAATTCCGAGGTCGGGCACCTCACCATCGGCGCCGGGAGGCTCATCCTGCAGCCGCTGTCCCGCATCAGCCGAGCGATCGATGACGGAACGTTCTTCGAGAATCCGGCGCTGTGCGACGCCCTCGATGGGGCGCGTGACCGCGGCGCCGCGTTGCACTGCATCGGGCTCATCTCGCCCGGCGGAGTCCACAGCCACCAGGACCACGCGGTCGCGGTCGCCGAGCTCGCGCGACGCCGCGGTCTCGACAGCGTGTGGTTTCACGCCTTTCTCGACGGACGCGACGAGCCACCGACCAGTGCCGCCGGCTTCGTTCGCACGTTCGTCGATGCCCTGGGTCGCGTCGGCGCGGGCGCGATCGCCTCGGTCGCCGGCCGCTATTTCGCCATGGATCGAGATCGACGCTGGGATCGAGTCCAGCGCGCCTACGAGGTGATCGCCGGCTCGGGAAATGGCAGCGCAACCGACGCGGTCGCCTACATCGAGGCGCAGTACGCGGCGGACATCACCGACGAGTTCGTGCCACCGGTGTCGATACTGCACGACGGCAGGCGCATCCGCATCGAGGACGGCGACTCGATCATCTTCTTCAACTTCCGGCCGGATCGTGCCCGTGAGCTGAGCCACGCGCTGGTCGACACCGACTTCGACGGCTTCTCACGGTCGCGCGTGCTGCGCGACGTCGACCTGGTCACCTTCACCGAATACGAGCGCGATCTCGATGCACGCGTTGCGTTCCCGCGAGAGGATGTCGCGCACACGCTTGCGGAGCAGGTGAGCGCAGCCGGACTGCGACAGTTCCACGTTGCGGAGACCGAGAAATACGCGCATGTGACCTACTTCATCAACGGCGGCCGCGAGACCGCGTTCGACGGTGAGGAGCGGCTGCTCGTGCCATCACCTCGCGTTGCAACCTACGACACCGCGCCGGAGATGAGCGCCGCGGGTGTCACCGATGCGGTGGTCGCTCGGCTGGAAGCGGGCGGCGACGCCTTGATCATCGCCAACTACGCCAACGCCGACATGGTGGGGCACACCGGCGATTTCGATGCGACGGTACGCGCCGTCGAGTGCATCGACACGTGCCTCGGTCGCGTCCGCCGGGCTGTGGAGGCCGCTCGCGGCGCTCTCCTGATCACCGCCGATCACGGCAACGCCGAGTACAAGATCGATCGCCGCGATGGATCGGTGCTCACCGCGCACACCACCAGCCCGGTGCCGGTCATCGTCTGCGGCGCCGGCGATGGACCGTTGCGAGATGGTGGGGGATTACGTGACGTCGCGCCGACCGTCCTCGACGCGATGGGGCTCCCTGTTCCCGCGGAGATGACCGGCCGGTCGCTGCTCGGTCCGTGACGTTTGCGCTGGCTACGTTGCGGGCGGTGGCTGGTACGGAACAGGCTCGATCTGGTCGACAGGATGCGGTCCGCTCTGCCATCCCTCTCCAGGACCGAGCGTCAGGTGACAGGCGCCGCCACCCGCACCACACGCCACCGGCATGGTGTGGACCGCCACACCGTCGCTCCAGCTCACGGTGATCGTCACAGTGAACGTCTCGGTCGCGGTGATCGTCGCGCCCTGTGCGACGTGCGCGTAGTCGTGGCTCACGGCGCATGGATCGCTCCACCCCTGCGTTGACGGATCGTAGGACGGCAGGAGTGCGGGCCCCTGCTCGATGGGGCCGGGAGCGATCGAACTCGACCCGTCGCCCCAGTTCCAGGCGACCGGTCCTGGGGTGACCGTCACGTCGTAGAGCAGGAAGAGCGTGTACCCACCGGTCACCGTCGTGGTCAGCGCGTGATACGGGACCGGGGCCACGGGCACCGTGGAGTCGGTCCACACGCACGTGGGGATGTGCACGAACGTACGCGACGTCGGTTCGCCGCCCGGCAGCACGGCGATGTCACCGACCACCCACGACTTCGTCAGCGCAGCGACGAGGTCGGCGCCGATCGGGAATGGCGGATTGTTGAGGATTGTCGTCGTCGGCGCCGGCGGCGGAGCATTTCCCGCAAGGTACGGCGGGCTGAATGCGAAGGTCGCTCCTTCGCAACGTCCTCCGAACGGCGCCACCGGCTCCGCGTCCTGCCAGGCGCCGCGCGTTCGCAGGAATGCAGTGACCGCGACAATGTGGCCGTCGACATTCGCCGCGGTCGCGAGACTGCCGGGCGCGGTGTCGGATGCGTCACCGCCGGCTGGAATCGCATCGGTGATCGCGTACGAGTACTGAGCGTCATAGCCGTCATAGCCGCCATCGCCGTTCTTCGCGAAGCCAGGATAAATCGAGAGCGCGGCGATCACCTCGCCTCCCGGCGACGGCGATCCCGGACCGACGTGGAAGAGGTGCGATTCGGGGCAGGACATTCCCTGCGGGTTCGGCCCCGGCGGCGGGATCCCAAGCGGGTTACGCGGATCGGCGCCGGACGGCGTGATGTCCACCGGCAGAATCGGGAGGTACGTTCCGCCGGCGCCTGCGACGAGCTTGCCGTGGGTGAGTGCGCCTGTGCCTTCGCTTGACGGCCCCGGCTGAGTGCCGTCACCGCCGCCGCCACCACCGCCCGCGACGACAGCGGTCGCGGGCATGAGCGCGAGGAACGCGCACATCACGACGGTCTTGGGAATACGCCGCATCACCGCCCGCACCACGCAGCCGGTGGACCGTTCGGATCCTGGCAATCCCCGCCGGCATCCGCGAACCAGATGTCACCGAGCACCGGGTCCTCGCGCAGCACGCCCGGCTGGAAGACGGTCGTGTTCTGCGTGAAATCGACGACGGCCGATGTCGTTCCGTTCGCGCTGCGGAGCGTCTCGCTGCAGGGTCCGGCGTACACGATGACAAAGACGTAGGCGGCAGTGGTCGGGACGTTCCTTCGCGCGAAATACGCGCGGGCCGCGGCGTCGATCGGGAAGAGCTTCCAGCTCAGCGGATAGAGATTGCAGTCGGGCTGGTCGACCGTTCCGCCGTCCTGGAGCACGTCCACCTCGTCTGCCGGGATCATCGATGGACCGACGAGGGTTCGGAGCATGAACAGCTGGTCGTGGCTCTCCGCCCACTTCCACCAACCGCTGTCCCAGTTGCTCGCGTCGGCCCAGTGCTGCGCGGTCTCGTCGGACACGGCGCCGTCGGTCATGTTGGTCACGGTCGGTGCCGACGGGACATGCTCGAGCATGAGTTCGTTCGACGGCGGCACCACGGTGACCCCGTACGGCGACCAGAGCTGCCGGCAGGCTGGGGAAACCTGCGCAATCGATGTCGTGACAGTCACGGCAGCGCACGGGCCGGCTGCGGCAGCCGCGACACTCGGCATGACGTGCGCAGCGCTCGGGCGCGGCGCTGCAACGGTCGCCGGAGCGAGCGTTCCGCACGCGGTGCAGGCAAGCAGCCAGACACCGATCGACGTTTTCGCGAGTCCCCTCACCACCTCACCCGATACTCTCGCTGCACAAGGCGGACATCCGGCGCCCAATGCCGCGCTCCGCCTTCGACCCTTCCCGTGGGACACCCAGCATGGCAGGTCGCCATGACCGTCAGTCGGGGGCGAACGCGCTCAGCAGGAGGCTACGGGCGGCGCGGGCGTGGAACTCGCGTTCTCGTAGTCATACGCCGGGTCATAGATCGAGGTGGTCGAGCATCCCGTGTCCTGATCGTCCACATACCACGTCCCGCCAATCGAAACCACGGTCCAGCGCAGATCGGACGATGGCTCGCCAAGCCCCAGGTCCTCATGCACGTACGCTGTCGTTCCGTTCTCCGATATGAGCGTGAAGGTGAGCGTCCCCTGGCTCTGACAGCGGCACAGAGGGGACGCACCGCCTCCGCTGCCCGAGAAGGGGTTGGCGTCGAGCCGCGCGCCCAATCTCTGGGTCACCGGACACGGAGGGACGAGATAGCTGGCGCTGTTGCAATCACCGGAGAGGTGCCGGCCGCTCCCAGGGTCGACGTTGGCAACATCCGCCACAGCAATGACCGGGCTGGCCGCTCCCGTCCCCACCACCGGCAGAGGAGTTGGCGCGGGCGTCGGGGAAGGGGTTGCTGTCGCGACGACTGACGCCGTCGGACTGGATGTGGGGGTCCCAGGAGATGCCGAGGGCGTGGTCGTCGACGCGCCGCAGGCAGCCACCGCACCACACGCGCAGACGCTTCCGAGCATGACCGCCAACCTGAGGATCACGCGGCTTCCCTCGTTGCTGACGCTGATGGCAGACCGACAATCACTATAGCCCGAGCCTCGGGGCGCCCCAGGGGTTGGTGAGGTCCGCCGTACCTATTCTGTTCGCGCGGTCGACCGCCGCAGCAGTGCGTCTGTCTCGCCGACGGACGGGGCGTAGCCCATGGTGGTGAACAGCCCGCGAGCTTCGCGCAGGGGACCGTCAGCCCCGACGGCGCCAAGGGCGGCCAGGCAGCGCCCCTGACCGAGCAGCGCGAAGGCGAGCTCGGGGACGTCGCCAAACTCGCGCCAGCGTGCAGCCGCGTCGCCGTACGCGGTCGCGGCGGCGGCGTGGTCGCCGGCGGCTTCACTGAGTGCGGCGCGGCACGTGGCCAGCGCATGTTGTTGCAGCGGGGTATGCGGCTCTACGCCAACGATAAGTCTGGCCCCCAGGGCCGGGTCGCCGAGCGTGAGTGCGCAGCGGACGAGCTCGGGCAACACTGCCGCATAGTAAGCGTCGCCGCGCATGCCGCTGGTCCGCTCCAGCTCCCGGAGCAACGCCGTTGCCCGCTCATTGTGGCCTCCTGCCAACATGAGTTGGGCCGCCGCCGCAAACCCATTGGCTATGAGCTGTGGCTCGCCGGTCTCTCGAGCGGTCGCGACGAGCTGCTCTGCCGCGGCGGCTTCGGCTCTTTCGCCAAGCTTGGCCAGGAGACCCAGTTGCACCGAGCGAGCCTCAATCAGCCGCGAATCGCCTGCCAACTCCATTTGCTCGGCCACCCGCTGTGCGGCAACGACGAGCGCATCCTCTGAGCGGCCGCATGCAGCCAAGAAAGTCAATCTCGTCGAGGCGATCAGGAGCTCTATCTCGGCGATGCCGCGCCGCTCGCAGAACTCGGTCCCGTCGTCACAGCGCTCCAGCGCGACCGCAGGTCCCTCATGCTGCCAAGTAACGAAGGCGAGGTTGTTGTACAGCACGGCGGCTTCGCGGCCCTGTCCCTGCGCGATCGCAAGCGCCAGGGCGCGGCGCATGTCGTCCAAGCCCTCCGCAGCCCCTAAATTCGCTCGGGCTCCGCCGCGGAAACCCAGGGCGCGGGCCGGTTCGGGGAGGCCCAGGCCGGCGGCCAACTCGAGCGCCCGCTCAGCGGCGGCGTTCGCCTCCACATGGGCGGCATCGACTAACTGGGCGCCGGCGAGTTCTGCGTACGCATTGACGAGCTCCGGGCTCAGCTCCTCGGCTTCGAGCAGCTGGAGCGCCTCGGCGATGAGCTCCTTGTTACGCGGATCGCCGGCCCTCCAGAGCACACGCGAAAGTGTGGTCAGTGTTCGCCCCGCTGCCACCCTCGCACCCGCATCGCGATGCAGCGCGAGGGCCTCCTCGAGCGCCGCCCTCGCCTCGGCGAGGCGCCCCTGCTGCTGCGCCGCCCCGGCCCAGTGCTCCAGCAGGGAAGCTCGCTCGGCGTGGTCCGCAGGGGTGAGCTCGAGCGCCCGGGCGAAGCTGGCCTCGGCGCTGGCCACGTCGATGGGCAAGGCCCGTTCCCCGGCCAGGGTGAGGAAGCGACGCGCCGCCGCCTCCAGCTCCGGGATGTCCTGCTCGTCGCCGGCGGCGCGGGCCAGTTCCAGCGCCTGCGTGTAGTGATAGGCGAGCACGTCGCTGAGGTCGTCGACGCGGTCTCCGGCCTGGCGCCCGATCCAGGCGGCGGCGGCCCCATGTCGGGCGGCCCGGCTCGAGCGCGGGATCTGCGCATAGCAGACGTCGCGCACGAGGAGGTGCCAGAAGCCGTACTCCTGCTCCCCCTGCATCGAGCTGCTCCTTGCCGGCCGGACCAGTTCCTTGCGCGCCAGATCGTGGAGCGCGACCTCGACATCGCGGGGATTGCGATCGCCCATGGTTGCGAGCGCTCCGGCCCAGAAGACCTTGCCGATCACGGCGGCGTCCTGAAGCAGGCTCTTGCGCTCCGCCGAGAGCGTGTCCAGGCGGGCCGCGATGAGGGCCTGTACGGAGTCCGGGAGAAGCACGTCGTCAAGTGGGTCGGTGAGCAGGCTGCGGTCGCTGAGCAGGCGGACGAACTCCTCCGCGTAGAGCGGGTTGCCGCCGGCGCGGTCCAGCAGGGCCTGTTGGGTCGCCGCAGGCAGCACCGTCCGCTTGAGCAACAGCGCGACCAGTGTCGCCGTCTCCTCGTCGGATAGCGGTGCCAAGTTGATCGTCTGGGCGTTGCGAACTCCAAGCGCCCAGGTCGGATGCTTCTCCTGGAGCTCAGGGCGGGCGGTGCAGAGCAGGAGCAGCGGCACTCCGCTGGACCAGTCGGCCAAGTGCTCGAGAAAGGCGAGCATCGGTTCGTCCGCCCAGTGCAGGTCGTCGATGACCAGCGCGGTGGGGTTCTGTGCCGCCAGCCCCTCGATGAAGCGCCGCCAGGCGGTGAACGACTCCTCCTGCGCCGCCGGCTCGCCGCCCGCGCCCACCAGCGGGGCGAGCCGTGCCCTGAGCCACGCCCGGTCGGGTTCGTGCTCGGGGATTGCGTCGTCGAGCTTGGTCAGGGCCGCCTCGGGGGAGTCCGACTCGAGGATGCCGCACTCCGCCTTGATGATCTCCCCGAGTGCCCAGAAGGCGATCCCCTCGCCGTACGGCAGACAACGGCCCTGACGCCAGCGCACCAGCCCCGGGCGCTGCTCGATGTACGCAAACAGCTCTGCGCAGAGGCGGGTCTTGCCCACCCCCGGCTCGCCTACCACGGTCACCAGCTGGCAGGAACGCTGGGTGGCCGCCCGCTCGAAGGTGGCGATCAGCTGCGGTCGCTCGAACTCCCGGCCCACCAGCGGTGTCGCGTTTGTGCGAATCACGTCGGCGCCGAAGCGGGCCCGAGCGGCGAGTGCCTGCCAGACGTTAAGTGGTTCCGTCTTCCCCTTGACCTGCACCGACTCGAGGCGGGTGAACGTGAACACCCGCTCGGTCTGGCGGAAGGTCGGCTCCGACACCGCCACGCCATTGATCGGAGCGATGCCCTGCAGGCGCGAGGCGGTGTTGACCACGTCGCCGGTGACGAAGCCCTCGCCGCGCTCGGGATGGGCGCCCAGGGCGACCACCGCCTCGCCGGTGTTGATGCCCACCCGGACCTGGAGCTGGAGCTTCTCGTCGCCGCGGTTCAGGTCCTCGATCGCCTCCAGGATGCGCAGGCCGGCTCGGACCGCGCGCTCGGCGTCATCCTCGTGGGTCACAGGCGCGCCGAACACGGCCATCACCGCGTCGCCGACGAACTTCTCCACGGTGCCGCCGTGGCTCTCGATCACCTGCTGGAGCCGGGCGTGATATGGGTGGAGCCGGGCGCGCACGTCCTCGGGATCGGCATACTCCGAGGCGGCGGTGAAGCCCACCAGGTCACAGAAGAGCACCGAGACGACCTTGCGTTCCTCGCGGACCACGGCCGGCGAGGTCTCGCCGAGCGGCGCCGCGCAGAACGGGCAGAACGGGAAGTCGCCGGGGAGCTCCCTGGCGCAGTTCGGGCAGGTGGCCACCCACCGAGTCTCGCCGAAAGTGCGATCCGATGTTCGCAGGGTGGCGTGGCCTGGCCACATCGAGATCACTCAGCCGCAAGATTCGGAAGCTAGGCTGAGCACGATGGCAGGATCCGGCGAACTCAACTCCGCGCGCCAGCGGCGTGACCTCAGCCTCGCGCTGCGACGACGGCTCACCATCGCCGCGGGACTCGGTGCCGCGGGTCTCACCATCGTCTTCTCACTCGTCGCGGCGACGACGTCGCCAGGCCGCGCGACACCTTCGACGAATGCAACGACGCAGCCGGATCCCACCGCCGGCGCGCAATCTCAGGCCCCGGTCGACAATCAACCCAGCTTCACGCAGCCAGGGTTTCAGGTGCCGGCGCAAGCGCCGCAGAGCGGCGTCGGCGGTTCCCCCGTCGCGATTTCCGGCGGCTCCTGACCGAGGAGCATCAACGCGCCCGAGACGGCGTGCACTACTCGGTCAGCAGCGCCGCAAGTCGCGAGCTATCGAGGTTGCCACCACTCAGGATCGCCACGGTTCGTGGCGTTGACCGGCCATCGACCATCGCCGCGTAGGCGAGCGCCCCTGCTCCCTCGGCAACCACCTTCACCTCGGTCGCGAGCCGCGCGACCGTCTGACGCAACGTGCCCTCGGGGACGACGACCCACTCACTGACCAGCGAGCGCAGGCGCTCGAACATCACAACGTCAAATGGTGCGGCGGTCCCATCAGCGATCGTATCGGGCGTCAGCCCCGGTGGACCGTTGACGGCAAAGGCCTTTGGCCACAAAGGATATCCATCGGACTGCACACCGACCACGCGCACGCCCGGCTTGAGCGCGGCGAATCCGAGAGCGATGCCGCAGATCAGTCCACCGCCGCCAACCGGCACGAGGACCTCCTCGACTTCGGGCAGGTCCGCGAGGATCTCCGGGACGATGGAGGAGTGGCCGACGATGACGGGCTCGTCGGCGAAGGGGTGGATGAAGACCTCGGGATCGTCCTCCCATGCGCGCGTTGCGATCCATTCGAGCACTCGTTTGCGCGGCATCAGCACCGCGTCGGCGCCGAGGTCGCGCACGCCATTCACCTTGACCGCGGGCGCGGTGTCGAACATCACCACGCGGCAGGGGACGCGAAGTTCGCGCGCCACGTACGCGCAGGCCAGCGCCGCATTGCCGGCACTCATGGTCAGCAACCCGCGCGCCACCCTCTCGCGTTCGATCACGTGGGCGGCTGCGAAGAATCCGCGAACCTTGAAACTCCCGGTGGGTTGCAGCGACTCCAGCTTCAGCAGCCCACCACCCGGAGCCGGCACCAGCGGTGTGTGGCGGATATGAGGCGCGACCAGTCGCGAAGCCTCGTGAACGCGCGCCGCATCCACACCGTGAATCGCTGTCACACAGCGACTTCCGTGCCCACCCGTGCGGCGACGGCAGCGTCGTACACGATCCGAGCCACCACCGCGTCCTCGAAGCCGCTCCCGGTCGACTTGTACACGGTGATCTCGTCAGCCCGCTGCCGTCCCGGCGCAGTCCCGGCGATCACGGCACCGATCTCGGTGATCGTGGCCGGGTCCCGACCCTGCAGTTCGTGCGCACCCGCCGGCGGCGCGCTTGCAGCGGCGCCCTTCCATTCCACGAAGACACTGCCGAGACGCATCGTCTCGGCGTCCACCTCGGGCCCGAACGTCCCGCCCACGGAGGTCACGTGCGTGCCCGAGTCGATCCACTCGTACCGCGTGATCGGCTCCCTCGCGTCGGTGCAGCAGCAGACCACGTCCGCGCCACGGATCGCCGCTTCGAAGCCTGGGACGACAACACATCGAGGGTCGGTCGCCGCCAGCGCCGCGGCGCGCCCGGCATCACGCGAGCAGATGCGGATGGTGGTGAAGTCACGGACCAGCGGGACGGTGGCGAGGTGCGAATACCCCTGCACGCCGGCGCCGAGGATGGCCAGGGTCCTGGCATCGGGGCGAGCGAGAACCCTGGTTGACACTGCGGCGCCGCCGCCTGTCCGCATCGCCGTGATGTGCTCGCCGTCCATGACACTCAGGAGGGAGCCGTCGCGCTCGTGGAAAAGGGTGATCACGCCCTGATGGGTTGGCAGGCCCACCTCGTTGTTGCCGGGGAACACGCTCACAGCCTTGAGCGCGAACCCGCGATCCGCGACCCACCCGGGCATCGCTCCGAGCAGGCCGGCCGGCGCTCGCGCGGCGGTTCGCGGCGGCACCGATGCCTGGCCGGTGGAGTACGCGAGGAATCCCGCTTCGAGCGCGTCCAGCATCGCCGGAACCGAGAGCAGCCCCTCGACGTCGCGCTTGCTGAGGACGAGCATGACCGGGCATGGTGGCACGGTTAGGCACAATGGAGCCGATGAGTACGCAGCGGGCGGCCACCGCCAGTCGTGAGTTCGACGCCGTGATCTTCGATCTCGGTGGCGTCATGACCGAACCCCTCTTCCACCACCGGACCGACGTGCCTCCGGAGTTCTTCAGCGTCATCGCCTTCTTCCTCGGCGAATTCCGCGACCACTACCACCTGACCACGGGTGTGCACGATCTCCATCTCCTCGAGATGGGGAGGATTTCGGACGACGAGTTCTTCGACCGCATGATCGCCCGCTATATCGAGGCCGGCAACGAGCCGGTGGATCCGCGTGACGCGCAGCGGTTCGTCTTCGGTCAGGGGATGGTCGCGTGCGGCGCCATGGTCGACGCCGTCCGCCAGATCCGCGACGCCGGGTTCAGAACGGCGCTCCTGACCAACATCTCCCGCGAGGGGGAGGCGATCTTCACGAAGCTCTTTCCCGTCGAGGAACTCTTCGACGTCGTGGTCGACTCGTCAAAGGTCGGCATGCGCAAGCCCGATCCGGACATCTACCGCCTGACCTGCAGCCGCCTCGGCGTTGCGCCGGAGCGCTGTCTCTTCATCGACGACCTCCTCTGCAACGTCGAGGCGGCTGCGGCCCTCGGCATGGAGACGATCCAGTGCCTCGATCCCGTCGAGGTCGCCGGCGAGGTCGTTCAGCGCCTGCTCGGTCATCCCGCCGCCGCTGAGGCCGGGGCGGGAGCGTGACCGACGACCGCACCGAGCGGTCGATCGCCGGCGATGGTCAATCCCTTGAGATCGCCGGGATCACCGATCGCGGGCCGGTGAGAACGCAGAACCAGGACGTCTGGGATGCGCACATCGCTGCCGGTGGGAGCTCCGCCGTGCTTGCTCTCGCTGACGGCATGGGTGGCCACAAGGGCGGTCTCGAGTCGGCGGAGGCGGCCGTCACCGCCGCGATGGCGGTGCTGACCGATGTCGAGCCGGCGCACGATGCGGCGGCAACGCTGCGCCGGGCGGTTGCGGCGGCCAACGACGCGGTGGCTGTCGCTCGCGAGTCGATCGGGGGCAATCCCGGCACGACTCTTGTCCTGGCGATCATCGATGGCGCCCATGCCTCAGTCGCCAATGTCGGCGACAGCCGTGGCTATCTGATCAGCGACGCCTCGGCTCGGCAGCTCACCGATGACCACTCCTGGGCAGCGGGTCAGGTGCGCCTCGGTATCCTGGACGCCTCGGAGGCCCGGCACCATCCGAAGCGCAATCTCATCGAGCGAGCCGTCATGGGTGACCCGGTCGAACCGGACATCTTCGAGGTCGAGGCGAACCCCGGTGACGTCCTCCTCCTGTGCTCGGACGGCCTCTGGGAGCCGCTCGCGGACTCGGCCCTCGGAGCCATCGTGGCGGCACCTGATCCTCTGGGAGTGGCGCTGACTCGTGCATGCGATGCGGCGCTGGCGGGCGGAGGGACCGACAATGTGACCATGGTCGCCGCTCGCTGGCTCCCCACGCCATCCGCTAACGTCTGACGGCGATGGCACGTCTTTATGCTCAGTTCGGGGCCGTGCTGTTTCTCGTGGTCGGCTTCGGTGGCCTCTTCACCGGCGATGCGGGAACCCTGGTCCACCAGGTGCCCGGTGGCAATTTCGGGCCGATGACCCTGCACCTGACCTACGTGAGGGACGTCCTCGACCTGGTCATCGGCGGAGCGCTCGCCTTCGCCGGGTTTCGCGCCGGGGCGCGGATCAGTGATGAGATCGTCCTCACCGTCGGCGTCGTACTGCTGCTCCTGGCCGTGATCGGCTTCGCCGATCCGGACACGGCCACGAAGGTTCGGAGCTTCGCGGGGATCCATTTCACCGAGGTGATGAACATCTTCGACCTCATCACCGGCGCGCTCGGCCTGCTCTGCGGGCTGGGCGGCTCCGAAAGCGCCCCGGCGACCGCCTGACCGCCGAACAGAAAAGCTAGACCTTCGCTTCGCTCGCCGCCGCGGTCCCGTTTGCCGCGTGCTCGCCGCGATGACGGGCGGTGGCGACCAGGTGCACGGCGCCGCTCGCCATGGGCTTGGCTTTGTTGAGCGCACGTCCTGTGGTCAGGGCGCCCTCGCGAGCGGCTGCGACCACGGTGCGCAATTGCGCTCGCGTCTTGTCGCCGGTCTGCGGCGCGACGCAGATGCCGATTGCGGTTCCCACCACTGCTCCGTGCATCAGTCCGCGGATATAGCCCATGCGCGCGCCTCCCGTGTCAGGTCAATCGTTCGTCTCCACCCTACACGCCTGCACCTTTTCAGGTGAGCGACGTGGCGGACCACGCCCCGTCGGGCACGATGCGCAGGCGCTCGACGGGGCGCCCCGCGATGAGATGTTCGGTGATGATCTCGTCGACATCCGCGACCTGCAGGTGGCCGTACCAGATGCCGTCCGGATAGACGATCAGGATCGGTCCCTGGTGGTGCTGCTGGTTGCAGCCCATCCTGGTGGTGCGCACCCACGTCAACTCGAGGCGCTCGACCTCGTCGCGCAGGCGCTGGAGGATGTGCTCGGACCCCTGGCCGCCGCAGTGGTGGCGCCCGACAGTGGTGCAGACGAAGACATGGAGATTCCGCGGCGTGGGATCGCTCATCGCGCTCAATGGTCGCCCACACGTGCGCGGCTTCGCCCGGGGCTCGCGTGCCAAAGTAGCCTCAGCATGGACTTGAGCTTCGCCTTCTTCGCCGACAGCGCCGTGGTTCCTCCCGACGGCAAGCTGTACGTGCTCGGCGGCGGCTTCAGTGCCCTGTCCATGGCACAGCTCCCGGGCCGAGCGGCGTTCGCCGTGGTGGCGGGCTTCCGGTTCAGCGCCGCCGACGTCGGCCAGGCGCACCAGGTCGAGTTGCGCCTCACCGACGCGCAGGGCAAGCTCGTGCTGGCCCCGGTCACCCTCCAGTTCCAGGCGGCGGGGGCTCGGCTCGTGCCCGGGCAGGAGGTGAGCATCTCCACCGTGACCGTCCTGCAGCCGATGTTCGGCGAGCCCGGGGTGTATACGAGCGAGTTCTGGACAGGTGGGAACCGCATCGGCGCGGTGAATCTCAACGTCGAGGAGCGCAAGCCACCGGCTCCGGTTCCCGCCGACCGGCCCAACTGACCGCTGACCGGGTCAGTACTCGTAGAACCCGCGCCCGCTCTTCTTCCCGAGGTAGCCGGCGGACACCATCCGGCGGAGCAGGGGAGGCGGAGCGAAGTCGCTGTTCGCGTACTCCTCGTACAGCGATTCGCAGACGAACATCGCGGTGTCGAGGCCGATGTAGTCGAGGAGTTGGAGCGGGCCCATGGGATGGCCGCAGCCGAGGCGCATACCCTCGTCGATGTCATCACGGGTGGCGAACCCCGATTCGTACAGCCGGATCGCGTGCGTGAGAAACGGGATGAGCAGCAGGTTGACGATGAAGCCGCCGCGGTCCTGCGCAACGATGATGCGCTTGCCGAGCCGCTCGGCCAGGGCGCGCGTGTCCTCCAGCGTCTCGTCGCTCGTGGCGATGCTCCGGACCACCTCGATGAGCTTCATCACCGGGGCGGGATTGAAGAAGTGCGTGCCGATGACACGGTCCGGCCGACCCGTGGCGCGTGCGATCTCGATGATCGGCAGCGCCGAGGTATTGGTTGCAAGGATCGCGTCCGGGGAGACGATGTCATCGAGCCGTGCGAAGAGCGCGACCTTCGCCGGCAACTGTTCGACGATTGCCTCGACGCAGAAATCGCACTCCGCGAAGTCCTCGAGACGCGGCGTGAACGTCAGCAGACTCTTGATCCGCTCGACGGCATCGTCACTGAGCTTCCCGGTTGTGCGGCCGCGCTCGAGCGATGCGCTGACCCGGCGCTGACCGGCAGCCAGCTGCTCGGATCCCGCTTCGGTGACCAGCGTCCGGATGCCGTTGCGGGCGCAGACCTCGGCGATTCCCGAGCCCATCAGCCCGGCGCCGATGATGCCGACGCTTCCGATCTCCATGGTTGGTTCTCCTGTGCGGCAGCGGTCTCCTGCGCCGGCGGCCAAGCCGCGTCGTCCAGTCTGCCCGAGGGCGGGCGGGTCACGCACCTATGATGGGCGGCATGGTGTCACCGGGCACGGTCGCGCTGGTCACTGACGACCTCATGTTCGCCAGCCGGCTCAGCACCACCATGCGTCGCGCCGGAGGCAGCGCAGTGCTGGTCAGAGGCGACGCGGTCCCGGAGGTGGCGCTGGTCTTCGTGGATCTGAACAGTGCCGTCGAGCCCCGCCTCGCCCTCATCGGCCGCCTTCGCGGTGAGCGCCCGGATCTCGAGATCGTCGGTTTCTCGCACCACGGCGATCTCGATCTGCGCCGCCGTGCGCGTGCCGCCGGGGCGACCCGTGTCGTCAACAATGGATCGATCGGGGCCGTGGCGTTGCGGCGGTCGGGCCTCAGCGCTGTGAGTCCCTCGTGAGCGGCGTCGCCGTCGACATGGACTCCCGCCTCCGCTCCGAGGTCGACAGGACCCGGGAGGAAGTCGTCGAGACCAGGCGCGCGCTCCACAGACACCCCGAGCTCTCGCTCCAGGAGCGTGAGACCGCCGCATTCGTCGCGCGGCGGAGCGCTGACCTCGGCTTCACGGTGCGCACCGGCGTCGGTGGTACCGGGGTGCTCGCGGATCTGGACAGCGGCAGGCCGGGGCCGACGCTGATGCTGCGCGCTGACATGGACGCGCTCCCGATCGTCGAGCGCGGCGACACCCGTGTCGTCACCTCAGCGGTCGAAGGCGTGATGCATGCATGTGGCCACGACGGACACGTGGCCATGGCGCTCGGGGCCGCCACCGCACTGGTCGCTCTGCGTGACAGCTGGTCGGGACGCCTTCGGCTCTGTTTCCAACCCGCCGAGGAGACCGCATCGGGGGCGATCCCGATGATCGACGACGGCGCCGCGGACGGCGTTGATCGCGTCCTCGGGATCCATCTCTGGGCACCCCTCGAAACCGGTCGCGTTGCTGTCAAGTCTGGCGTGATCTTCGGGAGCGCCGACAGCTTCTCGGTGACGATTCAGGGTCGTGGCGGTCACGGAGGCATGCCCCACACCGCCATCGATCCCGTGGTGGTGACCGCGCAGGTGATCCTCGCGATTCAGACGATCATCAGCAGGGAGACGTCGCCGTTCTCTCCGGCGGTGATCACCATCGGTCGCGTCAGTGCCGGCACCGCCTTCAACGTGATCGCCGATTCCGCGGAGCTGCTCGGGACCACGCGCGCGATCGAGGCGAGCGAGCGGGATCGACTGCTCAGGCGTGTCGCGGAGATCGCGACCGCGGTGGCGGGGGGCTATGGCGCCGAGGCGCACTTTTCGCGAGGCTCCGGGTGTCCGCCGGTGGTGTCAGACGCGGCGATGGCAGACCTGGTCCACCGTGCGGCTGCCGCGACAGTCGGTGAGGATCACGTCGACATCGCGGTGCCCATCACCGTCGGTGACGATGTCGCGTGCTTCCTCGAGCGCGCGCCGGGCTGTTACTTCCTCGTCGGCGCCGGCCACCCGGAGTTGGGTCCCGTACCCCCGCACCACAGCGCCGACTTCGATATCGATGAGGCGGCGTTGCCGGTCGGTGTCGAGACACTCGTGCGGGCCAGCCTGGACGTGCTCGTCTGATGGACTTCATTCGCTCGCGCGAGGATCGCAACAATCTGTACAACAACGTGGATCTCACGCCGCGGCCGACATCGGAATCGGAGACGCTGCTCTCTGTTGCCATGGAGATCGAGCACGCGAACAACTCGGGATACGTGCACGGCGGCACGATCATGCGACTGGTCGACACCGCTGCCGGCATCGCCGCGATCAAGCACGCAAAGCGTCGTGTCGTGACCGCGACGATGGATGAGATGAGCTTTCTCGCCCCGGTGTACATCGGAGACCTGCTCACCGTTCACGCCCGCGTCAACGACGCGCATCACACGTCGATGGAGATCAGCGTTCGCGTCGATGTCGAGCGCATCCCGTCCGGCGAGCGTTTGCACGTTGCGAGTGCGCATCTCGTCTACGTGGGCCTCGACCGCGATGGCCGCCCGGCCGAGGTCGCCAAGGTCGTCGCGGAGACCGACGAGGAGCGCCAGCGCCAGGCAGAGGCTCGCGTCCGCCGGGAGCAGCGCCTGCTGCGCAAGCGCGCGCTCGCCGAGGCACTGCACGCAGGCTGAGGCCACTCCGGCCGGACGGCGCGGCGCCTCGGGTAGGATGATCCGGCCATGGGTGAGGTGACCGCGCCGCTGACCGTTCGTGACGCGACGGCACCGGTACCGACGGCGCGCCAGCACATCCGCTTCGCCTTCTACCGTGTCCGGCCCGAGTGGCGCCTGCGTCCGGCGACCGAGCGAGCTGCCGATCGCGAGGAGGTCACCGCCCTGGTTCGTGAGATTGGTGATCGCGACGGCGTGCTCATCCGCTCGTACAGCACGGTCGGCACGCGCGGCGACGCGGATTTTCTGTTCTGGGTCGTCAGCGAGCGCGTCGACGACCTGCACGAGTTCTCTGCTCGTCTCAACCGCACCCGGCTCGCCGCCTATCTCGAATCGCCCTACAGCTACTTTTCGATGACCAAGCAGAGCATGTACGTCGAGAAGCACCGCCACGAGAACCAGGAGGGGAGGAGCAACCGTCTGGTCATCGCCCCAACCGGCCGCCGCTACCTCTTCGTGTATCCGTTCGTGAAGACTCGTGCTTGGTACCGGCTCAGCGCCGAGGAGCGTCAGCGCCAGATGAGCGAGCACATCGCCATGGGCCACAGGTATCCGGGTGTGAAGATCAACACCACGTACTCATTCGGCCTTGACGATCAGGAGTTCGTGGTTGCCTTCGAGAGCGACTCGGTGGCCGATTTCCTCGACCTCGTCCATGAGATGCGCGACAGCGAGGCATCCACCCACACCGTTCGTGACGTGCCGTCGTTCACGTGCATCGCCATGGACGTCGACGAGGTGCTGTCCGCCCTCGGTTAACCGGCGAGCACGGCGCGCCGCCGCTCAGCACCCTGCATCGAGGCGAGCATCACCTCCATGACGTGCATCACCTTGACGTCGGGCGCATAGCGCGCTGCTCCGGCGCGCAACTGGAGCAGGCAGGAGACGTTCTCGGTGACGACGATCTCCGCTCCGCTGGCGCGGATGTTCTCGAACTTGCGCCGCAGGATCGCCTCGCTGCGCTCGGGTTCACGGGCGAAGTATGTCCCCGCTCCGCCGCAGCACATGGCCCGTTCGTTGAGGGGCACGACCTCGAGATGCGGGATCTTCTCGAGCAGGCGCAGCATCGCGCCGCGTTCGGGACCATCGATCGGGAGCGCGCACGGCTCGTCGATCGCCACACGCCAGCGCAGCGGCCCGAGGTCGCCGCGCACGCCGTTGCGATCGAGGAAATCACTCGCGAGCGCGGTGTGATGCGCGACGTCGCGAGCGCGAGCACCAACCTGGCGGTCGTCGCCGGCGATGCTCCCGTACTCGCGGTAGTGCTCGGTGCAGGAGGCGGTGTCGCCGATGTACGCGTCGACCTCGAGATTGGTCATCGCCGCGCTGTTCCTGATCGCCATGTCCACCATGGCGTCGCGGTCGCCGAGGGTGCGTGCGGGGAGGCCGCTGCAGCCGAGCTGGGGGACCTGCACGTCGTAGCCGGAGGCAAGCAGGACCCGGATGGTCGCGTCGGTCGCCTCGGGGACCGTGAGATTCGAGAGGCAGCACACGAGCATCGCGACGGACCCTCGGACCGGTTCCGCGGCTGCCGGCAGGTCCGCGAGCATCTGGTACACGGTTTTGTCGGGCGGCGGTCCGCTCTGCTCGGCGAGCGCTCCGAGGGTGCCGAGCCAGGAGAGCAATCCGATGCGACTGGCGAGCCCGTAGAGGCCCGTGCGCCGCGTGAAGCGGGCGAAACCGTGGAGGGCACGAAGTGCGCCAGGCCGCGGGAGCACGGCGCGGAGCGCGAAGGACTGTCCCCAGGGATATCCCTCCTGGGCGTGCAGCTCCTGCCGCGCGCGGCTGACGATGTGTCCCGTCGGGACGCGCGGAGCGCAGGCGGCAACGCAGTTGTCGCAGGTCAGGCAGCTCGAGAGCGGTCCTTCGGCGATGTCTTTCAGCTCGAGGCGCCCCTCCATCGCGTCGCGGATCAGGGCGATTCGCCCGCGGGCCGTCTCCCACTCGACGGGATTGACGACGTAGGCGGGGCACGTCGCCTGACAGAGCGAGCACTTGTTGCACTCGCTCGCCGCCTCGTAGACGTCGGCAAGAAAGCGGGGGGTCGGGACGGCGACGCCGGCCATTGGGCCCGGATTGTAGACGACACACCGTCGATGGCTGGACCACGCCGATCCGTAGAGTTGCGTCGATGATCGCGGACTACTACGTCGAGCCCTTCACGGCAGAGGAGCAGCAGCGCCTCGCGCCGTACGTGACCAACCTCGAGCGGCCGGTCTTCGCCCTCACCAACCTGCCACAGGTGACCGCGGCGGCCCTCTTCGCGCGGTACAGCCGCAGCTCGAAGAGCCTCCGCCGTCTCCTCGTCGATGAGTTCCTCACCGGGGACGGCGGCGACCAGCCCGGCGCCGGCGCCGGCCGCCAGCGAGCCTCGGACCTCTTCCGGCGCGTGCTCGCCGAGTACGGCGACGACTCGGTCGCGCAACTCGCCGGGGTGCATCTCGCGTGCGAGCAGGTGTCCCAGCCGCTTGCCAAGGCGATCGAGTGGGGGCGCCTCGCCGCGTACCTGGAACAGTCGACGCGCTATATCCCGTACACCGATCGCCGCGACGGTCACTACCGGTACCTGCGCGACGCCGCCGTTCTCGCGTCTCCGCTCGGAGCCACCTACATCAGGGCGATGGACCAGCTGTTCGACAGCTACGCTGCGCTGCGCGAACCGCTCGCCCGGCATCTTGACGAGACGCTGCCGCCAGAACCGGACGCCAACGCGCGCAAACGGGCGATCCGCGCGCTCGCGCTGGACCTCATGCGCGGTCTGCTCCCGGCCGGGACGGTGAGCAACGTCGGAATGTACGCGTCGCCACAGGCATACGAGCAGCTGGTGCTCCGCCTGCGCGCTCACCCGCTCCCGGAGGCGAGCGCCTATGCGGAGCTCATCAACACCGAGGTCCAGCAGCTGATTCCCGAATTCCTGTCGCGGCTCGACCGCCCCGATCGGGGCGGCGTGTGGGTCGACTACCTGCGCGACACCGCGGCGGCCGTGGCCCGGGACGCGGAGCTCCTCGCCCCGGAGAGCGAGTGGGGTCCCTCGGGAGTCACGCTCGTGGAGTGGGACGGCGACGGGGAGGATCGCATCCTTGCCTCGGCGCTGTTCCCGTACTCACACGCGTCGCAGGAGCGGCTGCTCGCAGCGGTGCGCCCGCTCTCCGAGCCCCGGCGCGCAGCGATCTTCGCGGCAGCGGTCGGCCTGCGTGGCAACCGGCGCCACCGGCCTGGGCGCGGTTTCGAGCACTGCGACTACACGTTCGAGGTCGTGTCTGACTACGGCGCATTCCGGGATCTGCAGCGCCACCGGATGCTCACGCTGCAGTGGCAGGAGCTGACCCCGTCGCTCGGCTACGAGGTCCCCGACGCCGTTGTGGACGCGGGGCTCGCTGAGCGCTGGCACGTCGCGGTCCGCGAGGCGGAGGCGGCATATCGCGAGATCGCCGACACCTTCCCGCAGCAGGCCAGCTACCTGGTCACGCTTGGTCATCGCATGCGCTACGTGATCAAGCTCAACGCGCGAGAGGCGATGCACATGATCGAGCTGCGCACCTCGCCGCAGGGGCACCCGAGCTACCGGCAGATCTGCCAGGAGATGCTCCGTCTCATCGACGAGGTGGCCGGCCACCATCTCGTCGCGGGTGCCATGCGCTTCGCCGGGTCGGACGATGTGCATCTCCCGCGATATGCAGCCGAGGCCGCGAGCACTCTGGCCACCGATTAGGACGCCGATCGCTCTCGACGCATCCGGTACGCCAATGTCAATCTGACGTCGTGAAACGCCTCGTCACATCGATCGTCTCGTGGGCGGGAAAGAGCTATCCCGGCCGGTTGATCGGAGCATTCGGTTCGAGCCATGCAGGCAACTACGCGTCGGGCCTTGCCTTCAACGCCTTCCTGAGCATGTTTCCGCTGATCCTCGGGCTGCTCGCCATCCTCGGCTTTGCGACGCAGTCCAAAAGCGCTCAGGCCGGCGTCCTGACTGCCATCCTGGGGTTCTTCCCGAAGAGCGCGGCACCGGAATTGCAGTCAGCGTTCGCAAGCGTCCGGCGCTACTCCGGCCTCTTCGGCATCATCGGCGTCCTGGGCCTGCTCTGGAGTGGCAGCAGCCTGTTCACGTCGATGGAGTTCTCCCTCGGCATGGTGATCGGCGCTCGACAGCGGAGCTTCCTCCGGCAGCGGGCCATGGCGCTGGTGATGACCATCCTCTTCGTCGTGGCACTGGTCGCGACGATCGGGGTGAACTCGCTGATCGCGCTCCCGGGTGTGGGCTGGCTGTTTGAACCGGTCCTGGGGCTGATCGTGTGGTTCGCGTTCATGCTGGCCATCTATCGCCTCGTACCGAACCGCACGTACAGGGTGCGCGAGGCGTGGCCCGGTGTGGTCATCGCGGGCACGGCCATGGAGGTGCTCACGCTCCTCTGGCCGTTCTACACGCACCTTGCCCGGGGCTTCTCGACCTATGGAGCAGCGTTGGCGCTGTTCTTCCTGCTCGCCAGCTGGCTGTATTTCCTCGCCGAATTCATCCTCCTCGGCGCCGCGGCCAACCATATGCATGCAGGTGATCCCGACGTGCCCGGGCTCCTCGGCGAGCCGATCGCGAGTCGAGCGCCGGTCGCGGAGGGGTCTCGGACCAGTGGCGAGGTTTCCCGGACCGGGGTCTGACGTATGATTCGTAAGGTCATGGCAATCACGTCTCCGTCCATCGTCACGATTTCCGACACCGCCCGTGAGCAGCTCAAGGGCCTCATCGCCGACCAGCCGGCCGATCGCGCACTGGGACTTCGGGTTTTCATCCAGTCCGGTGGGTGCTCCGGCTTCTCGTACGGCATGGGCCTGGATGAGAATCCGCCCCGCGAGGACGACCAGGTCGTCGACGTCGACGGTGGCATCAAGGTCTACGTGGATGCGTACTCCTCGCAGTACCTGCAGGGCGCCGAGATCGACTACGTCGACGAGTTGATGGGCGGTGGATTCACGATCCACAACCCGAACGCCGTCCGCACCTGCGGCTGCGGCCACTCTTTCCAGACCGCCGACTCCGAAGGCGAAGCCAAGTCCTGCTCCCACTAGAGGGAATAAGGAGCCCTGACGGGGGGCGACCTAAGGAGATTTTCTTTAGGCTACGGGGACGGCTGCGGGGGGCGCTGGGGTCGATCTGCGCATTGTTGATGCGGCATCGCGGTCGTGGATTGCGAGCGCGATGATCGCTCCCACGCAGGTGAATCCCGCGGCGGCGAAGAATGCGACGCGGAAGACGCCTGTGTTGCCGGCAAGGCCCGCCGCGCTCGCCTGGGTGCCGATGATCGTTGAGAGCGTGGCGACGCCGACCGCGGAAGCGAGCTGACGTTGCGCGTTGTACAACGCGGTCGCCCGCCCGGTGTCGCGCGGTGAGATCTGCGCGAAGAGGCCGGCATTCATCGAGATGACCACGTAGGCCCACCCGACTCCGATTGCGAACATGACGCCCCGGAAGACCCAGAGATTGCCGTTCAACAGGACAGCCAGGAGGCAGGTGGCGACGGTCACGCCGATGAGCCCGCCACTGATCAGGCGGCGCGGACCGATGCGGGGATAGAGCCGGCCCACCAGCTGCGACGACACCAGGACGCCGAGTGCCTCGGGGGCTGTGCTCGAGCCCGAGACGAGCGCGGAGAGTCCACGCCCCGTCTGCAACCAGATCGGCGCGATGAAGAGCAGACCGAGAAATCCACCCGAGGCGAAGAGCGACGCCAGGTTGGCGACACCGAACAAACGGTTGCGCAGCAACCGGAAGTCGATCATCGGCTTGTCGGCGTGCAACTCGACCCAGACAAGAGCCGCAACCAGCACTGCGCCGCACACGGCGGTGATGTCGATGAGCGGCGAAGCCCAACCGAGTGTCGCCGCCTCGCTGAGGGCGTAGAGGAACAGCCCGAACCCTCCGGCCGCAAGGAGAAACCCCGGGACATCGAAGCGCTCTCCGGCGCGCTCGCGGTGCTCGGTGAGCTTGAGCGCGCTGAAGGCCAGGGCGGCCACACCAATTGGGAGGTTCACGAAAAACACCCAACGCCAGGAGAGGCTGTCGACCAGGGCGCCGCCGATGAGCGGGCCGAGCGCCGGCGCCATCACCGTCGGGATCACGAGCAGGCGAGCCACGCGTGCGCGCTGTGCGGGCGGGTAGGCGCGATAGAGCATCGCCATGCCGACCGGGGTGAGCATGCCGCCGCCCGCACCCTGGAGGACGCGGAACAGCACCAGTTCGAGCACCGACTGCGACAGGCCGCACAGGGCGGATGCGAACGTGAACAGCGAGATCGCGATGAGGAAGGTGCGCTTGGTGCCGAACCGATCACCGACCCACCCCGAGGCGGGGATCCAGATCGCGAGGCTCACCAGGTAGCCGACCACGACACCGTCGGTCGCCGCCGGGCTGACGGCGAAGCTTCGGGCGATCGCCGGAAGGGCAACGTAGACGATCGTGACGTCCATGATCGTCATGAACATCGCCGCCACGTAGATCATCGCGATGATCTGCTGGTAGGAGAGGCGGATCCCTCGCATCCGACCATCCTCGCTCAGCCGAGGCAAACAGTGCGTCACCGTGCGCTCCGGTTTTGCTCGAGGGCGTCTGGGTAAGCTTCATGCCATGGAGATCAAGGAACTGGGGCACATCGTCCTCTACGTGCACGACATCGATCGATCCGCCGCGTTCTACGGCGACGTCCTCGGTTGGAAGCGACTGCAGGCCGCCGAGAACGGCCCGCTGGGCCGTATCCCCGTGGCCCTGTTCAGCAGCGGCCGCACACACCACGAGCTGCTGCTCATCGAGGTTGGCGAGGACGCTCAGGACCTGCCCCGTGGACGTCATGTCGGCCTTTACCACTTCGGCCTCAAGGTGGGGGACTCGGACGACGAGTTGCGCGCCGCGATACGACGTTGTCAGGAAGCCGGCGTCAACATCGTCGGCTCGAGTGACCACACCGTCACCCACAGCCTGTACATCACCGATCCCGACGGCAACGAGATCGAGCTCTACATCGACGTCGCCGGCGTGAGCTGGAACTTGGAAAACGTGATGGCGCCCGGAAAGGCGCTTGCTCTGTAAGGAACTTCGCCATGCCTGCTGTGACCGTCGCCGACATCACGACGCTACCGCACATCCCCCTCCCGGATCCGGCTGCTTCCTCCTTCCGCCCCGTCATCAGCGTGGCCACGGCCCCGCACGGATTGGAGGGTGAGGGCTTCCCGGTGCGACGTGCGTTCGCGGGGACCGATCCGTCGCTCATCGATCCGTTCATCCACATGGATCAGATGGGTGAGGTGGAGTACGCGCCCGGCGAGCCCAAGGGCACGCCGTGGCATCCGCATCGGGGCTTCGAGACGGTCACGTACATGATCGACGGGACCTTTCGGCATCAGGACTCCAACGGCGGCGGTGGTCTGATCACCAACGGCGACACGCAGTGGATGACCGCCGGAGCGGGCATCCTGCACATCGAGCGTCCACCCGAGGAGCTGATCGCGAGCGGTGGCCTGTTCCACGGCTTCCAGCTGTGGGTCAACCTTCCAGCAGCGCAGAAGTGGGTGCCGGCGCGCTACCAGGACATTCGCGCCGGGAACGTCGCGCTCTTGACCTCGTACGACGGTGGCGCCTTGCTGCGTGTCATCGCCGGCGAGGTCGCGGGCCACCGCGGACCCGGGATCACCTACACGCCGATTTCACTGGCGCATGTGACGGTGAGTCCAGGCGCGCGCCTGGTGCTGCCGTGGCCGCGCGACTTCAACGCCCTGATCTACGCCCTCGCGGGCAGCGGGACCGTCGGCGAAGAACGCCGACCGATCGAGTCAGGACAGCTCGCTGCGCTCGGCGCCGGTGATGTGATCACCGCGACCGCCGGAACACATCAGGAGAGCCGCCACCCCAACCTCGACCTGCTCATCCTCGGCGGCCGGCCGATCCGCGAGCCCGTTGCCCATTACGGTCCCTTCGTGATGAACACGCACGCCGAGATCGCCCAGGCGCTCGCGGACTACCAGGCCGGCAGGATGGGCGCCGTCCCTGCGAACCACATCGGCAACTGATCGGCAGGGCTGACTGCTCGGCGTCTTACAGGCCGTAGGTCTCGAGCAGGCGGAGCCAGATCTCGCTGACCGTCGGGTACGAGGGCACCGCGTGCCAGAGCCTGTTGAGCGGTACTTCGCCGACCACCGCAATCGTCGCGGCATGGATGAGATCACCGACACCTGGGCCGGTGAAGGTGACGCCCACGATCACGTTGCGATCCTCGTCGACGACCATCCGGGCGTGCCCGCTGTATCCGTCGGCGATGAGTCCGGCGCCGGAGACGTCGCCGATCTCGTAGTCCACCGCACGAACCCGGAGGCCTGCCGCCACCGCCCCGTCGTGCGTGAGGCCCACCGCCGCCACCTCGGGATCCGTGAACACCACCTGCGGGACGGCAGCGTGGTCGGCGGTCGCGGCACAGGGAGACCACGGTGAGGGATCGCCCGAAAGCTTCCCCGTGGCGCGTGCCACGATCGCGTCGCCGCAGGCGCGAGCCTGGTACTTCCCCATATGCGTGAGCAGGGCTCGGTGGTTGACGTCGCCCGCGGCATAGAGCCAGTCGCGGCCCCCCTCGACGCGACAGCTGTCGTCGACGTGCAGCCAGGAGCCCGGTGGGAGCCCGACCGTGTCGAGGCCGATCGCGTCGGTCCGCGGTGCCCGGCCGGTCGCCACCAGCACCTGATCGCCGGTGATCGTTCTCCCGTCTGACAGCGTGACGGTGACCTCCCCGCCGGCGGCGCGCGTGACGCGCTCGGTCACCGCCTCGAGCAGCACTGCGATGCCCCGTTGCTCGAAGGCTGCGAGCACCGCCGCTCCGGCGAAGTCCTCCGTGTTGCTCAGGAGCCGCGCCTCGCGAACGATGAGCGTCACCGCCTCGCTGCCGAGCGTCCTCCAGGCGTCGGCCATCTCGCAGGCGACGACACCGCCGCCGATCACCACCAACCGCCGCGGGACGGCCGTGGCGCTCGTGGCCTCGCGGCTTGTCCAGGCCTCGGCGGATTCGATGCCGGGAATGGGAGGTATGGCGGCTCGGCTCCCGGTGCACACGGCCACGGCATGGCGTGCGGTGAGCGCGAAGTCGGCGCCGTCCGGCGGGGTGATGACCACCCGGCGCTCGCCCGCGAGACGTCCCGCGCCCCGCGCGAGGTCGACAGGCTGGGCGTCGAGCCACCGCACCTGCCCGCCGTCCTTCCAGTGCGACGTGAACTTGTCACGCCGGCGCAGCACGGCTTCGCTGTCGACCGTGCCGGTGACCGCCTGGCTCGCCCCGTCGACCGCCAGCGCCGCTCGCAGCGCCTGCCCACTGCGGAGGAGTGCCTTGCTCGGCATGCAGGCCCAGTAGGAGCAATCACCGCCAACCAGCTCGCTTTCGACGATCGCGCAGCTCAGGCCGCCTCTGACCACACGCTCTGCGACATTCTCTCCAGTTGAGCCGGCGCCGATGACAACGACGTCGTACTCAGCATCCCGAGCAATCAAGGGCATGGGCGCGCCTCCAGGATGGGTGAGCTGAGCAGCGCCGGTTCAGCCGGCGTGAATTGGCTCGCGTGCCGGCGTGGTGGGGGAGCCCACCACGTCAAGAGGAGGGAGCTCAGGCGCCGGCTCCTCCTTGCGGCGCCGGCGGAACAGGAGCGTGCTGCCGAGGCCGGCGACGGGCAGGGACACCGCGAGGTCGATTGCCTGGAGCGTGAGGCCGGCGGCCACGGCGGCCTCGATCGGGACCCCTTCGAACGCCAGCGCGCCCGCCCACCAGGCCTGCCCCGTGCCGATGCCCGCGATGCCCTGAATCGGAATGGTCAACAGCAGGGTCCGAATCGACAGCACGAACCAGGTTGCCCAGAACCCGAGGTGCACGCCGACCATTGCCATCAGCGCTGTGTACTGGATCGCCGTTGCAATCCGGCAGAAGGCGGTGCTGCCAACCAGGTTGGCCCATCGCGCGCGGCTGTTCAGCACTTCGAGCTCCGCCTCTGCGCGTGCCGCCAGCGAGGCGAGCCTCGGGATCCGCGCGGCGAGACGCGTGACCAGCGTCCGAGGCCCGGGGACGACCAGGGCGAGCAGGGCGCCGAGGCCGACGGCGAGGGCAGCGGCTGCAGCGATGATGACCGGAGTCGGCTCCACCCAACTGGTGAAGTACGAGGCGACGAGCGCGATCAGGGCGAGGCTGACCACGTCGAGGATTCGGGCCACGATCGCGCTCCCGGATCCTCGGGCCACGCCAACGGCGAACCGGGTTCGAGCGAGGGCGACGAACGCGACATCGGCCGACGGTCCGGGAAGCAGCAGCCCCGCGCCCCACGATGCGGCGGTGGCGCCGAGCAGTTCGCGCGAGCTGCCGTCGCGCCTCGGCAGGAGGGCGCCGAACCGCCACGCCCGGCCGACGAGGAAGCACGCAGCGCCGAAGGCAGCCAGCAGAATCAACCCGACCGATGGGTGGATGCCGGCCCACTTGACCCCGTGGCCGAGCAGCCGCCAGACGAGCAGGAGGACCAGGACGGTGACGACGCTGGTGATCGCCGCGCGGATCAGACGCCCACGGCGAGCAAAACCGGAGATCGACACGAAAGAGGATTGTCCCTCTTTTGAACGGCTCCGGGTCGAATCCGAGCAATGGACAAGGACGACGCGATCTCGAAAGGATCGAGGTACGACGAAGGCTTCCTCGTGCAGAAACATCGGCGGAGACTGTCCGCGGTCTTCGGTGTCTCATGACCCCGCAAATGGCCAATCGATGGCTGGGGCAGGCATAATCCCAGTCGATAACCCGCTTGAAAGGTCTTCCTTCCGAAGGTCGCAGGGTATGAACAGTCGCAGGAGCTTTTTGCATGCGTGACAAAACGGTGATCGTGCTCGGTGCGGATGGCTACCTCGGGTGGCCGCAGGCGATGCACCTCTCCGGCGAGGGATACCGAGTCATCGCGGTCGACAACCTCGTTCGCCGTCGCTGGGATCTCGAGTGCGGCACCTCGTCGCTCATTCCCATTTCCACGATGGAGCGACGCGTTGATCGCTGGCGCGAGCAGGGCCGCGGACATATCGAGTGGCGCATGGTCGACCTCACCGACGCCGAGGCGCTCTCGGAGCTGATCGCGTCCACGAAGCCGGACGCGGTGGTGCATTTCGCCGAGCAACGGTCGGCGCCGTTCTCGATGGTCGACCGCGAGCACGCGGTGATGACCCAGCTCAACAACGTCGCGGGCACGCTGAACCTGCTCTTCGCGCTGCACGAGCATGCTCCTGACTGCCACCTCGTGAAGCTCGGGACGATGGGTGAATACGGCACCCCGAACATCGACATCGAGGAAGGCTTCATCACCATCGAGCACAACGGCAGAAGCGACACGCTGCCGTACCCCAAGCTGCCGGGCAGCTTCTACCACCTCTCCAAGGTGCACGACAGCCACAACATTCACTTCGTGTGCCGCGCCTGGGGACTCGCGGCCACCGACCTCAACCAGGGCGTCGTGTACGGCTGCAACACCCCCGAGACAGCGCTCCATCCCGAGCTCGCAACGCGCTTCGACTACGACGGGATCTGGGGCACGGTGCTGAACCGGTTCATCGTGCAGTCGGCGATCGGCAAGCCGCTCACCGTCTATGGGACCGGCGGTCAGACGCGAGGATTCCTCGACATCCGCGACACCATGGCATGCGTGCAGTTGAGCATCGAGCATCCCGCGAAGCCAGGTGAGTTCCGCGTGTTCAACCAGTTCACCGAGCAGTTCTCGGTTCTGCAACTGGCCGAGCTGGTTCGTGACGCGCGCAAGGCACACGGCCTCGAGACCACCATCGAACACACCGCGAATCCCCGCTTCGAGAAGGCCACGCACTACTACAACGCCAAGCACCAGCTGCTGGTCGACCTCGGCCTCGAGGCGCACAAGCTCCGTAGCACGCTCATCGACTCGGTGATCGAAGTGGTGGACGCGCACCTCGACAGGGTCGACCTCTCGCAGGTGGGCGTCTCCGACGTCGAATGGTCCACCGGTCGCACCCGAGCGGCCACCGGCAAGGCGCAGGTCCCGGCTCCAGCAGCGGAGACGGTGGCGTAGCGCCCGTGGCGCTACCCGAAGTCGACGTCAGCCTGACGATCCCGGCACACAACGAGTCGGAGAACATCGGGCGCGTCCTCCAGGACGTCATGCCGGTCCTGGCCGAGGGGGGCCGGACCTACGAGATCGTCCTCGTTGATGACGCGAGCCAGGACGACACCGTCGGTGCGGCCCGGACGGCCATGGGTGAGGACGCCCGGAACCTCACGGTCGTCACCCACAGGCAGCAGCGCGGCTACGCTCGAACGGTCTGTGACGGCCTCCGCGCGTCCCGGGGAAAGGTGCTCGCCTTCATGGACGGCGACGGCCAGTTCGCTCCGCACGACCTTGGGATCCTGCTCGCCGCCCTCGATCGCGCCGACATGGTGGCCGGGATTCGCAATCGCCGCGCCGATCCGTGGTACCGGTCCTTTGTGAGCGGCGTCTACAACCGCGTGGTCCGCATCGCCTTCGGCATCCGCGAGCAGGACTTCGACTGCGGGCTCAAGGTCTTCACGCGCGAGGTGTGGAACGGCGTCACCCCGATCCGCGCTCGGTCGGCGGTCTTCAACCCCGAGATGTTCTTCAAAGCGCACCGGCTCGGGTTCCGGGTGATTCAGATCCGCGTCGAGCACCTGCCCCGTCTCGCCGGACGTCGATCGGGAGGAAGGCTCATCCCTGTGGCCAGAGCAATGCGCGATGTGATCCGACTTCGTCTCTCACTGGCGATGAACTGGCGACCGGAGGGCGCCCGCCGGGAGCGAGCGTAAGTGCGCAAAGCGGCCATCCCGGGGCTCGTCACCCTGGCGGTCCTGCGTCTGCCGTCGCTCATGGAGCCGCACTGGTACACGGACGAGGCCGGCTACGTCAACGTCGCCCGCGAGCTGCTGAGCGGCAAGATCCTCTACTCCCAGACGTGGAACAACAAGCCGCCGCTCATGCTCTGGACGATCGCCCTCGAGGTGAAGCTCTTCGGCTCGAGCGAGCTCGGCCTCCATGTCCTGACGCTCATCAGCGGATTGGCCACGATCGCCGCGATCGTGTGGGCGGCGAGTCGTCTGTACACGCCCCGGCGCGCGCTGGTCGCCGGCGTCATCGCCGCGGTGATCCTGGGTCTGCCGATCGTGGACGCCGAGCTGGCCCTGCCCGAGAGCCTGCTGATCGCGCCGCTGTCCTGGGCCGGCGCGATCGTCCTGGTCCGGGTCCTCCGGGGCGACAGCACCGACGGCCCCCCGCGGATCCCGCTCTGGCCGCTCGCCGCCGGCGTCCTCATGGCCGCGGCGATCGCATACCAGCAGACCGCGGTCGCGGAAACGTCGGCGTTCTTCTTCGCAATGCTCCTCGCGCCGAGATTGCTGCGCAGGGACGCCTTCATCTTCCTCGGGACGGTGGCCGCGATCACGCTGGCCTGGCTCGCGGTGGCGATCATCACCGCCGGCGCCGGCAAGGTCGCGTTCGCCCTCGCGGGGTTCTATGTCGCCTACACCCAGCACTCGCTCCCGAAGAGCGCCCTCGGCGGGGCTGCGCACTTCGCTCTCGCGCTCGGCGCGGCCCTGGTCATCGCCGCGGGGGCGATCGCCAACCGGCATCGACCCCGGGTCGACTGGGTGCTCGCGCTCTGGGCCGGTGCGACGCTGGTGGTCACCGCGGTCGCGGGGCAACCGTACCCGCACTTCCTCGCGCCCGCGGTGGCGCCGCTGACCCTCCTGGTTGCGGGGATCGCGGTGCCGTCGGCGACCCGCTTCCATGCCGGGAACCGGCGCTCGATGATCGGCCCGGGTCTCCAGGTCGGTGGCCTGGTGATCGCGATCCTGATGGCCAAGGTCGCCGGCATCGACTGGCTGCCGATCCCGCCGTCATCGACCAACTCCCACACACTCAGCGGTTACTACGGAGGGGCCGCCTGGGCCGCGTTCGACCCCACGTGGCGGACGACGTGGCTGGACGATTTCGACTATCGCGTGGCGGGCGACGCGAAGGTCGCCGCGTGGGTGATCAGGAATGGGTTCAGCGGTGACACGGCCGTGGTCTGGTCCTATGACGCCTGGATCTATGCACTCGCAAACTTGCAGATCATCATGCCGACCCCGCCCATCTACAACGACGAGGTCCTGCTCGGCTCTGGCGGACCGGTGGAGAAATACGTGGCCATGAGGCAACCGGTGCTGATCATGGTCGACGTGAAGTCCCAGGTGCTCTTCCCGGAGATCGTCACGCTGCTTGACAGCGGCGAGTACATCGATGAATACCAGACCTACCCGTACACCGTCTGGGTCCGCGCCGACAGCGTCTCGCACCTCCCGTGAGCTCGCGCGTCCGGCACCTCGACCGGGTGCTGCTGGCGACGGTCATCGCCGTCTTCGCCGGGTTCGCCATCGCGTACACACGAATCACGCCCATCGGCGCCTCACCCGACGAGTTCTCCCACCTTCACTACATCACGGGCATCGCGGACCACTTCCGGCTGCCGCCCGCGAGCGAGCCGGAGCGTCAGCAACCGCCCCTGTACTACCTCCTCGGGGCGATTGTCGCCAAGCTCACGGGTGACGATGCGCGTCTGATCCGGCTGCTCTCCGTCGCGCTCGGCGTGCTCACCATCCTCACGGTGTACGCGGTGGCGCGCCGCCTCTTTCCGCTCCGGCCGGGTCTGGCGGTCGGCGCCGCGGCCCTGGTCGCGCTCCTTCCGGAGACGCAGTACCTGGCGGGCGGGATCAACGACGACAACCTGGCCTGGCTCGCCGGAGCCCTGCTGGTGCTGGCGGGGATCATCGTGATGCAGAGCGAGATGCTCACCCCCCGGCTCGCGCTTGGCGTTGGACTGGCGGTGGCGCTCGCCGTGCTCGCCAAGGAGACGGTCTGGGTGCTCGCGGCACTGCTCCTGGTGTTGGTCGTCGCCCGGCGCGGACGACAGCTGCGAGCCGTTCACGTCGCCGCGTTGCTCGTGCCGACGATCGTGCTCGCGGGGTGGTGGTTCGTGCGCAACGCGGTCGTCTTCGGCAGTCCACTGCCACCGCTGCATCCGATCACGTCCCAGCGCCAGGTGCTGAACTCGATCTCGCAGGTGCGCGGCTACATCGCCGCGACGGCGCAGAGCATGGTGGGGATGTACGGCAATGGCTCGCACTTCGTCGCGATCTCCATCCTCGGGATTCGACCGTTGCCGAGCGTGGCGTCGGTGGCAGTCGTCGGCATCATCACCGTGGCCGCCTGTGTGGAGGTGGCGCGTTCGTGGACGAGCTGGGACGCACCGCGTCGCGGGCTCGGCGTCCTGCTCCTCGTCGTGCTGCTGGTCGCAGGGGCGCAGTCGCTGCTGAATTCTGCGACCTTCGATCTCCAACCCCAGGCTCGCTACCTGCTCGTCGCGGTTGCCGCTGCGGCGCCGATTGCCGCATGGACGATCGCGTGGCGGCGGACCGGTCCGCTGTCTGCGCTTCGTGTTTCGTCGATTGCCGTCCTGGTGGCCGTCGCGCTGGTCTTCGACGCGTCCGGCCTGATCACCGCCGCACAGACGGCGGCGTGATCAGCGCACCTGGTCGCGAAAGCTCTCGAGCGTGCGGGCCAGGCCTTCGTCGAGGCCAACGCTCGGATGCCAGCCGAGACGATCGCCGGCGAGGGAGTTGTCGAGCGCGCTGCGCGCGACCTCGCCCGCCGGGAGCGGCTCGCGCTCCCATTCCCCGCGGTAGCCCGCGAGATCGGACAGCCGGCGCACGAGATCGCCGATGCTCGTCTCGCGGCCGGTGCCGACATTGAGCGCGCCGGTGGCCGTCGAGGCCAGCCCGAGGACGTTCGCCGCCACGATGTCCCCGACGTAGGTGAAATCACGCGTCTGCGCACCGTCGCCGCGGAGGACCGGCGCTTTGCCGCCGAGCAGGCGAAGGCTCGAGATCGCGACGACACCTGCCTCGCCGGTCCCATCCTGGCCGGGACCATAGACGTTCCCGTATCGGAGGGCCAGGGCGTCGATCGCGCCGGCGCGCGTGAAGTGCTCGAGATAGTGCTCGATGCAGAGCTTGGCGGTGCCGTACGGCGACCGCGGCTGGGTGGGTTCGTCCTCGGGTGTCGGCAGCCGGCGCGCCGCGCCATAGAGGGCTCCGCCTGACGATGCGACCACGACGCGCCGGCAGCCGGCCGACATCGCCGCGGTGAGGATGCTCACCGTGCCGAGCACGTTGATGTGCGCGTCGGCAGCCGGCTCCCGCCAGGAGCGGTTGACGCCGCCCTGCGCGGCGAGGTGGAGGATGGCCGTCGGTTGCCATGCACGGATGGCTTCGCGTGCCGGGCCCTCGGCGACGTCTGCCGCCTCGAGGCGCGCTGCGCCAGGAAGGGGGCGGTACGAGGCGTGACGAAGATCATCGATGACGAGCACGTCCGCTCCGGCGCCGAGCAGCGCCTCGACGCTGTGAACGCCGATGAATCCCGCGCCACCGGTCACGACGACGCGCTGGCCGTTCATGACGCCACCCATCAGTTGCGGCTCATCAGCGCACGCAGGAAGAGGGCCGTATTGGCAGGTCGCTCGGCCATGCGACGCATGAGATACCCATACCACTGCACGCCGAACGGCACATAGACGCGCACCGTTGCACCCGTTGCGACCAGCCGGTGCTGCTCGTCCGGCCGGATGCCGAAGAGCATCTGGTACTCGTGCTTGAACCCCGCTCCGCCAATGGCGCTCACCAGGCGTCGGGTCGCATCGACCAGCCTCGGGTCGTGGGTCGCGGCCATCGGGAGGGCACCACCGGAGATGAGCGTGGCGAGGCACCGAAGGTAGGCGGCCCGGATGTCGTCGGGCCGCTGCCAGGCGAGCGACGACGGTTCCTGATACGCGCCCTTGCAGAGGCGCACGCGCGAGCCCGGTGTCCCCAACGTCCGGCAGTCGTCCTCGGTCCTGCGAAGCGACGCCTGGAGCACCGCCCCGGTCGATGGGAAGTCCTCGCGGAGGAGCCCGACGAGCCGCAGCGTCGAATCGGTGGTCGTGTGGTCCTCCATGTCGATCGTCACTGCCGAGCCTGCAGCGTCGGCGGCAGCGCAGATCAGACGTGCATTGTCGAGGGCCATGGACTCATCGAGCGCCTGACCTACGGCGGAGAGCTTCACGGACATCTCCGCGGTGGCGGCGAGGCCCAGGTCGGCGAGACGCGTGGCGAGCGAGCGGTAGGCGTCGACGGCGGCATGGGCTGTTGCGGCGTCCAGCGTGTCCTCTCCGAGGTGATCGAGCGAGACCTGGAGGCCCTCGCCGGTGAGCGATCTGGAGACCCGGAGGGCATCGTCGATGGTCTCGCCCGCGACGAAGCGCCGGACGACATCGCGGGTCACGGGTGCCGAGGTCACGGCACGCTTGATCTGGCGGCGCCGCGACGCCCAGAGGAGCACGTGGCGGAGCGCGGCGGACGGGCTCAGGCCAGCCGGCGTGGACGGCGGCTGGGATCCCCAGGCTTCGCTGGTCACGGCGCGGATTATGTCCTCGGCCCCGCCGTTGTCGACGGCGGCTGGCATCCCCGAACTTGGCTGTTCAACCACCCCGGATTATGTCCGCGGCTCCCGCGTGTCTGGATCAGGCGGACCAGCGGGGCGGTCGCCGCTCGAGGAAGGCGGTCATCCCTTCGTGCGCCTCCTCGGACGCGAACAGGCGCGCTGAGAGCTCGACCATCTCCTCGCCGTAGCGCTCGATCGCCTCGCGGACGTCCCGGTTCGCCAGGCGCTTCGATTCCACGAGGCCCTGTGGCGACGCCTTGAGCAGGTCGACGGTGAGCGATGCCACGGCGGAGTCGAGGTCGTCCGTCGCGACGGACACCAGCCCGATGCGCTGTGCCTCAGCGGCGTCGAAGGTCGCGCCGGTGAGGAAGTAGCGCGCAGCGGAACGCGCGTCGAGACGGGGGAGCACCGTGACCGAGATCACCGCCGCCGCAAGTCCGATCCGCGCCTCGGTGATCGCGAAGGTGCTTCGAGGTCCCGCGACCGCGATGTCGCATGCGCCGACCAGGCCGACCCCGCCGGCTCGAACGTTACCGTCAATTCTGGCGATAACGGGCCGGGGAACCTCGACGATCAGGCGCAGCACCGTGAGGAGACCACGTGCCGTGCCGGTCATCGGACCCGTCGATGCTTCGGAGAGATCGGCGCCTGCGCAGAAGGTCGTCCCCGTGTGCGTCAGCACCACCGCACGGACGTCGGGATTCTGGGCTGCGGCCTGGAGGTGTTCGGTGAGCTCGGCGACGAGCTGCCGCGAGAGCGCGTTGCGGTTGTGCGGCGAATCAAGCGTCACGGTGGCGATGGCCCGATCGACCGTGAGGTGGACGAGGTCCGTGTCGCTCATAGGAGTTCCTCGGGTATATCGATGGTTCGCGAGCGGAGCCACTCTCCGAGCGCCTTGGCCTGCGGGTCGAAACGGGTGGACGAGGCGACGCCCTCGCCAAGCAGACCCTCGATGACGAAATTCAATGCTCGCAGGTTGGCAAGGACGTGACGGCGCACGACGAAGTCCGCTGTCTCGGGAAGCAGTCGCTGGAGCGCGTCGATGGTCAGGGTGTGCGCCAGCCACCGCCACGACGTTTCGTCGCGCGCCCACACTCCCAGATTCGCGTTGCCTCCCTTGTCGCCACTTCTCGCCCCGACGACGCTGCCGAGTGGCCTGCGGCGGGTGCGCCCGGGATGCAACGGCGGTGGAAGCGGAGCCACCTCCGCACGAGGTTCGCCACCGGCTGCGCGGCGCTCCGGAGCGGGCAGTATGGGGATGCGCGAACCGTCGTCGAGGACCGCAACGTGTTCGACCGCGTCTGCCGGAATGAATCCCGGGTGGTACACGCCCACCGGTGATGCGTCACCCGGTGGGGCGGTCAGGTGGAACCCGGGATAACTGCCGAGGCCGATCTCGACTGCGCGCGCGCTGAAGCCGCGGCCCGCGACCGCGGGATCGGCGTCCCGGACCATGCAGTGGAGGAGCGCGCTCGCGGCCTCCTCGTCTTCCGAATCCGGATGATCGGTCCGCGCCAGGGTCCAATGCATCTCGTCCGGTGGCGCAGTGGCGAGCGCTGCGACCATCTGGTCTCGAACCAGCGCGGCCTTGGCGTCGATGCCCGTGCCGCAGAGCACGAAGACGACCGCGTTGCGGTATCCGCTCAGCGTGTTGCAGCACACCTTGAGAGTCGGCGGTGGTGGCGCACCGCGCACGCCGGTCACGCGGACGCGGTCCAGCCCGTCAGCGGCGAGCGCGATGGTGTCGAAACGCGTGACGACGTCGGGGCCGAGATAGCGAGGTTCGTCGATCTCGTAGAGCAGCTGGGCCGTGACCGTCTCGATGGTCACGGCCCCTCCGGTGCCGGCGTGCTTGGTGATCACACTCGAGCCGTCGGCGTGCACCTCCGCGATGGGAAAGCCGGGATGGCGCACGTCGTGTTCGGTGAAGAAGCTGTAGTTGCCGCCCGTCGCCTGCGCGCCGCACTCGAGAATGTGGCCCGCCACGGTTGCGCCTGCGAGCGCGTCCCAGTCGTCGCGCTGCCATCCGAAGTGCGCCGCCGCCGGGCCGACGACCAGGCTCGCGTCGGTCACCCTCCCGGTGACCACGACGTCCGCGCCGGACCGAACGCACGCCGCGATACCCCATGCGCCGAGGTACGCGTTGGCTGTGAGCGGGCTGCCCAGCCCAAGCTCGGCGGCTCGGGCGGTGACATCGTCTCCCTCCACCGACGCCACGCGAGCTCGGAGCCCCAACCGCGACGCGAGGTCGCGGAGCGCCCTGGCGAGGCCGGATGGGTTGAGGCCGCCGGCATTGGTGACGACCGTGACGCCGCGCTCGAGCGCCATGCCGAGGCATTCCTCCATCTGACGCAGGAACGTGCCCGCGTATCCGCGGTCGGGATGCTGGAGGCGTTGCCGGCCGAGAATGAGCATGGTCAACTCGGCGAGGTAGTCCCCGGTGAGGACATCGAGGTCTCCGCCGTCGAGCATCTCCCGAAATGCGGCGAAACGGTCGCCATAGAAACCGGAGGCGTTGCCGATGCGCAGAACCGTATCCACTGGCCCGGCAAGGCTACCCTGCCCGGCGGTCCCCGCGAGCGTGATGATGGCGATCAGCTGTGGGGCTCACCCGCTCGAGGAACTCGTCGAAGAGCGGCACCGTGAACGCGGTGTCACCATGCGCGGGGCTGTAGACGATTCCCTTGGCGATGAGCGCCGAGCGGCGTGGCGCCACCGACTCGACGCGCACCCCGAGGGCTGCGGCGATGTCCCCGGAACGGTGCGACCCAGGGCCGAGCGACGCCATCGCGACGAGATACTCCCGCTCTCGTGGCGTGAGCCGGTCGAGCCGCACCCGGAAGAAGTTCTGGTCAAGCTGGTCTTGAACTCGAGGCGCCGCGCGCTCGACGTCATCGGCGGTGATCGGACTCTGAGGAGCCGCGTTCCAGACGTGGTATCCCCATTCCTGGAGAAAGTACGGATAGCCGTGGGAACGCTCGACCATGATATCGAGGGCTGCGCCGTCGATCGACGCCCCGCTCTCCGCGGCGGGAACGGCGAGAGCGGTGCGGGCATCCTCGCTGCTGAGGGAGCCGATCTCGGGGAAGTCAAAGAGACGCTCGGCGTATGACTTTGCCTCTCCGGCGAGTCCTCGCAACTGCGGCAGGCCGGCGCCGGTGAGGATCACCGGCAGGTTGAGCTGGTTGGTCCGGTGAATCGCGACGATCAATGCGGACAATTCGTCCGGGTGCACGTACTGCAGCTCGTCGATGGCCAGCACGATGCCGGTCCCGCGATCGCGCGCCGCCTCGCCGCATGCGACCAGCAGATCCGTGAGGTCATCCGCGAGGTTACCCGAGTCTGCGACGCCGTTGAGCGCGTCGACATCAATCGAGACACGCGTGCCGTCGGGCAGCTGCAACGTGAAGGTCTTGAGCACGCGCAGAGCGCGGGTCACCGCGGTCGAGACGACGTTGCTGCTGAGCGGGAGGAGGATCCGGCGGAGCCGGGCCGCGAGCAGTGACGGGAAGTGGCCGTGTTCGGGCGCTTCGATCAACCCGACCCGGAACCCCTCCTGCTCGGCAATCTCCACGAATCGATTGAGGAGGACGGTCTTGCCCGCTCCGCGCAGCCCGATCATGAGCAGGCTCTTTCCAGGCCGTCCCGCGACGGCGCGGCGGAATGACACACCGAATCGATTGATCAGGTCGTCCCGCCCGGTGAGCGCGGGCGGGGGCGTGCCGGCGCCGGGGCGATACGGATTGGCCAGCTCATCCATCGGTTCAACGGATCTTATCCTATTGAACTACCCTTACTAGATATTATTGATCTTATTGCTTGGCGCCATAAGTTGGTGTAAGTGACCACCAAAACAGCCTGAATTGGCCCGAATCCCGGGTCGTGGCCCCCGGTCGGCGTCTCCGTGAGCCACCGCCGAACCGGCGGGGGCTACGCTGCCGACGGGGCCGGCGACTGATGGCGGTGGCGAACTCCGTCGAATCCGAGGATCGCCAGCGCAATCCAGACGAGCGCGAAGCCGCAGAGCAATGCGAACGACGTCGTCTCGTGAAGGACCAGGACCCCGATGGCGAACTGCATGGTGGGCGTCACGTACTGGAGCAGCCCCATCGTGGACAGCGGGAGCCGGGTGGCCGCTCCCGCGAAGAAGAGCAGCGGCAGTGCGGTGATCGGGCCCGCCGAAATCAGGAGGAGCAGATGGCCGGGGGTCGCCGCGTGTCCGACAAAGGTGGCATCGCCAGCGAAAGCCAGCACCGCGAGGAGCACCACGGCCGGGATGCCCGTCACCGCGCCCTCGATGAACAGTCCTTCCGGTGGGGAGGCACGCACTCCTTTCTTGAGGAAGCCATAGGTGCCGAAGGAGGACGCGAGCGCCAGCGCGATCCAGGGTGGCCTGCCGTAGTCGAAGCTGAGGACCGCGACGGCCACGAGGCCCAGCCCCACCGCAGCCCACTGGACCGCACGAAGCCGCTCGCGGAGGATCACCACACCGAGGCCGATGGTCACGAGCGGGTTGATGAAATAGCCGAGGCTCGTCTCGATGACGTGCCCGTTGTTGACGCCCCAGATGTACACGCCCCAGTTGACGGCGATGAGGATACCGGCAGCGCAGAGGCGCAGCATGGTGCCGCGATCGAGGCGTCCGACGCCATCCAGCTGATGCCGCACCGCCAGCAGGACGGCGATGACGATGAAGCAGAAGAGGATGCGGCACGCCAGGATCTCGAGCGGATCCGCCGGCTCGAGCAGCGGCCAGAAGAGCGGAAACAGGCCCCACAACACGTACGCGCTGAGCCCGTACAGCAGCCCAGTGGCGGCGGGGGTTCGGCTCTGGGACTGGGTCAGTAGATGAACGTCTCCACGTCGTACAGGGACCGGATCTGGCGCTGGTCGACGACCCCGAGTCCAAGCATGTTCGCCTCATCCACGGTGAAGCTCGACCCACCCTGCACGGAAACGACGTACGCCACATGGCCGAACCCGCTGTAGCCGTGTCCCGGTCCGAAAACCACCATGCTGCCGACCCGCGGGGTCATCCCCTCTGGACGGCCCGCCGCACTCGCAGTCGCCGCCCACTGCCATGCGTTACCGCTCCAGTAGACGTTGCGCAATGACGCGACATACCAGGTGCACTGGCCCCATGGATAGTCGTCGATGCGTGGTCCGAAAGCGAACGGCACCAGCGCGTTCCCGATGACATGCGCTGCACCCGCCCCTGCGGCGGCGGCTGCAGCGGCGGCCGCGGCCTCCTGTTCGCGGCGGACCTGCACGATCTTCGCCTGCACACCCTGGAGCTGCCCCAGCAGCGTGACCGCTTTGCCCTTCAACGACGAGGCCTGCTGGCTGTACGCGACCTCCTCGTTCTGTTCCTGGCCGGCAAGCGACTGCAGGCTGTTGACGATCGTATTCGCGTTCTGCTGGTCACGCTCCTGCTGTTTCTGCAAGGCGTCCAGCTGGTCGCGCTTCGCCTGGATCTGGGACACCAGCTGCTGAACGCGCGCGCTCACCTGGTCAGCGCTCGTCAGAGCGTCCATTGCGTCGATGAAGCTCTTGCTGTCCACGAGGATCGCGGTCACGGATCCATCGTCGGTCAGCTCGTACACATGGACGAGAATCTGCGCAAGATCCCCCTGGTCGGCGGTGTACTCGCTGTGGACAATCTGCAGTTGGACGCTTGTGTTGGCCAGACTCTTGTTGGCCTGATCGAGTGCCAGTTGGGCTTGCGCGAGCCGCCCCTGCGTTGTCCCGATCGCCTCCTGTGACGCGAGCGCGCTGTCCAGCGCGTTTGAGCTCGCGGTGCTCAGCGAAGCAATCGCGTTGGTCAACGCAGTTGCCTGGGCTGACAGCGTTTGGATCTGCTGCGTGAACTGATCAGCAAGTACTTTGTCCGAGCCCAGCGGAGAGCCGACCACCAGCAGTGCGATCGCGCCGGCAGTGGCCACGAGAGACACGCGGCGAGCGAGCAACAACAGCCTCCGGGAGGTGGACGTGAACTGGGTTCGGAACGGTCCCCGACCGTAACAGGCATGCTCCGAACGGTCAACCCCAGTTCCACTCCACACGCTCCATTCGCAGCGTGACGGCGCGCTACACTGGACTCGACATGGATCTGATCGGTGGGCACCTTCCCGAGCTGATCGTCCTCCTCGTGGTGATCCTGATCATCTGGGGGCCCGGGAAACTTCCCGACCTCGGCGCAGCGGTCGGGCGGGGCATCCGCGAGTTCCGGAAAGCTTCGGCCGAAACCCGTGACACGGTGCAGAACGCCATGGCGGTACCCCAGGAGCCCGCAGCGCCAACGCCGGTGCAGGCCGCGGCAACGCCGGAGCCGGCCGCGCCAACGCCGGTGCCGGCCGCGCCATCCGCTGAGAGCGAGCCGGCCGGACCCTCAGGAGGCTCGGGGACTCCGGACGCCGGCTGATCGCGCGGCGGAGTCATCCTGTGGCGCAAGCCGCTCGATGAGCGTCGCGATCGGCATCGGTCGCGCGAACAGGAAACCCTGGCCAACGGTGTACCCGAGGTCGAGCAATGTTCCCGCCTCACCCTCGGTCTCCACGCCTTCGGCGATGACCTTGGCACCGACGGCGTCGCCAAGTTGCAGGATCGCAGCAGCCATGCCGCGCGCCTCCGGACGCGTGTCCACGCTCGTCACGAAAGCGCGGTCCAGTTTGATGACGTCGACGGGGAGCCCCTGGAGCCTCGCCAGCGATGAGAATCCCGTTCCGAAGTCGTCGATCGCCACTCGGACGCCGTGAGCGCGCAGCTGCTCGAACGCCGCGCGAACCTGTGAGAAATCGTAGTTCAGCGCGCCCTCGGTGACCTCGACGATCAGCGCTGACGGCGGGAGTCCCGTACGCGCGAGAATCGCCTCCACCTGTTCAGCGAACCGGGTGCCGACGAGCTGGCGCGTGGAGGCGTTGACAGAAACGTAGAGCCCGGATTCATGGCGCAGGGCCATGGTGTCGGCACATGCGGTCTGCATCACCCAGTCACCGATCGGCACGATGAGACCGTTCTGCTCGGCGACGGGAATGAACTCCGCCGGCGAGATGAGGCCACGCAGCGGATGGGTCCAACGGAGCAATGCTTCGGTTCCGAGCATCTTCCGGTCCGCCAGCCGGACGATGGGCTGATACGCAATTTGCAACTCGCCCGCGGCGAGCGCCACTCGGAGCCCGTCCTTGATCTGCAGTCGGTCCATGCTGCGCCGGCGCATCTCGTCGTCGTAGAGGCGGTACTGACCCGGTCCAGCGTGCTTTGCCAGCGCCAGAGCCGAGTCGGCATTGCGCAGCAACGTCGACGAGGTATCGCGCGACTCCTGCAACGCTATGCCAATGCTGGCGGTAACTCGCACTGTCTGGCCACTGACCTCCACGTCGGAGTCGAGCAGCGCGCGGACGACCTCCGCCGCCTGCGCCGCCTGATCGCGATCGACAACAAACCGGGCCACGACGGCGAATTGATCACCACCGTACCGGGCCATCAGGAGTCCAGGAAATGCATCGGAGATGCGGCTCGCGACCTCGAGAATCACGGCATTGCCCACGGCGTGTCCAAGGCAATCATTGATCGCGTTGAAGTCGTCAATGTCGACGATCATCAGCGCCCGGGCTCCGTGTCCCGTGGATGCGTTCTCGGCAAGCTCCTCAATCAGCGCGGAGCGTTGGAGCAGTCCGGTCAGCGGGTCATTCCGTGCGATGAAGAGCGCAAGCCCCTCGGCCTGCCGTCGCTTCGCCTCCGCGGAGACCTGCGCCGTCACATTGCTGCGTATCGAGATCACCCCGTTGATCACGCCGTCGTCATCGCGCATCGGTGCGTTGAGAGCCTGGAACGTCTCGCCCGCCGCGAGCGTCTGCGACATCGATTCGGATCCGTCCAGTGCCTCAACCAGTGCGTCGATGGCTGCGGGGTTCGCGATGATCTCCGCGGCGTGCATGCCGATTTGGTCATGAAATCGAATCCCTGCCTGGTCGTGGCCGGCGATCGATGTCAGGCGGAGGTCGGTATCGAACACCGCAAAGACCACCGGCAGGGCGTCGATGGCAGCGCGGATCACTGCCGTACTCTCGCGGAGGTCCGCTTGGAGCAGCGTCTCTCTCGCCGTCCCCAGGTGGCGGTCGGTCACGTCCTCGACGACGCTCAAACGCTGTGACGTCGTTCCGGCAGCGTTCTTCAACCGAATCGTGCGTATCAGACCCCAGACGCTGGTCTGTCTCGGCCTGGCGAATTCGAGTTCGTGCTCGCCGTACACGCCATCGTCGGATCCCACTGCGCCGAGTTCGGCGGCCATGCTTTCAAGGCACGAGGGGGTGAGCAGGTCGAGCACGCTCATTCCGACGAGGTCCTGTGCGGGTCTTCCCAGAAAGACCGTCGCCGCGGTGTTGACCCAGACGATGTAGTTGTCGACGTCGGCGAGCGCGAGGATCGTCGAGAAGCTCTGCAGGGCCTCGATCGCCGCCCGGAAGTCGAGCTCCCCCGGCTCGGGGCCGGGCTCAGCCTGACTGGTCACCCCGACAGTTAGGTGTTCTGATCTCAATGGCGGTGGCGCCGCGACAGGTTCGGTGGCCAACTCGTGCTCCTTTGGGACACGCCGCGGCCGGTTCCCGGTGCCCGTGCCTGGCGAGCCCTCGCGGGTGCGGTCAGCCTGGAGAGGGCCTCCGAGCCCCGCCGGCGCGAAAAGCCTCCTCCCGCGTGCGGTAATCGTCGATGCGCAGGATTCGACCGCCCTCCACGCTGAAGACCATGAAGATCTCGCCGGCGAGGAAGGGGATCTCCCGAAATCGCGGCCCGGCAATCCCCACGACGACGCTCTCGCCCGCCGAATGCAGCTCGAGCCTCTCGATGCCACTCTCGCCGCCGGCGACCGAAGCCTGCATGCGCTCAAGGACCGCCTCGCGCCCGTGGCACACGAGCTCGGGGCGCACCCCCTGATGGATGACATCTGGGGCAAGGCCTGCGGCAAGCGCGTCGAAATCGCCCCGGCGCCGGGCGTGAAAGTGGTCGAAAACGGTCTCCATTGCCGTGTCGCTCAAACCTTCTCCTTCTTGGCGGCGGCCGGGTGGGCGTCGACTAGTATCGGGGAGGCGTGATCACGCAAGCGAATAGAAAGAACCAACCGTTCACGATGGTGTTTCGATGAACGATGACCGCTGGGCGTTTCCCCCGCAGCCACCGGCGTGGCCGCCCGCGCCCTCGACCACGCCGCCGCGCCGAACTTCGCGGCTGGTCGCGGTGGTCGCGCTCTTCGTCGCCACCGGCGTTATCGCCGCGGCGATCGGGGTCGGCAGTGTGCTGCTGGTGCGCCACATTCAGGGAACGGTGCCAAGGACACCTTCTCCGACCGCCGCGCCCGGCACAGCGTCCGGAGCCGCCGAGGCGAGGGCGCTCTACCAGCAGGCTGTCACCGCCACCGGCGCCTCGACCGGCTTCCACTACGTCGCCGTCTCCACCGGCGGCGATGCCCAGACCATCGTGGGAGATGCGGGGCTGACGAACGGGCGCCAGGCGATCACGTTTGTCTCCAACTACGGCACCGAGCAGTTCACGCTTCTGCTCGTGGGCAGCACGGTCTACTTCCAGGGCAACGCGCCGGCAGTCCAGGATCAGCTCGGCGTGTCCGCAGCAGCTGCTCCGAGCCTCGATAACAAGTGGGTCTCGGTGCAGAGCGGGAACGGTCCGTACTCCGTGTTGCAGCCCGGGATCACCAGCTCCCAACAGTCGGGCCAGATGCCCTTGGCAGCGGACTCCAGCGCCAGGATGACGGCGGGAGGCGTGACTACGATCCGCATCTCCGGTGTCGTGCCGGCAACCCAGGACCTTCCCGCCGGGACCGGGTCCCTCGTCATCGCAGCCAGCACCGATCTGCCGATCTCCTACACATCGGCCGTCTCGGATGGTGGTGTGGTGCTCAACTTCAACACCACCTTCAGCGCCTGGGGAACAGCTCCAGCCGTGACTGCGCCGACCACCGCCGTGGCCTGGTCCAGCCTCACGACCACGACACCGCCAGGCGGGTACGGCGGCGGCGGCGTCCCTGCCGGGACGCCCACAGCAACGCCTGGCCCAATCTAGCAAGGGGCGACATGACCGGCCGGGCGCAGACCCAGCCACTCCTCGCGCTACTTCAGGAGTCGCTCTGCGACGATATCCTCGAGGACGGCGCGCCCGATGTCCGACGCTTCGGAGTCGTCGACGGCGTGCGGATCAAGGGTCGGGAAGAAACGCGCAACGCCGGCGGGGTCCTCGTCTGTCAGCCATCGAATGAGCGTGCGCCCAAACTCGGTCGCCTTCTCGTCGGTCAATTCTTCGATCTTTGCCATCACTGTCTCCTCGCTTGCAATCGTCGGTCGCGGGATTATCCCTCGTCCGCGATGCGACGATCGAGGCATGGCCGCCAGGAGCAGGAGGGGGAGACGCTCCCAGCGGCGGCCATACCCTTCAGATCGTGGAGCACGCAAGCGGCTCCCGTCGTTCTCGAACCCGCTTGGCGACCTGCGCGATTGGGGTCGGCCACGCACTCCGCCTTGGTCCGAGACGCTCAGTGTGCGAGCCGCCTGGAGGGAATGTCGGTCCGGAAGCGAACACAACGAAAATGGGACCTGGCGCATTCGCGGGGCTCCACGGCCACGCGATGGTCACTTGCCGCTGTGAGTCGCCCCGCCACCGTATTCATAGGCGCCGATGTCGACGGAGTTGTCAGTGACGCGGGGTCGGCCACCGAGGTCGGTGACAGGCAGGACGAACGGATGGGCGGCGTCCGTTTGCTCGCCGGCGCCGATGCCTTCGGCCGATGGACGCCGCTGGTGCGGCGGGCGCAGCGTCACCGCACGCCCTCGAGCAACGGGTGGATTCGGCGCTACGGTGTGGCGATGTCCGAGGTCCAGTGCTTCGGTTGTGGAGCCGCCGTCCCGGCGACGGACGGACCCGTCCACGCGTATATGCACGCGGCCCCGGGCTGCTGGGCACTGTATGGCACGGTCCTCGAGTGGCAGTATGCGAGGAGGGCTGACCCGCAGCCCGAGGTTTCCCAGGGGCTCGTCGATGCGTACGCTGCCCAGCACGCCACGAACACCGATCGACGAAACCGCCAGTCCGTGGCGCTGCACCTGGTGAGTCTGTGTGCCGCGTTCGAAAACGCACTGCCGGCCGACCGTCGCCGGCGACTCATAGGACAGCTCGCCCACAGGGAGTATCCGGTGCTGCGCCCTCCGGTGACGTCCTTCGCCATCACGATCCGTGACGTCTTCGACGCCGTCGACCGTGACCGTCCCGAGGTCGTGCGGCGCTGGGCACGAGCGACATGGGATGCCTGGGCGACGCATCACGGGGCGGTGCGATCGTGGCTCTCCCAGGGACTCCGGAGCCCGCGATAGCCGTCGTGCGCGCAGAGTCATCGGCATGGCGCCAAAGCATTGGACCGCCGATGACCTCCCGGACCTGACCGGCAAGACTGTGATCGTGACCGGTGCCTCGAGTGGTCTCGGTGTCGTGACCACCCGAGAGCTCGCGCGTGCTGGTGCCAGCGTCGTCCTCGCGGTGCGCAATGTCGCCAAGGGCGCTGCGTTCGCGCAGAGCGTCGCCGGGCGGACCGAGGTTCGCCATCTCGAGCTCACCGACCTGTCGTCGATTCGTGCCTTCGCCGATGGGTGGACCGGGGACGTCGACATCCTCGTCAACAACGCCGGCATCATGATGGTGCCTGCGGGAAGGACGGCCGATGGCTTCGAGTCACAGATCGGCACCAACCATCTCGGGCACTTCGCGCTGACCAACCTCTTGCTGCCGAACATCACCGACCGGGTGGTGACCATCTCTTCGTATCTGCACCGAGGCGGCCACGTTGACGTCGCCGACCTCAACTGGGAGCACCGGCGCTACGATCCGAGCCAGGCGTATGCCGACTCGAAGCAGGCAAACCTGCTCTTCACGCTCGAATTGCAGCGACGGCTTGCATCGAGGGGCAGCCGGGTTCGTGCCGTCTCCGCACATCCCGGGATTGCGCGCACGGCTCTCGGCGCACACCTCAGAGGCTTCCGGGGCATCATGGTTGACGTCGGCGTCAGCGTCCTGGCGCAGGATGCGGAGCACGGCGCACTGCCGACGCTGTACGCGGCCACCCAGGACATCCCGGGCAACACATACATCGGGCCCGACGGTTTCGCTCATTGGCGCGGCTTCCCGGTGATGCTGCGGCCGTCGAAGAGCTCGCAGGACCCCGAGCTTGCGTCCCGGTTGTGGGCTCGCTCGGCGACGCTGACCGGTGTGGACACAACCGTTCCCGCGATAGCCTGAGAGCCCAAAGGGGTCACAATCCCGCTCGGGCTCGGCCGCTGTCGAGTGACGCCTGGAACGGAGGTTGACGACGATGAGACCGACCGCGGGGTTCGCCGACTGGAAGGTGGTTGACGAGGGCTGGGGTCGTCAGGCGGTGGACTTCGCCGCGCTGAGCGAACCCGGCAACTGCTGGGAGTACGTCGCGATGCACCACCACCTTGCTGTCAGCGACGGTCACCGGCTCATCGATGTTGCGTGTGGCGCGGGCCTGGCCATCGAGCTTGCGAGTGCGCAGGGGGCAACCTGTGCGGGCATCGACGCATCGCCTCGGCTTGTCGCGGTTGCGCGGGACAGGAATCCCGATGCCGACGTCCGCGTTGGCGACATGCACGCGATGCCGTGGGCGGATGCGAGCTTCGACATCGCAACGAGCTTCCGTGGCATTTGGGGGACGACGCCCGAGGCTCTCCGTGAGATGTATCGAGTCCTGGCCCCCGGCGGCCGGATTGGGCTCACCGTCTGGGGACACATCAAAGCTTCGCCCGGCGCCTGGGCGCTCGCGCCGTTCCGTATGGCAGCGCCGGGGAAGGTCGAGAACCAGGCGGCGATGGTGTCGCTGGGGCGGCCGGGTGTCGGCGAGGAATTGCTTGCCCGATATGGCTTCGTCGACATCGAAAGGGTGGACGTTCCGTTTGCCTGGGAGTTCTCCGACCCGGAGATGTACGCGCGCGCCCTTGCCTCGACTGGTCCTGCCTACGAGGCGATCCAGAACGTCGGAGAGGCGGCGTTCATCGCCGCGGCAACCGAGGTGGCTCGCGAGCACGTCCGAGAGGGCCTGCCGCTGCGGGCACGAATCAACGTGACCGGCTATCTCGCACGAAGGCCGGAGACGGGCCACGAGGAGACCGGATGATCACCAGTGGATTCCTCGCCGCACCCGAGGCTGACGCTGCGGCGCAGCGCCTGTTCGACGACGACGTCGCCGAGCTCGGGTACGTCATGAACGTCTTGAAGCTCTGGGCCTATCAACCCGCAACCGTCACAAAGCTCTTTGACCTCATGGGCGAGACCCACGCGACGGAGGCCCTCACGTTCCGCGAGCGGGGCATCCTCGTCACTGCGTGCGCGTCGACGCTCGGTGACGCGTACTGCTCGCTTGCCTGGGGATCGAAGCTCGCCGGCAAGTCCGACGCGGAGACCGCCGCAGGAGTCCTCCGCGGCGACGATGCGCGGTTGAGTCCCGCGGAGCGGGCGATGGCGCGATGGGCACGCAAAGTCGCGAGCGATCCCAATGCGACGACGGCGGCGGACGTTCAGGACCTTCGCGACGTCGGTTTGAGCGATGCGCGCATCTTCGCGATCACGGCATATGTCGCCTTGCGACTGGCCTTCTCGACCGTCAACGATGCGCTGGGCGCGCGCCCCGACGCCGCACTTCGCTCCACTGCGCCGGAAGCAGTCCTCGATGCCGTGACGTACGGCCGCCCTATTGAGGAGTAGGTGAGGCCCGCCGCTCGGTTGAACGAACGATGAGCGTGCCTGAGGCGGCGGCCGCGAAAGCGACGATCGGTTACCGCGCCCTCTTTCGCAACCGCGACTACCGCCTGCTCTTCTCCGGCCTCGCCATCTCGATGAGCGGATCGTGGGCATACAACGTCGCGTTGGTCGTGTTCGTCTTCGACGCCACGCACTCGCCCGCATGGGTGGCGGCTGCATCCATGACGCGCTTTCTCTGCGCGCTCGTCACCAGCCCGTTCGGCGGCCTGCTCGCCGATCGGACCGAGCGGGTGCGGCTGATGGTCGCGCTCGACGGCATTGCACTGGTGCTCCAGGTCGCGCTCGCAGTGGTCGCGGCGTTGCATGGCGCCGTGCTCGTCGCCATCGTGCTGTCCGCGCTGACTTCCGTTGCCGGGTCGTCGTACGACCCCGCCGCGCGAGCCACGACCCCCTCGATCGTGGGCGAGGAGTTCCTCGCGGCTGCCAACAGCGCGCAGTCGGCGGTGGAGAACCTTTCGGTCATCGTCGGACCTGCTCTCGCCGGCCTCCTGCTCGTCTTCAGCCCTCCGGCCGTGGTCTTCGGTGTCAACGCCGCGACCTTCGGATTGTCGGCGCTGCTCGTCTCGCGCATGCGCGCGCGGAGCCGCCCGGCAGACATCACCGAGGGCGGCACGGCCGGGCCGCTCAAACAGATGGCCACCGGCATCGCCGCGTTCGTCGAGTCGCCGACGGTGATGCTGCTCGCCGGTTTCAGCATCCTCGCCAGCTTCGTGTACGGCACCGACACGGTGCTCTTCGTCGTCGTCAGTCGCGACCAGCTTGGGACCGGCAGCGCGGGCTACGGATACCTGCTCGCCGCGCTCGGCGCCGGCGGCATCCTCATTGCCGGCTTGATGAACCGCATCGCGGCAGCCCGGCGACTCGGCGCCATCATCGTCGCCGGCATGGCCGTGTACTGCCTGCCCACCGCGCTCCTGACGGTCGTGCATTCGCCGTGGATCGCCTTTCTCGTGGAGGTGGTCCGCGGCGCGGGCACAATCGTCGTCGACGTGCTCGCGATCACGGCGCTGCAACGTCTGGTCAAGCCCGATGTCGTTGCCCGCGTCTTCGGTGTGTTCTTCGCGCTGGTGCTCGCCGCGGTCTCGCTCGGCGCGCTGCTGATGCCCATCCTGCTCGGCACCGTGGGATTGACAGCGACACTGCTCATCATGGGATTCGTGATCCCTGCGCTCAGCGTGGCGGCCTACCCCTTGCTGCGGGCGCTCGACGCGCGTGCGCTCGGTGCGCTGTCCGCGATCGAACCGCGGATCGCGACATTGCAGGAGCTCGACATCTTCGCGAACGCCTCCCGTACGGCGTTGGAAAGCCTGGCGAGGTCGGCCGTTGAGGCGTCCGTGCCCACCGGGACCGAGCTCGTTCGCGAGGGCGCCGCCCCCGACGACTTCTTCGTGCTGACCGAAGGTGCGGTGGCTGTGTCGGCGGCCGGCGAATCCGGGATCGAGCGTTCGCTCGGGACGCTCGGCGCACCGTCGTACTTTGGCGAGATCGGACTCCTCGAGCGTCGCCCCCGGACTGCGACGATCACCGCAACCGCTCCCTGCACCGTGCTGCGCATCAACGGGCCCGACTTCGTCGACGCGTTGACGCAGACGGCGCCGTCCCCGGCGGTGCTTGGCGGCCTGCAGATGCGTCTCGCCCGCACGCATCCAACATTGACCATGACGTTCGGTCAAACCGAGGACGATTCGCCATGATCGGCGCGACGCGATACATCCGTGACGCCGAGGCACTGCTCGCCGGATTCGCCTGACGCTACGCGGTGTTGTCCGCCACCGCCATCAGCACCGTCTTCATCTGGAACGGAGTGAGGGTCGGGTGCTTGCCGAGGATGCGCGCGATCAGCCCGGAGATGTGCGGCGCCGCGAAGCTGTTCCCGGTGGCACGGATCGTCTTGCCGCCGAGCCAGGCAACCTCGAGGTCGATGCCCGGCGCACCGAACTCCACCGGTGGCGACGGGTTGTACTCGAGACGGAACGGATCGCGTCCGCTGTGCGCGGCAACGGAGAACACCGACGCGTACTGGGACGGATAGCTCGGCGCGCGCACGTTGTTGACCGCGCACACCACCATCGCCTGTTTGAAGTACGCGGCGTCGGTGATCTCGTGAAACATGCCGTAGTAATCGACACGCGACGTGCTCAAGCTCATGTTGAGCACCTGCATCCCATGTGCCAGCGCCCAGCGCATTCCCTCGGCGAAGACGGTCCCACGTCCGGTGAGCTTCTCGCCGAGCACGCGCACGCTGTACAGCTCGGCGTCGGGTGCGACCGCGTGGATGATCGCAGCGCATGCGGTCCCATGGCCGAACAGATCCTCGTGCGGGCCTTCGATGACGCGCGCTCCGCGGAGCGCATCGGGGTCTGCGACGACCACGGCGCCGCCGGCGACCGATCCGACCGCCGGGTTGGTCGCGTCGATCCCACTGTCGATCACCGCAACCTTGACGCCCGCTCCGGTGCTGCCCTCCCACGCCCACTCCCGCGTGATCGCTGTGGGCAGCGCCGCCTCAACGTGGCGCAACGTCCCGGGGTCGAACTGCCATGCCCAGGCCGGTTTCATCGCTGGTGCTTGCGCGCGTACGTGAGGAAGTCGTCGACGATGCGCACCGCCACGAGCCGCTCGTCGGCGCCGAGCCGCCCGAGGTCGTGGAAGAGCAGCGCGAGCTCAGCCAGTTCCGTCTGCGCTTTCGGGGCGGTGGCCGCTCGCTTGGCGAGCGCGGCGCGCACGTCAAGTCCCGGCGCCGCGAGCGCCGCGGCTTCGAACAACGCCTGACCGAGGTTCGAGAAGATCCGCGAGGTCTCGACGGCAAGGGTTGCCTGACGCGCGAAAAGACCCAGCAGCTCCATGTCATCGGCTCCATGACCACCGCTCTGTCTGCGGTCAAGGACCTCGATGACACCGAATGTGCGCCGCTCACTTTCGAGTGGCATCGCCATGATTGAGCGCGGCACATACCCGGTGGACTCGGCAACGTCCGACGCGAATCGGGGATCCTGGCGGACGTCGTCGATGGCGATCGGTTGGCCCGCCACGACCGCCCAACCCGCAATCCCGCGATCGGCGGGGATCTTCAACCCGACAGTCGCCTCAGCACCCGTCCCGGCGGCAACCCGAAACTCGAGGACCTCCTCGAAGTCGTCGAGGAGGGCGATCGAGCACGCCGCCGCGTCGAACACGAGCCGCGCAGTTTCGACGATCGCCTGCAGAAACTCCTCATCGCCGCGCGGCCGGAGCACCGGGCCGAGGTCGGAGGCGAGCTGCGCGAGGTCTGCGAGCGGGTCGTCGCCCATGATGCACCGGCACTCTACAGCCCGCAGGTCGGCACCCATGCGCTGCAAAGCGGATACGCTTGCGGCCGCGGCAAGCACGGAGGGATGGGCAGGGTGAGCAAGGACGACGCGGCGCTGCTGCAGCACACCGCGCTTTTCGGGACGATGGCGCCGGACGCGCTGGAACGGATCGCGGCCAAAGGGGGCAGGCGAACCTACGCACGCGGCGAGGTCATCTTCCACGAGGGCGACACGGGCGACTCGCTCTGCGTCGTGGTCACCGGGCTGGTGAAGGTCTACCGGACGTCGCCCGACGGCGATGAGATGGTGCTCGTGACCCTCGGCCCGTCGTCGGTGTTCGGCGAGCTGCCGATGGTGGATGGTGGGCTTCGCTCGGCGTCGGCCGCGGCGGTCGAGGCCACAACGGTGCTCACCCTCAATCGCGCATCCCTGCTGGAGGCGCTGCGCGAGTCCCCCGAACTCGTCGATCGCCTGCTCCGCTCGCTCGGATCGATGGTGCGCCGGCTCACGGATCAAGCGGCCGACCTTGTCTTCCTCGACCTCCACGGCCGGGTTGCGAAGTTGCTGCTCGCGCTTGATGACGAGCGCGGGACCGGGGCGACCGACGACCGATCGCTCGACCTGGGGATGACCCAGACCGACCTCGCCAACATGGTCGGAGGATCCCGCCAGAGCGTCAACCAGGTGCTGCGTTCGTTCGAGCGTCTCGGATATCTCGAACTCGATGGGCGTAGGATCGTGATCCGCGAGCGCGCACTCCTGGAGCGCCGAGCGGAATAGGCAGCGACAGTCAGCTCGCCGACACTCTGGTTGTCAGGTAGGCGACTGAACTCCCTCTGGGGACGTGACAGACTCGGCCCAACACCAAAAAGCGGCGGGACACTCCGCCAAAGGAGACAACGGAAATGACCAGCGAAGACAAGACCAACGAGACCCCAGCGCAGGAAGACGATGTCGAGGGTCACCGGGTCCTCAAGAGCGACGATGCCGGTTCCGATGCAGCCCCTGAGTTTGTACGTGCCAAAGGCGACGACGACGATGCCGAGGGTCACATCAAGGTCGGCGGCCACTTCAGCGACCCGGACTTCGCCCGGCAGGGCCCTGGGGTCCGCGTGGAAGCCAAGGACGACGACGAGGACGCCGAAGGTCACCTCCTCAAAGGCTGATCTCCGAACGGGAGGCGGCCGTTGGGCCCGCCGGGTCGCTGCGCCGATGCAGCGTCCGGCGGGCTTCTTTATGCGGCTGACGGTACCGAGCGCCGGAACGTACCCTTTGCGGGGTGATCTGCCCTGCATGTCGCGCGGAAAACCGGCCCGGAAGGCGATTCTGTGGCAAGTGCGGGGCCGCGCTCGCCGTCGCCTGCACGGCCTGCGGCGCGAGCAACGATGCCGATGAGTCGTACTGCGGCGAGTGCGGTGCAAAGCTCGGCGCGAATTCTGGTGATCGGTCCCGGCTCCTGACTCGCGTTGGCGGCGCGACCGCGCATGGTGCCGAGGCGGCCACGCCGGCGTCGGAGCGCCGCCATGTGAGCGTCGTCTTCGCCGACCTCGTCGGCTTCACGTCTCTTTCGGAGCAGCGAGACGCCGAGGACGTCCGGGAGCTCCTGAGCAGGTACTTCGAGACGGCACGCACCGTGATCGGGCGCTATGGCGGGAACATCGAGAAGTTCATCGGCGATGCCGTGATGGCCGTGTGGGGCGTGCCCGTCGCCCAGGAGGACGACGCCGAGCGAGCCGTTCGGGCCGCGCTCGAGCTCGTCGACGCGGTGAGCGCTTTCGGCGAGTCGGCGGGCGCCGCGGGCCTCCGGGCACGGGCAGGGGTGCTCAGCGGCGAGGCGGCGGTGAACCTGGACGCGAGTGGCGAGGGCATGGTCGCGGGAGACATGGTCAACACTGCGTCTCGGATCCAGACCGCCGCGGCGCCAGGGACCGTGCTCGTCGGGGACTCGACGTGGCGCGCGACTCAGGCAGCGATCCGTTACCAGGATGCAGGGCTGCATGCGCTCAAGGGCAAGCCGGAGCCGCTTCGACTGTGGCGCGCATCCGGTGTCATCGCCGCTCGCGGTGGCGCACTCCGCCGCACCGGGCTCGAACCACCGTTCGTCGGCCGCGACCGTGAGTTGCGCATCCTCAAGGAGCTGCTCCATGCGACGTCGGAGGAGGGCAAGGCGCGCCTTTTGTCGATCATCGGAGTGGCAGGGGTCGGCAAGTCGCGCCTTGCCTGGGAGTTCGAGAAGTACGTCGACGGCCTGACCGAGGGGATCTGGTGGCATCGCGGCCGGTGCCTCAGCTATGGCGAGGGCGTCGCCTACTCAGCGCTTGCCGAGATGGTCCGGATGCGCGCCGGGATCGCCGAGAGCGAGACCCCTGAGAGCGCACGCGAGAAGCTCAGGATCTGCGTGGAGAGCTTTCTTCCGGACCCCGAGGAGCGGCGCTGGGCCGAGCCGCGGCTTGCCCAACTCCTCGGCCTCGAGGAACTGGCGTCAAGTGACCCGCAGGATCTCTACGCGGCCTGGCGGGTGTTCTTCGAGCGCCTGGCCGCGGAGGGACTCACGGTCCTGCTCTTCGGCGATCTCCAGTGGGCCGACCCGGGGCTGCTCGACTTCATCGACTACCTGCTCGACTGGTCGCGGACGTCGCCGATCCTCGTGCTCACGCTGTCGCGGCCGGAACTCGCCGAGCGCCGGCCGGGCTGGGGTGACGGCAAGCGTGCCTTCACCTCACTGCATCTCGAGCCGCTCTCCGCCGATGCGATGACCAGGCTGCTCGACGGGCTCGTGCCGGGATTGCCGGCCGACCTCGTCGCGCGAATCCGGGATCGAGCGGCGGGTATCCCGCTGTATGCGGTCGAGACGGTGCGCATGCTCCTCGACCGAGACCTCGTCGCCGAGCACGACGGCATCTACCGGACCGAGGGATCACTCGAGGAACTTGAGGTTCCTGAGAGCCTCCACGCGCTCATCGCCGCCCGCCTCGACAGCCTGGGCCCGGAGGAACGCCGGCTGGTCCAGGACGCCGCGGTGCTCGGCAAGGCGTTCACGCCCTCTGCGCTGGCGGCCATCGCCAACCTCGACGAGGACGTTATCGAACCCAGGCTCCGCGCGCTGGTGCAGAAGGACCTCCTCGCCGTCCAGTCTGACCCACGTTCACCGGAGCGGGGTCAGTACGTCTTCGTGCAGGACCTGGTCCGCGCGGTGGCCTACGGCACCCTGGCACGGCGCGAACGCAAGCATCGTCACCTGGCGGTGGCGGAGTACCTGTCGAGTTCGTGGACCGGAGAGGACGACATCGCCGAGGTCATCGCCTCGCACCTCGTGGAGGCATACGACGCAGACCCGAACGCGCCGGACGCCGCGGCGATCGGCGAACGGGCTCGGTCCGCGCTGGTCCGGGCGGCCGAGCACGCCGGCTCGCTCGGCGGTCCTGAGTCCTCCTGCCGGTATTACGAGCGCGCCCTCGACCTCCCGGGGGTCGACGGTCGCGCGGCGCTCCATCTCGGAGCCGCGAGGGCGGCGTCGCTGCTCGGCCAGGGCGAACGCGCGGCAGCGCATTTCGAGCGCGCAATCCAGCTCTTCGGCGAGGCAGGCCAGGCCGTGGCGCAAGCCGACGCCCTCCATGATCTCTCGATGGTCGACGCGGTCGGGGGGGATCGCGAAGCAGCTGTGGAGCACTGCGAGCGGGCGCTGGCGCTGCTCCGGCCGCTGCCGGCAGACGACGCAAGTGTCGCCGCGATCGCACTGCTCGAGGCGCGGCTCGGCCGCAACCTCTACTTCCTGGAGCGGCCCGACGAGGCGCTGGACTATTCCGACCGAGCGCTGCTCGTCGCCGACGAACGCAGGATCTGGCCGGTGCTCGCGCTCGGGCTTGACACCAAGGGCGCGGTCCTCTTCCGGCGTGGTCAGCGCTTCGAGGCGGAGGTCCTCGTCCGCGCCGCACTGCGCGTCGCTCTCGATCACGGGCTGCCCGGCGCCGACTACATCGCCACCACGCTGGCGACGATGCTCGAGGACAGCGATGAGGCAGAGGCATCAATCGAGATGTACCAGCAGTCGGCGGAACTCTTTCGGCGGCGCGGCGACCGCCGTCAGATGTTGGGTGCCCGGATGAATCAGGTCGCCAATCTGCTCGAGCTCGGACAATGGGATGAGGTGTCTGCCATCGCCACCGACTACCTCGACGTGGAGGCGTCGGAGTTCGGAGTGGGCTGGGAGCTCGGGTTCCTGGTGGCGAACGCGGTCTGGCTGTATCTCCGCCGCGGGGATCTCGCCTCCGCCCGCCGGATCGTCGACGACCACCTTGTCGTGCCCGAGGGGGCGCGGGATGACCTGAAGACGATGGTCATGAACGCGCGCGCGGCGGTGATGAACGCTGAAGGAGATCACGATGACGCGCTGCAGACCGCGGAGGCGACGCTTCGGGGGTCGTTCGGAGGACTGCTCGTCGACATTCGAGGATCGTTGATCGAGGCGGTTGACGCCGCCTTCGCCCTGCGCCGCGACGACAAGGTGATGGAGTTGATCGCCTTGGTTCGCGGTCGCGTGCACGGCTCGTGGAGCCCGTCGCTCGAGGCGCACATCCTTCGCTGGGAGGCCCGTGTCGCCGCCGGTCGTGGAGACGTGGCCGATGCGGACACGAGGTTTGCCGCCGCGATCGCGCGCTTCGTTGCCCTGAGCCGGCCGTTCTGGGCGGCGGTCACGCGCCTCGAGTATGCGACCGCGCTCGGGGCCCAGGATCGCGACTCCGATGCTGAAGCGCTGATCGGCCTGGCACGAGCAGCGTTCGCCGACCTGCGTGCGCTCCCGTGGGTGCAGCGGAGCGATGCACTCTCCGGGGAGATCAAAGCCCTTCGCGCAAAGGTGATCTCAGCCTGATACAGCGCCCCGCGTGATCAGCCGGTCGCGACGTGCAGCAAAACGTTTCCCTGACTGGCCACCAGCCAGAGCCCGGAATCCCCGGGGATGAGCAGGTTCGGGTCGCCGCCGTTCGATGGAGCGGGCAGGATCGAGCGTGTCGACATCGCAATGCCGGTCACCGGATCCAGCGATGTCAACGCGGACTCATTCAAGGCGTCATCGGCGTAGGCGATCCAGACACGCCCGGAAAGGAATGCCACCGCCACCGGATACGGGCCCTCCCACAGGTTCGTGATGCTCCCATCGGCGACGGTGACGCGTGCGATCGATGCATCCCCATCGCCGGCGGCTCCGATCAGAAACACCGATGTGGTGTCGCACGCTGTGGACGCCTCGTAGTCATAGGGTACCGTCACCACCTTGCGGACGGGGCCGCCTGCCATGGGGAGTGCGTAGATCGTCACGTTCGATCCACTTGTGAGCACGGTCGTCAGAGCCAGGAATACCCGGTCGGCGCAGACGGAGACGGCAACCTCAGGGGAGAGTGTGGATACCGGTGGGCTCAGGACCCCCGCAAGGGTGGTCACGAGTTTTGCGCCGCCTCCGGTGAGCAGACTGATCGACGTTTGCTGTTCGCTGTTCGCAGCGACCACCAGGGCCGATGTCGGGTTTGCCACGAGCCCTTGCGGATCAACGACCGGGTAGCTGTGCAGGAGCGCCCCAGTGGCGGCATTGAACTGCTCAACGGTGTCGTCTCCAGGGGGAATCGTCGACGTGCCCCCGGAGCCGTTGGCCACCCACACGAAGTCACCGCTTGCCGCGACGGCGACCGGATCTCCGCCGACGGACCAGCTTGCCGTCTCCCGCACCGTCGCGGCGTCGACCCGGAAGAGCCTCCCGGCCGAGCCGCTCGCGACGCCCTGCGTTGCGAGCCACACGTCACCGGTGTTCACCGTCATGGCACTGACGGGGTGAGGGCCAAGGTTGAGTTGCGCGGCGATGTCGAGTGGGACGGTGATCTGCGTCGGCCTGGGCGTCGGGGTCGGTGCTTGTGAGGCAGATGGCGACGGGGCGGGACCGATCACCTGCGCCGGCCGAACCAGGGCAAGGATCAGGCCGATGACGACGATGCCGCCGGCCCCGCCCGCAAGGAGCACGATTGCCTGGGATCGCGAATTCGGCCTCGCCCTGAATCCCATGCCACGGATGCTATCGCCGGTCCTTGACCCGCTGCCTCGAGGTGGGCTGGAGCCGTTGCCCGATTAGCTTAGCCTAAGCTAAGCTTCCACGGCATGGGTAGCGGAGGCTCTCGGTTGGGAGTGCAGAGAGACGCCATTCGAGCGGTCGGCAGCGTCAGCCGTGGCGCCCAGCCGCGTGGCATCGAGCGGCGTAATGCCGTCATCCTGTCCGCCTACGCGGCAGGCGACAGCTTCGCCTCGATCGGCGTGCGTGTCGGTCTGACACGAGAGCGCGTCCGGCAGATCGTGAAGGCCGCGGGCGTGGCAATGCCGTCGGAAGTCAGGTGCGCCGTGCCTGAGTGCGCTCGAACCCCACGGGCGCCGAACACGTACTGCTACGTACACCGGACGCGTCTGAACCGCGACACCAACGCCTTGTCCAAGCCCCCGCTTCTGAAAGATGTACACGGAACCTATGCCTCATACCGAGATCGGCGCTGCCGGTGCGATCTCTGTCGAAGGGCCAGCGCCGACCGGCGTCGCGCGCAATTTCATCGCGCGCATCCTGAGTGGAACTATCGCTCGAAGCCGAGCACGGAATCCTGACGCCACCCGCTGCGCTGCCAGGGCGTGTCGACGACACTCAGTCGAGCGCGCGACCGCGGTCCGCTTCGGCGCTCTGGTACTCCGCGACCAGCTGACGGACCGTCGCCGGCAGATCGCCGTCGATCAGATCGGCGATGGACACGAGCTCGAGCACTGATCGAAGGCTGGCCCGCACGGCCATCCAGATGTCGCGAAGCCCGGTGGCCGGTCCGGAATATCGCATCGTCGCGAGGCTCTCCCCGTGCACCGAGACCAGGGGACCGTCGATTGCGCGAATCACGTCCGCGAGGTTGATGTCGGATGCTGGCCGTGCCAGGGCGTAGCCGCCCTGAATACCGCGCTGGCTGGTGACGAGGCGGGCGCGACGGAGCTCGTTCAGGATGCCGAGGAGGAAGCGGAGCGGGATCTCCTGTGACGCCGCGATGTCCTCTGCCTTGAGTGCGCGGTCGTCCGGGTGAGCGCCCAACTCGGCCATGGCGCGCAGCGCGTAGTCGGCTTTGGCGGACAGGCGCACGTTCCCATTCTCCTATGAGTCGCGACACATCGGCCAATCAGCGGAATTCACAAGCTATCTACGTGCTCTATCGAAAAGATATAGTTATCATGGGGTTGCCTCGCGACGGGGTTCGTTATCACCGGGCGAGGTCGCCGGGAACATCAGGAGGGTCGACATGGCAGTCGGGGGGGTCGCCAAGGTCGTCATCGTGGGAGGAGGCTGCAGCGGGACGTTGCTCGCTGCAGAGCTGAGCGCCGCATGCGTCGACTCTCCGTGCGAGGTCGTGGTCGTCGACCCGAGCGAGCGTCCAGGGCGCGGCGTGGCGTACGGCACGCGATGTTCGAGCCATCTGCTCAACGTCCCGGCGGAACAGATGAGTGCTCATCTCGAACGCCCGACGCACTTTGTCGCATGGGCACGTGAGCGCGATCCGGGTGTGTCGGAGCGCAGCTTCGCGCCCCGGATGCTCTACGGCGAGTATCTCGAGGCGGTGTGGCGCGAGGCGCAGCTGGATGCGGCTCCGGGATCGTCGCTGGTGCACATCAGGGGCACCGTCACGTCAGCTGCCACCGCCGCAGATGACGCGCGAGTCCGCGTCGAACTCGACAGCGGAGCGTGCATCAACGCCGACCATGTCGTGTTCGCCATGGGCAACCTGTCGCCGCACGCAGCTGCAGCGCACGTGCACGGCGTCGCTGCGAGCCCTCGGTACATCACGGACCCGTGGCGCGCAGGCGCGCTCGATGGCGTCCGGGGATCGGTGCTGCTGATTGGGACGGGACTGACCGCCATCGACGTCGCCTTCGTGCTCGCCGACCGCGGTGACGTCGGGACGATTCGCGCCGTGTCGCGGCACGGCCTCCTGCCCGGGGCGCATCGGCCGGATGCACGCTCCGCGCCCCCACTCCCGGCCGCGCCGACGGAGCGGACGGTGCGAACCCTCATCGCCCTGCTTCGTCGCAACGCCGCCGCGCATGGCGACTGGCGCTGGGCGATCGACGAGTTTCGTCCCCATGTTGCAGAGGTATGGCGTTCGCTCCCCGATGCCGAGCGGCGGCGCTTCGTCCGTCACGCGGCTCGCTTCTGGGAGATTCACCGACATCGTATGGCGCCGGAGGTCGCGCGCCGAGTCGGAGGTCTGCTCGCGTCACAGCAACTCCGTGTCAGCGCGGGCAGCATCGCGGGCCATCACGATCTGCCAGACGGCGTGGAGGTCTCGGTGCGCCGGCGAGGCACGGCTGATACTGATGTGTTCACGGTGTCGCATGTCATCAACTGCACCGGACCGCAACTCTCCATCCGCGCTGCGCGGGATCCTCTCATCGATGCGTTGCTGACCTCCGGGCTGGTGCGCCCGGGGCCGTTCGGACTCGGGCTCGATGTGACTCGCGATGGTGCGGTGATCGATGCACTGGGATTCCGCTCACGCAATCTCTGGGCGCTCGGCCCACTCCGCCGTGGCGTTGAGTGGGAGACCACAGCGGCACGCGAGATTCGATCGCAAGCCGCAGCGCTGGCCGTGCGGTTGTCGCGTGCGATCGCGAGCGTCGAGCCCGCGCAGGCGATTTCGGAGGCGCAGCGCGCGTTACCGCTGCGCATGGTGCAGACGGCCGCACCGGGTGGCGCACCCCTTGACGTGCAGCGAGCGGGAGCGTTGTGATGATCGACGTCCACGCGCAGAAAGTGTCCGACCTCGGCAACCGGTCGTATCTTGCAACCGACGGGAAGGTCGCAATCGTGATCGATCCACCCCGAGACATCGATCGAACGATCGCGCTCGCCGGGCGCCAGGGTGTGCGCATCGACCTCGTCCTCGATACCCATGTCCACAACGACTACATCAGCGGTGGCCTCGAGCTTGCACGCGTGACCGGTGCCAGAGGTTGCCCACGTTGGTCACGACCCCGACGAACCCATACGCCTTGGTTGGATCGTGCGCGGGACGCAACTCGAACACCATCTGGTCGTCCTCGCCGACTTCGAGGGTGTGCAGATGCTTTCGCTTGCGCAGGTCCCAGACATGTACCGCACGCCCATATTTCTTGCCGAGGAGCAACTCGGGAATGACCCCGTTCTCGACCATCGCAGGCGTGCCCCATTCGCTGGTGAGCAACCGGTCGAACCCCAGGTGCCACCAGACGTCAGACGCGAAGAACTGGGGACCGCGGTCGACCTCCCACCGTCCCAGCACCTCGAAGGTGTCGTGGTCGAGACGGAAGATTCCACCCGGACCGTCACCGTCGCTGGTGCCGCCGAGCGCGTTCACGTGGATCCCGTCCGGTCCGCAGTGCACTGTGTGCGGACGGGAGTATCCGGCGCGTCGCGCAATCTCCTCGGGCTCGATCACCTTGACGATCGACGGACGGAGCGGATCGTTCTTGGTGTCGAGGATGGTGATGCGCGAGGACCGCAACCCAGGAACGATGAGGTAGCGCCGTTCGACGTGCGCATGCGGAGCGTATGGGCAGAGCGCAGAGCTGCACGCGTTCCACCCGAAATGGTGGAGCTCGTCCCCCTGATGCGGGAGGTCGACGCGGTGGAGCATTGCCCCGTACGTCGATGAATTGGGATCAAGATCGACGACACCGAGTCCGTCCGGGCGGGAATCGCCCAACGGCGTCGGCAGCGTGATGTACGCGTGTGTCTCTCGGGGCGCCTCGGCGGCCGCACGAGCCGACGGATAGAACGATTGGTCGGGTCGAAGAAAGCTCACGATGAAACTCCATGACACGTAATGACCCGCGCCACGTCGAATGCGGCGGGGAGCGCTGTAGCCGGCGTCGCGTGCGCAGCGCGCGATGTCTACGACCGGCCGATGTTCATCTGCCGGGACGTGCTACGGCTGGCTACAGATCGCCGTTCCGCACTGACCGTTGTCGAGCCAAGGTCGACGCACGAGGTTCGATGCGGCCATGGCGATCACGCGGCCGATCCTATCGAATCCTGACTTGCCGCGTCAACTTTCTCCGTCGGTGAGGACAAGCCACTGTCGGCCGTCGATCAGCTCCCGCACCGCATCCAGATGACCGGCGTGCACTGCGGTTTCAGCGATGACGTGCAGCATCGTTTCCTGCAGGTCGCGGAAGCGCCAGTCGGGCCAGCGGTCAGCCGGCCAGTTGGCCGGCGGCTCATCGAGCGGTGTCGCGTCGATGACGGCGTTGGCAAGCTCGATCTCCTTCCGATACAGGCTGAACACAGCATCCGCCGTCACGCCATCGGGCACGTGCCACGCGTTGGCAACCACATCGTCGGTCGGCATGCGCTGGCCGGCGAACACGTCTCGGAACCAGAACCGTTCGACGTCCACCGCGAGATGGTGTACCAAGCCCAGGCATGTCCACTGAGAGGGGAGCACGGGGCGTCGGAGCTCGTCGTCGGAAAGCCCTTCGAGGATCCCGAGGACGTGCTCCCGTTGGGTGACCAAGGCTGAGCGCAGCGATGCCTTCGGATCGTCTGTTGCCATACGTACCTCCGCGCACATGATGCGACTTCTGGACCGGCTGCGGAGGGCGGTTCGGCGACAGTCACCACGGCGGTCCGTGCAGGCTCCGGTCCATGCAGATCGGTGCGGTCTTCCCGCAGAACGAGCTCCGAGGAGATCCCGCCGCTGTTCGACGGCTCGGGAGAGGGGTCGAGGACTTGGGCTTTGATCACCTGCTGGCATACGACCATGTGCTCGGTGCCGTTCATGCTGATCGGACCCCTCCGCTCACCGGGCCATATACCGAGCGCGACCCTTTTCACGACCCACTCGTCATGTTCGCCTACCTGGCCGGCATCACCGAGCGAATTGGGTTCACAACCGGGATCCTCATCCTTCCACAGCGCCAGACCGTGCTCGTTGCGCGGCAGGCAGCGGACGTTGATCTGCTGTCCGGCGGTCGGTTGCGCCTCGGTGTGGGTGTCGGCTGGAACCCCGTCGAGTACGAGGCCCTGGGGCAGAACTTCCATACCAGAGGCGCCCGGCAGGAGGAGCAGATACCGCTGCTCCGCCGGTTGTTCACAGAGCCCGTGGTCGACTTCTCCGGCCGGTTCGAGCGGATTGACCGAGCTGCACTCATGCCAAAGCCAACGCGGTCCATCCCTATCTGGCTCGGTGGATCAGGCGAAGCAGCGTTCGATCGGGCCGCCCGTATCGCGGACGGCTGCATCTTCTTTGGGGACATCGACCAATCCGTCGAGGGCTGGAGGCAGGTACGTGATCGCCTGCGCGACCACGGCCGGTCAGCGGAAGCCTTCGGCGCGGAATATGTGGCGCCCCTTCAGCGCGGCGGGATTGCGCATCTCACGAATGAGCTCGATGCCTGGCGCAGCGCGGGTGGTTCCCATTTCTCGGTGGTCACGATGGGTCTCGGTCTGGACTCCGTCGAAGGTCATCTCGACTCCCTCGCCTCGGCTGCAGGCGCGCTGGGCTTGCGATAGAACCGAACGGCGCGCGCTGCAGGGATCGATTCTGAATTCGAGCAGAATGACCCGGCGCCTGGCCGGAGCTACCGGCGTCTCATCCTGCTGACCCCGAGGGGTTACCGCCTTGCACTCGAAGAGCAGTCGCCGCCGCCGTGGGCTTCCGAGTTGCGGATCAGACTCGCGAGCGTGCGGACTGCTCCTCTGAGCACCGGTTCATCAGACCCGCCAAATCCAAGGATCAAGCCGGAGCGCGCCAGTGGGCCGAGATAACAACTGGACAGCGCACGTGGAGAGAGTCCAAGCGATGCAGCTCGTATCGCGACGTCGTGGTCATCGATGCCGTCGCCGAGGAAGGCGACCAAGTGCAATCCGGCATCCGCGTTGCCGATCGTCAGCACATCGGCTGCCTCCTCCTGGATCGCCGCCAGCAGCGCGTCCCGGCGCGCCAGGTAGATGGCTCGCATCCGGCGCAGGTGGCGTGCGAACTGCCCTTCGCGCAGGAAATCGTTGACCGCGAGTTGGTAGAGCGTCGGCGAGAAGAGGTCAAGCGTTTCACGGACTCGAAGGAAGGGCGCGACCAGTTGCCTCGGAACCACCATGTATCCCAGCCGCAACGCTGGAAAGAGGCCCTCGCTGAACGTTCCAAGATAGATAACGCGACCGTCCGAGTCCATGCCCTGGAGGGAGCCGACCGGCCGACTTGAGTAGCGGTATTCGCTGTCGTAGTCGTCTTCGATGATCCACGCATTGGCAGTTGCCGCCCACCGCAGGAGTTCGAGCCGGCGCGCCAGTCCCATGGACATCCCCAGCGGATATTGATGGGACGGAGTGACATACACGAGCGCGATCGGCGTATCGAGCCGTGCCAGCGCCGCGACATCGATCCCGTCGTTGTCGACGTCCACAGGGATGATCGTCGCCCCCGCAATGCCGAGCGCGCGCTTCGCACCCGGGTAACCCGGCTCTTCGACGCACGCGGCCGCCTCAGGCGTCGTCAGCGCCAGGGCACTGATCATCAGTCCCATTTGCGATCCGTTGACGATGAGCACCTGGCTGGCATCGCAATCCACGGCTCGCGCGGTGCGCAGGTACTCTGCGACCGCCTCACGCAACGGACCGTAGCCAGCCGGATCTCCGTACGCCAGCAGCTCGGGCGGAGCGCTGAGGTGACGCCGGATCAAGCGCGCAAAGATCTCCGACGGAAACTGATCGAGGGCTGGACTGCTGACGGCAAGCGGTCCGGCGTCGGTCGCACCACCGGATTCGCTGCTCGCCGTTGGGTGAGGGACAGGCCCCGTACCGGTGCCAAGCGCAGGTCGCCGCGCTCCGATCGGGCGGCTGACCTCGTCAGGGATGTTGTAGCGCACGTACGTGCCAGAACCGACCTTTCCGTCGATATATCCTTCTTGAAGGAGTTGGTCGAATGCGCTGAACACGGGATAGCGAGAGATGCGCAACTCCTCCGCCAGCGTCCGCGTCGACGGAAGGCGCTGACCGGGGAGCAGTCGACCTGAGGTAATCGCCGCACGAACTCCCTCGTAGATCTGCTGGTAGAACGGAACCGGGGAGGTTCGATCGAACGGAATGATCGGCATGACCCCGATGCTCGCCGGCCTACGCATGGCTCATCGCTGGACGCCGCTCGCCAACCGCCGTACGAGCGCTCAGGACCAGCGCCAGTTCTCGGGGTAGATCTGCAACAGCGGATCCTGGGGCCCGGTGCCCTGCAGATCCTTGTTGATCTCGGAGAGCTGCGCGTACGCCACGGGCAGCCAGATGACCGGAAGCTGCTTGGCGAGGTAGTCCTCGTACGTGTACATGGCCTGCACATCGCTGCTTGTCTCGGTTGCGAGGATGTCGCTCTCCGCCTGCGGGTCACAGTAGCCGCCGGAGTCCGAGCCTGCGTACGCAACGCTGGCGCCGGATCCGGTGCACGACCAGAGCTCATCGCCGGTCGGCTCGTAGTCTGGTGCGTAAATCCAGCCGGCGCCCCAGTACTCCATGTCCCACGTGTGATTGTCAGGCGTCGCGTTGCCGATGATGGTGTCGAACGGTGCGGTGGTCAGGTTGATTGCGATGCCTGCCTGTGCGAAGTCTGTCTTGAACTGCGCCATCTCCTGGTCGAGTTGGGACGCACCGCTCTCGTATTGAAGGTTGAACGATGCCTTGGCACCCATCGGGACGCCGGCGCCGCACTGGCCTGTTCCGGTGCCCGGGTCGGTGCACGTGCTGACTCCGCCCGCGTTGACCGTCCATCCGTTGGCCTGGAGCAGGGACACGGCCTTGCTCGGCTCATACGGGTACGGATTGTTCCTCTCGAACGAGTCGACGAAGTTCGAGGATGGCTTGGTCGGCACCGGGCCGTACGTCGGGTACCCGTACCCGAAGAATGCCTTGGCTATGAAGGTGTTCTGGTCCACCAGGTCCTGCATCGCCTGTCTGAAGTACAGCTGGTTGAAGATCGGGCCATCGGTCGGATTGGAGAAGTTCTCCGGGAAGTACGTGATCTGCCAGCCTGCCCACACTGAGAAGTTGTAGATGTTGCTCAGTGTTCCCTTCTGGAGCACGTCAGCGTCCGGTATGTACCCCCAGTCGATTGTGGTGTTGCTGACCGAGGTCGCCGACTTGAGCTCGTCGAACTCCGCGGTGTCCTTGGTGAACGGAACCTCGTTGAACTGGGTGAGGGTCGGCTTGACGGGTCCGCCGTAGCTCGGGTTCGGCACCATCGAGACGTTGCCGGCGGTATCCATCGACTTCAGCTTCCATGGACCGTCCATCACCTGCCAGAGCGGGTTGGTGTCGTAGGTCGAGATGGCCTTCGACTGCGAATCGAGGAACTTGAAGACCGCCACCGCGCCGGCAGAAGTCTCGTCGTAGTCACCGACCGCGCCAGTCGCCGATTCCTTGTCCCAGACGTGCTGGGGAAGCGGGGTGATCTGGCTGAGCTCGTTGTACGTGAAGAAGTACGAGCCGTACGCCTGACTGAGATTGAACGTGATCTGCAGCGGGTTGGTCGGGTTGATCGTCGTGCTGGTGACGTTGTCGGGGTACTCGCCAGGCGAGTAGCCGGCCCAGTCGTCTTTGTTGGCGGTGACCAGGTTCTGCCAGAACTGGATGTCACGCGCGGTGATCTGGGTCCCGTCCGACCACTTCCAGCCCTTGAGGGTGAGCGTCACCGACCTGCCGTCGGCGGAGTACACGGGTGGATCGGCGAGGCTGAGGCTGCTGTTCAGCTGGACCTGGCCGTTGTCGCCGAACCAGTAGAGCGGCCGGTACATGAGGTACTGGAACTGGGTCAGGTTCGCGACGCTGAAGTACGCCAGCGAAGCGAGCGGGAAGATGTAGTTCGGTTGCGAACCGGGGAGCTCAGCGAACGTCGCCGTGGTCCTCGTCACAGACGGACCCGTCGAATTTGCGCTCCCGCATGCCGACGCCACGAGCAGTGCGGGCAGCCCAACGACGGCCAGAACACCCTTCAATCGCCACGTGCGTCTCACACTCACAAGCGTCTCCTCAGCACCGATGACCGATCCGTACACCGCACGATACCCAGCGTGTTTGTCCGTCGCGACCTGTTCTCAAAAAAATCACTCTGATGGGGGAGAGCGTGCGCAACCCCGCGACCACGTGATTGGACATGGCGTACCCGCATGATCGTGAAATGGCATGAAGCGCACGGCGTAACTGGCGAAAAAGTGGTACGGCACTCTGGAGCGGAATTGGCAATCGTGGAAACCGAGAATGGATTGCGCTGCAAGCCAATTGCGGCTCTTGTCACGCGCCACTCACATACCAATTCGTGCAGCGGAACCGGGCCATTGCACGATGGTGCGCGCCGTATATGACCATGTCGACAGATACCGCGACCTACGGTGGATCACTCACTAGGATGAATTTATCGCGCCACCGCCGAAACACACCAACGCGACGCGTATCGTGGCGCGACAAAGCGCGGAACTGCTGTCGCTTGAGGAGACACATGGAGATGCCCAGATGAGTCGAGGAAGTAGCCGCGGCGGAGTTTTCGCTACGACGCGAGGCGGCCTGGTCAAGCGAGTCAGCGTCGTGGCCTTCGCCGCGGTCGGAGTTGTCGCGTGCGGCAGCACAGCGTCCGTGAAGGCCGTCCCAGCCAGCCTCTTCAATCCGTCCACGTTCAACACCTCCAACGTGCCGTGGCTTGCCGCCAATCAGAACGCCAAAGGCACACCCGTGATGGGGGGCACGCTGCAAATTGAGGGGAGCACCGATCTCTCTGCGGCGGGAGACCCCCAGGGAGAGTACGAGACGATCGGCTTCACGCTCGAGCGCGCGTACACGCGCCAGTTGCTTTCGTACGCCGCATCGACGAACCTGACCACCGCCGAGACGCTGGTGCCCGACGCGGCGGCGAGTTTGCCGACGGTGAGCTCGGATGGGTTGACGTACACGTTCAAACTCCGCTCGGGTCTCATGTGGAACACGTCGCCGCCGCGGCCAGTGACCTCCGAGGACTTCAAGCGGGGGATCCTCCGCAACTGCGATCCGACACTCGCACCCAATGGGAACCCTGCCTATTACGGCTCGACAATCGCGGGCTTCAAGGCGTTCTGCACTCCGTTCGAGACCTCGAACCCCTCGGAGAGCCCCGCCGCTCGGGCCGCGTTCATCAACGCGGGGATGACCAGCGTCACGGGGATCCAGACACCCGACGACAGCACGATCGTGTTCACGCTCACCCAGCCGGCGACCGACTTCAACAACATCATCTCGCTGCCGTTCGCGTCGGCTGCACCGGTGGAGTACCTGAAGTACACGCCACTCGCACCCGGTAACGTGCTCTATTCGGACGGGCCGTACTACATCAGCACGTACAACATCGGCCACGAGATCATCCTCTCGCGGAATCCCGAGTGGAGCCAGAGCACCGACCCGATCCGTCACCAGTACGTGAACCAGATCGACGTGAAGCTCGATCTCGCCGGTGCGGCCGCGACGACGGAGGTGCAGCAGGATATGCAGGCCGGCACTGCCGATCTCCAATGGAACACGGTGGTCCCCACCGCCGACATTGCGGGCCTCGAGAGCCCGACCTGGAACCCCGACCTGGGCACGTTCCCGACACCGGGCGAGACCAACCCCTACCTGGTCTTCAATGTGCAGAGCCCGAACAATGGCGGCGCATTGGGCAATGTCAAGGTGCGACAGGCGCTGGAGTACGCCATCAACAAGGTCGCGATTGGCAAGATCTACGGTGGCGCCAGCCTCAATGAACCGCTCAACCAGGTGATCGCGCCAGGCGCCGAGGGCTACCAGCCGATCGACGACTATCCCACGCCGAACAACGAGGGTGACCCCGGTGAGTGCAAGTCGTTGTTGAAGGCCGCCGGATACCCGAACGGGCTCACCCTCAAGGACTACTACCGCAACGCCGGCAACCATCCGGCGGTGTTCGAAGAGGTGCAGTCTGACTTCGCCAAGTGCGGCGTCACAGTCGTGGGCACGCCGATCGCGACCGGCTACTACGGATCGTCGGGGATTGGCGTCACGACGGCCAACGGCCTCAAGTCCGGCAACTGGGATATCACCGAGCCCGGGTGGAACCCTGATTGGTTTGGCCCCACCAACGGCCGCGCCACCATGCCCGATCTCTTCGACGGCGCGCTCAACTTCCCCGGCACGGACTGGGGCGGATTCGACGACCCAATCGTCGACTCGCTCGTCAACCAGGCTGTTGCCGCGACCACCGCCTCGGCGGCCGCTTCCCTCTGGCATGAGACGGATGTGCAGGTGATGAAAGACGCAGCGATCATTCCGATGCAGACCCAGTTGACAGCGCTGTTCCATTCATCGCGAGTGCACAACGCCATCTTCATTCCCTTCAGCAGCCAGTACGACATCACGCAGATCTGGCTGTCGTAGCCGCTCAGGAGTAATCGCACAGGTGAAGATGCCCGTCGCTCCGGCGGCGGGCATCTTCCTGGCGAGCCACAACCTCGATGACCCTCCTCACCGTCGACAACCTTAAGGTCTCGTTTCCCACGGCTGACGGGATCGTTCACGCCGTCCGTGGGCTGTCATTCTCCGTGGACGCGGGGAAGACCCTCGGAGTCGTCGGCGAGTCGGGCTCCGGCAAGAGCGTCAGTGCGCTCACGTTGCTCGGCCTCAACCCGGGCGCGGACACGACCGGCTCCGCAGTGTTCAACGGGGCGGACCTGTTGACCATGTCGCAGTCGCAACTCCGCAGGATTCGCGGCGCTGAGATCGCCATGATCTTCCAGGATCCACTCTCCAGCCTCCATCCACATTTTCGGGTCGGCTGGCAGATTGCTGAGGCGATCCGCGCGCATACCAGCGTCAACAAGCACGACGCGAGGGCGCAGGCAATCGAACTGCTCCGCCTGGTCAACATCCCTCAACCAGAGCGCCGCGTGGATGCGTATCCCCATGAGATGTCGGGAGGCATGCGTCAGCGCGTGATGATCGCCATGGCGCTGGGACTCAAGCCGAAGCTGCTCATTGCTGACGAGCCGACCACCGCGCTTGACGCCACCGTGCAGGCGCAGCTCATCGAACTCCTGACGCAGCTGCAGCGTGAGGTCGGCATGGCCATGATCATCATCACCCACGACCTCGGCGTGATCGCATCGATCGCGGATGAGGTCCTCGTCATGTACGCGGGCCGTGCTGCCGAACGGGCCGGCGCCCGCACCATCTTCTTCAAGCCGCACCATCCGTACACTCGCGGGTTGCTGGGGTCCGTCCCGACCGCGACGGGCGTGATCGGGAGCCGCCTCCTCCCCATCGTGGGTGCGCCTCCGAGCCTGATCAACGTCCCGAGTGGGTGTGGGTTTCACCCTCGCTGCCCGTTCGCCATGCAGGCGTGCGTCGATGAGCAGCCTTCACTGGACCCCGTCGGTGACGATCCGACTCATACGTCTGCATGCTGGCTACCGCCCGACATGATCGGCGTGGGAGTCGCCATGGACGTGGTTCGTCAACGCTATGCGGGCAGCCACCGCGACGCCAGAGCGGCCAAACTTCCCGGGGTGGTCGCCGCGGGCGACGGAGCTGCGGTGTATGCCTGAGCTGGACATCGTTCCGTCCACCGACGGCGAGGTCCTCCTCCGCGCCGAGGGCCTGGTCAAACACTTCCCGCTCAAGGAAGGCATTTTCTTCAAGCATCAGGTGGGAAGTGTTAAAGCCGTCGACGGGGTGACGCTCGCGGTGCGCCGCGGGGAAACCCTCGGGCTGGTGGGCGAAACCGGTTGCGGCAAGTCCACGCTGGCGCGGTCGATCATGCGCCTCTACCCGCTGACCGCCGGGCGGCTCATCTTCGACGGCGCGGATCTCAGCACGCTGTCACGGTCCCGGATGCGTCCTTACCGCCGGGGGATGCAGATGATCTTCCAGGACCCGTACGGGTCACTCAACCCACGCCGGCGCGTTGGATCGATCATCGGCGACCCGCTTGCCATCCACAAAATGGCAAAGGGGGCGGGGCGAACCAAGCGTGTGCAGGAACTCATGGAGGTCGTCGGGCTCAATCCCGAGCATTACAACCGCTTTCCCGCGGAGTTCTCGGGAGGTCAGCGCCAGCGCATCGGCGTCGCCCGGGCGCTGGCGTTGCATCCAAAGCTCATCGTGTGCGACGAGCCCGTTTCGGCGTTGGACGTTTCCATCCAGGCCCAGATCATCAATCTGCTTGACGATCTCCAGGCCGAGTTTGGACTCACCTATCTCTTCATCGCCCACGACCTGTCGGTGGTGCAGCACGTCAGCGATCGAGTTGCGGTGATGTACCTCGGCAAGCTGGTTGAGGTGGCCGATGTCAAGGATCTTTACAGCACGCCACGTCACCCGTATACCAACGCGCTGCTTTCCGCGTCGGTGGTGGCCGATCCGGACAAAGCGCGGTCGCGTGACCGGATCATCCTGTCTGGGGATGTCCCCTCGCCGATCAATCCCCCGTCAGGGTGCCGCTTCCACACCCGCTGCCCCAAGGCCCAGGCGTTGTGCTCGACCGAGGAGCCGCAGCTGAGGAGCGCGGCCGGGGATCCGGCGAGCCATCAAACCGCCTGTCACTTCCCGGTTGCCGACGGCGAAAAGCTTGCCAGTGAGAAGGCGGCGATTCTGCACGCGGTTGAGGGATTCCTGGCCGAAGCGCCATCAGTCGGTGCGGGCTCGCGTGAGGCAAGCGCGACATGAGTCTCTCCACGGTTGAGGTATCGACTGCTGCGGCCCCGACCGAGGACGCTGCCGCAAAAGGGATTCAAGGGCGCACCCCGCTGCAATTGGTTGTGGCGCGACTGCGAACCGATCGAGTGGCGATCGCCTCGATCGTGATGATCCTGCTCATCGTGCTGCTGGCGATCTGCGCACCGTTGATCGCGCATGTGACGGGCCACAGCCCGACCGAAGCAAATGTCGACACGGGTACAGACGCCAACGGTCAGCCGCTCCCGCCGGGAAGCGCCGGGTACCTGCTCGGCACCGACAACCTCGGCCGCGACATCCTCGTGCGCATTGCCTACGGCGCGCAGATATCGCTGCTGGTTGGCGTCCTTGCCACCGCGATCGCGACGGTCATCGGGGTCGTGGTTGGTCTCTTCGCGGGGTATTACGGCGGCTGGCTCGACAGCATCCTCGCCCGCATCATGGACGTCGTCCTTTCCTTTCCGTATGTGCTCTTCGCCATCGTGCTCGTCTCGGTATTCGGCGCCAGCCTGCCGCTCACCATCCTGGTCATCGCGTTCTTCTCATTCGCGGCCATCGGCAGGATCGTGCGGGGGCAGGCCCTCTCCCAACGTGAGAAGGAGTACGTCGAGGCGGCTCATTCCTTAGGCGCCGGCGACATTCGCATCATGTTTGTGGACATCCTTCCGAACCTGGTGGCACCGGTGATCGTCCTGGCAACGCTGCTCATCCCCGCGGCCATCATCTTCGAGGCAACGCTCTCCTTCCTTGGCCTTGGCGTCGAGCCGCCCACCCCGTCGTGGGGGAACATGCTCTCGGATGCCGAGGGCGTTGGCTTTCAAGCGTGGTGGTTCTACATCTTCCCCATGCTCTTCCTGCTCGCCACCACCCTCTCGTTCAACCTCCTGGGTGACGCGGTGCGGGACGCGCTCGATCCCCGAACCGAGCGCATCTTTGCGGCGCGCCGGAAGCGTAAGCCGGTATGACCCGATTCCTGATCCGCCGGGTCATTCTGGGACTGATCACACTCTGGGTGATCGTCACCCTGGTTTTCGTCCTGTATTACGCCGGGCCGCACGATCCCGCTCGTCAGCTGGCTGGACGGGCCGCAACCCCGGCGCTGCTCGCCCAGATCAATCGCGAGTACGGCTTCAACCTCCCGATCATCGTGCAGTACTGGGACTACCTCAAGCGTCTCGTCCCCATCCCGGGGCAATTCAACCTGGGAATATCGAACAACAACCGCCTGCCGGTCACGACGATCATCGCTCAGGCGGTTCCCATCGACATCTCACTGGCGGTTGGAGCAGCGGTGCTGTGGATGTTGCTCGGCATCAGTGTCGGCGTACTCGCCGCTCGCCGGCCACGCAGCCTGTGGGATCGCGGCGCGACAGTCTTCGTGCTCACCGGCATATCGATGCCGACATTCATCCTCGGCCTTCTCCTGCTCTATGTCTTTTATTACCTCCTGACCATTCACGGCATTGCCATCTTTCCGAAGCCTGGAAGCTGGACTCCTTTTACCCAAAACCCACTCGAGTGGGCGCACGACCTGCTCTTGCCCTGGATCACCCTCGCACTCATCACGGCGGCGACCTACTCACGGCTCACTCGCAGTTCGCTGCTCGAGATTCTTGGCGAGGACTACATCAGGACCGCGCGTGCCAAAGGATTGAGTGAACGACGCGTCGTCTATCGCCACGCCCTGCGTAGCTCCTTGACGCCCATCGTCACGCAGTTTGGCATCGACTTCGCCACCGCACTCGGCGGGGTGATCATCACAGAGTCGATCTTTGGGCTGCCCGGCCTCGGGCTCACCGTCGTCCAGGCGATCGAGGTGCAGAACCTCCCAGTCGTCATTGGCATCGTGCTCGTCGCATCGTTCTTTGTGGTTGCCGCCAACATCGTGGTCGACGCGCTCTATGCGGTCCTCGATCCGCGCGTACGAATCAGTTAGGAGACACCTTCCGGGGCGGAAGTGACGCGCCAATGATCGAGCTCGGACTCTGCGTCGCGCTCATGGCCACGACAGCATGGACCGTCGTCGTCGCGGGATGGGTCAAGGGCGGCATCGTCGCGGTGATCGTTGGGGTGGCTGCCGTGATCGTGGCCGCGATGCTCGTGAGAGCCCACCTGCCGCGTCTCGTGGCAACCCTCGCAGCTCCATTGCTCGGCGCCGTAACCCTTGTGCTTGCGACAGGTGCTGCGATGCCCGCAGTGCCACATCATGTGATCGGCACGATTGCCTCCCACTACCTTCGCGCGATCTTCACCGGGCTCACCTCCGCTCATCCGTGGGACTTCGCGGTCGGGCTGTGTGCCGTCCTCTTCGTGTGCGGGTACTGGCTCGGCTGGATGGCGCTGCGCGAGCATCGCGGAGTTCTCGCAGTGGTGCCGATTTACTCGGTGCTCGCTGTCGATGTGCTCAATGCTCCGAAGGCCGACCAGCTGACGCTCCCGGTGACGCTCGCGATGGGCTTGTCGCTGACGGTCATCGCCGCGGCGCACCTGGGCGCACTCGGCGCACGCTGGGCGCCTGCGCGCATCACCCCACTCGAGGGCTTTCGCCGGCGCTTCGCCGGCAGCGCGGCGCCGGTCGCGGCGGCACTCACCGTCGTTGCGCTGGCACTGCCCGCAGTCAGCGCCACCGACTTCTCGACGCGACTCTTTTCATCAGGCGTTGGCACGGGTGCTTCCGAGCAGGATGCGAGCGCCACCGGGTCGAGCAGCACGACGACCATCGGCTTCAACGTCTCCGTGAACCTTGGCGGTTCGCTGGTGAGCGAGCCGAGACCCGTGCTGACGTATCGGACGGACACCGGGGCGAGCGCCTACCTCGAGGTCGCCGACGACACCGATTTCGACCGTGGGAACTGGTACCCGCCGGCTCGAGGGGCGAGTGAGGGCGGGGACGTGTGGGGCAGCGTCCCCTTCTCGAGTGGGCCACTGCCACGAGACACCAGCACCGTGGACGGCGGGATCGGAACCGATGAGCAGAGGATCGACGCCGAGATCCTTTTCGACCAGGGTGCCACCGGGGATCAACAATTGGTCCCGTTCACGGGCGAGCCCGACGCCGTCGCGTTCCCGGGAACCGCGTTCGGAGTGATCAGCGATTCCAGGCAGAACCAACTTCTGACGGTCGACTGGGTGCAACGCAACACCACCCCGAGTCTCAGCGCGACGCTGGAGACCACCTCGCTCGTGTCGACTGCGACCGCGTCTCAGCTCATTGCGGCAGGCACCAACTACCCGGCGTGGACTCGTCAATACACCGAACTTGACGATGACGGCACGCACGGTGCCGAGACCATCCGATCGCTCGCTCAGCAATGGACCGCTGGCCTGGGTGACCCGTACGACGAGGCCATCGCCATCGAGAACCACCTGCGCAATCCGGACTTCTTCCAGTACACGCTGGACCCTCCCGCAGATCCCAACCCAGAGCTCTGGCCGCTTGTTTTCTTCCTCACCATCAGTCATCGCGGTTACTGCCAGTACTTCGCGTCCGCGATGGGGGCGATGTTGCGTGGCCTCAACATCCCCACCCGGCTGGTGACCGGGTACGGGCCGGGGACGCCGGCGGATGCTGAGGGACTTCGAGCGCGACCGACCACCGGCGAGCAGATCGTGACGACCAGCGACGCACACACATGGGTGGAGGCGTACTTTCCGAACTACGGGTGGATTCCGTTCGAACCGACACCGCCATCCGCACAGGGCGACTACGAGCCGTTCGCGCGCGGCTCAGCGGCGGTTGCCCCGCCGGTGACTCGGGTTTCGACGCCGGCGCACAAACCGGGCGTCAGCACCCCGCCACCGTCCCCGCCGTCGGACCCGACAACAACTCGCGGCGCCGCTCCGATCGTCGCGGTCATCGCGATCGCGACGCTTGCCGGCATCGCTGGTCTCGCGATGCTGGCGCTGCTGTGGTTTGCACTGCCTCGCTCGGTAGCGGGCGTCTGGCGCCGCGTCGAGACTCTGGGCATGATCGCCGGGCTGGAGCGACGGAACGCCGAAACCCACCGCGCGTTTGCGCTCCGGCTCGGTCGATCGCGGCCGCGGGCCGGTCCGGCGTTCACCGAACTCGCTGCTCTGACCGGGCGCGACGAGTTCAGCGCCGGCGGAACTTCGATGACGGATCGCCTGCTCGCGCTGCGAATTTGGCGTCGTGTGCTCTTCGCGACCTTACCGTGGAGGATCCGTCGGAGCTCCTCGTGACGCTGCGATTGGACAGAATTGGCGTAAACTCGCGAGAAACGGCATGGCGTCGTTCGTGAAAGCGGTTGCACAATGGTAGGAAGCGCTTGTGCTAAATGGCGATTTCCTTCTGAGCATATGTGTGTCAATGTTGCGGGGCCTGGTCGTTCGGGAGCGTTTCTGCCCCAAAAAGTGACGCAGCCCTCATTGAGCAACCCAACGATCAGGCGCCACGCATTCCGCGGCGCGAGAGTCCTTTAGAAGACCGTTGCGCCGATGCGTGATGCCACGTAGCGAGCGGTGACGGGATGGACTCCGGGCACCTCGAGGAGGGATTGCACGATACGACCGAGCGGCACTTTCCGATCCAGGCGAACGTCACCATGCACCACTGCTTCGGAAAACAGCCTCAGCGTTGCGGACTCGCTCGCCGTCAGACCAATGCCGTCAAGCCCTGGACGAGCGAGGACAGTCGCCGAAGGGAAGGTATGGGTCAGTCCCCAGTCGGAAAACCCTGGGGCGCGTTGGCCACGGAGCTCAACCATGCGCGATGCGATGGCTGTCGCATCCCTGGCGCTCCGGCCCTGCCCGATGATCGCGCGGATCCCAAGCTCGTACGGATCCCACGTCCATGGAAGCCGCATTCCCCGGTTCGTGCAACGGACCCAGGGCTCCGGCTGCGCCACGTCCAGGTTGAAGATCCCGCGTGCTCTCTGGATCACATGGAGGAGGTGATGCCAATCGGGGAGATGCGCTCGTAGCAGCACTTCGCCGGACCTGTCGCACTGGATCTCGAGAGCGCCGATGCCTCGCTCGGTCACAATCGTACGGCGGTACGTGTCGCCGTCAATGCTCTCCACGCCGGCAATCGCGTGCGTCGTGAGATGAGCAAGGATGGTTCTCCATTCCAGCCCAGTGCAAGCGCCGAGGCGCACCACCACACCGCCGTCGGCGACGACGCGGTCGCCCCGCCGTCGACGGGCGCGAAGCGACAGCGGGGTGGCCCCGAAGATGGCCGACATGGTCCGGTCGAACTGGCGAAGGCTGCCGAACCCCGAGACGAACGCGACGTCAGGCAGCGGAAGATCCGTGTCGTTCAACATGCGGCGAGCGAAATGGGCGCGGCTTGATTGAGCGAGCCGATCGGGTGTGATCCCGGCGTGGGTTTGGAACAAGCGGCGTAACTGCCGATTCGAGACGCCGAGGCGCGCCGCGAGACGCTCTCCCTTTTCGTCATCGAGGCCGCCGTCGAGGATGAGCTGGATAGCCCGGCACACGATCTCGGCGTCCTCGGGTCTGCCCGCAGCACGCGCTGTCGCGTGTGTCCGCCAGGGAGGCTCTTCCGCACGAGCGTGCTGCGCGGCAAGCACGCCATACGGCCTCCCCGAAGCAGACTCGCCTCTCGCGAACACCTTAGTCGACCACCTCGCCGCAGGTGATGTTTGCCACCGCCCCGGTGAACGCGCTGGCGTGATCCGAGGCCATGATCACTGCCGCATTCGCGACCTCGGCGAGCAGCGGGAGCCGTTTCAGCACCGTCCGCGCCGCGATCGTCGCCTCGAATGCTTCGGGGGAGATCCCCAGCCGCTCTGCGTGATATTGGTAGGACCCGCGAACGCCAGGCGCGTCGGGTGAGCCGGCGGAGCGCAGGCACACCACGCGAACGCCGGCAGCGCCCAGGTCGACCGCGAGCTGACGGCAGAGTCCCTCGATCGCAGCGCACGCAACCCCAAAATTGCCGACCAGGGGGATCGCCAGCCGCGCAGGCGATGCGGTGATGGCCAGAATGACCCCGCCGCCCTGCTGGCTCATGTGGATCCCCGCGACTCGCGTGGTCAGGAATTGCGATCGCATGACCTCGCCGATGGCGGATGTGAACCCCTCGACAGACATCTCGGTGACCGGCGCGCCCTGTTCATAGTCGAAGGAGATTGCGTTGAAGGAGATGTCGACTCGCCCCACCCGCGCGACCATGCCGTCGAAGTGCTGCTGGACCGCCGCTTCGTCGAGTGCGTCGACCTCGCCCACCTCGGCGTGCCCTCCCGACTCGGTGATTTCGTCGCGGACAACAATCAGCGCACGCCAGTTGCGGCCGGCGAGATGGACCGTCGCACCTTCCCGTGCGAAGGCGCGCGCAACCGCCGCGCCGATGGCACCCCCGGCGCCATAGATGACCGCGTTCTTGTGCTCCAGCAGCATCGTCACTCCTGCCGTCTCGGTGGTCCCTGCGAAGGCGCGGGTGTGCGCCTACTACTAACGACGGCGCTGGGCAGGAAAACTCATCGGTGCCGGGATACCGGTCAGCACCAACGCACCGCTGGCGCGCGGCGAGATCGCTGGTCAGTCCTGCGAAGCGAGGCGATCGGGTAGGTCAAAGGCGCCAAAGATTGTGGCGTCGAGGAAGAAGTGCAGGCTCGAAATCGCCGGGCCGGAGATCTCGATCACCATCAGCGCCCACGGCGCAAAACCGCCGCGACCGTCGGGTTTGTACTGCCCATACGCAGCGCCGCCGTTCGCGGCCGTTTGGAGCAGGCGCGAGCCGCGGCAATCTCGACCCGGCCCCAGCATCCAACGTGCGATGTCGTCCGGCCCGTGGAGCCACATGGGATACGGCGGCATCGACATCACCGCATCCTCGTGCAGCAACGACACCAGCGCGGCGATGTCGTAACGCTCGAATGCGGCCACGTACTCGGTGAGGAGCCGTCGTTCAGCGGCCCCGAGAGCCCGAGCATCGGCGTCGCCCAGATCGCAGCGTGAGAGAGTGGCTCGTGCTCGCTGGTGGGCGCTGTTCACAGCTGCTACAGATGTCTCCAGCATCTGTGCCACCTCGGACGCCCGGAGCCGAACGATATCGCGCAGCAACAGGACCGCTCGCTGACGTGCCGGCAGATGCTGGAGCGCCGCCACGAAGGCGAGCCGGACCGTCTCTCGTTCGACGACGACATCCGCGGGGTCCTTGGTCGGGTCGAGCCGTGCGTCAGGAAGCGGCAGGAGCCAGAGCCGTTCCGTCTGCGGCGGGAGGAGCATTCCTTCGTCGACAGTTGAGGACGGCCCAAGAGCCAGCGGCCACTCCCTGCGCGACCGCCCTCGCAAGGCGTCAATGCACACGTTGGTGGCGATCTTGTACAGCCACCAACGTGTCGTGCTCCGCCCCTGGAAAGTGTGCGCGGCACGCCAGGCCCGAAGCATCGTCTCCTGCGCCGCATCATCAGCGTCGACTACCGATCCAAGCATTCGGTAGCAGTACCCGGTGATCTCGCCGAGGTATGGCTCGAGCTCAAGGGTCGAGCGTTCCGCGGTGTCGACAGCCAGCGCGTTTCCAGCCATGCCAATACTCCCTCCGCGTCGCTTCGCAGCGGGCTTGGCCATCCGCAGCGGCAATGAAAGGAATGGTAGCCGACCTGGGGCTTGCGGCGAGACCGGGTCGTGGCGGCAGAGTTTCAGACAAACCAGAAGGGACGGAAGGAGTGATGCTCGGCATGTCCGGGGATCGCCTCCCCGCCCTCTCTCAGCCCAATGAATCGCGAGTGCGATCTGCCTCACGAGGGGATGCCGACACACCAAGGGAAATCGGGCGCGTGGAGCGGGAGACCGGACTCGAACCGGCGACATCCAGCTTGGAAGGCTAGCGCTCTACCAACTGAGCTACTCCCGCGTGGGGTCCATGGTACCTGCCGCTCGCACAGGGGACGTTGGCGCTGTAGGCTGGCGGCCGTCCGGGTCAGGGGAGGAGCCACATGAGCCAGGCAGTGGAGGCGCCGCCACCGACGTCATCGTGGCTGAGCAGCCAGCTTCGCCGCGGGATCATCGGGGAGCGGGGCTGGGGGATTGTCGTGAGCCTGCTCCTCATCCCGGCGATCCTCGGCGCCAACCTCATCTACGAGCCGCTCAACCACGGGCCCAACCGCATCTTCCTCGAGACGCCGCTGGATCGCGCCCTGCCGGTCGTGCCGGCGTTCGCCATTCCGTACGTCTCGCTCATCCCGTATATCGCGGTCAGCCTCCTCGCGTTTCTGTTCTTTCGGGTGCGGGTCTACCGGTCGGCGGCACTCACGATGATCATCGTCTGGTTCGTCAGCTATGTCTTCTACCTCTTCCTTCAGTCGTACATCGCCCGCCCGTCGATCACGGGCACCGACCCGTTCTCTGCGATGGTCCGGAGCATCTACGCCGCGGATCAGCCGTACAACGATTTCCCGAGCCTGCACACGTCGCTGTCCACGATCATCGCGATCCACTGGTGGCGCCTCGACCGTCGAATCGGCATCCCGGCAGCCATCTGGACAGCCCTGATCGTCGCATCGACAGTACTCGTCAAACAGCACTACCTCGCCGATCTTGCCGGAGGACTGTTGCTCGCCGGCGTGACGTCACTGATCGTGATGCGGGTCACCCGCGCTGCCTGAAGCGCGCGATCCTCGGCTGCGGTACGATGGAGTTGACCGATCCACACGACCACTGGAGGGCACCAGACATGGCACTTGCGATTGCGCCTGCAGCGCTCACCTCTGACGTCGTGCCCGGCGGCTCCGCCGCCTGATCGTCCGCTGATTCCGCCCATACGCTGGTGCGGGACTGCAATCGGAGCTCCGGGCTCTCACTGCAGCATGGAGTTCCCACTTGTCTCACGATCCTCGCCGTCTCACCGCGCTAGGGTGGAACGGCTCACTCGAATCGGCCTTCACTGACGCCACCACGGACGGGCGTCGCGGCCTCGTCGTCCGTTTCGACGGGCGCGTGGTCACCGTCCTGACGGACGCCGGTCAGGAACGCATACCGCTGGCCCCAACGCTCTCGGGCGTGCCCGACGACGGGGGAGTCACGACGGGCGATTGGCTTGTCATCGAAGCCGGCGTCGCCGTGCATCTGCTCCCGAGACGCAGCGTCTTGATGCGTCGCGCTGCCGGAGTCGCCACTGCCGGCCAGGCGGTGGCAGCCAATATCGACCTCGTTTTCATCACCGTCGCTCTCGGGGTTCCGCTCCGGCTCCGGCGTATCGAACGCGCGCTTGCGATGGCATGGTCGAGTGGCGCGGCGCCGGTCATCCTGCTCACCAAGTCCGATCTGAGTGCGGATGTCGAGGGGGATCTTCGCGCGGCGCGATCCGTTGCGGCCGGCACCGAGGTCATCGCCGTCAATGCCGAGGGAGCCGGGCTTTCGCGCGTGCGTGACGTGCTCCTCGAGGGGTTGGTCGCGGTCCTGGTCGGACCGAGCGGCACCGGCAAGTCGACGCTGGTGAACCGATTGTCAGGCAACGAGGCGCTCGCCACCGCTGAGGTGCGCTCGGACGGCAAGGGCCGTCACACCACGACGCACCGCGAACTGATCGAGCTTCCGGGCGGCGGACTGATCATCGACACACCGGGCACGCGAGAGCTCGGTCTCTGGGACGCAGGCGCCGGGATCGATGAGGTCTTCGGTGACCTCACCGCTGTTGCGGCGCAGTGCCGCTTTCGGAACTGCGAACACCAACACGAACCGGGGTGTGCGGTGCGTGCCGCCGCGGCCGACGACCCTGGCGTTCTGGCGCGGCTCGAGTCCAAGCGAAAGCTCGAGCGCGAGCAGCAGCGACTTGACAGCGCGCGCGACCTTCGCGCCCAAGCCGAACAGCGTCGCGAGTGGCGCCGGCGGGCGCGGGCCATGCGGCAGCGGTCACCCTGACCGTGCGGCTGACGTCAGCCTAGATCGACTTGGATGTGCCCCCCGGCGCGGACGCCGGGGCGGTGCTGGAGTGGCCCGGGAAGCCGTGCGGGGTGAAGCTCATGGTGCCGAGTACCTGCACATCGTCGGCGTTCAAGGTGGTGAGGTCCACCTGCGAGCCCTGGGCGATGATGTACACGCCGGCCTTGAGCGAGGCAATCGTTGCCGTTGCATTGCCGACGCCGTGATACGCGGTCGCGCCGGAGAGTGTCACGTACTCGAGCTGTCCGTCACTCGTGACCAGCGTGACGGTATCGCCGCTCACGGATTCCACGCGTCCCGAGACGCTTGGGACCTCGATGGTGATCGCAGTCGCCGCGATGGGGGTTGTCGCTGACGGCGAGGTTCCGTGGCTGCCACGCACTCCGACGACGTCGCCGACTGCAAGGGCGCCGAACTTCACTGTCTTGTTCTCACGACTGTAGGTCGTGGACGGGGTTGTGGTCACGGTGACTGTCCCAGAGAAGGTGCGCAGCGTCAGCGTCGAACCGCTGATCTTCGTGATGGTCCCGGTCTCGCCGCCACAGAAGCCGCCACCGAAGAAGCCTCCGCCGAAGGCCGAGGGTCCGCCGAATCCGGCGCCGGCAAATGGTGCCCCACAGCTGAATCCGAAACCGCCGCGGGAGCCGAAGGACGGCTTGTGACGCGCCGATGGCGACGGGCTCGGCTTGGTTGTGGATGCTGCAGTCGTGTTCGCTGTTGCCGGGGAAGCGGCGCGGGTCACAACGAAGCCTGCTGCGGCTCCGACGACGGCGATCGTCAGGCCGATGCCGAAGAGACGAAGACGGCCGCCTCGCTTGCTCGCCGGCTCGACGGGCGGCGTCACTGGCGGCGGCTCCGGAAAATCCCCACTCATCTCCGACGCAGGATACCGCCGGAGCCTGTCGATAAGGTTACTAACGCGTCAGAAGCCTCAAACGAAGGGATTGCTAGGAAGACCCGCCGAAGCGCTGCTCCATGTCGTTGACCCAGGCGGCGAGCGTACTGCGGTCGCCGATCCGCGGAAAGAGCGGATCTCCGGCGGCGATGCTCCGTCCCGGCCGGAGCGTCAGCAATGCAGCACTCGCAGGCCCGGGCCACGCGCGCTCGCTCTCCGTGAGGCCGAACCCCGCTGCGAGCCGCTCACATGCGAACGGGACGAAGGGCGCCGAGACGATCGCCTCGATGCGCGCCACGTTGATGGCGGTGCGCAGGATGCACGCCACCCTCGCAGGGTCGGTTTCGTGCCACGGTGCGCACCGGTCGAGATACTGGTTCCCGAGCGTCCAGAGGCTGCGGAGCGCAAATGCCGCGGGCCGGAACCGCATTGCGTCCATCTCCGCGGCGTATGTCGCCAGGGCTGCGTCGAGTGAGGCTGCGAGTTCCGCTTCCTCCGGCCCGGGTTCGCCACCATCGGGGACGACGAGCCCGTACAGCTTTTCGGCCAGCTTCAAGGTGCGCTGGACGAAGTTGCCGAAAATGCCGGCGAGATCCTTGTTGACCGTGTTTGCGAAGTTCTCCCACGTGAACTCGCTGTCGTCGGACTCCGGTGCCGCCGCCAGCAGCGCGTAGCGCCAGTAGTCCGCCGGGAGAATCTCGAGCGCGGCGTCCATGAAGACCCCGCGCTTCTGGCTCGTCGAGAACTGACCGCCCTGGTACGTCAGATAGTTGAAACCCTTGATGTAATCGACGAGTTTCCAGGGCTCCCCGGAGCCCATGATCGTGATCGGGAAATTGATGGTGTGGAAGGGGATGTTGTCCTTGCCGAGAAACTCGGTGTAGCGGACGTCGTCCGCGTTGAACCACCAGGAGCGCCAGTCCCGTGTCGCCGGCTCCAGATCGGCCCATTCCTTGGTGGCGCCGATGTACTCGATGGGCGCGTCGAACCAGACGTAGAAGACCTTGCCCTCGAATCCCGGCCAGCCCACCGGGATTCCCCACCTCAGGTCGCGCGTGATGCTCCGGTCCTCGAGCCCCACGTTGAGCCAGTTCCGAGCGATCGAGGTCACCAGGATGGGCCAGTCGGTCTGTGCATCGATCCACTCGCGAACCCGGTCTGCCATCCGCGACTGACGGATGAAGAGGTGACGTGTCGCGCGGACCTCGAGCCTGGTGCTGCCGGACACCGCCGAGCGCGGGTTGATCAGGTCGGACGGCTCCAGGAGCCTCGCGCAGTTCTCGCACTGATCGCCGTTGGCGCGCTCGTAGCCGCAGTGCGGACAGGTCCCGATGATGTAGCGATCCGGCAGGAACCGCTCGTCGTCGAGGGAGTACACCTGGTCGGTCACCCGCTCGTCGAGCATCCCGTTGGCTCGGAGCTGCTCGGCGAAGTGCCGGGTGAGCTCGGCATTCTGGGTCGACGAGCTGCGTCCGAAGTGGTCGAATGACAGCCCGAAGCGCCGAGCGAGGTCGGCCTGGATCTCGTGCTGCTCGGCGCAGTAGTCGGCGACGCTGAGTCCCGCGGCGTCGGCGGCGAGCTCGGCCGGCGTGCCGTGCTCATCGGTGGCGCAGATGAACAGCACGTCGTGGCCCCGAAGGCGCATGTGGCGCGCGTACACGTCCGCGGGCAGCATCGAGCCGACCAGGTTACCGAGGTGCTTGACCCCGTTGATGTACGGCAAGGCGCTCGTGATGAGATGGCGACCCATCGGCGCATCCTACAAGGGGCAGAAGCGGCGCTCCCCCTCTCGGAGCGTCGCCGTGACAGAGCGTAGAGACATTTGCGGCGTTCGGACGGTTCATACGACTGATCTTTGCGGCCCGTTGCACGGTCACCACCGCCGAGACCGGCTCTGCCGAACTCGTTGCCACTCCGTGTCCGCATGGGCCGACCCGATGACCTGCTGGTACCCTGCGGTTATGCGAGCACCGGCTTCCCGGTGAAGGGGCTCATCCTCAGCGGCGGCAAGGGGACGCGGCTGCGGCCGATCACCCACACCGGCGCGAAACAACTCATCCCCGTCGCCAACCGGCCGATTCTCTTCTATGCCATCGACGCGCTCACGCAGGCCGGGATCCACGACATCGGCATCATCGTGGGCGACACCGCTGATGAGGTCCGTGCGGCAATCGGCGACGGGTCGAAATTCGGCGCGAACATCACCTTCATCCCCCAGGAGGCACCGCTCGGCCTCGCTCACGCAGTGGGCATCGCGCGCGACTTCCTCGCCGGCGACAGCTTCGTCATGTATCTCGGCGACAACCTGATCGCCCAGGGGATCGGCACCCTCGTCGATGAGTTCCGGCGCTCCGAAGCGGACGCCATGATCCTGCTCGCCCGGGTTCCGGAGCCACAACGCTTCGGGGTCGCGGAGCTCGAGGAAGGCCGTGTGATCTCACTGGTGGAGAAGCCCGCAGTGCCCCGGTCCGACCTGGCCCTGGTTGGGGTGTATCTGTTCTCCCCGCTGATCTTCGAGGCCATCGACGCCATCGAACCGAGTGCCCGTGGTGAGTTGGAGATCACAGACGCGATCCAGCGCATGATCGACACCGGCAAGCGCGTCATGCCGCACATCATCGAGGGCTGGTGGAAGGACACAGGGCGCCTCGATGACATTCTCGAAGCAAACCGGATGATCCTCGACACCCTCGAGGCGCGCTGCGATGGGACTGTCGGTGAGGACGTCCGCCTCCACGGCAAGGTCGTGGTGGAGGAGGGGGCGACCTTGCGCAACTGCGTCGTCCGCGGGCCGGCCATCATCGGCAGCGGCACAGTCGTCGACAACGCCTATATCGGTCCGTTCACGTCCATCTACTTCGACTGCGTGGTGCGCAACGCGGAGATCGAGAACAGTATCGTCCTCGAGGGCACGCGGATCCACGATATCTCCGGAAAGATCGACGGCTCGCTGATCGGCAAGGAGTGCGAGGTGTGCAAGTCACCGGCGCGACCGACCGCATTGCGCCTCATGCTCGGCGACCACTCGCGCGTCGAGCTCTGACGGCGTCCCGCGTGACTCGTCAGCCCGTCGTCCCCGCGCGGAGTGAGCGGCGCTGAAGTACCTCGTGCTCGGCACGCCCGGGCAGCTCGGCGGCGATATCGTCGATGAGGGCACGCGCCTGGGACACGACATGACCGGCCGAACGCAGTGGGAATGCGACATCACCGATGGCGCCGCTGTGGAGCGCGTCATCGACGGGGTCATGCCCGACGTGGTCATCAACGCTGCGGCATGGACGCAGGTGGATGCCGCCGAGGACCGGGAGGCTGAAGCCGAGGCGGTCAACGCCACCGGAGCCGGCCTCGTGGCGGCCGCGTGTGGCGCGCGCGGCATCCGGTGCTGCCATGTGAGCACGGACTACGTGTTCGATGGCACGGCGACAACGCCAATTCCGGAGACCACCGTGCCGGCGCCGCGTTCCGCATACGGACGAACCAAGTGGCATGGCGAGATCGCCGTTCGCGAACAGTGCCCGGACCACATCATCGTGCGCACGAGCTGGCTCTACGGGCGTCAGGGGCCGAACTTCGTGTTGACGATGCTGCGCCTGGCTTCAGAGCGCCCGCAGCTCCGAGTCGTCGACGATCAGCAGGGCTCTCCAACCTGGACGGGACACCTGGCACCCGCGATGCTCCGCCTGGCCGAGATCGGCCCGCCGGGGACGTACCACCTCACCAACAGCGGCGTGACCACCTGGTACGGCCTCGCCGTTGCGGCCATCCGTGCCCGCGGGCTCGCCACCGAGGTGGTGCCGATCACGTCCGCGGAATACCCGACTCCGACCGAACGTCCCGCGTACTCCGTGCTCGACAACCGCGCGTGGCGTGAGCTCGGCGAGCCGCCGCTTCCCGATTGGGAGCTCGGGCTCCGCGGCTATCTCGCAAGCCTCGACATCGCGGAGCAGCGCTGATTCAGTCCTCGGACTGAGGCTTCGAGCGCTTGTCGGCGCTCGCGTACAGCAGCCCGCCGAACAGCCCCGCGTTCTTGAGAAAGTGCACCAGGTGAGTGCGCCGCTCCTCGGGCGTCTCGGCCTTCCAGAAGGGATGGCCGACGAAGGTGTTCGGGATCAGCGTGAGCGCGAGGATTCGCGCGGACGTCTTCGGCAGGATGCCGAGAGCGAACGTCGATCCGGCTCCCATCATGATCGCGCCGTGCACCTTGGCGATCGTCGGATCCTCGGGCAACATCGGCACCGCAGCTGCCGCTCGCTTTGCGTAGCCTTCGGCGTTCTGGAACATGCCGTAGCCGGAGTACACGAAGATCCCGGCGAGAAGAAAACGACCGGCGGTTCGGATGAGCGTTCGCATGGGTCAAGACTCTAGGCCAGATGTACCGCGCCACCGATCTCGCGCGGTCGAGGCGCCGGGTGGGTCGGACGCCATTTGCGACGCTCGCTCCATTTTTGGGGCATAGTTCCCGCGATGTCCGCGTCTCAAGTGCCGCCCGGCGTTGCTTCGGAGTTCGTGAGCAGGGGTCACCGGCTGGCGTACACGGAGTTCGGCGAGGGCAAGCGATGGGTGCTGCTCATGCCGGGTTTGCTCGTCCCGGCGCTGATGCAGGAGCACCTCGCGATGGCGCTGGCCACGAGCGGCGCGCACGTGCTCACCCTCGACCCGCTTGGGCACGGTCGATCCGACCGACCCGGCGAGATGACGGAGTATTCGATCGAGTCGTTCGCGGCCGATGCGATCGCGCTCCTGGACCATCTCGACATCGACGAGGCCGTGGTCGGTGGGACCTCGCTCGGCGCGAACGTCACCCTGGAGATCGCTCACGCGGCGCCGCAGCGGGTGCGCGGCATGATCATCGAGATGCCGGTTCTGGAGAACGCGCTCGTGTCATCGGTGATCGCCTTCGGCCCGCTCCTGGTCGCCCTCCATTTCGGCGAACGGCTGATGCGACCGCTGTCTGCGGGCCTTCGGCGGATCCCGCGGCCGCTCGTGCCGTTCTGGGGCAACGTCGTGCTCGATGTGGTCCGCCAGGAGCCGCGCCCAAGCGCCGCGCTGCTCCGGGGCCTGTTCTTCAGCCATATCGCCCCGTACAGCGCGCAGCGGCGTGAGATGACCATGCCTGCGCTGGTGATCGGGCATCACATCGATCCGGTGCACCCGTTCTCCGACGCGGGGGTGCTCACCGGTGAGCTTCCCAATGCACGCCTCGTCGAGGCGTCGAACATCCTGGAACTGCGCTTCCGGCCACAGCGGCTGACGGCCGAAATCGCCGCTTTCGTCGCGGAGTGCTGGTCGCCGAAGGCAGTGGCGAAGCCCCGTCGACAGCGCCGTCGCACCGCCTGACGATAGGCTGGTGCCCGAGATGCCCGAGAGCGCTGCCCCACGCCCCCGTGTCCTGAGCGGCATCCAGCCGGACTTCGGGCTGCACCTCGGGAACTACCTCGGCGCGCTGCGCAACTGGGCGCGCGATCAGGATCGCTTCGAGAACTATTTCTGCATCGTCGATCTCCACGCCCTGACACGGCACCCGGACCCGGAGCGGCTGCGGTCGCTCACCCTGGAACTCGCCGCGATGTACGTCGCCTGCGGCCTCGACCCTGCCCGTTGCGAGATCTTTGTGCAGTCGCACGTTGCGGCGCATTCGCAGCTCTGCTGGATTCTCGAGACCCTCACGCCGATGGGCTGGCTCGACCGCATGACGCAGTTCAAAGCGCGCAGCGAGGCGCAGGGGCGCGAACGTGTCAACACGGGGGTCTTCACCTACCCGGTCCTCATGGCGGCGGACATCCTGCTCTACGACGCCGACTTCGTCCCGGTGGGTGAGGATCAGCGTCAGCACATCGAGTTGTGTCGCGATCTCGCAAACCGGCTCAACTCGCAGCGAGGGAATGTGCTGAAGGTGCCGGCGCCGCTGATCAGCGAGGTCGGCGCCCGCGTCATGGGTCTCGACACGCCGGACGAGAAGATGAGCAAAAGCATTGCAGTCGAACGGGCCGGACACGCCGTGATGCTGCTCGATCCACCGGACGTGGTCCGCCGCAAAATCGCCCGCGCCACCACCGACACCGAGCCCGAGGTCCGCAGGCCGGTCGGTGCAGGCGTCGCCAATCTCCTCGAGATCTACGCGGCGCTTCACGCAATCAGCGCGGCGGCAGCCGTTGAGGAATTCGAGGGGCAGCGCTACAGCGCGCTCAAGGGGGCCGTGGCAGATTCCGTCGTCGATGCGCTGGCGCCGATCCAGGCTCGCTATGCGGAACTCCGTTCTGACGAGGACGGACTGCGACGCCTCCTCGCCGACTCGGCCGCTCGCGTCCGCATCGTGGCCGACGCGACCCTGCGGCGTGTGCAGGAGGCTGTCGGCCTTCGCTGACCCCTAGGCAATCGCCGCGTCGATCTCGTCGAGCATGGCGTGGATCTCGGGCTTCGCGAAATGGATGCGCGCGGGTTCGAGCAGATCGATGAGCCGCTCGGCAAGGCCGGCTTTTGCGTCCATCGGATGGAGTGAGCCGTCGACATACGCGGTGATCACCTGGTCGGGAGTGTCGAACGTGATCCTCCCGCCGTTCGCCTCGGTCCGATCGACCACGAACGGCCCGCCGGCAATACCGAAGACGAGCTTGTCGATCCAGTCCAGGATCGGATTGAAGGTCACCTCACCCGGAGGGCAGAACGCCTTGCGGATCTTGGCGTTGATCTCGTCAGGACTGTCATGAACAAATACCGCCGAGCCGGGATCGCTCTTGCTCATCTTCATCGCGGAGAAGACGTCGCGGGCTGACTCCGGCGGTACCGGCCAGACGGAGGGCCGGCGCAGGCCGAGGAGCAGCGGGTGGTGGAGTGCGACCGGCTTCATGGGCGCGCCGTCGACACCGAGTACGGCGTGAATGCGCATGTGCATCGCGACGTCGCGAGCGATCACGTGGGCTTTGCGCTGATCCATCCCCGCGTGCGCGATATGGACGCCGAGGGTGAAGATATCGGCCGCCTGCATCGCGGGGTAGATGAGTTTGGCAAAATCGATGCTCTCGCGCTCCTGCCTGCCCATGATGCTGATGCTGCGTTGCATCCGGGCGAGCGTCGTGTTCTTGCTGACCTCGATCACGGTCGCCCAGTACTCGTCGTCGTCTCGGTACAGGTCGGACGCGAGCACGAATTCCACCGATGCGGGGTCGGCGTCGACACACAGGAGCGACGCGCGGAATGCCTCTGTGAAGTATCCGGTTGCGATGCGACGGATCAGGTCGCGATCACCGCCGAGCTTGTCGTTGATCCAGGTGTGCCAGTCGGCAAGAAGGACTGAGCAATGCACGCCGGCCGCCGTCAGGTCGCGCACCTTCGACATGCTCATCAGCCCGGTGCCGAGGTGGGCCTTGCCCGAAATCTCGAATCCGATGTAATGGCGCAGTTCGAGGGCGGCGTCCATGAGGGGCGGCAGCTCGTCGGCGCCGATGATCTCGGCGGTGTTGCGCTCGACGAGCGCCATACGTTCAGCGGTGGTCACGTCCGCTGAGTGTGCCAGACCTGCGTCAGGCGGTGAGCTCAGTCGTCGTGCGTGTCGTCGTACGCAACGCGGTGCGGCGCGACGTTGTCGAGGAGATCCGCTTCCCAGTCGAGGAGTGCGTCGTGCAGGCGGGCGGTATTGCGAGCCTGCCAGAGCGAGGCGGGAGCGGGAACCGGAAGGACCACTTCGAGCTCCGCGAGTTGGCGCCACATGTCCGGCGGGACCTGGCGGTCACGCTGCAGGTTGTGGTGCTCGACGCTGTCGAGGACGCGTTCGAGACGCTGAATGTGTTGGATGCGCAGTTGCCGCCGGGCCTTTGCGTCTTCGGCGCGGGCCTTTGCCGCGTCCATGTCGGTGATTGCGCTTTGGAAGCTCATGTCGTCTGTCGTCTCACGTGTTGCCTTCGCCTGCTCTCAGGTTATCCAGCCTGTCATAGATATAAACGGAGCAGGGTTACGTTCGGATTACGGCCTGAGCGGCTTCAAGGTTCCGGATTCGACATTTCATCGATGTTCTCGCCTTCGATGTGGCGTTGACGTCGCTCCCCCTGCAGGATGGTGACCGCACCCGGTCCGAACACCTGCCATCGCCCGTCGCGCAGGACCGCGGCTGTGCGCTCATCGATGCCGATGACCTGTGCATCCTCGCCGAGGCCCTCCTGAGCCCACGGAATCCACGCGTCGCCGAGGACGTCGAAATGCGGGAGGATCGCGCACCCGGGGATGAGCCCAAGGGCATCGACCGAGCGCTCGTCGACCTCGCCAGGCCAGCTGGTCTGGACGAGGCACCATTCACAGAGCGCCATCGCGCCGGCAGATGACCCCGCAAGGGCAGCGCCGGCCCGCCAGGCTGCGGCGATCGCCTTCCAGACAGGGCTCGCCCGGAGGACCTCCACAACCCAGCCGGGATCGCCTCCCGCGATGTAGACCAGACCGGCCCCCGCAGCAGCCGAGACGATCTCCGGAGCACTCGCGTCGGCCTTGTTTCGAACTCGCAGCTCATGCACGTCGAGTCCCAGGCCGGCGAACCATCGGCGCGCCGTCTCGACGGCGCCCGACGCGAAGTCCTGGGCAGCGGTGGCGACCACGTAGGCGGGTCGGCCCGCACAGGCGTCGCGAAGGATTTCGTCCTGGTGCTCGTTGCCTGGCTTGAATTCGTCGCCACCGACGAGTGCGAGTGGACCGTACATGGCCAGCACAGTCTCCACCCTTCCGGGAAAACGGGCGCGCCCAGTGCTTCCCCCTACACTCTGACCTCGCTCATGATGGATCCGGAAAAGTACGCTGCGGCGACCGTCGTGTCCCGCCGCGACCTGGCACCGGATCTCTGGATCATCCGGATTCGCACCGACTCCGAGTTGCCATACCGGCCCGGACAGTACGTCACGCTCGGCCTCGCGTCCAACGGCAAGATCGTCGAGCGGCCGTATTCGATCTGCTCGTCGCCACTCGAGGATGAGATCGAGCTGTTCATCGAGCGGGTTCCGGACGGGGAGCTTTCCGACCCCCTCTTCGCGGTCGGCGTCGGCGGCGAATTGATTGTTCGCCGGCGTACCAAAGGACTGTTCCTCCGCGAGGCGCCACTCCTGGACGAGCCGCATCTCTTCGTCGCCACGGTCACCGGGATCGCGCCCTTCGTCAGCCTGCTGCGGACGCTTGCATCGAGAGCGAGGGCCGGAGACTGGAGCCCCGTGCCGATCGTGACGCTCCAGGGTGCCGCCCGTTCGGTCGAACTCGGGTTTGCCGACGAGCTGGTCGCTCTGGCCGAGGAGTTCTCATGGTTTACATACGTCCCCACGGTGAGCCGCCCGTGGGAGGACCCCGAGTGGCGCGGCGAATGGGGGAGGGTCGAGGACGTCATGCGCAAGTACGCGGACGCGGCTGGGATGCGGCCCGGGAGTGGCGGCATCTTCCTCTGTGGTCACCCCGGGATGATCAGTGGCGGACGGGCGATCATGCGACGCGCCGGCTTCGATAACAAAGCGATCCGCGAAGAGCAGTACTGGCCGGATTGATGATCGCGTCGATCGACTGGGTGACCCTGCATCAGAAGCTCGGATTCATCCTCGTTGTCCTCGCGGTGGTCGGCGCGCTCGTGGCGGTGATCTCGCTGGTGACCCCCTTCGTCGGGATCGTGCTCAAGATCTACCTCCGCCTGCTCCTCCTCGTGGTGGTGGCGCAGGTGGTCCTCGGCGGCGCGCTGTACCTGATGGGCGATCGTCCAACCTACGAATTGCACTATCTCTACGGAGCGGGAATGGCGGTCACGCTCGGCGTCACCTTCGGCGTCAGCCGCCGGACCCCCTGGCCGCTCTCCAAGCTGCCGCTCGTGATCGGGGCAATCGTCGCAGTCGTCTTTGCGGTGCTCGCGCTCACCTCGGGGTGACTGGCGCTGCCAGTGCCGGTGACGCCGGCGATCGGTCGAGCACGATCACGTTGAAACGCGCTCTCATGCGGATCAGACCGGCAAGCACCGGCGCGCCGAGCACGATCACGGCCAGTGCATTGCCCACCGCTCGGACGCTGTCGTACACCAGCGAGGTTGCCAGGTAGAAGCGGCCGAACCGGGTGAGCGCGGCTCCGAGTGACAGCCCCGGTTGCCACCCGAAGTCCGGTGCTCCGCGGTAGAAGGTGGTCCAGTCCCAGACGTCGAGGAGCGCTCCGTACGCGAACCCGGTCACCACGCCGACCGTGGCGAGGATCACGATGTCGCGCCAGCTCAGAGGGCCTCGCCGGCGAAGACCGGCCAGCCCCGCGACGAGGCCGACGAAACCGCACCCAACCATCTCGTACGGCAGCCAGGGCCCGATGCCGCCCGTCGCGATGGCCGAGGCGAGGAGCGCGACCGATCCGGCGAGGAATCCATACGACGGGCCGTAGACGTAGCCGGCGGCGAGAATCAGGAAGAAGATCGGGCTGAATCCGCCGACGCCGGTCACCAGGACGAGGCGCAGGGCTGCGTCGATGGCGGCGATCGCCGCCAGGAGGGCAAACCGCCGGGCGTCGAGCTTTCGCGTCGACGTCTCAACGAACACGAGCACCGCGACGACACCGATGCTCAACGCCACCGCCGCGGCGGCAGGCGGTGTGTCGGATGCGACGAAGGGCCAGAGAAAGAGCGCAAGCCCGGCAACGGAGATCGCGGCGACTCTCATGCGACGGCCACCGGGCTGAGCTCGCGGGCGCTGCCCGAGCCCACGGCGATGGTGCGGTCCGCGACCGCAGCCGCAAGGTTTCTGTCGTGCGTGGCAAGAACGATCGAGCAACCGGCGTTTCGCATCCGCACGATGACGCTGCAGAGCGCGTCACGGGCCGCTTCGTCCATCCCACGCGTCGGCTCATCCAGGAGCGCGATGTGTGGCGCACCTGCCATGACGGCGGCAATGGCGGCGCGCTGGCGCTCGCCCGTGCTCAGGTCACGCGGGTCGCGATCCGCGAGGTGGGTGAGGCCGAGTTCCGCGATCAGCGCAGCCGCGTTCGCGCTCTGAGTCTCGCCGCGCACCGTCCACGCAACCTCCGCACCGACCGTGGGCCGGTGCAACAGCGCCATCGGATTCTGCGGGAGGTACGCGACCCGTCCGGGAGCCCGATGGACCGTGCCGGAGATCGGGGTGAGAAGGCCGGCGATGGTTCGAAGCAGCGTGGTCTTGCCGCCGCCGTTGGGTCCGACCAGCGCGACCACCTCACCGAGCCGGCCATCGACGGACACGCTCTCGAGCACCGCCTCGCGCGCGGGTCCCGCCGCGACCCTGTCGAGGCTCCAGGCGACGGGCGCCGAAGCGAGCCCTCCCGCAGCGCGCACGCCGAGGAAGCTGGTCGCGTGGCTTGGCTTCGACGCCGGCGCATCGACGACCCGGCCGTGATCGACAGCGAGACTGCGGCCCGGCAGGGCGCCGAGGTGCTCGAACCGGTGCTCGGCAACGACCATCGCGATGCCCTCGTCCGCGAGGTCGATGAGCGTCGCCGTCAGTGCTCGCGCACCGGCGTCGTCGAGTTGCGAGAGCGGCTCGTCGAGCACGAGCAGCCGCGGGCGCATCGCCAGCACCCCGGCGAGCGCGAGACGCTGCCGCTCGCCCCCGGAGAGTGTCGAGACGGCGCGACCGCTGAGGTGCGTGATCCCGGTCCGTTCCAGCGCTTCGCTCACGCGACGGCGCATCACGGCCGCCGGCGTGCCGATGTTCTCCAGACCGAAGGCGACATCGCGCTCCACGCTCGGGTAGACCGACTGCAACTCGGGGTCCTGAAAGACGAACCCCACCTTCGTGGCGAGGAGACGTGTGGGGGTTGCGATGACGTCGTGACCGCAGACAGTCGCAGCGCCCGTGACGGTGCCGCCGTGGAAATGGGGAACCAGCCCGTTGAAGACGCGGAGCAACGACGACTTGCCGGAGCCCGATGCTCCCGCCACCAGCGTGATGCCGCTCGCGACATCGAGGTCGACGCCATCGATGCTCGGGTCTCCGGCTCCCGGGTACCAGTACCGGAAGCCGGCGAGCGTTGCGACTCCCGTGCCGATCATCGACGCCACACCAGGAGCGGGGTCGCAAGCGCACAGCAGCACAGCACGCCCGCGACGCTGACGCCGGGCCACATCAGCTCGGGGAACGGATACCAATCGGTGATGGCACCGGTCACCCGGAGTCCGATGAACGCGCACGCCGCCGCTGCCGAAACCAGTGCGACGAGCACATCCTGGCGTCGCCAGACCTGCTCGCTGTAGTGGGTGCGCACGCCCGAGCCATAGCCGCGTGCCTCCATTGCCTCCGCGAGGGTGATCGACCCCTCGAGCGCCGTCAGGACGACCGGAACCGCCAGGTCCGGCCATTCGCGGACGCGGCGCGAGCGCCAGCCGCGCATACGCTGAGCGTCTCGAATCTCGGTGGCGCTGCGCGCGATCCCGGGGATGAGGTTGAGCGCCGTGCCAATCGCTGCCCCGGTCCTCGCGAGCGCGCCCGGGAGCGCGTCGACGAGCGCGTGGGGTTGGAGCACCAGGGACAGGGGAGCGGCAGCGAGCACGGCCGCCGCGATGCCCACACCCGTCGAGAGGCCGAACAGCGATGCCTCGAGCGTGAGCGGGCCACCGATGACGGGGATGCCCGCCGGCAACACCAGAAACGCATGGTCGCCGGTGTGACTGGCCAGCGTTGTTGTGGCGAGAGCGATCGCCGCCGCCGCGACGAGTGCGATCAGCAAGCCCCGAACCGAAACGCCCGGCCTGCGGAAGGCGATCAGCACGTTGAGGGCGCAGAGCAGCACGAGCGTCCGATACACAGGGCTGCCGGTCGAGAGCGCGATGGTCACCCCTGAGAGCGACCACACGGCGAGCGCACGTGGATTCATCGACGCCGCCGGCGAGTCCCCTGGACACCGAGAAGTGCCACGAGTGCGCCGACGACGCAGGCAGCGAGCAGCAACCCCGCCGTGAACGGGCCGGAGATCGCTGCCGCCGGCGAGACGTCGGCGACGGGCACCGCCGTCGTGGCCGGCGACGGCAGGGTGGTGCCGTCAGCCGGCGAGGTGGGACTCTGCGTGACGATCGGCGCCGCCGCGGAGCTCGTGACCGGAGCAGGCCTGTCGCTCGCACCGGGTGACGCCGCGGGACTCGCCGTTCCGCCCGGCGTCGTCGCGACGGGCGTTGGCTTTGGCGTGGGGGACGGTGTCGGCTGCGCCGTCGGCGTCGGTGTCGACGTGGCGCACGTCCCGGCCGGCGATACCGGCGGGGGATCCGCGCCCGCGAGGGGGTCGTACCGGAAGCCGGCGTCGTCGCTATCACTCAACGTCGCGATCGACACACCTTGCGATGAGCTCGTCCATGCGCCTCCGCCGCGCGAGATGAAGAACACCCAGTAGGAGCCCGAGGCCGGCAGGCACGAGGTGTAGCTCGTCGGCTCGTCATCGATCTGGCAGATGGCGGCACCGAGACCGCCGTAGGTCTCGGTGGCGTACTCGATCCCGCTTGCCTCGAGCACTGCGAGCGCCGTGATGGTCGCCGTGTCGAATCCGACGCACTGGCGTACCACCTGCCCGTCGCCGTGCTCGACCACGATGCCTGCGTGATGCGCCGACGCCGCCTGCGCGCAGAGCGGCGCTGCCGGACCTCCTCGCGCGGCCGCGGACGCGGTTCCGAGCCCGATCGCGAGCAGCGGCACGGCGAGCGCGACGCGCAACGGACGCCGGGTCACCCTGCTCAGACCTCGAAGCGGGCGATCCCGGCTGCGATCCGGGCTGGGGCGAGCGCTCCGGACACCCTCACTCCGGACAGCGTCGTTCCGGTCACGAAGCAGGGCGCCGGACCGCAGTCGAGCGGGTACGGGGCGCGAGTCAGGGCGGGGGGAACCTGCGCGGTGGTGAAGGCATCAGGCCCGGAGTTGCCGGGGAAGGTGTAGCCGCCGCCGGCATCCTGGGTGGCGATCAATTCGGCCAGGGGAGTGTTGCCGCCCACGGCCCACCTGGACGCGTCCGGGTTCTGGCCGGTGGCGACGAGCGCCTGAAGGACCAGCGCGGTCGAGTCCGGATCGCTGCCGGCCCCGGCCTGGTAGGGGAAGCCGCCGTCACCGTCCTGCTGGGTGTGCAGCCACGCCAGTGCCGAGGCATTGCGGCCGCTCGTGCCGGCAGCGTTGAGCGCCATGAGCACCATCGATGTCGAGTTGGTGTCACTGGTGTCGAAGTTGGTGGAGCCGTTGGGATCGTCCTTGATGAGCAGGTAGTCCCAGTCGCCGTCACTGTCCTGAGCGGCAACGAGGTGATGGACTGCGGCGGTGGGCACCGTCTGGCCGGCGGCGACCAGGCCCTGGATGGCGAGGGACTCGGTGAATGCCTCGCCGTCCCCGTAGACGCCGGCGTGGTACATGCCCTTGAGGGTGGTGAGCAGGTTGACGCCGCCAAAGGAGCTGGGGTTGAGGCGAGCGGCGACCACCGCCTGGATGAGCAGCCCGCAGCCGCCGGCGGTGGCGCACGCGGCGGCGGCCTGGGTGGTCAGGTAGGTCATCACCGAGGGACCGCTGCCCTGACGCAACGCCTTGGGGTCGTAGCCTGCGGCGGCCGCCCCGATCGCGTACTCCTCGCTGACGCTGTCGGTGCTCGACCCCAACGGGATCGACCCGTTCGCCGACGACTGCTGCGTCTGCAGATAGCGCAGCGCCGCGGTCGCCGCGTGCGCTTCAGCGGCGGGCGTGAAGCCATGCATGAAGGCAGCGCTGACGGGATACGGCTCCATCTCCAGGGCGGGGGGAACCTGCGCGGTGGTGAAGGCATCAGGCCCGGAGTTGCCGGGGAAGGTGTAGCCGCCGCCGGCATCCTGGGTGGCGATCAATTCGGCCAGGGGAGTGTTGCCGCCCACGGCCCACCTGGACGCGTCCGGGTTCTGGCCGGTGGCGACGAGCGCCTGAAGGACCAGCGCGGTCGAGTCCGGATCGCTGCCGGCCCCGGCCTGGTAGGGGAAGCCGCCGTCACCGTCCTGCTGGGTGTGCAGCCACGCCAGTGCCGAGGCATTGCGGCCGCTCGTGCCGGCAGCGTTGAGCGCCATGAGCACCATCGATGTCGAGTTGGTGTCACTGGTGTCGAAGTTGGTGGAGCCGTTGGGATCGTCCTTGATGAGCAGGTAGTCCCAGTCGCCGTCACTGTCCTGAGCGGCAACGAGGTGATGGACTGCGGCGGTGGGCACCGTCTGGCCGGCGGCGACCAGGCCCTGGATGGCGAGGGACTCGGTGAATGCCTCGCCGTCCCCGTAGACGCCGGCGTGGTACATGCCCTTGAGGGTGGTGAGCAGGTTGACGCCGCCAAAGGAGCTGGGGTTGAGGCGAGCGGCGACCACCGCCTGGATGAGCAGCCCGCAGCCGCCGGCGGTGGCGCACGCGGCGGCGGCCTGGGTGGTCAGGTAGGTCATCACCGAGGGACCGCTGCCCTGACGCAACGCCTTGGGGTCGTAGCCTGCGGCGGCCGCCCCGATCGCGTACTCCTCGCTGACGCTGTCGGTGCTCGACCCCAACGGGATCGACCCGTTCGCCGACGACTGCTGCGTCTGCAGATACTCGATCGCCCGCGATGCAGGGTCGATCTGCGCGGATCCGATGCTGACGCCGGTGGCGAAGGCGAGCGTTGCCGCGCCCATCGCCGCGGCGGTCGCAAGCGCGGCCACTCTGCCGGTCCTGCCCATGGTTGGTACCCCACGCGGCGACGGGGACTCCACCCTTGCCGGAGTCGTCCTCGCCGCATGAGGCTTCCTCCCGTCTTGCGCGGGGATGGAGGTCGACGCCTCGGGTCGGTCTCCTGGCTTGCGGATCGACACCGATACGGCCGCCTTCCCGGGAGCTCTCGCTCCCGGTGGCACGATGGCCGCCGGCTCCCCGCTCACAGTTGCGCGACAGCGCCGGATCCTCACCGGCTTCCCGTCACCCGGAGCGCTTTTCAGTTGTGGCCGTCGAGTATGCGCCGCCCTCCGAGGGATTCGCCAGGGGGCCGGTGGGTACACTTGAATCCATGCGCCAAACGGGCCCGCGCGCGGTCGCGGTCATCTCCGTCCATGCCTCTCCATTGTCAGATCTGGGCAGCGGCGAGAACGGCGGGATGAACCTCGCGATCCGCAGGCTGTGTGAGGGTCTCTCGCTTCGCGGAGTTCCGACCGACGTCTTCGTTCGCCGTGACGGGCCCGGTCCGGATGAGGAATTGATCGCGCCGCTGAGCAGGCTCGTACGCCTCCCCGTGGGGCCACCGAAGTCACTCCGCAAGGAGGAGGTCCGTGCGCTCCTTGACGAGTTCACCGACGCGACCATCCGGCACGCGGAGTCCGAGCGGCGCTCCTATCGCGCGATCCATGGCCACTACTGGCACGGCGGCATTGTCGGCCGGCGGCTCCGCGAAGTCTGGGGCGTCGCGTGGGTGCAGTCATTTCACACACTGGCGCTGACCAAAGCGCGCGCGGGGCTCCCCCTGGATGCGCTTCGGGCGCACGCCGAGGGCGAGCTCGCCGCCCAGGCGGACCGGCTGGTCGCCGGCAGCGCGGCCGAGGCGAAGGATCTGATCCGCTTGTATCGCGCGTCGAGGGATCGCATCTGCGTCGCCCAGCCGGGCGTCGATCCCCGCCTCTTCGCCGAGCACGACGGCTCCGGTCTGCGCAGGAGCCTCCGGCTCGAGGACGCGCGGGTCGCGCTTTTCGCCGGCAGGCTCGAGCCGCTCAAAGGCACTCAGATCGTGCTGGACGCTGCGGCACGGCTCCGGACCCGAAGTGCCTACGCCGACCTTGCCGTCGTGGTGGCGGGTGACGACAGCGGCGACGGCGCGAACAATGATCGGGCAGGTGAGCGCAGCCGCCTCGAGCGTCACGCGACGCGCATCGGGCTCGCGGACCACGTTCGCTTTGTCGGCGCGGTTCCCCACGAGCGGCTTGCCGAGTACTACGCCATGGCGGATGTCTGCGTCGTCCCGTCGCTCACCGAGAGCTTTGGGCTCGTGGCGCTCGAGGCACAGGCACTCGGGACCCCGGTCGTTGCGGCTTCGGTGGGCGGTCTGCGCGAGGTGGTGGAGGACGGCGTCACCGGCTTCCTCGTCGAGGGTCACGACCCCGAGGACTATGCGCAAGCGATCGCCGACGTCCTCGACGACCCCATTCGCGGAGCGGAGATGGGCGAGGAGGCACGGCGGCGGGCTGGACGATTCACGTGGCTGCGCGCGGTCGACCGCCTTTCGGCGATCTACGACCGCATCAGCGTCGGCGGTCAGCCGTCAGGGAGCCCCTGCGGCTACGACGACGACGAGGCGCTCGCTCAGATGAGCAGCGCGGCCAGTTAGGCGCCGGCGGCTCGATCCACTTCGCGGGCGCGCTGGGCTCGCAGGGTGCTGTCGCGGCCTTCGCGCAGGATCCGCACCGCCGGACCCGGGAGTTCGCCGGCTTCCAGGGCGAAGTCGATGGCCGCAACGACCTGATCGTCGACGAGATGGCTGGGGTAGAGGCATTCTGTGAAGGCTTCGGCTTCATCGATCGTCCGCTCCGCCCACATCGCCGGGAGGGCGTCCAGGTAGCGTTGGACATACGGCCGGAGTAGCTCCGGATCAGGTCCGTGGGCCATCAGGCCGCCGACCCCGACTGAGCCGACGTAGAAGCCGCGAAGGATCGCCGACATCGACGCGACCGAGAGCTCGCCGTCGGTCGCGCCCTTCCAGGCCGCCGGCATCGGTGCGCTCGCATCGGCAACTCGCTCCCAGGCTTCCTCCTTCGCTGCCGCCGTCGGCCGTGCGGCAAGACATGCGGTCCCGCGACGGCGTCCGATGTCGCTCGGGTCGGAGGCCATGGTCGCCTGGATGAGGGCGACGTCCGCGTGGCCCTCCTCGGCGAGCTGGCCCAGGATCAGCCAGCGGAGATCAGTGTCGAGATCGATGCCGGGAATGGTCTCGGAACCGTCGAGCATGGCGGCCACCTTCGCCAGCGACTCCTCGGATGCGGCCGTCGCCACCAGGATGCGCGCCCAGATGAGCCGCATCTCGGGGGCAAGGCCCGGGTTGTTGGCCTGCGTCACCGCGACCTGGTGGAGCCGCTCCCGGGCGGTGCTGCGGTTCCCCGGATCCCCGTAAAGGTCGATCGCGGATCGTGCCTGGCTGGTGACGCGCTCGACGAGCAGCGAGTCCTGCTCGGCGGGCGCGTGCCGAGCCACGAGCTCGACGAACTCACGGGCCGGCATCTCGCCGTCGCGCGTGAGATCCCACATCGCTGCCCAGCACAGGGCGCGTGCGAGCGGGTCGGCGAGCCTGGAGAGATCCTTTTTGAGCGTCTCCAGCGAGCGCTCGTCGAAGCGAAGCTTGGCGAAGGTGAGGTCGCCGTCATTGAGGAGCACGAGGTCGCAGACGCGCTCGCCCACCAGCTCGTTGATCGGCGTCATGGCACCGGTCAAATCCGTCTCGACACGGCGGCGGAGGCGGAGCGTGCCTTTTGCATCGCGGTCGTAGAGGCCGACGCCCGCGCGGTGGGCACGCAGCGTCGGATGCGTCGGGATGGCGGTCTGCTCGACGACGAATGACGTATACCGGCCGTTCTGCTCGGAGAGGTGGGCGTGGAAGGTGTTCAACCCGGTGGTCTGCAACCAGTCCTGTCCCCAGCGCGTCAGGTCGCGTCCCGATGCGCGCCGCAGGCAATCAAGGAACTCCTGCAGGTCGGCGTTGCCCCAGCGGTAGCGCTTGAAGTAGTCCTGGACGCCGCGCATGAAGGCGTCGTCGCCGACCCAGGCAACCAGCTGTCGCATGACCGACGCGCCCTTGTGGTACGTGATCCCGTCAAAATTCTGGCGGACCGACACGGTGTCCGGCACGTGGTCGGCGATGCGATGAGTCGTGACCAGTTGGTCCTGGCGTGCGGCGATCGACTTGACGCTGTTCGCGAAGTCAACCCACGCGTTGGTGAAACGGGTGGACTTCTCCATCGCAAGGTTCGCCATGTAGGTCGCGAACGTTTCGTTGAGCCAGAGGTCACCCCACCAACGCATCGTGGTGACGTCGCCGAAGCCGTGCACGTGCGCCATCTCGTGAAGGATCGTCTCGGCGCGCCGCTGCAACTGCGCCTCACTCGCCTGACCACGGTGGATGTACGCCTCGTTGAAGGTGACGCAGCCCGGATTCTCCATGGCGCCCATGTTGAATTCGGGCACGAACAGCTGGTTGTACTCGTCAAACGGGTACTTGAGCCCGAAGTATTTCTCGAAAAAGTCGAGGCCGGCCGTGGTGATGTCGAAGATCTCGTCTGCCTGGGCGTCGATCCACGTGGCAAGTGACTCCCGGCACCAGAGCGCCATCGGGATGTCGCGGTGCTTGCGCTCGACGGTGTGGTACTTGCCGGCGACGACGGCGATGAGGTACGGGGGGAGTGGCGGCGTCGTGTTGAAGTGCCACGTCTTCATGGAACCGCGCGGCTCGGTGCGAAGGATGCGTCCGTTGCCGCAGACCCGCCAGGCGCTCGGAGCGGTCACGATCATGGTGACGTCCGCTTTCAGGTCGGGCTGATCGAAGCACGCGAGCACCTTGTGCGCGTCGAAGGGCTCGAAGTGGGTGTACACGTATACCTCGTCGTCCACCGGGTCACGGAGGCGGTGCAGTCCGACGCCCGTGTGCTGGTACTCGCACTGCGCGATCACCGAGAGACGGTTGGAACCAGCACGGAGACGGCGGAGCCACAGCACGTTGCCGTCGAATCCATGCTGCGCCTCGGTGAGGCGCTTGCCGTTGAGCGTGCACTCGTCGATGGATCGCGCGGCGATATTGATGAAGGTCTCCGACCCCTCGTGTGCGGCGTCGAACACGATCGTCGCCGCGCTCTGGAACGTTTCGGCGTCCGGGTCGTCGCTGAGCACCAATGAAACCTCGTACGAGAGGTTGGACAGCAGCGCCGCGCGAGCCTGCGCGTCTGATTCGGTGAGGTTGTCCTGGAGGGGCGGCCGGTCGAGAGCGGTCAGAGTCACGAGCCGAAGCCTACTAAACTCGGCCCGGGAACCACGGGGCTCTGGAGCAGATTGTTTCCAGGCCGGAATGGGCGCCCGGCTGGAGGGCCGTTTGTTACGATCGGCCGCGATGCTGTCGGGCTACGCGCCGATCCTCTTCTTTTTCGGCATCTGCGCGGCGTTTGCTGTCCTTGCACAGCTGCTCAACGCTGCGCTCGGTCCGAAGCGTCCCTCGCCGACCAAGGACCTCCCTTATGAGTCGGGCATGGTGCCGAGGGAGAGCGCGCGGCGCCGTTTCTCGGTCACCTTCTACGTCACGGCGATGCTGTTCATCATCTTCGACGTCGAATCGATCTTCCTCTTCCCCTGGGCGACCATCGTCCGGGAGCTCAAGGTCTTCGGCATCGTCGAGATGGGGATCTTCATCGCGACATTGCTCGTCGGATTGCTCTATGTCTGGCGCAAGGGGGCGCTGCGATGGGATTGAACAACGAGTTGATCGTTCCCGGTGGCGCGGGCAGGAGCATCCTCCGTGCCGACGCCGACGCTGGAACGATCGCCCTGCCCCGTACCGGAGCGGCGGAACGCACCGCATTGCAAAGCGGGTTCGTGACGACCACCCTCGGCAAGGTCATCCAATGGGGCCGCTACAGCTCGCTGTGGCCGGCGCTCTTCGGGCTCGCCTGCTGCGCGATCGAGATGATGGCGACCGGAGCCGCTCGCTATGACATGTCGCGCTTCGGATGTGAGGTCTTCCGCGCGTCGCCCCGGCAGTCCGACCTGATGATCGTGGCCGGGCGCGTCTCGCAGAAGATGGCGCCGGTGCTCCGCCATATCTACGATCAGATGCCGGAGCCGAAGTGGGTGATCAGCATGGGCGCGTGCGCCTCCAGCGGCGGCATGTTCAACAACTACGCGATCGTCCAGGGCGTCGACAAGGTGGTTCCGGTCGACGTGTACATCCCCGGATGCCCACCTCGCCCGGAAGGGCTGCTGGACGCGGTCATGAAGCTGCAGAAGAAGATCGCCGGGGAACTCCCCGGCTCCCTGCTCGGGTAGCGCGATGACCGCCTTGGGATCGCCCCTGAGCGGCGCGCGCGCAGCGGATCTCCTCGAGCGGGAGCTTCCGGCCGCCGTGCGCCGTCGGGACACCGGTTTCGAAGAGGTCACCGTCTGGATCGACCGTTCCGACCTGGTCGCCGTCTGCACACTGCTTCGCGACCACCCGGACGCCGCCTACACGACCCCTGTGTTCGTCACCGCGGTCGACTGGCCCGACCGCGAGCCGGCCGCGCCGCGCTTCGACGTGGTCTACATGCTCAGGTCGCTCCAGCACAACGACGTCTGCCGGCTGATCGTCCAGGTCAAAGAGGACGATCCCAACGTGCCGACTCTGGAAGCCGTCTTCGCCGGGATGGACTGGCACGAGCGTGAGTGTTTCGACCTCATCGGAATCACCTTCACGGGGCACCACGACCTCAAGCGGATCCTGCTGCCGACCGACTGGGAGGGCCACCCGCTGCGCAAGGACTACGCGTCGTTCGGCGAGCCGATCGCCTTCACGCACAACCTCGAGTGGGCTCTCCCTGCGCAGGAGCGGCCTCGCGACATGCCCGGAGGGTCGCGATGACCGCGCTGCCGCCTCCCGGAACGGAGACCGCATCGCTCGATCCGCTCAGCGAGCAGTACGAGGCTGGTCGCGAAATGCTCGGCATCGAGCCGGGTCTGGATGCCATCGACCTCGTCGAGATCGGCGACAGCACCATGGAATTGAACATGGGCCCGATGCATCCGTCGACCCACGGAGTGCTCCGCCTGGTGCTCAACCTCGACGGCGAGGTCGTGCGCGAATGCCGACCCGACATCGGGTACCTCCACACCGGGTTCGAGAAGGACTTCGAGCGTCACACCTATCAGCAGTGCATCCCGTACACGGACCGGATGGACTACCTGTCGCCGCTCTTCAACAACCTCGGATTCTCGCTGGCTGTCGAGAAACTCCTTGGCATCGAGGTGCCGCTTCGAGGCCAGTACCTGCGCGTGATCATGTGCGAACTCTGCCGCCTCGCCAGCCATCTGCTCTGGTACGGGACGAGCGCGCTCGACCTCGGCGCCACCACCGCCTTCGTCTACGCCTGGCGCGATCGCGAGAAGCTCCTCGACATCAATGAGTTGGTGAGCGGCGTGCGCATGCACACGTCGTTCATTCGCGTCGGAGGCCTGCTCGCCGATGTCCCCGATCCGTTCTACGAGATGGTCGGTGCCGTCATCAAGACCTTCCCCAAGCTGATCGACGAGCACGAGCTGCTCATCACCAAGAACCCGATCTGGCGCCAGCGGACGATCGGTCTCGGCCGGCTCAGCCCCGAGGACGCGATGGCCTACGGCGCAACGGGCCCGGTCCTTCGTGGCAGCGGCATCCCCTACGACCTTCGTAAGGCGCACCCGTACAGCTCATACGACCACTTCGATTTCGATGTCCCGATCGGCAGGACGGGAGACGTGTACGACCGCTACCTCGTGCGAATGCAGGAGATGCGGGAGTCGCTGACGATCATCACGCAGGCTTTCGAGAATCTTCCCGACGGTCCGGTCAACACCACCGACCGTCGCGTCGCGCTGCCGCCGCGCAACGAGCTCAACACGAGCATGGAGTCGCTCATCCACCACTTCAAGCTCGTGACCGAAGGGATGCGCGTCCCCGCGGGGCAGGTCTACCAGGCGGTGGAGTCGCCGCGTGGTGAGCTGGGGTTCTACCTGGTGAGTGATGGAGGCAACCGGCCCTACCGTTGCAAGGTGCGGGCCCCATCCTTCAGCAACCTCAGCGCGCTCCCCCACATGGTCCGAGGCGAGTTGATCGCCGACGTCGTCGCGGTGATCGGCTCGATTGACATCGTGCTCGGGGACGTCGACCGATGACCCACATCGCCATGGGGCGTCGGGTATGACGTTGCAGGCGTCGACGCGGACCGCGATAGAGCGTGCCCGCGACCGGTATCCCCGCGCCCGCAGCGCCATCCTCCCGGCGCTCTGGGCAGTCCAGCACGAGCAGGGACTGATCACGCCCGACGCGATGACCGAGATTGCGGGCATCCTCGAGGTCACCCCGAGCGACGTCGAGGCAGTGTCGACCTTTTACTCGATGTACTTCCAGCACCCCCACGGGCGGCACGAAGTCATCGTCTGCATCAACGTCTCCTGCGCGCTCCGCGGCGCCGAGGAGATCGTCGACCACCTGGAGAGAAGCCTCGGCTGCGCAAGCGGCGAGACGACAGCCGACGGCGCGTTCACCTGGTCAAGCACGGTGGAGTGCCTCGGGGGCTGCGGTGGAGCACCCACGATGCAGGTGGACCACCACTTCCAGGAGAACCTGACCCCCGAGCGGGTCGACCAGATCCTCGGAGCCCTGAGATCACAGCCGACACCGCACGAAGATGGAGTCCCCGCGACGACAGGACCCGCCCCAACTGAGCCCAAGGGTGCGGCGTCAGGAGCGGAGACCACAGACGCGACCAGCCCGCTTGAGACGCCGAAGGAGCCGGAGCAGTCGGCGATCACAGGACCCGGCTTGAAGAAGCGTCCAAGACGTCCGGGTAAGGCCGCTCAGTAGGATGCAGCGGCCGATGAGTACTTTCGCACCGGACCCCATGGGCGTCGATGGCTGAGTACAAGCTGCTGACGAAGGATTTCGGCGCGGATGCGCTGCAGACCCTCAAGGGCTACGAGAGGCTCGGTGGGTACCAGGGCTTGCGCGACGCGTTCAAGAAGTTCACACCGGAGACGCTTGTCGCCGAGGTGAAGACGAGCAACATCCGCGGACGGGGAGGGGCGGGATTCCCGACCGGGATGAAGTGGTCCTTCCTTCCGAAGGACGTCTTCCCGCGCTATCTCTGCTGCAACGCCGACGAGTCCGAGCCTGGATGCTTCAAAGATCGGTACCTGATCGATGAGAGCCCGCATCAACTCATCGAGGGTCTGCTGATCGCGTCGTATGCGCTGCAGGTGAACACCTCGTTCATCTACATCCGCGGTGAGTACCACGATCAGCGCCTGCTCCTCGAGCGCGCCGTCGAGGAGGCGCGCGCCGCCGGGTATATCGGCAAGAACATCCTCGGCAGCGGTTTCGACTGCGACGTCATCGTCCACGGCGGCGCGGGCGCGTACATCTGCGGCGAGGAGACGGCGCTCATCGAATCGCTGGAAGGTCTTCGGGGTCAGCCACGTCTCAAACCGCCGTTCCCCGCCGTGAAGGGCCTCTATGGTCAGCCGACTGTTGTCAACAACGTCGAGACGCTCTGCAACATGCCCCACATCGTCCAGCGTGGAGGTGAGTGGTTCAAGTCAATCGGCACCGAGAAAAGCGCAGGGACCCGCGTGTTCTGCGCCAGCGGCCATATCAACCGCCCCGGAAATTACGAGATGCGACTCGGGACGCCGATCCGCGAACTCCTTGACGAGGAGTGTGGCGGCATCTGGCGGGGCCGGTCGCTCAAGGCGTTCCAGCCCGGCGGAGGCTCGATGCAGGTGCTCATGCCGCAGCACCTCGACCTGCCGCTCGACATGAACGCGGTCCAGGAGGCGGGGTCGTCACTTGGAGCGGGCGCGATGATCTTCATGGACGAGACCACGTGTCTCGTCGACGTGTCGATGCGACTCGTCGATTTCTATCGGCACGAGTCGTGTGGAAAATGTGTCCCGTGCCGCGAGGGGACCTACTTCGAATCGGAGCTCATGCACCGGCTCGAGTCGGGTCTTGCGACACAGGCGGAGCTGGCCAGTCTCGCGGACATCTGCTCGAACATGGACGGCCGTTGCTTCTGCCCGCTCGGTGACACGGCGACCTGGTTCGTGATGTCGGCATACAAGAATTTCCGCGACGAGTTCGAAGCGCACTGCGGGGCGGGTCGCTGCCCGGTGAGGGCGCAGGCCACGGCTCTGGTGGCCTGATCGCGGTGGCGGAGACGGGAACGCCACCCGAGCAGCCCGACGACGGCCGCGTCGGGATCAGCATCGACGGACGCGAGCTCCGTGTTCCCAAGGGAACGCTCGTGCTCGACGCGGCAACCGAGGCCGGCATCCACATTCCGATCTATTGCGCACATCCCAAGATGGACCCGGTCGCGGTCTGCCGGATGTGCCTCGTCAACATCGAGAAGTTTCCGAAGCCACAGCCCGCATGCGCGACGGTGGCGGGCGACGGCATGGTCGTGCGGACCAACCTTCCCGAGGTCACCAAGCTTCGCGAGGGCATGCTCGAATTCCTGCTCCTGAACCATCCCCTCGACTGCCCGGTCTGCGACCGCGGCGGCGAGTGCGACCTGCAGGACTTCACGTTCCGCTACGGCCCCGGCATCTCGCGGTTCCCGATCACCGAGAAGGTCCACTTCAAGAAGGCGATCCCGCTCTCCGAGCACATCGAGCTCGACCAGGAGCGATGCATCCTCTGCTGGCGCTGCGTCCGGTATTACGACGAGATCACCGGCGAGAAGGAGATCGTCCTCCAGCAGCGCGGCGTCGACACGCTGGTGACCACCTTCGACGACCGGCAGCTCGTATCGAAGTTCCAGGGCAACCTGCCCGAGGTGTGCCCGGTCGGCGCGCTGACGCACCGGAAGTACCGCTTCGTCTCGCGCCCCTGGGATCTGCAGCGCACCGCGAGCGTCTGCCCGGAGTGCTCGTACGGCTGCAACATCAATGTCGACAGTCGCGATTTCGAGGTGCGCCGCTTCGCCTCGCGTGACAATCCGCTCGTCGACGACATGTGGCTCTGTGATCGCGGGCGCTATAGCTTCGACAGGTGGAACAGCTCGGAGCGGGTTCGCCGCCCGGTGGTGCGCAGCGACGGCGAGCCGCGCGATGTCACCGTGCCCGAGGCGATCACCCAGGCCGCCCGGCGGCTTCGCGAGATCGCCGACGAGTACGGCGCTGCCTCGATCGGCGTCCTCGGTTCGAGCGCCAGCACCAATGAGGAGTTGTTCCTGCTCGAGCGTCTTGCGCGCCAGGTGATCGGAACCCCGCACGTCGACCATCAGCTCGATGCGTTCGAAGGGCTCTCAGCCGCGGAGCACGAGCTCGGCATCGCCGAGATCGAGGACTGCGACGCCCTTGTCGTCCTCGGCGCCGAGCCCGAGGAGCAGGCGCCGGTGCTCACCCTTCGCCTCTACAAAGCAGAGCTCAAGAAGCACGCGCGCGTGCACCGCCTGAGCAGGGAGGTCTCGGCTGCCGACGCGGTGGCCGCCGCCGCAGGCGCCACTCGGATCGGCCTCATCGCCGACGAGACCAATCGCGCGCATGCCGCGGAGATCGCCACCGCGCTCGGCGGCGCCGCCTCGGTGCGCCGTCTCACGATCACTCGCGGGATCAACGGGCGGGGTGCCAAGGATCTGGGCCTGCTCCCCAATGTCGGCCCCGCATATGCGTCGGTGACGCAGACCGGCATGACCGGCCGCCAGATCCTCGAGGGGCTGGCCGCGGGCGACATGCGCGGGCTCCTCATGCTCGGACCCAACCCGGCGCTCGACGCCGCGGGGGACCTGCTCGAGCGCGCGGTACGAAAGGCTGCCTGCGTCGTCGCATTCGACACGCGGCCCGGCGTCGTCTCGCGGTACGCGACAGTGCTCTTTCCCGGCCACGCGATTTTCGAGAAGGCAGGGAGCGTCACCAACGTCGAGGGGCGCGTGCAGCGCATTCGAGCCGGGCTACCGCCGGCGTCCGCAACCCCGACGGAGACGCGTGTGCTGACCAGCCTTGCTGTCGAGATGGGAGCCGTCGGTTGGGGGTCGGGTGACCCGCACGCGGTCAACCGTCTGCTTCGCGATGAGGTCACCGCCTACGGGGATGCCGGAAATGGCGGCCGCGCGCTGTTCACCGCCGAGGCCGTCGCGTGATCGGGCCGGACGATCTCTGGTGGGTACTGCTGATCAAGTGTGGTGTCCTCATCGTCTTCCTGCTCACCGCCTTTGCGTATCTCACCCTCGCCGAACGCAAGATCTCGGCCCGCATCCAGCTTCGCTACGGCCCGAACCGGGTCGGCCCGTTCGGGATGCTGCAACCCGCCGCCGACGGCCTGAAGCTGTTCTTCAAGGAGAACGTCGCACCCGCCGAGCGCGACAAGCTCCTCTACCTCGTCGGACCGAGCCTCGCCGGTGGAGCCGCGCTGCTTGCGTATGCGGTGATTCCCTGGGGCACCAACAGCTGGTTCGGGCACGAGTTCCACTGGGACATCGCACACATCAACGTCGGACTCCTCTTCATCCTCGGCGTGACATCCCTTGGTGTGTACTCGCTGTTCCTCGGTGGATTCGCATCGAACAGCAAGTACTCGCTGCTCGGCGGTCTGCGCGCATCGGCACAGCTCATCTCCTACGAGATGGCGGTGTCGTTCGCGGTGATCGGGGTGGTCATCCTCTCGGGCTCGCTCGACCTCGAGAAGATCGTCGGCTCGCAGCAGGGACTGTGGTTCGTCGTGTTGCAGCCGCTCGCATTCCTCCTGTACTTCACGGCGGCCTTCGCCGAGACCAACCGGCTGCCGTTTGACCTTCCCGAAGCAGAGACCGAGCTCATTGCCGGCTACCACACCGAGTATTCGGCGATGCGCTTCGGCCTGTATTTCCTGGGCGAGTACATCAACATGGTCACGGTCTGCTCGATCGCGACCGCACTGTTCCTCGGTGGGTGGTTGCCGTTGCTGCCATTCCATCCGTTCGACTGGATTCCCGGGCCGATCTGGTTCCTCGGCAAGGTGTTCGTCCTCCTCTTCGTGATGATCTGGGTGCGCTGGACGCTGCCGAGACTCCGCTACGACAGGCTCATGAACTTCGGCTGGAAGGTGCTGCTGCCGCTCGGCCTCATCAACATCGTCGTCACCGGCGCGATCGTCGCGCTGCGGGCATAGCCGGGTGGTGGGGCGGTGATCAAGGAGATTGCGAAGGGGCTCGCATTCACGCTGAAGAAGATGGGGGCGCACCCCATCACGGTGCAGTACCCCGAGGAGCAGAAGCCGGTGTCGCCTCGCCATCGCGGGCGGCACATCCTGCATCGCTACGACAACGGGCTCGAGCGATGCATCGGCTGCGAGCTCTGCGCCGCCGCGTGTCCGGTCGGGTGCATCTACGTGCTCGCTGCCGAGAACGACCCAAAGGCGCCCATCTCGCCTGGCGAGCGCTATGCCGAGCGTTACGAGATCAACCTGATGCGCTGCATCTACTGCGGGTACTGCGCCGAGGCATGCCCGACCGAGGCGATCACGCTCGGCCCGCGATTCGAACTTGCCGATTATCGCCGTGAGCGAACCGTGGTCACCAAGGCCGAGCTGCTCGAGTCCTGGCCGGGGTTTGCACAGGCGCAGGGTCCGGCGAGCCCCGTGGGTGCCGGCGCCGATCAGACCGGCCGCGAGGATCTCGATCCCGGTGTCCGACCCCGCGCCGCGTGGGCCGCGCAGGAGAAGACACTCGACCATCAGACCGCGCCGCATCCGGGCGAGCTGGGTGTCCCCGTCGACGTGCCGACTGTCATCGAGCCCGGAGCGGGGAAGACCACATGACGGTCATCTTCGCCGTGGTCATCGCCCTCGCAGCGGTCAGCGCGCTCGGTGTCGTGCTCTCACGCCAGACGATCTACTCGGCACTGAGCCTCGTGCTCACCGTGACGATGCTCGCGGTGCTGTTCCTGCTCCTGAACGCGCAGTTCCTGTTCGCGGTGCAGCTGATCATCTACGCAGGCGCAGTGATGGTGCTGTTCGTTTTCATCGTGGCGTTGCTGAGCCCTGACGCCGAGGACCGTCCAACGCTCGACCTGCGTGCGGTCATCGGCATCCTCGGGGTCGTCGTCGTCACAGCCCTCGTCTTCATCGCGGCGCGCAACGGCATCACCTACAGCACCAGCGGTTTTCACGGGGTCGCGGTCGGCGCGGCGAGCAACCCGTATCACACCTTCAACTTTCCTCAGGACGCGGTGAACAACGCCGGCAATGTGCAGACGGTCGCCGGCCAGTTGTTCACCAACTATCTGCTCCCGTTCGAGATCACCTCGATGCTCCTGCTGGTCGCCGCCATCGGCGCCGTCTACCTGACCAGGCGCTCCAGCCCATGACCGGGGGACGCGGATGCTGAATCCGAATCTGTTCCCGTTCCTGCTCGGGCTCGCGGCGTTCCTCTTCACCGTGGGCGCCATGGGCGTGCTGATCCGGCGCAACCCGATCGTCGTGTTCATGTGCATCGAGCTGATGCTCAACGCAGCCAACGTGGCGCTCGTGGCCTATGGGCGCTTTCTCAACAGCGAGGAAGGCCAGATCTTCGCGTTCATGGTGATCGTCGTCGCCGCCGCAGAGGTGGTCGTGGGTCTCGCGCTGATCACCCAGATCTTCCGGCTCGGCCGCGAGCTCGATGTCGACGACCTGAGCGAGATGAAAGAGTGAGCGTCGGCACCGCGTCCACGCTGGTCGTCCTGGTGCTGCTCTTTCCGCTGATCGGGGCGGCCTTCAACGGCTTTCTCGGTCCGGTCTTCGGGCGGCAGTTCGTGAACATCGTCGGGACAGTCTCGATCTTCGCGTCCTTCGTGGTGTCCTGCCTCGTGCTGGCCAACGTCGTCGGCGCGCCGGCGGGACATGCGGCGATCACGGTCCGTCTCTGGGACTGGATCAATCTCGGCGGCGGCACCAACCTCTCAGTCGGCATGGACTTCACGCTCGATGCCCTGAGCGCGCTGATGCTCATGGTGATCACCGGCGTCGGGTTTCTCATCCACGTCTACAGCGTCGGCTACATGGAGCACGACACCGGGTTTGCGCGCTTCTTCAGCTACATGAACTTCTTCATCTTCTCGATGTTGACGCTCGTGCTCGCCGCGGACCTCGTCATCCTCATCATCGGGTGGGCGCTCGTCGCATTGAGCAGCTACCTCCTCATCGGGTTCTGGCACGACCGGCCCACGGCAGTGGCCGCAGCTCGAAAGGCCTTCATCACGCAGGTCATCGGCGACGTCGCACTCGTGATCGCGGCGTTCCTCATCGTCCTCAACACACACACGCTGAGCCTTCCCAACATCTTCGCGCGGACGCAGGCGTTCCCCGCGGGCGGCGCGCTGGTCACCGGCGTGTGCGTCCTGCTGGCGATCGGCGCATTCGCCAAGAGCGCGCAATTCCCGCTGCACACCTGGTTGCCGGACGCGATGGAGGGCCCGACACCGGTCTCCGCGCTCATCCATGCCGCGACCATGGTCACTGCGGGCGTGTACCTCATCGCGCGGTTCCACGTGCTCTTCAACCTTGCCCCGGTCGCGGAGGGACTGGTGGCCTGCGTCGGCATGGGCACGGGGGTGATGGCCGGCATCATCGCCCTCTCGCAGATCGACATCAAACGCGTGATCGCCTACTCGACGATGTCGCAGATCGGTCTGATGATCTACGCCGTCGGCATCGGCGCGTACTCCGCCGGACTGTTCCACTTCGCGATGCACGCGGTCTTCAAGGCACTGCTCTTCATGGCCGCGGGCAACGTGATCCACGCGCTCCACGACGAGCAGGACATCCGGCTCATGGGCGGTCTGCACTCGCGCATGAAATGGACGCACCTCGCATTCGGTGCGGGGTCACTGGCGCTCGGCGGTTTCTTCCTGTTCTCCGGCTGGTTCAGCAAGGAGGACCTGCTGGGCTTCGGCACGCTGTCCGGACCGGGAGCGGCGCCGTGGCTCCTCTACATGGTCGGTGTCGGCGTCAACGTGCTCACCGGTCTCTATGCCTTCCGTCTCTACTTCACGGTCTTCCAGGGCGAGCCCCAGACGGCGCGGGGGTTCGGTGTGAAGGAGCCCGGCTACACGATGTTGATCCCGGTGGTCATCCTCGGGGCGCTCTCGGTGTTCGTCGCGTGGCCCCTTCAGTTCCCGCTCCCCAACACCATCCACGTGTTCAGTGACTTCCTCAGCCCCGTGTTCGCAGGTTCGCAATCGCCGCTGTTGCACGACCCATCCTTCGGTCTGGCACTCGTGGGTCTGATCATCGGCACGGCGGCGAGCCTGATCGGAATCGGGATGGCGACGCGTCTCTGGTACGAGCACCGTCCCGATCCGCAGGTCGTGCTCGCGCGGTTGCCGCGCGTGATCCCGCTGCTCTCATACAACAAGTTCTACTTCGACGAGATCTACGACCGTGCCCTGGTGCAGCCGGTCAAGGCGGTCGCGCGAACAGCGAGGCGTGTGGTCGAGCCCGACGTGATGGACAGTTGGGTCGAGGGCATTGGAGATCTGCTCCGAGGCTTCAGCCTCGACCTGCGCACCGTCCAGACTGGGCTGATCCGTGACTACGCGTCCATCTTCACCGTCTTCGCGGTCGTGCTCGTCGTTGTGTGGGTGTTCATCGCGCGATGAATCACATCCCCTGGCTCACGCTGCTGATCGTCATCCCCGCAGGGGCGGCGATCCTGCTGCAGCTCGTTCCACGCCGCTACACCGCCGCCGTCAAGGGGCTCACCATCGTCGCAACCCTCGCGGGCGCGGTGATCGTCACGCTGCTCCTCATCTGGATGCCCGGCAACAAGGCATCGGGCGGCCCGCTGCCGCTGCATTTTCAGGAGACGCACGCGTGGCTGCCGGCCATCAACGCGTCATACCACCTCGGCATCGACGGCATCTCCGCGTGGCTGCTTGCGCTCAACGCCGGCGTGTTCCTTCTCGGAGCGCTCGCCATCTCGCGGAAGACGACCGACCGCCTGCGCTTCTACTGCACGCTCGTCCTGCTCACCCAGGCAGCCACGACCGGCGTGCTCCTTTCGATCGACCTCCTGCTCTTCTACATGTTCTGGGAGGGGATGCTCGTTCCCCTCTACATCCTGCTCAGCAACTGGGGCGGCGAGAAGCGCGGCCCGGCAACCATCAAATTCATCGTGTACACGGTCGCTGGAAGCCTGCTCATGCTGGTCGCGATCATCTACCTGTACATCCAGTCGCCGTCCGGCTCATTCGATCTCGAGAGCATTCTCGCGCAGCCCATCAGTTCGGGCAGCGCATTTGTCATACCGATCATCCACCTCAGCACGTTCACGCCAAAGGAGCTGGCGTTCATCTGCTTCGCGCTCGCGTTTGCCATCAAGATCCCGATCGTGCCGTTGCACACGTGGCTTCCCGATCTCTACGAGTCGTGCCCCCCTGCGGTGCTGGTGTTCTTCGCCGGCATCGTCAGCAAGCTCGGTGCGTACGGCTTCATTCGTTTCGCGCTCACGCTCTTCCCTGGAGAGATGGAGAAATACCGATTCGTGCTGGCCGGTTTCGCTGTGTTCAGCATCATCTACGGAGCGCTGATGGCGCTCTCGGAACGCGACCTCAAACGGATCGTCGCCTACGCGAGCATCAGCCACCTCGGCTTCATCGCGCTCGGAATCTTCTCGCTGACCGACAACGGCATCAACGGCGCCGTGATCCAGATCATCAATCACGGCATCATCATCAGCGCCCTGTTCCTCATCGTCGGTTACGTCGAAGCACGCACCGGCACACGGGATATCGGCGAGCTGTCCGGGCTCGAACGCCGAATGCCCTGGCTGTACTTCTTTTTCCTGGTCGCGACACTCGCGGGACTCGGCATGCCCGGTATGAACAGCTTTGTGGGTGAGTTCACGATCATGCTCGGTGCGTTCCAGCTCAACTGGGTCTACGCGGTCCTCGCGGGTGGCGGCGTGATCCTCGCGGCCTGGTACATGCTCCGGCTCCACCAGGGGCTCATGCACGATCCCCCCAAGCCGCGAACCGAAGGAGTCCACGATCTGCACTTCGGTGAGGGACTCCTGCTCGTACCGCTGGTCGCGCTGATGATCTTCATCGGCCTGTACCCGAAGCCAATCACCGATATCTCGACCGGCTCGGTCAGCACGACCGTGAATATGATCCAGCCCGGCGCGTCGAATCCGGGAACGCAGTGATGCTGATTGCGGCGTCTCCGGTGCCATTGACGTTCCCGGGCGGGCGTGACCTTGTCGGGATCCTCCCCGAGCTCGTCCTCGGCGGCGCCTTCCTGATCCTCATGCTCCTTGACCTGGTGATCCCGGCGTCGAAGCGAACGTGGATCGCGGGTTTCGCGCTCCTCGGTATCGCGGCGACGTTCGGCGTCGTGATCTGGGCATGGTTCGATGCGAACCCCGGGCGCCTCGTGTACTCCGGGTCGTTCGCCTACGACCGCTTTGCGCTCTTCATCGACGCAATCCTGCTGGTGAGCGCCGGGCTCGTGGTCATGATCAGTCCGAACTACCTCAACCGGCGTGGCATGCACTACGGCGAGTACTACGCCCTGATCCTCGCGGCCACACTCGGGATGATGCTCCTCGCCGGGGCGACGAGCCTCATGGTCATCTTCCTGGCAATTGAGTTGCTTTCGCTCGCGCTCTACATCCTCAGCGGCTTCTCGCGGCATGAGGAGCGCTCCCAGGAGGCGGCGCTGAAGTATCTGCTGCTGGGCGGTTTCGCCTCGGGATTCCTGCTCTTCGGTATGGCCCTGATCTACGGGGAAACAGGGCATACGCAGCTGGCGCAGATCGCTGCCGCAATCCAGAGTCAGACGACCCTCGCCGTCGACCCGCTGCTGCTGGCAGGCGTGCTCCTGCTGTTCATCGGATTCGCATTCAAGGTGTCGGCCGCCCCGTTCCACTCCTGGACACCCGACGTGTACCAGGGCGCGCCCACGTCGGTCACGACCTTCATGAGCGTCACGACCAAAGTTGCAGCATTTGCTGCGCTCGTTCGCGTGTTCACGTATACGTTCGACGGCGGGGGCACGCACTTCTACCAGCACTGGGAGCCGGTGGTCGCTCTCGTGGCGATCACGTCGATGGTCGTCGGCAATATCGCCGCTCTGACGCAGACGAGCGTCAAGCGAATGCTCGCCTACTCCGGCATCGCTCAGGCCGGGTACATCCTCATCGGCGTCGCGGTCGGCCCCGTGCTGCTCCCGTCGGGGCAGACCAGTTCCTTCGGGACGATTGCGGTGCTGTACTACCTCGCCGCCTACGCCGTGACCAACATCGGCGCCTTCGCAGTGATCACGATCATGGCGGGGCGCGGCGAGGATCTCGACAGCTACGACGGGTTGCGTGGCCTTGCCCATCGCCGCCCCTTCGTCGCCGCGAGCATGGCCCTGTTCCTGTTCTCACTCGGTGGCTTCCCGCCGACGGCGGGTTTCTTCGGGAAGTTCCTCGTCTTCACCGCCGCCATCAACGCCGGTCAGGTACCGCTTGCGCTCTGGGGCATTGCGACCAGTGCAGTCTCGGCGTTCTATTACCTGCGAGTGGGCTTGCTCATGTACCAGCGTCCCGAGCCGGGAGCCGAGGAATACCGTTGGTCACGTACCGGGTTCTCGGGCACCGCCGTCCTGGTGGCGACGACAGCCGGGACGCTCATCCTCGGAGTCATGATTCTTCTCGTCTACACGGCGGCAAGCGCATCCCTCAAGGGGTTGATCGTGTGAACGACGAGCTGCTGCAGCGATTTGTCGAGGTTGTGAGCCCCGAGGGCGTCGACGGTGACGTCGTGAGTCCTGCTGACGTCGCCTCGCTCGTGCGCGTCGCCAGCCTGTGCAATCAGCACGGCGTTCCGATCACGGTGACCAGTGGCGCACCGGCAACGCCGGGCGGCACCCCCGAGCGCGGCGGGATCATTCTCAGCGTGAGCAAGCTGGCCGGCATCGAGGTCGCGGCGGCGGGCCTCACCGTTCGCGCCGAAGCAGGCGCGACCGTCGCGCGCGTCCGATCCTCAGTGGCCAAGGCGAAGCTGGTGGTCGTCGGCCTCGGCGCCGAGACGGGCTCCGCTCATGTCGGCACGCTCGTGGCCCGGGGCGAGATCCCGCGGCGCTCCCTCGCCGGCGTCGAGGCGATCCTCTCGAACGGCGATGCCGTCAAGGCGGGCGGCGCCGCACTCAAGGATGTCGTCGGCTACGACCTGATCGCGGCTCTGCTCGGAAGTGCCGGTCATCTCGCGGTGATCGCTGCGGTCACCTTCCGGCTCGAGCCCGCCGCGGCGCGAACCGCCACGTCGAGGCCACCGGGGACACGAACCTGGCAGCCCGGGCTGGCCGGCGCTTTCGATCCAAAAGGCTTACTGCGCCCGGGCGCGTTGCGGTGAGCAGCAGGTTCAGGGAGAGGGCTGGGCGGTACTGGCACGAGTACACGCGCATGCGCACGGCGATCTTTCTCCTTCTCGGCATCCTTGTCATCGTCCTCATCGGCTCGTTCGTCCCGCAGCAGAACACGTCGGATCCGGGGAAGGTCGAGGCCTTTCTGACGTCGTGGCCGAACCTGAACCTTCTCTTCGCCGACCTCCAGCTACCGCTCACCCAGGTGTTCGTCTCGCCGGTTTTCTACGCCTTGCTCGGGCTCCTCTACGTCTCACTCGGGTGGTGCGTGATCCGGCGCGGCAAGGCACTGATCATGCGCACCGCGCGAGGGTACAAACGCACCCCGCAGTACTGGGGCGAGTGGGGGTCGTGGCTGTTCCACAGCTCGTTCTTCCTGCTGCTCATCGCCGTGATCTGGGGAAAGGCGACGGGCTACCAGGGTCTCGTCACGGTCACCGAGGGGCAGAGTTTCACGAACACGCCCTCCGGCTACGACACGTTGCAGCAGGGATTGCTGTTCCACGGCAACTACGCGCCCTTCACCTTGCGGCTGAACAGTTTCGAGGCGACGTACGCCTCCAACGGCGAGGCGAGCAATTACGTGAGCAACGTGACGGTCCTCGACCGCGGGAAGGAGGTCGAGACCAAGAACATTCTGGTCAACGATTTCCTCAGCATCGACAACGTCAACGTGTATCAGCAGGACTACGGATGGGCGCCGACCATCATCGTCAAGAACCCGGAGGGGCAGACGGTGTACGACGGATCCATCCAGTTCTTCGACGACTCGGACAACATCGGCAACAAGGCGCTGGCGGACGGGGTGCTCAAGGTTCCGGACTTCGACTACACCATCAGCGGCGCCAAGCAGGCGGTGCAGATCGGCGCCAAGATGACGTTCTACCCGGACGCCACGGTGATTCCCTCGGTCGGCAGTGACGGATCAATCGACCCCACGGCCACCACGTACGGACCAGGCGGTGTCGCGCTGCGGAACCCGATCATCGAAATGCAGCTGTACGTCGGCAATCTCGGGCTCAACAGTGGTGCCGCCCAGAACGTGAATCAGCTCAACACGTCCGGGATGCAGCCCTACTACTCGGACGCAGCGGTCATCCCGATCCTGATGGGGAAGACGATGACACTCCCCATCGATGTCAAGAACGGCAAGCCCGTCGATTTCACGATCTCCTTCCCATCGGTGACGCAGTACTCGCTCTTCCAGGTCAACGACGACCAGGGCGTCCTGCTTGTCTACACGGCGTTCATCCTGATTATGACCGGGCTGCTCACCAAGTTGTATCTGCGGCCCATCCTCGAACGTCGCCAGCGCATGCGCCGCCAGCCGGTTGCGCTCGATCGGCGGTGGTCGTCGGACTCGAGTGGTGAGCCTCAGGCGCCCGAGCGAGAACCGGCCTCGGTCTGATCGGGTTCCGGCGCCAGTTCAGCGATCTTCGCGGGCGAGAGGTAGGTCAGCGTGCGGAGGGCTGTGCCGTCGTAGTCGAGTTCCAGGAGCCCGCCCTTCGCGCACTGCAGCCGGTGCAACGCGTAGCTGGGCCGGCCCTCGGAATTGACCCAGAATCCCTGGATGGGGTCGCCGTGGCTCACGCAGATGCCGCCGTCGCCGGGATGCTCGGCGAGCAACCGCATCAGCGGCCGGCGGACGCGGGCGGCCAGTCCAGCGACGGTTTCGTCGTTACCGAGGAGGCCCGGCCACACCATGTGGATCAGCCAGAGCGGGCGCCGCCACGGGACGTGCTTCGGCGGAATGCCCTGCAGATACAGCCCGAAACGCGTCTCGATCAGGTCGTCGGTGTAGGTGATCGGCACGGCATCGAGGTACGACGCGATGATCTCCGACGTCTGGCGGGCGCGCTCGAGTGGGCTGGAGTAGATCTGGCGAACATGGGTGCGCGCAAAGTACCGGCCGAGTGCGTGCGCCTGTGTGACCCCTTTCTCGCTCAGGGGAAAATTCGGGAGGTGGCCGTAGAGGACGCCGTCAGGGTTGCGGACGTCGCAGTGGCGAACCAGATGGAGGCGGGTCGAGACCGGGGCTTCGCTCACTCAGGGCGATGCTACGGGATGGCGCCTCACCGAGGTATGCGGCGGGCTCTCAGGCACGATGGGGAGGAGTCCGGATACCTTCTGCACAATATGCGCACGTGGCGCGTCGTGTGCACGCTCGCAACGAGGACCAGGACGAGATGACCAATGTCCGCGATCCGGCGCGCACGAGGCGCAACCTGCACATCATCCTGCCGGTCGCGCTCTATGTGCTGCTGCGCCTGCCGTCGCTGATCGAACCGCAGTGGTACCAGGATGAGGCGGGATACGCGTCGACGGCGTGGCTCATGCATCTCGGCTACGGCCTGTATGTCGACGCGTGGAACAACAAGCCGCCGGTCCTGTTCGGCATCTATGGACTGAGTGCGTTGCTCTTCGGAGCGAGCGAGGCCGGCCTGCATGTGCTGTCGATCCTGAGCGGACTCGCAGCCGTCGTCGCCGCGGTATTGGGCATGTCGCGCATCTTCTCCGTACGCGCGGCGTTGTGGGCTGGTCTGGCGATCGCCGTGACCATCGGGTCCCCGATGCTGGATGGCAATCTGGCACTGCCCGAGAGCCTCCTCATCGGCCCCGTGACGGTTGCCATGGTGTGGTTCCTCTGCTCGGGCACCGGCGCACCGGCTCGCACGCCGCGGGCGTTCCCGCTGCTTGCGATCGGCGTGCTCTTCGCGTGTGGATTCCTGATCCAGCAGACAGCACTCGCCGATTTCGCCTCGGTCATGCTCTGGTGCCTCGTGCGCCGCAACTGGCGCACGATGCTCATGGTGGGTGGAGCCTTCGCCATCACCGTCGGGGTTGTCGTCGTTCCGTTCGTGGTGACCGCTGGTGCGCACAACGTGTGGTTTGCTCTGGTGACCTCGTATGTCGATTACGTCGACGGCGCGCTCAATGACCGGCTCCACGCGTATCTCTTCCGTCTCGGCCTTGTGCTGTTCATGCTCTTCGTGGCATGGCTCTTTCGCAAGGCGGTGGACGATCGTCTCGAGCTCGTGCGTCTCTGGGCCACCGCGCTGCTGTTCACGGCGATTGCGGCGGGATACTCCTATGAGCACTTCCTGCTGCCGGTGATGATTCCCGTGGTGATGCTTCTGGCCGGGCTGGTGTCGCGGTATCACGAGCACATTGCGCACAGCATCCGCCGGCCACGCGCGCTGGTTGCCGCCGCGTTGGTTGCGGCCATCGCCTCGACGGGCTGGTCGCTGTTCGCCGCGGGATATCGATCGACGGTGTGGAGTCTCGGGTATTACGTCAACGCCGCGGCGTACGTGTCCGGGTCCATCTCGGTGCTGCAGTACGACACGTACTTCGGTGCCCTGAACTATGGCGAGCACGAGGCAGAGCAATGGATCAGCAGTCACAACCTTGTCGGCGCGACCGCGATGCTCTGGACCAACCTCGCCTGGCCGCTCGTCGACGACCAACTCGTGCCGCCCACACGCAGCGGTCCGCTCTATGTCACCCTCGCGCTCGAGAACGGCACCGCGGGCATCCTGTCGAGGATGACGGCAGCGCCGCCGGAATTGATCCTGGTGACGCCGAGCCACATCGAGAACCTGGCTGACGTGCGGGAGTTCATCCGCAGTCACGACTACACGGAGGTGTTCGACGCGTACGGTGTCGACCTGTATCTGCGCTCAAACGGCTGAGCCGGCATGACATGCTGGCGTGCCGCCGTGGGAATCACCCGAGTCAGGCGTGATCGCTCGACGTAGATCGTGTCAGGGCCGACGCGGTACACGGCGACGTAGTACTCAGCGACCACGGGCAGGATGCTGGGGCGCTGCGCGACGCTGATCTGGTTGAGGATGATCACCTCGGGTCGGTGGTGCGCGACGAACGGTCCGATGTCGGTGCGGTTGCCCAGCAGCACATCGTCGTTGAAGAGTCCGACGGTGGGCAGAACGGTGTTGAGCGGGGCCAGCAGGTACAGCCATTCGTCGGCGGTGTTCCAGACGATCGCCGTCGCGTGCGCGTAGTGGTGCGCGATCAACCACCGGCTGACGTCCTGATCGAAGACGATGTTGTTCGAGAAGCTGTCCTGCCACCGGATTCGTTCACCGGTGTTCACGATGCTCTGGTAACCGTCGCTGTAGTACGTCGAGAGACTCCGCCCGTTGATCCAGAAGGACCCGGCGTAGGAACCTTCGGCGGCGGCCAGGAGGATGCCGACGGCCAGCACCGCAGACCCTGCCCACAGCTGCGGGCGTGCCCGAGGCAGGAGAACGTTCCAGCGATCCCAGGGAGTTGCGACCAGGGCCGCACACACCCATGGGATCGAAGGCAGGAGGAGGTGCGGATAAGGGAAGTGAGCGGCTCCGGCAACGATGAGATCGATCCCGGCCAGCACCCACAGCATCCAGAAGGTCCTTCGGGTGCGGCGAGCGATGAGCACCGCTCCGACCATGACGGCGATGACCCCCACGCCGATGCCCCCAAAGTGGAGGACACTCGCGGACGGGCTCTGGGGAAGGGCGTTGTGCGCATAGATTCCGTAGAAGCCGACGATCGCGAACCAGGTTGGCCCGAGCCCTGACGCGATGATCGTCGGGACGAGCCAGAGGAGCGTCACCACGATGCCGGTGCCGAGGAACCGCAGGAGGTCCATCCACCTCGCGGGCCGGGCGATGAGCAGGATCACGCAGATGGCGGCGACATCCGCGATCACCGTCTGCTGCATGCCAAGCGCGATCGATGCAAGGAAGCCGGCCGCGTACGGCGCCCATCGGTGCCGCGTCGCCCACCACGGCGAAGCGATGCTGACCAGCATGAGCATGCCTGCCCAGGTCATTGGGCCGATCAGCGCGCCCTCCGGCAGGAACAGCTCGGAGTCGAAGATCGGGGGCCCGATGATCAACGCGGCGACGACGCAGGCGGCGGCCGCGCGCCGGCGCGACCCCGTCAGCTTGGCGACTCCCCAGCCCACCGCGATCACCGCCGCGATCGCGCTGATGAACGGCACCAGATGGATCGCGGCTTCAGAGTACCCGAGAACGTGGGTCACGATGCCGTAAATCCAGTACTGAACTGGCGGCTTGTTGTCCCACGCGCCCGGCGATGTGTAGAGATCGCCACCCCCGAAGACGGTGCGTCCGACGTAGGCGTACGTGCTCTCGTCGGAATACCAATGCGGTTCCAGGAAGGCCGGGATACGGAAGGCCACGATCAACGCCACGCCCGCCGCCAACCCTGTCCAGGGTGGCGATGTGGCCGCGTTCTCCTGCACCGTGCCGGGGGAGTCTGTCATAGGCGAAAGTCTGCCTTCCTGAGTGCTGCGTCAACCGAACTTTCACACAGGGATGGCGCCCCTGGGATGGCGCCCCTGGGATGGCGCCCCTGGGATGGCGCCCCCGGTAGGAGTCGAACCCACGACCGTCGAGTTAGAAGCTCGCTGCTCTATCCGCTGAGCTACGGGGGCGCGCGGCGAGTGTACCTGCGGCGATTCATCCGGACCGCCGACCACCGAGCCATATAATCGCCAAGCCTCCTCTGCGGAGTCCCATGGTGGCCATAGCTCAGTTGGTTAGAGTGCCAGGTTGTGGCCCTGGAGGTCGCGGGTTCGACCCCCGCTGGCCACCCCAATCCCCGCTCCAGTCGCCGGAGATCACACCATCCGAGTCGGAAGACCACGTCGAGCGCAATCGCTCCGCGTGGAACAGGTCGGCTTCGACCGGATCCGGCCGGACCGGACGCTAGACTCTCGCTCCATGAATGACGATCGCTGGGACGCCGTTGACGCGTACACCACCGGCCTGCTCCAGGGTGCCGATCCGGTCCTCGAGGGGGCCGTCAAGGACAGCGCCGCTCTGCCGAACATCGCGGTCTCCGCGGCGCAGGGGCAGTTCCTCCACCTCATCGCACGCGCGATCAACGCGCGTCGCATCCTCGAGATCGGAACGCTCGGTGGCTACAGCGCCATCTGGCTCGGACGAGCGCTCCCCGAAGGCGGAAGACTGATCAGCCTCGAGCTTGACCCGCACCACGCGGAGGTGGCCCGAGCAAACATCGCACGCGCCGGGCTCGACGCCAAGGTCGAGGTGCGGGTCGGCGCCGCGCTCGACAGCCTCGCGACGCTCAAAGCCGAGCACGGCGAGCCCTTCGATCTCGTGTTCATCGACGCTGACAAGCGCAACACGCCGGCATACTTCAGCGCTGCCATCGATCTGTCCCATGTCGGCAGCCTCGTGGTGGTCGACAACGTGGTGCGCCAGGGCAAGCTGATCGACACCGAGAGCGATGACCCCGACGCTGAAGGCATGCGCCACCTCATCGAGCAGATGGGCGCCGAGCGCCGGATCACCCCGGCGGCGATCCAGACCGTCGGCGTCAAAGGCTGGGACGGCTTCGCCTTCGCGCTGGTGGTCGCCGACTAGCTAGACGGAGACCAGAGCTCCCGGCGCACTCAATGCCGCGGCGGTGCGCCGTGCGGCATCCCTGGCGATGTCGAGTGGCACCTCGCCGCCGTTGAGGAGTGCGTCCGCGTGGGGCAGCCATGTGGCGTCATCGGCGAATTCGCCGAGCGCCGGCTCGCCGCCCAGACGGCAGAGATAGCGCGCCGCAATCCAGCCGAGGCGTCCGCTGCCGGTATCGGCGGCGAACTCGTTTGCCTCCTCCGCAAGGCGGGCACCGATCGCCAGCACGGCCATCCGCCGCGCCAGCCGCCGAAGCGGCAGCTGCCGCGCATCCGGATCGTCGAGCTCGTGCAGCACCCGGAGCTGGAGCTCCACACGCTGCAGCGCGTCGACAAGCACACCACCGAGCGGCGCGGCAACGCCACCGGTCGAGACGCTCTCAGCGCGCCGTTCGGTGTCGGCGAGGAAGCCGGGAAGTGCACCGTGCTCGATGGCGCGCTGGACGTCGAGCGCGATGACGTTGCCCGATCCCTCCCAGATCGCGTGCACGGACACATCGCGCAACAGGCGTCCCTCCGGCCAGTCCTCGATGAACCCGTTGCCGCCGCGCACCTCCATGCCCTCTGCGGCGCAGATCCGCGCGCGCTCGGTACCGTGCATCTTGAAGAGTGGGGTCAGCAGTCGCAGCGCGGCTGAGGCTTCGCTTTCCCCGGCGTCCGCGCGGTCGGAGAGGTCGGCCACTCCCATCGCGGCGGTGAGCCCCGCGATCGAGTCGACCACCAGCTCGGCGAGGGTGTCGCGCATCAGCGGATGCAGGTCGAGACGACGGCCGAACGTCGATCGGCCGCGAGTGTGGGTCACTGCCTCGAATGCGTTGCGTCGCATGGCTCCGGCGGTCGCGGTGGCGATACCGATTCGGGTGGCGTTGACCATGTCCATCATCTGTGGGAGACCGCGATCGATCGAACCCACCTGCCATGCGAACGCGTCCCGGAGCCCCACCTCGGCCGACGCCATCGCACGGGTGCCGAACTTCTCCTTGAGGCGATGAATGATGAACGTGTTGCGCGTTCCGTCCTCGAGGAAGCGGGGCATGAGGAAGAGGCCCAGACCGCGCGGGCCTGGCGCCGCCCCCGCGGGTCGTGCGAGCACCAGGATCAGGTCGCTGTGCGCGCAGCTCGCGAACCATTTCTCACCGGAGAGGCGCCAGGTGCCGTCGCCGGCCGGTGTGGCGACAGTCTCATTGGCGCCGACGTCGGACCCTCCGGCCTTCTCAGTGAGAAACATCGCCACCGTGAGGTGGTTGCCGGCGTCGTCGATGATGCCCGGGACGAAGCGCGCTGCGAGGGCTCGGTCGTTTCGCTCCAGGCACCGGGCTGCGGCGTCCATCATCCCGATCGGACACCCCGTGACGGCCTGGTCGGACTCGAGGATCAGATACAGCAGTGCGGTGACCAGGCTTCGCGGCGCGCGCTCGGCGAGCCCCCGCCAGCCCGGTGCATACGCAGCTCGCACGGCGCCAAATCCGAGGACCGTCGACTCGAGTTGTTTGTACGCCGGATGGAACTCGATCTCGTCGATTCGGGCACCACGAGCGTCGTATGGCCGAAGCACCGGAGGGTGCCGGTCGGCGCTCGGGGCGAGTGGCTCGATCACGCGTGGCACCACCGTCCCGAGCTCGCTCAGCACGCTGTCAGCGACCGGCCATGCGGTCTCACCGACGGTCCGCCGCGTCAGCCAGCGCAGATGCTCGTCGGGCAGGTACCAGTTCGCGTCATCGGCGGCCGGGATGTATCGCACCCCGGGATCAGACGGCAGCATCGACGCCACGATAGCGCGCTGCCGCCGCGCTCACCACAGACCGCGCGCTTCCAGGACCCGTTTGAGGACCCGGGGGCGGTCGGTCATGACGCCGTCCACCCCGAGGTCGAGGAGCAGCTCCATCTCGGCCTCGTCATCGACGGTCCAGACGTGGACCGGAAGGCCGGCACGGTGTGCCGCATCGATGAACCGCCGGTCGATGCGAAGCATCCCCCAGCGTTGGGGGACCTGCAGGCAGTCGGCGTGCATGCGCGGCATCCGGCCGGTCCGCGAGGCGGCATACGCCATCGCGGTCGCGACCTGTCCCATCGACGAGCAGATCCGTCCGCGTGCGAGTGCCCGGATGCGGGCCACACGGCGATCGGAGAACGACCCGATGCAGACTCGACCGAAGGCGTTGAGGCGGCTCACCAGCTCGACCAGCGGCGCCACCGTGTCGTCAGCTTTGGCGTCGATGTTGAGGAAGACGTCATCCCAGCGCGTGAGCAGTTCTTCGAGCGTGGGAACGACGACGCCCGTGCCGCGAAACGGGTACGTGCCACCACCGTCCGGGCTGAAGGCGTACCCGGCGTCCGCACTCCTGACGTCGGCAAGCGAGAGCTCCGCGATCCGGCCGGCGCGGTCGGTGAGGCGTTCGAGGCTGCTGTCGTGAAAGGCGAGGAGGACGCCGTCGCGGGTCAGGTGGACGTCCGTCTCCAGGTAGCGGTACCCCATCGCGACGGCGGCCTCGAACGCGGGCAGGGTGTTCTCGGGTGCCTCGCCGCCGCCCCCACGATGGGCGAAGGCGATCGCGGTCGATCGCTCGAGAAATGAACGCTGCACCATGGACGCGGTCAGAGTAGCGGGACGGGTCGCTAGCGCACCCAGGTGCCCGCGCCGGAGAGGGCGCTGAAGAGCGGGCGTTGCACCCGTCCGTCGGCAACGCACACAGCTCCGACGCCCCGAAGGCGCGCTTCGGCGCTGGCGCGCAACTTGACTCGTGCCCGGCCGCCGATGGCGGGAATGAGGTCCTCCGCCTCGCGGGTCGAGAGCCGGCCGATCAGGCTTGTCTCGTCCGCCGGGTCGCGGAGGAGCCCGGGGGTGTCGGCGAAGATCACGAGCAGCGTCGCCCCGAGCGCCACGGCGATCTCGGCTGCGAGGCGGTCACCGTCAACGTTGATCGCCGTCCCATCCTCGGCGGCGATCGGTGGGCACATCACCGGAGTCACGCCGGCGTCGATCAAGCGCTGGAGCAGCACCCCATCGACCGAGTCGATGCTCCCCACGTGGTTGTCATGGAGCACCTTGGTCCTGCCGTCCTCACGAACGCGGAGGTCCGGCCGGCGCGTCCCCCGGACAACGCCGCCGTCAAGACCGCACAGCCCGAAGGCATTGACGCCGAGCTGGCGGAGCCGTTCCACGATTCGCTTGTTCGCCCGGCCGGCGTACGCCATGAGAAAGTGGTCCATCGTGGTCGCGTCCGTGAAGCGGCTGACATCACCGCGCTCGGATTCGACCTTCCGCGGCGGGCTGCCGAGGCGCGTGGAGAGATCGTCCAGGTCGCGGCTCGCACCGTGGACGACGACCGTGCGCTCGGTCGTGGTCGCGAGGTCCTCGAGGAGCGGGTCGAGGTGGCGAACGCTGCCACCGATCTTCACGACGATCATCAGATGGGGTACAGCCCGCCGAACTCGAGGCCGAGTGTTTCCGGGAATCCGTGGCGGAGGTTGCACGCCTGGACGGCCTGGCCGGCAGACCCCTTGACGAGGTTGTCGAGTGCCGCGGTCACGACCACTCGCCTCGAGTGTGGGTCGCGCTCGAAACCGACGTCGCAGTAATTGGTCCCGGTCAGCAGCTTCGGAGACGGGGAGCGGTGCAAGCCGGAACGCGACTTGACGATGCGCACGAAGGGTTCGGCGCCATACCGCGAGCGGTAGAGCTGCCAGAGGTCGCGGTCATCGTGATCGTCGCTGAGAAAGGCGTGGGCGGTGATCAGCACGCCTCGCACAGCCTCGACTGCCGTCGCCGAGAAGGCCACGCGGCTCGCGCTGACGAGATGGAGCTCCTGGATGATCTCAGCGGTGTGGCGGTGGCCGGTCGGGGCGTACGAGCGGATCTCGCCGCTGCGGTGCGCGTGATGGGTCGCATCGCCCGACTCCGCCCCGCCCGCGGACGAACCGACCTTCGCCTCGATCACCACCGGAATCGCCGGGTCGAGCAACCCGGCGCAGGCGAGCGGGGCAAGCCCCAGGATCGATGCCGTTGCGAGGCAACCGCCAGACGCGATGAGCGACGCGGATGCGATCTCCGCTCGGTGCATCTCCGCGAGGCCGTACACCGCGCTGCCGAGCAGCTGCGGCGCCGGATGGGTCCAGCCATACCAGCGCGGATAGTCCCGCGCATCACGGAGACGGAAGTCGGCGCCGAGGTCGATCACGACCGGCGCCGACGCACGAAGCTGGTCGATCTCGCCGCTCGACTCTCCATGGCGCATCGAGACGAACACGACGTCGGTATCGCCAAGTGCGTCACGTGACGTGAAGCGGAGCTCCGTCCGGCCGCGGAGCGGCGGATGGACGGAAGCCACCGGCTTGCCCACGAGGCGCTCCGATGTGACGTGCACCACGTCGATCTCCGGATGTCCTGCGAGCAGACGCAGCACCTCGCCACCGGCATACCCGGCGCCGCCGACGACAGCCGCTCGGATCATCCCGCGCCCAGAGCGAGTTCGAGCACTGACACCGAACGCTCCAGCTCGGCAATTGAGATGTGCTCGCGCGGGGTGTGGTCGAGGTGCGAATCGCCAGGTCCATAGGCGAGCGCCTGGCAGCCCCAGGCCGGCACGAGGATGTTGAGGTCGGACGTCCCGGTCTTGAGCTTGAAGCGCGGTGCTCCGCCTGCGGCGCGGATTGCCTGGAGGAAGCCCCGCGCCAGCGGACTGCTCCGGTCGGTGCGGACGCCTGGCTCGCGGCCGAGCACGGTCACGTCCGCGGCGGGCACCGAGGATCCCGCGGCCTCGAGCAGCGCTTCGACGTCGCAGCCGGGCGGAGTGCGCAGGCCGATATCGACACTCGCTCGATCCACAAGTCCGTCACTGCTCGAAGAGAACCCGAGCACCCGGACATCGACCCGATCGAAAGCGCCGGCATCGCCGCTCGATTCCGCGGCGCGGTCCTGGAGGGTTCGAACCACCACGACGCATCGGTCCGGCGCGCTCACCTCACGGCCTGCGCCGTGCGCGTGCGGCTGATCGACCCCCACGCGGAGCCGCAGGCTCCCCTTGTACCCGATGGTCACGGCGTCCCAGCCGCTCGGCTCGAGGATCACGAGCGCTGACGGCGGCGCCATCGATTCGGCGAGGAAACGCGCGCCGCGTGAGGACGTCTCCTCCTCGACGGCACCGACGATCACGAATCGCCGCCCCGCGTGACGCGGCTGCCGGCTCACCGCTGCGATCGCTGCGGCGAGGGGTCCCTTGGCGTCCACAGCACCTCGCCCGTGCAGCACCTCCCCGTCGCGGCGGACGTCGATCGCGCCGGGGACGGTGTCGATGTGACCGACGAGCGCGATCGTCTCCGGACCGTCGCCCCACCCGGCGACCACGTTTCCCACCGCGTCGACGTCGACGTCGAATCCCGCGTGGAGGAGCCGCGAGACCAGCAGGGACGCGAGCGCTGCCTCCCGGCCACTCAGACTCGGCACGGACAGCATCTCGGTGAGCAACGCCGCCACCTCGACCCCGCGGTTCGCCTCGACGCCGGCTCGGAGCGCCACGTCAGGCTCCAACCGCGACCGGCGCGCCGCGTGCGATCCGGCGGACATGGTCGGCGACGTGCCCGGGGATGTCGACGCCGGTGACATCGATCGAATTCTTGAACTCCATGGTCGCATTGACCTCACTGACAAGAAGTCGATCGCGATCCTCGAGCAGGTCAATGGCGAGCACACCGCCGCCGACGGCGGCGGCCGCGCGCAGCGAGAGATCTCGCAGGGTCGCGTCGACCGGGCAGTTACGCGTCCGGGCGCCGCGCGCTGTGTTGGTGACCCAGTGCTCGGACTCGCGATAAATCGCGCAGATGACCTCGTCGCCGACAACGAAGGCACGAATGTCGCGTCCCGGCTTGTCGATGTGCTGCTGCAGGTAGAAGACCGAGTGCTCGGGGCCGCCGAGCACGGCCTTGTGCTCGAACAACGCCTCGGCGGCGTCGCGGTCGTTGATCTTCGCGAGCAGCCGTCCCCACGAGCCGGTCACCGGCTTGAGCACCACGGGGTAGCCCAGCTCCTCGGCCGCCCCAAGTGCCGCCTCGGACGTGAATGCGACCGCTGTCGCCGGCGTCGGAACGCCGCTTGCCTCGAGTGCGACGGAGGTGGCCAGCTTGCTGGCGCACGTCGCCGCAACCGCGTGCCGGTTGATCGTCGGCACGCCCCACTGCTCGAGCACACTCGTGATCGCGAGCCCGCGCGTCTGCGAGATGCTGCGCTCGAGCACGGCGTCCCAACGACGAATCGGTTGGGCGAGCGTGAAGGTCAGCGCGCGATCGTCGACCAGCTCAACCTCGATGCCGCGATGCACGAGCGCATCGCGGAGCAACTTCTCCTCGACACGGACCCGGGAGCAGAGGATGCCGACTCGCATCGGATCACTCACCCCAGTCGACTTCTTCAGGCGGCGCAAGGACGAACCGCGGAGGATCAAGCCCGATGACCTCGAGCTCCGCGTTGCAGTCGGGACACGTCACGACCTCACCGCGTTCGACCCCGGCGTCCAGTGGCACGGCTGCGTCGCACTCAGGACACACGTCGCTCCTCCAGAGCGGACCAACCGCCGCCGCGCCGGATCAGCTCGACCAGCGAGCCCGCTTCGATGATGCGCAGCGCCACGCCCGACGGCGGCTCGCCGTGGAGCGTGGTCGTCCTCGTCGCGATCGTCCCGGTCAGCGCGTCAACGGTGACCTCGTCGCCGTCGCGCAGCACGCGATGTGCGTCGGCGCATCGGATCACCGGCAATCCGATGTTCACCGCGTTGCGATAGAAGATGCGGGCGAAGCTCGCGGCGATGACCGCAGCGACTCCGTTGCGCTTGATCGAGAGCGGTGCGTGCTCGCGGGAGCTGCCGCAACCGAAGTTCCGACCCGCCACGATGACGTCACCGGGCTGGACGGTCTCGACGAAATCCGGTCGTGCCTCGATCAGGCAGGCGCGGCGCAGCGCGTCCGGATCGGTCGTGACGTTGTACCGGCCCGGCATGATCGCATCGGTGCTGACGCCATCGCCGAGGAGGAAGACGCGGCCGCTCATGCCACGGGCTCCAGGGTGGCGGGGTCCGTGATCGCGCCGGCGAACGCTGACGCGGCGGCGACCGCGGGCGACGCAAGAAAGATCTGGGCGTCCGGGCTCCCCATGCGCCCCGGATAGTTGCGATTGCTCGTCGACAGCACACGCTCGCCCGGGCCGACGACCCCGTGCTGCCGTCCAAGACAGGGCCCACATCCAGGGTTGAGCACCAGCGCGCCCGCTCGGGCGAAGATCTCGATGTAGCCGGCGCTGAGCGCATCCAGGTACACCCCACGAGATGCCGGAACCACGATTGTCCGCGTGCGCGGATGGACAGTACGTCCGGAGAGGATGGAGGCGGCGATGGCGAGATCGCTGAGCCGGCCGTTGGTGCAGCTGCCGATGAACACCTCGTCGAGCGGCGTCCCCGACACGTCGTCGATATCGTGGACGTTGTCGATGCTCGGATGGACCGCCACCTGCGGTCGCAGGCGCGCGGCGTCGACGACGAGCGTCCGCGCGTAGTCGGGGCGGACCGGGGGCAGCTCGACCGGTTCGCCGCCGGCGTGTGCGAACGTCACCGAGTCGGGTTCGACGATGCCGGTCTTGGCGCCGAAGTCGGTGCTCAGATTGCACAACGTCAGGCGCTCGTCCACGCTCATCGCCGCCACGGCCTCGCCGCCCCATTCCACGGCGCAGTAGTCGGCGCCGTCGGCGCCCATCTGCGCGATGACATGGAGCGCAAGATCCTTGGCGTACACACCCGGTGGCAGTGCGCCGCGCACGTCGATGCGTATGGTCTCCGGGATCCGGAACCACGTCTTGCCGGTGGCGAACACGACGCCGATATCGGTGGACCCGAGGCCGGTCGCGAAGCAGCCGAGCGCGCCGTAGGTCGTGCTGTGCGAGTCCGCGCCGACGACAATGCCGCCCGGCCGCGCGAGCCGCCGGTCGACCATCACCTGGTGACAGATGCCCTCGGCGAAGAGGTTCGTGATGGTGTGCTCGACGCAGAACTCGCGGATCACGCGGTGCAACTCCGCGGCCGCGACTGTGTTGGCCGGCATCACGTGGTCGAAGCTGAAGACGATTCGCCGGGCGTCCCAGAGCGGGAGCCCGAGGGTTCTGAAGGCTTCGATGGCGAGCGGTCCGGTGACGTCATGCGCCATCGCGACATCCACCTCGGCGATCACGGTGTCTCCCGCGTGGACCGGTCGTCCCAGGCGGCGGCTGAACAGTTCCTCGGTGATGGTTCCCATCTGCTCTCCTACGCCTGTTCCCAATTGACGATCAATGCATCGAGGGTCTCGAGATCCAGCGGACCGTCATCACCGCGGCGCTTCACCTCGGCGGTGAGGCGACGCAGACCGGCGTCGTCGAGGCTCACCCCGAGGGCGCCGGCGCGGTCGCCGATTGCGTGGCGGCCGGCAAGCCGGTGCCCTGCGAGGATGCTGCGCTCGCGCCCGAACTGCGCGGGATCGAGGATCTCGTAAGCGCCGGGATCCAGAAGCACCGCCTTGGTGTGCATGCCGGCCTTGTGGTGAAAGGCAGTCGGCGCCGTCACCGCTGCGTTGAAGGGGACCGCGATCCCGAGCATCTCCGCGAGCATCGCGTCGAGCTCTGGCAGCATCGCCAGCCGGTAGTGCTCGACCAGCTCCGGCTGGAGGGTCACGAGGCGCGCCATCATCGCGGAGAGCGGCACGATGCCATTGCGCTCGCCGATGCCGAGAATGGTCGTGTCCACGTGGGTCGCGCCCGCCTCGAGCGCCGCGAGCGCATTCGCCACGGCGCATCCGGTGTCGTCGTGCGCGTGGAACTCGATGTCGCACCCGACATTCCGCCGCACCAGCGACACGAGGTCGTGCACCTGAGGAGGCGTCGCGACTCCGACCGTGTCGGCGAGGCCGACTCGATCCACGCCGGCTCGATCGATCGCGCGATAGATCCGGACCAGGTCGTCCGGATCGCTGCGGAAGGAGTCCTCGGTGCTGAAACGCGCTTCCAGCCCAGCACCGCGGATCGCTCCGACCACCTCCGTGCCGCGTTCGATGATGGCGTCGATGCTCATGCCGTGCGACACCGGCCGGAGCCGCGACGATGTGGCGATGAGCACATCGACACCGTCAACGCCCGTGTCGATCGCCACTCGCGCGTCGTCGAGATTGCAGCGAACGTGGGTGAGGAGGCGAAAACTTCGCGAGGTCTGTGCCACCTGGCGAAGGTCGGCCTCCGATTGCGGCGAAGCCACCGGCGAGGTGAGCTCCATGTACTCGACGCCGAATCGGTCGAGCGCGGCCGCGATCGCGAGCTTCTGCTCGATCGTGAAATGGGCGAGCGCGAACTGCTCGCCCTCGCGGAGCGTGCTGTCGATGATGCGAAACGAGGTGATGCTCATGTCTTCCATATGTGGTGGTGGACAAAAGAAAAGAGCCCCTTCGAGGAAGGGGCTCTTCGCGGAATCTGATCCGGTGCTAGCTGGCGGCCGTCATCTCATCCGTGCGCAAAGGAACCCACTCCTCGGGAGCGAGACGGCTTTTTTGGCGAGGCGCACGGAGGTCTGCATGACCGGTGCAGCGTAACAGCGCTCGATCATTCGCGTCAACAACCTATCCTTTCGCCAGCCATGCAGCACGCGACGGCGCCGACCTGATCACTCGATGTCAAAGTTCCTGCGCGCGTCACTCGGCGCGGATTTCGGGTACACGCCGGGCGAGCAGCCGGCGGATTCCGGCGGCTGGCTGAAGCTCAACAGCAACGAGTCGCCGCTGCCTCCGTCGCCCGCGGTGGCCGCCGCCGTCGCCGGTGCAGCCGCGGACCTGGCGCGCTATCCGAGCCCCGTGGCCGAGCCGCTCCGCGGCGTGCTCGCTCTGCTCCACGGTGTCGAACCGGAGCAGGTGTTCGTGGCCAACGGCGCCGACCAGGTGCTGGACTGCTGCTTTCGGGCATACGCGTCACCGGGCGACGCGGTGGTGCGGACCGAGCCCGGCTACTCACTGCTCCCGGTGCTCGCCAGGCTCTTCTCGGTACGCGACGAGGCGGTCGCGCTCGAGCAGGACGGCTCGCTGCCAGCGGGATTCGCCCTTCGCCAGGCCGTGTTGCGTGTCGTCGTCAACCCGAATTCGCCGACGGGGCACTGGACCCCACCGGGGACTCTCGAGACTCAGATGCGCGATGCGACGGGAATCGTGGTGATCGACGAGGCCTACTGCGACTTCGCCCCGGCCTCGTGTCTCCCACTCCTCGCCGCGCACCCGAACTGGCTCGTCGTCCGGACGCTCTCGAAATCCCATGCGCTCGCCGGCCTTCGCGTCGGCTATGCACTGGGTGATGCCACGCTCATCGCTGATCTCAATGCGGTGCGTGACTCGTATCCCGTCGATCGGTGCGCGATAGCGGGAGCGATAGCAGCGCTCGAGGACGACGTCCATCATCGATTGATCGTTGCCACGGTGATTCGCGAGCGCGCGCGCATGAGCGAACGACTTCGTGCGCTGGGTTGGACGGTTGCTCCCTCGCACGCGAATTTCGTGTTCACCTCGCCGCCGCCGGGGATGAGCGCCGCCGCCGTCGCAGCACGGCTTCGCGAATCACGAATCCTCGTCCGTCATTTCATGCTTCCGGGTCTCGACGACGCCCTGAGGATCACGGTCGGCGATGCCCCGGCGACAGACCGCCTGCTCGCGGTGATCTCCGGCCTCAACGGGCGAGCCGTGGGTGGCACGTAGAATCCCCATATGACAGGCCTCGACGCGCTGCCGCCCGGGGCATCCGTTCGCGGGCGCGCCGACGGGTTCACCGACTATCTCGTCGGCCCTGCCGCGCGCCGCCGGATGCTGACCGATCGCTTCATCGAGGCCTTCGAGGCGTGGGGCTATGGCTTCATGGTCACGCCGCTGATCGAGCCGCTGGACACCATCGCTGCAGGTGTCGGCGGCGCCCGGCAGTCGGGTCTCTTCCGCTTCATGGACTCCGACGGCGCGCTCCTGGCGCTCGTCGGCGAGCGCACGGTGAGTGTCGCGCGCGTGGTCGCCACACAACTCCACGAGGGCCCGTTTCCGCTCCGCCTCTGCTATGCGGGCTCGGTGCTGCGCAACCAGACACTCAACGCGGGACGGCGTCGAGAGAGCCTCCAGGCCGGGTGCGAGCTCGTCGGGGCGAGCGGTCTCGCCGCCGATGCCGAGTGCATCGCGCTGGCCGCCGCAGCCCTGGAACGAGGTGGTGTCGAGCACATTCAGGTCGATGTCGGCCACGCCGATTTCATCCCCGGGCTGCTGGAGTCCGCCGGCCTTGACGCGCCTGCGCGTGAGGAGGTGCTTGCGGCGCTCGCGCGGCGCGACCTCGTCGCGGTCGAGTCCGCGCTGGAAGGCACTGACGCCGCAGATGCGGAGCGCCGTCTGCTGCTGGCGTTTCCAACACTTCGCGGTGGGCGCGAGATTCTCGACACGGCTGCGGGCGGACTCCGTGGTGAGCGAGCACATCGCGCCCTGCAGGAGCTTGCGCAGCTCTGGGACCTGCTCGACGCGCACGCGATCACCGACCGAGTCCACCTCGACCTCGGCGCGGTGCGCGACTGGGATTACTACACGGGTCCGACATTCGAGGTGTTCAGCGTTGACTCCGGTTTTGCGCTCGGCTCCGGCGGTCGTTACGACACCCTCCTGTCTCGCTTCGGGGTGGCATGTCCTGCAACGGGCTTCGTGCTCCACGTCGATCGCTGCCATGACAGCATCGTCCGACGCGCCGGCACGCTCGATGCTCCAGTTGCAGTGCAGGTGAGCTGGCATGCGGATGCGCATGCTCGTGCGCTCGAGCTGGCGCGTGGGCTCCGCGGTCGTGGTGTTGCGTGTGCATGTGACCTGGTTGCGGGCGGTGACGGGGATGTCCTGGTGAGCGTGACCGGTGCGCGCTGGGCGTCTCGCGGACACCACGAGCACGGCACCATCGAAGCCGCTGTGGCGGCACTCGCCGAGCGCGTGGCATGAGCGGTTTGCGGATCGCGCTGCCCGGAGGCACGCTCTTCGAGAGCGCCTGCAACCTGCTCCAGGCCGCGGGGGTTGCTCGTCTCGACCCGGTGTGGTTCGATCGCGAGCTGAGCATTCGCGAAGGCGACGACGTGTACGTGAAGGTGCGCCCGACGGATGTCCCCACGTACGTGGAGATGGGCGGGTGTGAGTGCGGCATCGTCGGCAAGGACGTCCTTTGGGAAAGCAACCGTGAGTGCTACGAACTCGCCGATCTCGGCTTCGGTCAGTGCCGCCTCGTGCTGGCGGCACCGCGCGACTCTGCGCTTGCTCACGGGGTGTGGCCACAGGCACTGCGAGTCGCCACGAAATATCCGGTCTCGGCACAGCGCTTCTTCGCCGCGCGCTCACTCAACGTGGTGCTCATTCGCCTCCACGGATCCGTCGAGCTCGCGCCGCTCACCGGTCTCGCGGACTGTGTGCTCGACATCTCAGCGACCGGTCGGACTCTGCTGGCGAACAATCTCGTCGAGATTGCCGAGGCCGGACGCTCGAGCGCTCGCCTGATCGCCAACCACGCCGCGCTCAAGACGCGCAACGAAGCCGTCGGCGCCATCGCGGTCGCGCTCCGACGCGCAGCTTCGGAGCGCCTCACCGCGGGCGCGGCGTGACCATCGCACTCGCCCGACTCGATCCCGCGGCGTTTCGAGCGGTGATCCTCGAGCGCGAGCGCGACGGCTTCTCCGCCTCCGACGTCGACCCTGCCACGGCCGAGCGCCTCGAGCGGCTCTTCCACCGCGAGATCGATGTGCGCGATGCGGTGCGCGAGATCATCGGCGACGTCAGGCTCCGCGGCGACGCAGCGCTCCGCGAGTGGACCTACCGGATCGATGGCGTCGATGTCGACACCGTGCACGTCGCGCCGGCGGACATGGCCGCGGCATGGGACGGGCTTGCCGACGGGGTCCGCGATGCGTTGCGCGCCGCCGCGCAACGGCTTCGTGCATTTCACATGGCGCAGGTGGACGTGCTCGACCGAGGCATCGCAGGCGCATGGCTCCATCCGGTGCCGCTCGGGCGTGTCGGATGCTACGTGCCCGGCGGACGCGCGGCATATCCGAGCACAGTGCTGATGTCGGTCATTCCAGCGCAGGTGGCCGGCGTCGAGCACATCGTGGTGACGAGCCCGCCCGCGCCGTCCGGGGGTGTGCATCCGCTGGTTGCTGCGGCGGCACATCTGCTCGGTGTCAGCGAGCTCGTCACCGCCGGTGGGGCACAGGCAATCGCGGCACTGGCATTCGGAACGGAGAGCATCCGGCGCGTCGACAAGATCGTCGGTCCGGGCAACGCCTTCGTGACGCTGGCAAAGCACGAGGTGTTCGGCGCCGTCGGGATCGACCAACTCGCAGGCCCGAGTGAGATCGTCGTCATCGCGACCCTCGGTGCCGATCCGGAGATGGTTGCCGCGGACCTCGTGTCGCAGCTCGAGCATGACCCCCTGGCGTGGGCGGTCTGCCTCACCGATGACCGGGCGCTCGCGGAGTCCGTCGCAACACGCTTCTCGGAAGTCGCAAACGATGCCGCGCGTCGCGAGATCATCGGCATGGCCGCGGGGAAGCATGCCGCTGTGGTGCACTGCTCCACGCACGAGGAGATGCTCATGCTCGCAGCGGCGTTCGCACCCGAGCATCTGTCGCTGCAGGGAGCCGCGGCCGAGTCGCTGCTCGGCTCGGTGCGCAACGCCGGCGCCGTATTCGTCGGCTCGATGTCGCCGGTGAGCATTGGGGACTACGTCGCCGGGCCGAACCACACATTGCCAACCCAGGGTGCGGCCCGATATCGAGGGCCGCTCGCGGTGATGGACTTCGTTCGGTGGCCGAGCGTCGTGCACCTTTCCGATGCGGACTTCGACGCACTGGCGCCGGTGGCGATCAGGCTCGCGGAAGCCGAGGGGCTGGCAGCGCACGAGCAGGCGATTCGCGCCCGGATGAGGGTCAGGCAGCAGTGACCACCGGGAGCCGCGCATGACTCAGGACGCCCGTACCGCGACGACCCGTCGCGACACGCGCGAGACACAGATCGGCGCGCGCGTGGTCATCGACGGCACCGGCGTTGCGCAGATCACGCTCCCGCTCCCGTTCTTCAAGCACATGATCGAGGCATTCATCAAGTACAGCGGCATGGACGTGACGCTGGACGGCGCCGGTGACATCGAGGTCGATGCGCACCACCTCGTCGAGGACGTCGGGCTCGTGCTCGGCGCGGCGGTGAGTGAGGCGCTCGGCGACCGCAACGGCATCCGGCGATTCGGGGAGGCGCACGCGCCACTGGATGAATCGCTGGTGCGGTGCGTCGTCGACTACGGGCGCCGCCCCCACGTCGTCTATTCGATGGAGCCGCTGCACGGGCGTATCAATGATTTCGACGTCGAAGTCATCGCAGAGTTCGTCAAGGGCTATGCGCAGGCAGCGGGCGCGACGATCCACATCGACTGCATCCGCGGTGACAATCTGCATCACATCGCCGAGGCGGCGTTCAAAGCGCTCGGTCTTGCCAGCCGCGACGCGTTCCGCGTCATCGGTGGCGGGATTCCCTCGACGAAAGGGACGTTGTGATCGCAAGAGTCGGCATCTGCGACTACGGCGTGGGCAACCTTCGCAGCGTCGAGCGCGCGCTGCGCGTTGCCGGCGCGGAGCCCGTGATCAGCGGCGACCCCGACGTGATCGTCGGGTGCGACGGCGTGGTGCTCCCCGGAGTTGGAGCATTCGGCATCGCCGCGGGGGCACTGCAGGAAACCGGACTTGGCGGCGCGGTGCGTGAGGTGGCGCGGCGCTCGCGCCCGGTGCTCGGCGTGTGCCTCGGGCACCAGCTGCTCTTCGAGTGGAGCGATGAGGGGCACGGCGGCGAGGGCCTCGCGCTCCTTCCTGGACGCGTGGTGCGACTCTCGACCGAGCGTGGTTTCAAGGTGCCGCACATGGGCTGGAACACCATCAACACGGTCCGCCCCTCGGCGCTGCTCGAAGGCATCGCGTCTGGCTCGTACATGTACTTCGTGCACTCCTACGCGGCGGTCCCCGCCACCGAGGACACGATCGCGACGGCGGAATACGGCGAGACGCTCGCGGCCGCTGTCGAGCGTGGCACGGTGATGGGCACCCAGTTCCATCCCGAGAAGAGCGGGGCGGCCGGGCTGCGCGTCTACGCGAACTTCGTTGCGCTCTGCGCAGCGCAGGTGCCGGCGCCGGCGCGTCACACGGGGTAGATCGTGGACGTGATCCCAGCCGTGGACGTCCAGGGCGGGAGGTGCGTGCGGCTCCGCAAGGGCGAGCATGCCCGGGCGACGCTCTACGAGCATGATCCGGTTCGCGCAGCGCAGCGGTTCATCGACGCCGGGGCAACTCGATTGCACGTCGTGAACCTCGATGCGGCCCGGGGGGCTCCCGTGGCGGACAGCGATGACGCCGTGGTGAACATGGTGGCCGCGTGCGTCGCAGCAGGCTGTGCGGTGCAGGTGGGTGGCGGCATCCGTGACGCCGCCACCGCGACGCGGTGGGTCGATGCCGGAGCGTCACTCGTGATTCTCGGCAGCGTCGCGGCGCGGGATCCCGAGCTGGCCGTCGCGATCTGCGCTGCCGTCAACGGACGTGTTCTGCTCGGACTCGATGTTCGTGAAGGTGTCGCACGCGTGCAGGGCTGGACCGAGGACGGGTTGGCGGCGACTGAGCTGCTCCGCCTCTGGCGACACTGGCCGGCCGCCGGTCTCGTGTACACCGATACGGCGCGTGACGGGCTGCTCACCGGCCCTGATCTGGCCGGGCTGCGGACGTGTCAGGAGCTGTACGCAGGCCCCGTGATCGCCTCAGGAGGCATCGGCAGCATCGACGACATCACGGCATGCGCCGCCGCCGGGGCGGCCGGTGCGATCGTGGGCAAAGCGCTCTACGAGGGTCGCGTCGACCTCTCGGATGCGCTCCGTGCCGTCAGGAACGCGGCCTGATGACCCTTGCCAAGCGTGTGATCCCGTGCCTCGACGTGATCGCGGGACGTGTGGTCAAAGGGGTGGCCTTCGTCGACCTGCGCGATGCCGGCGACCCGGCGGAGCTTGCGGCCCGATACGACCTGGATCAGGCCGATGAGCTCGTCTTTCTCGACATCACGGCGTCGAGTGACGGGCGCGCGATCCTCCTCGACGCCGTCCGGCGAACCGCGGATCGCGTGTTCATCCCACTCACAGTCGGCGGCGGCATACGGAGCATCGCCGACATCGACGTGCTGCTTCGGGCCGGTGCCGACAAGGTCTCGATCAATACGGCGGCGCTCGAGGACGTCACGCTCGTCGAACATGCTGCAAACCGATTCGGCTGCCAGTGTGTCGTGGTTGCCATCGACGCGCGGAGGACCGAGGGCGGTCACGAGGTGTACTCGCACGGTGGCCGCCGTCCCACCGGACGCTCTGCGGTGGACTGGGCACGCGAAGCCGCCGCACGCGGCGCCGGCGAGATCCTGCTCACATCGATGGACCAGGACGGGACGAAGGAAGGCTACGACCTGGCTCTCACGGCATCGGTTGTCGCGGCGGTGGACGTGCCGGTCATCGCGAGCGGCGGTGCCGGCAATCCCGAGCACCTGCGCAGCGTTCTGACCGAGACCGGTGCGGCCGCCGCCCTCGCCGCATCCATCTTCCACTTCGACGCGCATCCGGTCCCCGAGACCAAACGGTACCTCCGCGATCACGGAGTGGACGTGCGCATATGAGCGACGTGCCACAACCCCGGTTCGGCGACGACGGGCTGATCACAGCTGTTGTGCAGGACGAGACGACATCCGAGGTGTTGATGGTCGCGCACATGAACCGCCAGGCCTGGGATGCGACGCTTCGAACGCGTCGCGCGACGTTCTTCAGTCGATCGCGACAGCGCCTGTGGGAGAAGGGAGAGACGAGCGGGAACACGATGCACGTGCGTGCAGTTCGCATTGATTGCGACGGTGACGCAGTGCTGCTCAGCGTTCATGCAGACGGTCCGGCGTGTCATACGGGGGAGCGCACGTGCTTCTTCACGGCCGTCGAAGTCGTTTCGTGAATACGAAAGTTGACTGGGGGAGTGGGGATTCCGTAGGATGTGCACCGAGATGAATGGCGCGGATCTTCCCACGCTCACCCGGCGTTTCTGGCTCGACTGGGGCCGGTTCCGCTCGGGCATCGCATTCTGTAGCAGCTAGTACGTCGCGCTGAGGCGCCGCTGGTGCCTCGCTGACATCGCGGCCCGCGTGCCGCTCCGAGACAGTACGAGCCCCTCCACGCGTGAATGACGCGCGTGACCACAGGTCACCAAACAATCACAAATGCGCAGCACACCGAGCCGATTCCGACAGCACGCCCACGGGGAGTCCGTCTGAGCATGTGCGAAACGTGCGGCTGCACCGCGGAACTCGAGCAGATGTCAGGCGCCGAGCAGGTCAAGGCGCGGAGCCGTCGCCTCCGCGGCACGCTCTCCGATGAACTGCTCGAGGACACGCCGGTCTTCAGCGAGGACGCCGGCGTGATCCTCAAGTTCCACGGCGTGTATCAGCAGGACGACCGCGACCTGCGCAAGGAAGCGCGAAAGCTTGGCGGCGACAAGCACCACATGATGATGATCCGCACGCGGATACCTGGTGGCATCGTCAGTCCGGACGCGTACCTCGCGCACGATCGCATCGCCGGTGAATGGGGCAACGCAACCCTGCGCATCACAACCCGGCAGGATCTGCAATTGCACGGGGTGCTCAAAGGCGACCTGAAGCGCGCGATCCGCGCCATCAATGACGCATTGCTCACCACGCTCGGCGGCTGCGGCGACCAGGAACGCAACATCATGTGCTGCCCCGCGCCCTGGAACGACCGTCTCCACACCGAGATCCACCGGACGCTGGCGGCACTCGTGACCGGGCTCACCCCGACCACGCGCGCCTACAGCGAGATCTGGCTCGACGGCGATCTTGCGGCATCGAATCAACCCGATCCACCGGACACGCTGTACGGAGAGCGGTACCTGCCGCGGAAGTTCAAGACCGCGATCGCCCTTGCGGGCGACAACTGCGTCGACGTCTACGCGAACGACCTCGGGTTGGTCGCCCACGCGACCGACGCGGGCGCCCTGGCCGGGTTCGATCTGCTCGTCGGCGGCGGCATGGGCCGGACCGCGAACAAGCCGAACACATGGCCGGCAGTCGCGCAACCGCTCGGGTACGTGCGCCCGGAGAACGTTGTCGCCGCGGCGCGAGCAGTCGTTGCAGTCCAACGGGATTACGGCGATCGGACCGATCGCCGGCATGCACGCTTGAAGTACCTGATCCGCGATCGCGGCATCGACTGGTTTCGCGCCGAAGTGCAGTCACGGCTGGCACTCCCGCTCGAGCCGTCGCGCAGCCTGCAGTGGGAGACCGCCGGGGATCACCTCGGGTGGTACGAGCAGGGAGACGGCCTGTCCTGCTACGGGCTCTTTGTGGAGAACGGCCGCATTCACGACACCGAGGGCGGTGGATTGCGGTCCGCTGTGCGCGAGATCGTGGAGACGCTGCACCTGGAACTCAGGCTCACGCCCCAGCAGAACATCATGTTCACCAACCTCACCGCCGCCAGCCGCAGCGCGTTCACGAGAATCCTCGACCGGTGGGGGGTTGCGCGGTCGGAGTCGCTGCCGAACGCAGTCCGGCACTCGATGGCGTGCCCGGCATACCCGACGTGCGGGCTCGCGGTCGCGGAGTCGGAGCGCGCGATGCCCAGCCTGATTCGCGAGATCGCGCTGGTGCAGCGCGATGCGGGTGTCGAGGAGCAGCGCATCAGCTACCGCATGACCGGTTGCCCGAACGGCTGCACCCGGCCCTACCTCGGTGACGTCGGCTTCGTCGGGACGACGCTCGGAAAGTACGACGTCTTCCTCGGTGGTGACTTCGAGGGCACCCGTCTCAGCGAGCGCTACATGCACAACGTGAAGCTCGAGGAGATTCCGCGCGTCCTGCGCGGTCCGCTCTTCGAGTACGCGAGCACCCGGCTCCCCGACGAGGGATTTGGCGACTGGTGCACGCGCAATGGAATCTCGGAACTCGCGCAACGTCATGCGCTCGTGGAGGTGACCGCGTGAACGCGACCGACCTGCAGAACGCGACCGCCGAGGACATTCTTGCCTGGACCTACCGGCGTTTCGGGCGCGTCGCCCTCGTGGCGAGCTTCCAGGCGGAGTCGCTGGTGCTCATCGATCTCGCATGCAGGATCGTTCCGGAACCGGAGGTGTTGACCCTGGACACCGGACGTCTGCATGAGGAGACCCACGACTACATCGAGTACGTCCGGACGCAGTTCCCGATTCGACTGCGCATCCTCGCGCCCGACGCGAACGAGCTCGAGGCAATGACCTCCGAGCACGGCGACATGCTCTTCCGGAGGTCGGTGCCGCTGCGCAACCAGTGCTGCGCGGTGCGCAAGGTGAACCCACTCACGCGCGCCCTTCGCGACTACGACGCCTGGATTACCGGGTTGCGCCGCGATCAGACCCCGACGCGTGCGGCGACCCCGGTCGTTGCCAGCGATCCCGGGCACGACGGCATGACCAAGGTCGTGCCGCTCGCGAGCTGGAGTCGAGACCAGGTATGGGATTACCTTCGCGCGCAGGGGATCCGCCAGCATCCGCTCTACGAGCGCGGATACATGTCGATCGGCTGTGCTCCGTGCACTCGGGCGACGCAACCCGGCGAGCAGGAGCGTGCCGGCAGGTGGTGGTGGGAAAGCGACACCCACAAGGAGTGCCTGCTCCATCCGCCCATCGAGCTCACCGGCGCGGCGAGGCAGGAGAGAGAGCCGGCACGGCGAGGCGCCGGGTGATTGCGCAGGCGGCCTACTACCCGGTATTCCTCGACCTCCGCGAGCGGCGCTGTGTCGTCCTCGGCGACACGCCGCTGGCCGACGAGAAGGCGCGAGCCCTTCGCGGCAGCGGAGCAATCGTCGTCCACATCCGCCGTCCCTTCCAGGCGGGCGACCTGGTGGGCGCGTACCTCGCAATCGACGCAAGTGACGATCCGGCTGCACAGCTCGAGGCGCGGACCGAGGCGGACCGCGAGCGTGTCCTCCTCAACGTGGCGGACGTCACCCATCAGTGCGACTGGATCGCTCCCGCGCTCGTGCAGCGCGGCCCTCTGCAGATCGCCATCTCGACGTCCGGTGAGAGCCCGTTTCTCGCCCGCGCGCTCCGCGAGCGCATCGAAAGGATCCTCGGCGAGGAGTGGGGACCGTTCACGCGGCTGATGGGACGGATGCGACGCAGGCTCCGCCGCGCCGGCGTCTCGGGTGAAGCCCAGCAACGCTCGTACCGGCGGCTGCTTCGGTCTCGAGCGGCCGTGATGCTCCGCGACGGCAACCAGGACGCGGCGGCGGCGCTGGCGCTGACGATCGAGCAGGGCGCTCGCGATACCGACGGCTCGCCGGCGATGGGGGAGGTGGTGCTCGCCGGTGCTGGACCGGGGGATCCCGACCTGCTCACGATGGGAGCTCGCGCGGTGCTCGCCGATGCCGACATCGTTTTTCACGATGCATTGATCGGTGCCGAGGTCCTGGGGCTCTGTGGTCCGCGAACGCGGCTTGTCGATGCCGGCAAGCGCGCCGGGGGCCGCTCGACCTCGCAGTCAGACATCAACGCGGCGATGATCGCCGCAGCTCGTGGCGGGGACCTGGTGGTCCGCCTCAAGGGCGGAGATCCGTTTCTCTTCGGCCGCGGCGGCGAGGAGGTCGAGGCGCTGCAACGCGCCGGAATCCCCGTGCGGGTGATCCCCGGTGTCAGCGCCGCGCTTGCGGCTCCTGCCGCTGCAGGAATCCCGGTGACCCACCGCGGCGTGGCGGCATCAGTCGCGTTTGTCACCGGTCATCGTGCGCAGCGCGAACCGATTGACCTCGGTGCCCTCGCGAGGAGCGTCGACACGCTGGTCGTGCTCATGCCCTCGGAGCTCGAGACCATCGCCGGGCGCCTCGCGGCTGTGCTCGGGGCCGACCGGCCCGCGGCGATCGTGTCGCAGGCGACGACTCCCAACCAGCGGGTGGTGCGGGCGCCGATCGGACGCATCGCCGCGGCGGCGCGTGTCGCGCGGGTCGAGGCGCCTTCGACCCTCATCGTCGGAGCGGTGGTCAACGTGCTGTCAGACATCGAGGGACTGTCGGCTGCAGAGCATCAGACACACATGGGAGCGCTCGCCTCGCCGATGTGATCGGCGGTCCGTGCAGGCCCGAGGTCGTGTGCGCGAGCCTCAACGGTACGATGGTCCTCGCTTGTCCACCCAGGTCACCAAGGTATCGCCCGCGTCGCTCGCCTCCGCGCCTCACAGCGGTCCCGGGCCGGTTGAGCGCATCCTCGATTCGCTTCCCTGGTGGGCGCTGCCGGCGACGGTGGTCACGGTCCTCGGCCTCTTCGGCCTCTATTCGATCTGGACGGCCTTCCTCTCCGGGGGGATCAATCAGAGCGGGCCGTATCTCTCGCCCTTCTATTCGCCAACGATCTGGAAGACCGGCCCGGTCAGCCCCGCACTCTGGGTGCTCGGCTCCCCGCTGCTCTTCCGCGCGACCTGCTACTACTACCGGAAGGCCTACTACCGCTCCTTCTTCTGGGATCCACCGTCGTGCGCCGTCGGCGAGTTGCGCCACCGCAAGTACCGCGGCGAGACGGCGTTCCCGCTCTTCCTCAACAACCTCCACAGATTCCTGTTCTACCTGGTCCTGATCGTCACCGCCTTCCTCTGGTACGACGTGTACCTGGCGTTCTGGGCACCCAACGGTCACCTGCAACTGGGGCTCGGGACCGGGATCATGCTCGTCAACGTGATCCTGCTCAGCGGGTACACGTTCGGTTGCCACTCGTGGCGGCATCTGGTCGGCGGGGGCCTCGACTGCTACTCGAAGTCCATGGTGGGCCAGGCACGCTACCGCGCGTGGCAATGGGCCACGGTGCTCAACCAGCGCCATCCGGTCTGGGCGTGGTGCAGCATGTTCAGCGTCGTCATCACCGACGTGTACATCCACCTGCTTCGCGCCGGGATCATCATCGACCCGCACATCGTCTTCTGAGATGGCAGCGCCTCCCGAGCCGTACGACATCATCGAATGTGACGTGCTCGTCGTCGGCGCCGGCGGCGCCGGCATGCGCGCCGCGATCGCCGCGGCCGACGCCGGTTGCAGCGTCACCGTGGTGACCAAGTCCCTGCTCGGCAAAGCCCACACGGTGATGGCCGAGGGCGGCATTGCCGCCGGTATCGGGAATGTCGACCCGGAGGACAGCTGGGAGGTGCACTTCGCCGACACGATGCTCGGCGGCCAGCTGCTCAACAACTGGCGCATGGTGGAGCTCTACGCGCACGAGGTGATCGACCGCGTCCTCGAGCTCGAGCGCTGGGGTGGCCTGTTCGATCGCACGGACGACGGCCGGATCATGCAGCGCGCGTTCGGCGCGCACTCATGGAAACGGCTCGCGCACGTCGGTGATCGCACCGGGCTCGAGCTGATCCGCACATGCCAGGACAAGATGGTCCACACGCCGGGAGTGGCCGTCTGCATGGAGTACACGCTCACCGCCCTGCTCAAATCGGGGGACCGGGTCTGCGGGGCGTTCGGCTACAACCGCAACACCGGCGCGTTCGTGGCCTTCAAGGCTGGTGCGGTGATTCTTGCGAGTGGGGGATGGGGCCGGATGTATCGCTACACCTCCAACTCATGGGAATGCTCCGGCGATGGAGCCGCCATGGCGTACGCAGCCGGCGCGGACCTGCTTGACATGGAGTTCGTGCAGTTCCATCCGACGGGGATGATCTGGCCGCCCGGGGCGCGTGGCATTCTCGTGACCGAGGCGGTGCGTGGTGAGGGCGGCTTCCTCTTCAACGCAGAGGGGTCGCGTTTCATGCTCGATTACGATCCGGTGAAGAAGGAACTCTCGTCGCGCGATGTCGTCGCGCGCTCGATCTACAAGGAGGTGCAGGCCGGTCGCGGCACGCCGCATGGCGGAGCGTACCTCGATGTTCGCCATCTCGGCGCCGACTACGTCAAGCGCAAATTGCCGTCGATGTACGAGCAGTTTCATGCGCTGGCATCCGTCGACATCACGAGCCAGCCCATGGAGGTGGGGCCAACGATCCACTACACCATGGGTGGTGTGCGCGTCGAGCCCGAGACCGCAGCCACCACGGTGCCCGGGCTCTACGCCGCCGGTGAGGTGGCGGGTGGACTGCACGGCGCCAACCGTCTCGGTGGCAACTCGCTTGGTGACATCCTCGTGTTCGGGCGGCGCGCCGGCGTGGCGGCAGCGGAGTTCGCCAGGACCACCGGCGCCTCGCGCGTCATCGACGATGCGCAGATCGCGACCGAGCAGGCCGACCTGCTCGAGCCACTCGGCGGTGACGCCAACGGCTCGACGCCGGGCGAGAATCCCTACAAGCTGCACGAGGATCTGCAGTTGGCGATGCAGGATGACGCGGGCATCGGCCGGAGCGAGGAGTCGCTCCAGCGAGCGCTTGGAGGGATCCAGGCCCTCCGCGAGCGCAGCACGCACATTCGCGTGTCCGGCGGGCGCGCGCTCAACCCCGGCTGGCACACGGTCCGGGACGTCACCAACATGCTGGTCATCTCCGAGGCGATCGTGCGCAGTGCGATCGAGCGGCGCGAGAGCCGGGGCTCACAGTGGCGCTTCGATCATCTCGACCAGGAGGTCGCATACGGCAAGGTCAACTTCGTCACCCGCCGTGGCGCGGACACGATGGACGTGGTGAGTGTGCCACTCGACCCGCTCCCCGAACGACTCCGACCGCTGCTCGAACGCAGCCGTTTCTACGATGCGGCCAAGCTGCCCAAGGGATATCTGACCGAGACCACCCCCTCCGAAGCAGCGAACGCTCCTGCCGTCACACCCAAGAGGAAGAAGCAGTAATGGCAGTTGTGGATCAGCCGGCTCCCGCGGTCGAGGCTCCCACCGAGAATGTGCTCACCGCCAGCGGGCTCACCGGCGAGACGCTGACTCTCAGGGTGCTCAAGGGCGTGCCGGGTGGCGAACAGGCGGAGGTTGCGTACCAGGTCCCGGTGGTCGCCGGCATGGTGATCCTCGATGCGGTGCACTACGTGCAGCACAACCTCGACACGGACCTCGCGTGCCGGTGGAACTGCAAGGCTGCGAAGTGCGGCTCGTGCAGTGCCGAAGTCAATGGTCATCCCGTGCTGATGTGCAAGACGCGCGTCGACGACCTCCCGGCAGGTCCGGTCACGGTGCACCCGCTGAAGTCCTTTCCATTGATCAAGGACCTCGTCACCGATGTCTCGCGCAACTACGAGGTGAACCGTGAGATTCCCCCGTTCACCGCGGCGCCGGACGACGGCACGCCGTGGCGGATCCCGCAACAGGACATCGATCGCCTCTACGAGTTCCGCAAGTGCATCGAGTGCTTCCTCTGCCAGGACGTCTGCCACATCCTCCGGAGTCACGACTACGCCGATCGTTTCTACGGCCCGCGATTCTTCGTTCGGGTCGCCTCGCTCGAAATGCATCCCAAGGATGTCCTCGATCGCCGCGAACAGACGCGAGAGCAGGGCGGTCTCGGCTACTGCAACATCACCAAGTGCTGCACCGAGGTGTGCCCTGAGCACATCCACATCACCGACAACGCGATCATCCCGCTCAAGGAGCGGGTGGCGGATGTGCACTGGGATCCGGTGCGCTTTGTCGGGCGCAAGCTTTTCGGTCGCAACGGAGATTGATCGGCGTCATCGTCATCACCGCGGTCTTCGTGGTGATGATCGCGGCCTTTGCCTGGTTCTACTTCTACTCGCGGACGCCGGCCTGGGGTCAGTCGGACACGCGCAAGGCCTTGCTCAACATGATGATCGTGGTCGGGCCAATCTTCGGGAACCACTACCGGCGGGAGCCGCCGGAGCTACCGAGCGTCTCGGCGCCGGGTCCCGACGACGCCGACGACAGGCCTGCCCGGATCAGTCCGTCCGAGCCGAACGAGTAGCATCGCCCGATGGGGAGGACGATCACCGCCTGCGTCTTCGACATGGACGGAGTCCTGATCGACACGGAACCGGTCTGGCGTGAGGTCGAGCACGACGTGTTCGCCCGTGTCGGTGTCGAACTCACGGATGCGCAGCTTCGCGAGACCTGGGGCATGCGCATTGAAGAGGTCGTCGACTATCGCTACCGAGTTCGGCCGTGGAACGGGATCCGGCCGCGTGCGGTCGAGCGCGAGATCATCCGCGAGATGGTCGAACACGTCCGGGCGGACGGCGTCCCGATGCCCGGTGCTGTGGAGGCGATCCACACCGCCCGAGATGCCGGCCTCCGAGTTGCCATCGCATCCTCCTCGAGCCGCGAGTTGATCGAGGCGGTGGTCGACCGGCTGGGGATCGGCGAGCTTGTCGACGCCGTCTGCAGCGCAGACGCCGAGGAGCGCGGCAAGCCGGATCCCGCCGTCTACATCAGCGCAGCGCGCGCTCTCGACGTGATGCCGTGGTCCTGCGTCGCCATCGAGGATTCACCGATCGGCGTCACCGCGGCGATCGCAGCGGGGATGCGCTGCATCGGACTTCGATCAGAGGGTGCGCTCGCGGGTGATATCGGTCACGCCAGCGTGGTCATCGACTCGTTGCTCGAGATCACCCCGGAGTTGTTGCTCAGCCGATCTTGATCCCGGTGGTCAATGGACCCAGGCTCGGGTCGATCTCCTCACGGCGGGCGTCCATCACCGCGACGACCTGGTGCACCGCCTCCGCGCTCCGATGGAGCGCCGCCTGCTCCTCGTCGGTGAGCGCGACATCGACCACCTCGATCAGGCCACCGTCACCGAGCCTGCACGGGACTCCGGTGAACAGCCCTGCGATGCCGTACTCACCCTCGAGGTGCACCGTGCACGGCAGGACCTGGCGGGTGTCGAGCACGATGGCATCGATCATCTGGGCCACTGCCGCGCTCGGCGCGTAGTAAGCACTCCCGGTCTTCAGCAGGTTCACGATCTCCGCGCCGCCGTCTCGAGCACGCTGCACGATCGTCTCGAGGCGCTCGGCGGAAATCAGGTCCGCGGCCGGTATGCCGGCGACGGTTGTGAGCCTCGTGAGCGGGACCATGGTGTCGCCATGACCGCCGAGGACGTATGCCTGAACATCGTGCACGGACGCGTCGAGCTCCTGTGCGATGAACGTGCGATACCGGGCGGTGTCAAGCACACCGGCCATCCCGAGCACACGCGTACGCGGGAATCGCGAGACGGCCATCGAGAGCTGGGTCATACCGTCGACCGGGTTGGCGACCACGATCAAAATGCAATCGGGGGAATGCTCGACCACCTGCCGCACAACGGCGGAGACAATCTTCGCGTTCGTCATCACCAGGTCGTCGCGCGACATCCCCGGCTTTCGCGGGATACCACTGGTGATCACGACGATCTGCGATCCCGCGGTCTCCTCGTACCCGTTGCTCCCGGTGACCTGCGAGTCGTACCCGACGATCGGGCCGGACTCGAGCATGTCAAGAGCCTTGCCCTGCGGGAGACCTTCGACGATATCGACGAGCACCACATCGGCGTAGTCGCGCTCCGCCACGCGCTGGGCCAGCGTCGCGCCCACGTTGCCCGCGCCGACGATGGTGATCTTTTGTCGCACGGCGGTGGATTCTACTCAGCCGCTTGGCTGGTCCGGGCTAGCACCCGCTCAAAGGCGGGTCCTGTCATCGCGGGGACCCGTCGCCGTCGCGCTTGTTGCGCGCCGGCGCTTCCCCCCGCGATGCCACCCGCCGCCCGTAGTGTGCCCCGCCGATCACGTGCTGCGTAGGATGCGCCGTGCTGTGCACCTTCGACATCTGGCCCTGCTGACGTGGGGGCTGACGCATGCCGATGGCAGGGACGGGGTTGCGACCGGGCGCGGGTGTGGCCGTGCTCGCAAGAGCGCGCTCCGGTGGGACGGGGTGGTTTGGTGAGTCCTGCGACGAGCGCGAAAGCGAAGGGCAAGGTGAAGGTGCGTCGGCGGCGGTTGCCGGTAGGGGCGCGAGAGCGGGCGCCGATCGTTGTGGAGCGTCTGGCTCTTGAGTACGGCGATGCCCATACGGAGCTGGAGTTCGGGAGTCCGTGGCAGCTGCTCGTCTCGGTGATCCTCAGCGCTCAGACGACGGATGTGAACGTCAACTCGGTGACGCCGGCACTGTTCACGCGGTATCCGACCGTTGCGGACCTGGCGGCGGCGGACGAGACCGCTGTCGAGACGATCATTCACAAGACGGGGTTCTTCCATTCCAAGGCGCGTGCGATTCGTGAGATGAGCCAGGATCTCGTCCTGCACCACAAGGGCGAGGTGCCGGCCCGAATGGAGGACCTGGTGCTGCTGCGAGGCGTCGGGCGCAAGACCGCCAACGTCGTGCTCGGCGTCGCATTCGGTGTGCCCGGATTCGCAGTGGACACGCACGTGACGCGGCTCAGCGGACGGCTCCGGCTCACGTCCGCGACCGACCCGGTGAAGATCGAGGAGGACGTGTGCAGCATTGTGCCTGCAAATGAATGGACGGGCCTGAGCCTGCGTCTCATCCTCCACGGCCGGAGGGTCTGTGTCGCGAAGAAGCCACGCTGCCACCAATGCGTCCTCGCCGACATCTGCCCCTCCGCGGAACTCGGGCTCGCGAAGCCCGGAAGCGCCTCGCGACATCGAGGGGCGAAGGCTCGCTAGACTCACGTGGGATGCTCAGGGGCCGGATTGTGAGTCAATCGATACGCGGGGAAGTCGCGACACCCCCGCAGCCGGGTACGATGTTGGCATCGCAGTGATCCAGACGAGGGCCCGGAGCCCGCAGCCGGCGCCCCTCACGACCGCTTTCCCGGCCATCGTCCGTCCAGTCGGCGCTCCTCGGGCGACGACGCCGGCGCCGGTGCCGGAACCATCGCACCATCACCTTCCCGCGTGGGTGAAGAGAGCCTACGCGCAGGCACGTCCAATTCTTGCCGACCTGCTTGGCAGCCTGGAGGGTGAGCCGCGCGAGGAATTGCAGCGAGCCGTCGATGACATCACCGCGCGCATCAACACCGGAAAGTTCAGCCAGGCCTTTCAGTATCCGCAGTTGATCGCGACCGGAATGGAGTTGTACCAGCAGCAGCGCGCATCGAGCGCGGAGCGCGCTCGTGCAGCCCACGCACTCGATCTGCTCCGCCGTCGCGGCAGCGACATGCTGCGCGACGCCGGACCGCAACTGCCTCCGGAGGTCACCTCGCGCCTCGGCCGCTCGCTGCGCTCGGCGACGTCGGCAGAGGAGATCACCGAGGTTGAGACGGAGGTGCGCCAGGCCGTCGAATCCGCGCGGTCCGTTCAGGATCGTAAGCGCGACCGCGAGATCACCAAGACACGTACCAAGATTCAGCGTGCCGCTCCACGAGCTCAGGCCCGGCCCGTTGAGACGACCGAGACCTGGCAGGACGTCCTTCGCCGGCTGCAGGAGCAGATGGCGCAAGAGGCGGGAGCGTGACCTCGGCCCCTCTAGCGGCCTCCCTGGATCCTGACAGTCTCGCCCCCGAGGCGAGTGACCCGGAGATCGGGTCGGTGATGCGCAACGAGGTCGTGTTCTGCCTGCCGAGCACCCCTGCCGACGCCATCGCCAAGTTGCTCGTCGACAACATTCTCAGTGAGATCGTCGTGCTCGTCGACCGCCGTCCGGTCGGTTTCGTCGCCAAAGAGGATGTCATCGACCATCTGATCGCCGGAGACATCGTTGTGTCCGGGAGCGACTTCGCCGTGCGCCCCCCGTCGACGAACGTGCAGGCGAGGAACATGCTTCGTCAGTCGCCGCTGCTCGTCGATGAGCACCAGCGCCTCAGCGAAGTGGTTGCACTGATGGCCCAGCACGAGCGCCGGCTCGCGGTGGTCACCCATGAGGATGAGACCGTTGTCGGGATGATCACCCCTCGTGAGCTCGCCGATTTCGCGATCCGTCAACGGAACGCTGTCCATGCCTGAGCTGGAGAGCATCGCCTCGCCGCTCGGGGCGGAGTGTGATCCTGAGGACACCCTCGCCGATGTGCTCGAGGTGCTTCGCCTCCAGGACCCCGTGCCGTTGCTCGTGGTCCGTGGCGAGGTGGTGCTCGGTACCATCGGCCTCGAGGCCGTTGTCGCGTCGTTCGATGTGCTCGACCAGACCAGTGTTCGCGACGTGATGCGTCCAGCGCCGGAGATCGACCTCGGTGAGCGCATCGAACGAGGCGCCGATCTCATGCGCCGGTCGGGAGCCGAGGCGGCGATCGTCACCGCGTCCGAAGGGATCTTCTCGCGAACGAGCGAACCGGCCGGCATGATCAGCGCCGCCCACGTCCTCGGGGCCATTGCCAAGAACGTGATCGACAAAGCGCCGATGAAGATCATGAGCGGGCATCGCGACCTGGGCTTCAACGTGCCGATCACACCGTGTCAGCGCAACTGTCCGATCCGCCAGGACATCGCGACGTACATCGACTACGTGAGCCAGGGGCGGTACGTGGACTCGTGGGCGGTCATCCACGAGACCAATCCGTTCCCCAGCATGCTCGGCAGGCTCTGCAACCATCCGTGCGAGACCGACTGCAAGCGCGGTTGGGATCCCGGCGAGGAGCCGGTGACCATCAAGTCGATCAAGCGCTTCTCCACCGACTTCGCCTTCCAGCAGGGGCTCTGGATCAACTACAAGATCGCGCCCGCCAAGGGCAAGCGCGTCGCCGTGATCGGCGCCGGACCTGCCGGGCTCACGTGTGCGCTCGACCTGCGCGTGCAGGGATACGACGTCGTGCTGTACGAGCGCGAGGCCAAGGTGGGCGGTCTGCTCAGCACGTCGATTCCGCCGTTCCGGTTCGATCATCGCCAGCTCCAGTGGGAGCTCGACATGATCATGTCGACCGGCATCGATGTTCGCCTCAACAGCAACATCGGCGGCGGTCCTGACGACATCAAGACGAAGGATCTGCTCGACGAGTACGACGCGGTCTTCTTCTCGATCGGGATGATGAAGGGCAGGATCCTGCCGATCCCGGGCAGCGATCTCCCGGAGGTCACCGACGCGATGAGCTTCCTGCGCACCGTGTCGTACGACAAGATCCCGGACAACTTCCCGATCGGTGGCAGCGTCGTCGTGGTTGGCGGTGGCGCGGTGGCGACTGACGCGTGCCAGTCGTCGATCAAGCTCGGCGCCAAGGACGTGTGGATGGTCGCCATCGAACCCGAGGATCGCCTTCCTGCGTTCGGCAACGAGCTCCACGAGGCCAAGGAGATCGGCCTGCACATCAAGTGCGGCGTCATCGTCAAGTCGATTCAGGGCGACGACAAAGGCAAGGTCAAGCAGGTCTCCTTCGCGCCGCTGAAGGATCTGGAGTTCGACCCGCTGAGCGGCAAGCTCATCTTCTCGTCCGTGAAGGAGCAGGAGAACGTGGCGCCGTGGGTCGTCGACGCCGACTACGTGATCTTCGCCTCCGGGCAGATCATGGAACGCCCAGACGAGCTCGTGCCCGTGACCCAGCGCGGTCTCCTGTCCGCGGATCGCGGTGGCCACACAGGCGTCCCGAAGCTCTTCTGCGGCGGTGACTGCGTGCAGGGACCGTCCTTCATCGTCGACGCCGCCGGCTGGGGGCATCGCACCGCGCGCTCGATTCGCGAGTTCCTCGGTGAGGACATGCAGGCCGCAGGCGATCGTATCTACCAGACGATCGTGGAGCGCACCGACGACCACCGCCAGTCCGAGGTGTTCGCGCGCGTCGAGCCGGGCATCCTCGAAGCCGCGAAACGGTATGACATGACCGAGGTCGAGCAGTCCTGGAGCGATCAGACCGCGATCGTTCAGGCGATTCGGTGCTTCCAGTGTGACTCCGTGCACCACTACGACCAGACCGTGTGCGTCCTCTGCGGCGCATGCGATGACGTGTGTCCTGAGAAAGCGATCGATGTCGTTGTCTTCGGCGAGGATCGCGAGCGCTCATCGGGCGGAGAGACGCTCGTCTGCACGACCTCGGGTGGCGAGCCCGGTGCCGGGGGCTACGAGGGCGAGATTTTCATCAACTACGACCGGTGCACCAACTGCAGGATCTGCGAGGACCACTGCCCGGTCAACTGCATCACGTTCGAGCGTGTGCGCTTCGTCGATGACACCATGCGCGTCGTCGAGCGTCCGGACCTGCGGGTCGAACTGCCGCTCGTTGCGGTGGGGTAGCGATCGAGTCCCACGAGCGCTTCATGCGTCGCGCGCTTCAGGTGGCACGTGCCGCCGCTTCGCGTGGTGAGGTGCCGGTCGGTGCGGTGGCAGTGCGCGATGGGACTGTCCTTGCGGCGGCCGGTAATGCGATGGAACGTCGCGGCGACGCCACGGCACACGCGGAATTGCTGGTGCTGCGCCGGGTCGCGAGGGTCGTCGGCGGCTGGCGTCTTGACGGTGTAACCGTCTACGCGACGTTGGAGCCCTGTCCGATGTGTGCGGGCGCCATGGTGCAGGCGCGGATCGCCTCGTGCGTCTACGGTGCCGGCGATCCCAAGAAAGGTGCCGATGGCAGCGTGTACGACGTGCTTCGCAATCCGCGCAACAACCACCGGATTGATGTTGTCAGCGGTGTCTGCGCCGCCGAGTCCGCGGCACTCCTGCAGGACTTCTTCCGCGCGCGCCGCTGAGCCTCAGGTGGTGGTGGCGGCCACCTTGGGCGCCATGAGGTCGACCTCGTGGAAGCGAATCACCTCGCTGGCCTGAGCGGAGTACCAGGAGTAGAGCTTCTCGCGAGCCCAGCGCTGCGTGTCGCGGTGCTCGGGGTTGTCGCGCCACGCTTTGACCGACTCATCATTCTCGAAATACTCGAGAGAGACCTCCTCACCGTCGGGGGTCTCGAAGCTCTCGATGGAGATGAAGCCCGGATGTTGCTGCACGAGCTCGTGGAGGCGCGCGCTGCGACGCGAATACTCCTCGAGATCACCGTCGGGTCGGTTGCGCGATCGAAAGACGACCAGGATCATGGCTCCATCTTCACACAGCGGCTGAGGCCAGGCGTCGCAGCGCGCCGCGAGCGGCGTAATAGCCGCACATGCCGTGGACGCCACCACCGGGTGGCGTCGAGGCCGAACAGATGAAGACATCCGGATTGGGTGTCGAGTACGGGTTCGCACGCGCAACCGGCCGTGTGAACAGCTGGCCGAGGTCGGTCACGCCTCCGGTGATGGCGCCGCCGATGTAGTTCGCGTTGTACCGCTCCAGATCGGTGGTGCGCATCGAGTGACGCGCCAGGATCCGGTCGCGAAACCCGGGCGCGAACCGCTCGATCTGGCGCTCGATGGCATCGCTGCGATCAAGCGTCGAGCCCGCCGGAACGTGGCAGTACGCCCAGCCGGTGTGCTTGCCAGCGGGAGCGCGGGATGCATCGAAGAGGCTGGGCTGGACGACGATCGTGAAGGGCCGGTCGGCGTGCTGGCCGCGCCACACGGCCGCCTCGGACTCCGCGATCTCGTCAAGGGTGCCGCCGGCATGGACGGTCGCAGAATCGAGGCAGGCGCGATCAGTCCAGGGGATGGGCCCGTCGAGCGCCCAGTCGATCTTGAAGATGCCGGGTCCGTATCGGTAGCGGCGAAGGCGGCGCACGTAGGTGCTCGGGAGCACCGGCGCAGCGATGGCCGCGACCTGATCGGGGCTGGTGTCGAAGAGGACGATGCGCGCCGGCGGAAGGTCGGCGAGGACGTGGACAGGGTGCCCCGTCTCGATCTCGCCACCGAGGGTCTGGAGGTATGCGGCGAGGGCTCGCGTGATCGACGCGGATCCGCCTTCCGCCACAGGCCAGGTCTGGACGTGACCGGTGATGAGAAAGAGCAGTCCCACCGCGGCGCTGACCGGCCGCGTGAGCGGCAGGATGGAGTGGGCCGCGCAACCGGCGAACAGAGCCCGTGCTCGCTCGCCCCGAAACCACGCGCGGCCGAGGATGCTCGCGGGCAGCAGCGCCGGTGCGCCGAAGCCGGCAAGCAGGAGCGGGTGCCGCGGGAGGTGCGCCGGGCCGAGGATCTCGGCGATGAGCGCATCCGGATGGCGGAGGAAGGGGCTGACAAGCCGCTTGTACGCCCTGGCGTCCTGTGCAAGGGACATCGCGGTCAGCTCGACGGACGTGCGCAGGAGCACCGCCGGCTCGCCATCGAGCGGGTGGGCAACCGAAGCGCTCGGCTGGATCCACGTCAGTCCATGTTCGGCGAGCGGGAGTCGTGACAGGAACGGCGAGAGGATGCCAAGCGGGTGAGCGGCAGAGCAGACGTCATGGTGAAAACCGGGAAGCGTCAGGTCCGCCGTGCGGGTCCCGCCACCGATCGAGTCCGCCGCCTCGAGGACAAGGACCGAGGCGCCGTTGCGCGCAAGCTCGACGGCGGCAGCGAGGCCGTTTGGGCCGCTCCCGATGACGACAGCGTCCAGGCGTGCCGGCAAGGCGGCCCGCTATGCAGCCGGAGTGGCAGCGACGACTTCGCCGCTTGCCAGCACCATCCCATCCTCACAGACAGCCTCGACGCGACCGCCCTGGAACTGCTGCTCGTACACCTGGGCGTATGCGCCGCCGCGACGGAGCAGCTCCGCGTGGGTGCCCTGCTCGAGGAGGCGGCCACGATCGATGACGAAGATGACGTCGGCCGCCAGGATCGTGGAGAGCCGGTGCGCGATCGCGATCGTGGTGCGCCCGGTGAGCAGTGGCTCGAGCGCCGCCTGGACCAGGCGCTCGCTCGTGGTGTCGAGGGCTGATGTCGCCTCGTCGAGGATGAGCACGCGGGGAGCTTTGAGCACGACCCTCGCGATGGCCAGGCGCTGCTTCTCTCCGCCGGACATCCGGTAGCCGCGTTCGCCGACGAGCGTGTCGTAGCCCTCGTCGAGCGCCACGATGCGATCGTGGATGAAGGCCGCTCTGGCTGCCGCCTCGAGCTCTTCCTGCGTGGCGTCGGGCTTGGCGTACGTGAGGTTGCGGCGCACCGAAGCGTGGAAGAGGTAGGTCTCCTGCGTGACCATGCTGATCGCCCCGGCGAGTGACGCGATCGTGTAGTCACGGACGTCGAGTCCGTCGAGGAGCACCGCGCCCTTGGTGACGTCGTACAGGCGCGGGATCAGGTACGAGATCGTTGTCTTACCGGCGCCGCTCGGCCCCACGATTGCGGCGAGCTGACCGGGCTTGACCTCGAAGCTCACATCCTCGAGCGCCCAGTCCCGGCGAATCTCGTTGGGCACGGGATCGCCTTCCTCGGGCGGGTGCCCGTTGGCCGTGGCGTTGGTTGCCACGGGACGTTGCATCGGCTCGGTCATCGGACCGAAGCTGCCCCTGTCGTAGCGGAAGAAGACGCTCTTGAGCTGGACATCGCCCTTGATGTCGTTTGCCGCAACCACGCGTGCATCCGGCGAGTCGACGATGTCGTGCGGCATCTTGAGGTAGTCAAAGATGCGCTCGAAGAGTGCAAGGCTCGCCTGGATCTCGATCGACACCGACAGCATGCTGCCGATGGGGAAGAAGAGGCGGCTCTGCAGCGTGGTGAATGCGACGATCGTGCCGTACTGGATCGGGGTGACGTCGCTGTGGCTGCCTGCGATGACGAACCCGGCGATGAGATACACGAGCGCGGGCGCACTGCTGAAGAAGGCGCCGATGACCGCGAACAGCGCCCGGCCGATCATCTCCTGGCGGATGGCAAGGTTGGCGAGCCGGTGATTCTCCTTGCGGAAGCGAACAACTTCCTCAGAGCCGCGGCCGAAGACCTTGGCGAGGAGCATGCCCGACACCGACAGCGTCTCCTCGGTGATAGCGCTGATCTCCGCCTTGGATTCCTGCGCCTGCATCGTGATCTGACGCCGGACCTTCCCGGCGCGATAGGTATAGAAGACGAAGAGCGGTGTGATCGCCAGTGAGAGCACGGTCAACTGCCAGGAGAGGAACAGCATCGCGATCAACGTGCTCAGCAGCGTCACGATGTTGGACAGGAGCGATGTCGCCGTGTCGGTGACGACGGACTGGATGCCGCCGACGTCGTTGGTCAGCCGGGACTGAATCTCGCCGGTCCGTGTCCCGGTGAAGAAACGAAGCGACATGCCCTGGAGATGCTCGTAGAGACGGTTGCGAAGCTCCTCCATGACGCGCTGCCCCACGCGGTTGGTGACGTACGTCTGGAGCACACCGATCGCTCCGGTGACGATCGTGATCGCGATCATGATCGCGACCAGGACTTCGAGGAGCGTCAGATTGACGGGCAGAACCACCGTGTGCCCGCTCACCACGTGGGTCGGGAAGAGTGCGATGTCGAAGACGACCGCGATGAGCACGGGGTTGACCACGCCCGCGCCCGCGGTGATGATCACGAGGAACGCGATCGTGGCGACACCGCCGCGGTGGCCCTTGAAAAGAGCCGCCGTCTGGCGAACGAGCTGCCCGTTCGGGACGCGCCCCGAAGGTTTGTCGCGTTTGCCGCCCCCGAAACCGTGTCCGTGGATCACGGCATGGGCGCTCCTGGGCATGCGAGGGTCACGGGCGTCATTGCTTCGACTGTACCAAGGTGAAGTGGTTTTGCCGATTTGGCAACGCGGAGGGATTGAGCATTGCCGCCGCTATCATCTGCGGCGATTCAGCGCGGACGGAGCGCTGGTGGAGAACACCGAGGATTCGATGAAGACCACGTCGCTCCTGGTCGGGGCAGTGTCCATCGGCGCGATGGTCGGCATGTCCGGCTGCGGCGGATCGTCCAGCAGCACGACGCCCACGCCCACGGCGTCGGGCGGCTTCAGCATCGCCGCTATCCCGGGCATCGGCGGCGGGTCGACCGGATCGACTGCCGCGGCCGGCACGCTGCTCACCACCTCGGACGTGCAGAACATCAGCGGTGACCCGGCGGTGGCACCGCTGAGCGGCGCCTGCAGCTCCACCACGTGCATCTACACGGACACCACGGGCTCCGGCGGCGGTGGTGGCGTCATCGTCATTGAGGCAATCCCGGGTGCCCTCGGGCAAGCGGCGTTGCAGGCGGCCATGGCGTCGGCACTGAGCGGTTCTGCCGCATCAAGCGGTGACAGTGCGGTTGCGGTGTCGGGTCTGGGAAGCGGGGCCGTCAAGGAGATCGACGCCAACTCGGCCACGTACGCATTCGTCGAGGACAACGACCTTGTCGTCGTCGACGTCTCGTCGGGAACCAGGACTGGTGCGACTATGGACTCCCAGGTCGAGGCGATCGCCCAGAACATCGCCGGCTCCATCTAGCGTCATCCGGCGCCTCCGGCAGGGACAGCGCCGGCGCGATCCAAAGTGGTTCGCCGGTCTGCGAGCGATCCACGGTACGCGGAGGATCTCGCGGCGGCCCCCGGCGAGGCCTTCTGACTCCGCGCCCCGCGGCTGACGGCCGCTAAGCTCGCGTCGGCGTGCCCCTCCAAGACCTCGCGCAATCGATCCCGGGAGTGGTGATTGCCGCGCTGTTGCCGGGCTTCGCCCTGGCCACCCTGCTCAGTCCGGGGTGGCACTGGTGGGCGCGGCTGGCGATGTCCCCGGGACTGTCAGCCGGGTTCATCGGCGTCTCGGGGATGGCCATGCACGATGCGCACATCCCGTTCGAGCCGGCCACCGTGCTGCCGCCCATCCTCGTTCTTGTGGTTGCGGCGGTGTTCCGCCGGCGGCGCGCGACACCCGGCCAGGGCGTCCACCTTCCATGGTGGATGGCGATTCCGGGGCTGCTCGTCGGTCTGGTCGGTGCGGCGATCTTCGTCTGGGCGCTGCACGCACAGGTGCTGCCGCCGGACTGGGACGCCCCGACCCACGGCGGCCTCGCGGCGACGATCGCACGAACGCACGACGTGCTTCCGCTGTTCCCGCTCCCCCTGGAGGCGACCGAGTTCGTGCGCGTGCGACCGGGATTTGAGGCGATGGCCGCAGTGGTGGCGTGGCTCGGGGGGCCCTCGCCGGCGGCGTCGATGGCACCGGTGATTGCGGCGACGCTCGTGATGATCCCAGTCTCGCTCACGCTGCTCGCTCTCGAGGCGACCGGCTCAGTCGCGCTTGCGGCGGTCGTCCCGTTCTTCGCGCTCGGCTTGGCGTTTCCTTCGTATCAGGCGATTCTCGGACGGTTTCCGGAGATGGTCGATTCGACCCTGATCGTGCCCTTTATCGTCGCAACGCTCCGCGTCATGCGAGGGGTGCGCACACGCGACAACCTGGTCCTTCTGCTGGCGATCACGGCCTCGATCTGGGTGATCCATGGTCTCGAGGCGTTGACCGCGCTCGTCGTGGCATGTGGGCTGCTGGCGTGGGCTGCCGTTCGTGCGGTCCGGGCATCTCCTCGGCACGGTCTCACGCGCATCGGGTTGGCGGTGGGGGCAGTGCTGGTGGGCGCGGCCGTGGTGTCGGTCCTGACTCGCGTGCCCCACGTTCCCCCGGCGAATCCCGCCGTGCCCTCGGCCGTCGTCCTGGCCACCGCGAGCTCTCCTGTGCAACTGCATCAGATAGCGGCCGACATCGCCCAGTCGGACCTCATCAGCCCCATCACCCTCGCCCTCTTCGTCCTTGGCGTGGTCACGATGCTGATCCGTCGCCGGATGCTCTGGGTGCTCGTCGCTGAGGTCCTGCTCGTGCTGCTGATGGTCGACGACTTCTACCTGCACAAGCTCGACAAGCTCTGGCGACTCATCTACCCCTGGGGAGATCCCGATCGAATCGTCGGCGTCCAGTACTGGCTGATCCCGTTGGTGCTGGGCACCGGGTTTCTCGCTGTGGTCAGCCTGGTTCGGTCGCTCTCACGCACCCGGCGGTTGCAGATCGGGGCCGGCATCGCGGCGGGGGTCGTGGTCGTCCTTGCGGTCGTCCTGCGCCATCCGCTCGGTCATGTCTGGCTGGAACTGTTCGGGCAGTATCCCTTCGTCATCTATCCGCTCGGCACCCTCGATCCGTTATCCGCCTTGCGCCCCTGGCTCCTCGTCGTCGGGATCGCCGCACTGGCGGTGCTGGCCGCGTGGCTCGCGATGGCGCGAGGTCTGGGTGCGCCCCGCTTTGTCCGAGAGCGGTTGGGTTCCAGCGCTGACGGACTCGATGCCGCCGTCATGATGCTCGGGGTTGTCGCCGTGCTGTGCGTCGTCGTCGGAGCATCGGTCGAGCTTCGGGTGTATCAGCACGAGGTTGCGACGCGATCGCTCGTTTCGCCGGCAGACGTGACCGTCCTGGATCGAATGGGTGAGGTGCTCCCGAAGGGCGCCATCGTGATGAACGATGGTGGTGACGACGCAGGCATGTGGCTCGCGGCGCTGACCGACTTCACTCCGTTGACTCCCAACGGCTTTGCGTGGAGCCCGCTCGACACACCACTCGACATCGACCTTGAAAACGCGTGTGCCGACCCCGCCGCGGCCGAGGCCGCGATTCAGCAGGCAAATCCCGATGCGATCTTCATGGGTTCCCTGGACATCGTGCCCCCGGAATACCCATGGAACTTCACGTGCATCTCGCGGCTGCCGGACCTGCGACTCATCGTGTCGGTGCCGGGAAATGGGACCGTCTCAGCCGCGTTCTCCGTGATCAAGTAACGGGGATCGGGGCCGACCATTGGTCCTTGACAGGACGGTCTCGCCGCGGTTTGCGACACACGGCAGCGAGGCCGACCGCGCGGTTCATATCGACAGAGGGGTCATCGGCAGGGGCCCAGACGATGTCCGATGCGAACCATTCTCGCGGGGCCGGGACAGCAGGTATCGGTGCTGCTGCCGGAGCAGCCTGCTGCGGGTCGATGACCCGCTTGATCCGCTCCACGGCTCCCGGGGCCACTTTTCGGGCGAGTGCCGCGGTGAAACGAACCACCTGCGGGCGGGGAGCCCGATCCGGTGATGGTTCGACGCCAACCGATTGCTGCACGTCGGCCGGCGGAAATTCCACTGTCATCGCCCCGTGCGGAAACAGCCGCACCATGAGGCTGACCTCATCGAAGACGGTGCCGAGCAGCGCGCTCAGCGCAGGGGGAGTGAACTCCATGAGATGAGACCGAGCGAGAAGGTGTCCATCGGGCGCGTGCTCGAATGACCAGAGACGGTTCGGGGTACCGACAAAGCAGAGCCCGCCGTCGTTGACGGAATCCGCCATCCCTCGGACGAAGGCGAATGGGTCGACGACGTGTTCGAGGACTTCGGAACTGGCAACGAGGTCGTATGAGCCAGAGGTGCACGGTTCCGGCAGCGGCCGCATCAGGTCGGCGACGACGAACCGAACGCTCGGGCCCCCGAAGTTCGCCATCGCATAGGTGATGGCGGCCGGGGAGCTGTCGACGCCATCGACACTCGCGCCGGCCCTGGCCAGGAGTGCTGCCCCATAGCCGGTTCCGCACCCGAAGTCCAGGACTCGCATCCCCTCCTTGACCAGGTGCTCGGCGACCCACTCGTACACGCCCTCGTGGCCCGCCGACATGATGTCGCGCGTCGCGCTGGGGACGTACCTGTCCTGGCCGTCTGCGCTCGCAAGATCAACGTTGGTCATCGGTGCGCAAGCTTACTCACGGGTCCAAGCCAGGGCGACTGCGGTTGGCGGAGACGGTGGGATTCGACCCCTGTGGCTCGGTGCGCGACCGCCGGACTACTCTCGCGACCAGGCCGTCGGTGACGACATCGACGGCGAAACGAAACCGCTCGTCGCCATCGCCGGCGACCATCTGCGCGGCGTGGGCGGCGAGAAGAGGAAAGCGATCGGGCGGTAAGCCGGAGAAGGTTCTGTAGATCTCATCGGTGTACTCCTGGCGGTCGCCTTCGTCGTTGCGGCCGCGAGCGCGGCGGACATCGTCCTCACTGGCGACCGCCGTCACCAACGACACGAAGATGTCGCAAGCCCAGGCGGCGTCCTGGGTGTCAATCCCCCCGGCGAGCAGGATCCCCAGCAGGTTCTCCGTCAGATGCAGCACCACTTCGGTCGTGGGTGGATCCTCCAGGGTCATCGCGGCGATCCCAGGATGAGCCACCAATGCCTGGTGCATGCGCTGAAGCAGCGAGTGGAGCTGAGCACGCCACCGTGAAGGGTCCGGTGCTTCGAGCTCGATCGTGGCGGTGACGCGATCCAGCATCGCCTGCATCAGGCCCTCGCGGCCGGAGACGTAGACGTAGAGCGAGGCAGCTCCGGTGTCCAGGGCGGCCGCGACCCGGCGCATCGTGACCGCCTCCAGACCGTCCGACTTCAGGATGGTCAGCGCCGCGTCGACGACCGCGTCCTCGCTGAGCGGTGCCTTTGCCGGGCGGTCACGAGTCGAGCGATGGCTGCCCTTGGGGTTCGTTGGTGGCGCACCGTCGGCGAGAGGCATGGTGGAGCTCACTCTACTTGACAGGAACGCTGTCCGTCACGTACGCTGTTCGTATCGAACAACGTACGTTCGTTCGTTACCTTTTCGTCTGAAGCAGCTCGATCTCCGTTCAAGAGGATCTCATGGACACCGCTCCCATCCTTGCTGCATCGCCGGCCGGCGATCGCACCACGAGCACGCAGCCCTACCGCCTGCGCTGGATCGTGGCGGCCGTCGTGCTGGCTGTCGCCACCATGGATCTGCTCGATGCCACGATCGTCAACGTCGCCGCTCCGTCGATCCATCGCGACCTCGGTGGTGGCGCCAACACCATCCAGTGGCTGAGCGCCGGCTATACCCTGGCCTTTGCCGTGCTGCTGATCGCCGGCGCGCGACTCGGGGACATCCTCGGCCGCCGCCGGCTGTTCCTGGCCGGATCGGCAGGGTTCACCCTCTTCTCGGCCGCCTGCGCAGTGGCGCCGACCATCGGCGTGCTCATCGCGTTCCGGGTGCTCCAGGGCGCCTTCGGCGCGCTGATGATCCCGCAGGGCTTCGGCTTGATGAAGCAGGTCTTCGACGACGACGCCGAACTCGGTAAGGCACTGGGTCTGTTCGGTCCGGCAACGGGCGTGGCGATGCTCGCCGCGCCGATCGTCGCCGGCGCGCTCATCGACGCCAACCTGTGGGGCACCGGGTGGCGCCTGGTGTTCCTCATCAACGTCCCGATCGGCGCGCTGACGCTGCCGTTCGCGATGCGTTCCCTGCCACGCGGTGCCACCCACCCCGACGTCAAGCTCGACATCGGCGGCGTCTGGCTCGTCGGCCTGGCGCTGGTCGCCATCATCTATCCGCTCATTCAGGGTCGGACCGACGGCTGGCCCGTCTGGTCGTTCGCCATGCTCGTGGCCGGCGCCGTCCTGCTTCTCGCCTTCCTGCGCCACGAGCGACGCAGCAACAACCCACTGATCGAGCCCACGCTGCTCACCAACCGCACCTACCTCAGCGGCATCGCAGTCACACTCGCCCTCTTCGGCGCCTTCGGCGGTCTGCTGCTCTGCGTGTCGCTCTTCGGCCAGCTCGGCGAAGGCTGGTCACCGATCCACGCCGCCCTGACGTTGACGCCGATGGTTGTGGGAATGATTCTCGGCATGGTCGGCTCCTCAGCGGCCGTCAGCCGTCTCGGGCGTCACCTGCTCCACATCGGCATCCTGCTCATCGCCGCCGGAGCGGCGGAGCTCGCCCTGAGCCTCACCGGTGCGCACGCCGCCTCAAGCTGGGACCTCGTCCCCAGCCTGTTCTGTATCGGTGCAGGCGTCGGTGCCAGCATCGGGCAGCTTTTCCGGTTCATCCTGACCAGCGTGAACATGGACGAGGTTGGATCCGCCTCAGGTGTCATGGAAGCCGTCCAGCAACTTTCGACCGCGCTCGGAGTCGCCGTCCTTGGCACCATCTTCTTCGCAACCTTCGACCACCACCTCCCGACCGACGCACTGCGGGTCACCGCCTGGGCGTGCCTGATACCACTGGCAGCCGCCTTCGTCCTTGTGTTCGGACTGCCCATGCACCCGCGAGAAGAACAGGCCCACTAGAGCATCGATGACGTCCGCCCCGAAACGTCGTACCGCGTCGTGACCGGAGGCGTCCGGGTTCCGGCATCACTCTCAGATGCCGGCTGACATTTCCTCGTTTAGTGAGGCTACCCCATCGTCACTGTCCCAGTCGACGCACCATTGCCGTCCTGCGGCGACTTACGGCTCATCTTCCGTGGTCGATGACGCCATTGCTCCCAGGCGACAGCCTTCCGGATGCACCATCCGCTGCTGAAGAGAAAGCCGTATTCCAACCCGTAGAGCCCGATGAAGATGATGGGGTTGACCGGTCGACCCCCGTCGACCACAACATGGAAGAAGAGTGCGCTGGACGCAGTAAACGCAGCGAATAGGAAGCAGCCGACCACCCACAGGCGCATGGGTGCCGGCGATGCCGCGGTAGCGACCTCTCGGGGAACGAGACGCTTTCGCATCGGGACGAGAATCAGCGCACTCGGGTAGACGGCGACGACGGCAGCGGTCAGGAGTGAGGCGCTGCTGAAGCCGTCGCCGTTGCTGAAGCCGAAGGCGACGGTGAGTCCGACCCAGAGCGGAAGGGCACTCCCGAGGATGACGGCCCCCGGCCAGTAGCGCACACCCGCGTCCCAGCGCGGGCTCGAGAACTTGCCCGGCAGGGGGTACGAATCCCAGCGGGGTGGCCGTTGCTTCTCGAGCTCCGGACCTTCGTTCATCTCACTCCAAGGGTAGCGCAGCGAAATGCGGGAATAGGATGTGATTGAGGGCGACTCGGGGCCGGCGAACACGCACAGACCTGTGATGGTCTGATAATAATTTTGAGATCAAAAGTGGCGGAGAGGGTGGGATTCGAACCCACGGTGGCTATAAACCACACCGCTTTTCGAGAGCGGCACCTTCAACCACTCGGACACCTCTCCGGGAGCGTCGAGTATAGGGGCGAGCCCGACCCATCTCGATCGGCCAGGCGAGTTGCGGCGGTCCTGTTACCAGTAGTACCAGCGCCCACCTCGGGGGCGCACGGCCAGGCCGATCAGCCAGAAGATCAAGAAGATGAAGGCGATCCACCAGAGGACGTGGAGCGCGAAACCGAACCCGAACAGCAGGGCGGTGAAGAGGAGGAAGGCGACGAGGACACACATGACGGAGGTTCTCCCTGAGGCGATGTGAAACTCGGATGGTAGATACCCGGCAGGTGGCCCGGGCGAAACGGGCACCGGCGGTTGGAGGGGCTGTGTGCGGGGCGCGGATACAATCGGCGAGGAGCGATCGCCTAGTTGGCCGAGGGCGCCGCACTGGAAATGCGGTATGGGTGGAAACGCCCATCGAGGGTTCGAATCCCTCTCGCTCCGGATTTCCCTTGCAATACAAGCAACTTTGCCTGATCAATGCGCGCGAATGAGTTGCGCCAACTGGAGCCTGAGTCCCAATAGAGGCCCAACGGCTCAGCCATCCGGGGCCGCGTCGGGCCGAAAGCTTTCAAGCGGTGAGGCGGCGAGCGGTTGCGACAACGCGAGCAGATGGTCATCGACGGACAGGTCCCAGTCGTCGAGAGGTGTCTCTACGTCTAGTTGACGACAGCTCCGCTTCGGCTCGGACGCGGGAGAATATGAGCAGTCCGAGGTTCACGGTCCTCGCCATGGGGCCACGGGAGGAATCTCTTGCCCACCCGAGCGTACAAGATTGCTTCCAGAGCGACTGACGCCTTCAGGCCTAGGCCGTTTAACCCTCGCGCCTTCTTCTCCCGAGCGCGGATCAGCCGGTCGGCGCGGCCCTGTGAGTCGGGACGCAACCGTGCGCGCACCGCCATAGCGCGGGGCTGTCCCTGGGTCTCGCCCTTGCGATGGGCCAGTTCCGAGCGTCAGACTGCTCCGGTGATGGACGCGCCGCTGCGAGCCGCCACCATCGTGGCGACGGGCGGGGGCGTCCAGACAGGGGGTATGTCGTGCTGACAACCGCGAAACGGGCGGTGCTCATCACCGCGATTGCGACTGCGGGAGTATTCGTCTCTGGGGGAGCGGTCCAGGCGTCGACAGCGTCCACGGCCGCAGTGTCGTTCGCCATCGTCGCCGTGCCCACCACGCCCGCCACGCTCCCCAACACCACGGTGTCCGGAACACCGGCAAAGTTCAATCCCACCAGCAACACGGTGAAGCCGATCACCTACAGCAGCTGCACGTCTGGGTTTTTTGTGATGACCATCACCAACGCGGAGTCGAAGGCGGTCACCTTCAACTACTCCATCAACGGCGGCGCGGTCATGGTGTTTGGAACGCTCGCGAAGCATAAGACGGGGGACGTGTGTGAGGAAGGCCCGAAGGGCACCTACTTCACCTACTCGATCAAGGGTTCGACCTCGAAATTCAAGTCAACACTTAAATAAGAAGAAAACCACCGGCTCCAGCCGCGAGCCGGATGCGACGGCCGGCAGTGATGCCCATGGGACATCGGGGTCTCGCTGCCGGCTGCGCCACGGGGGCCGCGCACGCCCACAAGGTGGCGTGGTGCCGTTCGCCTCCTGCACTCCACTCGTGCGGACCGGATCGGTAAACCCGCGCGCCAGGGTGGCTGCGCACCGCGCTACTACGCCCGGCGCCCCGCCTGGCATGCGCTCGACCGCCGCGGGAGATATAGGACCGCAACAGCTGAAAGCGCGAGAAAGCCCATCCTCTCAGTCGACACGTCGCGATGATCTCTGAGCTCAGAGTTCGTCAATAGCCGCCGCGAGCCGAAAATCGCGCGATGTAATGCCGCCGACATCATGGCTCCACAGATGCACAATCACCTTGCCCCATCCGACCGAGAGGTCGGGGTGATGGTTCTGCGCCTCGGCGACGATGGTGAGACGGTCAACGAAACTCACAGCCGCCACGAAGTTCGGAAACGCGTACGACTTGCGGAGCTTGCCGTCCTCGAGCGTCCATCCCGCAAGGCGTTGCAAACGCTCTGCGACGGCCGCTGCATCGAGCAGTTCGCGACCACGCGCAGGTTCACTCATGACGCAACTCTCTTTGTGCACTGGCAGGAGTGTCCCGAAGTCCAGCGCCTGTAGGCTGTTGTCAGGACGGGAGACATGATGCACGACGAGCACCTGGCCGTCGCGCAGGGTGCCGAGGCGCACGCTCGTGCGGGTGCGCGCCGCAAGTCAGTCGGACCGATTCAGGCGCTGTGCTGAACAGCCCCGGGAAAACCGGAGAATCTGGAGTGTCGCTGATGAGACCTTCGTGGCGTGACAGTGCGCATATACTGGACTCGAGAGGAGCTCTTACGGGAGGTGAGGATGTGCCGGTGCGTACGCGGCTTGGGCAATGGATTGTCGCGGCCGGTCTCGCGATTGCTCTTTCGTTAGTGTTCGGGTCGTCCGCGCCGTTTGCCGCGGGCAACCTGTCCAACCAACACTCGAGTCTTTCTCAGGGAACCTCTCCTTTCGTGCCACTGACAGCGAACGAACGCGCTGCGGGTAGGAAACCATCGCTTCGACGCAGAGGCAGTGTCCCAGAGCATATGCGCGGGGCATCCGACAGCGCCAACTCTGCTGGCGATGGCCGTGACGCCATAGGTCGGCCGGCGATGGGTTCGAACGTAAAGCGCACCTCGGCAGTCGCGACGGTGGCACCTGACGAACTCGCGGGTTTCGCAGGGGCGGCGCAGGGGACCGACATTGACCTGTATGGCGACGATCAGGGTTCGGCGCCACCCGACCCAGACATCGCCGCTGGCCCCAGCGACCTTCTGGAGACTGTCGAATCAACTCTGTCCGTGTTCAACCGCTCCGGGGCAATCCTGGGCTCAATCGATCTCAACGTATTCATGAACATACCCTCGGGCTACACCAGCAGTGGCCCGCGCGTCATCTACGATGCTGGCTCCCAGCGGTTCTGGCTCACGGTCGGGGAGGTTCCCATTTCGCTTTCGTGCTCGGCAACTGCTGAGCCGGTACTCGTTGCCGTGTCAGCGTCGTCGAACCCATTTCCGTTTACGGGGTGGACTATCTACACGCTTCCGTTCGCTACGACGGGAGCACTCTTGGGCGACGAACCGGGGTTAGGCGTCTCAAGCAACACCGTAGCGGTTGCGTTTGACGACATCAACTGCAACGCTCAATTCATCGGGAGCGAGGTCGACATCCTTCAGAAGACCGATTACGAACACGGGTCGGGGAGCAGGTCGGATGCGGTTTTTACCGACAGTGCCTTTGCGCCGCAGCCCGTGCAGTCGTTTGGAGCGACACAAACGCAGTATGTGGTCACGAACGAGTCAGACCGCGGGGTTCGCGTTTGTGCGAGCCCGACGGTCGAGGTCGATGCCTACACGGGAACACCGGAGGGTGCAGGCGGTGTGACAGCGACCGCCTCCCTTCTGGCAATGACCCCAACCTCCGTGGACAACTCGACAGGTGAGCTGCCTCCCGCACAAGAGCTGGGCACATCGATAACTCTTCAGACAGACGACGATCGCTTTCTCAACGCCGTATGGGAGAACGGCAGCATCTGGACGGCGGGGGGAACCAGCTGTACGCCGTCAGGTGACAGCGCACCGCGGTCTTGCTTGGACTATGTCTATGTCGCTGCGAGCAGCGACGGGGTCGTGGAGTCGACGATTACGCAGATCTCAAACGTCGGTATCAGTGGTGCTTACCTGTACTATCCGGCGGTAAGCGTCGACGCTTCCGGGGATATGTTCACCGTGTTCGACGAGTCCTCGAGCACGACCTTCCCGTCGATTGTTGACGCGGCTGTCCCCGTAGGTGGGTCTGCGCTCAGCGTTTTCCGAACGATTCACTCGAGCGCGACGTATTATTCGCCGCCAAGTGCCTGTGAGGTCGGGTCACCGACGGTCTGTCGGTGGGGCGACTACTCGGGCGCTGCGCAAGACCCCTCGAATCCAAATGATGTGTGGGCGGTCTCTGAAGCTGAGGACGAGACGTCGGCTCCGGGTGCGTGCGGCACCCAGAATTCTTGCTGGAACACTGACATCAGCCTTCTCACGCTCGCTATGCCCTCAATATCGTCGCTCACGCCTGCGTCTGGGCCGATCGCGGGAGGGCAAACCGTTTCGGTCGCCGGGCTGTATTTCGGCGTGGACACTGCGGCGACCTTCGATGGAGCCTCGATTGGCATCAGTAGCCTCACGCCTCAGTCGTTCACGTTCGTCACTCCGCCGAGCGCCCCAGCCGGCGGCGCCGTGCAACTCCAGGCAACCGACGTACTCGGAGCGAGCATTGAGAGCGCTGCGTCCGAATACACCTATGTCGGCCTGGCAAACTATGCGCCCGTCACGCCATTCCGCCTCCTCGACACGCGCACGGACGGAGGACCGCTTGGGGCCGGCGCGATCCGATCGCAGCAAGTCACCGGAGTTGGAGGGTCACCGATCCCGAGCGACGCGACCGCGGCTGTGCTCAACGTCACCGAGGTGAGCGGGTCGGCATCGAGCCTGCTGACGATATATCCGTTTGGAACGACGAGACCCAACGCCTCGAACCTGAACTTTATGGCCCATACCGTGATCGCCAATCTGGTCACCGTAAGCCTTGGCGCTCACGGCGGAGAAGGATGGGTAAGTATCTACAACGCACTCGGCAGCGTGAATGTGGTCGTCGATGTTGAGGGGTATTTCACACCTGAGGCCGCGAGCGATTATCAGGGCCTCTTTCACCCGATCACTCCAATCCGGGTGTGCGACACGCGCACGGCCTGCGAGGGCAATCGCGGAGTCGGTTCTGACGCTTCAATCGTGGTCGCAGTGGCGACCACCGGCGGGATACCCAGCGATGGAACCGCCGAGGCGGCGGTCGTGAACCTGACGGGCGTGGCCGGGAACGCGTCGACCTATCTCAGCCTCTTTCCGACCGACGCGAACGGTCATTGCAACCCAACAGGGACCTCGACGATCAACCTCCTGCCGGGTACGGTTGTGGCGAATCGGGTGATGGTTAAGCTCGGTCCCCTGAGCTTTGGTGGCCCGTCTGACGCACTGTGCATATACAACGCGGCTGGCTCGATCAATGTCTTGGTCGATGCCGACGGGTGGTACGGGAGCGCAACTGCGACGGCGCGTCCGCCTGGCTACCAGTATCAGGCCATCGCCCCCACCCGAATATGCGATACGCGCACTGCTTCGACTTCCTGTAGCACAGGAGCCGTTGGTGCTGGCACTTCTCTCCAGCGTCTGATTACTGTCGCAGGGCACGACGCCGTGCCTGCTTTCGGCGGCTCGACAACCGTGGTCGCGATCATCGCCAACCTAACGGCAGTCGCGCCTACGGAGGCGACCTATCTCACTCTGTACCCCGCGTACCTGTCTAGCCCGCCGAGGGTCTCAGATATCAACCTCAATGTCGGCGCCGTCGTCCCCAATCTGGTGGTGGTCGAAATTGACACAGAGCCCGCCGATGCTCACGACGGCGATACCTACCTGTTCAACGCTGCCGGCAGCGTCAACGCGATCATCGACCTGGAGGGTTGGTTCCAGTAAGGGAGGCGGCGCATCGGCTGTGAGATGGGCGGCGCACGGCGAACTGTCGGTGCTTCAAGCCGAGCCGTTTTGGCACGAGGACAAGGAGCGCGCTTGCGGAAGACTACGAGCCGTAGGGCAGGTGCTCCGATGGTCCCGGATTCTCAAGGTCGCTTGCGAGCTGCAAACGCTTCTGACGCTCTGCTTCGCGCTTGCGCTGACGCAGCGGGCCGCTCGCTCGAGTTCGGACGGCGGTTCTTCCGATCGTTTTGAGCGAGCTTAGGAGGGTTCGATTCCCTTACGTCGAAGCTACGCCGCGTTTGCCTCCGCTTCCTCGCCTACAGCCCCAAGGCGGCGTAACCCAGCGCTGCCGCGCTGCTCACTGCTGATTGGCGGCGGCACCGTATCGCGCAACCGCGGCGAAGTGGGCCTCGCGCCGACGAGCGTCTTGTCATCTGAGGTGGCCGTCGCGCCCCATAGCAGGCCCGCTGAGCCTGCAAATCCAGACCCAACGGAGTCCCAACGCGGGTGCCTTCGCCTGCCTCATGGTGCCCTCAACTACTAAAATCTGAATACGGGATGCCCGCCGGTGCCCGTCTCTGCACCTCCGTCCCGAGACCTGGAAATGCGGTATGGGTGGAAACGCCCATCGATGGTTCGAATCCCTCTCGCTCCGGATTACCCTTGCAGCATAAAGAAGTTCATCTTGTCCTACGGCGCAGGCTACTCGCGTCCAATGATGTCTGAGGCCCAATGAAGTCCCTACGGCTTGGGCCATACGGCATGGGAGCGACTTGCTCGGGGGTTCGGAGCTGCTGAGAACGGCCGAGGTCGAGACCCAGCCCGAACTCGAACTCGTCCGCGTGGTCGTATCCCTTGAGCACTGCTCGACGATCATCTCGGCAACGTAGCCCTCCACGGTCGGTTCGCTTTGGGGAGGCGGATGCGGACACCGCAAATGAGCGCCTGACGTGCGAGCAAGCGCCCGAGGCGAGCACGTCGTCCGCCCAACCGCCGACTAGCAACTTCGGGCCGACCCGGAACGATCTGAGCCGGCGGCATCTGAGCTATCTGACACGATCTAGTCACGGAGCAGCGCACGCGGACCGTACGGTGGCGGACAGACGGAAAGCGGAGCAGCATGGCCGAGAGCGGACCGATGGTCCCTGAGAGGTGAGCACGGTGACCGTGCAGCAGCACCAAGTGATGGCCGACGCGAGCGTGGCTCCTCTGATGATGAGCGAGCTGAGAAATCGCGTCGCCATACGGCCAAGGGCCGCGATTGACCTCGACGAAGGCTTCAGTGCCCTTATCACGCGGCTCACGATCACCAGGCACCTCGACGGTGTGGCGATAAACAGGAATATTAGGGGACGATCCCTTCGGGGATCGAAGCGAGCCCCGGTGCGACACGAGACGGTCAACCGCCGGCTCACATCGCCATCAGAGAACGTCGACTAGTGGCACTCGAAGACGTGCTCGGCACCACAAGAGACCGTGCGACACCGACAGCGGCCAAATCTGGAAGTGACCGTACTTCGCGCTTCCACTGCGTCCGTCCATCGGATCCAGCCGTGCCTGCGGCCCTCCGGTGATTCGGAACTGATTCGCATGATCGAGGCGAACCCTCCCATACAGCCCGCACGGTTCTCCCTGAGTGAACCAACGACCTTTTCACGCCCGTCTGACCTCGTGCTCGCTCAGTTCTTCGACCTTGATGTCGACCTGCTCGCGGTGGCTGGCTTCGACGGCTACTTCAAAACGTTGACCCCTGGCTGGTTTCCATTGCTCGGCTACTCCGAAGACGAGTTGTTGAGCCGACCCTATATCGACTTCGTGCATCCCGAAGACTGCGATTCGACGAGTGCCGTTGCCGCAAACCTGGTGAATCAGACCGATCTCGAGACCTTCGACAACCGACTGGTCACAAGCTCCGGCTCATTTCGCTGGCTACGGTGGAAGTTCCGATCAGACGTAGGGCACCGCCTGGTGTATGCAATCGCGAGAGATGTGACGGTCGAGAAGCAGCACGCGCAGCTGGAGCGTGCCCGCGTCGCCGTCGGTGCTGCACTGGCGTCATCGACGCAATGGGACGCCGCACTCGATCGGGTGCGCGACGCGATCAGTACAGAACTCGGTTGGTGCGCCGGTCACCGCTGGTCCGTCGCCGATGGGCGGTGGTCCCAGGTCGGCTCTCCTCAGAGCGCCTCGCCGACCGGTGCAGGTGGCGATCCGAAATCGATTTGCTCGCAGGGAGAGGAGTTACTAGCGAGAGCGGCTCGCGAAGGTGTGCCGATCATCCGTTCGAATGTGGTCGGCGCCGATGTGGTCCCGCACACGCCATGCAGAGCTGCGAGCGGCATTCATGGCGCCGTCGCCATCGCGGTGTCCAGCGATCGGGACGGGATCGCTGGACTTTGTTTCCTCACTGCGGGGGCGCCACCGGTCGATGTAGGGTTGGGCGATTTCCTTCAGGCCGTGGGGCTGCAGCTTGCACATTTCGCTCGGCAGCTTGACGCCGGAGATGCGACGCGCAGGACCCTGGAACGTGGCCAGGCGTCCCTTGAGCATCGGGCCAGCCATGACGGACTGACCGGGTTGCCCAACCGTGAGCTGATGCTCGACCGAGCCGCGACTGCCATCAGAACTGCCCGACGCATGAAGACGAACGTCACCGTGATGATGATCGACCTGAACGGCTTCAAAGCCATCAACGACACTTACGGGCATCAGGTCGGGGATGAAGTCCTCAAGGAGGTCGGCGCCCGACTTACGGCGAGTGTTCGGGAGTCGGACACCGTCGCGCGGCTCGGCGGCGACGAGTTCACCCTCCTGGCGGCGGGCGACATCGATCGCGAGGGTGCGCAGGCTCTTGCGGCAAAGATCTGCGAGGCCTTCAGAGCTCCGATTACTGGGAGCAAGTTCGATGCCGTGGTCGGGTTGAGCGTCGGCGTGGCGATGTACCCGTACCATGGCGAGGACACGGTAGGTTTGTTGCGCTGCGCGGACTCAGCCATGTATGCGTCGAAGGCCGCCGGAATCGGGTGGAGCTACTTTGAGGGTGCGAGGCGTTAAGCAGCACCGTGCCCAGCCCCGCGCGACTCCCAAGCTACGAGGGGTCGCCTGGCAGTGTTAGGCGCGCGCGGTGAAACTCGTCGTAATGAAAGGCTCCCCGCTCTGGCGCCGCGACCGGCACATCCGGTCCGCCGACGCCGTGTCGACCAACGTCCCCGAGGCCGCTCGGCGAGAGGCTGTTTGTTGGTGGTCACATGGGTGTCAGCCGGGCCTGGCACAGACCCAACGGAGTCCCAACCCCGGTGCATGTGCGTGCCCCACCGTGCCCTCCGGGTCTCGACTTCGAATACTCAGTGCCCCCCGATGCCCGTAGTTGCACTCCGCTTGGACGGTCTGGAAATTGCGGTATCGGTGGAAACGCCCATCGAGTGTTCTAATCCGTCTCGCTCCGCGTTGCGCTTATGAGATAAAGGATATCGGCGCTAGGCGCTGTCATTCCTCCCCGCAACGAAGCGAGCGCAACGGATCCGCCCACGTACCAATCTCAGTACCGGTGACGTGAGAATTCAGTATCAGACCGAGGCTAACTCAGTACCGGTACGGATGCGAGTTGCGCCTCCACCCTCCTACGATCACGTGGGTCAGCCCAAATATGCAGGGCTCGAAGCGGTATCTCGTCAGCCACAGGAGGGTTGTCCATGCGTCTGCGGATGAAGCCTCGGGGCGTGCGCGCCCTGTTGCTACTCCCCACCTTGACCGTCGGCTCCGTAGCCGCGGGCGCGTTTACCCAGTTGGCGGCGCACGCGGCGTCGCCGGGAACCATCGAGATCTGCAAGTCGGCCGCCAACGGCATGACCGGGCTTTCGTTCAACTTCACGTGGACCGACCACCTCGGCGCGACCGGGTCGACGAGCGTGTTGGGTGGCCAGTGCAGCGGACCGGAGAGCGTTGCCGGCGGCCAGGTCACGGTCGTTGAGGCCCAGG